>Ga0180223_1000092_pt1 | contig 193885 bp, 166 predicted proteins | sample eDN5th30CKraftOP_FD_151337 | JGI IMG/M metagenome (GOLD analysis project Ga0180223, IMG submission 151337) | Enriched Organic Plus compost microbial communities from Emeryville, California, USA - eDNA 5th pass 30_C Kraft OP (version 2) (version 2) ...
ATAACGCACATCAAGTGCCGCACTCAAGGTAAGGCCAAAAGCAGACAATGAGGTAGTTGCACCGCCGATCCATTTGTGATTCATGTTCATACCTGCATCTTCCACCTCTGTTCCGATAACCGGTTGGCCGTCTGCATCCACGATTCGATATCCATAATACTCGCTGTTTGGATCGGTTACGAACTTAGGCAAATAAGTATAATACTGTCCCATGGGTCTACCCTCTTCTGCATACATGTAGACCGCGTCGTTTCCTGCGGAAAAACTATGTACATTTACCCTACCGCCTTCGAGACTCTCAGGCATCGACAATACTGTGTTACGGTTTATAGCCAAATTCACATCCAAATCCCACCGAATTTTCTCGGTTCTGACCGGGGTGGTATTCAATAACAATTCGATACCGCGATTTCGGACTTCACCAAAATTGGTCACAATGTTGGTAAATCCAGTCGACGGATCTACCGGCAACACGAAGATCTGGTCACTCGTAATCCGGTTATAAAACGCGGCATCAATACCGATGCGATTATTCAAGAACATCAGGTTTACCCCCGCTTCAAACTCTCTATTCATTTCCGGTCGAAGCGTTATACTACCCGCTCTTCCATTTAATTGAAAAGCATTGACGTTGTTCATCGGAAATGCCGCAATGTCAGCACCGTAATATCCATTGGCAAATCCCTGCACATAGCTATTCATCGTCCGGTACGGATCGGTGTCAGCCCCGGTACGTCCGTAAGCCAGCCGTAATTTACCAAACGAAAGAATGTCATTCTTCGGAATCAGCTCCGTAAACAGCCAGCTTAAAGTAGCTCCTGGATAGAAATAGCTATTGTTTCCTATCGGGAGCGTTGAAGACCAATCATTCCGTGCGGTCAAATTCAGGAAAAGCATTTCGTCAAATCCCAAAGTAACGTCGCCTAGCAGGCCGATTAATCGCCGTTTAGATTGGGTTTCCGACAAATCGGAACGTGTAGCGCCATTGCTGAGATCCCAAAATCCAGTATCAAAAGACAATCCATCGGTTTGCCCGAACATAAATGTGGAATACCGCTCATTCATATTCACACCTACCATCGCTGCCAACGTAAACCGATCAAATGAGTTATCGTAAGCGGCCAAAAAATCGTGGTTAAGTTCATATGAGCGACCGTAACGGGCATATACATTACCGGTTTGGTTCATATTGCTGGGTGCATACCCATAGTCTTCATTGATCAATGCATCATCCAAATCAATTTCCGGCGTACCGATTTTCACATCGTAATCGTTGTAATCGTATCCAAATCGATAGGTAAGTGTCAATTCTTGAATCGGCTTAATGTCAGCCTGCAATTTCCCATACAGTTGCTTTGAATTAAGCTGGTTGTAATTATTAGCTAAGGACCAGTATGGGTTCGTGATGCCGTAAGGCGTAAAATAGGCCTCGGGTGTATTAAAAGGATTTGAAAGATCTTTCTTGTCTACGAGGGATACATCACGGGGTAATTCATACAGACCGTCTATCACGGAAGTTCCCTGGAAACTGCCTACCGTATTCGTTTTTGCGGTTGCAAAATTCACTGTAGATGATAACTTGAACCAATCCGCACCTTCGTATGCCCCCCGATAAGCAATTGTGTTCCTACCGTATGAATCAGCATCGGTGGGCATAATGCCATCATCTGAAACATTCGAATACGAAACATAATAGGTGTTTTTACCGTCGGCGGAAACACCACTGAATGAAACGTTATGGTTGTTAGATACACCGACATCAAGGAAATCGCGTATATTATTTTCCCTTGCTGAATATTCGTGAATCAATTGTTGATTGTTCCAGATGGGACCAAACAATTGCATCGAACCGTCTAGCCGCGGGCCCCATGAGCCATTTTCGATGTAAGTTTGAGTTCCATTCCATCCTTGCCCGAACTCATTCTGCATCTCAGGGAAGTACGATACCTGGCGAAATTGAACGCCCCCGTTGTACTCGATGGTATAATTGCGATCCGCACCGCGACTACCCTGTTTGGTAGTAATGATCACAACGCCCCGAGCCGCACGGCTACCATATAAGGCAGTCGCAGCAGCACCTTTCAGTACGGTCATCGATTCAATATCATCCTGTGCAATGTTGCCAATACCGCTTAAACTGTTTACACGTCCGTCCGACATAAAGGTATTGTTCTGTAACGGAACTCCATCCACTACATACAGCGGCTGGTTATTTCCATTGATGGAGCCGAAGCCACGGATAACCACCGAAGTAGCGGCACCCGGATCAGAAGCCGAAGACTGGATTTGCAAGCCAGCCACCTTACCAGCAAGCGATTGGGTGATATTCGAGTTACGCGCCCGGGCAATTTCCTCACCGTCAACTTTGGTAGCTGAATACCCCAGGGTCTTTTCCTGCCGGGTAATGCCCATGGCGGTCACTACCACTTCGTCCAATGCCGAAGCATCTTCTGTTAACTGTACATCTACCATCGTTTGGCTTCCTACATCCACGCGTGCCGTGGTGTATCCCAGGAAGCGGAATTCCAACTGTGTTACCGATGCTGGAATGTTGATCGAAAATGTTCCTAAATCATCGGTCTGAGTCGCTGCATTTCCACCTACAGTCAGCACAGAAACCCCGGATATCGGGGCGCCATCTGTCGCCGAAGTCACTCTACCACTGATTCTCCTGTCTTGGGCATATGCTGATCCAATCAGCAGCATCCCCAACATAAAGAAACATAGTAATCTTTGTTTCATGTGTTTTGTGAATTTGGTTAAAAAATAGTCGTATAATAAAAGTTGTTGAAATCATTTAACGCTCCCGCCCGCTCGCCAAGGGGGCCGGGGCATGGTAATAAGCAAAAAATTTTCCGTGAATTATTCTCCTGGTTTAATGACAAGCCGGTACCGCCTATTTTCTATGGTCATTTTCCGAAACATCACTTTACTCTCCTGAAATAGGTAGCCACAATGTCAATATCGAAATCTCTACAGGTAATTAAATTGACAGAACAACAACGGGGTTGAGTCAATCAAGCAGATGCTAAAAAAAAAGTGTCTTGTAAAAAATTACCCAATAGTTTGTGTCTACGTGTGCTGTTTTCTATGTGTGTTAGTTATCGCTGCGCCAAAAATACAACATAATCTCTCAACGACAAAAAATTCAAAAAAAAAAGTTAAAAAATGTTAATTTGTGTAGTAGACTGATATCCAAAAAGATTTTTAGTACTTTCGTTTCAACATTCAAACGAAAAACCATGCGTGCAAAAACCATTTTCATCATCGTAATAACGGTATTGGTCACGGTCATACTCATGAAAAACATGGATGAGGTGAATTTTTGGATATTTGGCAACCGGACAGTCCCCAAATTGGGTGTTTTGGCCACCATGTTTTTCATCGGCGCCATTGTAGGTTTTTTATTAGGGCGCCCCAGGAGGAGGCGGAGTAACGAGGAGCAACAAACGGTCGACCCGTCACTCGATATCAATAAGCCGTTGGATCCGACCGATGAAGATTACATCAGATGAGTTAAGCGGAAGTATAGACGATGCAGTCCGTCTTCGTAGCGGTACCCTACTTCTGCCTGATACAATTGCGCAATTGCTTTTACCACCGCTAACCCCAGCCCGGTAGATGACGATTGATCGGCCGACCGATAGAAGCGGGTGAACATCTTCTCGGAATCCAGGGGCTGCTGCTTGCCGGTATTCGCAATTTCAAATCCGTCATTTCCAACCGTAATGATCACCCGCCCCCCCTCGTGATTGTGGACAATGGCGTTTTTCAGCAGATTGGTAATTAATACATCGGCCAGATCTCCATTAAAGCGCCGTGTGAGGACGGCGTTTTCGATCATCTTCAAATGGATATTCCGATAGAGGAGAAGTTCTTCGAAATCATCCACCTGCCCCCGTAACCGCTCGTTGAAATTAACCAATTCTTCTTTTGAGAATTGCCGGTTTTCGATTTTTGAAAGCAGGAGCAGCGATTTATTGAGCCTGGTCATCCGCTCCAGGTAGTGAATCGCATTAGCGAGCAATTGTGCCTGACCGTTTTTTTCCGGAGATTGTTCAAGCAACAATTCCAATTTATTGATTGCAATGGCTAACGGGGTTTGTAATTCGTGTGAGGCATTTTCGATAAACTGCTTTTGCTGTTGGAATACGGCGATATTGGCCCGGAGCAATTCGGCCACCGTATGGTTCATATCCTGAAATTCGCGCACACGGGTTTGCGGGGGCTGAAAGATCTTATCTTCGCCCAAGCGGAATCCCCGTAATTCGCTTTGCAACTGGTAAAAGGGGCTCCATATTTTACGCAACACCCAATTGTTAATGATGAATGCACTGGCAATTACCGCGACATACAGCCACAGCAGCGCGTGCAGCAAGTCCGCGACGAGGTCGTCCCCTTCCACCATCGAAGTGATGATCTTCAGTTCGTAATACTCGGCCTGTGGGGTGGAGAAATACGTGGTGAGCATACGTACAATCTCATAATCTTCCTCGTATTCCATATATATGGACGTATCTTTGAACTCTTCGGTGGCCTGTAAGGCAAACTCCCTGTCTATGGGCCGTATGGCATAGTTGCTCTCATCGAAGCGGCTTTTCTGAAGTAACGTAGAATCCCGGTTAGCTTTCTTGATGATGAGCATTTTATAGTTTTCAAGCCCATCATCGATGCTGTCATACACCTCCTCCATCATGCTAAAATAAAAGACTACGGCCCAGATACTCAGAATAAGCACCAGGGAAGCAGACAGGTATAACAGCGTATGGTTGAGGAGCTTCATCTATACGGTCAGTTTATAACCTACACCGTAGATAGCCTGGATTTCGAGGTTGGCGCCGTGATCTTTTAATTTCCTGCGGAGGTTTTTTATTTGGGAATAGATAAAATCAAAATTGTCGGCGTTATCCATATGGTCCCCCCAAACATGCTCTGCCAGCGCAGATTTATAAATCAATCTGTTTTTGTTGACCACAAAAAACGCCAATATATCAAACTCCTTCCGGTTGAGATGGATTTCCACTCCATCAACGCTAAGCGTACGCCCGTTAAAATCCAGTTCCATGTTATTCAACTTAACAACGTTGCGCCCGTCCAACGCCTTGCGACGTAATACGGCTTTGATGCGTGCATTGAGTTCGGCCAGGTGAAAGGGTTTGGTGAGGTAATCGTCTGCGCCAAGATCCAGTCCTTCCAACTTGTCATCTAATGAATCTTTGGCTGAAATAATAATAACGTTGTCACGCTTTTGTTTGGATTTCAAGGTCCGGAGCAGATTCAGTCCGTTCCCGTCGGGCAGCCCCACATCCAACAAAATACAATCGTAATCATAGAGTGCAATTTTTTCCATAGCCGAACGAAAATCGGCTGCCGCCTCTACAATATATTGTTCTTTTTGCAAAAATTGGGTGATGTTATCCCGCAGGCCCTGTTCGTCTTCAATGATGAGTATCTTCATTTCCGGATTATTTACCGGATAAAGATAGGTTGAAAATCTGTAAAAAGGTGGGAGGATGATTGATTAGGATATGCAACGCAACTGTAACGCTCCCTGCGGTGCGCGTCACTAGGTTGCTTTTGCACATCCTAATCAATTGGGGGGGATAAATAATAATGCCGAAATCACCAATGGATGTTTCTACTTTTTCAGGTCTTTTTTGACCTCTTTGGCGGCTTCGTCGATTTCGTTACCTACCTTCTTCGCGGCATTTTTTACGTCGGTAGCGGCGGCTTTGGAAGCTTCCTTCACTTCTTCCTTCGCGTTTTTTACGCCGGCTTTGACTCCTTCTTTGGCATCTTCAAACGTTGATTTGGCATCTTCACCAACCTTTTCAGCCTTTTCACCGATGGTATCCCCCACCTTTTCTATTGTATCCAAAGCTGCGTCCACTTTTTCTCCGACAGTATGATCATGCCCTTCATGACTGTGGTCATGGTCCGCGTGATCAGGGTTATGTGTGTCGTTACCGGACGTGCCATTGTTACAAGCAGCAAAGAACAATGCTCCGGCAAATAGGCTTATTAATGCTATTTTATTCATTTTATCTATTAGTTTTATTGAATGTTGAAGAAACAATTGTTATACCAAAATGTTTGAGTACCGGCGGAAATCGGCTATCCATTACCGGAGTTCAGCTTTTGGCTATGGGTAAATGGTCCCTTTTGCAGCTTCCAACGTATTTTTTAGCAATCCGACGATCGTCATTAAGCCCACACCTCCCGGGACCGGTGTTATCCACGACGATTTAGGTGCGACATTTTCAAAATCGACATCGCCGTACAGTTTGTATCCGGATTTGGTTGCCTCACTCACTTCGCGGTTAATTCCCACATCGATCACAATGGCTCCTTCCCTAACCATATCAGCGGTAATAAAATGCTTCTTTCCAATGGCCGCCACGACGATGTCAGCCCTTAATACCTCTTCTTTGATATTGCGGGTACGGCTATGGGTAAGCGTCACGGTACAGTTTCCTGGATTGCTATTCCGGGCTAACAGAATACTCATCGGGCTTCCCACAATGTTACTCCGTCCTACCACAACTGCGTGCATTCCCGAAGTATCAATGCCATAATGCGCGAGCATCAGTAAGACACCATAGGGGGTAGCCGGAATAAAACAAGGTAAGTTGCGCTGCATACGCCCGAGATTGACCGGGTGGAATCCGTCGACATCCTTCCGGTAATCAATCGCTTCGGTAACTCGTTCGGGGTCGATGTGTTTTGGCAAAGGAAGCTGCACGATTAATCCGTCCACGCTATCATCCGCATTGAGTTCCTTCACTTTGGTTAAAAGTTCATCTTCCGAAATACTGGCATCGAAGTGAATATTGGTTGATTCGAACCCGACAAGTTCGCAGTTGCGCATTTTACTGGCCACATAGGTCTCACTCGCACCATCATTACCAACCAAAATAGCCACCAGGTGAGGTTTTCTCCCCGTTTCTGCCAAAAAAGCAGCTGCTTCCTGCTTAATATCTTCCTTGATTTCCGATGATACGAGTTTACCGTCTAATAAGTTCATTTTTTTGAGATTTGAGATTTGAGATTTGAGATTTGAGGCGTCCATGGTCTCATATCTGATATCTCATATCTAATGTCTACCAACTAATCCAACTTCAACACGGCCATGAAGGCGGATTGTGGAATCTCCACGTTGCCCACCTGCCGCATCCGTTTTTTCCCTTTCTTTTGCTTTTCCAGCAACTTACGTTTCCGGGAAATGTCACCTCCGTAACATTTTGCGGTTACGTCTTTGCGCAATGCACGGATATTCTCCCGGGCAATGATCTTGGCACCGATGGATGCCTGTATCGCGATTTCAAACTGCTGCCGCGGCAACAGCTCTTTTAGCTTCTCACATATTTTCTTTCCGAAATCATACGAATTGCTCCGATGGATAAGCGAAGAAAGTGCATCCACGGGTTCGCCGTTCAGACGGATATCCAACTTGACCAGATCGGATTGCCGATAACCAATCTGGTGGTAGTCAAATGAAGCATACCCTTTGGAGATCGTCTTTAACTTGTCATAAAAATCAAAAACGATTTCGCCCATTGGCATTTCAAACACCAGCTCCACCCGGTCTGCGGTAAGGTAGGATTGATTGATGATTATCCCCCGCTTTTGGATACAGAGTGACATTACCGGCCCAACGAATTCAGCTTTCGTGATAATGTTGGCTTTAATATACGGTTCCTCCACGTAGTCCAGTTTACTGGGATCGGGGAGATCAGATGGATTGTGTACAATGATCTCTTCTTGGTCTTTCGTGAGGTACGCTTTATAGGACACGTTGGGTACGGTGGTAATCACCGTCATGTCAAATTCCCGCTCCAGCCGTTCCTGGATAATCTCCATGTGCAGCATTCCCAGGAAACCGCAGCGAAAACCAAAACCAAGCGCCGCGGATGATTCGGGCTCAAACACCAGCGATGCATCATTAAGCTGCAGGCGATGCATGCTTTCACGCAATTCCTCAAAATCTTCCGTGTCTACGGGATAGATTCCGGCAAATACCATGGGCTTCACTTCCTCAAAGCCTTTGATGGCCTCCTTGCTCGGGCGGGCTACATGGGTGATGGTATCCCCTACCTTTACTTCTCTCGCCTCTTTGATGCCGGATATGATGTACCCCACGTCGCCGGTACGGATAACGTCTTTGGGCACTTGGTTGAGCTTTAATGTCCCGATCTCGTCCGCAATGTACTCACGGCCCGTAGCCATAAATTTCACCTTATCCCCTTTCCGTATCTCGCCGTTTTCGACTTTGAAATAAGCCATGATACCGCGGAATGAATTGAACACAGAGTCAAAAATCAACGCCTGCAAGGGCGCTCCGGGGTCACCAACGGGCGCCGGTACACGGTCTACAATCGCATTCAGGATATCCAACACCCCCAAGCCTGTTTTGCCCGAAGCGGGGATGATATCTTCGCGCTTGCCGCCGATCAGGTCCACAATCTGGTCTTTCACCTCCTCGGGCATTGCTCCGGGCAGATCCATTTTATTGAGTACGGGGATGATTTCAAGGTCATGTTCAAGCGCCAGGTATAGATTGGAGATGGTCTGTGCCTGGATTCCCTGCGAAGCATCCACAATGAGCAGCGCCCCTTCGCAGGCGGCAATGGACCGGGACACCTCATACGAAAAATCCACGTGACCCGGTGTGTCGATGAGGTTCAACACATACTCCTGTCCATCCTTTATATAGTTCATCTGGATAGCGTGGCTTTTGATGGTAATGCCCCGCTCCCGCTCCAAATCCATGTTGTCCAAAAGCTGGGCCTGTGCCTCGCGTTGGGTAATGGTATTCGTGAACTCCAACAGCCTGTCTGCCAACGTACTTTTACCGTGGTCTATGTGCGCAATGATACAAAAATTGCGAATATGGTTCATTCAAAATAATTTTATGGGAAGCGGTTTCATGGAATCTTATATTTCATTCGCTCGTTGGCTCTTTTACTGCTTTCGCGTTGCGTGCTGACCAGACAGATTTTCCACAAATCCACTTCAAACGGCAAAGATAGTTTTTTGGCAGGATATTTAGCGATAGCGACGATATTTTGGATAAATACTCCCAAATTGCCTTTGCATATAAAAGCAAATTTCTCTAAGTTTGATTAGAATAAATATAGCAATGCCCATGCAACTATCCATCCTTCTGACAAGTAAATACCGGTTACTGAGCCTTGCGGCTATTGTGGATGTATTTGAAACGGCCAACCGTTTCCTGAAAGAAGAGGGTAAACGGGAATTGTTTGAGATCAGCTTCGTCGGGGCAACCGATACAACAATGATTCCTGATAACTTCCGCCATCTTGCTTACGTACCGCTCGGTAATGGCCAAGCGTACGACATCATTTTTATCCCTGCTTTTGGACCGGTGGATATGGCACAGGCCCTCGAAGATAACAAATGCTTTATTCCTTGGCTCCATGAACAATATGCCCGGGGCGCCACATTGGCCAGCAATTGCACGGGAGCCTTTTTGTTGGCAGCATCGGGGTTATTGGACGATCGCCGGGCAACGACGCATGTGGATGCGGCTGAGAAATTGGCTGCTTATTTCCCCAAAATAAAATTAGAACAGGATGCCGTCGTGACGCACGATGCCAATATTTATACCAGCGGAGGTGCTACCAGCGGATTTCACGTCATGCTGGCCCTCATACAAAAATGTTGCGGACGGGAATTGGCAATCCGTATCGCGAAGAACTTCGCCATTGACATGGATCGTGAAAATCAATCGTATTTTGGTCAGTTTTCGCCGGTGGAAGCCCACGATGACGAATTGGTTATGCGTGTACAGCACAAAATCAAAAACCAGTTTCCCGAACTAAAAAGCATCGAAGAAGCCATCGCCGGCATTCCCGCCAGCCGGCGTAATTTCGTTCGCCGGTTTAAACAGGCAACGGGCCTCACGCCCATACGGTACCTCCAAAAGACGAAAATCGAAGCAGCCAAAAGATTACTGGAAAACACGGAAAAGGGGTTATTTGAGATTATGTTGTGCGCGGGATACAACGATATGAAAAACTTCAGGCAACTGTTCAAAGAGAATACCGGTATGACGCCAAAGGCTTACCGGGACAAGTTTGCGATGCGGTTTGAGCCGATTATTTAAATGAATTGAAAGCAGATAACACGGATGCTACGGATCTTCACAAATTCATTATTTATTTTAGTAGCCTGCGTATGCTGGGCGTTTGGCAGCAAGGCCCAACCTACGCCGGGCAAAGAAAAAATTGTGATCACCTTCCCGGGGGAATACCGCTGGAAAAGCACCAAAATCCCCAAGGATACAAAAGGTATACGCGGCACTGCCTATACCGTAAAAGGCAGGGAGGAGGAAAATGCCCCGGTAAAAACCGTGACGGTAACCACCATAGACCGGCGCTATTATCCCATGAAAGCGGAAGGAACGCCCGAAGAAAAATGGGAATTTGAGAAAGCCGGTTGCCCGGAAGCGCTGCTTGATATCGTGGACCGAAAAACGGCAGAAGGCCGCACATCCATCCTTTATGCGATCAAAGCCACCAAATCTCCGGAAGGAGCCTGTGGTTCAACCGTGCTGCTTACCTATGTGGCCGAGGGGCCTACCGCCCTGCATACGGTTGAATTGTCGATCCCGCAGGAACGCTATACCCCGGAATTGCAGCAGGAATGGCACGATGCATTGCTGCAAAGCAAGATTGAATAACGATTACCGGCCATCCATCAAAATCCGTTCTCCACGTTTTGCAGATTCTCTTGCCGCCTGCAAAATTTCGACCACAATCAAATTGTTCGACAGAGAAGACAGGTCATCTGTTCCATCCGCTTCGCCATCCAGTAATGCCTTTAAATAGGATAACTGGTCATCGAAGTATTCTGTCTGCAACGGAATTTGCTCTTGTTTACGCGGACCGGTATAACGCAGCAGCGTACCTGGGTCTACGGCGTGAAGCGACGTGCTTTCACCATATACTTGTAGATCTTTGATGCTGTAGGGCCAGTCCCATGATGCCTGGATAATACCCGTGGTACCGCTTTTATATTCTAAGATAATCGTCGCATCGTCATCCACCAACGGATAAATCGACGGTTTCAACTGCCGTGTAACCGCAGTAACCGCTATAGGACGCTCCCCATTCATCAGCCAGGTCATCAAATTGGCGCCATAGCAACCGAAATCGATCAGCGCACCTCCCCCATTCTTTTCCGGATCGGTGAGCCAGCTTAAAAAATCTTCGCTGCACCCGATTTCCCGTGGCCCTTGATGACCGTCTTTTACCATTACTTTTTTCAACGCACCGATATTCCCTGCTGCCACCAGTTGCCTGAGGGTTTGATTGCTGTCATACCAGGTTGTTTCGTAGTTGGTGAACACCGGCGTGTGGTGTTCTGCTGCCAATTGAGCAATCCGCCTTGCCTGTTTGTTGTCAACGGCCAAGGGTTTCTCGACCATCAAGGGCACCTTCAAGGGCAAACAAACCTCAGCTACATCCACATGTTCGGAAATGGCATTATAGGCCAAAACCGCATCAGGACGGATGGCTTGCATCATTTCTGTTACCGTGCGGAAAAACAACGAATCGGGCAACCCATAACGATTCCGGTAGCGATTTGCCAGTGCTGTATCCGTTTCGGCAATTCCCAATATCGCTACTTCATGTTGCTGATAAGCACGGAGCAACGTGTGTACATGGTCATGGCTCAATCCGGCCACAGCTACTTTCAGGGGTTCTTTTGCAAATGCACTGCTAAAAAACAACAGCACGGATATAAAAAACAAAATTGAAAAACGATGGGTTGGCACTATCATTGTATTTATAGAAATATATTAAGCACCAAGTATAGGTAAAAATCACAGATATTTCCTATGTTTACAGCAGAAAAGTTATCAAACATGAAAACCGTAAGCAATTGTATATTAATGTCATGCATTGGCATGTTGGCCATCTCTTATCAAGGTTGCAAGCCTAAACAGGTCGTTCTCCAGCCCTCAGCAGAAGTAGTTGAGCGAGATGTTCCGGAGGAGCGTGTCGTTGCTGAACCTCAGAAAAAGGAGCCAACACCGGCACCTACGCAATCAACACCTACCCCGGTAGCACCACCAAATTACAACTTCAACAATATCCAGTTTGAGTTCGATTCATCTGTGTTAAAAACCGATTCCTATGCGGTTCTCGACCAGATTGCCCGGGAAATGCAGAAAGATCCCGATGCCAAATTCATCATTAACGGCCACGCGTCTATTGAAGGTACTCCAGCATATAATATGGAATTGTCTATTGACAGGGCTAACGCTGTAAAACTTTATTTGGTCAATTCGGGAATTTATGGAAATAATCTGACCGTGAAGGGATACGGTGCAACCAAGCCTATTGCTTCCAACGATACAGAACCCGGAAGGGCACAAAACCGGCGGGTAGAAATCAAGCATGTAGACTAGAAGGCGGGAATGGCTGATTTGAAATACAACCTGCGGGGAGTATCCGCCGCCAAAGAGGACGTACACAATGCAATTAAAAACCTCGATAAGGGTTTATTCCCTAAGGCATTCTGTAAAATCATACCTGACATATTAGCGGGCGATGATGCATGGTGCAATATCATGCATGCCGACGGGGCGGGTACGAAGTCATCCCTTGCCTATGTTTATTGGCGGGAAACAGGCGACCTTTCCGTATGGAGGGGTATTGCACAGGATGCCATTGTCATGAACCTTGACGATCTTTTATGTGTCGGGGCAACGGATAATATTCTTCTGTCATCCACCATCGGGCGCAATAAGAACCTGATCCCCGGGGAAGTCATCGCTGAGATTATCAATGGCACAGAAGATATATTAACAGCACTTCGCGAACTTGGCATCGGTATTTATTCCACCGGGGGAGAGACAGCTGATGTAGGCGATCTGGTCCGCACGGTCATCGTAGACAGCACGGTTACCTGCCGGATGAGACGTGATGAAGTCATTTCCAATCACCGCATACAAGCCGGGGACGTGATCGTCGGACTGGCTTCCTTCGGGCAAGCGAGTTATGAACGTGAATATAATGGCGGTATGGGATCCAATGGGCTTACTTCTGCCCGGCACGATGTGTTCCACAAGTCAGTAGCAAAAAGTTTTCCGGAAAGCTACGATCCGTCGGTACCCGACGAACTCGTGTTTGCGGGCTCAAAGGGATTGACGGATGAAGTCGAAATCCCCGGGCACGGATCTGTTACGGCCGGTAAGCTCGTCCTCTCCCCTACACGTACGTATGCACCCGTTATTAAGCAGGTACTTGACCGATACCGTCCGGAAATCCATGGAATGGTGCATTGCAGCGGTGGTGCACAGACCAAAGTACTACACTTTATCGATGCGCTCCACGTTGTCAAAGACCATTTGTTCGACATCCCTCCCCTGTTCAAACTCATCCAAGAAGAATCCGGAACGGACTGGGAAGAAATGTATAAGGTATTCAACATGGGTCATCGTATGGAACTGTATGTACCGGCCTCAATCGCCGATGATATCATCCGAATCTCAGCGCAATATGGCATCGCTGCCCAAATTATCGGTCGTGTTGAGCCTGCTACCCAAAAACAGGTGACAGTCAGATCACCGTTTGGCACGTATATTTATCACTGAATGCAATGAAGACCATCGGCTGGAAGGAAACGGCTGATTTGCCTGATTTGGGCCTTTATGGCATTCCCGCCAAAGTGGATACCGGGGCCCGTACGTCGGTGCTGCATTGCAGCCACATCCAACTGATAAAGAAAGGACGGAAACAATATGTCGAATTCCGTCCGCTGGACGATCGGTTTGGCTTGCACGACAGGTTACACACCTTACCGTTTCACAGCGAACGTAAAATCCGAAACTCTTTTGGTCAGGAGGAAAATCGGTACATCATCAACACGGAAATCCGATTATTCAACGAAATGTATCCCATCGAGCTTTCCTTGCGTGACCGGTCGGGTATGGAATTTCCCCTGTTACTGGGCCGCTCGTTCATCCGTAAAAAATTCCTTGTCGATGTTTCGCGGGCAAACCTTTCAAAAAAATAAGTGTTTTAGCTTTCAATAACTTGTTTCAGCACACGTGAAGATAGCAGTCTTATCCACAATCAAAAACCTTTATTCCACACGCAGGTTGGTAGAGGCAGCGCGGATGCGCGGACATGAATGTGTTGTCATTGACCATAGCCAATGTTATGTGGGCATCAAGCAGGGCAAGCCGAGCATCCACTATAAAGGGCAGGACTTGTCCGATATCGATGCAATTATTCCCCGTATCGGCGCTTCGGTCACCTTCTACGGGTCGGCTATCGTCCGTCAATTTGAAGTGATGGGCGTTATATCGGCCAACCCAAGCCAATCCATCACGCGCTCACGGGACAAGCTGCGGTGCATGCAGATTCTTTCAGGGGCCGGCATCGGCATGCCCATCACCGGATTTGCGCGCCGTACCCGCGATGTTGACGACCTGATTAAAATGGTCGGGGGCCCGCCTTTGGTCATCAAGTTACTGGAAGGCACCCAAGGAATCGGCGTGGTGTTAGCTGAAACGAAAAAGGCGGCATCATCGGTTATTGAGGCCTTCTACGGTCTGGGCAACAATATCCTTATCCAAGAATACATCAAAGAATCACGGGGTACGGATATACGCGCGTTTGTGGTGGATGGCCGGGTGGTAGGTGCCATGAAACGTACTGCCAAAGAAGGTGAATTCCGGTCTAACCTGCACCGGGGAGGCAGCGCAGAAGTCATTAAACTCAACAAAACCGAACGCGAAACTGCTGTACGTGCAGCCAGGGAGCTGGGATTGACCGTATGCGGGGTGGACATGCTGCCATCAGACCGTGGGCCACTGGTGCTCGAAGTGAATTCCTCTCCCGGATTGGAAGGCATTGAAAAAGCTACCCACAAAGACATTGCCAGTGAAGTCATTGCTTTTATTGAAAAGCAGTACATCCTCAAACAGCAAAACCGGAAAGACCGCAAAGCGAAGGCCGGACAGAAGTTATGATTCGCAAATAAGCAAATAAACACTATATTTACCGCCCTAAACAGATCATAACCATGATAGACACCCTGTTAGCTGCGATCCATTGGAATGTCCGCCCGGAAATATTCAGTATAGGAAGTTTCGAAGTCCGGTACTATACGTTGTGTTTCCTGCTGGCGTTCATCAGCAGTTATGTATTGATGCTCCGCATTTTTAAGCGTGAGAACAAACCCCAGGAACTGCTTGACCAACTGAGTATCTATATTTTTCTGGGCACACTGCTCGGTGCACGCCTCGGGCATTGTCTGTTCTACGAATTTGACTATTACAAAGACCACCTGCTGGAAATGATACTCCCCTATACCTATGTAAACGGCAAATTCACGCTTACGGGTTTTCATGGGTTAGCCAGCCATGGGGGCGCCATTGGTATATTGGTTGGTATATTTCTCTTTTGCCGGAAAACTAAAACCGATTTTCTATGGATTACCGACCGATTGGTCATCGTCATTCCACTGGCGGGGGCGTTTGTCCGTCTTGGCAACTTTTTCAATTCCGAAATCATCGGTTTACCGTCGGATCTACCCTGGGCAGTCGTTTTCGAACAGGTAGATCAGATACCCCGGCACCCCGCGCAACTTTACGAAGCACTAAGCTATGTACTTATTTTTATCCTTCTATGGACTATTTACCAGCGAAAATCCCGGCTGAAACCCGGCTTTATTTTCGGTCTGTTTCTGATTCTGCTGTTCGGTGCCCGCTTCGGACTGGAATTTATCAAAGAAAATCAGGAAGCCTTTGAAGAAGGGATGAAATTCAACATGGGGCAATTACTGAGTATACCCTTTGTCGCATTAGGGTTTTACCTGCTGTTCAGGCCCTACCGTAAGAAGGACGGCAAGTAGTAAGTGTTTTCCAAAGCCGAAACAAAGCTGTAACTTTGCGTTCTTAATGACGTCAACGCAAAGACATCGCCTTTTTATTTTAATCACACTGGGACTGCTCTCGGCTATTGGTCCCTTTTCCATCGACATGTATCTGCCGGGGTTTGACGCAATTGCTGATAGCCTCGATACAACCGTTTCGCATATCCAGCTATCGCTTACCTCCTTTTTCATCGGCATCGCTTCGGGCCAGATCATCTATGGGCCACTGCTGGACCGTTTTGGCCGCAAAATTCCGCTCATTGTCGGTTTGGTTATCTACATCGCAGCGTCGATCAGCTGCATGCTGACCAACTCAGCCGATTACCTCATTGCGTACCGATTTGTGCAGGCTTTGGGCAGTTGCGGCGGCATGGTGGCATCAAGGGCCATGGTGCGGGATTTTTATGGCCCCAGGGAAAGCGCCAAGATCTTCTCTTTGTTGATGCTGGTAATCGGCATCTCGCCCATTGTGGCTCCAACGGTAGGCAGTTTTGTCATCAGCCGCTGGGACTGGCATGGCATCTTCCTGGTATTGGCCATCATTACCACGTGTATACTGCTTGCAGTTATCTTTTTCCTCCCGGAAAGCAGGGGATCCAATCCAGCGATTTCCCTCATGCCCCGCCCCATTGCTCAATCCTACTGGCAGGTGTTCAAAACCAGGCAGTTTTTCACCTATGCTTTCGCGGGAGGATTGGCTTCCTCGGGATTATATGCCTATCTCGCAGGGTCACCCTATATCATGATCACGCTATATGGTCTCAGCGAAAAGCAATACGGATTGGTATTTGCCTTGATTGCATCTGCGCTGATTACAGCTAGCCAGCTGAACCGATACCTACTCAACCGATACAGCAGCGAAAAAGTGGCAAAAGTGGCGTTAATGGTTCAGTCGTCTTTGGGATTGCTACTGGCTATTCTCTGTGTAGCCGGTGCGATCAACCTGTTGGTAATGATTGCATTGATTTTTCTATTTCTCGGTTCCCAGGGTTTTGTATTTCCCAATACTTCGGCATTGGCACTTGCGCCGTTCAGCCGACTGGCCGGTAGTGCTTCGGCGCTACTAGGTGGCTTACAAATGGCTTGCGGAGCACTTTCATCCGGGTTGGTCAGTTATTTCCACAACGAAACGACCGTGCCCATGGCAGCAACTATGGCGGGGTGTGCCTGTCTGAGCTTGTTTATTTTGTTAGCAAGCTCTCGATTGCCAGCCGGTACCCGTTCAGACCAAAGCCACAGATAACCCCCTTGCAATTCTTTGCCAGGTAGGAATGGTGCCGAAACGATTCACGTGCGTATACGTTGGAAATATGTACCTCTACCACCGGTGCGTTGACAGCCGCAATGGCATCAGAAATGGCCAATGACGTGTGCGTATAGGCTCCCGCGTTAAGTACAATACCATCCACAGAAAAGCCGACCTCATGTATTTTATCGATGATTGCTCCCTCGTGGTTGCTTTGGAAATAGGTTAATGTCACACCATCATAGGATTGACGGAGTGTTTCAAAATACGAATGGAAATCCTGGTCACCATAGATTCCCTTTTCCCGTACTCCTAACAGGTTCAGGTTCGGACCGTTGATGATGATGATGTTGCTCATATGACTACAAACTTAGGAAACAATCGATTTGATTCAAAAATCGTAATAAAAATTACGGAAGGAAGACCGTAAACCCAGGGTAAACATGCCGGTCTGCGGATGCTTACCCAGCTCGGGTATGTTCTGCCGACGGTACAACGCACCCGCTTCTATCCGTAAGTTGTATTTCGGATTGAGAAGATACGATATCCGGCCATCCGCAAATAACAGTGTGTTTTTTACGCCCTGACCGATGTAGTTACCATATTCATTTGCCGGCGTCAGGTACGATTTGAAGATATCGCCACCAAAGTTAGCGGCCGAATCCGGATCGGTGCCAAACTGCCCCCAAGTGCCCTGGAAAGAAAAGTCAAACCGACCGCAGGAATAGTTCAGTATGCCAACCAGCTCCCGGAAATTAGCGCCCCAGGGATGGGCCAAAGGCTGCCCGTAGTTACTGTAATTACTCACGGGGTCAAAATGTGCGTAAGTATAGGGACGAACCGTGTTGTACTCGGCCAGAAAATTGAGGTTTTTAACACCGAAGGCATCGTATCCGCGAAAACCTAATTGGGCACCCCATTTATTGGTTACGTGTCCATTGGTAGAAAAGAAATTCTTGGCCACAAATTCGCCCAGCAGAAATTGCCCATATACCGACAGGTTCTTCAACGCTTTGTATTTTGCATTCAATCCGAGGTGCATTTTATCGGGGGAAGAAGTATTGGTTAACTCAACCGGCCGCATGAAAATAATGGGATTGAAGTAATTAAAATCAAAGCCCCTCTGTCCAGCAGCATTTCTAGCTCCCCATATGACTGATTGAAACAAGCCGATTGAGAATCGATTATCCACGTTCCAGTCGAGGTACTGAAAAGCGCCCCATTTCCAATTATCTCCTCCCCGGGTGGGCAGCCCAGTAATAGGGTCATAGGTATACGATCGTGGATGAACCGGGTCCATCATATAGGTCCACATACTCATGTATTGGACATTCCCCAGTTTCCCTGTCAACTTCAATGCCGTATAGTTGGATGAGGCATCCGAAAGCAATAGCGAACGATACCCATCGCCAATGAAATGCTTATCATAAGCCAATGTAATGTTGAGGTATTGGTTTACAGTGTAAGACGCCACCGCCGATGAATACATCCAATCACTTATTTTCGGATTGGAATACGAAGTCTTCCCATGCCCCTGTCCGGGAACGATGGCTTGCTCAAAGACGTACTCGTTTAAATAGGCCGGAAACACTGCCTGGTTTTCAAAGAAATTAACGTATACCGAAAACTTATCTTCAATGGTTACAGCGGCCTGTGCGCCCCGGGTATTTACCCAAGTGGTGCGCCCTGAGCCGGCAAAATCGCGACCGATCTGGAAATCGGGCAGGAAATCGGCATAGAAAGTATAAGTTGCTTTCTTTACTTCTACCAAATGTTCGTTGTAAAGCTTGCGCCCTCCCCAGGAAAGCCGCTCCCGCTCTCCCAACCGCATCAGTGATTCATACCGGGGTTGCAGGGCGCTATCGATAATCAAAGGTTTCAAGGACGTATGCAACCGCGTATCTGAATCATACAGTACATCGTTCATCTTTTGATAGAAATGATAGGAATAGGGTTGGTAAGCGGACTGCGCCCCTACACGCTGCACACCGCAGCAAAGCGTCGCCAAAGCAGCCAATTGCAACCCTCTAACGGATACAAGTCTTATCATTACATAAAAACATAAAAAATCAGTCAGCAAAGATAGCATTGCTCACCAAGAATTAAGCCATTCCTAATAACCGGAAGCAAAATTTACCTGTTAAAAGTATTAAAAACATTAAAAATAAACCTGCTAAAACGAATATGCAGATATTTGTATTCATTTTTTGTGCATATTGCAGGCTGAATAGATAGACTATCATTAAATAGGGAATACACTTTCTTTTCGAAAAGACAGGTTCCATTAGACCCCTAAAAGCAAACTTAGCGAAACGGTCTCATTGAGGCCGTTAAACAACAAATAACGACTCAATAATTATTTCTAATGAAACGAAGAACATTCATTCAGCATGCTGCCGTATTAGGCACGGGAATGTGGGCCGGCAACCTTTCACTTGCATCTGCTAAACCAGACTATCCGGTAGTCCGTGTACCGAAAAGCCAACGGCATTTTTCCAGTGAGTCCATAGAACAGGCTATCAAGGCTTTTCAGCAACATGTAAAAGACAAGGAGCTGGGCTGGTTATTCGGCAATTGCTTCCCCAACACGTTGGATACGACGGTATTTCCGGAAGAAAAGAATGGAAAGCCTTATACGTATGTCATCACCGGTGATATCGATGCAATGTGGCTCCGTGACAGCTGTGCACAAGTTTGGCCCTACCTACCTTTTATGAAGGAAGACAGCAAATTACAACGACTGGTTGCGGGACTGGTCAACAAGCAAAGCCAGTGCATCAACATCGATCCTTACGCCAATGCGTTCTACAACGACCCCTCCCGTGTGGGCGAATGGGGGAGCGACCACACAGACATGAAACCTGGCATCCATGAACGTAAATGGGAAATCGATTCCCTTTGTTACACCATACGTCTTGCTTACGGATATTGGAGCGCTACGGGCGATAAATCTCCTTTTGATACGGAGTGGGTTGCTGCACAGCGCAATATTTTGAAAACATTCAAAGAACAGCAGCGTAAAGAGAGCTTGGGGCCTTACCGCTTCGAGCGCACTACAGCGCGCGGTTCGGATACACTCCAAGTGGATGGATACGGTTATCCGGTCAATCCGGTCGGTTTGATCTGCTCAGGCTTCCGGCCAAGCGATGACTCCACGTTGCTCTCATTCCTGATACCTTCCAACTTATTTGCGGTAACCAGTTTGCGGCAGTCAGCGACTCTGCTTACACAGGTGGCCAACGAACGGGAACTGGCCGAAGAGATGCTTAATTTGGCAGGTGAAGTAGAAACAGCAATCAACGAATACGGTATCATCGATCACCCTGCACACGGCCGTATTTACGCATTCGAAGTGGACGGATTCGGAAGCTTCATTACAATGGACGATGCAAATGTTCCCAGCCTCCTGTCGTTGCCCTATTTGGGTGCAGTAGATGTCAACGACGCCGTATACCAACGTACGCGCGCCTTTGTGCTGTCGGAAAACAATCCGTTTTTCTTTAAGGGTTCTGCTGCAGAAGGCATTGGAGGCCCTCACATCGGTCGCGATATGATCTGGCCTATGGCCATTACGATGCGAGGGTTGACATCCACGGACGATCACGAGATAAAAGCCTGCATCGAAACCTTGAAAAACACGCATGGCGATACCGGATTCATGCATGAATCGTTTCATAAGGACGATCCTAAAAAATTCACACGCAAATGGTTTGCCTGGGCGAATACACTATTTGGTGAATTTTTATGGAAAACCTATAAAGAAAAGCCATATTTGCTGAAGTAGGATCGGTGATGGGTTGACCGGTGGTGAGTGATTACCGACTACTCACCACCGAACACAATTAAAACATGGGACCAATAGGAATATTTGATTCAGGCTATGGTGGGTTGACCGTATTCCGGGAAATCGTGGCTAAATTACCCCAATACGATTACATATATCTGGGAGACAATGCCCGGGTACCTTATGGCACACGATCGTTCGAAACGGTGTATGCGTATACCAAAGAATGTGTGGAAAAACTTTTTGCCATGAATTGTCATCTTGTGGTATTAGCCTGCAATACGGCTTCTGCAAAAGCGCTCCGTACCATTCAGCAGCATGACCTCCCACTCCATTCCGATGTTCGCAAGGTATTGGGTGTCATCCGGCCGACCACAGAGGTGATCGGTAATTATACGCATACACGGCATGTAGGTGTTTTAGCAACACCGGGTACCGTCAAGTCGGCCTCCTACCCCATTGAAATCCGGAAATTTTTTCCCGACATAACGGTCTACCAGCAAGCCTGTCCACTATGGGTCCCTTTGGTTGAAAACAATGAATTGGATTCGGAGGGAGCGGCTTACTTTGTGGAAATGGATATGAAACGCCTGCTCAAACAATCGCCAAATATTGATACAATCGTCTTGGCTTGTACCCATTATCCGTTGCTTCTGCCGCTCATCAAGCGCTTTGTTCCACCCCATATTCAAGTATTGGCCCAAGGAAAATTGGTCGCCAATAGTTTGGCAGACTACTTAACGAGGCATCCTGATATAGAAGCTCTTTGCACAAAAGGCGGAAGCATTCAATTTTTCACTACGGACAATGCGGTTGCTTTTGAAGAAAAAGCAGGAAGATTCTATGGTCAATCCATTAAAGCCAGCGAGCTGAACGTGCTGGCCTAACTCATTTCTTCTGATCGGTTACGATTGTGACTTCCACCCGGCGGTTCTGCTGCCTGCCTTCTTTGGTATTATTGGGTGCAATGGGCTTGCTTTGACCATACCCGTGTGTTGTAATCCGGTTTTCTGCAAGCCCTTTTCCTACCGCATATTTTTTCACGGATTCTGCCCTTTTTTCGGACAACCATTGATTATATTCCTCAGTACCCGTCGCATCGGTATGTCCATCCACAATCAATGAAGCACCGGGATAATCATCCAGTAACTTGACCAATTTATCAAGTTCGCTTTTTGCCTGATCCGTCAAATAGGAAGAGTTAAGTGGAAACAACACATCGGAATCAAACGTAACCACGATACCCCTATCGGTCACCGCAGCATCTTCAAAATCACGCTGTACGTGCTTCAAGCCGTCTTTGGTCCCGTCAATGGTTACCTGCGCACCGGGATTGACAGCTATTTGCTTGTTTTTACAGGAACTGGCGGCCAGCGATATTACCAGTACCAACGAAACCGATGAAAAAAGGGTATAGAATTTCATGTCTACCTATGAAGCTATAAAAATAAAAAATTTACTCAGTACTAAAATAATTTTCAACAACCTTCTGTATTCCCGGATTGCTGGAAAACAGGTCCCAAACCAATCCACTGCGGCCATTTTCGATCATAACTGCCACAGCTGCCTGATTTTCGGCATCGTATGCATCGGCCACCGCATTATCATCGATGTCAATCCTCCTACGAAACCCATATTCGGTAAACAATGCATCACCGAAACGGTCGTAAAACGCCCTCATTGATTGTATTGCATCCTGAGGAAGGTATGCGTAACTGGCACATGCAATAGCGGGGTTCACGGTACAAACCGTATCCAACGAATCCACCAAAATTTCAGCACCCCAAATATCCCGTGAAAATCCTCCATATCCTTTTTCTTTATCGCGATTCTTGTAAGCATTGGTAAGATTGATGTTATTGACAAAATAATTGGCAAATGTATCCCGCTTCGCGCGGGGGTCAAAAGCCAAAAAAGGTTTATAGGCCTCTAGTAAGGATGTATCTATGGATCCGACGGTGACGGGAAGACTATACAGGGTTGTATCATTTGCATACGGAAACTCAATAAAACGAGGCATAGCACTGCCACCGGTCGTATGGAGCTTAACGGAGAACGATGGGTTGTTGGTCAATTCCATTACGTGAGTTGAGTCGGCAAGTTTTCTTCCGAGCCCCAACCCCGTTGTGTAAGCATCGCGCGGAATAGGGTGTTGGGGCGAGGCCAACGCAAGCACATAACAGATAAAATCCTCTCCAAAGCCGCCAAGCGGTGAGGCATCTTTGAATCCGACCGTGGGCGACCAGCGATCCAAAAGGATATTTTCCTGTCCTTCCATAACAAACCGATCCCATTCAACCGTATTCCATAAGGAATCGATCTTTTCCATTAATGATCCCGTTTCTGCGCTGTCTGCCTGAAAATATTGCTGTGCCACGAGCAACCCTTGCATCAAAAATGCCGTAGCCTTTAAATCGCCTTCTGGTACGGTATCGGTCGTAAAGACTCCTTTTCCCGTACGTCCATCTATCTTTTCAGGAAAAGCGCCGTGATATCGCTCTACATTACCCAAAAAATCCACCATCCGTTGAAGCCTGCCAATAGCCGACGTCCGGGATATGATTCCACGCTCGACCCCCACTACATAAGCCAGTATGCTAAGACCGGTTTCCCTTACCGATACCGTTGCATCGTCTACGCCGAAATGAATCGCATGCATACCGCTGTTTATTTCCGTCCGTTCCACAAAGTAATTGACATGTGCAGCCTGAATGAAATCCAGCATTTTCTCATCACTGCCTGTTTTTGGGGAAGCTTCCAATACATTAGAAAATGGCGATTCAAGATAGCCATAGTCTACCCAGGCAATTTTGTAATAATATTTCCGGTCAGAATAAGGTACGAAATCCGTACACTTCTGTACAAAAATGGGCCGGATAGCGACGGGATGGAAATGCTCGTTATCCTCCGACCGATAAATTTTTATATAACGGATACTCGGTGTCAATGGCAATTGCCATGTTAAGTCTACATGCCGATCGTAAGCCACGGCGGTGGATAACACCGCCGGTGAAGAAAGTTTTACGCGCGGTGGATTAGCCGGTAGAAATTCAATCTGATCAACATAAAGCCAATGTGTTCCCTCAGTTGCTTCTCCCTGCAAAAATTGCATGCCATAAACAGGCGTATCTGCATCCAAACCCTGGATATCATGCAACGGTATCTGCACATTCAACCACATGTTTGACTGAAAATCAGTAATGTATTTCGCCAAATCTACCGCAACACTCGTCTTGTCTTTTTGTGTCAATCGTACATGAGGCAATGCATTGATCGCTGTATTGGAAGCCACAAACAACTTAAATGTGAGGACATCATTTGCCCTGAATTGATAGTAGCGCGAGCCAGGGGGATAATTGACCTGTACGCACCATGCACCATTTGCAACGGATATGTATTTGAGCGATAAGGCATTGCCAGGTGTAAAAAACACAGAATCCGAAACAGGCAATTTCCCACTCACATTTTCCACCCAACTACCGGCTTCATGATTTACCTGGCTATACGCATAATTTCCGTTCAATATACTGTTTTCGAACAAAACCTCGGGATAGGTGTCGGCTGTCGCTAGCAGTATGCTTTTCAGAAAAACTAAAAAAAACAGGGTAATATTTCTAACCATAAGCCTCAGTGAATACTGTTGATCGTTTCGAACCGAAGAAATCCTCGCAAAAACCAAGCCATTAACGGTGATGAGTGAACGGTGATGGCAAACCGACCACCGACCACTGACCACCGACCACCGACCACCCTACCAATCACATTTTAAAAAAGCGATACAATTCCCTAACTTAGCGCACTAATTTTGCAAACAACCCCATATGGAGACAACGTTTGATTTTGAGAAACCGATTGCCGATCTGCAAATGCAGATTGACAAAGTAAACCAGGTTGCCGAAAAAACCAAAGTGGACATGAGCGCTACGCTGGCTGAATTACAGGAAAAATTGGAAAGAACCAAGCATGAAATATACAGCAACATGACCGGTTGGCAAAAAGTACAGATGTCAAGGCATCCGGACCGACCTCAGACGTTGGATTATGTCAATCAAATCTGCGACGAGTTCATCGAACTGCACGGGGATCGAAATGTAAAGGACGACAAAGCAATTGTGGGTGGCTTTGCCTCGATAGACGGTCAGTCGGTTATGATTATCGGCCATCAAAAAGGTAAAAACACCAAAGAAAGGCAGTTCCGCAATTTTGGCATGGCCAATCCCGAAGGGTATCGGAAGGCATTGCGGTTGATGAAATTGGCAGAAAAATTCAATAAGCCGGTAATCACGCTGATCGACACGATGGGTGCTTACCCGGGTATCGAAGCAGAGGAACGGGGGCAGGGTGAGGCAATTGCCCGCAATTTAATGGAGATGTCGGTATTGAAAGTACCTATTATCTGTGTTATCATCGGCGAAGGGGCATCGGGTGGCGCGTTGGGCATCGGTGTAGGCGACCGCGTATACATGCTCGAACACACCTGGTATTCTGTTATATCCCCCGAATCGTGCTCATCAATCCTTTGGAGAAGCTGGGATTACAAGGAAAGGGCAGCCGAAGCGCTGAAATTGACGGCCGATGATATGTTGAAAAACGGCCTCATTGATGGCATTATCCGGGAGCCTTTGGGCGGCGCACATCATAATCCGACGGAAATTGCATCATCTGTTAAACAGCAATTGCTTACCGACTTGGCCATCCTGAAAGCCCGGCCAGCGAGCCAACTGGTTGCTGAACGCATTGAAAAGTTCAGCAAAATGGGTGTTGTAATTGAATAACAAGCAAATTGATTATCAATCAATTGCACGATCCAAATGTACGTATCCTCCATCCACATGGATTAATTGACCTGTCGTATGGCTCGACCGTTCAGACAGCAAAAATGTCACCATATCTGCTATTTCTTCTGCGGTGGTCATCCGGTTGCCCAACGGAATACGCCGCGTAATTTTTTCAAGGATTTCGGCTGGATTGGACAAAGTTTTAATCCAGGTATCGTACAGTGGAGTGTAACATTCTGCTACAATCACTGCATTTACCCGGATACCATATTTCAATAATTCTACCGCCCACTCACGTGTCAACGCATTACGCCCACCATTGGCAGCAGCATAAGCCGATGTATTTCCCTGCCCGGTTTCCCCGGTTTTAGAACCAATATTCACGATACTCCCCCTGCTCTTCTTCAATGCCGGGAGTGCATGATGTGCCATCAGATAGTAATGGATAAGCGATTTATGAAGGCTGTCTACAAATTTCTGGTAATTCCCATTCTCCAGCCCCACTCCGTCGTTTACCCCCGCGTTGTTTACTAAGCCATCCACGCGTCCAAACTCGGCCAAGGTTTCCCTGACCGCCCGTTCACATTCTTCCGCGCGGGTCAATTCAGCTTCGACACAGTATGCCCTCCCGCCTCCTGATTCAACTTCTTCCTGCACCAGTCGATTGTCAGATTGTCTCCGCCCCACAATTACGGGAATAGCTCCTTCCGCCGCCAATGCCAACACAATCCCCTTGCCAATCCCTTTGGCCCCGCCCGTGACCATCACAACTTTGCCGTTCAACTTCAGATCCATATTAGTTTATATACTTAGTAATCCATAAAAATCGGTTGCAGATTGATGCCATACCATCTGTTGTTCGCTATCCGTAAAACTGTCGATTGCCTCCGCTACCAATTCGACTACCCGTGCATAGTCTGCTGCAACTAAACATACCGGCCAATCAGACCCGAACATAACCCGCCGGGGACCAAATACCTGAAGTATATGTTGTATATAGAACAGGAAATCCACTGGCTTCCATCGTTTCCAGTCGGCTTCGGTAACCATACCGGACAATTTGCAATACACGTGTTCGTATTCCGCAATGGCTGCCATCTGTGTAGCCCATGGTTCGCGTATTCCGGCTTGGATATAAGGTTTAGCCAAATGGTCGATTACCAAGGGTTGATTGGGTAAAGAGCGGACAAATTCAAGTGCAGCATCCAGTTGATGCGGCTTCACCAACAGGTCATAGGTATATCCCCGTTTTCCCAACGCCTCGACGCCATTGAGAAACACCGGACGAAGCAAGAAATCGGGATCTTGCTCACCTTGAACAATGTGTCGGAATCCTTTTAGTTTGGGATACCGGCGAAAATAAGCCAACCGTTCGTCAACATCGGCCGCCTGCAGATCCACCCATCCCACCACACCCCTGATAAAGGGGGCTTGCTCAGCCAAGTTCAGCAAAAACAGGGTTTCCTCTTCCGATTGGTCTGCTTGTACCGCTATGCATCCGGATACACCATTAGCCTCCAAAACCGGTTTCAGATCATACGGCAGAAAATCCCGTTGGATAACCGCCATATCATCGGTTATCCATGCATCCCGCTTCGGGTGGTATTTCCAAAAGTGCTGATGTGCATCGATTCGCTCCATACCTCCCTGTATGCCTTTTAGCCCTGATATGCTTTTACCACCTGACGTGAAGTGCCTAATCCATCGGCTCCCAGTTCGACTACGTCGCCCGGTTTGAGGTATATAGGCGGATTGAATCCCAGTCCGACACCAGCAGGCGTTCCGGTGGAAATAACATCACCGGGTAGCAGCGTCATAAACTGGCTGACATAACTGATGATGAATGGTACGTCGAAAATCAGATCCCGCGTGGTTCCATCTTGATAGGTCTTGCCATTTACGGTGAGCCATAGCCGCACATTGTTTATATCGGCAATTTCGTCTTTGGTAGCCATAAAGGGGCCCATTGGTGCAAACGTGTCACATCCCTTTCCTTTATCCCAGGTACCACCCCGTTCCAATTGAAATTCCCGTTCAGACACGTCGTTATGTAAAACATATCCAGCCACATAGTTAAACGCATCTGAGGCATTTACATAACGGGCTGTTTTGCTTATGACCACACCAAACTCCACTTCCCAGTCCGTTTTTGCGGAATTTTTGGGGATTATGATGTCATCAAACGGGCCGCTAAGTGAGGTGGTTGATTTCATAAAAAGAATCGGCTCATTGGGAATCGTCGCTCCGGTTTCCGCCGCATGATCCCGGTAATTAAGCCCGATGCAGAGGATTTTTGAAGGACGCGCAATGGGGCTTCCCAACCTCGTGCCTTCGGGAACAACGACCAAATCACCTTCATTCGCTTTTACAAATTCCTCCAGCCTTGCTAACCCTTCATTCTCAAAAAATTCCTCATTATAATCACCTCCAAAGGCAGAGACGTCATAATTCACACCATCAATCTGTACCCCTATTGCTTCACGGCCGGGATCGCCGTATCGGATTAATTTCATATTTTTTAATTATTCAACTTAACAAATCCACCGTCTACGGGATAATCGTTTCCGGTAATAAATCCAGCCTCGTCCGAGCAAAGGAAAAGTGCCATCGAAGCGATCTCTTCGGGTTTTGCCATACGGCCGATGGGCTGGGTCTTAGCTAGTTTTTCAAACATTTCCGCCTCTTGACCCGGATAGTTCTTGGCGATGAAACCATCCACAAAAGGTGTATGCACACGAGCAGGCGAAATGCTGTTGCACCGGATACCGTGGTGCAGGTAATCACGTGCTATGGACAATGTCATTGCATAAATGGCCCCTTTGCTTGTCGAATAGGCAAACCGGTCTGTGATTCCAACCAACGCAGCGATCGACGCCATATTCAGAATGGCCCCACCTCCTTGTTGTTTCATCCGGGGTACGACCGCATATAATAGGTTGTACGCACCCTTTACATTGACCGTGTAAATACGGTCGAAATCCGCCTCGCTGGTATGCTCGACATCCCCTACGTGCGCTATGCCCGCATTGTTCACTAAAATGTGAATGGTGCCAATACCATCCACTATATCCAATACCGATTGCTGTTTGCTTACATCGCAGCTATGTGCCCTCGCTTGGCCTCCGGACGCCCTGATTTCGTCAACCAACGAATCGGCACCTTCGGTATTCAATTCAAGGATGTGTACAAAAGCGCCCTCTTTTGCGAATAACAGGCTGATTGCCCGACCTATTCCGCTTCCACCCCCCGTAATGACGGCTGTTTTTCCAGTTAATCTCTTATTTGACATCAGTTAAAATTTGCTAAATCTAATCGGATACCTCCCAGCCGCCCAGGGCGGCGTTGACGCCCGTAAAGAAACAAAAAATAATCCCACATCTCAAATCTCACATCTCATATCTCACATCTCACATCTCACAAAGACACACCCCTTCTCCAGGGAATAAAATCATCCTGTCCTAACCGCACCGCTTTGGGTTGCGTAATTCCGCTGGCCACCTGGATGACAAATTCCAATATCCGATGTGCATTTTGCTCGATGGTTTCTGTTCCTTCGATGATTGTACCGCAATTGATATCAATGATATCCGGCATCCGCTCAAACAGTTTTGTATTGGTAGCCAGCTTGATGACCGGCGCAATGGGATTCCCTGTAGGCGTACCCAATCCCGTGGTAAACAATACCACATTAGCTCCTGCAGCCACTTCTGCTGTGGTACTTTCCACATCATTGCCCGGTGTACACAGCAAGTTCAGTCCCGGTGTATTAGCTACCCCGGGATAATCCACTACATCAACCACCGGTGACGTACCCCCTTTTTTTGCAGCTCCTGCTGATTTGATGGCATCGGTAATCAACCCGTCGCGTATGTTGCCTGGAGAAGGATTGGCATAAAAACCAGATCCATCCGCTTCCGCTTTTGCATTGTAGCTTTTCATAAGCTCCATGAATCGCAGTGCTTTAGACTCATCTACACAGCGATCGCTCAACTCCTGCTCTACACCGCATAGTTCGGGAAACTCGGACAAGATGACCGAGCCACCCATCGCTACCAGCATATCCGAAACGTAACCCAGTGCCGGATTGGCCGAAATACCGGAGAATCCATCTGAACCTCCGCATTCCAAACCTATACACAGTTTGTCCAACGGTGCAGGCGCACGCCGCTGCCCGTTGGCTTTCATCAGGCCGGCAAAGGTATGTTTCAGCGCCTGCTGAAGCAGGTTAGTTTCCGTCCCCATCAGTTGTTGCTCAAAAATATACAATGGCCGGTCGAAATTCGGATCGCGCTTCTCAATTTCCGCACGCAGTATGGAAGCCTGCGCATGTTGGCATCCGAGGCTGAGTACCGTAGCTCCTGCGACGTTTGGATGGGTAATGTATCCGGCCAACAGTCCGCAAAGTGCATCCGAATCGATCCGCGTACCGCCACAACCCATTTCATGGTTTAGAAATTTGACACCGTCTACGCTTTCAAACAGCCGACTTCCCTCCTCCTGCTCGCGGTCAATTTCTATATCTGCAGACAAAATATCCGCTATCGTTGCCCCCTCTTGATATAAACTAATCAGCCGGTCCACTTCAGGTTCGTAGTCCCGCGACCGTTTTCGGTAGCCCAACTTCTCTTCCAATGCACGTTTCATTACCAGCACATTGCGGTTTTCACAAAACACCAACGGGATAACCAACCAATAGTTGGCTGTACCGACCGTTCCGTTCGTTCTGTGATATCCGAGGAAGGTCCTATTCGTGAATGCTGACACATCCGGCTGCTTCCAATCAAGTTTACGTTCACCCAACGTAAATGGATTTGCGGCATGGTAAATATTCTGTGTAGTAATGGTTTCCCCCTGCGGCAGGGGCATACGGGTCTTCCCCACCAATACTCCATACATCCGTATTTCGTCGCCCTCATCCAACGGTTCCAATGTAAACTTATGCTTTGCTTTTACCCCACTTACCACCAAAAAACGCTTGTCCTCAAACGAGATTTCCGTGCCCGGCGCAAGGTCTTGCAAAGCAACTAGCACGTTATCATTGGGATGTATCCGTAAAAATAGCTGTCTATCCATCGTTGCGTTCGGTGCTACTAAGTTCAAAAATCTTATTCATGACCACCCACTTTTCTTCCGGTTTGGATCCGGGTATCGCTTTTTGATATTTCCAGGTAAGCTCTTCCCACGCTTGCACCAAAGGATTCTTGGCATCCGCTGCGGCTTTTTCGACAAACGAAAAGTCATCATCGGCCTCGATCATCATAAACATCCGGTCGGCAAATCGGTAGATGTCCATTCGGGTTATGCCCGAGTCTTTGATGGACTGCTGGATTTCAGGTGCCACATTTCGGTGCAATCGCTCATATTCAGCGATCAGCTGCTCATCGTCTTGCAAGTCGAGCGCTAATGCATATCGTTTCATCTGCTTATTTTTAACTAAGTTTGTATTTTTTTTCAAATCTGCGAATCTCCCTGTTTAATGTGCCGCAGCAAGCTGAATAACTTTATTATTTACATTTCGTAATGCAAATAACAGTACAACCGAAAAGCACGCCGCCGGCACAACGTATGCACTTTGCATGCCGAACCAATCGGACAACCGCCCCATGGCCAATGGGACGATGGCCCCTCCCACGATGGACATAATCAAAATGGATGATCCCTGTTTTGTATCTTTACCCAATCCGCTGATTGCAAGTGAAAAAATAGTCGGAAACATGATAGACATCAGAAACGTAACCCCCACCATGACGTAGACCGCAAACATGCCATTCACTCCGGCCGATAGCAGGGTAAAGGCAACACTGAGCAATGCGAAGATAGCCAGCAACCTGGCGGGTGTAATAAAACGCATGAGGAATGTTCCCACGAAGCGCCCCAGCATAAAGCCTAACAGTGCGACGGAAAGCAGGTTCGCAGCTGCTTTTTCCTGCACCCCGGCAACTTGTTCTGAAAAACGGATAAAAAAACTAACTACTCCCACCTGTGCTCCTACATACAAAAATAACGCAATCACCCCGAATACAAAATTTCCATTAGACCAAAGTGATTTTCCCATTGACCGGTCGTCATGCGACAGCGTTTCTTCGTTGATTTCAGGTAGTGAAGTACGACGGACCACCCAAGCAATCAGCAATACGATTACACCGATCACGATATAAGGCAATTTAACTGCATCCGCTTCTGATTGCAGATAGGCAGTCAAGTCGGCCGTAGGCATAGCCGTCTGCTCGGCTGCGGTCAACGTTTTGCCGGACAATATATAATGCCCGCCAATGAAGGGGGCTAATGTTGCCGCCAGCCCGTTGAAAGATTGTGCCAGGTTGAGCCGCTGGGCGGCAGTTTCCGGACTGCCTAATACGCTGATATACGGATTAGCCGCAGTTTCCAAAAACGTTAATCCGCTGGCAATGACAAACAAGGCGCCAAGGAAAAAACCATATTCACGGGTACTGGCGGCAGGAAAAAACAAAAAGGCGCCGACGGCAAACAGCAGTAGCCCGAAAACGATCCCTTGTTTGTAGCCAAATCGTTTCATGAAATAACCCGCGGGCAGGGCGATGACAAAGTATGCAATAAAAAAAGCCGAATCAATAAACGCGGACTGAAAGTCCGACAATTGGCAGGCCTTCTTCAGGTGTGGAATCAGTATGGGGTTCAAGTTGTGAGCAAATCCCCAAAGGAAAAATAAAGAGGTGACCAAAATCACCGGAATCATCGATTGCTGTTTCGCCATTGCTAGTTTTTCGATATCGGTTAGTATATAAATCAAGCAAAGTAAGCAAACAACCCACATAAAAGCTGCGCACATACTAGCGATGTATTCAACTATATTAACGTATTTTTGGTAGAATTGCTAAATATTATGTTCTTTTGACTGAATGGAACGCTGCTATGTCCGTATGCAATACAAAATGCGAAGAGCATGGAGATTCATCAGGCATTGAACACATACGTAACGAAGCTGATGAAACCGCAACTACTAAAAGTAAGCACCAGTCCCGCTCATTCGTTCAGCGCACGGCGGGATACCATACCTTATGCGAACAACCGTTGGCATTATCACCGGGAAATTGAACTCATCCATTTTGAAAAAGGGAATGGCACTCAATTCATCGGAGACAGCATATGCAATTTTTCATCCGGTGATGTGGTGCTTATTGGCTCCAATTTACCTCATTACTGGAGCTTTGACAGCGCTTACTTTAATTCCAGTAATCAAACGGATGCGGATGTTCGTGTAGCACATTTCAACGAGGATTTCTGGGGCATGGATTTTCTAAACCTGCCAGAAAATACGCACATCAAACAGCTGCTTCAACAAGCCAAGCAGGGGATATCCGTGCAGGGCGCAGCCCGTATTCAGGTACGTAAACTGTTGGAAGAGTTAATTACGACCGAAGGCACCAAGCGGATCATACTGTTGATTGAAGCACTTACGGCCATCGCACAGACAAAGGAGATCCAATTGCTGTCATCCGTCGGTTTCAACCCGCATTTCCAGCACGGCGAAAAAGACCGGATCAATAATATTTATGATTTTGCCCTGCAACATTTCAGGCAGCGGATTGCGTTGGATGAGGTGGCAGAGATTGCAGGTATGAGCAGTAACGCCTTTTGCCGCTATTTCAAGTCGCGCACGGGCAAAACATTCTCGCAGTTTCTCATCGAAATACGCGTAGGGCATGCCTGCAAATTACTTATCGAAAACAACATGAATGTTAAACAGGTTTGTTATGAAAGCGGGTTTCACAATTTTGCTGGATTCCATAAATACTTCAAGCAGATAACAGGCAAAAGCCCGTTAAATTATCAACGGGCTTACCTGAAATGATTTTTTTTGGTTGCAGATCAATTCTCCTCCAGGCTCAGCGAAAATGGAAAATCTTCTGTTTTTGTGCCCCGGCTTGTATTGGGTGTATCCGTCATATCGAAATGTATAACAGCTCCCTTTACCAGGTCATCATGCTTGATGTAGTTTTTGTTATAGGTACTGCCGTTAAACGTTGCGGATTGAATATACCGGTTCTCCTTGCTGTTGTTAGGTGCCTGTATCTCGATGGTCTTACCTTCCCCCAACTGAACCGTTACTTTCTTAAATAGCGGCGCCCCTACCACATATTCATCGGTAGCCGGCGTCACAGGGTAGAAACCTAACGCAGAGAAGACATACCAGGCCGAAGTCTGGCCGTTATCCTCATCGCCGCAATATCCATCGGGTGTGGGTAGATACATACGTTCCATGGTTTCCCGTATCCAATACTGCGCTTTCCAGGGCGCACCCACGTAATTGTACAGGTAAATCATATGTTGGATAGGCTGATTGCCATGGGCATACTGTCCCATGTTGGCAATCTGCATTTCACGGATTTCATGAATGGTAAACCCATAATAGCTGTGGTCGAACACCGGAGGCAGGAAAAACACGGAATCAAGCTTCTGCACAAAAGCGTCGTGTCCGCCCATCAACTGCGCCAATCCTTCCACATCCTGAAATACAGACCAGGAATAATGCCAGCTATTTCCTTCGGTGAAGGCGTCTCCCCATTTAAACGGATTAAAGGGGCTTTGGAAATTACCATCTTTATTTTTTCCGCGCATCAAGCCTGTTTCCTTGTCAAATAGTTTCTTGTAGTTGAAGCTACGTTCCCGATACAGCGCAATTTCATCTGCAGGCCGGCCCAATGCTTTTGCCAATTGATAAATGGCGAAATCATCGTATGCATATTCTAGCGTACGGGCTGCATTTTCGTTTATTTTAACGTCATAGGGCACATAACCAAGTGTTGTGTAATATTCCGCGCCAGCCCTGCCTACAGCTGTGATCGGCCCCGGATTGTTTGCGCCTTTCAACAGTGCTTCATACAGCTTCTCAATGTCGTAGCCCCGCAACCCTTTGATATATGCATCCGCAACCACTGAAGCCGAATTATTGCCCACCATGATGTTGCGGTATCCCGGGCTGGCCCATTCGGGCAACCATCCCCCTTCTTTATAGGCATTCACGAGTCCTTCCTGCATCTGTTGGTTCATCTCAGGATAAACCAGGTTCAGGAAAGGAAACAATGCCCGGAAGGTGTCCCAGAAACCCGTATCGGTAAACATATAGCCGGGAAGTACCTGTCCATTGTACGGACTGTAATGCACCACATTGCCATTGGCGTCGTATTCATAGAACATCCGCGGAAACAAGATTGTCCGGTACAGGCAGGAGTAAAAAGTCCGTACCTGATCAATGCTGCCGCCTTCCACCTTAACTTTTCCGAGTTCGGCATTCCAATGGTCGGCTCCCTCCTGCTTGATGGTTTCGAAATCGCGGTTGCCGATTTCATTCAGGTTTAACTCGGCCTGCTCGAAACTGATGAATGAAGAAGCTACCTTGGCCTGCACTTGCTCACCCCTGTTGCCGATATGGAAACCTACAATAGCTCCCACATGATTGGCCTGTATTTCCATCCGGTCATCGACCAGCACAGAATCAGCGAACGTTCCCACGTTGGCAAAGGGTTGATCAAATACCATCACAAAATAATTCTTAAAATTGTCTGGTACCCCCCCGCTGTTACGGGTGGTGTATCCGATGATTTTATTTTCGCCGGGAATGACCTTTACATACGACCCTTTATCAAATGCATCAATGACCACATAAGCACTATCGGTATCCGGAAAGGTAAAACGGAACCGCGCAGCCCGCTCCGTGGGGGTAAGCTCCGTTGTCACGTCATGATCCGCCAGGTAAACGCGGTAATAGTTCGGTTGCGCTACTTCGGCCTTATGCGAAAACCAACTTGCGCGTTCGTTCTCGTCAAATGTACGCTTTCCCGTAATGGGCATGATTGAAAACTGCCCATAATCGTTCATCCATGGAGAAGGCTGATGGGTCTGCTTGAATCCACGGATCTTATCGGCTGTGTACATATACATCCATCCATCGCCCATTTTTCCGGTTTGGGGCGACCAGAAATTCATGCCCCACGGACGTGCTATGGCCGGATAGGTATTTCCGTTAGACAATAAATGTACCGACTGTGTGCCCATGAGTATATTTACATAATCCAATGGGTGTTCTACGTGGGTTACGTCCTGCGCCTGCGCCGACTGCAAAACTATCGTAAACAATAAAATCAATGATCGCCTCATGTCAGTGAGATTCGTTTATGGGTTTATAATACCAATGTGTTCCGGGTGCTAATATGAGAAAAATATTGGTAAAACAGAATGCTAAAAGTGTTTAGCTGCACTATGAGGTAACAAACAGTACCAGCTTACCGATAAAATCACCGGATTCCATCAACCGATGTGCTTCGGAAGCCTGTGCCAATGGAAAGGCTTGGTATATCACCGGGCGTAGCGTTCCTGCTTCCACTAACGGCCATACCTGCCGTTCGATGGATTCCCTAAGGTTACTTTTGAAACCTGCATCCCGTGCCCGCAATGTACTGCCCGTAAGCGTAAGACGCCGTTGCATCAACTTCATGACATCCAGTTGAGCATATCTGCCTTCCATGGCGTTGATGAATACCAGCCTACCCTCCTCCGCCAATAATGACACATGACGCTCAAAATAGGGTGCTCCGATGCTATCCAGTATCACATCGATCCGAATTTCCGACAGCACATTTGCAAAATCCATTTCCCGGTAATTGACACACCGTACCACCCCAAGTTGTTCACAGAAACGGCATTTTTCATCCGAGCCCGCCGTGGCATATACAGTGGCACCAAATTGTACCCCGAGTTGAATGGCCATAGTGCCGATACCACCGCTACCTCCATGAACCAACAGTGCTTCCCCCACTTCCAGCCTACCGCGCTGGAACACATTATGCCATACTGTAAACACCGTTTCAGGTAGGCACGCAGCCTCGGTGAAACTGAGATTATCGGGAACCGGCAGGCAATGTGCTGCGTTCACAGCTACGTATTCGGCATATCCTCCTCCCACCGTAAGCGCACATACCCGATCGCCCGGTATCCATCGCGTCACATCCTTGCCGCACGCTTCTACTACGCCCGCTACCTCCAGTCCGGGAATATCCGGCACCACACCTGCAGGCGCAGGATAGTGACCTTTTCGTTGAAAAATGTCGGGCCGATTGACACCTGCAGCATGCACCCTGATCAACACTTCGTTATGCAGGGGCACCGGCACCGGGCGCTTTGCAAGTACCAAACCCTCGGGCCCTCCATGCGTGGTTATGACTGCTGCATTCATTCAAAAATAATTATTCGTTTTCATCCCGATTTCTTTGACGGGTATTTTTGCAGGCGGATATTCAGAGACAGCATGAAATACCTGGTCAGCCGGTTGTTGCGCATATCCAGGATATCGGTACCCGACACCTCCCGCGTCACTCCGGTATTCTGATTGAACAGGTCAAAGCCCTGTAAGCGCAGCAACGCCATGTTGTTATTGAGAAATGTATATTCGATGTAGGCATTTAGTAAGGTGGGATTGGCGTTGACAAAAGCACTGTAGCCACTGTTGAGCCGGTGCGAGAGGTCAAAACCAAATGCCCAGTTATCCGAAAGGTAACCTTTGCCGGCGAATCCAACCAAGAAAGAGTTGGCATTGATGCCATCAATCTGCCGCAGGGAATAACGGGTACGGTTAAATGTGTAGCTCGTATTCAGTTCGGTCTCGATCATGTCTTCTAGCATAAACCGCATTTGCACGGCCTGTGAATAGATAAAATTCCGGCCGAAATTCTTCTCGTCATTGATGTAAGACACGTTGTTGACATAGTCCGTTGTTCCGTTCAGGTTCAGCTGAAAATTATCGTTGATCATCGAGGTGCTGTACATGTAATATCCACGTGCGTCAAAATATCCAGAAGTATTGCGGAAGCTGGTTTCCTGGACCGTGTTGCTCGGGTTCCGCCGGTTGGTCACAATTTTATTCTGCACCTGGTTGAGCGCCAACTGCGCTTCAAAAAATCGGTTCTTTCCCAATTTGGTCTGACGGAAGCGTGTCGTGATCCGGTTAACAAACTCCGCCTTCAGTTCGGCATTTCCGATAATAATATTCTGTGAGTTGGTTACGTCGCGGATTGGCTGTATCTGTGAGAAATTGGGCTGATTATTGGTGCCCAGGTATTCGATTGACCATTCACTTTCGTCGTTGATACGGAACCGGAAGCCTGCGCTGGGTATCAAATTGACATTCCGGTGCTGGGTAGTGGTGTCGATATCCATGGTCTGCCCCTGCAAGAGTAACGGTTGCACGGCAAATCCCAGTGTATACCGGAACCGTTTGCTTTGTTCCATCTGATAAACCAACCCCACCCGGTTGCTTTCAAAAAAATAGGAATAGTCAATGCCCAGTGAATCCACAAACCGTTCTTTGTCTAGGTCCCAGACACTGCGGCGACTGTCAATTGCTGTATAATTATATTCGTAGCTAATCTCCAATATGCTGCTATTGTCGATGGGCTCTACATAAGACGCTTTCAGCCGGCCCACCCGGTTTTGGTTGTCACTCTTTACTTCCTGTGTAAGGTCATAAACGTCGACGCCTCCCGTCACGGGCTCTCCGGTTACCATGCTGATGTTTCGGGATACGTCGCTGATGTCTTCCAACTTATCCCGCTGTGCGTATTTGCCCTGCATATTAACCACAAACTTTCTTCCCGGTTTACGAAATGCACGGGAGTACAGCACGTCCATGTCAAAATTGGGCGTCGAGACATTCTCATCCGAAAGGTAATTCCGGTCAGTAAGGATCTGCTCATGACCCCGCCGGTAGATATTGTTGCTGGCATGCTGGGAACCAACCTCGCTATATGAGATATTTGGACTGATTTTCAAATAATTACGATCATTTAACTGCGCCTCGATATCCCATGCCATCAAGTGATTGATATTATCGGTATTTATTTCTTTATCTTCCTGATTAACAATTGAATAACCTTCAAGAACACTTGTTGTCTCCGAATTTCCCAACGTCCGGTTCTTTCGGTTCGTAAACGTGTACTTTCCATAGATACTCACTTTGTCCGATACATCATCGGAATAACTCACCCCGACAGAATTGGTTGTGTTTACGCCATCCTCGGGGTCTATCATTCCGGTCAGATCGCTATTGCCACGTTCCCTGGCACCTGCTCCCGTTGGAGCCCCGTAGCTGAAAAGGCTGGTATTGGTATTATTCAGCGATCCAAGTACCGAAAATTCCTGACCGTCGTTAAAATTATTGATACCCAAGCTGCCGATATAGCGGTCCACCGTACCGCCACCACCGGTTACCTGACCGAAAAGGATGCGTTTTTTGTCCTCTTTTAACACAATATTTAGTATCTTCTCCGGTTCGGAATCTTTAATCCCCGTGCTGTTGGCCATGTCTCCATAATAATCAATCACCTGAATGGACTGAATAAATTCAGCGGGCAGGTTGCGGGTAGCGGTTAGCACCTCCCCCCCGAAGAAATTTTTGCTATCCACCTGCACCCGGCTGATCTGCTTGCCATGGGCAATCACCGTTCCATCACGCCGCACCTGCACGTTGGGCAGAAGTTTTAATGCTTCTTCCAGCAACGAATTCTGCCGTACATTAAAGGCGTCCATATTATACTGCACGGTATCTTCCTTGATCACAATAGGCTGTACACGGTTGATGACAATCTCCTTGAGCAATGTCTGCTGCGGGGGCAACACTGTAGGAAGTAACTGCACAACCGGCCCGGGAAAATTGAATGGATACGATTTGTCTAATATCTTGTAGCCAATCATGCTGAATGTAAGCCGGAATTCCGGGCCGATGATATCCGTAAACCGATAAGCCCCATTGCCGTCTGTAACAGACAGTACCGTGTCAAGTATCGTGGTAAGCCGTACATTCACACCCGACAGGGGTGTACCTGCCGTGTCAATTACGACGCCGCTTATTTCCTTTCGGTGGTGCTGAGCAACTGCTTGCACCGACACCAAAAGAAATAAAAAAACGAATAATCTATGGATCGTTATTGATGGCAACTTTATCTCAGGATAGCTAACTAATCGATATACTTGTTCCTTATACAAGGAACGAAAGATAGTATATTATCCGTATGTGTGCAAAAAAAACGGGTTGCCTTTAAAAAGACAACCCGCCTGAAATACTGGATTACTTCCAGCGGTTAACCTTCGTAACTCACTTTGGGAATATGTTTGTCAATTTCCCAACGTCCGGTACCTTCTTCACCGATTACATCAAACATTTCAAGGATGCGCCTTGCCACATATTCTTCTTCGATTTGTTCTTCGAGGAACCACTGGATAAACTGGAAAGTGACAAAGTCCTTCAGCTTGATGCACTTCTCGGCAATGTGATTGAATTGCTGGGTAACATACATTTCCTGTTCAAGCATTTGTTCAAAAACGCTGCGGAAAGACTCAAAATCCGCGGGAATATTCACAATCTCCGGAGAAATCGCTTTGCCACCCCGATCGTTTACGTAATTAAAGAGCTTCATCATATGCTTCCGCTCTTCTTCCGATTGCTTGGCAAAGAAACCCGCACTGAAATCATAACCCTGATCATCACACCAGGATGACATCGCCAAATAAATGGAGGAAGAATGTGCTTCCACCTTAATCTGAGCATTTAATATGTTTTCTATTTCTTCGTTCAACGAAGTTTTTAACCGCAATAGATCTTTCATGATACGTATATTTATATGTTCGAAGACGAGCAGATAATTGCCCGTATTTTACCCTACAAAAGTACGAAAATAGAGCGGTAAAACTCTCAAAATAAAAACAATACAAATTCAGTCTAAATTATTGTGATCAGCGGTGGGTGATCAGTAATGAGTGACGCGGATCATTCAGACCAAGCTATGGGGGGTTCTTTTCAGGCACTCATTGACCACACTATTGAGCTCGATCATAAACTTCGCACCATTCAATAACTCCCTCAGATTCAATACATCGTTGATATACAGCACAAAACAACGCGGAGTACGAAAGGGCATTACGATTGTAAAATCAGCGGTACGAGAAGGATTAATAATCATCGCCGATACATCAATAGCGTCGATCTTTTTCTTGAAACTCAAGAAGTCCCCAACCTTGAAGGCGGTGGTATCTCCAGCGAATTCCAACCAATAACAATTCTGTCTACTGCATTGATATACAGCGCCGTGATCCGTTCGATAAAGTTCCTCAAAATTAGCCAAAGGACAAACCATGGTCAAAACCTTTTCTATTAATCGGTGGCGAATATACACATTATTTATAATCAGTCCAACTTAAACTAATTTTTACCTAAAAACACAATGCCTTCGAGGGGTGTTACTTGAATAAAATGAACAAAAAACCACAATTAACTATTGATTCGGCTTATTATTTTGGCCACACATGAAAAACCCATATAGTAACTATGATGAAGCCTGAGGCCAAAGCAAAATTGGTAGTGAAGAATATACGGCGCGTTCGGGCACTCAGAAACTATACCCAGGAATACGTCGCGGGGAAAATTGGAATATCCCAAAATGCCTACAGCAAGCTCGAATTAGGGTCCCACAAATTGTCATTGGAAAGGTTCTTCCAAATCGCCGACGTACTGGATATCGAATGCACAATCCTGCTCCGGCATGACCTAGAGAAGGGAGAAATCGAGTAAACTGACTCCTAAAGCAAGCTGTTCTTATCTACTTTTTCTACTTTGCTGCCATCTTTCAACAGTTTACTGATGGCATTAAACGGCCGGGATACCACCTCATCCCCCTCGTTGAGTCCCGAAAGAATGCGGATGTTCATATCATCCTGTATGCCGGTTTTCACTTCAACCTGCTTTACGGTACCTCCGTTGTAAACAAACACATACTCTTTCATCTTTGGTACTCCCGCAGCTACGTTTCCCGTGGTCGTATCGGTTGCTTTTGTAGTATCTGCGCCTGCGGGTTCTCGGGTTGTGACAGCTTGTATGGGCACGGCAAGACCGGTGTCTTGCTGTGTGTGGATGTCCACTGTGGCCGATAATCCCGGACGGAAAGGCGATGGATTCGGCTGATCTTTCTTCAATAAATCGGCATACGAATCGGGCAAAATGCGGACTTTTACGTTGAAATTGGTCACCTGATCGGTTCCGGCTGTTGTAGTTGTCGTCGTAGCCGCCGTGGTAGACGAGCTGGCTATTTCCGTAACGATTCCTTTAAATTTCCGGTTTTGGAACGCGTCAATCTCGATTGAGGCTTCATTATTGAGTGCCACCCGGTTGATATCATTTTCATTCACTTCCACGACCACCTCCATCGTTTCCATATTTGCAATACGCATGATTTCAGTACCGGCCATCTGCGCTGTGCCGACCACACGTTCGCCTAATTCTACCTGTAGCAGCGAGACAACCCCATCTACCGGTGCATAAATTGTGGTACGGGCCAGGTTGTCTCCCGCTTCCTTTACCGTTGCCTGCGATTGATCTATTCCATACCGGGTGGCCAGTACATTCTGCCGTTGTCCTTCCAGGTTTGCCCGTGCGCTCTCATAATCTGCACGGATCTGATCAAATTCAGCTACTGAAATCACCTTCCGTTCAAATAATTCCTGATTACGTTTGAAGTTGGCTTCAATGTTCGCAAAATTTGCTTCCTGTTGTTTCAATTGCTGCTCAGCCATGGCCAAACTGGCCCGTTGCGCATTCAGTGAAGCAACTGCCCGCTCGTAGCCCGATTGCAGGATGTCCGGCCGTATGCGGCACAGAATCTGTCCCTTGGTTACCACATCCCCCTCCTTGACAGTAAGTTCGACGATTTCACCGGAAACTTCGGAACTCAGCTTCACTTCCACTTCGGGATGGATCTTACCACTGGCCGATACTTGCTCGTTTATGGTTTTTTTCTCCACCTTATCGGTAGCTACTTTGATTACATCCCCTTGACCGATCCATCCCATCTTATTGGCGACAATCACTCCTATTACCAAGATTACCGCCCCGATCAGTACGTATTTAAGTGTATTTTTTTTCTTTGCCATAGTCTGTCTATACTGTTGCTCGTTATTCGTTAGTTTAGAAATTTATTTCATTGCCCAGGTAGAAGTCGATCACTTTACTCCTGAACAGCAGGTCATACCTTGCCTGGATATGGTCAAACTCTGCCTTGTTCATTGTTGTCTGTGCCGTAAAAAGTTCAACCGAATTGGCCAGTCCTACTTCGTACCGCTGGCGGATGACTTCAAAAGCATCTTTTGCCGACTCAAAGGCGGTTTCCGTAGAGGCATAACGCTTGCTGGCAGAACGGAGATCGAGTACCGCTTGATTTACGATCTTGTTCAGGTTATTCTTGGCTAGTTGCTCATTCGTCAATGCATTTTGATAATTAATTTTTGCCTTGTTTACGGCTGTTCTGACTTGAAACCGATTGAAAATCGGGATATTGAGCGTTAAGCCGATATAGGGGCTTTCGTTGGCTCGAAGCTGATCACCAAAAGATACCCGTCCGTATTCGGTAGGCCGCCCCTCGGCATCAAATGCGATCGGTTGCGATGCTACGGATGATACGCTGGTACCATAACCTGCACCAAAGCCCAGCGTGGGATAGTACCCTCCCTTGGCAATATCGATATTGTTTTTGGCTAAGGCCGTTGAAAAAACAGCAGTTTCTATGTCAGGTTGTGCCTTCAACGCTCGTTGATAAATCTCTGCCGCGGTATAAGGGCTTTCTATTTGCTCGATATCGGCAACGGGTGGCTTTTCCAATGCAATATCCGCGGCAGGATCCAGCTCCATAAGTTGCTTTAAATTCAGCATGGACAACTCAAAGGCATTCTGGGCTGAAGTCACATTCAATTCATCCGTTGCTACCTGACTTTTTGCCTGTGACAAATCGGCTAATGTGTTGTTTCCTACCTCATAATTTGCCTCTGCAACTTCCAATTGTTGCCGGGAAAGATTTAATTGCTGCTCAGCCGCGGTCAGCAAATCCTGATTGGTCAATGCCTCCAGATACGTAGTAGCCACAGATAGCACCAGGTCATTCTTCACTTTTTCAATGTTGCTTTGATCCGCGGCAAGTTGATTCTTATTTGCCAATATCTGATTGATACGTTGGAACCCCTGAAAGATCGGAACATCCGCTGATGCCCCTGCGTTAGCTGTATTTACTGACGGCACCAATTGCCCCGTTGTTTGGTCAAAATACCTACCAAATCGCATATTTCCACCTACCTGCGCATTCAACGAGGGATAAAACTGACTTTTAGCCTGTTTTAAGTCTTCCTCTGACAATGCAGCCTGAAACTGTGCCTGTTTAACTTGCAGGTTGTTTTCTAAAGCATGGTAAATCGCCTCTTTGATGGGAACCAATTGCTGCGCGGCACCCTGCTTGGGTAACAGCACCGTACATAAGCAAGTGATCAAACAGGCCAGGCATGAGAAACTTTTTTTCATTATCTTCAAAATCGTATCTTTACTTCCTTTATTTGCAACAGCTGATGTATACCGTCAAAGCTCCCTTCATTCTATCCTGGCTTTATCCTTCACTTATATGGCATCGCAACCGTACCGAAAAACGTATTTTCCTTACCTTTGACGACGGGCCGATACCGGATGTTACACCGTTTGTCATAAATACGCTAAATAATTACGGCATCAAGGCTACTTTCTTCTGTGTGGGCGAAAATATAAAAAAACATCCTGATTTATTTGATCGCCTCTTAGAAAATGGGCATCGCATCGGCAACCATACTTACAACCATCTCAACGGCTGGAAAACGCCAGACGAGGTCTATCTGTTGAACATTGACCGCTGCCAGCAACTGACGGGAACGTCGTTATTCCGCCCTCCTTACGGCCGCGGCAAGCATTCGCAATATACCGAACTAAAAAAAAAATATGATATCATTATGTGGGACGTACTGAGTGGAGACTTTGACCGTAAACTTGCACCTGAGCAATGCTTACGGAATGTACTTCGGTATACCCGGAATGGCTCCATCGTCGTATTTCACGATAATATCAAAGCGATTCCCCGTGTCACATATGCCCTGCCCCGGGCGATTGAACATTGGCTGGCTGAAGGATATGAATTTGGCGTCCTGTAAAGATTAGCCGAGTTGCTACTGAACCGTTATAAAATATTCTGCGACAGCCTGCGCACTGAAATAACCTAATGCACCGTTTCCAAAAGCCGAAGGTGGATTGGCAGGTGCGGCGTTACCGGGATTATTTGCCTGCACGGCGTTCCAGAAATCAAATGTAGCTTTATCAATACACTGCATCCATATAGACACCGAATCGCCCGTATCCAATTCGGTTTCGAAGTCGGTTACATCTTCGCTTACGTATTTACCATCGGTGAACTTGTCATTGGAAACCCTGACCATTTTAGGGGGGGCTCCGTTTATACTCCACAAATAGCGGTAGTAATTTGATACACCGATGGGGTCCTGATACTTGACACTGATGAACTTCTGCTCTTCATTGAATACATTCCGGATACCGGTTCCGATCGAGTCCGCTAACACGGATTCGGGCATGCTGGATACGGCTTCAAATGTTTGCCCATCCACGCGTACCTGCAGCCGATACCGACGCCCTACCTCGCCCCTGAATCTGCTTTGATACCGCCCCGGCGTATTCTCAACAAATTCAAACGCTTTGCCCCTGTCGTCAAATACGGTAACCTCTGCATCCGATACTGCATCAAAAGGATCTGCAGCACTGAATGCGACTGTCCGGCTGATGGTTACATATTGGTCTTCCAACCGGTTGCTTACTTCACCGACGATCACCAGTTGTGGAGTAACGTCTTTCAGATCCACATCGATGACGTCTTCGCATGCGGTTCCGAAAACAACCAGTAACCCCATAAAATACCTGTAACAACTCATTACTAAAACTTAAAATTCCAAGTAACCGAGGGAATAATACCAAACAAAGCTATCCGATATGCTTCGGTAACGTTGGGATTATCTGCATTCTCTCTGAAATCAATGATAAATGCATTTTTTCGGTTGTATACATTGTAAATTCCGAATGTCCAGCTGGATTTAAAACGTTTCGACGACGCCGACTCCCAAGTGGCACCCAAATCCAGTCGATGGTAATCAGGCATCCGGTAACCATTGCGCTCGGTATAATACCAAAGGGTACGCCCATCCACCGTATACTTTCCGCTGGGGAAAGTCACGGCATTTCCTGTACTGTACACAAAAGTGGCTGACAGATTCCATCGAGGCGTCAATTGATACATGCCCACTACAGATGCATCGTGTGTACGATCCTGACGTGCAGCAAACCAGTTTCCGCCGTTAATCCCATCAAATTGCCGCTCACTGCGCGAAAGTGCATAACTCAACCACCCATTCAAGCGGCCCTCCCGCCTTTTCAAAAACACCTCCACCCCATACGCCCGGCCAATACCGAACAGCAACTCCGATTCAATGTGTTCGTTAGCCTGCAAATCGGCCGCATTGCGGTAATCTATCTGATTTTGCATGTATTTGTAATACGATTCGATCGAAAATTCATACCGGTCGTTATCAAAGTTCTGATAGTATCCCAACGCTGCCTGATCGGCAATCTGGGGTTTAATGTTGTTGCTGCTCATTACCCATGCATCGGTGGGTAGACTCGAAGTGGAGTTGGATAACTGATGCAGGTTTTGGCTGTTCCGGTTGTATGACAACTTAATACTGTTGTTACCCCGCAACTGGTAACTCAAAGACAAACGGGGCTCCAAATTCAAATAATGCTTTACCACCTCTCCACGCCGGTATTCTGTATGCTCCACAACGTCTCCTTCATCATCATATACATAAAATGTACCCGGACCGAACAGCAAAAAGTTACTCAGGCGTAACCCGTAAATTAAACTCAGCCGGTCAACCGGCGTCCACTCATGAGAAAGATATCCTGCTAGTTCCATTCCCTTACGGTCTTCCAATTGCAGGCTATTTACGGCTGTATTTTCGTCTGCGTCGATGTTGGCGGGAGAAATCCCCTGGTGCAGCAGATTCACGCCAAAATGCCATGTACTCTTGCTCGACGAGAAAAGCTGAAAATCCTGTTTCAGGTTGTAATTCTGAATACGGGACGCGATGACGAAACTAAATTCATCGTTTTCGATGCTTACGTTGTAGTTAAAATTACTATAAACAAGGGTCGTATTCGAAAACAAGCGGCTGTTCAGTACACGGTTCCAGCGGAACGTTCCTGTTGCATTACCCCAGTCAAAACCAAAGAGGCTAGAATAGCCAAGTACATCCCGGCCGAAATACCCTGAAAGAAAGACTGTATTTTTTTCGTTGATCCGGTAATTCGCCTTGGCATTCAGGTCGTAGAAATAAAGCCGGCTTTTGTTGACATCCTCGTCGTTAGACAGCTTAAGAAACAGGTCGGCATACGTCCGGCGACCACTGATCATAAATGAACCCCGGTCTTTCACAATCGGTCCATCCACCTTCAGCCGAGATGCGATCAGACCGAGTCCACCTTCTGCCCCAAAATTCTTTTTATTGCCATCCAGCATCGTAATATCCAGTACAGAAGATATCCTGCCACCATACTGTGCCGGCATTCCTCCCTTATACAGGTTCACTTCTTTGATTGCGTCTGAATTGAACGTAGAGAAAAAGCCGAAAAGATGGGATGCGTTGTATACCATCGCTTCATCCAGTAAAATCAGATTCTGATCACCCGTTCCTCCACGCACATAAAAGCTGCTGCTGCCCTCTCCCCCCGAAAGCACTCCGGGCAGCAACTGGATGGTTTTCAACACATCCTTTTCGCCCATCAAGACCGGTACATGCTTGATTTCATTCACATCTACCCGGGCAATCCCCATCTGCGGACTGCGTACGTTTTCCCGGTGCGCCGATTGACTGATTACCACTTCTTCCAACAATTCGCCACTGTGAAGGTCTACCGTTAACGACGTATCTTTTACGATATCTGCCGATACTTCTTGTGTTTGGTAACCTACATGCGAAACGACCAATAGATGGGTTCCCCCCTGAACGGTAAGCGAAAAAAAACCATAATTGTTGGTCCGTGTGCCGGTACCAGGATGGGCTTTCAATCGAATGCTTGCTCCAATCAGTGTTTCGCCGGTCAGCGCATCACGGATATGACCGCTAATTGTAAAAAGATGTTGAGAAAACAGGTGAAACGGAGCAGAAATAAGTAAGGCTATGAAAATGAAACGATACCTGCGAAACCGAGTAAGGAACATGCCTACAATATTACACGCTTTATGCCAATTAACCGCCGGTAAAAACATATTTTATTGCTAGCCAGTCGGACAACACAGCTAAATTATCACAACAAACTGTATATCAGACCAATAAAATCCATTTAAAAAATCATGAAAATCAATGTATTTGTCGGTTGGAGGCCCTTCATTGATTAATTATGTGAGCATTTCTGTAGCCATTGGCTGTTGGGAATAGACTAAGTTGTTACAAAATAATCTATCAAAAACAGCCGTTTTTAAAAATTAAGTTTGTAGTATTGACCCCAAAAAACTTGTAAATCAAAACATCTCAGAATTTTGAACATGAAAAATTTAAAAAAAACGTTATCAGTTGCGTTCACGGCTATTGTCGTAACTGCCTGTGGGTCGGGCCAGAAAACAGATGGTGGTCAGGATTCTACGGCGACTGAAACCGCTGTGGAAAATGACGGATGGGTATCCTTGTTTGATGGGCAAACCACCAACGGTTGGCATACTTACCTGAGAGATACAGTCTCCGACGCGTGGAAAGTGGAGGACGGTGCATTGAGTTTCAATCCGGACGTGCCCCGTGAGCAACGCGGAGATATCGTTACCGATGGGGAATATGAAAATTACGAACTTGAATTGGAATGGAAAATATCGTCCGGTGGTAATAGCGGTATCATTTTCAGTGTCCATGAAGATCCCAAGTTTAGCGCGACGTATCAAACCGGTATCGAAATGCAGGTGCTGGACAACATCGATGCCGGCGACAACAAGATTGAAAATCACTTGGCCGGTTCACTTTACGACATGATTGGCAGCAAAGAAGTATCCAAACCCAAACCCGTTGGCGAGTGGAATCAGGCCCGTATCCGTAAGAATAATGGACAGATCACGCTGTGGCTTAACGGTGTGCAAACTGCAGATGTAACCATCGGCACTCCCGAATGGGAGCAAGTATTGAACGCCAGCAAATTCAAAGACTGGGAAGGTTTTGCCAAATACCCGAAAGGCAAAATCGCATTACAGGATCATGGAAACTTGGTAGCTTACCGCAATATCCGCATCAAATCACTGTAATTTAATTGTTTATGAAGGTGTCTAAAAAGGAAGCGGCACACAGATGACACGGATCGAATAGATCAACACAGATTATTAATCAGCGAAAATCCTTTTTATCTGCGTCATCAGCGTTCTATCTTCTTGTTTTAGACACCCTCATTGACCCCTATTCAAACCCCATCACATCTTTCTTTTTCTTAGATCGGAACCGCTTTGGAACAGATTCCTTGATTTCTTTTTCCAACGCGTCGACGGCTTGTTTTTTCAGGAAATTATGGGGTGTAACTAAACTTATTTCCCGCACAGGTTCGGGCGACCTGAAATAGCGGACACGCGCCAGCTGGTCTTCGTCAAAGTCTTCAATGCTTAACTCCGGCAAAATGGTTGTTCCCGCGTTGTTATCAACCATCCGTTTCAAAGTTTCTACACTTCCTGTATTGTATTCGAAAGTTCCTTCAGGTTCCATGCTCCGTTTGCGCTGACAGATATTCAGTACCTGCCCCCGCATGCAATGCCCTTCAGTTAGCAACCACAGCTTATCACCCAATACATCTTCTGAAGTCACTTCCTTTTTGGCAAGCATCGGGCTATCGGCCGATACATAGGCAACAAATGGTTCATAAAACATCGGACGTTCCGCCAATGCCGTATCATATACTGGTGTTGACAGAATTCCGCAATCCAGCAGCCCGACTTTCAATTCATGAATAATTTTTTCGGTCGTATATTCCCAAATCTGCAGCTGCAGCTTGGGAAACCGTTGCATGAAATTACCCAGTACCTTCGGCAGCAAGTAAGGAGCGATGGTAGGAATCACCCCAATACGAAATTCACCTTCCAGTTCACCTTTTTGCGTCTGTACCAGTTCGATGATTTTGCGGCTTTCCGTAAGCACCACACGCGCCTGCTTGATAATTTCGACTCCCACATCTGTGGGAATAATCGGTTGCCGGCTACGGTCGAATATTCGTGCACCGATGGATTCTTCCAATTTTTGGATTTGCATACTCAGTGTAGGCTGGGTCACAAAACACTTCTCTGCGGCTGCCACAAAACTACGGTACGTGTCAACCGCTATAATATATTCCAATTGTATCAGGGTCATAATAGCGAAGAAAAGAATACAAAGATAAGAATTACCTTTATTTCATACTTCCGTTTTCCCTAAGCCGGTTATGCCAGCTGAACGCCTCTTCGAGCATGTGAGGGGTATGCCCACCACGTAACTGACAGGCACGATCAAAATAGGATCGCAGTGACTCCCGGTACTCGGGATGCACACAATTTCGGATGATGCGATCTGCCCGCTCGCGGGGAGCCAACCCGCGCAAATCGGCCAATCCGATGTCAGTCACCAAAATATCTACATCGTGCTCCGTATGATCGACGTGAGAGACCATTGGCAGTACGTGGGAAATCCGATTATCTTTTGAAGCCGCTTGCGTCACGAAAATACTCAGGTATGCATTGCGGGCAAAATCACCGGATCCGCCGATGCCATTCATGATATTTGTACCACCGATATGTGTGGAATTGACATTGCCATAGATATCGAATTCAATGGCCGTATTGATCGCGATGACACCGAGGCGCCGGATGAGCCCGGGTGTGTTGCTGATATTCTGCGGTCGAAGGACAACGCGGTCCTTATACTTCTGCAGGTTAGCGAACACTCGATCATAGCAGTCAGCTGAAAGCGTAATGGACGATGCCGAAGCAAAACTCAATTTACCGCTGTCCAGCAAATCAAAAGTGCTGTCCTGCAATACCTCCGAAAACATACGGAGGTCATAGAAATTGCTGTCTTTAAAACCAGAAAGCACGGCGTTGGCCACTTTACCGATTCCTGCCTGCAATGGCAGCAGCCGGTCCGTAAGATGTCCCTTTTTCACTTCGTCCTCAAAAAATCTAAGCAGATGTCCCGCTATGGCAATGGTTTTGGCATCCGGTGGAGCGATATCCGCAGGACTATCCTGAATATCCGTAAATACGATGGCAGCAATTTTATTGATATCCACAGGTATCGATCTGCGGCCGATACGGTTTTCTGGGGCCACAATCGGAATTACATTGCGATGCGGGTAATTGTCAGGCTGGAAGATGTCGTGGAGGCCGTAAATAGCCTCCGGAACACGCGTATTGATTTCAATAATGACCCTTTTTGCCAATGCGGCAAACGTTACGGAATTTCCCACGGACGTGGTAGGCACAATACTGCCATCCGCTTCAATAAACGCCGCCTCAATCACTGCAATATCAACCGGGGGCAGGCAATTGTTGTGCAACAGTTCGGCACTTTCGCTGAGATGCTGGTCGACAAATAGTACCTCGCCCCGGTTAATTGCTTCGCGGAGCACGCGGTCAACCTGAAAAGGCATCCGTTTTGCCAATGCGCCGGCACGGGTCAGTTTGGCATCGGTATCATGACCCAGCGATGCACCGGTCATTAGCGTGATTTTCAACTCTTCTTTTTCAGCCCGTCTGGCCAGGGCATCCAGTACCGCCTTGCTGTCGCCCGCTTTCGTGAATCCGCTCGCACCTACGACCATGCCATGCTCAAACAGCCTTGCGGCCTCGTCCGCCGTGGTTACCTTATCAATCAATTGCGTCGCTTTAATCCTTCCGTATGACATTTCCGATAAATTTGTTCACATTATTTCTACACATATTGCAACAGCAATATTAACGGTTATATACGGACCATGCTTATTGCTTTAGGTCATAAATTTATCCATTTTAGACAAAACTCCGTATTTTCTCGTTATTTTTGCCGGCGATCAGCCTGCCAGGCTGATCGATTCAACAGATGAGACAATATGTAAACAGGTATTATATCACGGAAGTGGACCGGTATCCGGATACTATTTACTGCCACCATGCTGTCATGGGGGAGAAATTCATTCCCGAGCACGTGCATAAAAAGGGCCAATTCCTGTACACAGAAGGCGGTGTCGTATACCTTAACACTCCCCAGCGATCGTACTTCCTACCTGCCAGGCACTACATCTGGATTCCCGCGGGTATTCGGCATAGTATCCACCCCAGCACGCCGGAAGTCATTATGCGAAACCTGTACTTCCCCGTCTACGAATGTGACGATGCGTTCTTTGCACAAACGGCCATTTATCCCGTTGACGACCTGCTGATGGAGTTGATGATGTTCACCAATCGTTGGAACGGTAACATCCATCCCGAAGAGGAAAACAGGTACAGCATCGCCAAAGCATTCAAGATGTTACTTCCCGAACTGAGCAAAGGAGCACTTCCATTGGCACTCCCCTATCCTGACGATGCCCGGCTTTTGAAGATCGTCGAATACCTGGACAGGCACATTGCAGACAGCATTAGCTTCAAACAGGTAGCCGATGTATTTGGCATCAGTGAGCGATCATTAGCCCGCCTGTTCCAAAAAGAATTGAATATGTCTTTTATCCAATATTTTACTATTTTGCGCATGCTTAAGGGATTGAAGTTACTGCTGGATGATAAACTAAGCATCAACGATGTGGCAGCGAAAGTAGGTTACAGCAGCTTACCGACCTTCAGCAATACGTTTACTAAAATAATAGGCGTACGGCCAAGTGAATATGTAAAGCACAGAGGGCTTTGGTCCCCCATAAAACAACAGTAAATTCAACTATACAATCAATGAAAACACTTTTTATCATCGCATTTGTGGCAACGTTGTCAACCGCCGCATGTACCAGTGCTGCCAAGAAAGCGGATCAGTTGGAATGGATCCAGCTTTTTAACGGAAAGGATCTCAATGACTGGACAGTGAAAATCGCCAAGCATGAAGTGGGCGAAAATTATGCCAACACGTTCCGTGTGGAAGATGGTCTGCTGAAGGTACGGTATGATGGCTATACCGATTTCGATTTCCAGTACGGTCATATACATTATAACACACCTTTTTCGGCCTATCTACTGCGTGTGGAATACCGTTTTGTGGGAGAACAGGCCCCTGGAGGCGAAGGATGGGCCTGGCGCAACAGCGGTGCCATGTTGCACGGACAGGATCCGCACTCGATGCTGAAGGATCAAGATTTCCCGATATCCATTGAAGGGCAACTGCTTGGTGGCGATGGGACCCATGAACGGACTACGAGCAATCTTTGTACGCCGGGAACTAATGTATTGATGGAGGTGGATGGCGAACTGTTTACGCCCCATTGCACCAATTCGACTTCAAAGACTTATCACGGTGACCAATGGGTAACTGCAGAATTTCTCGTGCTGGCAGACTCTGTAGTGCATCATATCCTTGAAGGTGACACGGTACTTACTTACTACAAACCACAGATCGGAGGCGGCAGTGTATCAAACTACGATCCTGCTGTTAAGGTGGACGGCAAACCGTTAAAAAGCGGCTACATTTCCCTGCAGAGCGAAAGTCATCCCATTGATTTCCGAAAGGTGGAGTTGCTTGACCTGGCACCTTATATACAGGATCAGACCAAGTTACAGCAAGTACTTAAACAACTGAGAAACGAGCAGGCGGAGTAACCGCCTGTGTTGGGTAAGGGCACAAAAAAAGCCGCTCTGAGTTTTCAGGGCGGCTTTCTATTGTATCTGTAGTATTTATTATGACAAGCCGTTTACGTACTTCGTCAACTTTGATTTGTTGTTGGAAGCTTTGTTTTTATGAATGACATTTTTCTTGGCCAAGCGGTCAAGCATGGAAATCACCCGTGGCAACAGCGCCTTTGCCTCTTCGGAATTGGTAGTCCCCCTCAATTTCTTGATCGCATTACGGGTTGTTTTAGCTTGGTAACGGTTCCGCAGGCGCTTCGCAGCGTTTGAGCGGATTCTTTTAAGTGCTGATTTATGATTTGCCATTTATCTTAGCTAATTTTTTCTTCTATTTTTCAGTCCGCAAAGATACCACCTTCTTTTTAATATCCAAAACAAATATCTCAAATTTTTAACATCGTACTTGCAACTCCGCATTTCGTAAGCTATACCCCCTAACTTCATATTTCATATCTTTGCATCCATGCAGAAATTATCCATGGATCAATTGGGACGGCCGTCGGTTGAAACATTCCGGGCACAGGCGAAACTTCCGGTCACCTTGATACTCGACAATGTCCGTAGCATGCATAATGTGGGTTCGGCCTTCCGCACATCCGACGCTTTTGCTCTTGAACGGATCGTATTGTGTGGCATCACCGGTACCCCACCCCACCGGGAAATCGAGAAAACTGCACTAGGGGCCACGCAATCCGTGGTATGGGAGCATACCGCTGACACGGCAGCGACTGTGGGGAAACTCCGCCAAAACGGATATCGTATTCTGGCCATCGAGCAAGCCAAGGAGAGCATCCCTCTCCAGGAGTTTACGCCGGAAACCGGAGAAAAATATGCGTTGGTATTCGGCAACGAGGTACATGGAGTGTCAGACGAGGTGATGAAGATAGCCGATGCATGCCTGGAAATTCCCCAATCCGGCACCAAACACTCGTTGAATATCGCGGTATCCGTAGGGATCGTGCTTTGGGAATTTTACCGGAAATACCTCGCGCAAGGGCAAACCACCCGATAGTGGAGGTGCCTGGGTACTGAGTCACTCCGGTTGCAGCAGTAAAATGGATTCTGCCTCTGCCGTCACACCGGATGCCGGTCTAACCTCATATCCGCCTTCCTCATAGGCTGCAACCGAAAAACGTTTCAATCCGCAATAAACAATTATCTTTGTGGTTGAGGGAAAAACCGCGAAAAAACTGTTAACATGAGAAAAAGTAAACGACAAGAGTTTATTCTTAGGGAAATTGACTTACATAATAAGGTGTTTTCTGTAGAACTTAGTGAGCAGCTAAATGTTTCGGATGATACAATACGAAGAGACCTTCATGAGCTGGCCCAAGAAGGAAAGGTCATTAAAGTGCATGGCGGAGCCATCAGCAAATCATTTGTAGCGCCTTTTAATTCGGAACATGTGGTCTATGCCGTGGAATCGAAAAAGAAAATCGCTGCTAAGGCGATTACATTGCTCAAAAACAATATGGTCATCATCACCGAGGGGGGTACCACGATGCTTGAATTGGCCAAGATGATCCCCTCTTCATTAAAACTTACCATCATCACCATTAGCCCCCAGGTTGCGATCACGCTTGCCCAACACGAGAACCTGAATGTCATTGGCATCGGTGGCAAACTTGTCAAAAACGCGAATCTATATATCGGTGCGAGCGTCGTCAATCAATTGGCGGGCTTGAAAGCAGATCTCTGCATACTGGGTGCCAATGCATTCTCATCCGAGGAAGGGCTGACTGATGCAGATTGGGAAGTTGTGCAGGTAAAAAAGGCACTCATGCGATCGGCCAAGAAAACAGCAGTAATCAGTATATCCGAAAAGCTAAATACGGTAAAGTGGTTAAACATCTGCTCAGCCAGTCAAATCAATTACCTGATTACTGAACTTAATCCTACCGACCCACTATTGACCCACTTTATCCAAAAGAACCTCACCGTGATGTAACAGCAACCGCCCTAAATGTCGCTGAAATCTATTCTTCAGCAGCTGATAAGGGATGTTGCATATGAAAGCAATTTTATCTAAGTTTGCGGTGCAAAAAGACAGAACCATGAGCGTATTAGTAAATAAGGACTCCAAAGTAATCGTACAAGGTTTTACGGGCAATGAAGGCACCTACCATGCTTCGCAGATGATTGAATACGGCACGCAGGTAGTAGGTGGTGTAACCCCCGGTAAAGGAGGTCAGACACACCTGGATCGACCTGTCTTCAACACCGTACAGGATGCGGTGGAGAAAACCGGTGCGAATGTATCCATTATCTTCGTCCCGCCTGCATTTGCCGCAGACGCGATCATGGAAGCTGCCGCCGCGGGTATCGAAGTGATTGTATGCATTACCGAAGGTATTCCCACCAAGGACATGATTCAGGTGAAATCTTATTTGAGCGATAAAAATTCACGGCTGATCGGCCCAAACTGTCCGGGTATCATCACCGCCGATGAGGCAAAGATCGGTATCATGCCCGGTTTTATCTTCAAAAAGGGTACCGTTGGAGTAGTGTCGAAGTCAGGGACGCTAACCTACGAAGCGGTGGATCAAACCGTAAAAGCTGGATTGGGTATCACAACCGCAATCGGTATCGGGGGCGATCCCATCATCGGTACGACCACCAAAGAGGCGGTTGAACTGTTGATGAATGATCCGGAGACCGAAGGAATTATTGTGATCGGGGAAATCGGTGGTGGTATGGAAGCGGAGGCTGCCCGTTGGATCAAAGAACATGGCACAAAGCCGGTTGTTGGCTTTATCGCGGGACAAACTGCCCCTCCGGGACGCCGTATGGGGCATGCCGGTGCAATTGTCGGCGGTGCCGATGATACCGCTGCTGCTAAGATGAAGATTATGCGGGAATGTGGTATCCGCGTCGTGGAATCGCCGGCGGAAATCGGCAAAGCCATGGCTGATGAACTGGGCGTAAGTGCGTAAAGATAACTTTTCATTCAACACACTAGCACTATTAGGCACCCCGTTAGGTGCCTTTTCTATTTGAATTCATTGCGTTTCATCCGCGTGCATATTTTAAAGATGGATGAGAGCCGCAACTTGCTTGGATATAACTAGCAAGTTACCTAAGTTTGCGATTATGCTGTCTGATACCGAGGAAAATTACCTAAAAGCATTGCTCCGGATTACCGGTGAGCAGGGCAGTGGTGGCGAAGCAGGCACCAATCAATTGGCGGCGAAACTCAATGTACGCCCGGCCACCGCCACTGATATGCTGAAGAAGCTTCGGGAGAAGCAACTCGTCAATTATGAAAAATACGGAAAGATATCACTCACTGATACCGGGCGTGACCTGGCAATTACCATCATACGTAAACACCGGCTTTGGGAAACCTTTCTATTTGATAAATTGGGATTCAGTTGGGACGAAGTGCACGATATTGCAGAACAACTCGAACATATCAAATCGGATAAATTGGTGGAACGACTTGACAAGTTTCTAGGGTTTCCCCAGTTCGATCCACATGGTGACGCCATTCCGACTGCCGATGGCAACTATATCGATGAAGCCCGTCTCACACTGGCGGAAGCTGCGGAACATCAGCCGTATGTCATCGTAGCGGTAAAAGACAACAGCCCGTCTTTTCTACAATATGTAAGCGAAATCGGCATGCGTATACACAGTCAGGTTAAGGTACTGCATAAATATGCTTTTGACCATTCCATGGCGTTGGAAATAGACGGTATCAAAACCAGTATTTCGGACAAGGTTGCACAAAATATTTACTGCAAACCGTTGTAATTTATACAAAGATGACACTATCATCAGACATCAATATCAAAAATAAGAAAGCTTATTTCGAATACCATATCCTGGATACGTATGTAGCAGGCATCCGGCTTTTAGGCACGGAAATTAAATCCATACGCGAAGGGAAAGCCAATATCAATGATTCTTTTTGTTCCTTCTTTGACGACGGTCTCTACATCCGAAATATGCACATAGCAGAGTATTCACACGGGTCGTTTTATAACCATGAGGCGAAACGGGACCGACAATTGCTGCTGAACAAAAAGGAACTTAAAAAACTGAGGACCAAAAGTGAAGAAAGGGGATTCACGATCATTCCGCTACGTATCTTTATTAGTAAACGGGGATTTGCCAAGGTGGAGATCGCATTGGCCCAGGGTAAAAAGGACTTCGATAAACGGGAAACGATCAAAGAACGGGATACCAAACGGGAGTTGGCACGGGTAATGAAAGGCTGATATTTCAAACACGGCAATACATTCAATTTTCGTTTACCTCCACACCGATCCCTTTCAACAGCAACGATGCGTTGAATACGGTACATGCCCCGTCCTTCAGTTTGTAATCAAAAAGCATTTCCCCGTCAAGGACCTGGATGTCAAAATGAAAATTATGTACCACACCGGGGTGCTCTTCAGCCAGTTTAGCCAACTGTAGGTCATGCGTGGCAACCATACCGACTCCCCCATAGTTGATTAACTTCTTTATGATAGCCCTTGAGCCCCGGTATTTATCGACCGAGTTTGTACCCCGCAGCATTTCGTCAATGAGAAAAAACGTATTCCGTTGGTTATCTACCGTTTGCAGAACGGTTTGGATGCGATTCAATTCAGCTTTGAATGTAGAAGTACTTTCATTCAATGAATCTGCAATGCGCATATACGTAATCAGATGAAAGACAGATAAGTGCATTTCATGCCCGCAAACGGGAGCTCCGCAGAATGCCAGCACAGCATTGGTCCCCACCGTACGGAGAAACGTACTTTTGCCTGCCATATTGGAGCCGGTAATCAATGCAATCCGGTGATTGTGCATTTGATAATCGTTGGCGACAGCATTACCAGCAGGAATCAATGGGTGAGCAAGTGCCTGAGCCGCCAAAAACGGCTCGGTGCTATCCTGTACGGTTGGGAATACCCAATCCGGATGATTCCGGCTCACGGCCGCCAGGCTACCCAACACTTCAAATTCGGCAATGGCATCGAATGCGTGGAGAATATCTGTTCCATATTTTTTGCGCCATTCAATCAGTGCATATACCTGTCTGAAATCCCAAAGTGCCATCATATTGAGTACTGCGCCAACCAACATGTTTAACCGGTAGTCCAGCCGATCAATCAGTACCGCCAATTCCCTGAATATGGACGAAACGGGCGAACCACCAGTTGTCGAACGGAGTGACGAAAACAGCTCCTTACCCCGCTGGCTTCGCCACTCCCTGTTTTCAATCAATTCAAATGCTGCGGCAAAAGCCCCCAATAAGCGCCCCGCCTTATCTGTCATCCCCGCAACCTGATTTACTTTTCTGCCGCATCCAACAGCGGCCAACAGATGTACAATGGCGAAGAACACTGCAATGCCTGAAAAGACCGGAACAAAAAATGCGGCAATGATCAGTACTACCATCAGCCACGGTACCGCTTTCACGTAAAACCGCAATAACCTGTTGCCGAATGAAATAGCTGAATTGCTCAGAAATTGCGCAAACTGCCGTTTAAAATCAATTGGATGGTGCAGATTGAACCACAACCGGGCTTGAAACTCCTGGCACCAAGTACAATCGTCTGCCAGCTCCCCGACTGCTTGCTGCCGCGCTTTGACAACCCCGGCATCTGTTGGTGCCAACAACCATTCCGCTAACAAAGCATTGGCCTGCGGGGTGGCCCCACGGTTAATCATAGCAAATAGCGAAGATGGACCAAATAGATCCAAATCGCCACTGTACGGATGGCGACTATCTGCAAACACTGCACCATTCGAATATCGATTGGGCTCGCCTTCTGACAGGTTTATTTCATTTTCGTTGACCGCCAGAAAATTTTCCAGTGCTGTCTTCCGTATTTCCAATCTGCTCTGCCGCCATACAAGCCCTGTAAAAAGTATGATAACTGCAAAGAAAGCAACCATCACTGCACTAACTTGTTCCGATTGTACCGCGCCAAATATTGCCGCACCGCCAACGACAATGGCAGCTAAGCGGAGTAGAGAATTGATGTTTATAGAACGACGCAACCGGATCAACTGCGTCTGTGTATCCGCGATGTTCTTCCGGTAGGTATTAAAAACAGGGGTTACCATGCCTGATCTCCCACCAATGGAACAAACCGGAATGTATCCAATTCGATCCGCTCATATTCCTGCTCACCGACACGGAGAACGGTTACCATTTTCTGTTCCTTTTCGCTTCCGACAGGAATGACCATCACCCCTCCTATCCGAAGTTGCTTCAGCATTACATCGGGCACAAAGGGTGCACCTGCCGTGACCAAAATTTTGTCATAAGGGGCGTGTTCGGGTATGCCTTTGGAGCCGTCGCCCAGGAAAAAGTTCGGCTTATACCCCATATAAGGCAACACGCGTGTAGTCCGGTTATAGAGACTGGCTTGACGCTCGATGGTATATACGTTTGCCCCCAATTCGAGCAATATGCACGTTTGGTATCCGGAACCAGTCCCAATCTCCAGCACCTTATCTCCCCGCTGGATGTGCAGCAACTCGGTTTGATAAGCTACCGTATAAGGTTGGGAAATGGTTTGCCCGTCGCCGATCGGAAAAGCGATATCTTTGTAAGCCTGATTCCAGAAAGTTTCGTCAAAAAAATAATGCCGCGGAACTTTGCCAATCGCTGCTAACACCCCCTTATCTTCGATCCCTCTCCGTTTCAATAGTTCCACCAATTGTTTTCTCGCTCCGCGTTCCCGGTAGTTGTCAATAAACTTATATGCCATTGTGCCCCAAAAATACGGAGATTAGGCGAAAAATTTTTACTTTCGCACTATACAAATGCTATCGCAGATGAGGTATATTCTTTTGGCTGTTTTATGGTGTGTCGGAGCGGATCAGTTGTCTGCACAGGTCGTAAAAATTGACACAGTTGATTATCCTCCGCTTGTTATTCCCAAAGAGAAGACATATCATTTCAATACAGACTATTGGTATACGATTGCTGTGCGGGCATATGCATACGAACAATTCCCGCAATTGCTTAACCAGCCTTCGGGTCAGCCCTATCACTCCTCTTATTTCAACGGCCTTCTATTTAAAGTAAACGACAATCAAATCAGTTACCGGCTGCAGGCTGCACATTTTAACAACAACATCGAATTTGATAATGAATGCGAAGGGTGTGTTCCGAAGGTACCCGGAAAGTTCCGAAACACAGCAGTGAAGGTCGGTGCAGAAAAAAATATCAATTATTCACGTTTCCAGCCTTACTTTGGTGCAGATGTGGGATTTATGATCCAAAAGCTTAGCACAAAGGGATTTGATAACACACCTGTTTTTGCAGAAGACAACAAGAATGCGCTGTTGTTCTCCCCTTTCGTCGGCATAAAGCTATACATCGTTCCGCGGGTTGCTGTCAGTGCCGAAGCTAATTTCAACGTAGCTTATACGTATCAGAAAATCAATACCTATAGCAATAGTTCCTTTACCGGTGCACCCCTCCAAACCAAACGCTACCGTTGGGAATATTTTTTCGCCCCTTTGGCAGCCGTTACCCTACAGTATAGCTTCGCTATGATGAATAAATAATTAATAGGGATCTACATCAATCTGTACACGGACGCCCCGATTGACTTTGCCGGCTTCAAACTGCAGCAAAACCGATCTGACCAATTCCTTTACTTTGCCCACACTGGTACCGGCACGTTCCACTTTAAGCAAGATACTGAAAATGTAGTGATTGCGTACACGCCCCACTAAAGGGATTTCCGGTCCCACCACCCGGTGTCCCAGCACTTCCCGCAAGGAAGCCGCTAACCGATGGGATGCATCATAGGCCGTTTGTTGTTCCTTATGCTTCACATCCATACGGAATAATCGAAAAAAAGGCGGATACGCATAGTTCTTGCGTTCAGCTACTTCGGCCATGAACATATCGTCGTAATCATTGGCAATTACCTGCTGGATGATGCGGTGATGCGGCGCATAAGACTGTACAATCACTTTTCCATTGCTGTCACGGCGTCCCGCTCTTCCACTCACTTGTGCTAACAATGAAAAAGCACGTTCATGCGCCCTGAAATCGGGGTAGTTGATCAAGCCATCGGCATTGATGATACCGATCACGCTCACGTTTCCGAAGTCCAATCCTTTGGCCACCATTTGGGTACCCACCAATACGTCGTAAACACGTTCATCAAAAGCGCTCAATACACGGTCAAACCCATGCTTGCCCCGCGTGGAATCCAAATCCAGGCGGCCAACGCGGGCATCGGGCAACAACGTCTCCAACTCTTCCTCTACCCTTTCGGTACCAAACCCCTTACTTTCTATATGAGTCGAACCACAAGCGGGACACACCTGCAAAGGGTCTTCGGAAAAACCGCAATAATGGCAATGTAGTTTCCCGCTACTTTTGTGATAAGTAAGGCTGACATCACAGTGGATACATTTTGCAATGTAACCGCAGGTTTTACATTGCAGCAGCGGTGTATGTCCGCGCCGGTTCTGGAAAAGGATGACCTGTTGCCGCTGGGCAATGGCGTTCTTCATTTCCTCCAGCAGTGTACTGCTGAAATAAGAAAACATACTGCCTTTCCGATTTTCTTCCCCAATGTGCACGGTTACAATTTCGGGAAGCCTGGCGTCTCCAAAACGTTCTTTCAATTCGACCAGTCCATATTTGCCCGCTTTGGCATTATAATAACTTTCTATGGCGGGGGTAGCGGACCCCAATAGGATTTTTGCACCATGCGTATGACCAAGGTAAATTGCGGTGTCACGTGCGTGGTAACGTGGTGCCGGATCAAACTGTTTGTAAGATGTTTCGTGCTCTTCATCAACGACGATAAGCCCCAGTGCGGGAAAAGGCAGGAAAACAGCCGAGCGTGCCCCAACAATCACCTGATACTCGTTATTGATCACTTTATGCCATACCTCTGCGCGTTCGTTGTCGTTAAAACGTGAATGGTAAACACCCAATTTATTACCGAAATGTAACCGAAGGCGTTCCGTTATCTGTGTTGTGAGTGCAATTTCAGGCAACAGATATAACACATTTTTCCCGTTAGCCACCGCTTCTTCGATAAGGCGGATGTATACCTGGGTCTTACCTGAGGCTGTGACGCCATGCAGAAGCACAACATCTTTTTCCTCAAACTGTTCCTTGATGTTACTGAATGTCTTCCTTTGCGCCTCACTAAGCGTAAAATCTCCGGTAAGTTCAACGTCCTCTCCATCGAGTCTGCTGACGGCACGTTCCTTTGCAATAAACACACCTTTTTTAACCAGAGCCGTTATACTGGCGGTACCGCAACCACTGGCCTCCAGAATATCTGTTTTGGTAATTTTTGAAAGCTGTCGATTTAATTGAAGGTAAGCTAAAACCGCATCCTGTTGTTTCGGTGCGTTACCAAGCATATCCAGCAATGTTTTCCGGCCCAAATCATCGGCATAATCTTCGTGCAGCGAAATAAATGTCTTTAATTTAGGTTTATATCGGGGTGTAATCTCCTCCGAAATCAGGATTAGTCCTTTATCAAATAGTCTTTTCAAGATGGGAAACACTGTTTTCTGCCCGAGCAGTTTAACGATATCACTTACTTTCAGCTCCGGTGAAATATCCAGTGCATCCAAGATCAGGAATTCCTTGTCGGTAAGCGTAGACCGATCAACCGAATCTGCTTCCGCCGCGATGATCCGCGTTTCGCTGGCCAGTTTCAGCGCAGCCGGTAACGCAGCTTGCATCACTTCTCCCAGCGTACACATATAGTAGGATGAAATCCACTCCCACAGACGGAGTTGGGCGGCATCGACAATGGGCCGGCCATCCAGAATATCCAGGATATATTTCGCTTCATAACGCTCGGGAGCTTGGTTGGACACCCGGTAAATGACTGCTGAATAGACTTTGTTCTTTCCGAATTGAACAATAACCCGCTTACCGATCTCCACTTCTGCATTCCACATACCGGGTACACGGTAGGTATAGGTCTTGGAAATCGCCAGGGGTAATACCACCTCCACGAACAACGTAGTACGTATATCGGTCTTACCTTCGGTAAATTCAAGCATGGTAAAAATGGATAATGCTATCCCTTGTTTTTAATCGTCGCGATAAACAAACCAAGCCATCCCAAAATGAAACATAGCCCTCCGATTGGTGTTACCGGACCAAGAATAGCCGGTGTACCGAAATCAGTGATCGAATAAGTACTCAAGAGATACAATGAACCGGAGAACAGCAGGATTCCCAGCGTAAACGTGATAAAGGAAAATTTGATGTACGTATTTTTTGCTCTTGAAAAGGTAGCCAAAAATAACAGCGCCACCGTGTGGTAAAACTGGTAATCGACCGCAGTCTCCCAAGTTTCCAACTGGTCCTCACTGATTTTGCCTTCCAAACCGTGGGCTCCAAAAGCACCCAACACCACAGCGGCCAAACCAAAAAAAGAAGCGGTGAGTATGATCCGTTTATTCATTCGTCAACAATTTTTCAAATGATTTATTGAAGGCCAATTTATGTTATAATATTTTGCCAAACATAACGATAATTAGGTGTATCTGCAATAAATAGTTTGCAGCATACTGTGCAGCTATGGCATTTTTATGTTAAGTTTGTAGGGATGAGAAATCTGATAATCATCACGTCGGTTGTGTTCATTGCCATCGTCATTACCTCATACCTCTATTTTTCAAATCTGAGGAAAGATGAGCCGCCCGGGCAGGAAAACACAGAAATTGCTGGTGAGGAGATAACCTCTGCAGACAGAGCCACTGGGTACGCAGCACCTCTGTGGACTTTTGATCTGAATGCCGAGCCGGTGAGTAAGCCCATCGTCTGCATTTTTGATGACCGCCAGCGCTTTGTCCTGATACAGGACGCCTATCATATACTCTATGCCATTTCTGCAAGTGGCGAAAAACTATGGAATGCACAACTTCCCGGTGCAATTGTCGGTAACATCCATCAGCTTTCCGACAGCAGTCTCTTATTTACCACCGCCGAACGGCTATACCGGATTGATACCGCGGGCGACCCGCTGCCCGGATTTTCTTTGCGGCTTTCACAAAAAGCGACCGGACGCGGTGCTACACCTTCGTATGAAAACACGGAAGATATCCGCATTGAGGTAGAGGCAGGCAACCGCATCCTCTCTTTCGACCACCGCGGAAGACAGCTTCAGTCCCGTAGCATCCGGGCAGACGAAGCAAGCAACGCAACCGTTGGAGACCAGGAGATGCCGGATAGTACGGACGTTACCTTAGCGACTGACTGCGGCCCGCTCTTTTTCTACGGCCCACTGTCGGAAAAAGAAGGCAATTACCTGCTTTGCGGTAAAGACGACGGAAAACTATATTGTTACCGCTATGAATGATTACCTTTTAGACGGCGTCGCAGTCTCATGAAAGGATACTCCACCAGGAAATTCAGCACCCAAGCTCCTGATAGGGATACGCCTAAACAGATCAGTACACGCATGCTGCCATCTTCCACGAAACCCCAAGCATCCAACGGCCCTTGCAGGAGGTGATTCAAAAATTTGTGACATAAGTACATCCCGTATGACAATGCAGCAATTAACGTACTCACCTTCCAACGGAAGCGGTACAAAATACAAGAAGGGGATCAACCCCTGTCCAGCCAAACAATCCAATTTCATCCACCCAAGCCGGCCGGTCATATGCACGATAGTGGCATAAAAAAACGAGGATAATCGCTAATGCACGCAGGTGGTCCAGTCCGGCCAAATGCCTACGGTCAACATCCACCAATTGATTCCAGTAAGCCTTCAACATCCTTTACCTGCGTGCAGCAGTTACCGTCAGTCCTTCGGAGCCAACTTCAAGTCCACTGTTTTGGTTCCCGACAATGGCCTGATTCCCATACCCGGTGTATTGGTGTATTGGGCATGAAAACGTAATACGGTTTCCTCCGCTTGGGTATCGGGCTGCCTGGCCACGATACTTCCCTTAGCTGGCAGCGATTTTTGCTTAGCAGACTGGTCCCCTCCCAATGACAGAATCCATTGTACAATCTGTTTTGCTTCACCTTCTTTCATACCCGGATGCGCTGCCATTGCGACTTCTCCCCATACTCCGCTTCCGCCATTCAGCACTTTATCTACCAGATAAGCCGGTGCATCCTTTTGTCCGCGGTATTTGGTTGCCACCTGTGTGAATGCCGGGCCAACGCTTTTTTCAGAAATTTTGTGACAAGACTGGCAATCAGATGCCATCATCAAGCTCCGTCCCAAAATCAGTTCAGATACCTGCTGATGTCCCAATGACGCTCCGGCTAAATCCTTACCCTTCACATAATCCACAGATATCACCAGGTTCGAAGGGTCAATTTCGCGGCCCTGGTCGTTTACTTTCACTTCATATTCAATGCGCTCACCCGGTTTATAATAACCGGAGGTATTGGACAAGACAATCTCCACGGTGGGTTCCTCATTCCCTGCATAAACGGATGCTGGATTTGATTCGGTACGATTACCCGATGGATCACTCACTGTCACGGTGATGGAATATTCTCCTGACCGGTCTAAGGTGTAGGTCAGCGATGGTTCCTCCGTTTTCTGTGTCACCTCGCCTATTTTCCAGGTATACGTCAGTTTATCGTTTTCATGATCAGCGGCTTCTACCTTGGCATGAATGGTAAATGGCACGTTGCCGTTGTATTTCTCCAGCTCAATCTGCCCTACCTGGGGCGGCAGGTTGCCTGCGATGTAATCGATACGGGCAATACCGGCATCTGCATTTTTAGCAAACCATCCCCTGCCATATTCCAAAATATATAACCTACCGTCCTTGCCCACTTCCATATCGATCGGATTTGCGAAGGATTCTCCCTCCACAAAAGGCTCCATCTTGTCAAAATCACCGTTGGGCTGCATGGTCACCGCTTTGATCCATCCGCGTATCCAATCGTAAATAATCAGTTTACCATTGTAATAGTCGGGATAACGGGTCTCTTTTGGAAACATGTCCGTGTAATATACCGGGCCGGCCATTGCATTACGCCCGCCTGTACCCACTTGCGGAAAATCCGGCGAGGCAGCATACGGATACCAGATAAAAGCCGGCTGTGCGGGTGGTAGTATCGTTAACCCCGTGTTGTTGGGTGAATTATTTTCGGGCTTTTCGGGGTTAAACGGTTCACCGGAACGGCCGGTTTCATAGTCGTAAGCACGATAAGGATAGTTGTTACCCACAAATAAGGGCCATCCGAAAAACCCAGCTTGCCTTGCTTGATTTACTTCATCGTAGCCCCGCGGACCACGCGTATCCAAGCTATCATTATTCGCATCGGGTCCCACTTCTCCCCAATAGAGATAACCCGTCTTCTGATCAACAGCAATCCGATACGGGTTGCGGTTACCCATTACATAGATTTCCGGGCGGGTTTTGTCTGTACCTTCTGGAAACAGGTTGCCCTCCGGAATGTCATAGCTGCCATCCGGCGATATCTTTAAACGTAAAATTTTACCCCGCAAATCGTTGGTATTACCCGATGAACGACGGGCGTCATATTGTTCAAAACCCAGCCGGCCATCGGTTGGAGAAAACCCGTGATTTTTGTACGTGGTAGGCTGATCAAAAGGTGTGGAATTATCACCGGTAGAAAGATACAGCAATCCGTTGCCACCGAAGGCGAGCGACCCACCTGTATGGCAGCAGATCTGCCGCTGCGAATAAAACTGGAGAATCACCTTCTCAGACGCGACATCGAGTTTGCCGTTATCAAACACAAACCGCGATAAACGATTCACGGATGTATCGACGGGGCTATAATAGGCATATAAAAACTTGTTGTTTTCAAAATCAGGATCCAATGCTAAGCCCATAAATCCTTCCTCCGCATTGACATTGGGTACACCTGACTGGTGATAAACATCCAGAAACCCTACCTGTTCCACCGTGCGGCTTTCCTGCTTATATAACATCAATTCGCCACGACGCTGTGCAATCAGCATATCAAAATTGGGCAGTATAGCCATTTCGGTAGGTTCAAAAAGCTCTCCTTCCAACAATTGTGTTTTGACGAAACGCTGCCGCTCAGGAGGCAGTTGTGTTTTCGCTTTGCTGTAGTTGAGATTCAGGTTCTTACCAATAGCGTATTGGATACCACCCAATATTAATTTCAGATGAAGCGGGTCTTGGAAAGATTCCGAAGAATGTCCCAAAGCGGTATAAAATGAACGCCCTCCATCGAACTCATGATACCATACCACGGGATGGTTTTCGCCATTTTTCCCACCTTCATAACTACTTTCATCAATCGTGATCAACACGTTATTGTCTGGATTGAGTTTTTTGAAGTTATACCATTCGTCGTGGTAGCTGAACGTTGCAGGCATCCCCTTGGTGATCGGATGAAGCGAATCCAGCACATGGAAGGTCGCCTCCTGGGGATGGGGGTGATTTAAGAAATAACCACCGACTAACCGGCCGAACCAACCCCAGTCGTATTCGGTATCTGTTGCAGCATGAATACCTACAAAACCGCCGCCTGCTTGTATATAACGCTCAAATGCAGCTTCCTGACGATAATCGAGCACATCGCCCGTTGTGCTCAGAAATACCACAGCCGAATAATTTTTCAAGCTGTCTTCGTTAAACCACGCCGCATTGGTCGTCGTATCGACATCAAACCCATTCTCCGCTCCGAGCTTGATCAATGCTTCGTTGCCAGCAGGGATAGATTCATGATAGAACGCCGCTGTTTTGCTGAAAACCAATATCCTCGGTTTGCCGCTGCGTTTGTTGCAGGAGCTAATGCCAACGATGGCAAAAACAACGATAAAAATAAAAGGCAGTTTGCCGGTAGCTGTTTTAAGAAACTCTCTCATGTTACGGTTTGTCACGTTAGCAAATATCTGGTTTGCAAAAATGATAATTCTGCGACAAATATGATGATAAAAATTTATCTTTCCGTTGGTAATACCAAAAATTCCCAATTCTTTACAGATTCTAAGGGTTATTTCACTGCCAGCGAAACCCGCTATGTCTGCATCCGACTCAAAAAAGCAAAAGAGGTGCTGATGAAAATGCCGGTTTCCCGAGATCTTTACGAACAAGGTCTTTTGAATGAAATCGTTGTGAATGGAGGATTTGTTGGAAGAAAACCAAGACTTAGCACTGGTTATTGCCTGGCCCGATAAAACGGCCCGGGGTGATGAACAGTGGATGGCATTACTCAAAAAACTCGGAATTGTCAAAAACCTGAATTTCAAAGTTGGACATGCGGCTATTGTACTTGTGCAGCGGCATTCGGGACAGTTGGCTTATTTCGATTTTGGCCGTTACATTACTCCACGTGGGTACGGCCGTGCACGTTCTGCAGCATCCGACCCCCGACTTGTCATTACGGCGCAGGCACAGATTGACCCTACCGGTCATATTGATAATCTACCGGCAATTTTGGCTGAACTCCGCCGGATGGAAGATGCGACCCACGGAGGGGACCGGCTGTTCTTCTCCATCGCTAACGGACTTTCTTTCGAAAGGGCTACCCAATTTGCGAGAAAGCTGGTTGATAAAGGTCCGATTAAATATGGGGCCTTAGCCCGGGGCAACAATAGCTGTTCAAGGTTCGTCGCCCAGGTGCTCTTAGTCGGTTGGGCCGCTGGCAACCCTGCAAGGCGGCGTGTATTGCGTCCGGAAAGCCTCAAACCGAGTCCGATGAGTAATGTCGTAAATGCATCGCCAGATGGCTTTGTTTACTGCTACCACGAAGGAGGTTTGGCATCTAAACGGATGACCCGCTGGCGATCGCTGTGCTTTCAGGTGGATTTGCTCCTTCATAACTTATCGGCCCATAAGGCAAAAAAATTACCCTGTGACCAAGAACCGGGTAACATAGCTGAGCCAAAGAGGCCCTCCTCCATCCCTGCAAATGCCCAATGGCTGGGTGGCATCGGCGAAGGAGCGTGGTATGCTTTGGAATCAAATCCGAAATATGGCACCTTTCTGGTACTTAGATACGGTGCGGATGGCCAAGTGGATTATCAGGTGAGTTGTCAAGCCAATGATGGAATAGACCCCTCCCTGCCTCATCAATTCACGTATCACTGCCATTATCAACGACATGTGATTATACAGGGCGAACAGCAATTTCTCCTGGAAACGTGTGAACGCTCAGAAAGCTACGTACGCACCGCATAACAATCAAACTAAAAAAACACAATCATAACAAATGGAGTTAACTATTTTAAAATCAAAAATCCACACGGTTAAAGTAACGGAGGCAAATGTTGAATACAATGGTTCTATCACGGTAGATGCCGATCTATTGGATGCTGCCCAAATTAAGAAATACGAACAGGTATATGTAAATAATGCAATAAATGGGAGCCGCATCATGACCTATGTGCTGCCTGGCAAACGTGGCAGTGGTGAGGTATGTATGAACGGAGGGGCAGCGCTGCATGCCAAGGTAGGCGATACGGTGCACATCCTCAGTTTTTGTACGGTAAATGAAGAAGAAGCCGACCGCTATCAACCCGTGTTGGTGTTTACCAAGGAGGGGAACCAAATTGCCTCCGTAGAGCGATATACTTATTGATAAATCTCAAAAACACCCTGGTAGCATCAATAGGATTATATGCCTGGTGATTGCTACCTATTGATAATGAACGGTTAGCTGTTGATTCCCCATCAGGGCTCCTCCTTTTTTTCTGAAACTATAATTTTTAGTATATCCGCATCGGATTCGAAACGAATACATCGGGTCTGCAGTACACCGATACGAAATGAAAAAATCCGGAATTACCAACTTACCGCTCCACTATGGCTACGTGCCTACATGGCTTGCCGAACGAATGGCCAGACTGGGATTAGCTATCACGGAATGCATCCTCCAGGATTTCGGGAAACAGGAATTTTTAAAGAGATTGGCAGATCCTTTTTGGTTCCAGAGCCTGGGCTGCGTGTTGGGGATGGACTGGCACTCCTCGGGCATTACCACTTCGGTACTGGGTGCACTGAAAAAATCCATCAATCCACTATCCAAGGAATTGGGCATTTATATTTGTGGCGGCAAAGGCAGACATTCGAAAAATACACCACAAGAACTGGCTCTTTACAGTGACCGGAACGGTTTAAATGGCCAGCAATTGGTGCGGGCTTCCAAATTGGTTGCCAAAGTGGATAACACGGCTGTCCAGGATGGTTATCAGTTGTATCTTCACACGTTCATCATCAGTAACGAGGGCGACTGGACCGTGGTACAGCAGGGAATGAAAGATGCCGATGCGTCCGCCCGGAGATACCATTGGCACTCCGGGGCATTTAAATCGTTCACTGAAAAACCACACGCAGGGATCTGTGGCCCCCACCAAGGAAAAATTATGGATATGACCGCACCGGACGCGATGCCGGCAAAAAATGCCATGATCAGTTTATGTAATGAAAATCCCTCACTTATTTTGGCGGAAACATCCAAGCTGGTCATGCCCGATCATCATCACGTTACCTCCAAAGACATCGATCTCAAACGACTGGGTGCTATGCTATGGCTTACACACGAGAAACAACCTGCCGATTTCGAAGAACTACTGTTGCTACAGGGTGTGGGTGCGCGTACGCTGCAGTCGATGGCCCTGGTCAGTGAAATCATTTATCGTACGCCGACCAGATTCGATGATCCGGCGAGATTTTCGTTTGCACACGGTGGCAAAGACGGACATCCTTTTCCTGTATTGACCCAGGTGTATGACGAAACCATCGACGTGCTTACCCATGCCGTCCAACAATCCAAACTTGGCCTTGACGATAAGAAACAGGCCATCAAAGCGTTGAGCAACCTGGCCTACCAAGCCGAGCAAAACTTCGTGGCGAAAGACAACCTGGATGAACTTTTGAAAACCGAACGGGACAATGCCTGGAAATACGGCGGCAAAACAGTGTTTGGGGACGCGAAGCGACCGAGAAGCGGCCAATTAAGTCTATTCGATTGAAGATCCCGATAATTTCCGTAACTTCGCTCTGCTGGATAACCCGGAACCATGAAGCTATTAAGGACAGAAATCACGCCATTCATCAACGAACCCCTGTATATCGACAAGCGGGAACAACCTTTTCTTTGGTCTCCTTTCCACTCCCAGCCATCTTTCCATGCTCATCCCGAGATGGAGCTGGTATTTGTCGAAGAGGGCTTTGGCAAACGCATTATCGGAAATCAAGTAGAACCATTTGAAGCCGGTGACATGGTTTTTATCGGCTCCAATGTGCCGCATATCTGGTTGAGCGATCCAGCATTCTACGAAGAGGGATCAACACTTAAATCCAAGGTGATTATCACTTACTTCAACCCCACAATTTTCAATCAGCTATTGGGTTCCCTAAAGGAGTTTGATCAAATCAGGCGAATGGTGCAGCAGGCCGCCAAGGGCATCCGCATATACGGCCGTACGCGCAATATCATAGCCGAACAGCTCAGATCACTTTCCACTACGTCGGGTTTTGAAAAAGTAAACGGAATGCTGCAAATTATGCACCTTATTTCCACCTCCCATGACAAGGGTTATATCCTCCCCCATGCGCAGGCCCGGACAAATGCTGACAATGCAGATAAGCTGGTAACTGCCATTAATTTCATAAAGAACAATCTTGATAAACCCATTTACCTTCAACAAGCAGCTGCCTTAGCCTGTATGACCGAATCCAGTTTCAGCAGGTACTTTAAACAGCGGATGAAAAAAAATTTCTCTGCCTTTCTGACGGAACTCCGCATCGAAAACGCAAAGGAACTGTTTTTACAAAGCGACCTTTCCGTCAAGGAGGTGGCGTACCGCTGTGGCTACGATTCGTTAGCGCATTTTCACAAACTGTTCAAGGATTTTACGGGATTAAGTCCAGCCAAATATAAATCCGATTACCACCTTTTCAATCCTCTTCATAGGGCGAAGGACTGACAGACGTCCACCCCCCGTCTATTACAAGTGTCTGCCCGGTAATGTGCCGTGCCTTATCACTGATCAGGAACATTACAGCTGACGCGATATCGGCGGTCGTTGCCGGTCTGCCCATCGGAGTAATGGCCGACCACGTCGACACATATTCCGCATCTGCCTCGGTGCGTTCTGTACGCGTAGCACCGGGGGCAACCGTGTTCACATTGATCCCGAAAGAAGACAACTCAACGACCAAATGTTTGGCTAGCATCTCCAGTGCAGCCTTTGACATGCCATAAGCCGCGAGGTTCTTATGTGCCTGATGACCCGTAACCGAGGAGGTAAACACCAAGCTTCCTCCTCTTCCCTGTTTAATCAGCTGCTTGGCTGCCTCCTGGGCTAGGAAAAAAGTGCCGCCGAGATTAACCTGCATTACCCGATAAAACGACTCGGGGGAATAGTTCAAAAAATCGCCAAAGAGCGTAATTCCCGCGTTGGCTATGACAACGTCTAAGGTGCCGGTATCCGTCACGGCCCGTGCCACCAGTTGCCGGATAAATGTCAGGTCGCTCGAATCGCCCGGACAGGCAATGCATTTCCCGATTTCCTGCAGTTTCCGGGAAGCATCGTTCGCCAATGCTTCATCGACATCGTTGAGCAATACCGCTGCACCTTCCTGTACCAATTGCCGGCAGATCTCAAATCCGATACCCTGCCCCGCTCCGGTCACAATCGCTGTTTTGCCGCTGAATATACCTGCTGTCTTACCATCCATATCGTAATTTGTCTTTAGTGCGAATCGCGGGACACTTCGCTTCCCGACTTTCCTTTCAAGAAATCGAAATCAGCCCCCAGATGAGCTTGCTCCACGTGATCTACAAACAATTTTACATAACCCCGTGTAAATCGGTTGGCAGCGTTCTTCCAGTTGCTTCTCCTTTGTTCCAATTCCGCCTCCTCTACCAGTAAATCCAAACGGCGGTTAGGTACATCCAACCGGATCATATCGCCATCTTCCACCAATGCCAGGGTGCCCCCTTCGGCCGCCTCTGGCGATACGTGCAACACCACCGTGCCAAATCCCGTTCCGCTCATGCGACCGTCGGAGATACGTATCATATCGGTGATACCTTTTTCCAGCAACTTTGCTGGGAGGCCCATGTTGCCCACTTCGGGCATACCCGGGTAACCCTTTGGTCCTACGTTTTTCAACACAAGCACGCACGTCTCGTCCACATCCAGGTCCGGATCATCAATTTTGTGTTTATAATCTTCAATGTCTTCAAATACCACAGCCCTGCCCGTATGCTGCATCAATGCCGGACTTGCCGCAGACGGCTTGAGTACTGCGCCCGACTCGCAAAGATTGCCTTTCAGTATCACAACGCCGGCCACCTCGTTAAAAGGCTGCTCCATGTCAGCTATTACCGTGGTATTCAAACTTCGCCTTCCATCGACGTTCTCACCTACCGTACGTCCGTTTACCGTCAGGCAATCCAGATGGAGATGTGCTCGAATGGCATGCATGACCGAAGGTAACCCTCCGGCGTAATACATGTCTTCCATGAAATACTTTCCCGAGGGTTGTATATTGGCGACCAGCGGAATATCCCGTGAATACCGATCGAAATCATCAATGGAAAGCGGCACCCCGATCCGGCCGGCTATAGCGAGCAAGTGAATGACAAAATTAGTCGAACCACTGATGGCGGCATTTACCCGGATGGCATTTTCAAATGCTTCCCGTGTGAGTATGTCCGATAACTTAACATCGTCGCGGACCATCTCTACAATACGTCGACCCGACAATTGGGCGAGTACCTTCCGGTTTGCATCAGCTGCGGGTATTGCGGCATTGCCCGGCAACGACAGCCCCAACGATTCTACCATACAGGCCATGGACGAGGCCGTGCCCATTACCGCACAGTGCCCGCGGCTCCGGCACATACCGGCTTCAGCAAGGTTCAATTCCTCCTCGGTCATAATGCCGCGGCGCGCATCTTCAGAAAACCGCCATAAGTCACTCGTGCCGATATCGCGTCCGTTATATTTACCGGTCAGCATGGGTCCGCCAGATACCACAACCGTCGGAAGGTCCACACTGCATGCACCCATTACCAGGGAAGGTGTTGTTTTATCACACCCGCACAACAGCACTACCCCATCTACCGGATTTGCCCGGATGGATTCCTCCACATCCATGCTGGCCAAATTCCGGAAAAGCATCGCCGTTGGTTTCATCAATGTTTCACCCAACGACATGACCGGGAATTCCACCGGGAAACCTCCGGCTTCCCATATTCCACGCTTTACAGATTCGGCTAGCTCCCTGAAATGGGCATTGCAGGGTGTAAGTTCTGACCAGGTATTGCAGATACCGATAACCGGCTTACCCCTGAATTCATCGTCAGGTATCCCTTGGTTCTTCATCCATGCCCGATAGATAAAGCCATCTTTTCCTTTTCGGCCAAACCAGCCTTGGCTTCTTAACATAGTTTATCGTTTAGTCAGTAATATAACGTCTCAGCGTGATACAAATTTCAAAAAAAATCGGTATCCTCTTATACGGTAATTTGCGCATCCTCTCTGTTTTTTTAACAAAGGATAATCGGCAACAAAACGGCATCAATAAAATTTCAGATTTCGTCACTCAAAAATTCGGTAATCGGATTTTTTGTAGTAGGTTTGCACACTTTTAGCAGTTGAATGTTTACACCGGAAGCGCTTAAGGAGGAACTGACCAAACCAAAGCACATAGTTGTCACCACCCACCATAAACCCGATGGGGATGCATTGGGGTCTTCGTTGGCGATTTACCATTGGTTAAGGGCCAAAAATCACCTGGTACAGGTTGTGGTACCTTCCGATTTCCCTACATTTTTGGATTGGTTGCCCGGGAGGGAGGATGTACGGATATACACCGATGACAAAGCAGCCAATGATGCATTAATTGAGCAAGCAGAAATAATTTTTTGTTTGGATTTCAACGGATTACCGAGAATACACGCGATGGAAGAGGCCGTAAGGAATGCGGCAGGCACGAAGATCATGATCGACCATCATCTCGACCCTGAGGGTTTCGATGACTATCGGCATTGGGATAACCATGCAGCGGCATCGGCACAATTGGTCTATGATTTTATTGTGAACGTAATGGACGATCACAAGTCCATTACCCCTGAAATCGCTACCTGTTTATATACGGGTATCATGACCGACACTGGCTCCTTTCGCTTTCAGACCACAACTCCCCTTGTACACAATATTGCCGCAGACCTGATTACGCTGGGAGCCAAAAACTGGGAAATCCACGAACAGGTATACAACAGCTATACCGAAAACCGCATGAAGTTCCTTGGATTTTGCTTATTAAACCGACTTGAAGTACTTCCTGAATACCGAACGGCTTTGTTCAGCATTTCCCGCCAGGACCTCAACCGTTTCCAGATTACAACCGGTGACACCGAAGGGCTCGTCAATTACGCATTGGCAATCAGCGGGATGAAGCTTGCTGCGCTGATCATTGACCGCACCGAACAAGTGAAGCTTTCGCTCCGTTCAATCGGTGATTTTCCCTGTAACGAAATCTGTAAACGCTATTTTAATGGTGGCGGCCATCGTAATGCCGCCGGTGGAAATTCAAATGAACCGCTGCCGGAGGTGGTGAAGAAATTCAAATCCATTTTACAGGAATATAAAACACTTTTAACACATAATTAATTACATAAAAAATGAAGAAATCAATTTTCAGTTTAGGACTTGCAACCCTTGTGTTTGCCGGTGCCTGCCAACAATTCAAGACGGGTGAAGGAGGCTTACAGTACAAAATTGTGAAGGACAACGGGCAGCCGAAAGCGCAAACAGGCGATTTGCTTTCCGTCAATATGACCGTAACCACGGATCGGGATTCCCTCCTTTCCAGCACCTATAAAATCGGCCTTCCCCAAATCATTAACATCGCCGCTGATTCGCTTCCAGGTTTATATCCGGGTGATTATAATTCGATGTTCAAAATGTTGGGAGAGGGAGATAGCGCCGTATTTAAGCTGAATCTGGATACAATGGCTGCAAAAACCATGCAACCCAAACCGGATTTCGCTGATCATTACGTAACGTTTAGCGTAAAGGTAAACAAGCATTTCAAAAAAGGGGAATTGACCGACAGTGCACTGTATGCCGAAGTAAATACGTATTTTGACGGGGAAATCGAAAAGCTGAGGTCGTCTGAAGAAGGTAAGATCAACGATTATATCAAAAAGAATAACCTGGAACCTCTGAAGACGACTTCCGGATTGCAATATATTATCACAGAAGAAGGTAAGGGTGAAAAGCCGGTAGCCGGTGATACGGTTAAAGTAAATTATACCGGTGCCTTGGTAGCTACGGGAGATGTCTTCGATACATCCATTAAAGAAGTAGCTGAAAAGAATAACACATACAATCCTATGCGTCCGTATGAGCCTGCTAAATTTGCCATTGGTGTACGCCAGGTGATTCCGGGCTGGGATGAAGGATTACTATTATTGCCGAAAGGCAGTAAGGCAAAACTCATCATCCCCTCTGAACTGGGGTACGGCGAACGCGGCGACGGTCGTGGAATCATCCCGCCTTTTGCTCCGCTGGTGTTCGACATCGAACTCATTGATGTGATCAAACCGGTGGCAAATGACACCACCGCACAGGACAACACGGCAAAATAATGACGTTAGAACGCCTTCCCCAACGGAAGGCGTTCTTGTTTTAGTTGGATTTCAGAGGTGAGTTGCCTATGTTTGCACACGGTCAACGAAAAGACGATGACATTAACCGATACGCATACACACCTGTATTATTTGTTTGGCACACCGGAATTGGATCTTCAGATGCAACGTTGTTTTGCCAACGGCGTGCAGCAATTGCTCCTTCCCAATGTCGACAGGGAGTCCATCCCTAGGGTCTTGGGCACAGCTGCCCTGTATCCGGGCCACTGCTATGCCATGATGGGTTTACACCCCTGTGAAGTGAAAGCCAATTACACAGACGAGTTGGCAGCCATCGAAAAAACAATCGCCGAAAATAAGGTATACGGCATCGGCGAAATCGGTCTTGACCTCTATTGGGATAAAACAACGCTGCCTTTACAACAGGAGGCATTCCGAATACAGACCACTTGGGCCAAAGTATTGGACCTTCCCGTATCCATTCATTGCCGGAACGCATTCGACGAACTTTTCGAGCTGCTCGACGAAGTGCAGGACGGTCGCTTAAGAGGCATTCTACATTGTTTTACGGGAGATAGCCAACAGGCTAAACGTGCAATTGATTTGGGTCTGACGCTGGGAATCGGAGGGGTGGTTACTTATAAAAATGCCGGGCTAGATACGGTGGTTGCAGCGCTCGATCTCCGGAATGTCGTATTGGAAACAGATGCACCTTACCTGGCACCCGTACCCTACCGCGGCAAAAAAAACGAAAGCAGTTACCTGTTACCTATCGCACAAAAAATTGCCGACTTACAAGGGGTCTCATTGGAAACCGTAGCGGCAACCACAACAGAAAATGCCCGGAAAATATTTAGGATTAAGTTGAATGAATAACGTCTTCGTAATTTACACTGGGGGGACCATCGGAATGGTCAAAGATGAACAAAACGGCACGTTTGTGCCGTTTGATTTTGATCTCATCGCAAAAAACATTCCCGAATTGGGCCGGCTTAATTACAACCTCAGCGTACATTCATTCACACCCATTATTGACTCATCCAATATGCAGCCGACCATATGGGTCGAAATGGCTAACCTCATCAAAGAAAACTATGACGCATACGACGGCTTTGTTATTCTTCATGGTTCCGATACAATGGCATTTTCCGCATCGGCATTAAGTTTCATGCTGGAAGGGCTAAAAAAACCGGTCATTCTTTCCGGTTCACAGCTTCCCATCGGTGAAATCAGAACCGACGCAAGGGAAAACCTGATCACTGCGCTCGAACTCGCCTCAGCAAAGAAAAAGGGTAAATCACTCATCCATGAGGTATGTATTTTCTTCGACAACAAACTTTTCCGTGGAAACCGGTCATTCAAATATAACTCTGCAAAATTTGAAGCTTTCCGGTCGCCCAATTATCCGGTATTGGTCGAAGCGGGGGTACACCTCAAATACAACAAGGACGCCCTGCTCGATAACAGCGACAAAGAGTTCATCTTACATACCAAATTAGACAACTCCGTTTCCGTACTTAAACTGTACCCCGGCATCAGCGCCCAGGTCGTCCGCGCTGTGTTGGAATCCGAGGCGCGTTCCGTGATCATGGAGACCTTTGGTTCCGGCAACACCACCACGGACCGGTGGTTTCTTGACCTCATCCATGAAGCAATCCGTAAGGGGAAAAATATCCTTAATATCTCTCAATGTAAGGTAGGAAGCGTTGAATTGGGTCGTTACGAAACCAGCAGGTACCTCAAAGAAATGGGTGTGCTTAGCGGATACGACATGACCTTCGAGGCGGCTGTTACCAAACTGATGTACCTACAGGGCGAATTCTCCGAACAGGGGGAAGTAGCCTATTGGGCCGAACAGAATATTCGCGGTGAATTAACCCCCTGAGAAAGGCATTAGGATTTAAAACCCAAAGCCGCCAATGCATCTGCCACGATAAATGTGCTGCCACCTATAAAAATGAGATCATCCATTGCGGCACGCTGCTGTGCTGCCTGTATCGCATTGGACACATCGCCCCACGCAGCTCCCTCCAAGCCCCGCCGGTTTGCCGCAGTACACAATTCGCCGGCAGGAAGTGCCCGGGGCATAGCTACCTCGCAGAAATAATAATGTGCATTTTTCGGCAATAGCGGCAGCATCTTGTCCAGGTCTTTATCCCGCATTACCCCGACCACCATATGAAGTTCACGATGCGGGGTAGCGGCTATATTTGCCAATACTTCTCGCCATCCATCGGCATTGTGCCCCGTATCACAGATAACCAGGGGATCCCGCGACAATGTCTGCCACCTTCCCATCAAGCCCGTGGTCTGCTGCACCTGCTTCAGGGCTTGCCTAACCTGGGCCTCGTCAATGGAGAAACCTTTCAAACGCAATGTTTCCACAGCAGTCAGGACAGCGGGTAAATTTTTTGCCTGGTATCCTCCTTTCAGATCCAGCATATACAGAACACCATTGGCTGCTCCCCGCTGATTGGTTTCCAGGTATTGGTAATCTTCATCCCTTCCGTGGTTTCTTACCTGCCATTCCTGAGAAGCATAAACTAAATGGCTGCCTCGCTCTTTCGCTACACGTTTAAAGACACCCGAGACCTCCGGTTGCCATTCACCTACGATGACCGGTACCTCCGGCTTAATGATTCCTGCTTTTTCATTTGCGATTTCCTGAAGCGTATTACCTAACATGTGGGTGTGGTCATACCCGATATTGGTAATCAGGGATAACAGGGGGGTGATCACATTGGTGGAATCAAGCCTACCCCCCAGTCCGGTTTCTATGACGGCTATATCAACCTTTTCACGGGAAAAATAATCAAATGCCATCGCCACGGTTACTTCAAAAAATGAAGGTTGGATAGATTCGATCAATGACCTGTGCCGACTGACAAAAGCAGTCACAGATTTTTTGGGGATCAACGCACCGTCAATGCGGATGCGTTCTCTGAAATCCAGTAAGTGGGGCGACGTATATAATCCGGTGCGGTAACCCGCAGCCTGCAAAATAGCCGCCAGCATATGGGACGTTGAGCCTTTGCCATTTGTACCCGCAATGTGTATGGAACGGAACTGCCGCTGGGGATTTCCCAGTGCCTCACAGAGCTGCAGTGTATTGGTTAGGTCTTTCTTAAACGCAGATACACCATCGCGCGTAAACATGGGCAAACGTGCATACAGGTAATCAACTGCCTCCTGATAGCTCGCCACTATTTCAATCTGAACCTAACGGGAACAATAGCTTTCTGCACCGTCGGGGCCCGCTCCAATTCATTTAGCCGTGCTCCCCGCAATGCCTGTTCACATTTTTCCCATAGACTTCTGTCGGGCAGTGTGGTACCTTTCACCCCCGCACGCGCATACGTAATTGTGCCGTTGGGAGCCACATGCACTTCTACAGCAACAACACCTGCTTGCTGACCATTGTCTTCAATCCGGGGGGGCACTACCCACCGCCTATTCGCAACGGTAAGTCCTTCCGTACCGAATCCCGATCCACCTTCACCGTAATTTGCCGCCAGGGGATCCCCTTGGTTACTGCCTTGGTTGCCTCCTTCTGTTCCCGTGCCGTCACCTCTACCCGGAGCATTGTTACGTTTACCGGTATACAGGGCATTGGGATTAACAGCCGGCTTACTTTCTTTCTTCTCAACAGTAGCTTCCTCGGCGTTGGCCTTCTTCGGCTCATTGGCCACTACTGCGGGTGCATCTTCCATATCCTGCGTGGCGACACTTTTCTCAGTTACCTGCTGGGAGGGTGTAGGCTGGGTTTCCTGCTTCGGATCAATCCGATCGGGTGGAACATGGTTGGCATTGGGGTCCATCGATGCTTCGTCCACCGTCATATAATCGTCGCCCATTCCCACATCGGAAGTACCGTAGTTGACAATGATGCCTCCTGTTCCAATTTCGGGAAAAGCCGACCCGATCATGATAATAAAACTAAGAAGCAACAACCCGCCCATGATGGCTGTGGATATCCATAACGCCTTGGGATAATTATTGTCTTCCTGTATCCGATAATAACTCATCGTATTCAATACTACATTTGCACGTTTAACCTATGATGCATTCAACAGGCCAATTCCATAAACAAATTTAGCCAACCTGCGCCATAAACACAAGCCGCTATTCCTTTAGTGGCTCAGTGGCCAGCACCAACCGGATCTTCAGCTTGTTTGCGATATCCATCACCGAAATCACATTCTGGATGGGCACGGCACTGTCTGCATACAGCATAATGGTCAGCTCCTCGCCCGGCTGTACGTAGGCCTTGACAGCATCCAGCAGATTTTCATAGGGCACTTCCTGCTTATCCAGGTAATACTTCAGATCCTGTGTAACGGACACTGTTACCGTCTTCTTTGCAACGGATTGTTCGCCTGCACTTGAACGGGGCAACAGTAATTTCACCACCTGAGGGTTAGAAACAGCCGATGCCAACAGGAAAAACAGCATGAGAAAAAACATGATGTCATTCAGGGAGTCCGTAAATACCCGGACTTCCGATCGATTTCGTTTCGCTCTTAAATTCATCGCATCAGCAAGTTTTTAGGAACCGGGTTCATCCAACAAATCAACAAATTCAATCGCATCGGTTTCAATCCGGAGAATCAGGCGTTCAAGCATGGTATTCAGGGTATGATAACCCGCAAATGCCAAAATACCAATGGTAAGCCCTGTTGCAGATGCAATCATTTTTACATATAACCCACCGGACACACTGGCAATATCAATTCCTCCCGCGGCTTCCACATCCCGGAAGATGATAATTACCCCAAAAATGGTTCCAATGAAACCAAGCATAGGTGCAATCGTGGATATGATACTTAATAAATTAAGATTCTTCTCCAGCCGGGCAACCTCTAGTTTTCCAATGTTTTCTATGGCTCCCTCAATATCCTTAATCGGCCTGCCTATCCGCAGCAATCCTTTTTCCAGCATACGGCCCAATGCGCTGTTGCTGGCCCTGCAAACGGACAGCGCCGAATCCAACCTGCCGGAAAGCACACTTTGTTTTACGTGAGACATTAAACTCGGATCGTATTTTGAGGCTTTCCGGATGGTTAGGTACCGTTCGATGAAAATCACCAGTGTCGCAAAGAATAACAACGCCAAAGGGATCATGATCCACCCTGCCTTAAATAACAGGTCGATCAGGCTTATTTTTTCGTTCGCCAATTCTACAGTCTGCTGTGCTGCGCCCGCCATCGAGTCAAGCGGATAAATGGTGTCTTGTTGTAATAATGACATAATGAATGATGTGTTTCCTGTTATTGTTTTATCGATCTGTTTTTATCCAACTATTTTTTTACTCATTTTCTACTTTAGCAATCCAGGCCCCCGGCTCGAAATTCTTCTGCACCCTTACCAGTTCACGGTATGCCTCTTCTTCCGTCGCGTATGACCCCCAGCTTATCTTCTTTCGGTTGCCCGGCATACGGCTATCCAGCGCCTGCAAATTGTATCCCTTGGCTTTCATGGTAGCTACATACTTCTCAGCCTGCGCCATGGTCGCAAAAGACCCCACAATGATTTCGTAGGTTACAGCGGGTTTGACTGGTTCCGTTACCGCAACTGTTGCATCTGCATGTACGCTATCCGCTGCCGCTCCTCCTAATTGGGCGACAGCCGTCGAGTCGGCAATGGTGTCTACGGGAGAAGCTAGCCTACCTGACGGCTGGCTTTGGTCTGGTGACTCATCCGTTTTATCTTTTTGCGTTGAAAATGGCGCTTTTTTTTCTCCACCGAACCAATCAGACCGGTAATGCCACGTTACCACACCGGCTGCCGATACCAGCAATATCAGCGCCGCAGCAACAATCCAACGTATCGGATGATACCTGCGGGAAGGTACCGTACTTTCCTCAACTACGGGTAATGCTTCCTGTTTCACAGTTTCCTGTCCCTTATCAGATTCTTCAACCTCATCTGCCAACTCCGGTCTGCTTACCACAGGAGAGCTCTCTGTCGTTTCCTCAGGCGTTACTTTTACGGAATGTATTTCTAAACCCCGGGTATCAAAAGGTTTGAGTACAAACGATGCCCCTTCGGGCATCAGGTATCCCAGACCGTCTAATAACGCCCGACCGTTGCGGTTCACAGCGTCAAACACCTCCCCGACCGCCCGGTCGAGCATCTGTGCCGCTGTGGATTCGTCCACATCCACTTGGGTTTGCAGGTAATTCAATATAGGGAAAAAATCGTTATGTTCCTCCGCCAGCTCAACCCGACTTGTGGGAGGAAGCAACACAGAACGTTCCCGATCATAAGAAGCAGGCATATGCGTTACCTTGAACACACCTATGCCCGGCACTTCTACTGCTGGGTACCGCCGCAACAAATTCACTATACACAACCCCAAATTCATGTTTCCAACCTATTCCTCAAATTAAACACTCCAACTCATTTGGGCATTCGGTGATCTATCAAAATGAAAAATTAACACCGCCGATTACGTTTAATCCCAGCCGGGGATAAAACAGATATCGCTCATAATTTGTCCCAAGCATATTGTTCAACCGCACATAAATTCCGATGCGATCCGTGGCACGGTATTCCGCACCGGCACTCAAATCAGCAAAAGAAGGAATGGTGGTTTTGCGCGCTCCGGTACTACCCAACTCAGTAAATGCATAGCCCGATAAATTGATCGTGGGATCTTGTACCAGTCCATAAGTTGGTCCCTGAAACAGCAGTTCCCCGTCGATGTACAGTTTGTCGCTAATATTGAAACGGGCATTGGCCGATAACCGCATCTTAGGTGTATACCACGCTTCTTCTTGTTGCTGAAGATCAAATTCATTGAAATTCACTTTACCTCCCAATGTTACCACCTCAGAAACACGAACATTAACTTCCCCTTCTAAGCCAACGATGGTACTTGCATTGTCTCCGTCTTCGTAAATCAGGTTAAATGCATAGGGAGCACCGGGAGCGATCGCATAAAATGGCATATTCTCAATGCGACGGTAGAATGCTTTCACTTTATATCCGAAGGTAGCACCCGCGTTTCCTTTAATACCGCCGAATACATACATCCGGTCCACCGAATTCCGGATGTAGTTATCGCCTCCCAACGCTGCCAACCACGGATTTTCCTTAGTCAGCTCCTTAACAGACGTTCGGTTCACATCTCCGTTGATTCCGCCGAAAATATGGGCAAACTGTGGTATCAGTGCAAAATCAATCTCCGCCGAAGGGAAGATATTGGTGCGTGAGGAATCACCGAACTCGGCCACGAATTTCGCTCCAAGCGTAATGTTGTAATTGGGCCCCTGGAATCGGATATACGGATTTACTTTTGCAATGTTATTGGTAAAGCTGTATGAAGCATCCTTTACAGCAGTAAAATCCCCTGAAATATTGGCTCCAACATTGAACACACCGATTTGCTTATTGACATATCCCCCCAGCGCGAATGAGCTTTCTTTCGTTGCTTGCGCATTGCTATAGCCATACGCATCCGCTTTCAGTGAATAACTAAATGCATCCGTTGCCTGCTCATCGTAATTGCTAGTTAGCTCGCCGGTAAAATAAATATCATTAAAGGTCTGTTTGGCGGGATTAAGGTTCAAGCCCACTCCCTCCATATCTTCCATCAAACCATAAAACCGGGTACCATACCGGTTGTATCCCACTTCGCCATCCAGGGTGACCGGCCCAAGGATTGTACGGCCGAATACACCAATCTGCTGCGACGAATATTTCTGTGCTTCGATGGTCCCCTGTTGATTTAAATGCTTCACGTATCCACCCAAGCGGGTATCCACCCAATAATCCGAGCTAAGATATACTTCGCCCAATAGGGTACCTAGATTTCCAGCTCCGATCTTCGCATAATTGTTGGATAGGGTTTGCGTACGCGTAAATGGCATTTCCTGAATCGTGAGCCGTTTTGTGCCGGTATTGATATCCAACTTCTTGTCAAGAATGTTATAGGTCAGTTTCGGCTGGTATTGTCGCTTGTTGCTCATATCCGGACTCCGTCGTATCTTGACAGCATCTGCCAGGATGGGCCGGTAATCACGCACGACATCGATGGAATCAATGGTAGCTGGCCTTTCGTCGGTCCGCTCCTGCTCCTGCGCATATCCCACCGTAAGCAAGCACGAAAAAATCCCTGTAAGCAAATACCCCTGGCGCATGGTTCTATGAAAGATCATAAGCTATTAAAATTCCTGTTACTCCTTGTTCAACTTCTGTAAACGCTCCTTCGCTGAAGGGATGATATCGTCGTCCCCTTCGTAATTTTCTATCACACTTTCCAAGGTACTCTTGGCCTGGAAATCATCACCCTTGCCCGCGTAGGCATCGGCAAGTAAAATAAAACTTTTAGCTACCCAATAATCATGCGATGCCATGTTATTGATCACTTCAAATGCAGACTCAATGGCTTTATCATATTCTTTAGCCTCGTATTGCAATTGACCTACCCGGTAGCGTGCTTCGGCCGCTACGACGGTTTGGCTTTTCAGCGCCGCCAGGTTCAATTCCTTCATTGCCGGCTGTACATCTCCATTTCTTAACAGGGCACGCGCCGTGTAAAGATGTGCTTTCGCGATGTCTTCTTCAGACGACCGGTCATACTCTTTAATCAGCTTGGCATATTTCTGGACTTGCTCCATATCGCCGATTTCATAATAGCAGACCATCAAATTATTCACTGCATAGCCGTAATTGGCTTTATACTCCGATGTCAACTCCAGTTTCTTGAGGTGCACAATGGCCTCGTTGTACTGCTTCAAGCCTAAGTAAAGTTCCGCTGCCGTCAGCAGGGAGTTTTCCGTGTATGGGCTTGTCCAATCGTTGAGAATGATGTTAAGGTCATGTAATGCCTCCTTCGGGTGCCCGGTTTTATAAAGGCTTACCCCGCGGATGTAGCGTGCATGCTTCTCTTGGATGGGTTTAGGAAACTTATCAAAATACGCATTGATAGCTTCCACAGCAGCCTGGTATTCACCCCTGGCAAACAGCGTCTGGGCAGCCTGAAAAGCCAGGTTATCCTGCTCAGCAGTGCTGAGATCCCCAATGTTGGTACTCGTGGCGTAGTTGATATACCCCGATGCATCCCCGCGGTCCAAATAGATGTTTTCAATGGAACGCAGTGCCTGTCTCGCTTCGTCGGTAGTTGCATGTTCTTCCACAACCCGCCGGAACGTAGCCATTGCTGCTTCCGTATCGTCTTTGTTATACTGTACGAGCCCAATGGTCATCAATGCACGCGGCGCATAACTGCTGCGCGGATATTTTTCGATCATCTGTTGCAGCCCTTCAATAGCGGTATCGTAGTCCCCCGTGGTGAAATAGGTGTAAGGGATTTCAAATGCCACATCGTCTGCATAGTTCGAATTGGGAAACTGCTCAATGACCGACCGCAAGGTAGCGAGTTTCGCATCGTTATTCCCCTGCAACCCCTGGATGATTCCCCGCTGGAACAAGGCATAATCCTGGCTTGAAGCTTTACTGTTAATTAACCGGTCGTAATATTGCATAGCGCGACCGTAGTTCCGCATCGAGAAATAGGAATCACCCAAACGGGCGATGGCATCGTTGCGGACGTTCGGCTCGATGGAATCCCCTCCCGTGGAGAGAAACCGCTCAAAATAATTAGCAGACGTATTGAAACTGTTATTACGGAACGCTGCATAAGCCAGCGCATAATTTGCATAGCTGTACACATCGGTATTCCGGGCGCCGGGCATGCGAAGGAATCGTGAAAAATTCTGCACCGCTTCACCATACTTGCGTACTTCATACATCGCCTCCGCTTTCCAATAGGTAGCCAATGCGGTAAGCCGCGGATCAATGGGGAATTTCTCCGAACGCATGAACAGTGAAATGGCGTTTTCAAAGGCCCGTTCGTTGTAAAACTCCAACCCACGGTAGTACGTTACTTTCTGATACGCTGCATCCGCCTCCGGCCCGCGGTCCTTCAGCTTTTCCAAAATATCGACTGCAGCGCGGTAATTGCTGGTACCCAACAGCGTCTCTGCATAGAGTGTTTGCGCCTCCTCCATCCGTTTGTTGTTCGGATAAGTATCCAGGTATTCTTTGGCCGCTTCCAACGCCACCTGATGGAATTCCAGCTCCGAAGACAGCTTTGCATAATTGAACAGCCCTTCCTCCTTCATTGCCGGGTCAAAATCCAGTTTGGAAGCTTTAAAGAATGCATTGCGCGCACTCTGCTTATCTCCGGTTTTCAGAAAAGCATCGCCCAACGCAATCATCGCACTCTGATAATAGGCATCGGGTTCTTCCAGTTTTTGAAGTTCCGCGATAGCCGTTTCATAATCTCCGTTTTTATAGGCTATGTAACCGATTTGATAACTATCCTGGTTGTTTTGGGTCTTACCCTGATCTGCGGCCTGGAACTTATCGTAGTATTCCTGCGCTTTCTTAAAATCGTTTTTTGCGAAATAGGTGGCCGCCACAATACGGAACATATCCGTTTCGTGTGCCTGCTTGGTATTTTCGAGAATCGGCAGGGCATACGCCAACACGTCGTCATACCGGTTATCCAGGTAATACAATGCGGTAATATAATACGGATAAGTGGCTTCGTACGTCTTCGATCCTTTCAGTTTTTCAAATTCGGTAAGCGCCGTCTTAAATTCCCGGTCCAGGTAGCAGAGGTAGGCATAATAATAGATCGATGCCTCCTGATATATTCCTCCCTCGTCTTTCAGCTGTTCAAAAAGGGGTTTTGCCGATGCGTAGTCATCGGTCATGAAGAAGGAATACCCCTGTTTGTAGCGGAATTCCCGGCTTTCCCGGCCGGCAAGGTTACGGCTGTCCAATTTATTGAACCATTCCAGCGCATGTTCATAATCTTTTTTTGCGAAATAGGAACGTCCCACCTGAAAATAGGCGGCTTTTGAGTTTGCACTGGCCGGATAATCTTTGATATAACGAAGAAATTGGTTTTCGGCATCAGACTCCTCCAGCTCCAGCGCACAGATAGCCTGGTAAAAACGTGCATTCTCTTTCAGCAGCGACAATTCTTCGTGCTCATCCTGCTGCAGGGTTGATTTGATCCGGATATCTTCTACTTTATCAAAATACTTGGCGGCAGCAGCATACTTCCCCTTTTCGTACAGCTCCATTCCCGTTTTATAGGCCTGATTGACTTCCTGCCATGCGCTCTGCTGAGCCATGGCGGTTGAAACCATCAAACCAACTGTAATACCTAACTGATAAATCCGATTAAACATGCCGTCAAATTAATTCTGTTTTTACTCCTCTTTTCCACGCAAAGTTAAGGCCATAAAATACACCTTACCCAATTTAACCCGCTAATTTAGCGGGAAACCCAGAAGTTTTCCTCAAAAGTTGTCCACAAATGTTAATAACATCAGCAAGCAGTACGCGCTTACCCGCGTATCCCTGCTAACAGATACAGTACTGCCATCCGTATAGCCACGCCATTCTCAACCTGGTCAAGAATAATGGAATGTTGACTATCGGCTACATCACTGGTGATTTCCACCCCACGGTTTATGGGTCCGGGATGCATAATTATAATTTCTTTATCGAGCGAATCCAGCAATTGCTTATTCAACCCGTAAAGCATGGAATACTCCCTAAGGGATGGAAAGTAAGCGATATCCTGTCGTTCCAACTGAATGCGCAGCATATTTGCCACATCGCACCATTTCAGTGCCTTCATCAAGTCGTATTCCACCGTTACCCCCAACGAACCAATGTGTTTAGGGATCAATGTGGTAGGCCCACAAACCATCACCTCAGCACCTAGTTTACGGAGGCATAGGATATTGGACAGTGCCACGCGCGAATGCAGGATGTCTCCGATGATGGCAATTTTTTTTCCGGATACATCACCGTACCGCTCGCGGATAGAAAAAGCATCCAACAATGCCTGGGTGGGATGCTCGTGGGCACCATCCCCGGCATTCACAATCTGCGCATCTACATGTTTACTCAGAAAAACCCCTGCACCGGGGTACGGATGACGCATTACGATCATATCCACCTTCATGGCCAAAATATTGTTGACCGTGTCAATCAGTGTTTCACCTTTACTCACCGAAGAGGAAGACGCTGCAAAGTTGATGATATCGGCAGACAGCCGCTTCTCCGCGAGTTCAAAAGACAACCGTGTACGTGTCGAATTTTCAAAGAATACGTTGGCTATTGTGATATCCCGCAGAGAGGGAACTTTTTTTATCGGACGGTTGAGCACGTCTTTAAAATTATCAGCCGTGTCAAAAATAAGCTGGATATCATGCTCGTTGAGATCTTTGATTCCCAAAAGATGACGGGTGCTGATTTGCCTTGTCGATGCTGTCATTTGCTGATTAATGCACTAGTTTCCTCTGTCAACAGTGTAATCCGATCGTAGGTATCCACTTCTTTCCAGCTAACCGTAACCTTTTGTGAATCGATCGAATCTACCTGTATGCCGATATAGTCCGGTTCAATGGGCAGCTGCCGTGAAAAGCGACGATCCACCAATACCAGCAACTCAATCTTAGCCGGACGGCCAAACGCCTGTAATGCGTCCATAGCGGCCCGGATTGTTCTACCCGTCCACAGCACGTCGTCCATAAGGATGACTTTTCTCCCTTCTATGATAAAATCGATACGGGTGCTGCTCGGCACGAGCGGACCGCTGTCCTTCCTCCTGAAATCATCACGGAAAAAAGTAATATCCAATTCACCGTATGCAATCTCGGGCAATCCGGGGATCTGTTTCAGCTCCTCCATAATCCGTCTGCCCAAGTAAATGCCACGCGGTTGAATACCGATGACGACGGAATCAGAAAAGTCAACATGATTTTCGATCAGTTGGTGGCAGAGCCGCTGAATGGTAATCTGGAATTTTTGACCTTCCAATAAAATAGATCGTTTCATTCGAAAATATCTTGTCCGTAAAGGCCTCCTGCAGCCTGCATCTCATCGCCTTTTTTCAGGTGCTGACATCACAGGTTTTATTCGAATTTAGCTGCCTTTTATGGCTTCATGGAGCCCGCTTCCCACTTTTTGCAAAGCCCGAATACGGTCACAAACCTACTACAATTTTTTGATTTATGCGGATACCGGAATGATATTTTTCTGTCGCGTTAACCGCCCCAACAGCTTCACGTCTATCTTGAATGGTCTAGGTTCAAAAAACAGTTCACCACCGAAATGCGCGGCCTGTGGATTGTCGATAGCATTAACGTTCTCTCCTCCGTCTCAATTTCTCCACCTTTTTCTCGAAATCTTTACGCAATGCCTGATATTCAGGGGACCGATAAAGTTCCCACTCGTTCATATGTGACGGGAATACCGCAGCTAAACTGTCGATATTAAACGATAGATTCGGTGAGAAAACAAATGGCTTACTTTTGAAAATCGAGTCAATCCGTACAGTGATCGAATCGTTCAATGCAATGCGCTTCGCGATAACGCTGTTCAGCGAATCCACATGAATGGCTTTCATGCTCTTGTCCAATGCCTGTTGGATGGTTTTGTTCAGGGAATCCAACTTGAGCGCTTTTATATGCAAAATCCGTGGGCTATCCGAACCGAAGAGCCGCAGCATAATGGTGTCGGATGTCAACCGAATACTGTCCCCACCTATGTAAACTACCTGCGGCTCCGCATTAAATACTACGGTGTCCATCTTTATATCCGAAGGAACAGCCTTAAACTCCACATAGTCGGCCTCGACTCCTTGACTCACGTCGTCTCGGGAGGTATCTTTTGCCCGGACTTTGTCAAAGCGTACCGGAGGGATGGTATCCGTGGGCGCCTGTTGATTGTCATTCCCAGCCAGCAGGTTGATATCTGGGTCCCTGTTAGTCGATGTATCAATCTTGCCCTTAGGCCCGATCCATGCCAGAGAGGCCGATGCCAACAGGGCAAATGCCAGCACCCATAACTGTTGGCGTACATTCCGATAATTCGTCTTCATTGTGGTAATACGTTTGATTCGTTGAAACAATTGAGATGGCTTTTTACGGGCAACTGCCATTGCCAGCCTGTGATCTGTTCCATTGGCCATCGTTGCTATCCGAAGCAAGGTCTGTGCGTAGAAAATCGGCTTGCCGATTTGCTCCAGCACATCGTCGTCGCAAGCGTTTTCCCGCTCTTCATTGATTATCCGGCCCAACAACCACATAAATGGGTTAAAAAATAGCACCGCTTCGATCACAGTCTTGAATAAATTGAGCAGGTAGTCGTTTCTCCTTACATGCGATAGTTCGTGGATCAATATTGCCTCCACCTGGTCCAGGTCCAACTGATTCGATGCGGCCAATGGAAAGAGCACCACCGGTTTTAGGTAGCCGACAACCAGCGGTGCTTTTATTTTTTCGGAAAGCCAAAGTCCAACCCGTCGGTTAATATCCATGCGCAGCAACGTCTGTGCAAAAACCGTCTCCCATGCCTTCGGTACGGGTAGTAAACCGGAGCCGCGTAGCCGGTACACGCGGACATACCCCAGTGCCAATAACAGGGTTTGCAAACAAAAACCTGCAAAATAACCACCTGCCAAATAATTAAAAAAAGGCACAGCAGGCGGTTCAGCTTCTAAAAAAACCAGCCTGGCAAATGGAAAATCAGCCGAGATTCCATGGGAATCCGCGCCGACAAATGAAACATCCAGCCTGTCCAGAAAAACGGCTAAAAACCCGATAAACAATAAGACAAGTGATGAAAAAGCCATCACATGACGGGTCCGCGCACGGGTTTCCGGAAATGCGGCAAATAACAGTAACAGCAGGCCGTAGGCAAGCGCACCGATCCACAGTGAATGGATGATGCTCCACCCCATAGCCTCAATCAGATTGTCTAACGAGAAGGTCATAATCGGCTATTTTTTGTCTTCCAATTCATCCAGATAACGCTTAATGGCTTCGATCTCGTCCTTGCTTGCCGAGTGGTTACCCAACGCCTGCATAACCAGGTGCGACGCCGATCCGGCAAACATGTGGTCAATCAGTTTACTAACCATCTGCTGTCGGGTCTGCTGTTGGTCCACTTCCGCCCGGTATACGTGTGTCTTGCTGGAAGTATCCCGGCTTACCAGCCCTTTTTCATGCATGATCTGCATCAGCTTCAGCGTCGTGGTATATCCCACATCCTTCGCCTTCGCCAACTCGTCATGCACCTGCCGCACGGTACTGGCCCCCTGCTGCCAAAGTACCCGCAAAATTTCCAGTTCGCTTTCCGTAAGCTTGATTGATTTTTCGTCCGCCATACAATCTACGATTTATTTCGTATTCAAATATACGAATGTTTTCGTAAATGCAAATTTGTTTTGCACTTTTTAACAAACTTAGTTGCGGTAGAGGGTGGCGATCCGCCCACCGGCACCTGCCAACAAGATCCAGCGACCCTTTTTTGCCTGCCGGACCACATGGTAGCCGTCACGGGAAATAGCTTCCCAAGTCATGCCTCCGTCGGAAGAGTAATCCACGCCCGAAATACCGGTGGCAACCAGGTGCCGATCATCCACATATTCCACGGCCGACCGGTATCCGCCCGTCCCTTTCGTTGGCCGCCGCCACGTCGTACCTCCATCGGTTGTAACAAAGACTGCATTCTCCGCATACGCATCGCATTGGTAGTCGCCGCCCACTGCTATACCATTGCGCCCGTCTTGAAAAGCGATCGAGAATATACCGGTGGAAGCCGTACCCTGGATAATGGGGCAATCTTCTGCAACCCATGTATGGCCGTAATCTGTCGTATGCAAAAGGCGGGATTGGAGGCCACCGGTTGCGATAAAGGCATGTCCGCCGGGCAGGGTACGGATGCCCGTACCACTGGCTGCAAATCCCGCTTCGCCATCAGCCAGCCGGATTCCAGCCCGCTGACTGATGTCGTGCCAGGTCCGGCCACCATCCTCCGTTGCCAGCAATTGCAGCAGGCCGTCAATCGGATCGCCATACGCCAATCCCCGTCGATCATCCCAAAAGTCCATTCCGTCAACGAAAATAGCGGGACGTTCATCGCGATGGACCGCGCACCAAGATTGGCCTCCATCCGTCGTACGGAGGATCACCAACGGAGAACCGGCACTCATCACTAGTGCGGTGTCCGTTGAAAATACTTCGATGTCACGGAAGTCTTTTGTCTCGTGGCCCGCTACCTGTTGCCAGTCCCATGTCTTTCCCCCGTTGGTCGTACGCCCCACCCATCCATTGTTCCCGCTCACCCAGGCCACGGAATCATCCAGTACCGATAAGCCACGGATGCTGGTGGATCTACCTTCCTGAAGAACATGCAACATAAGATGCTGCGTTTGCGCATGCCCAACCCATAGGACAACCATCAGGAATGTCAGGAGGCCTTTTGCCGTCATCCTTCAAAAAAAAGTTTCCGGTACTTGTCAAACACCGTCTGCAACTGCTCGTATTGCGCTGCCTGACCGTGTGCTTCGGCAGAACCGGAAAACTGTTGCAAGGCAAACAAGCCGTTACGGATCCCCATCGCCTCCACTTGCGTTAAGGGCTTGGTTTCGGCGATAGCTGCATAGTAAGCCATTTGTTCTTCCAAAAATTTGAGATTTCGTCCCACTAATGCATTCGCCTTTTCGGTTTCGCCCAGGGTATAGAGCTGATCGGCCAATACGGGGTAACGTGCGGCAATATCCGGCTGATATATTTTTGCCGGCAATACCTCGGTTGCCCGGTTGACGATATTTTTCGCCGCATCGATATTGCCTTCGGCAATCAGCATCTCGGCGGTATCCGAAAAAATCTTAATCGTTTCGCCAACCATCGCGCGGGATGTCGGATCCAGGTAGTTCGATCGGTTCATGTTTCCCCAGGCAAACCGATGCATGATAGCTTCGTATACGGCATCGGTATTGACGAGCCGTTCCCGCACCTCCGGATCATCTTGGGCGTTGACAGGCATCAGCCGTAACGCAAACCCTTCGGATACAAGATACGTATCGAGACCCAGCCGTTGGCTTTCCGGTACAGTGAAGGCAAAATAGATCGGGCGTTTCCATTGATTGTGCACCAGTATGTCCATCAGGGCCAGCTCTGCCCTTGTTACGCCATTTTGGGGATAGGTCCACTCCATCGTATCCACAATAGCTCCCTGCCACTTTTCAGGGACCACCTTATTCTCAGCTACCTGTTGCTTGTCCACCGTCAGTTTGAAGTGTTTGGTGGGCAGGAAATTCCGGCGGGAGCCATCTGCATATTCCAGTTGATCGGCCGGATTATCAGAAAGAAGGAGTGCCAGAATTTTCTCCAGATCGACCGAGTCCTGAATGCCATAATCGTGGTAATGCAGGTAATCGCGCGTACCTTTGGTGAATTGACGGTCTTCCATCGTAATGGGCAATGCTTGCGCATCGTTGATCGGCAATTTCATCTGCCGCACCGCCCAGTCCATCCCCAATAAACTCAGATTGACCACCCGGACGTCGGTCCGTACTCCTTCCACTTCTTGCAGGTACCAAAGGGGATACGTGTCGTTATCGATATAGGTAAAAAGTATCGCATTGGGTGCGCAGGATTCCAGGTAATTACGGGCCATGTCACGGGCCATATAGCGATCCGAACGGTCGTGATCATCCCAATTCTGAGTGCCCAGCAATGCCGGCACCATCACAAAGCCGAGGACGACCGCCAGGGGAACGGCGACGCGCGACTGAAGTCGCCTGCGTAATAATTCAGAAATCCCCACCACCCCCATACCGATCCAAATAGCAAAGGCATAAAACGAACCGGCATACGCATAGTCCCGCTCACGCGGCTGCAAGGGAGGTTGATTGAGGTACAAGACCACCGCCAGCCCGGTGAAGAAAAACAACAACCCGATAATGACGGTGTCTTTACCGCTCCGGCGCGCCTGCCACACAAGGCCGGCAAGGCCCAGAATTAGCGGAAGGAAATAATACGTGTTTCGCGACGGATCTTCCCGTGCCGCTTCCGGTAATGCGTTTTGCCCACCGAGCCGCCACTGGTCGACAGGTTCGATACCACTGAGCCAATTGCCTTCGGTGTGGCTGTCAAAACGAGCTTCCACATCGTTCTGCCTACCGGCAAAATTCCACATGAAATACCGCCAGTACATATGGTTCAGCTGGTATGAGGTCAGGAATTTCAGATTATCCGCAAATTCGGGGCGTTCATTTTCGCTTAGATTCAACCAAGCACGGTAGCCCAGCGCATGATTATCCCGGTTGCTGTATATACGTGGAAAAAGGGTTGTCCGGTCATATACCGGTTGATCGTCATTACCCGCTGGCTCATACCGGTCTCCACCTTTCCGATATTCGTTGCTTCCTTGTTTTACATCGGTCAACCGGGAATCGAAATAAGGCCCCTTCAGCAACGGCTCACTGCCAAACTGCCCCCGGTTGAGGTACCAGAGGAAGGAGAATGCATCATTGGGTTGACTGTTGTTCAGCGACGGGTTGGCCTCCGCACGGATCAGCACCATGGCAAACGATCCATATCCGAAGATGACAAAACCAAGACATAGCAGCACCAGGTTGAGCACCGGCTTTGCCCGGCGGATGGAGTATCTTATCCCGTAGATGATACCGCCCACAAGAGAAAAAATAAAAAACAACGCCCCGATTCCAAAACGCATTCCCAGCACATTCACAAAAAACAGATCGGTATAAGCCGCAAATTTGACAAGATACTGGACAATGCCCCACAAGATCACGGCAAGTATCACACACCCGATCAAAAGTGCCTTGGTAATGCCACCCGCCGTTGCCCGGGGTGTCCGGCGGAAGTATACCACCCCTGCCAACGCCGGTATGGTCAGCAAATTAAGCAGGTGTATACCGATGGAGAGCCCCATGATGTAAGCGATGAAAACCAGCCATCGGTTCCCTCCCGGCTCATCGGCCCGGGCCTCCCATTTCAGGATGGCCCAAAAAACCACGGCTGTACAAAGGGATGATAGCGCATACACTTCCGACTCAACAGCCGAAAACCAAAAGGTATCTGAAAACGCGTATGCCAGGGCACCTACCACCCCTGCACCCATAACCTGCAACATCCCCGGGAAAGTAAATGGCTCACCGTGTTTACATGCAATTTTGCGTACGAGCGCCGTAATGGTCCAAAATAAAAAGAGAACCGTTAATCCACTGGAGACTGCCGATCCGAAATTCATCCAATAGGCAATGCGCTGCGGGTCGCCGAATGCCAGGTTTGAAAATACATTTTGGAGCATAAGGAATAAAGGAGCGCCGGGCTGATGCACAATCTGCATGCGGTGTGCGGCTGCTATGAATTCGCCGGGATCCCACCAACCGGTGGTCGGTTCCATTGTCAATACATAGGTTACCGTGGCGACCAGCGCGCACAACCATCCAATAAGATTGTTGATTTTTGAGTAGTTCATCATTACCGGGTTAGTGAGCCATCCGTTATAATCGCTTAAAATTAAGCGATAAACCGGTTAGGCAAGCTCACCAAGCCCGGATTTAACATTTTTTAACAGAGATGCGGGATTTCCTGAACAGTTAATTGGCAGGCATCCCGCCGAAAAATTTTGTCTCGTATTGCCCAAAGATCTTTTCAATACGCGCCGCCAGCTCCTGTTGCCCATGTTCCTTCGCGGTTTCAGCAAACCGATTCAGCGTAAACATGCTATACTGGATATTCTGCATCTCCAGGTTAGGCTTCGTTTCTGCTATTGCCGCAAAATAACGTAGCTGCTCTTCCAGGTATTTCACGTTGCGTTCAGCCAGCGCGTTGGCCTTATCAGCCTCTCCCACGGCATAAAGATTTTCGGCGAGAAACGAATAACCGTATGCATCCATAATCCGGTAGATCCGGGTTGGCATGGATTCCAACGCATTGTTCAGCAGTTTCTTCGCTTTTTCCTTCTTTCCTTCAGCAATCAGCGCCTCTGCCGGCGCGGAATATATATTATTCAGGATCAGGCTCACCATCCGGTAGGATTCCGGATCAAGATAACGTGAATTCCGGATGTTACCCCAGGTATATTTGTTAAGTGCATGGTCATAAATAGCATCCGCATTCACAAGTCCCTGGGAAGTATTCTGCTTTTTATCTATTGGCATAAGCCGCAGCGCAAATCCTTCCGACACCAGGTATTTATCCAATCCCATAAAGTTATCACTGGGCACAGTCGTGGCAAAGTAAACCGGCCGCTCCCAATTGTTATTTACCAGGATATCCATGATGGCCAGCTCAGCCCTGGACACGTAGTTCCGGTTGTATGTCCATTGCATGACAGGGGTGATGCTATCCTGCCAGGCGGCGGGAACAACCTTATTTTTGATCACGTCTTCCTTATTGATGGTGAGTTGTAAATTTTTTGTCGGCAGAAAATTTTCAGGCTGTTCACTCTGTACCTGCCGCTTATCATTGGGATTGTCGGACAGCATCAATGCCACGATATTTTTCAACTCTACGGATCCTGGAATTTTAGCGTCCTGGTAATAGATAACGTCACGCACACCTTTCACATATTTTTCGTCGGGAATGGTAATGGGCAATGGCTCCGCCTCATTAACCTTGTCTTTCATCTGCCGTACATACCAATCGGCACTGAGCAGACTCAGGTTTACAATCCGGATATCGGGCCGCACATTTTCGACCTCCTGTACGTACCACAGCGGATATGTATCATTATCTCCGTATGTAAATAAAATCGCATTCGGCGCGCAGGACTCCAGGTAATCCCGTGCAATATCCCGTGCGAGGGATTTTTCGGAACGGTCATGATCGTCCCATCCATCTTTGGCTAAAATGACGGGGCCAGCGAGCAATCCGATGACGGCCGCAATCCATCCGGCTGTCCGCGCATTGAACTTTTTCCGCAGCCAATCGGTAATGCCGACTACACCGAGACCGATCCAGATAGCAAACGCGTAAAACGAACCTGCATAGGCATAATCCCGCTCACGTGGCTGCAACGGCGTCTGGTTGAGGTATAACACGATTGCCAAACCGGTCATAAAAAACAGCAATCCGACGACGCCCGCATCCCGTTGCCGGCGTTTGAAATGCCAAAACGCACCGATTAGCCCCAAGATAAGCGGCAGAAAATAAAATTTATTGTATGAAGGATCTGTCAATTGGGATTCCGGTAAGGCATCCTGCCCGCCAACATGCCATTGGTCGACGAACTTAATGCCACTGATCCAGTTGCCCGTGGTCAGATCGCCGTGGCCCTGCTGATCGTTCTGTCTGCCCACGAAGTTCCAGAGAAAATACCTTCCATACATATGCCCCACCTGGTAGCTGAAGAAAAAGCGGAGGTTATCGCCAAACGTAGGCTGTTCATTTTCCCCCAGGTTGAGGTAACTGCGATAATATTGCTGATGCGAGGCTTCCCGGTTGCTATAAATGCGCGGAAACACCGTTTCCCGATCGTATTCATAATCGAAATTGCGGCCTGCAACTTCATATTTTTCTGCTCCCTTACGGTAGATATTGCTGCCATATTTAATGTCAACCGGTCTGGAATCAAAATAAGGCCCCTTGAAAAGCGGATTGTCTCCATATTGTTCCCGGTTCAGATAACTGAGAAACGCAAACACATTGTCCGGGTCGCTGTTATTGAGCGTCGGGTCCGCCTTCGCACGGATCAGAATCATCGTAAAGGAGCTGTAACCGAATACAATGAATGCAAAAGACAGCAGGATGATATTGAGTAAAGGTTTCACCTTTTGGACCGAATACCAGATGCCGTAGGCTGTACCGCCAACCAGCAGTAACGTAAATACCAACACCCCTGAACCAAATCCCATACCCAGCGTATTTACGAAGAATAGGTCAAAGTATGCAGCAAATTTAATGAGATACTGGATAACCCCCCAGAGTACCACAGCTACGACTACAAAACCAATCAGCAGTGCTTTGACGGCACCTCCACTGGTAGCCTTCTGCGTACGCCGGAAATAAATAAGCAGCGCAATAGCCGGGATAGCCAACAGGTTCAATAAGTGTACACCGATGGACAGTCCCATAATATAGGCGATAAAAAGCAGCCACCTGTCAGCACCGGGTTCGTCTGCGTGCGCTTCCCATTTCAGTATTGCCCAGAATACGACGGCCGTACAAAGCGAAGACATCGCATATACTTCGGATTCGACTGCAGAAAACCAAAACGTATCTGAGAATGTATACGCCAAAGCTCCCACTGCACCGGCTCCGATAATCTGGATCAACGCTTCCTGTGTAAGCGCTGTACCCGGCTTCCACAGGACCTTTCTTGCCAGGGCCGTGATGCTCCAAAACAAGAATACAATAGTCAGACCGCTGGACAAAGCCGATCCGATATTCATCCAGAAGGCAATGAGTTCGGGATTACCGAACGCAAGGTTGGAGAACACATTCTGTAACATCAAAAATAGGGGTGCTCCCGGCTGGTGCACAATCTGCATTTTGAATGCGGATGCGATAAACTCGCCGCAATCCCAAAAACTCGTTGTCCGCTCAGCGGTTGATACATACACTGCAGTGGCTACCAATCCACACAACCAACCTATGCTATTATTGATTTTATTGTAATTCATATAGTGTCACACGTATGGTTTATCGTAAAATCACGCCCCGAAAATAAGGAATCCTATGATAACATCGACCCATCCAGTAAAAAATAAAATATTTTTGCAATAATTAGTATATCCCCCTATATTTGCAGTCCCATTCGGAAGGGTGGCAAAATGTAAGTTGAGATTGCCCGATAGTATAATGGTAGTACGACAGATTTTGGTTCTGTTTGTCTAGGTTCGAATCCTGGTCGGGCAACAAAAAACTACGGATTGTCTTTTGACAATCCGTAGTTTTTTAACGTATATTAGCGTTAAAATATCACAAGATCCCAATCCATTGCAAACCCACAAAACAACTACGAAACAATGCCCTTGCAATTCAATCCGGTAAAGCTATTTTCCGGTTCCGGTTCCACCGAATTATCCCAAAAGATCGCACAATCTTATGGCAAAAACCTTGGCGAGATGACCGTATCCCGCTTCAGCGACGGCGAAATCCAGCCTTTCTATAATGAATCTGTCCGTGGATGCGACGTATTCCTGATCCAATCCACCAACCAGCCAATGGATAATCTGTTCGAGCTGCTCTTAATGATTGACGCCGCCAAACGCGCCTCGGCACATTACATCATCGCGGTCGTTCCCTACTTCGGTTTTGCCCGTCAGGACCGCAAAGACAAACCCCGTGTAGCCATCGGCGCCAAAATGATTGCCAACCTCATCACGGCAGCGGGAGCCCATCGCATCATGACAATGGACCTCCATGCTGCGCAGATACAGGGCTTTTTTGATATTCCCGTAGACCATCTCGATGCCTCAGTCATTTTCGTACCCCATATTAAATCGCTTAACCTGCCCAATCTCACCATTGCTTCGCCCGACATGGGCGGTTCGTACCGGGCACGCACGTTTGCTAAATACTTTAATGCGGAAGTCGTGATCTGTGACAAACAGCGCAAACGTGCCAACGAAATTGAGTCGATGTCCATTATCGGCGACGTGGAAGGGCAGGACATCGTATTGATTGATGATATCTGCGATACAGCGGGCACACTCTCGAAAGCTGCTTCGCTTATCATGGAAAACGGTGCTACCAGCGTCCGTGCCGTGTGTACACACCCCGTCCTATCGGGTAAGGCTTACGACACCATCGAAAATTCGGCACTGACTGAACTGATCGTCACCGACACCATTCCCCTGAGACAGCAAAGTGAGAAGATCAAAGTGCTTTCCACAGCCGACCTGTTTGCCAATGCCATCAAGAATGTCAACGAGCATGGATCCATTAGTAACCTTTTCAAAGTGGATTAGGAAATCACATTTATTTGCACTAACTTTGCGGCCTTTAATTTTACATATACATATTTTTATTTCAAATGGAATCAATTGCTATTAGCGGTTCTTTAAGAAAGAACGTAGGGAAACGAGATGCGAAAGAGCTGCGCTACGAGGGTAAAGTACCCGCAGTGCTCTACGGTGGTAAGGAACAATACCACTTTGCCGTATCCGCAACTGATTTGAAACCGGCGATCTACACCCCGGATGTTCATTTCATCGATCTGGATATTGATGGTAAAAAACACAAAGCCATCCTTCAGGACGCACAATTCCATCCGCTTACGGATCAGGTGCGCCACGTAGATTTTCTTGAATTGAATGATAAAAAGGAAGTCTCATTGAATATCCCCATTAAACTGACCGGTACGTCGCCCGGTGTGAAAGTAGGCGGTAAACTGATCCAGAAACTACGCTCCCTCCGGGTAAAGGCACTTCCCAAAGATTTGCCGCAATACATCGAAGTGAGCCTTGAAACCCTTGAAGTAGGCAAATCTGTACAGGTGGGCAGCATCCAATTGCAAAATGCAAAAGTGCTGAATAACACAGACGATACGATCGTATCCGTTGTTATGTCCCGCGCCCTGCGCCAGGCTGAACAGGAAGCCGCTAAGGCCGACAAGAAAAAATAATTACGCGGCATATGCCGTGCATGCGCGAAAAGCATCAGCCCATCGGCTGGTGCTTTTTGGTTTATATCCATCCAATGAATAAGTTTGTACCGAAATGGCAAAAAAGCAGCTAATTGTAGGTCTTGGTAATATCGGAGCAGAATATGCAGACACCCGGCATAACATCGGTTTCATGGTAGCCGACGAACTGGCCAAACAGGCGGAAGTCACCTTTTCTACCCTGAGATATGCTCATTATACTGAATACCGTCAACGCGGCAACAGTGTCTATGTCATCAAGCCGACCACCTACATGAATCTGAGTGGCAAAGCCGTAAACTACTGGATGCATGAACTGAAAATCCCGTTGCAAGAAGTGCTCGTCATTGTAGATGACCTCGCGTTGCCATTTGGCAAAATACGGCTCAGGGCCAAGGGCAGCAGCGCGGGACATAACGGGCTGAAAAGCATCGAATCCCTTTGTGGGGGTCAGGCCTATCCCCGTTTGCGCTTCGGAATCGGTGACAATTTTCCGAAAGGCCGGCAGATCGACTATGTATTAAGCGGATTTGACGATGATGAACAACCGGAGTTACCCCAGCTTATTGAACGATCCGTGCAAGTGATTAACAGCTTTGTTCAGGTCGGCATCGAACGTACGATGAACCTGTTCAATACCTAGCTGAGCTAAAAACGGTTATTCCCCCTTACCCCTATTCTTTTTGGTCGTAATTTCCACAACTCCTTTAGCACCTTTCTTTCCAAACTTTTCCTCCCCGGATTTTCCCTTCCACACGCGTATAGAATCAATTTCCGCGGCAGGTATTTCCTTAAACTCCTCAATGGTTATCTCCTCGCCATCAATCAGGTATAGCAAGTCATCGTGCTGGTTTCCCATCTGAAATAATGTATCCACTTCGCGCTGCTTTGTTTCAATGCGCAGAGAATCGTTAGACCGGATGGTATCCGCGGGTATAGCACGCCGTGTAGCGTCCCCCGTGATTTCCTTTTTTTCAGCTCCCTTCTTCTTTGTCGTAATTAATATCACCCCCTTCTCACCGCGGCTACCATAAATCGCAGTGGCAGATTTATCTTTCAAAACCGAAACACTTTCAATGGTATTGGGATCAATGCCGTTTAGCTTTGCATATTCCAGTTCTTTGCCGTCAACGAAAATAAGGGGATGCGAACGCGTCGTATCTACCCGCCCAATTATGCGGATATTTAACACACTGTCCGCAGTGCCTGTCCCGCTTTTCTTGTTGCCAATGGTATCCTGCTCAATCGTGTCGACAGCGACTGTGTCCACAGCTATCGCATCGGCAGCCAAAGCAGGCTCATTGTCTTCGTATGCTTTAGTTACCGTAAATACCAACACAAACGCGGCGATCACCGGCACCGCCAATATATATTTGCCCAGTTGCAACCGGGACGAACTCTGTTTGTTCATCATCATAATGCGTCTTTTTAAACTTCGGAAATTAAAACCATTTGCTAGATCCGGTTGCCTATCCAATTGCTGCCCGATGGCCAATAAACTGTATTGATAGGCCTTCTTATCCACCCCACTCAGCAGCACCCCTCTGTCTGTGATAAATTCCAGGTTTTCGCGGACAGCGGCACGCAGCAACCATACCCCCGGATTAAACCAGGACAGCACACTGCCTAATTCAGCCAGCAATATATCGAATGTGTGCAGCTCATTCACATGAACCTGCTCGTGCCTGAAAATCTCCGCCAAATCCGACGGTCCGTGGTTATGCACATTCAGATAGATATGCCGCCAAAAGGAAAACGGCATAATATTACCGAAAACCTGACGGTATCTGAACCATTGCCAAACCGACGGCCGTGATTGCCGATGGATACGCCACAGACTTAGCAGCCGGATTGTAAGCTTCACCGCGCACCACAAACTTCCCACTCCGATCAAACCCACTATCCACGTCCACCAACCAAAGGTCCGGACCGGAACCTCATGCCAATCCGGAATCACATAGACCACCTCTGTGGGTATTCCATGTTCAGCCCCACCCAACCACTCCATAATATCCACCAACGGATACGTGAAAGAAAAAATGAGGGAGAACAGAAGATAAAACCGGTTAAGGTTATAAAAAGTCAGTCTGCGGAGCAATAACCGATATCCCAGATAGAAGAGAATAATGGAAAGATTGGCTTTCAACAAGTATATGATGATATCCGGCATGGCTATTCGCTTTTGTCCTCTTTAATCATCCGGATGATCTCATCCAGCTCCTCCGTACTGATCTTCTCTTCCCTGGCAAAAAAACTCACAAGCTCTTTATAGGAATTTCTGAAATAGTCACTTACAAATCCGTTCATAAATAACTTTTTGTAGTCCTCCTCTTTCACAAGCGCTTCATAACGATAGGCATTAGCGTATTTTACCGCTTTCACGTACCCCTTACGCTGCAGATTTTTCAGCGTAGAAGCCAACGTCGTATACGGAACCTTCTCCCCTTCCATACAGTCCAACAACTCCTTGATAAATCCCCCTCCGTTTCGCCATATCAACTGCATGGCTTCCTCTTCCTGTTGTGTCAGTTTTTCCATTATTATTACGTTTATGTCGTAAATGTACGAAAAAATCGTAAAAAACAAAATAAAGAACAAAAAAAATTAAGAATGACGTTAATTTAACATAAAAAAGGCGTCAATAATCCATTCAAACACGGTTATTGTCTTTCAATTTCATTACATTTCCGCTACGTAAAACTGCCTTTTCAATGGCAGCGGAGAGATCGGAAATTAGCGTTCGTATGCAGCGGAATAAGTTGCATATGAACGCTAATTTATCTATGTTTGCAATTCATCCAAAGAATTATGTCAGGAAAAGCTTCTATTTCAATAAACGGCAACTCTTACGATTTACCCCTCATCACGGGCACAGAAAATGAACAAGGCATCGACATCTCTAAATTAAGGGATTTATCCGGTGCGGTAACCGTAGACCCCGGATATAAGAATACCGGTGCAACGAAAAGCGAAATCACTTTTTTGGATGGTGAAAAAGGCATTTTACGTTACCGGGGGTATCCCATTGAACAGCTAGCCGAACAATCAACCTTTCTGGAGGTAGCTTATCTGCTGATTTTTGGTGAATTACCTTCAACTGACACATTAGCCGATTTCCGCAACAAAATCAGCAGGCATACGCTGATTCATGAGGACATGAAAAAATTCTTTGATGGTTTCCCGTCGAAATCACATCCCATGGGCCAGCTGTCCTGTTTGGTAGGTGCTTTATCTGCCTTCTACCCAGAGTCACTGGATCCAAACCCTACGGAAGAGGAAGAAAATCTCACGATCATGAAATTGCTGGCTAAGATGCCGACGATTGTTTCATGGATCTATAAAAAGTCGCTTGGCCACCCGGTTATCTACCCCAGGAATGAACTCAATTACGTACACAATTTCCTGAACATGACCTTCGGACAGATTACCGAAGATATCACGATTGATAAATCGGTAGTAAGTGCGATGCACAAATTATTGATCTTACACGCCGATCACGAGCAGAACTGTTCTACTTCCACGGTCCGGATCGTAGGATCTTCCAATGCGAACCTGTATGCGTCCATTTCGGCAGGTATTTCCGCCCTTTGGGGGCCATTGCACGGGGGCGCTAACCAAGCGGTGATCGAAATGCTTGAGAACATCAAGAAAGACGGTGGCGATAGTGCCAAATGGCTGGCCAAAGCCAAGGACAAAAACGATCCGTTCCGTTTGATGGGTTTTGGGCATCGTGTATACAAGAATTTCGATCCGCGCGCCAAAATCATCAAAAAGGCTTGCGATGATGTACTGGAAAAACTGGGCATCAACGACCCGGTACTGGACATCGCCAAGGAACTGGAAGAAGCCGCACTGAAAGATCAATATTTTGTAGACCGTAAGCTATACCCCAATGTCGACTTTTATTCCGGCATCATTTACCGGGCGCTGGGATTTCCTACGGACATGTTTACCGTACTTTTTGCCTTAGGCAGGCTGCCGGGTTGGATTGCTCAATGGAAAGAAATGAAAGCGAACAAAGAACCGATCGGCCGCCCGCGGCAGATCTATACCGGCAGTACTCGACGGAACTACGTACCGCTCGATCAACGGTAATCGAAGCAAGAGGTGTCTTCCAAAAACGTGGAAAAGAGAGCGCTAATGGCGCAGAGAAAAGGGATTCTCGTTGATTAGGTACTCCGTGTTGATCTGCTCGATCCGTGTCATCTGCATGCCATCCCCTTTTAAACACCTTCGTTTTAGAACCATTCAAAATAACCCACTAACTTACTATATATTATCGTGTCAAATCCTTATGTTTGCACGATATTTTAACATATAGGACAAATTGGTCTTTTATATTACATATATGATTGTTGGCATGGTACTGTTTGGCTTCATTGCCGGCTTTACATTGTTTGCTGTATACAGTGAACGGAAAATCGCCGGATTTGTCCAGGATCGGCTCGGTCCGATGGAAACCGGCAAACACGGTGCACTTCAGACCGTAGCCGATATCCTCAAACTGATTCAAAAGGAATTCATCACACCCGCAGCGGCAGATAAAATCTTGTTTGTCGCGGCCCCCGTTGTTATTTTTATTGCCGTATTCCTGGGGTTCGCCGTGATGCCGTGGGCACCCGGACTGGCACCTTCTGCCCTCAATCTGGGACTTTTTTACGTCATTGCCATTATCTCTGTGGACGCCATTGGGTTGTTGATGGCGGGCTGGGGATCCAACAATAAATTCTCGCTGTTGGGTTCTATGCGAGCTGTGGCACAGATTGTCTCGTATGAAATCCCATCCGGATTGGCGCTCATTTCGGCCGTCATGATTACCCAAACACTTAACATGCAGGAGATTGTCGTCAATCAGGGCATCGCGTCGGAAGAAGCGTTACGTTTCCTGGGCCTGTGGGATGTATCCGGCATCGGTGGATTGCTAGCCTGGAATGTATTCCAGGCGCCACATCTGCTCATCGCCTATGTGATCTTCTTCATCGCATCATTAGCCGAATGCAACCGGGCACCGTTTGACATTCCGGAAGCCGAGTCCGAACTGGTGGGCGGCTTTCATACGGAATACGGGGGCCTTCGGTTTGCTTTCGTGTTCCTGGCTGAATATGCCCTCATGTTTCTGGTAGCCATGATCGGTGTGGTGGTGTTTCTCGGGGGGTGGAATACACCCTTACCTAATATTGGAGCAGTCCGGCTGGCCGATTGGACCACCGGATGGGTCTGGGGAATCTTTTGGACGCTTTCCAAGACCCTGCTGATCGTCGGTATACAAATGTGGATCCGTTGGACACTGCCCCGGCTCCGGGCCGATCAGTTAATGTCGCTATGTTGGAAAGTACTGACGCCATTGGCTTTTCTGTGCATGGCTATTTCGGGAATTTGGCGGATTGGGGTGATGGTTTGATAATTAATTGATAATTGATAATTGATAATGAAGGAAAGGCCACTTTCAATTCTCAACTGTCCATTATCAATTAAGATAAATTTTTCATTAAGAAAAGAATGTTCAAAATAGCGTTACAAGCATTCATTACCGCAGCGAAAGGACTGGCGATCACGCTCGCCCACCTCTTCGGCGCACGCCGTTCGCGTGAAGTGCTTGATGTGCGCAAAGACGATTATTTCGATAAACAAACGGGCGTTACGACGGTACAATTCCCCAGGGAAAAGATGCCCATACCCGAGGTAGCGCGGTATCAGCTGGATGTAGAAATAGACGATTGCATCGTCTGCGACCTCTGTGCAAAGGCTTGCCCGGTGGATTGCATCACCATCGAGTCCATTAAAGCCACCGATGTAATCGGAAAAACTTCCGATGGAAGCGTAAAACGCCTGTACGCCGCCCAGTTTGATATCGATATGGCGAAATGCATGTATTGCGGTTTATGTACCGTGGTCTGCCCTACTGAGTGCATTACCATGACCGATCAATACGATCGCAGCATGACCAACCTAGCGGAACTGACGTACTCATTTGCTGAAATGACACCATCCGAAATCGAAGAGAAAAAACGGGAATGGACCAAATTCCAAGCCGAAAAGGAGGCGGCAAAAAGGAAATAATGGACATTACGGCATGGGTGTTTTACGGTTTTGCTGCGATAGCCATCGGATCTGCCTTATTGCTGGTAAGTCTGCGGAATGTCGCCCGGTCGCTGTTTCTGTTTTTCATTGTCCTTTTTTCCGTTGCCGGATTATACGTATTTGCGCTGGCCGACTTTGTGGCGATCACGCAGATCCTGGTCTACGTAGGCGGTGTATTGGTGTTGATGCTTTTTGCTTTTATGCTTTCCAATAAGGAGCTGCTGAATGACCTCCAGATGGGGACATCCCATTTCTTTGCTTTACCGGTATGGCAGTCGGTTATCCTGGCAGCCTCATTTCTATCCATCCTGATTTATGCATCTCTACACCTGGGAACGCATGAGCCGGCGTGGATCTCGTCATCCCGGGAAAGCGGTGCAATCCTGACTCCAACGGATCAAACCGTTCAGCACCTCGGCGTTCAGATCATGACGCGATATTTATTACCGTTTGAAATTATCTCCGTACTGTTGATGATGGCCTTGATCGGCGCTGCCCACCTTACACGAAAGGAGGCAAATCCGTGATTCCGCTTACACATTTCCTCATCGTGGGAGCCTGCCTGTTTGCAATCGGCTTATATACCGTCATGGCCCGGCGCAATGCCATTTTGGTATTGGTGGGCATTGAACTGATGATCAACGCTGCGATCCTGAATTTAGTGGCTTTCAGCCGGTATGATAAAACGGCATACGGCGGACAGGCATTTGCGTTGTTTGCCATTGTACTCGCGGCAGCGGCCGTAGCCGTTGCATTGGCCATCATACTCAATGCATATAAATTCTATAAATCAGTGAATCCGGAAGATATCAGAAACTTAAAGGATTAACGTAAAGACGAACAACGAAACATTGCCTACGACTGCACTGACATACCCGCTATTGGCTGCCTTATCGGCAGTGTTGCTGCCTTTCGCTGGATTCCTCCTATCAGCGGCCCTCGGCAAAAGAGCAGGAAACGGAGCAGTTGCCACTTCCGCTATTTTGCTGAGCCTGCTCGCAGCTTGTTATGCATTCGCCCAGATTTGGAATCAGCCCCCCATCCACATCCAGTGGCACTGGTTTACCATCGGCGAGCAGGCATTCCACGTGGGAGTGCTGCTTGATAACATGGCGGTGATGATGCTCGTTTTGGTAAGTCTGATTGCATTGCCCGTACACATTTATTCTGCGGCATATATGAAGGGCGATCCGGGTATCCATCGGTATTGGACATACCTGAGCCTTTTCTGCTTTGCGATGCTGGGATTGGTGGTTGCCGATAACCTGCTGCTCATGTATATCTGCTGGGAACTTGTGGGGTTTGCCTCCTACCTGCTTATCGGGTTCTGGTTTACCAAGGATGCCGCCGTTCAGGCCAATAAAAAGGCATTTATTGTGAACCGGATCGGAGACATCGGTTTCCTCATCGGCATGGCCCTTACCTATAGCCACCTGGGCACACTGGATACCACGGCGCTGATCGAGGCTCCGGAAATCCTTCCCGCTCCGTGGCTCACCGTGGCAGGCCTCGCGTTTTTCCTCGGTGCCATGGCCAAATCGGCACAGTTCCCGCTTCATGTATGGCTGCCCGATGCCATGGAAGGTCCCACGTCGGTATCCTCCCTCATCCACGCAGCCACCATGGTCGCCGCCGGTGTATTTTTGCTGGCCCGTATATTCCCGGTATTCGATGCAACCGTTTTGCTGGTAATCGCCACAATCGGCACGGTAACGGCCTTTGCCGCTGCGTATTTCGCGCTGACCCAGTACGACATCAAGAAGATCCTGGCTTTTTCCACCATTTCGCAACTGGGATTCATGATGGTGGGTATCGGCATCGGCATGTATCCGGTAGCCCTGTTTCACCTGGCCACCCATGCATTCTTCAAATGCCTGCTGTTCCTGTGCGCGGGTGCCATCATCCACGAAATGCAGCATGCCAAAGAAACACATGATCTGGATATGGACCCCCAGGATATCCGCAACATGGGTGGTCTGCGCAAGCACATGCCCCTTACATTTACGGCCATACTCATCGCCTCGCTGGCACTCGCCGGATTTCCGTTTACCGGGGGCTACCTTTCCAAGGATGCGCTGATCGTACATACGTTTGAATGGGCTGCGCTGCAGTCAGGAGCCGCGAAACTGATCCCTTATGTACTGGTCGCCGTCAGTATGCTGACCAGCTTCTACATTTTAAGGCTCCTGGCAAAAGTGTTCTTTGGCTCCCTTTCCATCCGTTCGGTCAAAAAAGACATCCGGATACACGAGGCCCCGATGCGGATGCTTGGCCCCATGCTGTTTTTGGCAGGCTGTTCCCTTTTCCCATTATTTTCGGTCAACCCACTGAACGATAGCTACGTATGGCTGATGCAGGGATTGACGTCTCCGGTTTCCACCTTGCCGCCGCTCCGGCTGCTGCATCTCGCCATTCCGGTGCTGACCACCGGGGTAACGTGTATCGTTGCCGGCGTCGCCTGGCAGTGGTATGTCAATGGGAAATATCCGCTGAAGGGCGGTGGACTGTTCTACCGGCTGTCTGAACACCAGGGATACCTTGACGCCCTGTATGACGCCGCCGTGGTACGCCCGGTTGTCCGGCTGTCACAGCTGCTGCTTTGGGTGGACCACTACATAATAGATGGCATGGTAAATGGCCTTTCCGCGTTAGGGCGCTCTTTTGCCGCGGTAGCCGCGTGGTTGGATCAACGGCTTGTGGATGGCTTCGTAAGGCTGATCGGAAAAATAGCATGGGGGCTAGGCAATGTATTCCGCCGGCTCCAAAACGGCCGGCTCCAACATTACTTCGCTACCCTGTTTTTTATCATTTTGGTAATCCTGCTTTATCACATCGTCGTGTTACTATGAACCCGCACCTGTTAACCCTACTTATTTTCTTGCCCCTGGCGGCTGTACTGCTGATCGCATTCATTCCTGCGGCAAAAAAAAATACCTATAGATATATTGCGCTGTTCACGGGATTTTTGCAGTTGATATTGAGCGGAGGCATGTACTACCTTTTCCACCCCAAAGGAGCCGGTGTTACCGATGCCCGTCTGTATCAGTTCGTAGATCACATCCCTTGGATACGATTGGATATGGGCAGTCTGGGTCAGCTTGAAATTGATTATTTCGTCGGGGTCGATGGGCTTTCCATGCCGTTCCTATTCCTTACCTCGCTCATCATGCTCATTGCCGTGGGAGCTTCCTGGAATATCCAGAAAAGTACCAAAGGCTATTTCATCTTGCTGATGATCCTCAACATGGCGGTCATGGGGGTTTTTGCCGCCCTTGATTTCTTCCTGTTTTATATCTTCTACGAATTGATGCTGCTGCCCCTGTATTTCCTCATCGGCATCTGGGGAGGCGCAAGGCGCGAGTATGCAGCCATGAAGTTTTTCCTGTACACCTTATTCGGATCGGTGTTCATGCTTTTGATCATCGTGGGACTTTATTTTTCGGTAACCAATCCCGAAACCGGCGCGCATACATTCAACATGCTGCACATGATGAATCCGGCCAATTACACCCCCGGTTCCGTATTCTCGGCTGCTGCCAACCACGAATTACTTGGCATATCGGCCCGCCTACTGGGCTTCATCGTATTATTCGTTGCTTTTGCCATCAAGGTGCCCATTGTGCCCCTGCACACCTGGCTACCCGATGCGCACGTGGAAGCACCTACGCCCATATCCATCATACTGGCGGGTATTCTGCTCAAGGTGGGCGGATATGGAATCCTGCGCATCTGTTTCAGTATATTTCCCGATGCAGCACAGCAGTCGGCCTGGTGGCTGGGGCTCATCGGTGTCGTATCCATTGTTTATGGTGCGCTGGTGGCACTCGCCCAACGCGATCTGAAACGCATGATTGCTTATTCATCCGTCTCTCACATGGGGTTCGTATTACTCGGCATTGCCTCGTTTACCACAGAGGGAACTGCGGGTGCGGTATTCCAGATGATCAGCCACGGCTTCCTTTCCGCCGCCCTGTTCTTCCTCGTAGGTATGCTGTATGACCGCGTACACGACCGCCATATTTATCACTTCCGCGGATTGGCAAGTATCATGCCCCGGTTTACGGTGTTTGTAGCCATCACGTTTTTCGCCTCTTTAGGTCTGCCCGGCTTTTCAGCCTTCATCGGCGAAGTGTTTGTCATCATCGGCGCCTTCAATGCGGAAAGTGTAAACGGTATCCTGCCCCGCTGGATGGCCATCGCCGGCTCGCTGGGAATCCTGCTCAGCGCTGCTTACTTCCTATGGACATTGCAACGGATGTTCTTCGGCCAGCCCCGCCTGAAAGGAGGCGAAGAATGGTCAAAGATGCTCGTTGATGCCTCTCCCCGGGAAACATTCATTATGGTACCCATGCTCGGATTGGCCCTGACACTAGGGGTATACCCCGCATTGGCATTTGACAAAATCAATGCTTCCGTATTGGCCCTCGTGGAATTGGTAGGTAATAATTGACAGTTGATAATTGATAATTAACATTTAACAATTGACCATTGACCATTGACAACATAAGCGATAAACTGGACCACATCCTCTCGGGTCTACCCGCGTTGCTGCCTGAAGTCGTGCTGGCGGTTACATTCCTCGCCAGTATAGGCACCGGATTGTTCCTGGACCGCCGCTGGAGGCAAGGTACATTGTCCATTACGCTCAGCGGTATCGCATTGGCGGGGATTTTTAGTGCCCTGCAGTTAGCCCAGCCCGTGGCAAACGATCTGTTATTCGGAATGCTTGATGCGGACGGCTTCGGCCGATACACACGTGTGCTCGTCGCGGTGGTTTGCCTGCTATTTGCCTTGTTTGTACATGCGAATCCGGACTTTGCCGCACACCGTAAGAAAACGGCCGACTTCTACAGCATCTTACTGGCTATGCACATCGGGCTGAATCTGATGGGGATGGCCACCAGCTGGTTGATGGTCTTCGTGTCCATCGAAATGGTATCCATCGGCTCATACCTCATGGTGGGGTACCTTGCCAAAGAAGCACGGCAGACCGAAGCCGCCATGAAATACGTATTATTCGGCTCGGTATGTTCCGCCGTGATGCTATACGGCCTTTCTTTCCTGTATGGGTTCACGGGCGACCTGGATTTCACCTCCGAACCCCATGCCCGGGGATTGTCTGCCACGGCACCGCTGCTGCTGGCTACGGCATTGCTGCTGGTCTTCACCGGCATCGGCTTCAAGCTTTCGTTCGTACCGTTCCACTTTTGGACGCCCGATGTGTATCAGGGTGCTCCCACCCCCGTAACGGCTTTCCTCTCCACCGCTCCGAAGATCGCCGGCGTAGCCCTGCTTGCACGCATCCTCTATGCCTGGCCGGTGGAAAGTATCGCTTACCAATACCTGCAAACGCTGATATTGGTATCAGCCATCGCTACCATGCTGCTGGGAAACCTGGCTGCATTGCGCCAAACAGACGTAAAACGGATGATGGCTTATTCGTCTATCGGCCATACCGGTTTCCTGATGATGGCCGTGCTGGCCTATTCTGCAGGAGAATATGCGGTTCTGTTGTTTTATCTGTCGGTATATTCACTGATGAACATGGGCGTATTCATGTTTGCAGATTTTATCGAATCGCGAACGGGAGCCACCGATGTAAATGAATATCGCGGATTAGGCCCAGTGATGCCGATTACATTTGTCGGCTTTGTGTTGCTGATGATTTCCCTTACCGGCATCCCTCCTACCTCGGGATTTGTTGCCAAGCTGCTGGTCTTTACTGCGGTTTTCGGCAACTGGCAGCTTACCGGCAATCCCGGTATGATCGCCCTGCTTATCGTGGGGGCACTCACAACGGTCATATCGCTGTTCTACTATTTCAAAATACCGCTGAATGCGTTCTTACGGAAGCCGGAGGAACCGATGGAAACTAAACCATTACGGTCATACATCGTTTTGATGGCCACGCTTATCACCCTGAGCGTACTGTTGCTGGGGATCTTTCCCGGATGGCTGATGAATCTGTTATAACACCGCCACGGTACTGCTTTGAAGTGATCTATTTCACCCGCCGCATCTTTATGGCCAACGCTGCATAGCTCAGTAACCCGAATACCACCGTCAATATCGCCAGGGCAATCAATTGTGAGCCGATGGCCCCTAACCATCCTTCCTGCATCAGCATAATGCGGTATGCACTGAGAAAATGGGTGAGGGGAATGACGTCGGCAACCAGGGCGACCCAGCCGGGCATCTGGCTTAGCGGCCAGGTAAATCCACTGAGCACAAAACTTGGCGTAGCCACCACCATCAGGACTTCCGTCGCCTTCAGCTGATTGGGTATCAGGATGCTCACCAGGATGCCCATAAATGAAGAGGCAGCGACAAAGAGTGCAAACAGCAATAAACTGGCGCCGGGCTGGTGCGGAATCAGCGGAATGTGGAAATACTGCTGCAACCCCCAGAAAAACAAACCTATCGGAATCATCATCAGCCAATAAGGCATGCATTTCACTAAAATGGCTAGTAAGGGTGAGCGTGTTTGCGCAAGCAATTCCGACTGGAATGTACCGCGCTCGTACTCCTGCGCAAAACTCAACGCCAGCGCCAACAGAAGCACCTGCTGCACAATGGTAGCAAGCATACCCGGCCATAAGAAACTCATGTAATTGGACGAACGGTTATATAGCCGCACATAGTTGGTGCTGAACGCTTCATACTTTTTCGAAACCGCATAGTCAGGGGTACCCCGTTTACGGAGTGCCTCCATTTCCAGCCCCGCATTCAGCGAACCGAGTACGACCTGGATGGAACGGGAGGCATAGTTGGCCGTAAGGATGTTTGCCAGGTTGATCTGTACGTTGATTTCGGGCGACCGGTTCTGAAGCACATCCGCTTCAAAACGATCGGGGATGATCACGATTGCCTGCCCATCCAGCCGGATCAGGTCCCGTTTTAGGTCCATCCGCTCGGGTTTAACCTCGACCACATGAAGTACTTCATTGTCATTCAGCATGTCAACCAACCGGTTGCTCAGCGGTGTATTATCCTGGTCGACCACCAGAATGTTCAGATCGGTGACCTTGCCTTTCTGATAAACGAAGCCGAACAATACACCATACAGTACCGGCGCACCGATAAAGAGTAGCCGCAGCACGGAATTGCCCCAGAAAAGCCGGAACTCGCGCTTGACCAATTGAATGAACGTACGCATGATCAGTAGTTAAGAATTACGGTGGCGTTATTTAACAATTTATCGGTTTCAGCAACCTGTACGGGACGAACCTTCACTTCGTAAACCGCCTCCTCCAATTGGTAGTCCGGATAGGCCGTAGACACATCCGCATACCTCGCCAATTGCTTGATGGCAGTAATTTTCGCTTCAACGGTTTCATCGAGGTATGGCACAAATACCCGGATTTGCGCATCCGGCTGTACCCTGCCTATTTCGCTCTCCGGCAGCGTGAACCGGAACCAGGTAGTATGCGGCAGGTATCCGTTGAAAATGCTGTAGCCCGGCGTGGCAAGTTCGCCAACATGCAGGGAAATGGTTTCAATGGTCATATCGGCCGGCGCAAGAATATAGCGCTCGTCAGATGCCACTTCCGCTTCGCGCAGGGCACCGGTGGCCCGTTCCTGCTGGCCAAGCGCCATGAGCCTATTCTCAATGCGTACGCCGGATTTCGCCTCTGCGAGTTCGGCCACCACGGCATCGTATTGCGCCCGCGCACCCTGGAATTTAGCCATTGCCTCATCGTAGCTCTGCGGGGAAATCAGCGAATCCGCAAACATAGCCTCTACACGGCTGAACGATTTACGGGCAAATTCGTATTGTTCCTTCAGTGCGTCATGCTTCGCCTGCAGTTGCTTCAGTTGGTTGGCGGTAGCACCACGCTCGGCCATCTCATATTGGGCCGATGCCGCACGCACAGCTCCCTGCGCCTGAGCAATTTTTGCATCAACCTCGGGAATGTCCAGGACGGCCAGGGTATCCCCCTGTTTGACCAGGTCCCCTTCAGAAACCCATAACTTCGCTACCCGTCCGGGCACCTTTGTGGTCACCGTGATGGCGTCCCTTTTGATCTTGCCTTCAATGCCTTTCTCCACGGGCGTGCTGCAGGACGACAGGGCAGCAGCCAAAAGAGCAAAGGATACTGTTTTGATATTCATGGTTTGTAAATTTTGCATAACTGTTAGTTTAATTTTTCTAGGGTTAAATCTCCCGTGGCCATCAGCAATCGATAGGCTGCCCGCCGCTGATTGAAAACCACTTGATAATAATCCAGTGCAGCCTGTTGATAGTCCGTTTCCGCGGCAATACGTTCCGCGGGTTTTATCAATCCGACACGGGATTCTTTCTGGGCAATATCAAGCGCTTTCTGGGCCGTATTTAACCGCGTCTGTCCGGTTACCACTTGTTTATTGGCCAATTCATATTCCGTCTGCGCTTTCACAAGGTTCAAATTCAGGAGTTCCTCGGCTTCCTGTCGTTCATTTTCAGCTTTCTGAACTTCAATTCTGGCCTTATTCACTGCCCGCTTTCCCTGCAGACCATCAAACAAGTTCCAACGGAACCCCACGCCGACCATGTAGCTTGGGAAGGCCTGCAGGCGGTTGGCACCCAAATGGATCGGCTGACCGCTCACCGGAAGGGTGTACGGAGTTTTCAGTGAACCGTCGGTGAGGCCGTAATAGCCAACACGGGCCAATGCCTGTACCTGCGGTATCCAATGGGTGCGTTCCGCCTGTACTTTATAACGGTTTGCCTCAATGGCCGCATCGAGCGCGGCGATCTCCGGCCGGTTATCAATGCCACCTGAATTCGTTGCCAGTGAATATGGATGGAGTGTATGTTCAATGGCATCCAATGAATCCATAGGTATATCAGTAAGCTGATGCAATTGCCTGATCAGCAATCCGCGTTTCCCCTCATATTCCTGCTGCCTGGCCGCTAATGTCGCTTCCGCAACAGCTATTTTAGTTAATTCGTAGGAAGTGATAAGTCCATATCCAAATGCCTTTTCGGCAGTCTTTTTCTCGATGTCAAGCCGTCTGCTGCTTTCTTCCAGTACAAGTTGTACCTGACGGAGCAACGCCAGTTGATCGTAAGCAGTGCTGACCTGATCGATGATTTCCTGCCTGCCCTTTTCCAGCATGATCTCCTGCGCCCGTATCTTGTGGTCAAGCGCCTTACCCAGCTTAGGGGCCTTGGTGCCGGTGAATAACACGGCCGAAGCCGTGATGTCTGAAATCCACAGGTTACTCCTGGATTGGAACCGTTCGTTGCCGTCAAACAACGGTATATTCAATATCGGAAGCGTGGTGGTTGGAAGATCCACCAACACCTCAGTGTTCAAATGCGCGAATTTTCCGTTTGCCTCCACACGCGGCAGGTACGTCTCCTTAATGCTGCTGCGTATTTCCCGTTCGGACTGGATGTCCAATTCAGCATTGGCAAGTGAATGGCTTTTCAGGATCGCACGTTCTGCCAGCTGCGCCAGCGTAGGTGCCTCTTGACCGATACCGGTCAGTGGCAGTGAAACCAACGCGAATAAAATATTCAATCTACTCTTCATGGTTGTATATACAACTATTTAAAAAAATTATTTCAGATTTTCGTATACTTTTTTCAACGTATCTTTCGCAACACCGATATCTCCTGCATCTACTCCAGATAGTGCCTCACGTAATGTTTGAGTTGCCTGTTTCATACACACTTCTTTTAGTTGCCTTCCCGCCTTCGTGAGGTAAATCAGGTTGGTGCGCCGATCCCCTTTATCGGTGACACGTATAACCAAACCATTCCGCTCCATATTATCTATCAAACGGGTAACAGTCGTCTTTTCCCGGAATGTCCGCTGCGCCAACTCCTGCTGTGTAAGCCCCTCCTCTTCCCAAAGCGCATACAGAACACTCCATTGTTCGCTGGTGATTTCGATGCCGGCGTCACGAAAGTTTTTCTGTAAGCGCCGGGATAATGCCGTATAAGCCTTCCCCGTCAGGAAATCATAAAATGTTTTGGTTTCAATGATATTGTTATCCATTTTATATATAGTTGCATATACAACAATCAATCTTCATGCCAAAATGAAATAAGTCCGAGAACCAAAATCATTTGTGTATTTTTGTTTGCTTTCCTGACATGAAAAAAACATGAAGCTCGACTGTGAATATGCGATTATCGGAGGCGGAGTGGCCGGGCTGTCCATGGCCATCGCTTTACTGGATTTAAAAAAGGATTTCCTTATTTTCGAACAATCCACGGTGCTGAAAGGTATCGGGGCAGGTTTCGGCCTAGCGGCAAATGCAATGCAGGCGTTTGATTATCTTGGCTTACGGCAGGAAGTCGAACAGATTGGCTATTATACGGAAACTTACGCCATTTTGGACCCCAGCGGCCGCACCCTAATTGCCCCGGATACCCAGCGCCTGAGTTCGAAGTACAACCAGAAGAATTTCACGGTTCACCGTGCCGACCTGCACCGCTATTTATTGTCGAAGCTTCCTTCCCAACGAATCCTTCTTGGCAAGCGGCTCCTGCGGTTTGAAAAGACAGCCGATGCCATTTCGCTATCAGTTGAAGACGGCTCCACGTACCGTTGCCGGTACCTGATCGTGGCAGACGGTGTCAGATCCGCTACCCGGCAACACTTGCTGCCCCTGGTTAAGCCCCGGTATTCGGGATATACCTGCTGGCGGGCTACGATCGGCAATGGGGCTATCGGCTTACCGCATGGTTCGGAAACCTGGGGCCCGAAGGGCAGGTTCGGGATGACGCCCTTAATCCATGACCGGATTTACTGGTATGCCTGCATCAATGCCCCTCAAAGCAGCAGCAAATACAAAAATTATTCGGTTAAGGATTTATTACGCAATTTCAGCGGTTACCACATGCCCATCCCTGAAATCTTAGCTAACACAAGCGATGAAGACCTGCTTTGGAATGACATCATCGATATCAAACCGCTAACCCGATTTGCTTACGATCATATACTGCTGATCGGCGATGCGGCGCATGCCACCACCCCGAATATGGGTCAGGGTGCCTGTCAAGCCCTGGAAGACGTAGCGGTGCTAAGCCAGGAGCTGAAACGGACCAGCGACATCCGACAAGCTTTCAAAAATTTTGAAAAAAGGCGGTTGAAACGAACAAAATACATTACGGACACCTCCCGACAGATCGGATATGCTGCGCAATTCACCCACCCCGGGATAATCGCCATCCGCAACACGCTGATGAGGATCGTCCCATCTCAGTGGACGCAGGCACCACTCAAAAAACTATTGGAAGTGGATTTTATGGCCGTGCCCCCATCCCGTGGATAACGACATCCCCTCACTTCCTTACTACCTTTTACACAACTTTGTCTTACTTAAATCATACATTTTACTCGGTTAATACTTTGATTTCATTCGGAGTTCGTTCGGAGTTTATTCGGTAGTTAACCGAATAAACTAAAAGTAAAATCAAATTATTAAACAAATCATTTTAAAGTTTTTGGTGGATTTGGACTAAGTGATTGTATAGTATATATTATACATGAGAAATTCAGGTAACACACTGCACTTAAAAATTTCTATTTTTAAATGCAGTATGTCTTTGTTACATGTATTTGGCCAATATATGCTGAAAATATTTATTCTATTTTCGCATTACTGAGTTTGATCGTCCGGATACCGAAGCGGGGAATACGCGCTGTGATGTTGGTCGTCTGGTTATCTGCAACGGTATATTGTGCATTTTGAGAAGTTTCACCGCTCAACTCAACCCATTCAATCTTATCCGCTTTTCCTCCGAATGTGATTAGCTTGTCGGTTTGATCACTTTGCGCATTGAAGAGCCGGATGTACAGGTCCTCCCCTTTCATTTCCATGGATACCAACTCGTAAGCATTGTCCTCAACGGAAAAATACGATTGTTGCGGAACGTCATTGGCCCGGGCGTCAATCAACGTGGTCACCAATGGCTCGTTTGCCTGTTCCCCTTTCGTCCAGATACAGTCATCGTCCCATTGTCCGGCATGCGGCATCAGGCTGTACGAAATATCGGTCGGACCGGTGACGGTGTAATCCCTGCCCCATAGTCCCTTGCCCGAATATTGCAGGGTAAGTGCTAAGGGATGATCCTTTCCATGCACATAACTGGTGGTATGGTCGGTAAACAGGGCCAGGCTGTTGTCCTGACTGTTGCTTCCAAGATCTACCCAGTTTAACACAATCGTATGTTTGATCTGATCCCATCGATTGAAGTACGTATTCTCCAACTGGCTTTTGCACACATCGAAAGGCGCATTCTTGTAGATTTGCTGATCGTTGATGGCTGCCGGAAAACAGACCAGCAGTTTATAACGGTCGTCATAAAATGCTTTCCTCGGGTTTTCGGCACTGAACGGAATGCCAGCTTCTCCGATGGCCTCATTGCGCTGCCAATCGATAAATACGCCCATATCTATTTTTTCTTCGTTTTGCTGAAGCCGGATGGTCTGGGTAAAGGGGTGTTCGCCGATAAAGCCATCGATCGCTAATTGAAGCAGCAGCGGTCCCTGTTCCACTACCCGTATACGGGCGGGTTGGTCGGCACTGGATATGAATTTTTCCTGTTCGCCAAAATACCCTTTGAGTTCGTTGAAGTGCCACGGACTGGTTGTGTCTACATACTCTTTGTTGTTCAACTTTTTAGCGATCAGACTTTCGATCACGCCGCCCTTTTGTGGATTGATAACAAGGTGGTACAGGTCGCTTTCGAGCACGTACTTGCCTTTTTCCTGACGATAAGACAGTACGTCCCCGGCAGTTGTCTTTCCTTGCTGTATGCCGTAGATAGCATAGCCAAAGGAAGGAACATGTGCCTGAAACAACATCCACGTGCTCCCGTCTTCCTCAATGAGTTGGGTGGGGTAAGCCTTGCCTTCCTGATCGACCACTTCCCAGGAAGCACGGGACCAATTGGAAGGCACTTTGACGCGGGCTATTTCGTTCCGGTCCACCGCCAGTGTATTAAATAGTTTAACCGCATTCTGCCCACTTTCTCCATTCAGGGCTTTCAATGACCGGCCAATGACCACCTGGCTGTTCTGACGGGTCACCCCGGTCCATTCCGTTACGTGATCGGCCCAGGTACGCCCGCCCTGAAGGTTGTTATAAGGAACAATCCAGCAATCGTGATGTTGCGAAAGCAGTAATTTGACCCACCCTTCATCGATCAACCGTTTGGGCCACTGCGTGTTTCCGGTCAACGACGCGAACACGGCCATTTTCTCGGCCCGGACAATATCGTTCTCAGCGCCCCGTACCTCCTGCGCGAGGGTATTCATGATTTGACTACCCCATACGAGGCTGGTAGCCATATCCTCCTGCGTAAAATGCCAGTCGTCGTCGGTAGATCCGATGGAATAGTTGGCGATATAATCGCGCCAGGTTTTATAATAGGTGGGGGTATAGAATTTCGAAGTATCCTGCCCCAACCAGGGGCCTTTATTCCATCCGCTACTCCACGCGGCATCCTGAATACACATCCCTACTGGATTTTGGATTCCCGCATCCAGCGATTTCTGAATATATTCTTTGCTGTTATACCAGGCAATGCTCTGCCATGTGGAACCCGGCTGAAGGTCTTCACAAGCGTAGCGGGGAACGGTCGTTATGGCGGTACCGTCGGGACCTATCCAATTCACCAACTCTCCTCCGTGTGCCTTGGTATAACCGCCCCACATCGTGTTTGGGTTTTTGGTGGAGGCATATTTGAATCCAAACGATTTCAGGATATACGGAAGTGAACTGGTAAAACACGGTTCTTCGGCCGAATAGGTAGTAAATACCGCCGACGGGAAGTGTTTCCGCAACAGTTCCATACCGTATGAGAACTGCCGGATATTACTTTCACCGGAGGTGGCGAAAAGATAACTCTGTGCATACGTGGGGTTTACATATTCGATCCGCCCGGTACTGACAGACTGGTCCTCAAATAGTTGTTTGAATTCTTCATACGCCGCGGGGTCCCGCAGCTTGACGGCATCCCATGTTTCCGGTTCCACTTCTAGGTTGATACGCCAGTCGGGATACTGGTGCAACATGTTAGTGATAAAGTCAGTTTGTCCCACCGGATAGTGCCCATAGACTCCACCGTGATAACCATCTATGAAATAGGCTTTTTGAGCCACCACCGAATACGGAATGCTTATTATGCAGAAAAAGAGCATAAAAAGAGATTGTTTCTTCATCTGTTTCGTTTTACGATTCAATCATCCTTCTCTCATGCTGTCAACGCATGAGAGAAGGGATCAGGAATGAATTATTCAGCAAGTAAAGGGTTCAATTCTTTCTCCCTTAACGGAACGGGGAAGATCAGATCAGACTCCTTAAAAGGATATTCGTGATTGGGTGCTTTATACCCGATCAAATCGACGATACTTTTGCTGGCAGGATCATACGTTTTATGTGTTCTCAGCATATCAAACCAGTTGTGAAATTCAAAACACAGCTCCAGGAACCGTTCTTTCAGCACTTGGTCTGAAGTAACAGAAGATGGGCGGGATGCACCTGGGAAAGCACGGTTATGCACAGCATAATATGCGTCTATTGCAGCAGCATCGCTGGTTGTTCCGCCATCGGCCATGGCTTTGGACTCCGCACACATCAATAATACGTCTGCATAGCGGTAAATAGGGATATTGGCTCCGCTTTTCGAGGTCTTTTCAGCTTCATCATCCCAATATTTATTGAGGTAAGGGGTATTCAGCGAGATAATGGTCGACGGATCGCCGCTTTTGGGCCGCTTTGTGTAGAAGAACGCCTGCTCCGCTTTCCGCTGGTCGTTATCGTCATAGCTGTCATAAAACACCTTCAATGGTGCCATTCCACCACCAAAGCTTGGGTTGACGGAAATGGGAACCTCGGGGTAAGGCATCAGACCGAAATGGAACGGAGATCCTGCATTTTGGGCTTCCCGCTGTATCATGAAAATGTGTTCACCCCGGTTTTCGTTATTGATGTTCCGAAGATCCCGGTAGTTGTCAAAAAGAAGGAACTGTCCGCTTTCTATGATCTCTTTTGACGTTTCATACGCTTTTTGGTAATATTCATTTCCCGCTTGAAGGGGGTATCCCGCCATGGCGAGATAAACTTTGGCCAACAGCGTTTTGACGGCCCCCATCGTTACATAACCGCCATCGTCTGTCCAGGGCAGGCCCGATGCTTCCGCTTTCTGCAAGTCGGAAACAATCTGATTATAGATGTCTGCTTTGGGAGTTTTCGGGATTTGGACACTGGCAAGATCACGGGTAGGCTCGATTTTCAAAGGGATATCTCCAAACAGTTGTACCCCCATAAAATAGTAATACGCCCGTAAAAAATACACCTGCCCCAAATACCGGTTTTTGGTTGCGTCATTGACAATGTCGGTTGCTTCGACGTTTTCGATGACGCTGTTGCAGTTTTCTACCGGAAAATAGACGGCACGCCACATCTCCCGGAGAATGCTGTTATTTTCATCCATTCCCGATAGCAGCAAAAATTGATTTTCCTGACTTCCGGCCGAACGTGGGCGATAACTGTTTCCGACGATGTATTCCAGGTTAAACAGGCGAACGGTGGCAATCTCCAGGTCGGACCCCAATAATCGGGATAGGCCTTCGTATGTTCCCTCTACTGCAGCTTGTATCTGGTTTTCGGACGTATAATATTGCGAAGGACTCAGAAATGTCTTTGGCTTTTCTTCCAAAAACCCGCTACAGGATACCATTGCAATAGACCAGATCAACAAACCGGTTATGCGAAATATCGTATTGTTCATATGCTTATACAATTAAAATTAAACCTTCCTTAAAAACTGACACCCAGGGTAAAGGAGTACGTGCGCGGTTTGGGATAGGTGTAAAAATCTACGCCTTGTTCAAACACGGGGTCGTAACTCGTTACCTCGGGATCGCCACCGCTGTACTCCGTAAACAGGAGTGCGTTTTCCACGTTCAGGCCCAGCGACAGTGTTTTGATACGCCACTTGTTCAGGATATTATTCTCGAAATCATACCGCAGTCCGACATTTCTTACCCGCAGGAAGGAGCCGGGTTCGGCACTGTGGGAGTCCACATCGTTTTCATAACCGTCGCCCGGTAAGCGCAGGCTGGCAACCATCGCGTCCTGATGATCCGGTGTCCACGCGTTTTCCAGAATTCCGCCGTAGGAATTAGAGAATGTCACCCGGTTTTCCATCAGTTGACGGGTAAAATTGATGAGTTTATTCCCATACATGGCATGCAGATCAAACAAGAACGTGAATCCTTTGTAGGAAATGCTGTTGGCCAGGTTCATTTCAAATTTCGGGGTACCACTGCCCAGAAAATCCTGGTCATCGCCGTCTTTCTGCCCGTTTCCATTCCTGTCCCAATATTTCAGATCACCGGGCTTTTTATTGTACTTGGCAGCCTCTGCCGCCTCATCGACGCCCCAGGTTCCCAAACGCACATACCCATAAAACTGGTTCAGCGGACGTCCTTCTACAATACGACCGCCCCATTTACCGATGATGTTGCCATCGATATCGATGACCATCGACCGGTTCATCGAATAATTAACCGAGGTGGTCCACACGAAATCCGGCGTTTGGATATTGCGCGTAGTCAAGCCCAGCTCCAGTCCGCGGTTGCGTATTTTTCCCAGGTTGGTCATGGACGATTCATATCCGGTGGTTGAAGGCAGTTGCAACCGGTAAAGCAGGTCTGACGTAATTTTATTATAAAAATCGGCCACAAATTCAATACGTCCTTTGAACACGGAGAGGTCCAATCCCGCATTGAATTGGTTGGAGCGCTCCCACTTCAAATCCGGGTTACTCATCTCCTGCAGGGTTACGACGGTATGAAGATCCTTGTTGAACGGCAACAGGGAATTTCCATATCGGGCCATGGTCGAATAATTGCCAATACCTGCATTCCCCACAATCCCATAGCTCATACGGAGTTTCAGGTTTTCAACGGTGGGTTTAACAGACGAGAAAAATTCTTCGTTTGAAAGCACCCATGCCGCAGAAAAGGAGGGAAAAAATCCGTATTTGTTATTTGCCCCGAATCGCGAAGACCCATCGTACCGGAAGGAAGCTCCAAGTATATACCGATTGTCGTAATGGTAGTTGGCCCGGGCATAGTACGAGTTCATCTTGCTATCGTCATACCCCGATCCGGCAAGGGAACGCACCGTTCCTACCCCCAGGTTGTAATATTTAAAGAAATCGTCGAAGAAATTTTCAGTGCCGACGTTGGAAAACGTACTTTGGTCGTAGTACCAGCTAACCCCACCGACCACGTTCAGGTTATGATTCCCCCATTTGTCATCGTAAGTCAGGTAGTCTTCGTTGGTCCAGGAATTATAAACCGTATGTCCCCGTTCTGCACGGCCATTTTGGGTACTTCCATATCCCCACAGGGTACTCGGGGCATAAAACGAAGTCATGTCTGCTCCCTCCTGCTTGCTGAAACTGGTCGTTAATTTCAATTTCGGCGAGATCTTGAACGTACCGATGAGGTTAGTTAAATTATATTGCTTTTTCTCATACGATTCGCGCTCATCCAATATTTTTACCGGATTCTCGGCGTCCTCGGCACCCGGATAGTCGCCTTTCCGGGAATAGGTACCATCGGGATACCGTACCGGCAGGAAGGGCAGGTATTCCAGCATATACCGGGAAATACTGTTTTCGGAATTGCGGCCGTTGTTGCTTCCTAAATTGACCACCGCCTGCAGGTGAAACCACTCCTTCACATCCCAGTTCAGATTTACAAAGCCATTCAGCTGTTTCTCGTAGGTGTTTCGCATAATCCCCTGATTGTCCCGGTACGAAACATTAGCCGCCACGGTGAGTTTTTCGGTTCCTCCCGAAAACGTCAACGAATGCTGATGGGGCATGGCTGTATGGGTGGTGACCTTTTGCCAATCTGTATTATATTTGGGCGTTCCATCGGGATTGAAAAGATCATCTTTCCGCGCAAAATGGTTGTTCGGATCCAGATGTGGCGCAATCCGTCCGGGGGCGTATTCATAAGCCCGTTTGAAAACCTCCAAACTTTCATAAGCGTCCAGCACATTCACTTCACGGGCCAGCGTGGCCGCCGATACAGCGGTATTATAGGAGATCGTAGCACCACCATCCTTCCCGCCTTCTTTCGTGGTGATGACCACCACACCGTTGGCACCTCTCGATCCATAGATGGCCGATGAGGTGGCGTCTTTCAACACGTCGATGGATTTGATGACGTTGGGATCCACCACATCCGGGTTTACCCCTACAACGCCATCCACCACATACAACGGTTCGTTATCAGAGTTTAAGGAGCCGGTACCCCGAATCTTGATAGCCGGACTTCCTCCCGGTGCCCCGGAATTCAGGCTGATACTCACCCCGGGAATCTTTCCTGCCATCCCCTGCAGCACGTTGGAGGTCGTAGGTCGCTCCGTCAGCTTCGAAGCGTCGATGGTACTCACTGCCGTCGATAGATTCTGCTTCAACATGGTTCCGTATCCCACCACCACCACTTCTTCCAGGTCGCTGCTTTGCGCCTGAAGCACCACATTCGCTTCACTTTTCCCGGTAATGGTTACTTCCTGGTCGGCAAACCCGATGTAGGAAAACACCAACGTATGATCTGATTCACGGATGTCTATCGAATAGACACCCTCTTCGGAGGTACTGGTTCCCCGCCCGGTACCCTTCACGACGACATTGACGCCCATCAACGGCGTTCCCGTTTCATCCGTTACCCGACCCTGGAGGGTACGTTGCTGCATAAGAGGGGATTCATGAGCTTGCAAGTGCAGCATCACGACAAACAGCGACAATAGTATGAGTTGCATTCTCATAACGATCCTTTTTGCAGTCATTGGACAGACACAAGGCAGCCATCCAATAACTTGATGACGAAAATTCATATATTTGAATCAATTAAGGGGTTAATGTTAAATGATATATATCCGATATATAGTTTTGTTTAAATTAACAATACCTTGATGGCATACCGGGTTCCACTGCAACTGGAATCCGGTTTTTCGTGGAAAGGCACTGTCTCTAGGTTTAATGTCGTACCATAATCCTCCTTTCTTTGCGTTCAAATCGTACACTTTCCGTTCGTAAAATCTTGCACAGAGCGTTCGCTCTCAGTGATTTGCTTATCAGTTCCTTTTCATCTCTGGCATTCCGCGTATCCATAGTGATCGCAAATTAGCGTCGGCTGCCTTCACTTCCTTCTTCCCAACTGTCGGTCCGGAAAGGCATAGCCGGAAATCCTTCTTTATTTTCCAGGTTAGTGACGGGGTAATTAAAAAAGGCGTAACGAACGGAGGCAATGTGCGTAACCTTATTCGTTTCTACAACAATGCGGTCTCCATCTATGAAAGCTTCCGCGGGATAAAAAATCCGGTCATTCCCCGCTACGTAGAAAAATCGAGGAGGGCGGCCGTCATTGGTCTGAAGGCCAGTCCCCAGGGTCCCGGGCGTAAAGTAGACATAAGCCTTTTTCCCTTCAAATCTGACGTCATCTACGAGCGGCCCCTGATATACCACATCCAATTGGTCATATTCCCGATTAAGGGCTATGGCTGCCAGCCGTTCACCGACGGGCTTTTTGTTTTTCGGGTGTAAATCCTTTGCTTCCCCAACATCCATGGTACTGACCATATAGGTATTATTGAGGTTGGCTACCTGAACCTGCGCTTCTCTGAAATAGGCGTCAAATGCCAAAGCCGGGTCCTCCCGATCGTGGAAAAACGGAGCAATCTGCACGTAATAGAACGGCAGCTGGCCCTGCGAAAAGTTTCTTCTCCAGCTTTTGATCAGGGTTTGGGTTGCCCGCACATACGATTCCCTTTCCAGGTGATTGGCTTCCCCCTGGTACCAGATAAATCCCCGGATGGACAAATTAATGAGCGGATGAACCATGGCATTGTATAAAAGATAAGGCCGCATGACCTTTTCAAAAGAGAAACCGCCGTCTATCTGCTCTTTCGATTTCGGATCGGCCAGATAAGGTTGCAAATAAGCCTTATTAAGCATCGTATCATTCGCCAGATCCCCTTTCGGAATGTAGGCCTGGACACTGGATGCCCCAATTCCTGTAAAAACCAAACCAATGGGAATATTCAGTCTGTCGAATAGTTTTTTGCCAAAGGAATACCCCACTGCACTGAAATCACGGACTGACGTGGGGGAACATACCTGCCAGGTTCCCTTCATATTTTCCAAAGGGGTATCACTGAAATTCAGGGCTACATTCAACAACCGGATAGGAGGCTGATCAGCCCCGGAAATGACCTGCTCAGAACCGGTCATTTCCCGGACGGAAAACTGCATATTGGACTGGCCGCTGCAAACCCATACGTCACCGATCAACAAGTTGTCCAATTCGATCTGCTCATCGCCGGCAACGATGCGGATATGATGCGGGGTAAAGTCGCCCTCTTCTGCCTTTGGCACTGGAACGATCCCCATGAAATCGCCATCCGTATCCGCATAAACTTCCGCCGAAGCGGGGAGCCAGCCTGCATGGATCGCAATTTTCTGTCCCGGTTCCGCCTTTCCCCAAACCTTGAATGGCTTATTCTGCTGGATAATCATATTGCTTTGCAAGGCATCCGATAACCGCAAGCTGTCAATCCATGCAGCAAAACCTTTGGTTGGAAATAGAAAGACGAAACAAATCAAAATTCTTAACATGCTCATTTCAGTTATCTGTTTAAAAACCAACTTTCGCCCATTTACAACGGACTCAGTGAAAACGGCCGGGACGCTGCGTCGGTCCCCCGGTCAAAATTGGGGGTATCGTCCATCTCAAACTCCATCTCGCCGCCGTTGATGATGTCTGAATAGGTAATGTAATTTTTGTCATATACCTTCCCGTTCAAACGGGCCGATTGGATATACACATGCTGCGGACCGTTGTTGACTGCCCGGATGGTGAAACGCTTTCCATTTTCCAGGGTGATCGTAGCTTTCTCAAAAACCGGGCTGCCGATCACGTATTGGTCCGTTCCCGGGCAAACACTGTAGATTCCCAGGGCACTCAGCACATACCAGGATGACATCTGCCCCTGGTCCTCGTCTCCCGGATAGCCCTTTTCGGTGGCATTGTATAATCGCGACATCACCTCGCGCACCCGCTTTTGCGATTTCCAGGGCTGCCCGCTAAAATTGTATAGATAGGGAACGTGCTGTGTAGGCTGGTTTCCATGCGCATATTGCCCCATTCCTGCCAGCAGCATCTCCCGCATTTCGTGGATCTCTTTCCCGTAGGTACCGTATTCGATCCGCTGATCCATCGTGAAAAAAGAATCCAGTTTTGCATTAAATCGTTCTTCTCCCCCAATGAGATGAATGAGCCCGTTTACGTCGTGCAATACCGACCAGGTATATTGCCAAGCATTTGCCTCGGTGAAAGGGCCTCCCCATTCAACGGGGTCAAAGTTGGGGAGCCATTCGCCATCCGCCCGCCTTCCCCGCACAAAATTGACTTCCGAATCGAAGACGTTTTTGTAATTATACATCTGCCGGGCAAACACGTTTTTGTAGAAATCGTTGCCCACCGCCTTTGCCAGCTGATAGCCGCAAAAATCGTCGTATGCGTATTCCAGTGTCTTGGCCGTGCTTTCATGGATGTCACCATACGGGATATATCCTTTGATAAAGTAGTCTTCCCACCCCTCTCTTCCGTTGGAGCCGCCCCAAAAACCTTTGTTAGTCACTTCGTGCTCATACGCCTGTAATGCACTGTCGGGGTCGAACGTGCGGATTCCCTTGGCCCATGCATCAGCCAGCAGCGAGATCGCATGGTTGCCGATCATGACGCCCGACATTCCCGGATTGGACCAGGTGGGGAAAAAACCGGCCTGCTTCTGGGCATCCAGCAACGATTGCATGTACCTGCCCTGCATTTCCGGGTGCAGGATGTTGCTAAGGGGAAACTGGGCCCGGAAGGTATCCCAAAAGCCGTTGTCCGTGTATAGGTAGCCTGAATAAATTTTGCCGTCATAAGGGCTGTAATAACGGGGGTTTCCGTCTGCATCCAGTTCGTAGAATTTCCGCGAAAAAAGATTGGCGCGGAACAGGCAGGAATAGAAGGTAGCCTTTTCTTCCTCCGTGCCACCTTCCACCACGATGCGGTTCAGCAGGGTATTCCAGACGTCGAAAGCCCTGTTTTTTGTCGTTTCAAATTTTTTGGCATCGCCCAATTCCTGTTTGAGGGTCAGCTCGGCCTGATCGGGGTCGATGTATGAGGAGGCCACCTTTACCTCAACGGTTGCACCGGGTGCAAATTCCAGGTAAGCCCCCACTCCTTTCCCCTCATCCAGTCGATTCCCCTCCTTTACCTGGTCCTTCGTGTTTTCCCATGTACCGAAGCTTTTGAAATCCCGGTCAAAAACGAGGATGAAATAGTTCCGGAAATTTTCCGGCACAAAACGTCCGTTATTGACAAAGCCGATGATTTTGCGTTCCTCTGGAATGATTTTCACCTCACTGTCCTTGATAAACCCGTCCAGCACCAGATAAGCCTTTTGCTTTCCCGGAAAGCTGAATCGCATATGTGCTCCCCGTTCAACGGGACTCATTTCCGCCCGTATGCCGTTATCAAATTTGACCGCATAATAGTGCGGCTTCGCCACCTCATGGTCGTGGCTGAAAGCCAATGCCCGTGCATCCTCGTTGACCACCAGGTTTCCGATACCCGGCATAAGCGAAAAAACCGCGTAGTCGTTCATCCATGGACTGCACTGGTGAACCTGCTGAAATCCCCGGATGGTAGTGGCTTTATATTGATATTTCCACCCGTCTTCGTTCTTGCCGGTTTGGGCGGAAAAGAAATGGACACCAAAGGGCAACCCTACCGTAGGATAGGTATTTCCGTAAGACAATGCCCACTCCGAATCGGTTCCCTGCAAGGTGTTGACATACTTCACCAAATCCCGTTCCTGTGCGAACGAATAGGCGGTAACCAACAGAACGGTGGCCAACCCCGCCAGAAATTTTCCGGTCATTCGATATCCCGTTTTAATTTTCAAACCCATTTTGTTTTAGCTACCTGCGGTTCTTCCCCAATCCGTATTGGGTTGAGGCCCCATAAACAATTCAAGCGTACCTCCTGAAACCATATCCTGAAAGTCTATATAGCACTTGTTGTAAGGTTGCCCATTCAGCAATGCCTTTTGTATGTACGTGTTTTCGGACGAGTTGTCATGAGCCTTTATTTTAAAGGACTTCCCGCTGAAATAGTGCGGATCCAGCGCAAACTCCACTTCGTCAAAAAGCGGACTGGTTATTTCGTAACGCGTATTTCCCGGACAGGATGGGTGTATCCCGGAAGCTGCCAGCACATACCAGGCCGACATCTGTCCCACATCTTCGTTTCCTACAATGCCTTCCACGGAATTTTTATAGGCTTTTTCGCAAATGTGGCGGGTCCATTTCTGGGTCATCCAGGGGGCATCCAACTGGTTAAAAAGAAACGGGACAAGGTGCACCGGTTCATTGGCATGGTTGTAATAATCGTTCCACAGCATATGTTCCGGCGTTTTTTCGAAAAAATTGGTGAGGTCTTCCAGCACCTTGCTGCGTCCCCCCATCAATTCGATCATGCCAGGAATATCGTGCGGAACAAACCATCCTTGCTGGTAGGGGTTGGATTCGATGCTTCCATACCATTCTTTCGTCCGTGCACTATCCGGCCATTCTTCCCAGGAACCATCGTCCTTCTTTGGGCGGAACCATCCCTTTTCGGAGTCAAAAATATTCCGGTATGCCTGTCCTTTTTCCAGGAAAAGCTGTGCCTCCTCCTTTTTACCCAATCCGTTGGCCAGTTGCGAAATACACCAATCGGTATACGCGTATTCCAGGGTATTGGAAATGCTGAAAGGAGGGCCGGTATAACCCAGCTTATCGTTGCCGAACAGTTTTGAAGTATTGAGGGCATATTGGAAGGCCTTTTCTGCATCATAATCCCGGATACCTTTGACATAGGCGTCTGCCAGCACCGATAGTGCGGGATTGCCGATCATGCATCCCGAATACGCATTCATCAGCTCCCAACGCTCAAAATATCCCCGTCCCGATTCTTCGGCAAGCGAAATCAGCGAATTCAACTGATCGCTGACCAATCGGGGGTTGATGAGGGTCTGTAGGGGAAATTGGCTGCGGAATACATCCCACCCACTAAAGATAGTCCGCCTCGTATAGGTTCCGCGTTCGTGTATTTTTTTATCACCTCCCACATACCGACCGTCTACATCGGTATAGGTCCGGGGGTCGATCATCGTATGATAAAGGGCCGTATAGAAAATCGTCCGCTGGTCATCCGTCCCGCCCTTTACTTGGATACCCGATAACGATTCGTTCCACCGTTTTTTAGCTTCTGCCCGTACCTGATCAAAATCTTTCCCTTCTATTTCCTTTCTGAAATTAGTTTCCGCACCCTCCATATCAACGAACGAGATGCCCACCTGCAACGTAACTTCTTCGTTTTCGTGCGTTTCGAACTCGGAGAAGAAGCCAAGGTGCTTTCCCTCCAATTCAGACTGTCCGCTGATGATCTCCGCTTTTTCCACACGCCGGAGGTACCCTTCGCTCACCACATCATCCCGTTTACGGGACCATCCATCCGGAATATCCGCACTCCAGAAACCGTAATCATCCAGTGGTTTGCTGAAATGCGCATAAAAATAGACCGTATAGTCGGCCTTCCCTTCGCCATCTCCCCATCCCCCGCCTTCGGGTGTGCATTTCATCCATCCTTGTATCGTTTGGTCATCGACTTTACGGATATACTGCCTTACGGATGTACCTCCCACGCGCCGTGCCAAGTCGATCTGTATCCGGGATTCCTGATGTTCCGGAAATGTAAACCGGATCATCCCGCTGTGCGGAGCTGCGGTGGTTTCAACGTTGATCCGATAATCCGTTAGTTCCACGGCATAATAACCCGGTTCGGCAACCTCCGAATCTTTGTCGTAATACGAACGGTATCCCTGAATACTCCCGTCCTCTTTGCCGGCAATCGTTTTCAGCTTTCCTGTTGTGGGCATCACCAGAAAATTACCCAGATCGCCAAACCATCCCACCCCACTCATCTGCGTAAACGCAAAGCCCTCAATGGTTTTATGCTCGTAGCTGTATCCGGGACTGTTGTCTCCCCCTGTTATCGTATTGGGACTGACCTGCACCATTCCGTAGGGCGTAGTTGCTCCCGGAAAGGTTTTTCCCAGCCCGTGGTATACGCCGGCTGCCCCGGTACTGGTGCTGGCACCGATAAACGGGTTCACATAATCCGATACCGAAACGTTTTCCACCTGCTTACTTTCTGTACAAGCACCCAATAGAAAAAATACAACCCCCAGGCAATAGCCCATCTTCTTAATTACCATGAATGATTTAACTTACCTTACTTTTGTTTACTGAACTGCCACAAGCGTGATTTTCCGCGTCCTGGGTACACCGGCCTCCCGGATGGCGGCGACCAATTGATCTAGCTGATCCTGCCAGGCCTGCCGGACTTCGGGCAACATTGCCCTTGCATACAGGTCTCTTTTAGCCTTTAACCAGCCGTCGGTTGCAATATGCGCATCCATTACCTCGATGGCTTGTCGGTTATTGGCATCCAGCAGTCCCCTCGGCTGGAAGAAGTTATACTGTACCCAGGCGTAATCCCTGAACCTGCGCTCAATTTCCCACCGCTCTTCATTTAAATACATAACTCCCAATGCCTGTTGGTATTGCGGGGTATTACTCAATGCAGCGAGGTTGATACCCTTGGCAAAATCTTCCGCAGACCACACCCCGATTTCTTCGCCGTCTATGACCAACTGATGGCGTCCGTTCAATCCCGTCACAACCAACTGTTCCTGATTCATTTCTTCTAGGAACGGGACTGCACGCAGCGCGTCAAATTGACTTTTTTTGTTTCCCCATCCCCTTGGCACCGTATCCAACGGATAGGGTAATGAATTTGCCTTGTAATCAACCGAAATGCCGGTTGGTGTTTTTTTGAGGCGGGACAGGTGGCAGTTAACAGCCGAGGCTACTTTTCCGCTAGCGGCGTCAATGGCTATTTCGGCCACCTTGTTTCCTGCAAACCCCTGTGCTTTCAGAAACAGGTATGCCATCACCATGTGTCCGTCGTTGTCGGGGTGAATACGGTCGTTTCCACAGAGTGTAAATGCCGAATCCTCCTGTTGAATCCGTTCATTGATGCGTGTCATCGGCTGGTTCAGGTCAAGAAATTCCCAATGGTTCGATTGGGCCGATGCCTTTTGAAAATCCACGATGCGGAGCATCGCCTTATTTTTCCCCTTGAAGGGCGTATTACCTTCGATCACCGCTCCTTCATCATAAGGCGAACTCCCCATCAGCACGATGCGGGTGCCGGTAAGCTGTTGATACCGTCTTTCCATTGCTTTGTATGCCTCATAGGACTCCTTTACCTTTTCATCCGCAAACTTATCAGGTTCCGAACCGTTGTATTCAAAATAACCCGAATCATTCATGCCGAATGTCGTTACAAGTACCGTTGGGTGTTTACTGAAAACATCCCCGTCTAGGCGCTTCACCATTTCCACGACCCGGTCTCCACCGATGCCTGCATTTTGTACCGATAAATTCATACCCGGAAACCGTGTCATGTAGTAGAGCCATATATACGAATGATAATGCCCACCATCGGTGATGCTGTTACCTAAAAAGACAACCCGGTCGTTGTTTTTGAATGGTTTTATCTCCTGGGCCCGGGCAATCGGTCCCGATCGAAAAAAAAACGGAATCAGCAGGTACAGCCAGGCGATCAGGAAAAGACGGATTTTCATAGCAATGCTTATCATTTTAAAGTTTATAATCTAACAGGTTACGCGTTAGCTGGAATCCGGATTCACCTGTTTTCCCAGTACTGGCAAATTTATATACCAATACCCCCGCCTGTATGCACAAGTAGGGATATTGGTAAGTGATTTTCAATTTTAAAAAATATAAAAAACTTTAAATAAGCCAGTTAACATCAGTAGACAGAAGACAATTGGTAAACGCGTGAGAACTTATCGGACGGGAAATGTACCGATTTTTTTTACTTTTTCTTCAAAATGATCGGCATCGACGACAGCCTTTCCTTTCACTTTGCTCTTATAGTTATAAATCGTCTGGATGGAATACCTCAGAAAAGTAGCAATTTGATTGACATCCGTTATCCCCAACCGGATCAACGCGAATATGCGAAGTTCTGTATTCAGGTGATCTTTCTTAAGTTCGTATCGCTCATCCTCCCGGAGCAATGCATTAAATTCTTCTACGAAATCCGGATATACTTCCAGAAATGTACGATCGAAATCCGTATACAGTTCCTGTGCATCTTTTTCAAGCGTAGCTGTAGATGTAGATACACTCAGCTTTTGCAGTTCGTCCAGCTGTCCGGCTTTAATTTTTCGGTTAACGGTTTTCCGGAACTCGTCCAGCTTGTCGAGGTATACAGCACATTGGTTGATGTAATATCCGATGTACCGTTCCCGTATCAGGTTAGCTTCATCCAGCCGTTGGTTAGCGGATATTAATTGTGCGTTAATTGTATTCAGATTCCGCCGGGCTCGTGATACGGTCTTTATTTGTTTGTAAAGGAAGTATAACGTAACGACTAGGATAATCAGGAAAACACTGATTGCCAACGCGTATGATCTCAAATTTCTCCGCTGCTGTTCGATCTTTGCCAGGTACATGGCTTCAATTTTGGGCTGTGTGCGTGCGATCACCGCATTCCTGAAACGTGAATTGTAAAAATTTGCATCGTCAAGGGCGGCCTGTATATAATTGTAAGCCCGGTCTACTTCTCCCCGCTCATATAAATAGATAGCCAATGTCAGTAACGATTCGTTTTCTTTCACCGCTAGCCTCACATCGGTTATGGCAGCAAGCAGCAGGTATTTTTCCTGCAGCGATTGATTTCCCAATTCCTTGTAAATCATAGATAGTCCCATGGCAGCCATCGCATACCCGTGGGAATCGACCGGCTCTTTTTTGATGAGTTCAGCCTGGATTTCAGCAGAAGCTTCAAAAGCACCTTCTGCCTTCAGCTTGAAAGACTTTTCCTTTAGATAGATATCTCTATCTTCGGTATCCTTACTAAGTAGGTTCATCAGGGTGTCCCTGAATCTTGCAATCTCCCGTACATGCACAGCCTCGTACGTCGGATGATCGGTATATTTGATCAGATTTTCGTTATAGCGGATATAACTCCAACAGTACCATACCTTTAGATTCTGGGGCAGCGCATCGTATTGGATGGAATCGAAAACTTCGGAAGCCTGGGTAAACAGGCCAGATATTGATAGTACGAAAGCCAGTTTTAATCTGCTCTCATCCATAAACCCTTTGTTGTTCAGGGTATTTGCCAATTGGATATTCCGATTTATGTAACTTAATGCGGAATCGCATATGAATGACTGATATTCGGTTATCAGTGTGTTATTCAATTGAAAGCGCTTTTCCGGGGAATGTTCATACTGAAGTAAACGCTTTACTTCGTCAATTTTCCGTTCTTTTTCCGCGATATAAACCGCGCGTTTCGCAATGGTTTTATCCAAAACCTGCAACAGCGAATCTATTTCGGTACCCCGGCTTTTCGGAAAGGAAAATGTACTGAAACCCAATACAGCCGTGATGATGAATAAAAGTCTTTTCATTTGCAATACGAATTGGCCGGGTAAGTCGTCGTAATTTGCAAAGCTAAGGAAATATAAGTTAAAAAAAAGACCGTGGGCGGATACGAAGGGGATGGATAACGTTGGATATGCATCGCAGCTGCAACGCTTCGCGCCGCTAGGCTGCTCATGCATATCCAACGTTATTGGGGTACTAACATCTACTAGTGTTTTCGTTTGCTGCAGAGCAAGCCTCGGCCCCAGCTTGCGATCAGCAGATGTCAAAACACCTATGGAACATAAGCTACAATCTTTATAGCAGCATTGCCTTAAAAATGGGCTGTGCATATTCCCCCCAATCTTTCAGACTGGCTTCCAACTCGGCCCGCAATTCGCGGTAGTTAACAGCCTTCCCTTTCTTGGGAGCCTCCAGCTCTTTGGCCGTTACGGGACGATCGTCCACTTTGGTGGCAAAATACGTCGTATTCTCATAAGGAAGTGCCACACCGAGGATCATACCCGGCAGTCCGGTAAACGATTCGGGCCCACCCGATACGGGAATCTGGTCGGTATAAAACGCTACCACGTAAATGGAATCGAGTACGAGCGCATTTGCTCTTCGGCATTCGTAGCCGGCGATTTCGCGGGTTTCATTGGTGATACGCCATTGGATGCGGCGGGTACTGTCTGTAATCAGGTACGTCTGTTCGTACACACTTTTCTGACCGATGCTTTGGCCCGCAAGCAAATCAGTGACGATGGTATTTCCCATGTCTATGGAAGGATCATCGCCAAAAAAGCCTCCGGATGGAGTTGTCTGGTCATTCAACGGCCAAAAGCGGGTTCGGCTGCCATCAAAGGCCAGGTTATAGTTGAAGGACTTAAACTGCGGCTGAGTCCGCTTATATTGTTCAAGCGCCTGCTCCATAAAGGAACTCCTACTCTTCCCGTACCTACTTTGGATTTTGGCATACATATTTACCCGTTTCTCAAACGTGACCACACCGCTCTCTATAAAACGCGCGTATTGTGCTTGCATCGATTGCGTAGCGAGCATGATACTCAACAAACACGCCAACGGAAGAAAGATCTTTATTTTCATCGTATTAAATTTGTTCGTTATCGGTGATGAAGCTTGCATAAATTATTCATATCCTTTGGTTTATGGTAATTTATGCAGGTTTCATCGTATTAAATTTGTTCGTTATCGGTGATGAAGCTGTCATGATTTCATCTGGCTACTGTGTGATTTTGAAAATCATGACGGTTTCATGACAGCTAATTTTGTACCGATACGCCGCCCATCTTGCTGAAATCCCAGGTAAGGGAAAACATCACATAGCGGGTAATCGTGGTGTAACTATTTTGAGTAAACATATTATTATTGGCGTACCGGCTGAAGCCCTTATTCTGATTAAAAAGATCATTCACGCCAACGGAAAAACGGAGTGTTTCGTCTTTCAGAAACTTCTTGCTAACAGAGGCATCTACAATAAATTGCTCGAAAGCGTAGTCAAACGATTCGGTAGGCGCCGTATAGGTGTACCGCCCTTCAGAGTTGATCTCGAATTTCAACGGCAAGAAAATGTTAAAGGAATAATGTCCACTCATTCCCCAGCCACTGTTATCACCCCGTTGTTGCACCGAGGCCTTGCTATAGGTATAAGAGGGACCGAAATTGAGGTAGAAATTATATTTTTTCTGAACATACTGCCGGATGTTGACATCGCCCGAATAGGTTGAATTCTGCGTCCGGTTCAGTTCGCCGTTCGCCAGATTGTAATACGTGTTACCATTTGCATTCAATCCACCCCCGACATCCAGGTTCAGCTTCTTGATTTTTTTGCTGAAACCAGAATAAAAATAATAGTTTATGGGCGATTTGCCGTTTAAATTGGCATATTGCAGCGTGGTTCTGCCGACAGAGTCTGTTGTCACGTTACTGACAATGGGATTGTTGGTATTGGAGAAACTGCCGGAGAAATAGAGATATTGATCTCCGATCACCTTAAATGAATTATAGTTTACATTCACCCGATTGGTAAACGAAGGCTTGAGATCCGGGTTACCCAAAACAATGTTCAGCGGATCGTCGTTTACCCGCACCGGCTGTATCTGGTTGATGGTAGGTTGGGTATTGTTACCGTTGTAGGAAAAACGAAACGATTTCTGCTGCGAAAAACGGTATTGATAGGTCAGCTGCGGATTGTGGTTGGTGAAATTCCGCTCAAACCGGTTGTCCGAATACCGGTCGATCTGATCAAACTGTACGCGGCTCACCCGTGTACCTACGTTGAGTGTGGATTTCCCCTTCTTAAAATTCAAGATCGCACCCAATTGATTGGAAAGCTGATTTAACTTAAAATCATTACTGTATACAGAATCCAAATCTGTATAATTCCCCACACCCACCTGGTTGAACGATTGTCGCAATGAGGTCCCATTATTTGCCGAGAGCCGGTAGTTCACGACCATCGAAAGCGTCTTGGTAAAGGGTTCTGAATAGGTGATGTTGGAGTTAAAAACGGAACTTTTGCTATCGTTTATTTTCAGTTGGTCCACCAGCGAAACACTGTCTATGGCTCCGTCTGCGTAAAAAGAGTTTTCGGCGTATAGAAATCCGTTGGCTTTGCTCTGGTTAATCGTTTCATTGACTTCCCAAGAGACCGTCCGCCCCTGCTTACGCAGTTTCTTCGTCCACAAAGCAGTCAAGTAAGCATCCACTCCCTCCGTATCGTTAGTTGTGCGCCGCATCGATTCATTGAGCATCCCGCCGTCTTCGTCTGTGCCTTCCGATGCATTAGATTCCTTCGTCCTACCATTCTTCAACGTTCCGTCTACGGTTACTTTCAGTGTGGATGTCGAATCAAATTGCGTTTCGAAGATCGCTCCACCGCGCTGCCGGAATATACGCCGGTCAAATGCTTGATCGGATATCGTATTGATTGCCCCGCCGGGCAACTCGTTTCGGTTGATGGTATTGCTGGTGCCTTCCACGCTCAACTCTCCTATTTTGTAATTTCCATTGATGGACTGCTTACCTTCGTTCCATTTGTTGCTGTAGTAGGCGCCGCCATTAAGTGCCGACGGAATACCCCGGCCATCGTAACGACCGCCCCACGATTCGATGTCATCCTGGCCTCCTCCCATGGAAATCATGATACCTCCACCATCCATCATCGTCACCGAGCCTGACGGCGAATAGCGGTCTGCATCCTGCCAGCTTAACCCGGTGCGACCGGTATTCCCGACGGTGCCGAATACTGAAAATCGCTGTTTGTTATTGAAGCGGTTGTACATCGCCTGTCCCTGATACATATCGTTCGTACCGGCACCGGCATCCACCTTACCGAAATACCCCTTCTTTTGATCTTCCTTCAGTTTGATATTAAGTGTTTTGGAACGTTCTCCGTCGTCCACACCCGTAAACTCTGCCTGATCGCTCTTTTTATCATACAGTTGTACTTTATCCACCATATCACCCCGGAGATTGCGCGTGACCAACGTGGGATCATCCCCGAAAAATTCCTCGCCATCTACCAACACCTTATTTACTGTTTGTCCCTGAGCGGTGATTTTTCCGTCTTGGTCGACCTGGATACCGGGCAATTGCTTAAGCAGATCTTCCACCTTTGAGTTGGGCTCTATATTGAAACTCGCAGCGTCATACTCTGTCGTATCTCCCCGGATCGTGATCGCCTGTCTCCGGTTTACCAGCACTTCCTCCAGCAACTTGGACCGTAATACGAGGCCCAGATTACCGAAATCCAACACGGTAGCTGTACTGTCCAACGTAACATGCTGCACATAATCTGCATATTCCGGAAAGGTGGCAAACAATGTATATTCACCCGTGTCTAATCCACTCATTTGGAACTTGCCGGATTCATCGGTGCGTGTAAACCGGTATAACATGGAATCTTTTGCATGAACCAACACAATGGAAGCTTTGGCAAGTTTGATACTGGAAGCGGTGTCAACCACGGAACCTTTGATGATGTGCCCATTCTCTTGGGCGGAAACGGAAAGCCAGCATGAAAAAAACAGAGCCAGCGCAACGAGCATTCTCTTCATTATCGGATTTTAAGCTATCATTAATCAGTGGTGACGCTCCGGCAAATACTTCCCATCCTTCCACGCTAACTGTCATTGCTCGCAGCACAACTATGCACAAATATAAAACTAATTATTTAGTTTAAAAATAAAATATTGATACTTAACATTTTTTAACATCTACTTTACCTTAATTTCAACTTAAATATGAATATTTCGTAAAATTACGAAAATATAGTAAACTGCCAAATTGCACATCGGATTTTTTGAGATGCCGTACCTATGACGCCGTTGTCTGACGTTTGTTGCATCATCCATCAACTTTACTAGCTTCACCGGACACCGCTAAGTTTCACCTGACACTTCCGTTTTCAAAGGCAGGTGAAACTTAGCTAACTTGCCTATTACTGGCAAATTAGCTAAGTTTGCAGCAAAGCCTTTAGCGCATATGAAGACGATCAACGAATATATGGAAGCAAACCGACAACGCTTCCTGGATGAATTATTTGAATTGCTCCGTTTCCCTTCGGTAAGTGCCGATCCAGCATACAGCGAGGACGTACATCGAACTGCCGAATACGTAGCCCAAAAATTAAAAGACGCTGGTGCAGAAAACGTGGAGATATGCCCGACGGCGGGACACCCCATTGTATACGGTGAGAAAATCATTGGTCCGGATAAGCCGACCGTATTGGTTTATGGGCATTACGACGTACAACCTCCCGATCCCTTGGAACTTTGGGAGACTCCTCCTTTTGAACCTACGGTACGTGACGGGAAAATATTCGCGCGGGGCGCGTGTGACGACAAGGGACAGTTTTACATGCATGTCAAGGCATTCGAATTGATGCAAGCGACCGGCATGCTGAGCTGCAATGTCAAATTTATGATTGAGGGCGAGGAAGAAGTGGGCTCTGACAATCTCGGCGTATTTGTGAAAGCCAACAAAGAGCGGCTGGCGGCAGACGTCGTCCTCATTTCGGATACCGCAATGATCAGTTTGGACACTCCTTCCCTCGAAACAGGTTTGCGTGGCTTATCCTACGTAGAGGTAGAAGTCACCGGACCAAACCGCGACCTGCATTCGGGTGTATACGGAGGTGCCGTAGCCAATCCGGTTACTATCCTTGCTCAACTCATCGCCTCACTTCATGACGAAAACAACCGCGTTGCGATACCGAACTTTTACGACGATGTGGTGGAACTCAGCAGCACGGAGCGCGAGCTGCTGAACAAAGCTCCTTTTGACGAAGCCGCATACAAGGCAGATTTGGGTATTAAAGCCCTTTGGGGTGAAAAAGGGTACACGACCATTGAGCGGACGGGTATCCGCCCCACGTTGGAGCTAAATGGAATCTGGGGTGGATACATCGGTAAAGGTGCGAAGACCGTGTTGCCATCAAAAGCAAATGCCAAAATTTCTATGCGGCTGGTACCCAATCAGGATCCGGATAAAATCACCGCTCTTTTTACCAAGCATTTCGAAAGCATTGCTCCCGCGTACGTCACGGTCAAGGTCACACCTCACCACGGCGGACAGCCAGCGGTCACGCCGACAGATAGCGCAGCCTACCGGGCAGCTGAAAAAGCCATCGAAGAGGCGTTTGGTAAAAAGCCGATTCCAACGCGCGGCGGAGGAAGTATCCCCATCGTCTCGCTTTTCGAAAATGAACTGGGGCTGAAAACCGTACTCATGGGCTTTGGCCTGGATAGCGACAACCTGCATTCTCCCAATGAAAAGTATGACATCGCAAATTATTTCAAAGGGATTGAGACCATCCCCTTGTTCCATAAATATTTTGCAGAATTGAGTTAAGCAAAAAGCTTGAAGCAGATGATCCAATTGTTGAGAAAAACACACAGATGCCTATACCTGGCATCTGTTTTATTTTTCTTTATACTTTTTTATCCGCTTTTAGTCATGCTGGCAAAAAATCCCGAACGTCACTTTCACCTTATCGCACGCTGCCGGCGGATCATTGGATTTCTGAGCTCTACCTTTGTCGGAGTTTTTTACAGGTTTCGGTATGAAACACCGATTGATTGGTCAAAACCGTATATCATCTGCGCCAATCATACGTCCAACCTCGACATCACCGCCCTGGTTTTGCTCTGCCCTTCCGACTTTTCATTCATGGGAAAAATTGAACTACTGAACAATCCGGTGACAGGAATGTTCTTTAAAACCATCGATATTCCATTGAACCGACAAAGCCGGATTTCAGCTTTCAAGGCTTTCAAACGAGCCGATGACAATCTTAGAAAAGGGCGGAGTATGGTTATTTTCCCCGAGGGGCATATCGGAGAAGAGTTTCCTCCCCATTTATATGACTTCAAAAACGGTCCGTTCAAGCTAGCCATTGAAACGCAGGTGCCCATTATCCCAATCGTCATACACAACGCCTGGAAGATTTTCTGGGATGAAGCGAAAACGTTCGGCAGCAGGCCGGGTATTATCCATGTACAGGTATTGGAACCGATTGTGACATCGGGTCTCGGGCTGGAACATGCAGATCGGTTGCGCGATGACGTGCACCAACTTATAAAAAAACATTGGACTAAGGCCGGGGGTTTGTAACTTTACCCCGCTCGATGCATCTAAAAAGAAAAGAGTGTTATGTCGCAACCCCTCATTCAAATCACGGATATCGGACGCAAATATGTCATAGGGGCGGAAACCATCCATGCACTGAAATCGGTGAGCCTCCAGATCAACAAAGGTGAATTTGTCGCGTTGATGGGCCCTTCGGGTTCGGGCAAGTCCACCTTGATGAACATACTCGGCTGCCTGGACACCCCTACCCGGGGCGAGTACATCTTAAATGGCATCAATGTAAGTGAGATGAGCGACGATGAGCTTGCAGAGGTACGCAATAAAGAGATCGGCTTCGTATTCCAAACCTTTAATCTGCTGCCACGCTCCACATCGCTGGACAACGTGGCCCTGCCGTTGATTTATGCGGGATACAGCAAGAAAAGCCGGGAAGAGATGGCCCAAAAAGCATTGGAGAGCGTCGGTTTGGGCAATCGTGTGGATCACAAACCGAATGAACTTTCCGGCGGGCAACGCCAACGTGTAGCAGTAGCTCGTGCACTCATCAACAATCCATCCATCATTTTGGCCGATGAGCCAACGGGCAATTTGGATACCAAAACCTCCATCGAAATCATGGGACTGCTGGAGGAAATCCATTCCCGCGGCAACACAATTATCCTGGTTACGCACGAAGAAGACATCGCCCAGCACGCCCACCGGATCGTACGCATGCGGGATGGTCTGATCGAAGATGATTATCCCAATAAAGATGTTAAAAATGTATCTCCGCGTTTAGCGGCTCTGCGTGAAAAAGGCACTGATTTCGAAAACATATAGGGTGGAAAAAAGCCATTTTTTTGTAAAAATCACTATTTTGTAGCCAATAAAATATTATCAATCAACTACTTAAACTTAACACAAAAAATATTGACAAAAAATTTAAAAATCATAATAGAAATATTATATTTTTGCGCAAAATTGAACTTAAATTGATAGGTTATGTATTGGACATTAGAGTTAGCCTCACATTTGGAAGATGCACCTTGGCCGGCGACGAAAGACGAGCTTATCGACTATGCAATCCGTTCAGGTGCTCCTGTGGAAGTGATTGAAAACTTACAAGCATTGGAAGACGACGGTGAGCCTTATGAAAATATAGAGGAGATTTGGCCCGATTATCCCACCAAGGACGACTTCTTTTTCAACGAAGATGAATACTGAAGCTTAGCCGCCCCGCACACAAAAGTCCGGGGCGGTGTTATTTTGGTATCAGCCTTTCCCCGTATACCCCAATACCCAAGTTATGGACAACCCTATGCGCCAAGCGCCATTCAACATCCGAAAACCATGGCTTTTGTGCTCGATGCAATTTTCTTTTTGCTATCCATCATTACGCTGTATGGGTTGGTATCACGCGTGAAAGACTACGCTTGATTACCCAGGCGTTATCCGATACACCGGTGTCATCCTGCCACGCGAGGAAGAGAAATAACGTTCTTCTTCATCCGTTTCTTCTGTATACGCTTGGGCCGGTCTACCAGCTCCACCGGAATATCCAATAAATCGCGTATGACCACCGACGCACAGACCCCACCGAAGGCGGCGGGCAAATAGGAAATGGTACCGTATGCCGAGCGCTTGAAATTATTGCCGTCTGTCATGACCAGCGAATCCCGCCTTACCTCTTCAATGGAAAACACCGCCTTCACCGTACCTGCATTGGCGAGCTTTTTCAGCCGCTTGCGTACATATTGTGCAAATACACATTGATATGTTTCCGGTAGCCAGGTGACCCGTATCATTGTAGGATCAAGCTTACCTCCGGCTCCCATCGAACTCACAATGGGCATTCCGGCATTCAACGCCGTCGAAAGCAAGGTCACCTTCGGCGTGATGCTGTCGATACAGTCCATAACGTAGTCGTAGGATTCACTCAGGATTTCACGGCATTTCTGCGGCGTGAGAAATTCTTCCACGACATGCAGTTTCAAATCGGGGTTGATGGCCAGCAGACGCTCTTTCATAATGCGTGCTTTGCTTTCACCATGGTTAGTGGCCAGTGCGGGCAACTGGCGGTTGCGGTTGGTAGGATCAACCACGTCGCCGTCGACAATGGTCATCTCGCCGATTCCTGCCCGGCAAATGAATTCCGCTGCGAATGAACCCACGCCACCAAGCCCTATCACCAATACATGTTTCTGCCGCAGCAAAGCTATCCCATCGTCACCTACCAGCAGAGCGGAGCGCGATAGCCAATTGATATCCGTCATCTAAATCAGTTGAATTGTTTTCCAGCTCGCAAAAATAGTATCTTTTAGCGCTTCCATGGGTATTTTGCGCAAAAAAGCGGCTTGTTCATAGACGGACTGGATAGCTGCTGCTGCATCGTCGGTTTCCAAAAAGAAAAGAGAGTCCATTTCCCGCAACGTCCGGGCCGCACCGTTTGCCTCATTCAATATTGCTGCGCCGAACGAAAGGAAAAAGCCTCGGTTTACCAACTGCCTTGCCTGCTCGGGCGATTTATTAAATCCATGTATGATCATCGGGATTTTATGGGCATATCGCTTACCAAATGCCTGCAATTCATCATACGCCCTGACACAGTGAATAAGAAGCGGTTTTCCGCATGTCAATGCCAATTCTACCTGCTGCTCGAATGCCTCCCGCTGCAACGACATAGCCGGACCCCGCTGCCGGTCGAACCCGCACTCTCCGATAAGCTTCACTTCATCGCGGCCGACATATTCCGTAAGCAACCGGAATTGCTCCTCCCGATTTGTTTCTGTGAGAAACCACGGATGCAGTCCCGCAGACAGCCACATGCCGGGTGGCACACCATCGGTATCCATACCCGCGTTGTAGATTGAACGTACGTTAGGGTCCTGTTGGATACCATGGGTATGGATGTCTAAAAAGAAACACATGGGTACAAATTTCTGCTATTTATGTCAGAAATTGAGGCTTGACCGCACAATCTTCAAATTAATGGGTAAGTGTCTTGCATCTTTCAAAACAAAAACTCATATTTGCGACAAGCAAATGAATTTTCAAACAGAACATATTATTGGGTGGTGGCATGGCAGTTGATGCTGTGGCAACCTCCTACTGTAAGTAATAAGTTACTGAAATGTATAGCGGCTTGCCCATTTACCGGCAGGCTTTTTTTATGGCGTTTTTCGAATGAAGCGGATCTTAGCACATTTATTTGAATTTAAAACCTTCACCAGAAGTGAAGCGTACGAGATACTGACCCATATTGCTTCGGGAAAGTACAACAATTCACAGATCGCAGCGTTCATGACCGCATATGGCATGCGGAGTATCCGCGTAGAAGAATTGGAAGGGTTCCGCGATGCGATGTATGATCTCTGCTTGCAGCTTGACTTTCCGGGTTATAAGCTGATCGATCTTTGCGGAACCGGCGGGGATGGCAAAAACACATTCAACATCTCCACACTGGCTTCCTTTGTGGTGGCGGGAGCTGGCTATCCCGTTGCAAAGCATGGCAATTACGGCGTTTCATCCGGATGCGGGTCGTCCAATGTAATGGAGTATCTGGGATATCGGTTTACCAATGACAAAGACACCATCAGCCGTCAGCTTGAAAATGCAAACATCTGTTTTCTCCATGCGCCCTTGTTCCATCCCGCGATGAAGACCGTGGCCCCCATCCGCCGGGAACTGGGTGTGAAGACGTTTTTTAACATGATTGGCCCCTTGGTGAATCCCACCAATCCGCAATACCAATCCGTTGGTGTATTCAGCCTTGAGTTAGCCCGTCTCTATGGTTACCTCTACCAGCAAACGAATAAGCAATATACGATCCTGCATGCGCTGGACGGTTACGACGAAATTTCCCTCACGGGTAATTTTAAGACCATCAGCAACCGGGGTGAGAACTTTTACAGCCTAGAGCAGCTCGGTTTCTCGCCGCTACCCCCCGAAAGCATACATGGCGGGGATACCGTAGAGGAGGCTGCACGGATTTTCACCGCTGTGATACAGGGAAACGGGACAGCTCAACAAAACGACGTTGTCCTCGCCAACGCTGCCATCGCCATACAGACCATTCATCCGGAAAAGAGTTTCGGCGACTGCTATTACGAGGCCGAAGCTTCGTTGCTCGGTAAAAAAGCACTGGAAAGTTTTAAAACGTTAATTGGATAGCACGCGGATAACGCAGATTCGGCGGATTTTGATGAAACCAAAGATAAAAATATGTGGCTTGCGGGATCCCGAAAACATACGGGGTGTGCTGACCTTGCAGCCGGATTACATCGGCTTCATTTTTTATCCGGCTTCCAAACGTTTCGTCGGATCCTCATTGGAGGCTGCCTGGGTGGCTCAATTAGCAGGAGTGTGTAAAACCGGCGTTTTTGTGGATGCCGATGAGCGGCAGGTAAACAGGTATGTAGCGCAATATGGCTTTCAGGCAGTGCAACTGCACGGGAACGAAGATGCGGCCTATTGTGCACGATTGAAACAAACGGGGGTCACGGTGATCAAAGCGTTCGGCATTGACCCGTGGTTTGACTGGGCGCGGCTGGACGAGTATGCAGATGTGGCGGAATATTACCTGTTTGATACGCAAAGCAAACAGCATGGCGGTACCGGTACACGTTTTGACTGGAAGTTACTCGAAGGTTATACATCGGACAAACCTTTCTTCCTGAGCGGCGGTATCAGTACCGAAAATATCCGTGAGGCATTGGAGATCGGCGATAGCCGCCTTTACGCGCTGGACCTGAATTCAAAGTTCGAAACCGCACCGGGGATCAAAGATATTGAATTATTGAAACAGACATTACAGATCTTCAACGATGAGTGAATACCAAGTGAATGAAAGGGGTTATTACGGTGACTTTGGTGGTGCCTATATCCCCGAAATGCTATACCCGAATGTGGAAGAGTTGCGACAGCAATACCTCGGGATTATCCAAAGCGAGGAATTCAAGCGGGAGTTTGATCAATTGCTCACCGACTATGTGGGACGCCCCTCCCCACTCTATCCGGCTACCCGGCTTTCTGAACGTTATGGAGCGAACATCTTTTTAAAACGGGAAGACCTCAATCACACAGGCGCACACAAGATCAATAATACCATCGGCCAAATCCTACTGGCGGAGCGGCTTGGCAAACGGCGCATTATCGCAGAGACCGGCGCCGGGCAGCATGGCGTGGCTACGGCTACCGTCTGTGCCCTCAAGGGGCTCCAGTGTGTGGTTTACATGGGAGCCGTCGATATAAAACGGCAGGCCCCCAATGTGGCGCGCATGAAAATGATGGGCGCCGAAGTGATTGCCGCCGAATCGGGCAGCAAGACGCTCAAAGATGCCACCAATGAAGCGTTACGCGATTGGATAAACAATCCGGTAGACACGCACTACATCATCGGCTCGGTAGTAGGCCCCCATCCCTACCCGGATATGGTTGCCCGGTTCCAGTCGGTCATCTCCGCTGAAACCCGCAAACAGTTGCTGGAGAAGACGGACAGGGAGACCCCCGACTATGCGATTGCCTGCGTGGGTGGTGGCAGCAATGCAGCGGGTATGTTCTATCACTTTTTGGATGAACCGCTCGTAAAGCTGATTGCGGTGGAAGCGGCCGGAAAAGGCGTGCATTCCGGCGAATCTGCTGCGACAACCGTTCTGGGACGCGAAGGTGTGCTTCACGGCAGCCGGTCCATCCTGATGCAGACGGACGATGGACAGGTAGTAGAACCTTATTCCATTTCCGCGGGACTGGACTATCCCGGTATTGGCCCCCAACATGCCTGGTTGTACAAAACGGGACGAGCCACCTATGCGAGTGCCACGGACGACGAGGCGATGCAGGCTGGCCTCCTGCTCACCAAACTGGAGGGTATTATCCCTGCTATCGAGAGCGCCCACGCCCTGGCTCAGCTGGAAAAAATGACCTTCAAAGGCAATGAAAATGTCGTGATATGCCTTTCCGGACGGGGTGACAAGGACTTGGATAATTACATGAATTATTTTGGCTTTTAGCAATGAACAGGATTAACAAATTATTCGCCGATAGCGGTGACAAGCGCATACTTTCCATTTATTACACGGCTGGCTACCCGACATTGGATAGTACCCTGACAATCGCGGAAACGTTGGAAAAGTCGGGCGCAGACTTTCTTGAAATCGGCTTCCCATATTCCGACCCTGTGGCCGATGGCCCCGTTATCCAACACAGCTCCGAAGTAGCCTTGCGTAATGGCATGACACTGCATGTGCTTTTTGAACAGCTCAGCAAGCTGCGCGACCGCGTCCACATCCCGGTACTGCTGATGGGATACGTTAATCCGGTTCTGCAGTATGGTATCGATCGGTTCTGCCAATCGTGCAAGGCCGTTGGAGTCGACGGGGTTATTGTGCCGGATCTACCCATGTACGAATACGAAGCACAGTATCGCGCCATTTTTGAGGCAAATGGGCTGAGCAATATCTTTTTGGTTACGCCGCAAACCTCGGAAGAACGTATCCGGAAAATCGACGACTTGTCTACCAGTTTTATTTACCTGTTATCGTCATCTGCCACTACCGGAAAAAACCTTTCGGTATCCGAAGATACAGCGGCTTACTTTTCCCGTATACAACAGATGAAACTGAAAAATCCGGTTGTCGTAGGTTTCGGTATTTCCAACAGGGACACGTTCTTACGTGCCACGGATTATACGGACGGAGCAATTGTTGGAAGTGCTTTCGTCCGGCTGCTGGATGAAGCCAATTACCTGGAAAAGGTTCCGGCATTCATCCAACAACTGAAAGAAGTAACGGATGGTCATTAGTCCATCCGTTCTTTTAAAATTTTTCCGTCCGCATCAAAAAGCACCTTCAGATCGCCTTGACGGCTATCCAAATCGACTGCATAGGACACTTTCCCCCCTTCTTCTATTTTCTTTACTTCGTCAATCCGGTATCCGTTAAATTCGGTCTTGATCTGCTGTTTTACCGCATCAGGCAGCGAGGAGGAAGACAATTCCTCTTCATGTTTCAGCACTTTCCCGTCTGGACTGATAATTGCCTGATGATCACGCCCTACTAAGCTAAGATTAAATTCGACTTCAAAATTGCCATCTTTCCGTCGCTCCCATTCTACCTGCCGCGCTTTCGGAAACTGTTGCTGGAATGCATTCAATACGACTGCGGGGACTCCACGTGGCGCCTGTTGGGCCATTGCAGAAAAATTAGCTGACAAAATAAATGCTAATCCTATAAGTAATTTTCTCATGATTATTTATTTTAAATTGTAAATATATGCGCAAAGTAACAAGCTAAAACGGGAAAAACTTAGGAAATCAGTATGCGCATGTAACATATGGAGGGTTTTGACATCCAATAAACAAAATAACATTTCCTATCTTTAACGCTCCGTGAAATAAGCGGTAAATGGGAACCACTAATTAACATAAATCTATATGAAGATCCTATCATCCATAGCTATCTGGTGGCATACGCTCGAAGGGGTAGAAAAATTTTTCTGGGCCGTGGCAATTTTATTCTCCTTCATGTTCGTCGTGCAGACCGTAATGTCATTTATCGGAGGAGATGACGACGGTACATTTGGGGATTCAGACGACTATGTAGACGGCGATGGCGGAATCGATTATCAGTTTTTCACCATCAAAAATTTTATTACTTTTTTTACGGTATTCGGATGGGTAGGATTGGCTTGCCTTCAGGGTAACCTGCCGATGCTGCATGTGATACTCTGGTCTACGCTATCGGGAGTTATCATCGTCCTGATCATGTTTTTCTTATTTTCACGGATGGCGAAGCTTCGCGCAAGCGGTACCTTACAGATTCAAAATGCCTTGCAGAAGCAGGCGGAAACCTATCTGCGAATTCCGGGGTTGCGAGCTGGCTATGGCAAGGTACATATACGTGTACAAGGTTCACTCCGTGAATTGCGTGCACTTACGGATGACGATGACGATATTCCCACCGGAAAACCGGTAACGGTTATCGGTATCGTAAATGAGAGCATATTATTGGTTACCAGTAAAACGAAAATTTAATTATCAACTATCAATTATCAACTATCAATTATCAATTAACACAAAAACCGTATGGAGTACATCTTAGTTGCAATTGCCGTCGGCATTATCATTGTATTTGTCTTTATTGTTTCCTTATTCAAACGTTATAAACGCTGTCCGTCAGACCGTATTTTAGTCGTATACGGGAAAGTAGGCAAAAATGCTGCTGAAGGTACCCGAACGGCCAAATGTATCCATGGTGGCGCAGCTTTTATCTGGCCGGTTATCCAGGACTACTCCTTTTTGGATCTCACGCCCATTTCCATCGAGGTGAATCTGACTAGCGCACTCAGCAAACAGAATATCCGTGTGGATGTGCCGTCTCGTTATACCGTTGGTATATCTACCGAACCAACCGTGATGATGAACGCAGCCGAGCGACTGCTGGGCCTGCAACGTCCGCAGGTACATGAGCTCGCCAAAGACATCATCCTCGGGCAGATGCGATTGGTGGTGGCTATGATGGACATCGAGGAGATCAACAACAACCGCGACAAGTTCCTTCAAAACATCGCCGCCAACGTCGAAGCCGAGCTTAACAAGATTGGGTTGAAAATGATCAACGTGAACGTAACGGATATCAAAGATGAGAGCGGTTACATCGATGCCCTCGGTAAAGAAGCGGCCGCAAAAGCGATCAACGAAGCTAAAATCCGTGTAGCCGAACAGGAACGTCTTGGCGATATTGGCAAGACGGAAGCCGAAAAGGAACGGGATATAAAAGTAGCTGAAATGCAACGTGACCGGGATGTGGAAGTGGCCATCGCCACCAAAGACAGGGAAGTCAGCATTGCAGGGGCCGGTCGCGATGAGAATATCGGTAAAGCAGAAGCCGAACGGGATACCCGTGTTAAGATAGCCGATGCGAATGCCATCGCCGTACAGGGAGAGAACCTTTCCAAAATCCAGATCGCAGCTTCCGACGCGGAACGCCGCGAACGCGAGGCCGAGGCGCTGAAAAAAGCGGTTGCAGCGGAGAAAGTGCAACAGGCAAAGGCGCTGGAAGAGGCTTACCGCGCCGAGCAACTGGCTGAAGAGGCACGTGCTGAGCGCGACCGCGCCGCACAGAATGCCACCATCGTTGTCGCTGCGGAAATCCAAAAGCAAAAAGCCATCATCGAGGCGCAGGCCGAGGCCGAACAACTGCGGGAAAAAGCCCGGGGAGAAGCCGATGCAATCTTCGCCAAGCTGGAAGCCGAAGCACGCGGGGTATACGAGATGCTAACCAAACAGGCGGAGGGCCTCAAAGAGATTGTCAAATCCGCGGGCGATGATCCGAAAGATGCTGTGCTACTACTGATTACGGATAAATTACCCGAACTGGTGAAGCTGCAGACCGAAGCGATCAAAAACATCAAGATCGACAAAGTCACCGTATGGGATGGGGGAAACGGAGGAAACGAAGACGGGAAGACATCGACCGCCAATTTTGTTTCAGGCCTCTACAAGTCTGTTCCACCCCTCAAAGATATTTTTGACATGGCAGGAATGGAATTGCCCAGCTACCTGGGGGATAGCAAGAAAAGTACGCCTTCCAGCACCACGCAGTCCCTGAAAAACGATCGGCTGGGTGGCGATATACAAGACGCGGAAGAAATAAAATAGCGTCAAAATCCGCCAAGTTTAGAAACATTACGGATTTGGAATCTTGGCGGGTTTTTCCCTATCTTTGCAGCGTCATGGCAAGAGTATTCGTCATATGGCTGACTTTCATTTATGCGTTCTCGGCAACGGGTGCAACGGTACATCTGCACTATTGCTGCGGGGAATCCCAAACGTTGGTGATGCAACCGGAGTATGGGAAATCCGCCCCTGAGGATTGCTCGCTCTGCTTTACACACCACAAAAAGAAAACGGAGGATCCCGTCTGCTGCACCGACGAAGGAAACGATCGTTGTGCCATCGATCAGGCAGGACATGGGCATTGCCAAACGGTGAAGGTAGACGCAAAAAAAACCACAGAAGAACACCTTCCCGGTGCAGATACAAAGCCGGCAAAGATTTATCCGCTGGAGCTATTGGCTTTCACATTAGCCTATGTTATCAACCTGCCGTTGGATACCGACTATGCCATCAAAACGGCAGATGATGCCCCTCCCAATACTGCTGTCCCCTTGTTTATCCAACACTGCACGTACCGTATTTGAGTACTGACCATTGATTCTTCACCGACGGGCCAAGTTCACTGTTTCGCCCGTTGGGGCCATGGTGCAGCCGCACCATATTTTGGTTTTAAATCAATATCAGCATTCAAATTCGTAAAACATGACTTATCTGATCAAAGCGTACACCACGCTATTGTTGTTGCTCCCCATCTCGCTAATGACTAAGGCCCAGAACGAGCATAATTTTATCCTTACTGTGGCGGGCAATTGCAACATGTGCAAAGCCCGGATCGAGAAAGCGGCAAAAGATGCCGGCGCAGAGGCTGCCGCATGGAATGCGGCGAACCAACAACTTCAGCTTTCCCTTCCTTCCGCGAACTCCAACTTGGATACCATCAAAAAAAGCATCGCCGCTTCAGGCCACGATGTAGATGGGTTACGTGCCGATGACGACGCATATAATGCACTACCCGAGTGCTGCCATTACCGGAACCCGTCGAACATCCATAGGGTTACCGGACAAGACCATCGTGATCATGAGGTTACCGGCGTCGTGATGCAGGAAAACAACCGTGGCGAACTCACCCCCATTGAATCGGCCAACATCCACTGGCTGGAAGATGCGACCATCTATGCGCAGACAGATACTTCTGGGGTGTTCAGGATTGACCACGAGGAACACTTCAAACGGCTGATCATCTCCTACGCGGGACACCAGTCCGACACGCTTACTATAAACGACCCACATGAAGTGGTAGTGATCACTGCCAAAGACAACGTATTGGCCGAGGTAACCGTATCTGCGAGGCGGCGTTCCAATTATATTTCGGCCCTCAGCCCGACACGGCTAGAAGTCCTGACCGGGCAGGAACTATTCAAGGCAGCTTGCTGCGACCTCAGTGAAAGCTTCGAAACCAATGCATCCGTAGATGTGGTAAGCAGCGATGCGGTGACAGGCAGCAAACAGATCCAAATGCTCGGCCTAAGCGGTATCTATACTCAACTGACGGTCGAAAACCTACCCGGTCCACGCGGACTGGCTACGCCACTTGGACTCAACAGCATCTCCGGAACATGGATAGAATCCATTCAGATCGGTAAGGGGATCGGGTCGGTAGTAAACGGTTTTGAGAACATTGCAGGGCAAATCAATGTAGAATTGAAGAAACCCGAAACATCGGAACGGTTGTTTTTCAACGCCTATACCAATAACATGGGGCGGTCAGATATCAACGTCAACCTGTCTCATCGGTTTAGTGACCGGTGGACAGGCGGGCTCCTGCTGCATGATAATTTCATGTACAATAAAAACATGAATTTCAGTAAAAATGGATTCCGGGATATTCCGGTGGGAAACCTGTTCTCGGGTGTCAGCCGGTGGAAATACGAAGACGGAAAAGGCTTCATGCTCCAATTTGGCATCAAATTTCTCAGTGATGACCGTACAGGTGGACAAATCGATTTCAATCCCACAACGGATAAGCTTACGGAAAATCGCTACGGACTGGGATTTGACATCGAACGGTATGAGGCATTTGCCAAAATCGGCTATGTATTTCCGCAGCAGACGCAACGCAGCATCGGCCTGCAACTCGCTGGCACGTCATTCAATCAAACCTCCTATTTTGGTCTGCGCACCTATGATGCCGAGCAGCAAAACGGTTATGCGAATTTAATTTACCAGGACATCATTGGCACCGTGGTGCATAAATACCGCACGGGCTTGAGTATGCAATATGACCGGTATAAGGAACAGTACATCGCACAGCGGTTTGGCCGGACCGAAGTCGTTCCGGGCGGCTTTTTTGAATATACCTATGGTCCTTCTGATAAATTTGATGCGGTATTGGGTATTCGCGGCGACTATAATAACCTATATGGCTGGTTCGCGACACCCCGTGCACACGTACGTTATCAACCCGTGGCCGGTACCGTCTTCCGGATCAGCAGTGGCCGTGGCCAGCGCACTGCAAACATTTTTGCAGAAAACACCGCCGCATTGGCCAGTGCTCGGACCGTACGTATCGTTACCCCAGACAATATCCAAAATGCGTATGGGCTGAAACCTGAAATTGCCTGGAATACCGGTATCAGTTTCGACCAATCGTTCCGGTTGTTCCTCCGCGAAGCCTCATTCAGTACTGAATTTTTCAGAAACGACTTTATCAATCAAGTGGTTGTCGACTATGAGAACCCACGTGAATTATCCTTCTATAATCTGGAAGGCAAATCCTATTCGAATAGCCTGCAAACCGAGCTGCGTTTCATGCCGCTAGCTCATTTTGAAACACGAATGGCCTATCGCTTTTTCGATGTAAAAACCACCTACGGAAACACGTTATTGCAACGCCCGCTTGTAGCCCGGCACCGGGGCTTCCTTAATCTTAGCTATGCTACACATAGCAGCGGATGGCATTTCGACTATACGCTCAATATTACGGGTCAGAAACGATTACCCTCCACCGAGGCGAATCCGGTGGAGTATCAGATCCCCGGATATTCACGCGCCTACAGCACGATGAACGCCCAGATCAGCAAAACCGTTGGCAAAACCCGCCCGATTGACCTTTATATTGGGGGCGAGAACCTTACCGACTTTTTTCAGCCAAACCCGATACTCGCGGCCGACCAACCGTTTAGTCCGTATTTTGACTCATCGCTGCTTTGGGGGCCCATCTCCGGACGGATGTTTTATGCAGGGATTCGGTTTAGCATTAAATGAAGGATTAGGGATTAAGGACTAAGGATTAAAGATCAAGGATCGCCCGTCTTTCCTTGATCCTTATTCTTTTTCATCTGTAAATAATTTTGTTCCATCGGTCAGATGGAGCTTACCTTGTTTAAAATTTACATTTCCTTGTGTGATAAAAATGAAATTTTAAACATGGACGGTTCATTTAACATTAAAAAAGCGGGAATGGAGCACTTCGCTGAGTTTCGCAGTAGGCAGCCCGACCACATTGGTGTACGATCCTACGATCTTCTCAATGGCCACAATGCCGATCCACTCCTGGATACCGTAAGCACCTGCTTTATCAAAGGGTTGGTAATGCTGGACATAATAATCAATCTCATCGGCCGATAGACTCCGGAAATGCACTTCGGTGAGATCGTGAAATACCTCGATAGCTCCTTCATGTAAGAGTGCCACTGCGGTGATCACCTCATGCCGCCTGCCGGATAACAGGGTGAGCATTTCTTTTGCATGGACTTCATCCTTCGGCTTGCCAAGTACCCGGCCATCGATGGTTACAATGGTATCCGCTGTGATGACCAACGCATCGGTAATTTCCTCCCTGAAAGCCTGGGCTTTTTTTTCGGCTATGTAACGTACCGCTGTCACCGGATCCAGTTCATCGGGGAAAGATTCCTCCACTTCACGGATAGCCACCGTAAACGAAAGCCCCATCAATGAAAGCAGTTCTTTCCGTCTGGGCGATTGAGAAGCAAGGATAATACGCATTGCGAATCGATTGTCTGCTATTACTGTTCTTTCAGATACTGGCTACCTCCGGATCCTCATGCCACGTGCCTTGTAATTTCATTACTTTTTCGATCACATCGCGTGCAGCTCCCTGACCGCCCTTACAGAACGACACGTAAGCCGAGATTGCCTTAATCTCCTCCACAGCGTCGGCCGGACAGGTGGCAAATCCCGCCACCTTCATATTGCCTAGATCGGGTATATCATCCCCCATGTATAGAATATCCCGATAGGTCAGTTGACGGAATGACAGCCATTCACGCAATACTGCACTTTTGTCACTCACTGATAGAAAAACATCTGCTATTCCCAATCCTTCCATTCTCTTTTTTACCCCTGCCGATCGTCCGCCGGTAATCACAGCCATGGGATACCCCCTTTTTATGGCCAGTTGCATGGCGTAGCCATCTTTTATATGAAACGACCGAAGTTGATCGCCCTGTTCCGTAACCAATATATTTCCATCAGACAACACGCCATCCACATCAAACACAAAGGCCTTTACCTGCTTAAACTTATCAAATAACATGATTTAAGTACTATTTGAAGCCAAACTTAGCATTAAAATCCGAACTTTATGAGTACTGGGCAAAAAGTGTTATTCTGGGTGACATCGTGTCCACTAAACCCGTCGTCCTTAACCGTTCTCGCTACACGTTTGAAAAGACAGCCATTATAAATGGCCACAATAGTCCGTATTTTATTTTGGCATGGCCTTTGCTCTTATAATAGAAACGCTTAAAAAATAATATATAAGCGGATTTACAAGCAATGTTCTTTTGACAATTTATTAACAAAAGTTTCATTGAAAAATAAAAAAGAGATGCTATTTTTGCATCAGAAAACAAACCCGGGTAGTGCCGGGATTTTAAAGTGTCTTTTCATAATTTAGGTTTATAATTGGTTAGTAACAAACCCCGGTGCCCATCACCGGGGTTTTGTTTTAGTTACTTCTTTTCTCCTTTATCCGTACTGCTTCCCGGTTTTGCAATGGATCCGCGCATATCTGTATCTGCCTGTATATTTTGCATCCGGTAGTAATCCATTACACCCAAATTACCATTCCGGAATGCTTCAGCCATAGCCAAAGGCACCTGTGCCTCGGCTTCGATTACTTTGGCACGTGCTTCCTGTGCTTTGGCCCGCATTTCCTGCTCGGATGCCACGGCCATCGCACGGCGCTCTTCCGCCCGCGCATTGGCTACCTTGAGGTCGGCCTCCGCTTGGTCCGTCTGCAATTTTGCCCCTACGTTTTCTCCGATATCGATGTCTGCAATGTCAATCGACAAAATCTCAAACGCAGTACCGCTGTCCAGTCCTTTTGCCAAAACAGTTTTTGAAATACGGTCCGGATTTTCCAACACCTCTTTGTGATTGGAAGCCGAACCGATCGTAGTTACAATCCCCTCTCCTACGCGGGCCAAAATGGTCTCTTCACCTGCTCCACCCACCAACTGATTGATATTGGCTCTTACAGTAACCCTTGCTTTCGCGATCAGCTGAATACCGTCCTTAGCCACGGCCGCTACAGGCGGCGTATTGATGACACGTGGGTTGACCGATATCTGCACGGCATCAAACACATCCCGTCCCGCCAGATCAATGGCCGTCGCCAGCTTGAAATCCAACGGAATATTGGCTTTGTCTGCTGAAATCAATGCCTTGATTACACTGTTTACGTTTCCACCTGCCAGGTAATGCGTTTCGATTTCATTCGAAGAAATATTCAGTCCGGCCTTGGTGGACGTAATCATCGCATTGGTAACCAAGGCGGGCGAAACTTTGCGCAGGCGCATCAGTAATAAATTCAACAAATTGACCCGGACACCGGACAACTGCGCGGTGAACCAAAGGTTTACGGGGAGCAAATAAAGTAAGACAAAGAATGCTACGATAACTCCGACGATCATCAGAATAGGGGTGAAATTGGGATCCATACGGTCTAATATGTTTAATGATGCTGTTTTAAAACTTCTAAAGATACAACTTTTATTTGTTTTACGCGGCAATCCGGTTTTATGTTTGGATAACCCAACCCAAACCGCTATTTTTAACGCATTTCAAAGATAGCTGCTGATCACCATGAACATTATACCTGTAGTGGATACACGTACAGCCCACTTGTTTGTAACCATGCCATTGCGTCTCTATCGGAGTGATCCTAATTATATCCGGCCGCTCAACGCGGATGTTGAAGCCGTGTTTGATCCCGAAAAGAACCCCCGCTTCCAGCGGGGGAATTGCGCACGATGGCTGTTGCTGGATCGTTCGGACAATCCGATCGGTCGTATCGCGGCGTTTTACGAAGAAAAAACCGGCAATACCGAATCCTGGGTGGGCGGATGTGGTTTTTTTGAATGCATCCACAATCAAAAGGCCGCCGATCTGCTGTTTGATACGGCCAAGTCATGGCTGTTGGAACACGGCGTAGAAGGGATGGATGGTCCCATTAATTTTGGCAACCGGGAACGTTGGTGGGGACTACTCGTTGACGGCTTCCATCCGCCGTGCTACTGCTGCAACTATAATCCTCCTTATTACCAGGAACTTTTTGAGCATTATGGATTCCAGGTATATTTCAAACAGTTTACCTACCGCCGGGAAATTGCCACGCGTCTTTCCAGCAGAGTAGGTGAAAAAGCGCTGAACGCCCTTCAGGATACAGGATACACCTTCGGGCATATTAACCGCCGCCAGCTTGGGAAGGCTGCCGAAGATTTCCGTTCCGTATACAACGAAGCCTGGGCAAAACACGAAGGAGTAAGTCCGATGAGTGCCGAAAGTGCACACAAATTGATACAGAGCATGAAACCCATCATCGATCCGAAAATCATCTGGTTTGCATACCACGAAAATCGGCCGGTGGGCTTTTGGGTCAATATACCGGACGTTAATCAATTGATTGTCAAGCACACGAATGGCCGACTTACATTACCCGCGAAAATACGCTTTCTGTGGAACCGGTGGCGTAAACGTTGCAAAACCATGTTTGGCATCGTATTCGGTGTGGTACCAGCGCACCAACGCAAGGGGCTCGAAGCAGCTCTTGTGGTGGCTGCTGCCAAGGTCGTGCAGGACTCCAAACAAGTGAAGTATGAAGAGTTACAGATGAATTGGATCGGCGATTTTAATCCGAAAATGATGAATGTAGCCCGGTATATCGGTGGTACGATCTATAAAACGCACCATACCTACCGTTACTGGTTTGATCGTACCAAACCCTTTGAGCGGCATCCCATACTTTAGGCTTGACTTTTTTATTTTTACAAACGGGAGAACGGCTAATTAACAATGAAAAAAATATCATTCAAGGCACATATATATATTGGCTTTTCCCTACTGATAAGCATCCTATGCATTAGCCCATTTTATATATTGTATCTGTCCAAATACATTGACATTTCGCCATGGATACTTAACGATGTCAAAATTACCCTTCTGATTACTGCAAGCTTGACATTTGCGGTCATCTGCTGGTTACTTATTTATGTGACTAAGACTTTCGAACGCCAAAGAAGGATACAATTACTCCTCCGCGAAACCAACAGTAATTTAGCCAAGCTTTCCGATGAAAAGGAGCTAGACAACTGGATATTGAGCGGTTTGGCCAAGCTCGATGAAAATACCCGCGGTGGACTCAGTGAGCAGGAAATTGCGACGAACACCATCCGGGAAATCTGTAAGTACCTCAACGCAAAGATTGGGGTCATTTACCTGAAAAGCAGAGCAGATGAAAACACATTCGTACGGATGGGATCGTATGCTGCCGACGTGCAATCCCTTCGTCCCAATATAGAAAGCGGCCAAGGCCTCGCGGGTGAATGCATCGCCTCCGGGGAAACCATCGTCCTTTCGGAAATACCCAAAAACTACCTGACTGTTACGTCTTCGTTGGGCAATAGCAAACCTGAATACCTCGTCATACAACCACTTGTCTACAAAAACGAAGCCGTTGGTGTAATGGAACTTGGCTTTTTCCACAAAATTGATGATACGATACTGCGTTTTCTCGAAAAGGCCGCAGTTAACCTGGCCACTGCAACTGAAGTAGCCATAGCCCATGCCACCCTCACCCTGCTTTATGAAGAAACACAGCAACAGGCCGAGGAACTCGAAGCTCAGCAAGAGGAGCTACGGACCACCAACGACGAACTCATCCACAAAACCCATCAGTTAGCGGCATCTGAAGAAGAATTGAGGATACAGCAGGACGAGTTGAGACATACCAATCTTGAACTTCAGGAAAAGGCGAGGTTACTGGAAGAGCGCAATTTCTCCATCGAACAAGCCCGTCAGTCCATCGCGATGAAAGCGAACGAACTAGAACAGTCGGGCAAATACAAATCGGAGTTTTTAGCGAACATGAGCCATGAGTTGCGAACCCCGTTGAACAGCATTCTCATACTCGCCAAACTGTTGGAAGACAATAAACCCGGTAACCTCTTGCCGGATCAACTGAAATATGCGTCAGTGATCCACAATGCCGGGAAAGACCTGCTACATTTGATCAACAACATTCTTGATTTATCAAAAATCGAATCCGGGAGCATGGAGCTGGTGATCGAAGACACAATGCTGTCGTCCATCGCCCAGGATTTGTTGGACCTCTTCAATGGTGTCGCAAACGGAAAATCAATTGATTTTAAGGTCGTTGTTGACAGCACCCTACCCCCTATCATCGCAACAGACGAACAGCGCCTGCGGCAGATTCTAAAAAATTTACTTTCCAATGCGTTCAAATTCACGAAAGAAAACGGAAAGGTAGAGCTTATGTTTACACGGGGTGCGAATGATACACTGGTGTTATCCGTAAAAGATACCGGTATCGGCATCCCCGAAAGCAAACAGCAATTGATATTCGAAGCCTTTAAACAAGCAGATGGTTCAACAAACCGTAAATTCGGAGGTACCGGTTTGGGGCTCTCGATTTGCCGCGAACTGGCCACCATGCTGGGCGGAGAAATCCAGCTTGAAAGCCGGGAGGGGGCAGGCAGCACCTTTACCCTGATACTTCCCATGCAGTTTAAGGCAGAAGCAGCGAGCGCAGTCGTTACCGACTACACCGGCTCACCCACGGTAACAGTACCGGAACAAGAGATGCCAACTGGGCCGCAGGTACCTCCGCAATCGGCTAACACCGGAAATCCCAAAAGGCTACTAATTATCGAGGACGATCAAAATTTTGCGGAAATACTGGAAAATTGCGCCCATGAGCATGGATTCGAGACGCTGGTCGCCCACCAGGGCGACACAGGACTGCAGATGGCTGTGGAACACCTACCCGATGCAATCATTTTGGACCTTGTACTACCCGCAATGGATGGCTGGACCGTACTGAAAAAACTGAAACTCAACCCCGGCACCGAAAATATCCCCGTACACCTGATGTCGGCAGACCGGCCAAACAGGCGAAAAATCAAAGAAGCTGCCGTGGGCTTTCTTAAAAAACCAGTTGACAAAAAATCATTGGATGATGCATTCGAACATCTTCACAAGATGACCGAATCTCCACTCAGAACGGTATTGGTTGTCGAAGATCAAAAAATCCAAAGCGATAGCCTCAAAACAAGCCTGGAAGAAAGTGGTGTGGACGTGATACAAGCTTTTACCGGCAGTCAGGCAATTCAGTTCCTTACATCCGGCGAACATTTCGACTGTATCATTCTCGATATCAACCTGCCGGATAAGTCCGGAGCGGATTTGCTCGATGAAATCAAAGGTATTCCTCAATATGCAGACACACCCGTTATCATCAACACTGCAATGGACCTCAATGCAGAAATGACGGACCGCATGCTTCACCACACGAAAACGCTGGTGATGAAATCGGATAAATCGAACAGCCGGATCCTCGACGAAGTAAATCTGTTTATAAACCGGATAAAAAATGGCACGCCTGCCGCGCATTCTTTCCCTTGGCTTGGCGGATCTCTATCAAAAAAGCAACCGCTTGACAATGCGTTGGAAGGCAAGCGTATTTTGTTGGCAGATGACGACATGCGTAATATATTCGCCTTAAGCACGGTTTTTGAATCCTATAACCTGATCGTGGAGACGGCAAATAACGGAACAGAGGCCCTGTCCATTCTTCAGCAGAAACCCGGTATCGATTTGGTATTGATGGATATTATGATGCCTGGGATGGATGGTTACGAAGCCATCGCTAAAATCCGCACCCATAAAAAGTTTGCAAAACTGCCCATCATTGCGCTTACGGCAAAGGCGATGCCGGACGACCGGCGGTTGGCACTTGAGGCGGGCGCCAATGACTATATCACCAAACCCGTAGATGTGAATAAATTACTTTCGCTCATACGGGTGTGGATCAGCTAATAAGTGGCAACTAAAATGAGTTTGTCGTTTGAAAACCTGGAAGAATTGATTGAATTGGTCAACCATGTCCATGGTTTTGATCTGAATGGATATTCGCGTGCTTCGCTTAAAAGGCGTATTTCCCGTATCCTCGATTTGTATAGACTTGATTTCCGTGGATTGAAACACAACCTGATTAATACTTCTGGCTTTTTCTACCGCTTCCTTGGTGAGATCACGGTCAACGTCACCGAAATGTTCCGTGATCCGCTTTTTTACGTTGCATTGCGTGAGGAAGTTTTTCCCTATTTGGCCACTTTTCCGCACATAAAGATATGGAGTGCAGGTTGTTCCACCGGTGAAGAGGTTTATTCATTAGCCATACTACTTAAAAAACAAAATCTCTATGACCGTTCTTTTATTTACGGCACAGACATCAATTCAAAGGTTCTTGAAACGGCCAAACAGGGTATTTTTGATCTAGGAAAGATGAAAGTGTACTCCGATAATTACTTACAGACGGGATGTGACGATTCTTTTTCCGACTATTACACTGCGGGATACGGCGCGGCTGCCATCCACCACGATTTGCGAAAAAACATCCTGTTTTCGATTCATAATCTCGTTTCGGATGGCGTATTCAATGAATTTCAGTTGATCACCTGCCGTAATGTCCTGATTTATTTCGATACAGCATTGCAGGAGCGTGTGTTTAACCTTTTGTATGAAAGTTTAGCCCTCTTTGGTTTTCTTGGTCTGGGATCAAAAGAGACCCTCCGATCGGAGCACCTGAGAGAGCGTTTTAGACTTATTAACAAAAAACAAAATATTTATCAAAAGATTGCCTAATTTAACTCCATATGCTGTTAGCAAACTTCAAAAAATTGAAGTACTGCTATTGGCATGCTCTGCCGGTGGATTTAATGTGTTGTTCAACATGCTCAAAGTATTCCCGGGAGGCCTGCCAATTGCAATCGTGGTCATCGTTCATCGAAATGCCCGATATGAAACTAACATCGAGGAGAGCATCATGACCAAATCTCATATTACCGTCAAGGTGGCGGAAGAAAAAGAACCTATCCGGCGAGCTACGGCTTATTTTGCGCCGGCAGGATATCATTTGTTGATTGAGCCGGACCATACTTTTTCACTGGATATCTCGGAACCGGTAAATTTCTGCAGGCCTTCCATTGACGTAACCCTACAAAGTGCTGCCGATGTGTATGGACCGGCCATCGCAGCGGCATTATTATCCGGAGCCAACCAAGACGGTGCACAAGGTATGTGTGCGGTGCAACGCGCGGGAGGACTCTGCATCGTACAGGATCCACGGGAGGCAGCGGTCAAAACCATGCCCGAAGCAGCGATCGGACTCGGGGCGGCCGATCTTATTCTTACAAACGAAGAACTCATTACATTCAGCCGACAGCTGGATACTTATATTTGACAGAAATCAGTTGACAGAAATCAGCATGGAGAAATTAAAATTAGTTATTGTTGATGATAAGGAGGAAAATGTACTCAGCCTAAAGGCACTGTTGGCCGATATCGACAATTTAGAAATATGGGGGAGCACTTCACCGAACGAAGCACTGCGCTATTGCTGGAACCAGGATGTGGCCATCGCATTGGTGGATGTACAAATGCCCGAGATCAATGGGTTTGAATTTGTCTCGTTATTGCAGAGCAATCCGAAAACCTGGCAAATCATGGTAATCATGGTGACTGCAATTTCCAAGGAAGACAAATTTCTCCTTAAAGGACTGCACAGCGGCGCCGTGGATTACCTCTATAAGCCCCTCAATCCGGACATCACGATTGCGAAGGTCAAGTCGTTTATGCAACAAGTGTATATCCAACGGGAGCTAAAACGGAAAAATGAAGAGCTGGAACGATCCCATATAGAGCTGGTCAAGGCAAAAAAAGAAGCGGATCTTGCCCGGAAATCGAAAGAAAATTTCCTCGCCAACATGAGCCATGAGATACGTACTCCTATTAACGGTATTACGGGAATCACGACGATGTTGCGAAACTCCCCCCTCAATGAAGAACAGTCGGAATGGTTGGATTACCTGGAAAATGCTTCACAGCAGCTACTGCTAATCATTAATGACATCCTCGACCTTTCCAAAATTGACTCGGGCAAAATGCGGCTGGATTATGCCAAAACATCGCTTACCAACATCTTGAAAGAACTCACGAATTTATTCGCCTATAAAGCCGAACAAAAAGGAATTGCGTTTCAAGTAGTCAGCGACGAAAACCTGCCCAAGCATATCCTTGCAGACTCATTGCGCCTGACGCAAATATTGAGTAACCTGATTTCCAATGGCATCAAATTTACTGAAAAAGGAAGCGTCACGCTCGAAGCCAAACTCCTCAAGCGATCAAAACATCGCGCACACATCCAGTTTTCCGTAAAAGATACCGGTATTGGCATCACCGACAGTGCGCTGGATAAGATTTTCCAGTCGTTCGAACAGGGAGAGGAAGGCATTACCAAACGCTTTGGCGGCACCGGACTAGGGCTCGCCATTGTAAAGCGCCTGGTCAACCTGCATCAAGGCCAGATCCATGCGTATAGTGAACTGGGTAAAGGGAGCGAATTCGTTTTTCAATGCTGGTTTGACGAAGAATCTTCCGAAGCAACCCCCAAATCCGAAAAAAGACAATATACGGATTTACCGCCGCTGACTGACATCCGTATACTCCTTGCGGAAGACAATGAGTTGAACAGCTTTATGGTTACCCATATGCTCAATACCTGGGGCATCACTGTCGATACGGTAAAAAATGGAAAGGAAGCCCTGGAAAAAGTAGAAACTACTCCATACAACTTAATTCTTATGGATGCACATATGCCCATCATGAGTGGATTTGATGCAATCCGTACCATCCGGAACGATCCACAGGAGCACATCCGTAAGATACCCATTATTTCTATTTCCGCTTCGGTACTGCAACGTGAGCAGCAGGCTGCATACGCCGCGGGGGCCGACGCCGTAGTGGGAAAACCATTCGATCCGGTATCCTTGTACCAAATCATCAAGACCCTGACACATACGACGACAAAAAACACAAAGTGACATTAAAATTACAATCAGGTGATAATTGCACTTTTGTACATTTTTAAATTCGACTACCTTTGGGGCGCAAACAAACAGCAATTTGAAATGAAGCGATTATTTTTGATGCCCGTAGTAGCGGGAGCCGTTTTTTTCGCCGCCTGCGGTGGCAACCAAACGAAAGAGCAATCTTCCACTGAATCAACTGAGTCAGCAGCCCCCACAGAACAAGCACCTGCTGCAGATATTCCGGGGTTAGATACAGTGGCTGTAAGCAATGACCTGACCTTAAATGCGAACGATCTAATGACGTTTGATAGAAAACTCTTCCGGGTAAAAGCCGGTCAATCGGTAAAACTGACGTTGCATAACGTAGGAGAGATGCCTAAAGAATCCATGGGACATAACGTGGTTGTCCTTGCGCCTGGAACCGATCTTCCTGCTTTTGGTGGTGAAGCCATTAAAGCGGTTGACACCGAATACATTCCGGTTACCTTTGGATCATCCATCGTGGCTCACACCAAATTATTGGGACCAGGTGAAACGGATGTTATCGAATTTACGCTGGACGAAAAAGGTGTTTATCCTTTCGTTTGCAGCTTTCCGGGTCACTACGGTGTGATGCAAGGAAAAATTGTAGCCGAATAAGACAAATAGCCTTTCATTTTTATAAAAAGACAGCCGTACGGCTGTCTTTTTTTGTATCTTTGACCATCTGAGTAGACTAACATCATCACATGCAATACGACGTCATTGTAATCGGTAGCGGACCCGGCGGATATGTGGCCGCTATCCGCTGTGCGCAATTGGGCCTGAAAACAGCCGTCATTGAAAAATACAGCACATTTGGGGGTACCTGCCTAAACGTAGGGTGTATTCCTTCCAAAGCCCTTCTGGACTCTTCGGAACATTACCACAACGCTGCCCATCATTTCGGGAGCCATGGTATCAATCTGAGCAATCTCAAAGTTGACATGAAGCAGATGATTGCCCGGAAGGATGATGTTATCAAGCAAAATGTAACCGGCATCGAATTTCTTTTCAAGAAAAATAAGATTGACAGCTTTACCGGAGTGGGATCTTTTGTGGATAAGAACACCATCAAGGTGACAAAAAATGACGGCAAGACCGAGCAGGTCAGTGGCAAACATGTGATTATCGCGACCGGATCCAAACCGACAGCGCTGCCTTTTCTCCCCGTTGACAAGAAGCGGATCATCACTTCTACCGAGGCATTGGCACTTGCAGAGGTACCCAACCACCTCATCGTTATCGGTGGCGGGGTAATTGGTCTGGAACTAGGCTCAGTCTACGCCCGGCTGGGTTCAAAAGTATCCGTTATCGAATACGAAAAAACCATCCTTCCAACCATGGATGGCGGATTGGGCAAGGAACTGCAACGGGTATTAAAAAAAACACTAGGCATGGAATTTTACCTGGGCCACAAAGTAACAGGAGGAACGGTCAAAGGGAAAAAAGTGACGATCACCGCCGAGGATCCAAAAGGGCAGCCTGCAAAATGGGAAGGCGATTACTGCATCGTCGCTGTGGGCCGCACAGCCTATACGGAGGGACTCGATTTGGACAAGATCGGCATCAAGTTGGAAGAACGGGGTAAGAAAGTACCGGTAAATGAAAATCTGGAAACACCGGTACCGGGGGTATATGCCATCGGTGATGTAATCAAAGGAGCCATGCTTGCCCATAAGGCAGAGGATGAAGGTGTCTTCGTTGCCGAACGCATTGCGGGGCAAAGACCCCACATCGACTACAACCTGATCCCGGGTGTCGTATACACATGGCCCGAAGTAGCCAGTGTCGGGAAAACCGAAGAACAACTGAAAGCGGAAGGCCGCAGCTACAAGACCGGCTCTTTCCCCTTTAAGGCCAGCGGACGTGCAAAGGCCAGCGGCGATACAGACGGGTTTATTAAAGTATTGGCGGACACCGAAACAGACGAGGTGCTGGGCGTACACATGATTGGGCCGAGGGCAGCAGACATGATTGCCGAGGCGACCGTCGCCATGGAATACCGGGCATCGGCCGAAGACATCGGCCGGATTTGCCATGCACACCCTACCTTTACGGAAGCATTCCGGGAGGCGTCTTTGGCTGCCACGGCCAACCGGGCGATTCACATGTAGAAGACATGAATTTCCATACACGCAAGTGGGTAAAACCCGAGGACCTCAACCCAAACGGCACGTTGTTTGGAGGCACATTGCTCCGATGGATCGACGAAGAAGCCGTAATTTATGCCATTGTACAACTAGGTAATCCCCATGTGGTCACTAAATTTATTTCTGAAATCAACTTCGTAAGTTCGGCTAAACAGGGTGACATTATCGAACTGGGTATTACCGCTACGCACTTCGGCCGGACATCTATTACACTTACCTGCCAGGTGCGCAACAAAATAACACGCCAGCGTATCTTAACAATAGATAGATTGGTATTTGTCAATCTCGACCCGGAGGGGAATCCATCACCACACGGAAAGACGGAAATTACATACGCCTATTCGGGTGACCGTCCTTAAGATCGTTCTTCGTGCCTCAACTTCCTTTCGACGAAAAATGGGGCAAAAGGAATCAGCGAAGCAAGGAAAAATATCGCCACACGGCTAAATTTCCATTTGTATTTGTCTGTGCACATCCACAGCAAATAAACGTAGGCGATAAACAGGATGCCGTGGGCCCACCCCACATATTTAACACCCAAAGCAGCCCACTCAAAATCAGTGGTACGCTTCAATACAGAAAATGTAACCAAGACAACCATGGAGATCCCCTCTACCAAGGCAACGTTACGAAACCAATCCAAAATTTTGTTATTCGCGCTCATGATGATTAAATTGGGCGCAAAATAGGCAATTATGTACCATCCGGCACCATAGTTAACAGGCTTTGACCAAAATGTGACCGTTAACCGATACTTTTGGGTTTCCCGGCTTTCCAAAAAAAAGCGTAAGTTTGTAGCCACCGTATTTTTGATCTGACAGCAAAAAACAGGAATCAATCTCAGGAAACAGAATATATATGAACTACGACATCATTGTAATCGGGAGCGGACCGGGTGGTTATGTTGCGGCCATCAGGGCATCCCAGCTTGGTTTTAAGACCGCCATTATAGAGCGGGAGTCCTTGGGCGGCATCTGCCTCAACTGGGGCTGTATTCCCACAAAGGCTTTGCTTAAAAGCGCACAAGTATTTGAATACCTTAACCACGCCGAAGACTATGGCATTAAGGTAACCGGCGGTGAGCCCGATTTCGGTGCTATTATCAAACGTAGCCGTGGGGTAGCCGACGGTATGAGCAAGGGCATCCAGTTTCTGATGAAGAAGAACAAGATCGATGTCATCATGGGTACTGCCCGCATTAAAAAGGGCGGAAACATTGAAGTAAAAGATGCAGAAGGCAATACCAAAACGTATCAGGCAAAACATACCATTTTAGCTACAGGCGCACGCTCGCGTGAATTACCCAACCTGAAACAAGATGGTAAGCGAGTGATTGGCTACCGCCAGGCAATGAACCTAGAAAAGCAACCCGAGTCATTGGTGGTTGTGGGATCCGGAGCCATCGGTGTTGAATTTGCCTATTTTTATAATGCCATTGGGACGAAAGTGACCGTAGTGGAATATCTTGACCGCATTGTGCCGGTGGAAGATGAGGAGGTATCCAAACAACTGGAACGCAGCCTTAAAAAGGCGGGTATTCAGATCCTTACCGGTGCCGAGGTACAGTCTGTAGATACCTCGGGCAAACTGAGCAAAATACAGATCAAAACGTCAAAAGGTACCGAAACGATCGAAGCTGAAACGGTACTCTCAGCAGTTGGCATTACTCCCAACATTGAAAACCTCGGGTTGGAAGAAGTGGGTGTCAAAACAGAGAAGGGCCGTGTAGTGGTAGATGATTTCTATAAGACGAATGTGGAAGGTGTTTACGCCATCGGTGATATCGTGAAAGGCCAAGCCCTGGCACACGTAGCGTCTGCCGAAGGCATTACCTGTGTCGAAAAAATCAAAGGCCTGGATGTTCATCCCATCGATTACAATAACATTCCGGGATGTACGTACTGTTCGCCGGAAATTGCTTCAGTAGGATACACCGAAAAAGCGGCGAAAGAGGCCGGATATGAAATCAAAGTAGGCAAGTTTCCCTTCTCCGCATCCGGCAAGGCGAGTGCTGCGGGTGCTAAGGATGGTTTCGTTAAAGTCATCTTCGATGCCAAATACGGGGAATTTCTAGGTGCCCACATGATCGGTTTCAACGTTACCGAGATGATTGCGGAAGTAGTGGTGGCACGCAAACTGGAAACCACCGGACACGAAATCATCAAATCTGTACATCCACATCCTACCATGAGCGAAGCCATCATGGAAGCAGCAGCCGATGCATACGGAGAGGTGATACACCTATAAACAGTTATTAAGGGAGGGCAATGCCTTTTTGGATGCTCTCCCTCCTTTTAAACCGCAACTAGTTCCTGAATCCAATCCAAGAATTAATTTATCCCGGATTAACCAACCTTGAATGGAAGGTGATTTTTGTGGGTTCCCGCCCTTCTTCCGTCTCTATTAGTTGAAAGAGCAACTCAGCCGCTTTTCTCCCCTGGTCTCCGGGAAATTGTTCGATAGACGCCATGGGTGGGTTTTCTATATATTTCCAAAGCGGATAATTTGCATAGCTGATAAAGTGGATATCCTGATTGAGGGCGACTCCCCGTTTCCGTACGGCTTTCATTACATCCATTGCCACATAATCATTGAAGGAAACCACCGCAGACGGCCTATCCGACAAAGCCAAAAGCTGCAAAATGGCGGCCTCATTACCCTCAGGCGTCAGGTCTGTATTGACCATGTATTCTTCTTTAAACGGTATACTGTGTTTGGATAGACCTTTTCTGTATGCCTTTTCGCGCTCCATGCTAGCCAGCAGACGTGCGGGACCATTAATCAGCGAGATCGCATGGTGCCCACAGGAAACAAACCGATCAATGGCTTCCAGCATACCGGTCTCCAGATCACAATATACCTTATGTATGTTCTCAATATCCGGTACACAATCAAAAAAAACGATGGGTATACCTGCGCTTTCCATCAGTTCTATAAAGGGATAATTTTGCGTATTCTTGCCGATTGACATCAGTACGCCGTCGACCCGATGCGTTTTCAGTGTCTGGAGTATGCGCATTTCACGGTCGGCATCGTCCAGGGATTGCCCCATGATGACTGTATAATTCTTTTCACTGGCCACATTTTCAATTTCACTGATCGCCGCTGAAAAAAAAGGCTCCGACAGACTTGGGAGCACTACCCCTACCGTAAACGTCTTACGCTGCTTAAAAAAAATTGCTGTTTGGTTGGGTTCGTAATTTAATTCAGCCGCGACCTTCTTCACACGCATCGTAGTTACCAGCCCAATACTTGGGTGGTCATTCAGTGCCCGGGAAACGGTAGAAGGTGAAATCTTCAACCGTTTGGCAATTTCCTTGATTGTTGCTGGCTTCCCTTCTTTCATTGAAGTGCAAGATACTAATTATCACCCAAAGTTGCATAGTTAAAAAAGATACATACCCTTATTTCGCCGATTATCCAGGACACCATTCAAAGAAGGAGTACGAGTTTTGGTTCCGTTTACGGCTGTCTTTGCCTGAGGGCTAACCTGCTGGTCAGAAAAACTACCGTTACGCACATAATATAATGCCTCAGCGATCATATCCTCTTCAACATCGCCAAAATCTTTTGTGAGATCATCGTAAATCAATTTATCGACTTCCATGCCTGAAAAATAGTTGCCGTATCCCACTGAATTAAATGTCTGGAACGATACCGCATAGAGGTCTACCCCTAAGATATTCCAGTTGAAAAATCCAACCGGCTTTCCATACGTTCTGTGCTCACCAATCAACTTTACGTCCACGTGCGGCGTTAAATTGTTAATCAATAGCTCGCTAGCTGATGCAGTCCCTTCCGTTACCAAAAAATAAATGCGGCGAAGGTTGAGGGCATTCGTCTTATGGAAATGCACAGGAGAGAAATCAATGCGGACCCGATGAGCCAGTAAAAAGTCGTCCAATCGAGGATTCACCTTATTCGTATACATTAACCCGCTGCCTACCGATGAAGGTGCTAGCAAATTTGAAAGATACTCAGCGGTCACGACGGCTCCTCCCCCATTGTATCGGAGATCTACGATCATTTCCTCGACCCCTGCCCCCTCAAACCGTGTCATCAGTTGATCCAGTTGCTGTTTAACATACGTCGCGTTCCCCCAATCGTTGAGCGTTGAAACAAAGGCATCAAACGCAAAGTATCCCACTTTCTTTTCCCCAACGGTATACACCTGACTTGCCAATATAGGCTGCAATTGATAATTGCTACGATTCAGTTGGAGTGACACCTCACTCCCATCCGGCTTTCGGAGTAACAGATCCACACTGTTGCCATCCAGCGCATTGAAAAGAAAATCAAAATTATCAGCTTCTATAGATGCGAGCGATAAATCGCTTCTGCCATTTATGCGTAGCACCTGCCACCCCCTTTTTACGCCAGCTTGATCTGCAGGTGAACCTGGATCTACTTTTTTGATATACAGATCTGTGTCGTTATGGTAACGAACGTCAAACCCGAAGCTACCGGCTAGTCCCTGCTGTATTTCCGCATTAACGGTTCCCCAACGGTCCAAAAAGCTGAAACGGTCGAGCGGATTTCCTTTCTCGTCTTGAGCATATGTCTTCAACGATTCCAAGACCGCATCCGCAGAATTGAAGCGGCCGGTGTTTCCCCGCACATCCCCAAACCAATCGGGTAAATCGTCCTGCCACAGGTAAAACCCATACGTATACAGATAAACCGAATCTTTCAATAGGTCTTCGTCCGTATCCGCCTGTTTAGGGCGTTCGAGCTTCGGCATGACTGTATCCTCGCTACAAGCCGACATAACGAGGGTTAACACCCCCATTACCATAAAAATTTTTATCGTCATTCTATTCATTTGTCGTCTGTCAAAATCCGTTCTACATCCACGCTATCCACACCCGCAATCCTTGCCAGCCTATCATCGCCGGGGGCATGGATATATAAAACATCCTCGCTCTCCAAGCCGTTTTCCGCCAGCAAAAACGTCATGGGTTCCTTCTGCTGGCCAGCCAGTTCTTCTTCAAAATACACTTTGATAACCCGGTCCAGCCCTTCCCATTCCACATGCCTCAATTTATTCAACTGCATGGCAGGGTTTCCGCCGGTCAATATAAAAAGCGGCTTCCCGTTTTCGTGTGCTGCCCGCATAATGTCCCTGACGGATTCATAAAGCAACAGTTTTAAGGGGAGTTTTGCTGTAAAATGGAGCCGATCAAACTGTGCTTGGTACTTGTTATCGATACCGAATACTTCAGCGCCCCGTTCAAAAAGTCTGTCTTCGCCGTGATGCATATAGGCCGATTTCAGAAACTCGGTCAGATCTTTGGCGGGCGGCACGGTTTCGGTGTATTCAAGCAAATTTGCGAACAGATAATATACTTGTAAAAGATAATCCTTTTTTGGAAAAAGCACATCATCCAGTCCAATGACAAGTGCCCTTTTTTGATAAATATTCACGTCTGTTCGCATATACCGGTTGGAATCACAAATAACAGAATGGTTTAATTCATCCGCTAATCGGCAATGCAACATAACGCTATTTCATCGCCGGAGTCCGACGGCGTAAAAACACCCGATAACCCATCGAATTGCCGATTCACCCTTTTGCCGACAATCACCGTATCTGCGGACAATATGACCAAAGGCATTTGTTTGGGTGGATTTTCGATGACGGGAAGCTGAGTTAACGTATTCACAGCGGGCACCCATACATCAATGCCGTATTCCGAAAAAAGGGGTCGGGCCTCAGCCATCGGGTGGAGTTCCTGTATCCCCAAGGGAATCACCACCGAAATTTCCCTATCGAGGCATCTTTTAAGTACTTCGTGTACGAAAGCAGGTGCATTGGGATGCGGAATTCTCAGGAAATTCCCCCCATCTATAAGCACCTGCGGCACATCGGCTGCTGAGCCGAATAAAGGGACATATGCTGCGGGCAGTCTCTTTGCTACGCGTTGGGCAAACGGCTGCATACCCTGTGTAATCAATACCTTATCCTGCATGGCGGTCAACCGATTCAATCCGTCCATCTTTAATATGGACAATACGGTCGGCAATCGTTGCCAACTCCTCGTTATGTGTCACGACGACGAAGGTCTGATTCAATTGCGCCCGTAGGTCCATAAACAGCTTATGTAATGCTGCTGCATTTTCAGAGTCGAGGTTTCCCGAAGGTTCGTCGGCAAGAATAATGGATGGATTGTTTACCAAGGCACGTGCCACCGCTACCCGCTGTTGCTCACCGCCTGACAATTCTCCGGGTTTGTGATCGGCACGCTGCCGTACCCCCAACAAGTCCAGCAATTCCGTCGCCCGGTGCTCCGCCTTCTTCCGGCTCTCCTTTTTAATAAAAGCGGGGATGCAGACGTTTTCCAGCGCCGTAAACTCCGGGAGTAGGTGATGAAACTGAAAGACGAAACCAATGTGTTCGTTGCGGAACATGCTCAGTTGCTTGGCTTGGAGCGATCCGACGTCCGTTCCGTTTATGACTACCTTGCCCCGGTCGGGGCGATCCAATGTACCTATAATGTGTAAAAGGGTACTTTTGCCGGCGCCGGATGCGCCGATCAGGCTCACGATCTCTCCTTTGGCAACGTGGAGGTCTACTCCTTTCAGAATCGGTAACGTGCCGTATGATTTATAAATGCCAGTAGCTTGTAGCATGCTGCGAAGGTAGGCAATTTTTAGAGGTTTCCCTTGACCATTCCCGATTAAAACCCTACTTTTACGCCAAATTTTTCGCAAATGAACATTCACGAATATCAAGGCAAACAGATACTGAAGAGTTTCGGCGTACGGGTGCAGGAAGGCATTGTCGCTGAGACGCCTGAAGAAGCTGTGGAAGCAGCCAAAAAGTTGAAGGAAGACTACAACTCGGACTGGGTGGTGGTGAAAGCCCAGATACATGCCGGTGGCCGTGGCAAGGGTGGCGGCGTGAAGCTGGCCAAGAATCTTGACGAGGTGAAACAGCGGGCTTCCGACATCATCGGTATGCAACTGGTGACCCCTCAAACGGGGCCGGAAGGCAAAAAGGTAAACAAAGTATTGATTGCCCAGGATGTTTATTATCCCGGCGAAAGCGAAACCAAGGAATTTTATATGAGCGTGCTGCTGGATCGTGGCCGCGGCCGCAACATCATCATGTATTCCACGGAAGGCGGCATGGACATTGAAGAAGTCGCCGCAAAAACACCGCATCTTATTTTTAAGGAAGAAATTGATCCGAAAGTCGGCCTCCAAGGCTTTCAAACACGTAAAATTGCATTTAACCTCGGGTTAAGCGGTGTGGCGTTCAAAGACATGACCAAATTCGTTGCTTCCTTATATAAGGCATATGATGCTACAGATTCTTCTCTCTTTGAAATCAATCCGGTATTGAAAACTTCGGATGATAAGATTCTGGCGGTAGACGCAAAGGTGAATCTGGATGAGAACGGTTTGTTCCGTCATCCGGATTATGCGGAGATGCGGGATGTAACCGAAGAAGACCCCACAGAGGTAGAAGCTGGCGAGTCCAACCTCAACTATGTAAAGCTTGATGGAAACGTAGGCTGCATGGTGAATGGTGCCGGGCTAGCCATGGCTACCATGGACATCATCAAACTGGCAGGAGGCGAACCCGCGAATTTCCTGGATGTAGGGGGCACCGCAAATGCACAAACCGTCAAAGCTGGGTTTAACATCATTCTGAAAGATCCGAATGTAAAAGCCATTCTCATCAACATTTTTGGAGGCATTGTACGGTGCGACCGCGTAGCTCAGGGTGTTATTGATGCGTATCAGGAAATCGGTAATATTCCCGTTCCGATCATCGTCCGCCTTCAAGGCACAAACGCCGGAGAAGCCAAACGGCTGATTGATGAATCCGGGTTGGAGGTTTACTCGGCTATTTTATTAAAAGAAGCCGCAGACCTGGTAACCAAGGTTTTATCGTGACTATAAAATTTAAATGATGTATCAAAGCCTCCAGTTTCATTGGAGGTTTTTTTGGTTTTAGTATATCCGATGATTGCAGCCCTTATCCACTGGAACATATCTCCCGAAATCACCAAACTTTTCGGGGTATTTCCGGTACGCTACTACGGCTTATTATTTGCGATGGGCATTGCTGCCGCATATTATGTCATGGCTCGGATATACAAAAAAGAAGGTATTCCACCTGAACAATTTGAGCGACTGGCAATCTATACGATATTGGGAACCTTTATCGGTGCGCGGCTTGGACATTTTATCTTTTATCAACCCGAATATTTCTGGAAGGCTCCCATTGAAATATTTCTTCCCATAGCAAAAATAGACGGGGCTTATCGGTTTGTTGGGTTTGGCGGATTAGCCAGCCACGGTGGAACCCTTGGTATCCTCATCGCTATCATCCTATATTGCCAAAAAACCAAGCTGGGTTTTCTTTGGGTAGTGGACCGCCTGGCCATTGTTGCCCCCTTAACGAGTGCTTTTATCCGGATCGGGAATTTCATGAATTCTGAAATCATTGGCAAACCCACGGGAGAGGGTTACGGTATCATCTTTCAACGGGTAGATAATCTTCCCCGCCATCCCGCCCAGCTTTACGAAGCGGTTTCTTACCTGGTTATTTTTTGTGTAATGCTTTTTCTGTACCAAAAAAATAACCGACCCAGTGGCTTTATGTTCGGGATATTTCTGATTTTATTATTTTCTGCCCGCTTCTGTATTGAATTTTTCAAAGAAGATCAGGTTGCCTTTGAACAAGGGATGGCGCTTAATATGGGGCAATGGCTAAGTATCCCCTTCATTTTAGCCGGCATAGCATTAAGCGCTATACAAAAACAAACCTACGCCAGCGACAGTTAGTTTAACAACGGATTGATCCCTGACCACTGGTCACCGACAACCGATCACTTATAAATATGAAACATACACGTATAAAGGATTTATTGAATGCAACGGAATACGGGCAACAGGTAACCGTAAAAGGATGGGTTAAAACATTTCGGAACAATCAGTTTATAGCCATCAACGATGGATCTACCCTCGGCAACATCCAAGCGGTGGTAGATTTTACCCGTACCGATGAAAACCTGTTGAAGCGGATTACCACCGGCGCAGCCATTGCGGTTTCCGGGCCGCTGGTAGAATCATTGGGCAAGGGGCAACGGGTCGAAATCAAGGTAGAGTCGCTCGAAATACTCGGCGACAGTGATCCGGAAAAATTTCCGTTGCAGCCCAAGAAACACAGCCTCGAATTTTTACGTGAAATCGCCCACCTACGGTTCCGTACAAATACCTTCAACGCGATATTCAAGGTACGCAATGCATTGTCTTTTGCCATTCATCAGTTCTTTTTTGACCGTGGATTTGTGTATATGCATACCCCGATTATCACGGGGTCTGACGCCGAAGGTGCGGGCGAAATGTTCAAGGTGACGACCCTGGATTTTGACCATACGCCGAGGAACCCGGATGGTTCCGTTGATTACCGGGAGGATTTTTTCGGCAAGCCTACCAATCTGACCGTATCCGGACAACTGGAGGGCGAATTGGCTGCCATGGCCTTGGGCAACATCTATACATTCGGGCCGACGTTCCGTGCGGAAAACTCAAACACCACGCGTCACCTGGCGGAGTTTTGGATGATTGAGCCGGAAATGGCCTTTTACGAACTGGAAGATAACATGGATTTGGCAGAGGAACTTCTCAAATACGTTATCCGATTTGCCCTCGACCACTGCCCCGATGAAATCGAATTCCTTAGGAACAGGCTACTGGAAGAGGAAAAGGGTAAACCCCAACAGGAGCGCTCGGAGATGGATCTCGTCACGAAACTCCATTTCTGTTTGGACAACCAGTTTGAGCGGATTACGTATACAGAAGCGATCGATATATTGCGCCAAAGCAAGCCCAATCAAAAGAAACAATTTAAATACCCCATAACGGGTTGGGGTACTGACCTGCAATCTGAGCACGAACGGTATTTGGTAGAAAAACATTTCAAGAAGCCGGTCATTATTACCGATTACCCGGCAGAAATCAAATCATTTTATATGCGGCTCAATGAGCCGGATGACCAGGGACGGCAGACCGTTGCTGCCATGGACATCCTGTTTCCCGGCATTGGCGAAATGGTAGGCGGCTCACAGCGCGAAGAGCGATACGATAAGTTGGTGCAACGTATGCAGGAACTGGGTGTTCCGACCGATGAAATGGACTGGTTCCTGGATACCCGGCGTTTTGGCACCGCCCCGCATTCGGGGTTCGGTGTCGGATTTGAGCGGCTGGTCCTCTTTGTTACAGGTATGACCAACATCCGCGATGTAATTCCTTTTCCGCGTACGCCAAACAACGCGGAGTTTTGATGGTTTAATTAGCACACAGATGACACAGATTAAACGGATTTACGCATCCGTGTCATCTGTGTTCAATTGCTGAAACGATGTTAATACGTATCTATGAAGAGAATCCGAATCCGAAAGCCATCCAACAGGTAGTGGACGTGCTGCGCAGAGGTGGCTTGATTATTTACCCAACGGATACTGTTTATGGCCTGGGCTGTGACATCAACAACCACCGCGCAATTGAGCGGGTGTGCGAACTGCGGGGCATCAAGCCTGAAAAGGCAAATCTGTCTTTTGTCTGCAATGACCTCACCAGCATTGCGCAATACACCAAGCCCTTTGATACCGCAACATTCCGGTTGCTGAAAAAGGCGCTTCCGGGTCCATTCACGTTCATTTTTAATGCCAGCGGACAGGTACCCAAACTATTGAGCTCGAAGAAAAAGACTGTGGGTATCCGCGTACCGGATAATGCCATTGCCCGGGAGATCGTGCGTGAGCTGGGCAACCCCATCGTATCGGCCTCCATCCACGACGACGACGAAATCGTGGAGTACTCCACGGACCCGGAGCTGATTCACGAAAAATACGGCAACCAAGTAGACCTGGTCATCGACGGAGGCTACGGCGGCAACGTTGCCTCTACGGTGGTGGATGCTACTTCGGGTGATTTCGAAATTGTCCGCGAGGGAAAAGGCGATTTGTCCCTTTTTTTGTAAATTTGGGCATTTCTCACGAGATTACCCATCCATGCGTAAACAGATCAAACAATTTTTTGAAGCCGACTCGGCCAGTGGCATGACATTGTTGGTGTTTCTGGTTATTTCCCTGGTTATTGCCAATTCACCCCTGGGCTCCGGTTTCGAATCGTTACTTGCCCATCCGGTAGGAATCGAGACACCGCAGGTCCATCTCCGGTATAGCATCCTCCAATGGATAAACGATGGCTTAATGGCTGTGTTCTTCCTGATGGTCGGCATAGAGATAAAACAAGAGCTGGCACATGGCCAGCTTTCATCGGCTAAGAAAGCGTCACTTCCCTTCTTTGCCGCACTGGGTGGCATGCTGATACCGGCAGGCATTTATTTACTGTTTAATATGGGCACTGAAACCGCTCACGGCTGGGGCATTCCGATGGCAACGGATATTGCGTTCGCCATTGGCATTCTTTCGCTATTAGGCAAACGTGTACCGATTGCACTGAAGGTATTTCTGACGGCCCTGGCAATCGTGGACGATCTCGGAGCCATTCTGGTCATAGCCATCTTTTATACAACTGATCTGGCAGCAAGTTATTTGCTGTATGCACTGGGAATTTTCCTGCTGCTGACTTTTATGAACCGGATGGGCCTGAAATCCATTTGGCTATACCTGATTCCAGGGTTATTTATTTGGTATTTCATCCATCATTCCGGCATACACGCTACCATCGCCGGCGTACTTACTGCTTTTGCCATTCCGATTCGGGGTAGAAATGGCGGCCCCTCTCCGATCCAACAGGTTGAACACGCCATCAGTACTCCCGTCAATTTTTTCATTATGCCCTTGTTTGCCCTCGCCAATACCAATATCCGGTTTGAAAGTGGAATGGTAGAAGGACTTACCAGTCCGCTTGGGCTCGGAATTATCGCCGGATTATGTATAGGCAAACCTTTGGGCATCACCCTTCTATCCTGGATTGCAGTCAGGCTGAAGGTAAGTGAGCTTCCCAAAGGCACACAATGGACCCAACTGCTCTCCATTGGATTGATTGGAGGCATCGGTTTTACGATGTCGATATTCATCGCGTTACTTTCTTTTGAAGACCTCAATCATCAGACAGCGGCTAAATTTGCCATTTTGGTCGCGTCGATATTCTCCGGCAGTATTGGATATGTTATCCTCAATCGATTAGGGCGCAAGTATACGAACCAAAACAGCAACTAGTGAATACACCGTTTTTAGCGTTAACCGACGTAACCGTGACGAAAGAGGGGCAACCCGTTGCCAAGAACCTCAACTTCAAAATGGAAAGAGGTCAACAGTGGGCCATTACAGGATATCCCGAAGAGTCAAAACGCCTGCTTCTGGAAGTATTTACCGGGCGTACCCCGATTACCCGGGGTATCGTTCGTCATTATTATGCGGATGACTACCTGGCGCAACCCGAAGATGGCACCTACCGTAACCACCACGACCTGGTCTGTTACGTCCCTTTCCACCATCATTTTCGCAGCAAAAGCAACGTGCAGAACTTTTATTACCAGCAACGGTTCAACAGTACCGAGGCGGAGGATGTTGCCACCGTAACCGAGTACCTACACAGCATTACATCCAAGAATCCGGTAATCACCTGGAAGACCAACGATGTGATGGAACTGCTGGCGCTTGATCCACTGGCCGACAAAAACCTGATTAAATTATCCAACGGGGAAACACGGCGGCTCATGATTGCCGCCGCTTTGGTCCGCAATCCCAGGCTGTTACTTCTCGACCATCCACTCATTGGGCTCGATGTGGAAACACGGCATCGATTGAATGGAATTCTGGACACCATTGCCAGGTCCGGTACACAGATCATCCTCGCTACCACTCCAGAAGAGATCCCTCCGTGTATCACACACGTTGCCGTAATCCAGGGAGATACCGTCATCGCGCAAGGACCCAAGCGTGAAATCAAGTGGTCCCCCCCCGAACTGGCTATTTCCCAATCCCAACTGCACCAGTCATTACACGGCCCTATCCGTAGGCTGCTCGAACGCCGCACCCCTGAAGACTCCAAGGTGGTTGTTGAGCTGAAGAATGTAACGGTACGTTATGGAGATAAGCTCATCCTGGATGGAATAACCTGGCGGGTGGCTACCGGTGAAGCCTGGGCCTTGCAGGGTCACAACGGCGCTGGCAAATCTACCTTGCTCAGCTTGATTAACGGCGACAATCCACAGGCGTACAGCAATAATATTACGCTATTTAGGCGAAAACGCGGCACGGGCGAAAGCATTTGGGACATCAAAAGACAAATCGGCTACGTGTCACCGGAGCTACACCAATATTTTCCCAAAACCCAAACGGCATTGCAGGTAGTACTTTCGGGATTTTTTGATACGGTTGGACTATTCCGGAAAGTAAGTGCTGCACAGCAGGAAACAGCTCTTCAATGGCTACAGCTTTTTGGCATGGCCGATACTGCTTCCCTGCGTTTGGCACAGCTGAGTCCAGACCGGCAACGGCTGTGCTTGCTCGCCAGGGCAGTAATCAAAAACCCGACACTGCTCATTCTCGATGAGCCCTGCCAGGGCCTGGGACCGCAGCACCGTGATTTTTTCAAAAATTTAGTCGACGAGTTACATCGCATCGTCGGTACAACGCTCATTTACGTAAGTCACTATGCCGAAGATATCCCCGCTTGTGTAACGAAGTATATCCGATTGGAAAAAGGGAAAATCGCAGAAAAAACAGACAGACATGCCTGACTACAGTCACCAGTTAAGCCAATACATGCCCGCGCTTGCTGCGCCGGTTATTTCCCGATGGATTGTTGATAGCCGATGTCTTTTCCGCATCAGCAAAAGCCGATCGTCCAAATTGGGCGACTACAGGGCACCACATGGTAAACATGGACATCGCATATCCGTAAATCACAATTTGAATCCTTACGCTTTCTTGATTACGACCATCCACGAGTTTGCCCATTTAAAAACTTGGAATAACCATAAAAATAGCGTAAAGCCGCATGGACAGGAGTGGAAAACCCATTTCGGCCAACTTATGCAACCTTTTATCCAATTGAGGGTTTTCCCCGGTGACGTCGAAGCGGCCCTGATTCGCTACCTGGCTAATCCGGCTGCATCAAGTTGTACGGACCTGGGATTATTCCGCGTATTGAAACGATATGATATCCAAAGCAATGGTATCCAAGTTGTGGAGCAATTGCCAGAAAATGCTATTTTTTCACTCAAAAACGGCCGTGTTTTCCAAAAGAAGGAAAAAATCAGAAAGCGGTACCGCTGCATTGAGCTAACCACACGGCGCATCTATCTTTTCAGTCCGGTTGCCGAAGTAACGGTGCTGGAATCTCCAATTAATTCCGTAATTTTAGCACGTCATTCATCGTAATGGCAACAACAGCCCCACTATCGAGTTGGGGATGGTACTAACATAAACAACTAAAAAACTATGTACACCGGGATCAAACACCTGCATTCAACTTTGGCTTATGTACTACTGGCCGGATTGGTTATTTCCATTCTTTACGTCTTATTCGCTTACCTGCAAAATAAAGGGTATAACCGTAAAATGGCATTGTTAGGACTCATCTGTGCGCATCTGCAATTGGTCGTTGGTTTGATCACCTATTTCGTCTCACCTTATGGCATTAAAAATGCATCAGGAGCCGCAATGAAAGATAGCGTAGCCCGCCTTTACTTTCTCGAACACCCCCTCATGATGCTGGTAGCCGTTGTGCTGATTACCGTCGGCTATTCACGGGCAAAACGATTGCCAACCCCCAAACAACAAAATGCAAGTGTGCTGATATTTTATATCATCGGATTGATTTTGATTCTTTCCCGCATTCCCTGGCATGCCTGGCCAAGCGGACTGGCCGGCTAGTAGCAGTGTCGAAAAAATGTGTTAGGTTTTTTTGAGGAATTTCGTTATCTTTATCCTGTATTTGCGAAACGCCGATTATAGTTATAAGCTGGCCCCTGTATTTCTGTTGACATATTAAGCAACGACTTGACTTATGAACCGTTCCTGTTTGAAATTTCATTTTTATCACACAAGGAAATGTAAATTTTAAACAGGATAAGCTCCATCTGACCGATGAAATAAAATTATTTACAGATGAAAACCGTTAAGCACATCCTCAACAACAAACCAGCCGTCGTCTATTCGGTATCCCAAGATGTTTCTGTACTGGAAGCATTAAAGATGATGATGGAAAAAAACATCAGTGCATTGCTGATCATTGAAAACGGGGCATTACGGGGCATCTTTACGGAAAGGGATTATGCCCGCAAGATTATTCTACAGGGAAAATCCTCCAAAGATACGCCCATGTATGAGGTGATGACTCCTAATCCGCATACCATCTCACCGCATGAAGCCATTGATCATTGCATGCAGCTGATGACCAATCATCATTTCAGGCATCTCCCGGTTGTTGAAGGAGATACAGTGATCGGTATGCTTTCTATCGGTGACTTGGTCAAATACATCATCGAAGACCAGCAGCAGACCATCAACCAATTAGAAAATTACATTAATAGTTAGCAGGTTACGTCATCGTCCTATTTCATAATCCGGAACACCACGCGGAAGACAATAAACCAACCGAGGGCGAGCAGGATATTGGAAATGGCGGATAGCAGTGCTGAATCCTGTAAGAACCGGAGGAAGGTACCAGCCAACCCGATTGCTACAGCAATAGCCAATGTTACATAATAATGGGTTTGATTTGCGTTGTTATCGGTTTTTCTCGGAGGTGTTTTTTCTAATGCAGTTGCCATATAAATAACATTTGCGCCAAAAGTACAAAAAAATATCTCAAAAAAACTACGAATACACGAATTAACACGAATCATCTGACAAACACGGATCATTTATAACCATCTGTGCATTCGTGGCAAACATCAACTGCTATCGATTAATACCCCCGCTTCCGTGGCTATTCGTGTAAACTTAAATTACTATCTTTGGCATCGTAAAATAACCTCAAAACAAGTAACCTACAGAAAATGGCTTTACAAGATAAAATAGATCAGGACATTAAGGCAGCCATGCTGGCCAAAGACAATACCCGGCTCCGCGGCCTACGCGCCATCAAGGCAGCCATACTGCTTGCAAAAACAGAAAAAGGACCTGCCGAGGCACTCACGGAAGACACCGAAGTTAAAGTGCTGCAGAAATTGGCCAAACAACGACGGGAGTCTGCGGAGATTTACAAACAGCAAAACCGTGACGATCTGTATCAGATCGAAATAGAAGAACTGGAAGTAATCGAAAGCTTCCTGCCAAAGCAGCTCAGCCGTGAAGAAGTGGAAAGTGCCGTCAAACAACTCATTGCTGAAACGGGTGCTTCGGGTCCGAAAGACATGGGCAAGGTGATGGGATTGGCAAACCAGAAACTCGCCGGAAAAGCAGACGGCAAAACCATTTCCGAAATTGCCAAGGCCTTATTAACCGAGAATTAGCTGTTGTCGGCAGTCGGCTATCAGCTGTCGGCAATCGGCTGATAGCTGATAGCCTAAATCACCTTTCGGCTTCCGATTTCCTTATCGCGCTCATACGTAGAAATGTGGCGCTCTTTTTTGCTTTCGAAGATATCGTCAATCGTAATCATGATGCCGGTTTCCTCTACCGTACCAAATTCGTTGTTCTGGGCGGTACCAAACGTTTTCATGGTAGAAGATAGATTCATATAGGTATTGATCAACGGGGGGATGTTTTCCCCCAGTGCCCGTATCCGGGTATTGAGTATTTTATATCCCTCCTTATATTCAAGTCCTTCAAAAAGCCGGCGGAAGTGCGTGGTATCACTAAAATAGCCGAGAGGTCTGATCGGCCAAACCAAATTTTCGTTATCCGGAAAATAATGGTGCATGAAATAAATCAACAGATCTCTTGCCTCCTGGTTATAATGCGGATACATGGTTACCTTTCCAAACAGGTATTTAACGTCGGGGTTGAGTTTTACCACGGCGCCCAACCCATCCCACAGATTGTCAAGTGAAAACAATCCTTTCCGGTTATCCTTTCCTGGCTGGTATTTGGGTTGCACAAATGAACGCCCCAATTCAATGGTGTAAGGTAAGTATTCGCGAATGAATTTGGGCGAAAAATGAAAATAATGAGCGGTGGATAAGTTGATTTCTCCGTGGCTGTTTGTTCCTACATCCTTACATTTAATCAGCCGGTATCCCGCGATGATTTCCTCGTCTTCTGGGTTCCAGGCAATCAGTTGGTCATAAGCATCGGCACAGGTATCGTTATCATCCAAGTCGAGATCCAACCCCGTACCACCTCCGGCCGCGCGAAAAGTCAGTTCCCTCAATCGTCCGATTTCTCTTACCGTGTTTGGCGCATTGTGATGATTTATCAGGTAAATTTCGTTATTCCCATTGTTGGTATACCTGACAAACGCCTCCTGAGTAAGCTCCGTTTTTATGAGACTGCGGTCAACAGGTGCTATTATTTCTTGCATATAGTTAGTTTTCAGGGGCTAAGTCGTAAACCAATTGTTTTATATGCCCAGCCCACTCTCTTTCACTTTTAGAGGCGTCAAAATAAGTATAAGAAATTGGTTTTCCTATACATATGGTTACTTTTTTGTTTTTCTGCGCAAACATTTCATCTGCAAGATAAAACATTTCAATGTTAGCCTTGATTCCTATAAATTCCCTGAAACGGGCGAAATTATAAAAAAAATTAGAATTTTTTCCTTCGATGTACACGGGCACAATATCTTTCTGATATTTTTTAGCCTTGTTGATAAAACTTTTTTTCCACTCCAGGTCCTCAATCCTGCCCTTTCGCTTGCGGGATACCAGTCCGGCTGGAAAAACCAGGAGCGCATGATCGCGCGCATAGGCTTCCTCAATTTGCTCCATCCCTTTACGACCCTGTGTTCCGTGTTTGTTTACTCCCACGAATAAGGGTTCCAGGTTCTTGATGTTCAACAGAATGTCATTCACCAAAAATTTGATATCCTGTCTGTATATGCCCAGTGCATGCATGAAGGCAATTCCATCCAATCCGCCCAGGGGATGGTTCGAGGCAAAAATCGCTCCTCCCGTAGCCGGAATATTTTCTTGGCCGCGGAGTTCAACAACGACACCCAGTTCTGCAATCAATGCATTCACAAAATCAAGCCCATGCAAGTGTCCTATGTTGGCCATCACCTGGTTGATGTCCTCTTCATGCACGACTCGTTCAATGTAACGCAGTAAGAAGCGAGGTATCCACTGGAGGAGTCGCGGGTTTTTCTTCCGGATAACCTCCCTAATAACAATGTATTTGTCTTTATCTTCCAAAACAGCGTATGCGATCAGCAGCCAAAAGTAGTAAAAGTTCGTGTATTGTCATTCGTTTGTTTAATTACCTTCTAAAATCATCAATATGTGAAAAAAAACGTAAAACAGTCGTGGTTGTCAACAAAACCGACTAATTTTGACAAGATTAAACGATTTGACATTTTACTCGTTTAATAAATAAAGAGCTTGGAGAGCAGTCATGAATATCGGTCAAGTCATTACAGAAGGCAATTATGCGATCAATCCGACGGACAGCATCCGCTATACGCTGGATAAAATGGCCGATCTACGCCTGACCCAATTGCCGGTGGTAAAAGACGATCTGTTCCTCGGATCGGTATCTTATGAAACCTTAGCAGGTCTTACAAACGTCGATCAAAATATCGAGCAGGCCGATGTGGCGTATCTGCAAATTCATCTCTATGCCACCCAGCACATTTATGACGCTCTACTCTTTTTTCAGATTTATCAACTTGATCTCTTAGCCGTTGTGGATGAACAGCATACCTATTTAGGGGCCATCACGCCACTTGAGCTGGTCAGCACATTGAGCCAAACCATGTCTATTCATCAGCCCGGAGGCATTATTGTGTTGGAAATGGGATATCGCGACAATGCACTTTCACACATCGCTCACATTGTCGAATCGGACAACGCACAGATCCTGAATTCTTATGTACAAACTTTCTCGGATTCCTCCCGGCTGGAGGTCACCATCAAAGTCAATAAATCGAATATTTCATCCATCGTATCTTCGTTTTTACGGCACGATTACACCGTCAAAGCTACGTATAACGACGAGAATAGCCGCGACAACTCCCGCGACCGCTACGAGCAATTGATGAACTACATCAACATGTAAAACTATGAAGATAGCGGTTTACGGACGGGAATTCCAACCATCGGTCATCCCTTATGTGCAGCACCTATTTGACGTATTGATAGCCCGAAACGCCGAACTGTGGATATACGAAGATTTTCAGCAGTTCCTGGGGCAGCAGATTACCTTTTCTGGAGCATTCCATAATTACTCCAGCCGCAGCCAATTGCCGGAAGATATCGGGTTTATGCTGAGTCTGGGCGGTGATGGCACTATGCTGGCTGCGGTGTCCATCGTGGGCGACTCAGGGATTCCCGTTGCGGGTGTCAATCTCGGGCGACTCGGTTTTTTGGCAGATATTAACAAAGACGATATCGACACTGCCATCGAGGCCATTTTCCAGGGCGAATACAACATTCAGAAACGGACGCTGTTATCGGTATGGTCCGAGCAGACGACACTCTTCAAAGGCAGTCCCTTTGCATTAAATGATATTACGCTGTTCAAAAGCGACAGCTCGGCAATGATTACGGTAAGTGCGTACCTCAACGGTGAATTACTGAACGCGTATTGGGCAGACGGGATCATTGTGGCTACTCCTACCGGATCAACCGCCTATTCACTGAGCTGCGGCGGCCCCATTATTGTGCCTGGTAGCGGCAATTTTGTCATCACGCCCATATCACCGCATAACCTCAATGTGCGGCCTGTGGTTCTTTCGGATGACATCGAATTGGAGCTGCAAATCGAAAGCCGGAGCGGCAAGTTCCTCTTATCCTGCGATTCACAAACAACTTCGGTTTCTACAGATATCCGGCTCAAAATCCGTAGGGCCCATTACCAGGCCAATCTGCTACGGCTGAAAAATTACAGCTATTTTTCCAACCTGCGCAACAAGTTGCTTTGGGGACTTGACGCCCGGAATTATTGATGGAATGCGGATAATCGATGGAACACGGATAACGCAGGTTTGGCGGATTTACACGGAGCCCTTTACACGTGAACGAAAATAGCTATCTTTATCCCCTTATAATTTAGACGACCATAGCGTGCTTCGAGGACTATTGACGTTATTCATCGCTTTCCAATTTATGAATGCCTGCGCGCAGGAATGGGAATTCGGTTTACAGGGAGGCAGCTCGGGTTACATGGGCGATCTTAATCCTGAAAATCCGTTGGCATTCAATGATTGGACGGCAGCAGCATCCGTTAAATACAACTTCGACCATACCTGGGGGCTTCGAGGCAATTTTGCTTACGCGAATGTGTTTGCATACGACGGTTATTCCCGCTTCGAACAACGGCGCAATCGTAATCTCGGCTTTTTCGGTGCAGTGAAAGAAGCGGCGCTGCTGGTAGATTTCAATTTCTTTAAATGGCTGCCCCAACGGGGTAGGATTGTTTACACGCCGTATATTTTTGCAGGGATTGGGGGCGTGCGGTTTAACCCGAAACGATATGTATCCGATCAATCGGGAGCGATTCATACCGCTATATTAAGGGATTGGCAAACGGAATACGATAGATTGTATAACAGCACACCTTACGGCCGATATGCTGTGTCCATCCCTTTTGGTGCTGGATTCAAATACAACCTGAGGGGTTCGTGGTCCGTGGGAATTGAACTTGGATATCGGCTGACTTTGACCGATTACCTAGATGATGTCAGTGGCAATTATGGAACCTTTCCCCCAAAAAAAATCGACCCAGGGATTTGGCGAGCCCTTGCTTACGGTAATTCTCCCAATGCCCAGCCGGGAAGCCAACGCGGCGACGGCCGTCCGTATGATTCGTTCATGACCATTGGTATTACCCTCTCCTACACAATCTTCAAAGGAGGATGTCCGGAATGGCAGTAAGTCCTCAAAAAAATCTTAACTTTGCCCTGAATTATTGAATGGATAGTAAAGAAATTATAGACAGGGCCCGGTTACCCCAACACATCGCTGTTATCATGGATGGCAACGGGCGATGGGCCAAAGAGCAGGGTAAGTTACGTGTATTTGGCCACAAAAACGGGGTAACTGCCGTTCGGGATACCGTGGAAGGAGCCGTTGAAATCGGTGTTAAATACCTAACACTCTATGCTTTTTCCACAGAAAACTGGAACCGCCCAAAGCTGGAGGTTTCTGCCTTGATGGAGTTATTGGTCAACACCATCAACAAGGAAACAAAAACACTCATGGACAACGGCGTACGGTTGAATGCCATCGGCGACCTTGGTAAATTGCCTTCCAGATGCCACAAACAACTGTCTGAAGCCATCAAAAAGACGGCTGAGAACCAGCAATGTACCTTGACACTTGCGTTGAGTTACAGTGCCCGTTGGGAAATCGTCCAAGCCGCCCGCAAACTAGCGATAGAAGTCCAGCAAGGCCGCCTCCATCCCGATGAGATCGATGAAAACCGTTTTGCCCAATCGCTTGAAACGCATGATATACCTGATCCGGAACTGATGATCCGCACCAGTGGCGAACAACGAATCAGCAATTACCTATTGTGGCAGCTGGCTTATGCCGAGTTATATTTCACGGAAAAAATGTGGCCGGAATTCAGAAGAACCGACTTATTTGAGGCTATCCTTGCCTACCAACGGCGCGAACGCCGCTTCGGATTAACAAGTGAACAAGTAGTGAGATAGTGGCCAGTGGTGGGTGGTCAGTGTTGGGTGGGTGGTCGGTCGGTGATAGGTAGTGAGGAGCCGAATTGCTGAAAGCCGATAGCCGATAGTTTGATAACTGATAGCCAACACAGAATAGCTCAAAAAAAAACCTTTTAACAAAAATTAACAACTGTTTGACGTACTTTAGCGGCAATAAATTAGATAGATGAAGCGAATACTCTTTTTTGTACTCATTACCATATTGGCAGCAGAGACCACCCTAGCCCAACAACGCGGTAGACCTGTGGATGATTCGGATGAATTCAGCTACCTCAATCCGCAGAATTATATCATTGGCGGGATAACGGTAAGCGGCACGGAATACCTCGATAATGATGTGCTCATCACCATTTCCAAACTGGTTGTGGGGTCACGAATTGAAGTGCCGAGCGATGCTACCTCCAACGTGGTAAAAAACCTGATGTCCCAAGGCTTGTTTGATGAAGTAGAGCTCTATGCCGATGCCATAAAAGGAGATTCCATCTTCTTCAACATCCACGTAGTGGAACGCCCACGCCTTACCCGGATTGACATTGAAGGTCTTAACAAGACCCAAACCGAGGAAGTACGCAAAAAACTCAACGAAAATACCGGAAAAATCGTCAATGAAAATCTGATGAATACCACCCGGAATACCATCACCCGCTATTTAAGTGAAAAAGGATACCTGTATCCCGAAATCACCATGGCTCCGGTAAAGGATTCCGCCCAGGTAAACAACCAGATTCTGGTGGTCAATGTAGACAAGAACCGGAAGGTGCGCGCACACCGGATCAACTTTACCGGCAATGAAGATTTTTCGCAACATCAACTCCGTAAATTTTTCAAGGGTGTACGTCAACGTACGTGGTGGCGGATTACCGGGCCCGGCAAATTTAAGCAGGATAAATACAAAGAAGCCAAGGAAAAGCTCATCGCCAAAATGCACGAACGCGGCTACCGGGATGCAGAAATCCTACGGGATACATTCTACAAGTACAACAACCGCAACGTCATTGTGGATATTGACTTATACGAAGGCTCCAAATATTATTTCGGGAACATTACTTGGCAGGGAAATGCCAAATATTCTGACTCGTTGCTAAATGTTATCCTCGGCATCCAAAAAGGTGAAGTATTCAGTGAAGAAAAACTGACTACTAAACTCATGGGACCAACCCGCAACAGCGATGACGTTTCTTCACTGTATCTGAACGATGGATACCTGACCTTTACCGTAGACCCGGTACAGACCAAAATCTATAACGACACCATCGATCTGGATCTGCGCATCTATGAAGGTGCCCAGTTCACAATAAACAATATCATCCTGAAGGGCAACGACGTAACCAATGACCGGGTGCTGCTCCGTTCCATTTACACCAAACCGGGGCAGAAGTTCTCAAAAGAGCTATTAATGCGGAGCACACGTGAAATTGCACAACTCGGCAATTTTGACGAGCAGAAAACCAATCCGGTACCGACAAATCTGAACCATTCGGACGGAACGGTTGACATTGAGTACACCGTGGTGGAAAAACCCTCGGATCAGGTAGAACTGTCCGGCGGATTCGGCGCCGGTCAGGTGATCGGCACACTGGGGCTTTCATTCAATAATTTTTCAACCCGGAACTTTTTTGACAAGACTGCCTGGAAGCCACTTCCACGGGGCGACGGACAGAAACTAAGTCTACGTGGACAAACCAGTGGCAAGCGCTACCAGTCGTATAGTTTCTCCTTCTCGGAACCCTGGTTGGGAGGCAAAAAGCCCATTTATTTCGGGGTCAGTGCGTATACATCGTCTTCCTCGTTCGGCGGATTCGATTATTGGACCGGACGGCAGATTGCAGCGGACAAAGACCTGAACCGCATCTGGATGAACGGGGTGACCGTCAGCTTGGGTAAGCGCCTGCAATGGCCCGACAACTATTTCCAACTGAACTACTCGGTGGGATTCCAGCAATACAAGTTACAGAATTATCCCGGGTTCCTGTTTGAAAACGGAACATCCTATAACATTAACCTCACCCAGGAAATCAGCCGTAACTCGGTCGATGCTCCGATCTATCCAACGTCGGGATCGCACCTACGGTTAACCATCCAGGTGACTCCCCCCTATTCGTCGTTTAATAACGTCAACTATCCCACAGCGCCCAACGAAGAGCGTTACAAGTGGACGGAATACCACAAATGGAAATTTGATTCCCAGTGGTACACGCGGATTACCGGTAAATTAGTGCTGAAAGCGCAGGCCCAATTCGGATTCCTGGGTACCTACAACAGTGTTACCGGCCAATCGGCTTTTGAGCGTTTCAAACTGGGTGGAGACGGTATGATGGGATTTGACTTCCTTCAGGGTTCTGAAATTATCGCAATGCGGGGCTATGCCAACGGCATGGTTATTCCTGACGGTGCGGATGTAAACATTGCCCGCAATTCAGGGAGTCCCATCTACAATAAGTACCAATTGGAACTGCGCCACCCGGTTATGCTGAATGACCAAGCTACCGTATTCGTACTGGCTTTTGCGGAGGGCGGAAATACGTGGAACAACTTTCGCGATTTCAATCCGTTCAAAGTTCGCCGTTCAGTGGGTGTAGGCGCCCGCATCTTCCTGCCTATCTTCGGTTTGCTGGGTATCGATTACGGCCATGCGTTTGATCCGATACCGGGTGTAGATGCCGGTCAATGGCGGCAGAATTTCACATTCAGTATCATGCAGCAGATGGGAGGATTTAACTAATAAAATAAAAAAATGGAATTACTTTTGCAGCGATATTCCAGAAATCAAAATATGTACTAAAATGAGCATGAAAAAAATAATAGGTGTAATAGCATTGACCGTGATGGCATCATCGGCGACATTTGCCCAACGGTTTGCCTACGTAGATACCGAGTACATTCTCAAACATATACCCGAATACCTCGCCGCCCAAAAACAATTGGATGCACTATCTGTCCAATGGCAGGAAGAAGTAGATAACCGGTTTGCCGACATCGAAAAGCTTTACAAAGCTTACCAGGAAGACCAGGTATTGCTCAGCGAGGAAATGCGCCGGAAAAGAGAAGACGAAATTGTGCTCAAAGAGCGAGAAGCCAAGGAGTTTCAACGTCAGAAATTCGGTTTCGAAGGAGACCTTTTCGAGGAGCGAGTAAAACTGATCCAACCCATACAGGACCGGGTAGCCCAGGCCATACAAGCTATCGCAACCGACCAAAGTTTGGATATTGTACTTGACAAAGGCAGCGAAGTTACTTTTCTTTACGCCAATCCCAAGTTGGATAAAAGCAATGATGTTATTACGCGCTTAGGATATAAACCCGATCCTTCACTTGCAGAAAAATGATTCATTTCGTATCATTGCGCTGTTTAAGAAAATTAGTAGCTTACAAATAAAAACTGTATAATTCACAAAGCAGGGCTCGGAAAACAGGCCCCACAACAATGTAAAAATCAAAATGAATAGCATGAAAAATTTGTTAAAAGGTGTAGGGATCGTTGCGGTGCTGTTTTTATCAACCGGACTCGTTAGTGCGCAGCAGAAAATCGGGCATGTCAACTCGGAGGACATCATTCAGGCCATGTCGGAGTTCAAAACTGCCCAAGCGGAATTTGAAACCCTGCAAAAGGCGAAAGAAGGTGAACTCCAGCAAATGGGAACCGAGCACGATAAAAAGCTTACCGAAGCTCAAAATTTACAACGTAACCGCAGCGAAGCCAATAAAGATTCCATAGACGCCAAATTACAACAATTGGGCACAGAATTACAGGAAATTCAGCGTCGGATCCAAGAGTATCAACAGGTAGCCCAACAGGAATTGCAAACCAAGCAAAACGAATTATTTGCACCTATCTTCCAAAAAGCGAATACTGCGGTTCAAAGCGTTGCCAAGGAAAAGGGATATGCATATGTATTTGATATCGCAAACGCTGGCATCCCCTATTTCGCAGGTGGTGACGATCTTACTGCCGATGTAAAGACCAAATTGGGCATCACTTCCACAACGCCGGCAGCTACTCCATCGAAGTAACAGCTAACAGAAAAAGTATAGCGAATGAGGTCGTCTCAAAATAATGAGACGACTTTTTTTTATCTTTGACATTGTGGAACTTCTAAAAAGTATACTCATTTTGCTAGTTGCTGTTGAGCACTTGTACATTCTTTGGATAGAAATGTTCGCCTGGGAAACCGCCGGAAAAAAAGCTTTTGGCGGCAGCTTACCGGATCATCTTTTTACACCAACGAAGAAATTGGCTGCTAACCAAGGGCT
>Ga0180223_1000094_pt1 | contig 191255 bp, 181 predicted proteins | sample eDN5th30CKraftOP_FD_151337 | JGI IMG/M metagenome (GOLD analysis project Ga0180223, IMG submission 151337) | Enriched Organic Plus compost microbial communities from Emeryville, California, USA - eDNA 5th pass 30_C Kraft OP (version 2) (version 2) ...
ATCACCGTTGACCGCAAATTCAAACCGGCATGGACCGGAAGGCTTTCGGCCCGTTTCGTCATCCTCACCAACGAACTGCCGCGCCTTGCAGATGCGTCGGGTGCGCTCGCCAGCCGGTTTGTCGTGCTGACCATGGAGCAATCTTTCTATGGCAGAGAGGACAAGGGCCTTGGCAATCGACTGATGACGGAAATGCCTGGCATTCTGAATTGGGCGCGTGAAGGATATTTGCGCCTTCGGAAGCGGGGCTATTTCATCCAGCCGGAAAGCGCGATGGACGCGATTGACGAACTGGAAGCTCTCGGCTCGCCTATCGCCGCTTTCCTCAAGGAGCGCTGCACAGTCGCACCCGGCCATCAGTGCCCGCAAGATCGTATATTCGAGGCATGGCGGGATTGGTGTGCTGAGAATGGGCGCAAGGAACCGGGGACCGCACAATCATTTGGCCGCGATCTGCGCGCCGCCGTTCCCGGTCTGCGGGTCAGTCGGCCACGTATGGATGGGGATCGGGTGAGAGTGTACGAGGGCATTGATCTGACAAATGGAGCCGGATCGACGCCGAAAAGTTATGAAAATTGGTGAGTGGTCCGCGATGGTCCGCGGACCAGTGCATTGTTTTAGGTGCTCAAGAATTGGAATAGAGATCGGTATGTAAGCCGGTCAATTAGTGAAAGTAGGCAATACAATGGTGTGGGACGCGGACCATCGCGGACCACACTCTCTAAGTTGAGGGCGGGATCATCTCTTTAAGCCAAAGGTAAATTTGCCAGACGCCGACGCCAATGGTGATTGCCGTTGCAAACAGACCAATGGCTTTCGCGTAGCGACTTTCGAATATCCTGTCCAAAGCGATACCAAAGCCGCGCGATGCAGTACGTAATTTGCCGCTCAAAATTTTGCGAATAACTGAATGCAGGAAGCCAACCTTACCAAGCGTGGAATTGTGCATTCTGATAAACTCATTGTTTTGAAACGCCTGCACTTCTTCCTCGCCGGTCAAGAAATGCCGGTGAATGCCGCCGTTCAATTCCATCAACGACTTTAACTTAGGGTGGGCGGCATAATCACCGCCATAACGGTCTGCCAGAAGGTCATTCAAATTTAGCCGTCTCTCCACGGGAATTACCGGGGCGTCATTGCCGCCAAGCACCCGGTAACGATGTTCAAGGTGTTCGAAACCATAGGTGAGGTTTCGCATGTTCCAGTGAACCCAGTACTTGTCGCGCCGATCACGCACGAAAGCATAGAATCCTCGCAACAATTCACGCTCCACTTCATCAAATCGATCACGAACAGAATCGCGAGGGATGTGGAGTTCTTCGGCAATAGAGTGGGTCGAAAAGCTAACCGTTTGCTCCGTTGCGTAGTGCGTAATGCCAATTGAAGTGATGCGCGGTGAAAGCGCTTCGTTGTCATCGTACAGGCTTTGGCAGGAATAATGAATGACATAGAAGTTTTCGGGATGACCTTTGACCTCTTTGATAAACTCCCTGCTGTTGTTAATTCCCATGTACTTGCCCCCCAATAATTCTCATTATGGATTGATCAGGAAATCGATTTGGTCAAGTGGGCCTATAATGCGCGATCAAGATGTTGAATTGCTGTCTGCATTTCTCAAAGAGTTTCAGGAGGAAACGGATAGGGGTGCCGCGCTCGTGGGGGCGGCAATGATTGATCAGAAATTAGTGGATACACTGCGCTCGTTTATGGTGAAGGGCAAGATCACCGCCGACTTGATAGAGGGCGGTACTGCGCCACTTGGTACTTTCTCGGCTAGGATCAAGGCTTGCTATGCCTTGGGGCTAATCGATGAGCACGAACGATCTGAATGCGACTTAATACGGAAGGTCCGAAACGAGTTTGCCCATAGCATCCACGGTCTGGCGTTCTCGGATGAGAAAATAAGCGCCTTCTGCGACCGGCTGAAATCAGATTTGCCGGGAGGGCGGGAAGCCTTCAAGAGCAATCCCCGCGGAGTTTTTATCAATGCAGTTGTGTTGATTATGTTGCGGCTGTTCTACCGATCTGAGTGGGTTGTGAGCGAAAGGCGAGCTATTAAAAATTGGCCTTGAGACAGAGCAAAGCATAGCTACGATATTTTTCTCATAACCAGAGCGAGCGGAAACCATCGGCCTGTATCCTGCGACTTAACAAAACTTAACGTCGCTGGTTTCGATGACGCCCAAACAAGAGCTTTTCGTTCAAGAATTTCTAGTCGATTTGAATGGCACTCAGGCGGCTATTCGCGCGGGCTATTCTGAAAGGACCGCGAAGGAGCAGGCTGCGCAGATGCTTGCGCGGCCTGAGATCGCAGCGGCAATCAATGCCGCCATGGGAGACAGAGCCGAAAAGCTTGAACTCACCGCTGAACGCGTTCTGTCTGAAATTTCCGTCATGGCCTTTTACGATCCCGCCGAGATCATGCTTGAGATTGGCAAGGCCGATACTGAATTGTCGGACGGCGTTTCCGTTTCGGACGATGGGAAGATTTACGGATTGCGCGGGCCGGGCGACGTGCGCCGCCTGCCTGAAAACGTGCGCCGCTGCATCATCGGTTGGTCGTGGGATCGGAACGGCAATTTCACTGTGAAGCTTGCCGATAAGTCCAAAGCTCTCGATCAGCTTGCGCGTCACCTGAGCTTGTACAACGACAAGCTTGCCATAGGCGGATTTGACAATCTTGCCGACAGGTTGATGCGGGCCGACAACCGGGCGTCAGACGTGAAGCCAGCCGCCGCGCCTGTCATGCCTGAGCCAGCGCCGAAGCCTGCCCCTGTCGCTCCTGCCGGTCCCGGCAATGCCGACAATGCCCGCATCGCGACAGAACAGCCCGCCAGCGAGCAGAAAGCGACGCCGCCTGTCCAACATTGGGCCGCGCCGTCTCAGCCGCCAGCACCCGTCTATCGCCCGATCCTGCCCGCGTGGCCTGATGAGGGCGGCGCGATTGAAAGCGACTACGACCCATTAGCTTAATCGAAAGGCACCCCATGGACCCGTTACAGACACCGATTGAAGAATTGATTGCGCTGGCACAGCAGGCCGACACGGCTGCTGATGCTCTGCGTCCGATCCTTGAGGCCATCTCGGCAAAAGAAGCCGAGATCAGAACGTTGCTTGGCGCGAACGCCGCCACTCAGATTGCGGGCCGAAACGGTAATGCTCGGTATGCGCACGGTCGCGCGTGGGCTTTACCGGCACCGGAACGCTCGCGGACTACCGAAGAAATGGTTCTCAGCGGATATGCCAATGAAATCGCGGCATTCCCGCCACCGCCAGAAGAACCAGAGGGGGGCGCGTAATCATGGCTACAGTTGTACAGATTGACGGGCAGCTTGAAGCGCTGTCCGCTCATGTCTCGGAATGTGAAGCGAAGGCCCGCGAACTGGCTTTTCAAGCGGTTAGTGGCGACAAAGACGCTGCTGCCGAGTTGGCGCGCATGAATTCCGAGATCAAACGCGCCACGGATGACAAGCTTGTGCTTGAGCAAGCCCGCGTCACAGCGCTGAAACGTGAGGCCGAAGCCGCCGCCGCGAACGACGCCGAAAGCCGGGCGCGGCATATGGGCGATGCCCGTATGTCAGCCGGAAAGCTGGTCGATCTGGCTGGCCGTGTCGACAAGCTGATTGCCGAGTTCTTCGCTCTTTCAGCGGAAATCGACGGTGTGGAACGCGAACTCTGGCGCTCCCTTGTCGCCGCAAAACATACCGCGCCCGGCGCAGCCAACGGGCGCAACGGCTTGTCGGAAATCGCGCTCGAACGCATGGATATTAAAATTCGTGGTCTGCGCGTGTCGGACAAGCGAGGCGTGGGCGAGATCGCAGCCGCCGCTTGGCGTTTCCTTCTCGAACTTGAAACTGATAAAAGCGAGGCCGCGTAATGGCTGATATCGATCCCGCACACGTACTTTTTCCATCCGACGCGCCGAAGCTGGATGCATCGCTTGATTTCAACGGTATAGCCAAAGGCGCGGCTGAGGCTCGCCTGATGCGTCAAGCTGATCCCAATGCCGCCAATGTTTTCCCCGGTGACGCGGCCAAGCCCGATCAGACTGCCGGTAACGATGACGACGACATCGCGGCGAAGCTGTTCAAGGATGATGCGAAGGCCGACTATGAAAAGCTCATGGATGGCGAGCTTGACCAGTACACTTTGGGCGCAATTCAGGACGGCGACAGAGAGCGCGCCGACGCGCTGAAATACGCAAGCCGCTCTTTGGCTGAGGATTTCCGCACCGCTGGCACCGACGCCACTGAACTGAAAGAGGCGTTCGAGATTGTGCGTCATAGCGCGGGTATGGTGCCACCGACGCACGAACAGCGTGAAGCCAGCTTCAATGAAGGCATGGCAGCGGTGCAGGCGGCGGGGATTTCCGACGCCGATCTTTCTGCGGCCCGCGCATTCATTCGCGATCTTGAAACCGTTTCGCCCGGCGTGGTGGCATCGCTAAACGCGCATGGGGCCGGGAATGACATTCGGCTCATTCGGAAGGCTGTGGCTGAGGCGCGGCGACGGGGTTATTGATGGTCTGTTGTCCGATGTGCCAAGCCCCGGTCGATGTGCCGGGGCTGGATGCCCTGATTTCAGATCGCCGCATTACCGGCCACGCTGCGGCCATTCTTCGCGCGGTATGGTCTGGCTGTGGTGCTGGCGTCAAAACCGAACGGGTATTTGATGCGATGTATGAGGACGATCCCGATGGTGGGCCGCACCTATCGAAGATGTACAAGTCATTATGGGTCGGGCTGAGTGAGCTTGAGTGTTTCTTGTCTGGCAGCGGAGTTGAAATTTCATATTCGGGGCGGACAGAGGGCGGGCTGTTCAGGCTGAAATTGCAAGGGGTAACGCATGAGTGATGACCGCGATCTGATCGAGCTTGGCCGCAAGTTCGATGAAGCCTATGCCGCCTATCAGGCGATGATTGATGCAATTCCTGAGCGCGTCAGTGTCGATACGGAAACTGCGGCAATTGATGCTGTGGTTCAGCCTGTGAGAGCGCTAGCGCTTGAAATTGCTGGCATGCCGGTCAGTACGGATGAGGGACATGCAGTGAAAGCCAAAGCCCATGAATTCCTTGCGGGTAGGTTTCTCTCGCACCAGATCGATACCTTTTGAGCCTATGGAGCGACGGCCCATGTGTACGCGCTACCCTCATTGAGCTTGGTGCCGCGTATTTCAAATCCCGTGCGTTCAAGGGATGCCTCTAATCGGTCGGGCGTAATCATTCCGTAAAATGAATGGCCGCGTAGCGAGTTAATAAGAAAGCCGTCAAGCCATGGCTTTGCATTCTCCATAGTCTTCATCCGCGTGAAATCGGAATTGCGATATTGCACTACGAAAAGGCACTCGCCGCCTCGCTTGAGCTTTTTGCGGATCGTCTTTAGGACATCACGCCTGCGGGAGTAAGATGGAATGACCGATAGTACATTGATGCAGAATCCTCGTTCAAATTGAGCGGTATGTTTTTGAAACTCCTGATCGTTAAATACGTGAACCCGGTTTGAATGCTTATAAATTTCTCTGACTGATGTTTTTTTGCCGCGCAGCATTTGTTGGCGGGATATCTGGATTTCGGAATCCACCAGTGCAAGCGTATCTGTGGTGCTCGAAATCGCTTTTTGATACCTGAGCTTCCCGCAACCATAGTCAAAAGTTGATGGTACTTCCGGCAGATCGGAGATCAAGTTTAGGAGAAATTTTGATGGCTGCGTTTCAGGTTTTGCGGCATTTTCAGTCCTGATCTCGATGCCGGAATGCAGTTTATAGCGCATTGAATTGCATCCTTACTTCATAAGAAGCAGTCGGATCGGCGGCGATAGCGTCAATCTGCGGCAGGGCATACCGGTTGAGACGCGGGCGTTGCCCAAGTGCAAGTATGAAAAACACAAAGGCTACAGCTAGAAACGCGAGGGCAATGTTAGGGGAGCCAATCCCCCACGCGATAAGCGCGCCGACTATGAAGTAAAAGACGCCCTCAACAAAAACCCAAAACCAAGACCATGCGCTTAATGCGTGTTCGATATCGTGTCTATCTACTAAGGGATTTTGGGCGCGGCTCGATGCATACTTATAGAACACTGCCCGCATTAGCTTGTCTCGGTTTTCAACTAGGGCAGTCCGCTTTTCATTGGGGATGGGCGAGCCCACCCGTTCAGCGAGCGGCATAAGAATATGCTTGCAATCAAACCGTCGTCGAATGCCGAACACGTCTGATATGCGGTCGTGCAGCCGAAATGTGTGAGTAAGGACCGCGACCGCGAAGGCAATAAAGAAGCCGGATATGTTCAGCGCGTCGTAATGAGGGATGATGCTGACGACTTTTCCGATGGTGCCCCAAGATTCGATTTCATTAAAAAAGCTATCAACGCTCTGGTTTTCTCGCAGCGTGAGAGTGATTGCATAAGTCCAATAGAATGCGAAACTCGCGAGCTTTTTTAAAAGATCATTGTAGTCCTTGGGGGCGAACAAAAATGGAAGAAGAAGCGCAATTAGTTCGCCCACGGCAATGCCTTGTTGCTGATTGTTGAAAGCGTCAATTGCAACTGATAGTACGGCGATTCGCCGGTAGGGTGTTACTGTCTCTCGGGAGATGTCCCCATCCCAGCAATGGCTTCTGAAATCGCTATTAAGCGCTATGCTAGGATCAGAGCTAGGATCAAAATCAATATATATGATTTTTATTCAATTATTTCAATATGATACAGGAATTCAATGGCGGAGAGAGAGGGATTCGAACCCTCGATACGGTTTCCCGTATACACGCGTTCCAGGCGTGCGCCTTCAACCACTCGGCCACCTCTCCGTCTGCCTTGCTGTCGGGAAACCGTGTCTCACGGTGAAATCTGACTGCAAACGTGACACCGCTCTTCGAAACAGGCGCTGGTTTATCGCCAACGAGCGGGTGCGGCGCGAATATAGCCAGAAAATGCATATGTTCAACAGCTATTTGCAAGTTTTTGCGTCTAAATCGCAGAACCTGTGCAAAGAATGCCTCCTATGATCTAACACACTGAAATTTATTGGTTTATTTTGATCATAGAATTGTCATCCAGCTTGCCTTTGAGCCTGATGGGTTCGGTGTGCTATGCTTTAGCAACGTCAAAAAGATAAATCTTCGGCAGATCGGGTTCAAAACCGGTGCCGTGAGCAGGGTAGGAATCCGGGGCAAAGAATCGTGATCCGATTTGTATTGCGTAGTTTTGCGGTTGTTTTTCTGGCGTTCGCGGTGATTTTCGCCGTCCTTGATGGCGCGCGCTCTGTTGGCGCGTCGCAGTTTATCGCCAAGCCCCTTTTGTCCATGTGGTCACGCAACGCGCCTGAAACATTGGCCGATGCAGAAAGCTTCGTGGCGCACTATATAGGGGCAGGAGCCTGGGATGCGGTTTGCATTCCGCTGCTTGAGCAGCCCGGCTGGCTGCTTTTCGGCATTCTCGCCCTGTTATTCTATGTAGTCGGTCATCGTCGTGAACGCCCACTGGGACGCTTCACCGCCCGCTAATCAGGAGATGGAGACCATGAGTTTCTTGGACAGCTATCGCAAGAAGATGCAGATGCCTTCGGCGGATGAGGCTTTGCCCGGACGTACGGCACCGATTCCCACATCCGCAACCCATTTCGTGAACGGTCGCCCGCTGAAAGGACCGTGGCCTGATGGCTACAAGCAGGTTCTGTTCGGGATGGGCTGCTTCTGGGGAGCCGAGCGCCTGTTCTGGCAGGTGCCGGGCGTATATGTGACGGCGGTCGGTTATGCAGGCGGCGTTACGCCCAACCCGACCTATGAGGAAACTTGCACGGGCCTCACCGGTCATGCGGAGGTTGTGCTTGTAGTCTATGATCCGAAGGTCGTGAGCCTTGACGAGCTGCTGACGCTTTTCTGGGAGGAGCACGATCCGACCCAAGGCATGCGGCAGGGCAACGATATCGGCACGACCTACCGTTCGGTCATTTATACTTTCGACAAGGCTGATCGTGACATGGCGGAAAAGAGCCGCGAAGCCTATGCGCAGGCGCTCGCCGCTCGCGGTATCGGACCGATCACGACCGAGATCGAGGATGCGCCGGACTTCTATTATGCCGAGGACTATCACCAGCAATATCTGGCGAAGAACCCGAACGGTTATTGCGGTTTGCGCGGCACCGGTGTGAGCTGCCCGATCCCGCTGGCACAATAAGCGGGCTGTAATAAAGAGATCGCGCGGTTCTTACTGCGCGATTTTCTTTTGCATGATCAGCATTCCGGCATAGTCGCCATTGAGCAACTCGAAATCGCTCCAGCCGATCTGCCGGTAGAGGTCGGGCTTGTTGGTATAGAGATAGGCTTCTTCATAGCCATGTTGCCGGGCAGCATCCTCAACGGCGCCGACAAGACTCTTGGCAATACCCTTGCCGCGATGGTCGGGCGCGACGAACACGCTCGCCACCCAAGGCTTCAGATGCGGATGCGTTTCCAGGTCGCTATGGATCAGGAGCGCAAGCCCGGCAGGTTCCCCGTTCCAGAGCGCGACCCGCGCAGCCTGTCCATCGTTTTCACGGGAGATGTCGCGAAAAGCCGTGGCGGTCTGTTCGACGGTGGAGCCGGTAAACTCGCCCCATTCCGCATGGTTCCATGCAGCACAGACGGATACGAGATCGGGGCGGTCGGCAAGAGGGATGATCCGGAGCATAGCGTTCTACCAGTGCGGCGGTTTGGTGACAGGTACTTCCGGCGCGGTTTGCTCTTCCAGTTCCAGAAAGCGGTCGGTCAATGCGCCGAGCTTTTTGGAAAGCTGGTCGATGGTTTTCCATTGTGCGGCCAGAACGGATGACAATTCATCGATTGTCTTTTCCTGTTCGGCTACGCGAATTTCGAGCTCGGTCAGGCGTTGGTCCGGTGTCATGGCTGGCTTCCATCGATAATGGGCTTTGTGGTCATTGGATGTAACCGCTTTTGACCTCTGTCGGAAGTACGCTATCACATCATTGCGTCAACATGAGCGTGCCATTCGATACTTCATAGTGACGCAGGCGCTTCAGAAAGCTCATGCCGAGAAGTGTGCCCGAAAGCGCGTCGTCCCGCAGGACCATGGCTTCCACATTTTCCATCCGGACGCGTCCGATTTCGATGCCGGGCAGGATGGCAATTGCGGCGAGTGTTTCGCCGTTGGCGGTAGAAATGCGATATTTGAAATCATCGGATTTGAGCGACAGGCCGATGCGCCGCGCGGCGCTGGAATTGATCGCGACGACACTTGCACCCGTGTCCACCATGGCGCGAAAGGTTTGACCGGCGATCCTGACGTCCGTGATGAAATGGCCGCGACTGTCCGGCGCGATCTGCGCGCGACGACCGCTATAGGCGGCAGCGGGCGAGGGGGGAGTAGTCGAAGCTGTCGCGGCGGTGCTTGAGCCGGCTTTCGGCTGCTGGCCGAATTTTTCAAACAGGAGCGGGAAGGCGATTGCCAGTCCCGCGAATACCAGAAGGATTGTAAAAGCCCGCGCCATGCTGCCCCCGTTTGGAGGCACGATAGCAGGCGCGGGCCGCTCTGCGTTGTTTATTTTAGCGCGCATCCCGAAACCGCTTCACACTTTTCGGGATGCGCGCTGGTGCTTACTTGGTGCCGTACATGCGGTCGCCAGCATCGCCGAGGCCGGGAACGATATAACCCTTTTCATCGAGGCGCTCATCGATGGAAGCAGTAAACACGTCGACATCCGGATGGGCCTCGGTAAAGCGCTTAATGCCCTCTGGCGCCGCCAGCAGGCAGAGGAAGCGGATATTGGTTGCGCCGCGTTCCTTCAGCTTGTCGATGGCTGCGATTGCCGAATGTCCAGTGGCCAGCATCGGGTCCACCACGATGATGAGGCGGTTTACGATGTCTTCGGGCGCCTTGAAGTAATATTCGACCGGCTGCAGCGTGTCATGGTCGCGATAAAGGCCGATATGGGCGACGCGTGCGGCGGGCACCAGATCGAGCATGCCTTCCAGAAGGCCGTTACCGGCGCGCAGGATCGACGCGAAGACGAGCTTCTTGCCTTCCAGCACCGGCGCTTCCATCGGCATCAATGGCGTTTCGATCGGCATGGTGGTCAGTTCGAGATCGCGCGTCACTTCGTAGCAGAGCAACAGCGAGATTTCCTTTAGCAACCGCCGGAAGCTGGCCGTGGACGTTTCCTTCTTGCGCATGATGGTGAGCTTGTGCTGGACAAGCGGATGGCTGACGACTGTAACGCCCATGATCTTTCCACTTTTCTTGTTATCTTTTTGACTTTAGCGGCAGTTTGCGCCGGAGAAAACGCCGGGCCAAGCGCGCACGCACAGTTTTATGTCTCTTTGGCCATTTTTAAACGCTAACGCAAGACGGTTCGCAAGGTCCCTTCACAAAAGGGGTAGTGGAGGGCGGTCTCTGCTTGTATCGTCCGGCACAAGCTTTATATGCATTACGGAAATCGTTTTCGTCTTAATAATCAGAAGCAGGATGAGCTATGAGCCAGCAAAACGGCAATGCGGACCGCGTGGGCGCACAGGGCGGCATGGAGCATTCATTCGGCTTCAAGGCGGTTGACGAAAACGAAAAGCAGGGTCTGGTCAACGACGTTTTCCATAAGGTCGCCAGCAAGTACGACGTGATGAACGATCTCATGTCGGCAGGCATGCACCGCGTCTGGAAAGATGCGATGATCGCATGGCTGGCGCCGTCGAAGCGCCCGGGCTGGACTTCGCTCGACGTTGCTGGCGGCACCGGCGATATCGCCTTCCGCATTGTTGAGGCTTCGGGCCGTCAGGCGCATGTCACCATTCTGGATATCAACGGCTCGATGCTGGGTGTCGGTCGTGAGCGGGCAATCAAGAAGGGCCTTGCCGACAATCTCGAATTCGTGGAGGCCAATGCCGAGGAACTGCCGTTTGAGGACAACAGCTTCGACGCCTATACGATTGCCTTCGGTATTCGCAATGTGCCGCATATCGACAAGGCGCTGTCTGAAGCCTATCGCGTTCTGAAGCCAGGCGGGCGGTTCCTGTGTCTCGAGTTTTCCGAGGTCGAACTGCCGGTTCTCGACAAGGTTTATGACCAGTGGTCGTTCCATGCCATTCCGCGTATCGGCAAGTTGATTACCGGCGATGCGGATTCCTACAGCTATCTGGTCGAGTCGATCCGCAAATTCCCCAAGCAGCAGGATTTTGCCACTATGATTGAGAAGGCCGGATTCGAGCGCGTCAGCTATCGCAATTTCACCGGCGGCATCGCCGCGCTTCATTCCGGCTGGAAGCTTTGATCGTGCATCGGTCGGTTTTGGGCGTGAGGGCATGAGCAATTTTTCCGCTGCTTTCCGGCTGATGCGGGCCGGATGGATATTGACACGCGAAGGCGTGATCAGTGCGCTGCCTGTTGAGGGGCTTTCCGGTCTTCCCGCTTTTGGGCACAAGATTGCGGGCATTCTGGCGCGTCCGCGCGCACGCCACATGCAGCGTTCCGAGCGCATGTCGCGAGCCATGAACAAGCTCGGCCCGTCCTATGTCAAGCTCGGCCAGTTTCTGGCGACGCGGCCCGATATTGTCGGACGCGATGTCGCTGCCGATCTGGAACTTTTACAGGACAGGCTCGACTTCTTCCCGCAGGTCGATGCTGTTGCCGCCGTCGAAGGTTCGCTTGGCCGCAAGATCGATGATCTTTACCTGCAATTCGATGCGCCGATAGCCGCCGCTTCGATGGCGCAGGTGCATCCGGCGGAAGTCATGAAGGACGGTGCGCGCCAAAAGGTTGCCGTCAAGGTCATTCGTCCGGGCGTTCGCCAGCGTTTTGCCCGCGACCTTGAAGGCTTCTACATGGTCGCGCGCATGCAGGAACGCCACGTGCCCTTTACGCGCCGCCTGCGCCCCGTGCAGGTTGTGGAGACGTTGCAGCAGACCACCCGCATTGAGATGGATCTGCGTCTTGAAGCGGCGGCGCTTTCCGAGATCGCGGAAAACATCAAGGACGATGCGGGTTTCCGCGTTCCCAAGGTGGACTGGGAACGCACCGGTCGTGACGTGCTGACGCTCGAATGGATCGACGGTATCAAGATGTCGGATATTTCCGCGCTTGAGGCGGCGGGTTTCGATCTTAAAAAACTTGCCGAAACGCTCATCCAGTCCTTCCTGCGCCATACGCTGCGCGACGGCTTTTTCCATGCCGACATGCATCCCGGCAATCTGTTTGTGGATCATCAGGGGCTGATCGTTGCGGTCGATTTCGGCATTACCGGGCGGCTCAACAAGCAGCAGCGGCGGTTCCTTGCCGAAATCCTCTATGGTTTCATCACGCGGGACTATATGCGCGTGGCGGAAGTGCATTTTGAAGCAGGCTACGTGCCGCATACGCATGACGTGGCAAGTTTTGCGCAGGCCATTCGCGCCATTGGCGAGCCGATCCACGGCCAGCCTGCCGAAACCATTTCCATGGCGAAGCTTCTGACCTTGCTGTTTGAAGTAACCGAGCTTTTCGATATGGAAACCCGCCCCGAGCTTCTGATGCTTCAGAAGACTATGGTGGTTGTGGAAGGCGTGTCGCGCACGCTCGATCCGCATTTTAACATGTGGAAGGCGGCGGAACCGGTCGTCGGCGACTGGATACGCAAAAATCTCGGGCCGCAAGGCATGCTTCTCGATGCGAAGGACAGCGCTTATTCACTGCTACATTTCACGCGCAAGACGCCGGAACTGGTCGCGCGCGTGGAGCGTGTTTCCGTTGCGCTGGACGATATGGCTGCGAACGGATTGCGTTTTGATGCAGCAACGGCGGAAGCCATCGGTCGGGCGGAAGCGCGCCACTCGCGCTGGGGTCGCATTGCGCAGGTCGTGATTGCAATTTCTCTCGCAGCAATAGCCATCAAGCTTTATATTTGGCTGTAGTGACAAGTTTTGCGTGACATGCCAACTTGAAAGTGATTTCAATGATTGCACTTGTAACAAGCAGGTGCAATCAAATGGCCAGTATTACCATCCGTAATCTCGATGACGCCGCCAAGGAACGGCTGCGCATCAGGGCGGCGCAGAACGGGCGCTCCATGGAGGAGGAAGCCCGCATCCTGTTGGCCGGGCTGAATGAAGCTGTGCCGGTTATGGCAGCATCCTCAGGGGCGGCGGCTTCACTGACGGGAAAACGCGTTCTTCTGATAATCGGCGGCGGCATAGCAGCCTATAAGACGCCAGACCTCATTCGCCGCCTGCGTGAGCGCGGCGCGCATGTGCGGCCGTTGATGACGGAGGCAGCGCAGCAATTCGTGACGCCGCTGACCATTGGCGCGGTTTCCGCCGATCATGTCTTTACCGATCTTTTCTCACGAGAAGATGAGCAGGATGTAGGGCATATACGGCTGGCCCGCGATGCGGACCTGATCGTCGTTGCGCCCGCGACCGCCGATCTGATGGCCAAGATGGCCAACGGGCTTGCCGACGATCTGGCGAGTGCAGTGTTGCTGGCGCGCAAGGTTCCCGTGCTGATCGCGCCTGCCATGAACCCGGCCATGTGGGACAATCCCGCCACGAAACGCAATCGCGCGACGCTTGAAAAGGACGGCGTGCGTTTCATAGGTCCCGAGAAGGGTGAGATGGCGGAAAGTGGCGAGGCCGGAACGGGCCGCATGAGCGAACCGCTGGCAATCGTCGCGGCCATTGAAAACCTGCTTGCGCCGCAGGTGAAGCCGCTTGCGGGCAAATCCATCGTCATGACGTCGGGGCCGACGCATGAGCCGATCGATCCGGTCCGCTATATCGCCAACCGCTCGTCGGGCAAGCAGGGCCATGCGATAGCGGCGGCACTGGCGCGGCTCGGTGCAACGGTGCATCTTGTGTCCGGGCCGGTCAACGTTCCCGATCCCGAAGGCGTCGATGTCACCCATGTCGAGACGGCACGCGAAATGCAGGCGGCTGTGGAGCGGTATCTGCCCGCTGACGCGGCGGTGATGGTCGCGGCGGTTGCCGACTGGCGCACGGCCAATGAAGCCGGACAGAAGATCAAGAAGAAGCCCGGAGAAAGCGCGCCGACACTCGCCATGGTCGAGAACCCCGACATTCTGGCGGGGGTCGGCCATAGCGACAAGCGGCCGGGCCTTGTTGTCGGCTTTGCCGCCGAAACGCAGGACGTGGCCGGGAATGCGAGAGCCAAGCTTGAGAAGAAGGGCGCGGACTGGATCGTTGCCAATGATGTTTCGCATGGGCCTGACGGCAGCAGCGTCATGGGCGGCGACCGCAATCATGTTCGTATTCTCAGCCGGTCGGGTATCGAGGAATGGCCGGAAATGAGCAAGGAACAGGTCGCCGAAAGACTGGCGGCAAAGATTGCCGAACGGCTTCTGGAAACAGGGAAGTAATTTTTCTGCAAGGCATGTCACATCTGCGGCGCCCGTTTCGTCTTGATGGTGAGCGACATCAAATCGTAGGCCCCAAGGAGACGTATCATGGAAGCGAGACTCGTTCCGTATAAGCTGGCGCCCAAGATCATGCAGGTCATGGTCGAGGCGGAAAAGGCCGTGTCGGAGGCCGGGCTGGAATATAGTCTTTATGAACTCGTGCGTATTCGCGCATCGCAGATCAACGGATGCGCTTATTGCATTCACATGCACACGCGCGATGCCCGCAAGGCGGGAGAGACTGAAGAACGCCTCTACCTCGTGGCAGCGTGGCGGGAATCGCCGTTATTCACGCCGCGCGAGCGTGCCGCGCTTGCATGGACCGAGGCATTGACGCTTATCGCGCAGACCCGCGCGCCGGATGAGGATTTCAATGCCCTGAAGGAGCATTTCACCGATGAGGAAATCGTGAAACTCAGCATGGCCATCAATATGATCAACCTCTGGAACCGCGTCGCGGTCGGATTTCGCACCGTGCATCCGGTCATGGCCGATGCGTCAGCAGCCTGAAACGGATAAAATTTTCGATGCGGACGCGTTCGAGGCTCTGCGGCCCCGGCTCGTTCGCATCGCTTACCGCATGATAGGCTCTCATGCGGAGGCCGAGGATATTGTGCAGGAAGCCTGGTTGCGCTGGAACAGGGCAGCGCAGGATGCCGTTCGCGAACCGGAGGGCTGGCTGGTGCGCGTGGTGAGCCGGCTCGCATTGGATCATCTGAAGTCCGCACGGGTGCGCCGTGAGACCTACCCCGGCCTGTGGCTCCCCGAACCTCTCGTCGAGGAAGAGGAAGACCGGAGCGACGAGATCACGCTGACGCTCATGCTGGCGCTTGACCGGCTGTCACCGCTGGAGCGGGCGGCTTTTCTGTTACATGATGTTTTCGGCATGGATTTTCGGGAAGTCGCGCAAGTGCTCGACCGCGATGCGGCGGCCTGCCGACAGCTTGCTAGCCGGGCACGGATGCATGTGCGTCAGGAAAAGCCGCGGTTCAGCCTGCCGGAAGACCGCGGACGCACCATCGCGGACGCCTTCTTTCAAGCTTCGCGCAGTGGCGATCTCACTGCATTGCAGAGCCTTCTGGCGGAAGATGCGATAATGTATTCAGATGGCGGCGGTGTTCGCAATGCGGCGCTCAATCCCATCTACGGGCGGGCGAAGATCATGCGCTTTTACGAGGGCATTTCCCGCAAGGCCAATGGCGTGCCTCCCGCAATCCGGCAGTTTGCAGTATTCGACGGCCTGCCGGGGCATATCAGCATGGAGGCGGATGGGCTGCCGCAGGTTGCGGCACTGGAGATCGTCGACGGACAGGTCCATGCGATTTATCTCGTGCGCAATCCCGAAAAACTCCGCCATGTGCGGATCGGTAAAGGGGCGGCGAGCTGATCCAATCAGATCGCGCCTATCTATTTGTTTTTTTTAAAAGAACTCGTCCAGCAGACGATAATAAGTGATCTTTGCTTCATCGATGGCAGGCCCGCCATAGATGTCAAGGAAAGGCTGTACCCATTCCTCGCCCAGATTGTAGCGGATGCTCCAGCAGGCAAGCGCCAGATCCTGATGACGGTCGGCGAGGCCGAGCCTGCCGCAATCGATGAAACCAGAAAAAGCGTCGTTGTCAGCCATGAAATTCGGCAGGCAGGCATCGCCATGAGTGACGACAATGTCTTCGCTTTCAGGTTTGAGGTGAAGCAGTTCTTCGAATACGCCCTGAGCGGTCCGTCCTTCGCGTTCCTCGTCGAAATCCTCTTCGTCCACCGCACCGGCTGCAACACGCTTGCGCGCGTCTTCGATGCGAAACTCCAGCCGGTGATCGAACGGACAGGATGCCGGGTCGATGGCATGCATCGATTTCAGGGCGGTCGCCAGAATATCGACAATCCGCTCCGGCGTCAGCGTGCCGACTGCCGAAGCCAGATCTTGGCCCGGCAGACGCGTCATCAGCAGAAAGCTGCGCGCCGGGGCGATTTCGAAAGCGAGAACTTCCGGGCAGGCGAGATTTTGCTGCCTGAGCCAGCGAAGCCGGGCCGCTTCGTCGGCAAGTTCGCCGACCGGGCTTTGCGGCTCCACTTTCAGAACCAGAGGTTCGCGTTCGGGATGGTCGAGCAGATGCACATTGGCCGTTGAGCGGCCAAGCTCGTCCTTTCGACTGCGATATTCCCGCAATTGCTGCCGCAGCGCCTCGGGCAGATCGAGCGCAGCCAGAACCGGATCGTTCATTTTCTCTCCAAAGGATCAGGCTTTGCCGCGGACCTGGTAATCCTTGACGGTGGCAAAGCGGATGGCTTTCCAGCGCTCAGCCTCGTAATTGAGCGAGAAGCCGTTCTGGGCCAGAAATACCGGGTCACGGTCAAGATCGTGTGCGATATCGGCGCGATGCGCGGCAATGAAGCGGTCGACTTCCGCCGGATCGTCGGCGGAAATCCACCGGCAGACAGAGAAGCGCGACATTTCAAAGCCGACCGGCAGCGAATATTCGACCTTGAGCCGTTCGGTCAGGACGTCGATCTGCAGCGCGCCGACGACGCCGACAATGGCTGGAGAACCGTCATCGGGCAGGAAGAGCTGCACGACGCCTTCCTCGGCCATCTGCTGCAGCGCTTCGCGCAGCTTCTTGGCTTTCATCGCATCGTCGAGGCGCACGCGGCGCAGGATTTCCGGCGCGAAGTTCGGCACCCCACGGAACAGGATGTCCTCGCCCTCGGTCAGCGTGTCACCGATGCGCAAGGTGCCGTGGTTCGGAATGCCGACCACATCGCCCGCGAAGGCTTCGTCGGCAATCTGGCGCGAGCGCGCGAAGAAGAATTGCGGTGCCGACAGGCTCATTGGTTTTCCGGTGCGCACCAGCTTCGCCTTCATGCCGCGCGACAGCTTGCCCGAGCAGACGCGCAGGAAGGCGATGCGGTCGCGGTGGTTCGGGTCCATATTGGCCTGAATCTTGAACACGAAACCGGTCATCTTGTCTTCGGTTGCCGCCACCATGCGAGTATCGGCCTGCTGGTCGCGCGGGGAGGGGCCGAAATCGCAGAAGGCTTCGATGAGGTCGCGCACACCATAATTCTTCAGCGCCGAGCCGAAATAAACCGGGGTCATGTGGCCTTCGCGGAAGGCGGCGAGGTCGAACGGGCGGCAGACGCCGCGCGCCAGTTCCACGCCTTCCAGCCATGCTTCACGCTCATTTTCCGGCAAAAGCTTTGCCGCTTCTTCCGGCCCGCTCACCTTGGTTGGCTGTTCTTCGTTGTCCTGGCGGCGCAGCGTGTCGTTATGCAGGTCGAAGGTGCCCGCAAAGCTCTTGCCCGAGCCGATCGGCCAGGTGATGGGGGCCGTGTCGAGCGCCAGCTTCTCTTCGATCTCATCAAGGATTTCCAGCGGGTCGCGCGCCTCGCGGTCCATCTTGTTGACGAAGGTGACGATGGGAATATCGCGCATGCGGCAGACTTCAAAGAGTTTCAGCGTGCGTGGCTCGATACCCTTGGCGGCGTCGATGACCATGACGGCGCTATCAACGGCGGTCAGCGTGCGATAGGTGTCGTCGGCAAAATCTTCGTGGCCCGGCGTGTCGAGCAGGTTGAAGATGCAATCCTTGTACTCGAAGGTCATCACCGAGGTGACGACGGAAATGCCGCGGTCGCGCTCGATATTCATCCAGTCGGAGCGGGTCTGGATGCGGTCTTTCTTGGCCTTCACCTCACCGGCAAGCTGGATGGCGCCGCCGAACAGCAGCAGCTTTTCGGTCAGCGTGGTCTTACCGGCGTCCGGGTGCGCGATGATCGCGAATGTGCGGCGCTTGGAAACGGGATGGTCAGCGGGCATGAAGAAACTCGTGATAGCAAAGGAACGGGCAGCATGAACCGCCGCAAAGATTGGCGGTTCATCTAGCAGTCCTTTGCCAAAAGGTCGAGTTTAAATGCTTTGCATATATTATCGGCTTTTGATGCCGAGACCGAAGGCGATGAAAGACCAGCCCTGGAAAATCAGGTCTATCGCCAGAAACAGGCCAAGGATGAACAGGCTGTTGACCGGCCATTGCATGGCGATGATAAGGCCGAGGAGCAACGTGACGACGCCGCCTGCGACGATCCAGCCCCAGCCAGCCGAGGGTTTCGACTTGAAGCCGAGCCAGATGCGGAAAGCACCGGAACCCAGAAGCGCCGCCGCCAGCAGGAAGGTCAGCACACCGGCCGCCAGCACGGGATTGATGAAGGCGACGATGCCCGCCGCCGTATAAAGCAGGCCGCTCAGGAGCCAGAAGAAGAAGCTGCCCCAGGTTTTGACGCCGAATGCATGAACGATTTCCATGGCGCCGCCGATGAGCATCATCAGGCCGACATAGTAGACCGAGACCACGGTGGCCAGCACCAGATTGCCGAAGGCGATGCCTCCGAGGATCAGAAGCGCCACCCCAAGGGCGACGAACCAGCCCCACTTGCCGGAGAGTTCCTTTGGAAGAGCCGGACGGTCGAAATCATTGTGAGCTGTTGCCATGAGACGTCCCTCAAATTGTCATGCCTCCAGAACAATATAAGGCATGTCCCGGATTTGGCCAGCTTTGCGATGAACGGGTGAGAACGCCAATGCCCCCCACTGTTCGTCTCGACGATCTCCCATTATATCTCTTTGCTATTAAAATCGTATTCCGTTTAAAGTTCATGTGATGTTCGATCTCGTTTCCCACTACTGGCCGCATATCCTGTTTGTCCTGTCGGTCGTTCTCGGAGCGATCGCCGCCATTCACGCGACCATGACGAAAGAGGAAGTCCGAACAGCCATCGGCTGGGTCGGCGTGATTGTGCTTTCGCCCATCGTGGGAGCGGTGGTCTATGCGATTGCTGGCGTAAACCGCATCCGGCGTTCGACGCTCAGCCACCAGCGCGCCAACCGGGGCAAGATTGCGCTCTATCACCTGTCGCACTTCGATACGACGAACGATCTGGTGCGGGCCGCCTTCGGACGCCAGTTCGGGGCCATGAAGATTCTTGGCGATGCGGTCAGCCTTTACGATTTCACCAGCGGCAACAATATCGACATGCTGGAGACGGGCGACGAAGCTTATGCCGCAATGCTCGACGCCATAGGCCGCGCTGAACGCAGCATCATGCTGGAAACCTATATTTTCGACCGGGACGGGATTGGCGAAGTGTTTGCCGATGCGCTGGGCGATGCGGTCCGGCGCGGCGTGGAAGTGCGCGTGCTGGTGGATGCCGTCGGTGCACGCTATTCCTTTCCAAGCATCGTCAAGCTCCTGAAGGACAAGGGCGTTGCCGTGGATGTGTTCAACGGCAACATCATCATCGGGCTGCGCCTGCCTTACGCGAACCTTCGCACCCACCGCAAAATCCTCATCGTCGACGGCAAGATCGCCTTTACCGGCGGCATGAATATCCGCGCGGGGTTTGTGCGAAGGATTGCGGGCGATGCCGTTGCCTTCGATACGCACTTCAAGCTGGAAGGACCGGCTATCGCCGATCTCTTTCATATCGCATCGGAAGACTGGCGCTTTGCCACCGGCGAGCTTCTGACCGGGGAAGCATGGAAGATCGCGCCGCCGGAAAACCCGCCGGGAACGGGAACGCTGGTGCGTGTCGTCGGGTCGGGGCCGGACAAGAACGTGGAAACCAACCAGCGCATGATGATGGGCGCCTTCTCGATTGCCGAGCAGCATATTCTCATCATGACGCCTTATCTTCTGCCGGACCGCGAATTGATCAGCGCGCTGGTGACGGCGGCGCGGCGCGGCGTGTCGGTGGATATCGTCGTGCCGGGCGTCAACAACCTGAAGCTGGTGGACCGCGCCATGCGCGCGCAGTTCGATCAACTCTTGAAGGATGGCTGCCGTATCTGGCGGGCTGGGGGTGCCTTCAATCACTCCAAGCTGATGACCATCGACGGCGCATGGTCCTATGTCGGGTCATCCAATATCGATCCGCGCTCGCTGCGGCTGAATTTCGAGGTCGATCTGGAAATTCTCGACCGTGACGTGGCGCGTCAGGTGGAAGAGCGTATCGGCAAGGTGATAGAGGGAAGCCGCGAGGTCAATCTTGCGCGGCTCAAGAATCGGCCTTTCCTGGAGCGTCTTCTGGACCGGATTATCTGGCTGGGTTCGCCTTACCTGTGAATATCATCCCGTTCGGCTGTTGAATATTTCCGGGCTGAGTTCTTCAAGCAGGCTCGTTGCCGATTTGAGGTCGAGATGCGCCTTGATCGGCAGGTGATCGGACGCCAGACGCGCCAGCGGCGTGTTGTGCACTTCAACCGATGTGACCAGATTGTGGGGCGCGCCCAGTACGCGATCCAGTGCAAAAACCGGGAACCGCGAAGGAAAGCTCGGTACTGCCGTTGCGACATGGTTGAATGTCGGCATGAGGGCGGCCAGCGACGAGCGCTTGCCGATGCGCCATTCGTTGAGGTCGCCGATCAGCAGCGTCGGCAGTGTGTCAGCCTCCTGCAAGACGGTAAGGATGCTCTCGGCCTGTTGCTCGCGGGAGCGTTTCAGAAGGCCGAGATGCGCGGCGATGACGCGCAAAGGGCCTGCCGGAAATTGCAGGTCCGCGACCAGCGCGCCGCGCGGCTCGACGCCGGGCAGCTTGAGCTGCTGCACATTGCGCACCACACCTTCGCGGAACAGGAGCACGTTGCCGTGCCAGCCGTGGCCCTTGGGCATTGTTGCTGTGATGGGAACGGGGATAAGTCCATGACGGCGCTCAAGCAGCCCCAGATCGAGCAGGCCGGATCGCTCGCCGAAACGCCTGTCGGCTTCCTGCAAGGCGATCACGTCCGCGTCGATCTCACTGATGACCTCGGCGGTTCGCTGCGGATTGAACTGCTTGTCGATGCCGATGCATTTATGGACATTGTAAGATGCAATAACGACGTCACCGCCAGCAATATTGGCGTTGAGCGGCCTGTAACCCGGCCTGTTCCGGATTGCAGTCAGGATGGACTTCGATATCCGGTTTGGTTCTTTCTTTTTCAGCACCCGTTCTCACCTGTGAGGTATTCGGTCCGAAAGCCTATGATAAACCCGCATCCGTTTCTATATAGTCGGATTGTTCATCTGTTTGAATAGCAGTTGCCTACACAATTCGGCGACTTCCGGAACTAAACGCAAAGTTGGTTCGGCAGGTTCCGAGCCTCATCTTGCAATGAAACGGATAAGCCTGTCGGTGAGGCCGGTATAAGGCGGCCTGATGAGATCGCTCGGCGCCGGGGCAAATTTGGTCAGGACCGGCATTGCCTTGGAAAAGGTCAGGAAACCGTCTTGGCCATGATACTGGCCCATGCCGCTTGCGCCCACGCCGCCGAATGGCAGGTCGCTACAGGCGAAATGGTAGAGCGTATCATTGACGCAGACCCCGCCAGCAACAATGCGGCCTAGCATCATTTCGATCTCTGCGGTGTTGTCGCTGAAACAGTAAAGCGCCAGCGGACGGTCGAGCCGCAGAACGAAACCGATGGCATCGTCGAGCAGGCGATAGCTGAGGATCGGCAGAAGCGGGCCGAAAATCTCCTCCTGCATGATTGCGCTGTCAGCGGCGGGTTCGAGCACGAGGACGGGCGACATCAGTCGCGGCCGATCGAAACCGGCCAGAAGTTCAATGACAGCTTCGCTCTTGTTCGCGGCATCGGTCAGCAGCTTCGCGAGCCGTGCTTCCTGCGCTTCATTGATGATCGTGGTGCGGTCCTTTGCCGCTGATGAGCCGCCATAGCGCGCCTGCATTTCAGCGCGCAGAAGGTTTATGAATTCGTCGCGCCGGCTCTGGTGGATCAGCACATAATCAGGAGCGATGCAGGTCTGTCCGGCATTGAAGAATTTTCCCGTCGCGATTGAGCGGGCGGCGCGTTTGAGATTGGCATTCTCGCTGACGATGGCGGGTGACTTGCCGCCAAGTTCCAGCGTCACCGGCGTCAGGTTCGGTGCTGCCGCCGCCATGATCTTGCGCCCCACAGATGTTGAGCCGGTGAAAAAGAGATGGTCGAAGGGCAGCGATGCGAATTGCGCGGAAAGCGATGCATCACCAAGCGCCACGGCAACGCGATCCTCCGGGAAAACTTCGGCAAGCAGGCTTTGTAGGAATTGCGCCGTGCGCGGCGTATGTTCGGACGGCTTTAGGAAAACATGATTTCCGGCTGCGATTGCTGCGACGAGCGGTGCCAGCGCCAGATTGACGGGATAGTTCCACGGCGCGATGACCCCAACCACACCGAGCGGCACATAGCGGATTTCCGCTTTGGCGGGCCACATTTTCCATCCGGCCTTGCGGCGTTTCGGTTTCATCCAGCGCTTGAGGTTGTGCAGCGCATCGTCGATTTCGGCAAAGACGACGCTGGCCTCACCGAGCAGGGTTTCGTGCAGCGAGCGGTTGCCGAAATCCGCGCTGATGGCTTTCGCCATTTCATCAAGCCGCTTTTCGAGCGCCTGACGCAGCCGCTTCAGATCGTCCAGACGCTGTTCATAGGCCGGACGGTTCTCAAGCCAGGCGTTGCGCAGGCGCTCAAACGACAGTTGCAGTCTCTGTTCTTCAACTGCCATAGGCAAAGTCCTCCGTCGAGCGGGCAAAGAGGAATTGGGCGGCATAATAGGTTGCAAGCACCCAAAGGCCACTTAGCGGAATGTCGAGGCTGAACCGTCCGAAGGCCAGCAGCGTGTCGCTTGCCATGAAAAAAAGACCGCCAGCGGCCGCAAGCCAGGCGGCGTAGCGTTGCGGCGTTTCCGGTTCGGTGCCGAGCGCGCGGCTCATCGCCTGTGCTGCCATGATGCCGAGGGCTGCGGCATAGACAATGACCGGGATTTTCATGGGCGTCGGCAGTGACGACCAGAGGCCAGCTATGATGGCAAGGGCGGCGATGGCGAAAAGGACGAAAACGCCCTTATGCGCGGCAAAGCGCGTCTGGCGGCAAAGCGCATAGATATAGGCGCAATGGGTAATGAGAAAGCAGATCAGGCCCGCCATGAAATAGTCGCCGGACAGCATCAGGAAGAAATCGCCAAGTGCGGCGAAAACCAGCCCGAAGGCGATGGCGAATCCGTAAGTTTTCGATTTGGGCCGTCCGGCGCATAGGACGGCTGCGAGCAGCAGTAGAGTTGCGGTTGGCTTGGTCAGATAATGCAGCCAGCGCCAGCCTGAAACCTCGCCATTGTAGCTCATCACACTGCCCGCAATGGCGCAGATCGCGCAAAGCAGGAACAGGCCATAGAGCGTTCTGTTTCTGCCGAATTCCAGCAAGCCTCTGCGGCGCATGTTTGCCCCCCATTTTTATATTTTGAGCATAGCAGGCGGAATTGTGCCGCCAATTGCGAGAACAGCGCAATAGGCAGAATTTGTAGCGCTGTTGACAATGCGCTGTGAAGGCAGTTCAGGCGCGCTGCCAGACGGTCGGCTTGTTTTTCTGCCAGCTGTCTTTGTGCAGCAGGGGGGTGTCGTCATCGGCCAATGGCCAGCCGATGCACAGATAGAGGCTGAAGTGCCAGCTGGACTGGGCCTCGAAAAGCTTTTCCATCGCGTCGGGGTCGAGAATGGAAACCATGCCGACGCCGAGCCCGAACGATCTTGCCGCCAGATTGAGGTTCTGGACCGCCATGGCGGTGCTGTGTTCAAGGGTAACGGCCATCGACTGCCGACCGAGACCATGCCCTTCGACCGGCGCGGTTTCGGTGAAAATGGCAAGCTGCACCGGAGCAACGCTGATGCCTTCCAATTTCAGGTTCCGGTAATGCTCTGCGCGCGCGCTGTCATAGATCTCGGCGGCTGATCGGTTGGCTGCCAGAAAGATGTCGTGAACCGCTGCACGTTTTGCAGCAGTTTCGACTGAAATCACCCGCCAGGGGCGGGCATTGCCGACGGAGGGGGCGTAATCCATCGCTTTCTGCAAAGCCTCAATGATTCCATCGTCCACGGCCCTGTTGCTGAAGTGGCGGACGTCGCGCCGCCATTTCAGCAATTCAAAGAAAGCGGCGCGTTCGGAAGGAGAAAACTGCATTGTCTATCAGAATACTGGGTGAATCGGGGGCATAAAGCCTGCGGCCAGTGAACATCAATCCCAAACAAAAAAGCCCGCTTGCGCGGGCTTTTTGGGGCGCTTCAGAACCTTGGTAGTGGTCCGAAGACTTGGAAATGGTGCCCAGAAGAGGACTCGAACCTCCACGCCCTTGCGAGCGCCAGCACCTGAAGCTGGTGCGTCTACCAATTCCGCCATCTGGGCGACGAGGACCCATCTAAGGGGTCGACCTGCCTCTGTCAATCGCGTTTTCGACATTCAGCCAGCTTTTTTTCAGCCGATGCTTTTTTCGCGTTGGAAAGAGGGATGGGCGCGCGGACGCGCCCGATGAATTCACAGCCAAACGGCTATCAGGCTTCGAGAATTTCCTTCGAGGCAACGGTCGAATCAGCATTGAGCCGGTAGATGACCGGAACGCCGGTATTGAGTTCCTGCTTGAGAATCTGCTCCGGCGTCAGGCCGTCCAGCGCCATGATGAGCGCACGCAGCGAATTGCCGTGTGCGGCGACCAGAACCGTTTCGCCGCGCAGCACATGCGGCTGCACGGTATGCAGATAATAGGGCCATACGCGCGCGCCGGTATCCTTCAGGCTTTCGCCGCCCGGAGGCGGAACGTCATAGGAACGGCGCCAGATATGCACCTGTTCCTCGCCCCATTTGGCGCGGGCATCGTCCTTGTTGAGGCCGGACAGATCGCCATAGTCGCGCTCGTTCAGGGCCTGATCGCGAATCGTCTCGAGATCGGACTGGCCGAGCTCATCGAGGATGTGCTGGCAGGTCACCTGGGCGCGCGACAGCGCGGACGTGTATGCGATGTCGAACTTGAGACCGGCGGCCTTCAGGCGCTGGCCAGCGGCCTTGGCTTCGGCGTGGCCCTGTTCGGTCAGGCCCGGATCGCGCCATCCGGTGAAAAGGTTCTTGAGGTTCCATTCGCTTTGACCGTGGCGGACCAGGACGAGAGTACGAGACATATGCAACGCTCCGTTTATGAAGAAAATCAGTCGTTCAGCCCGAGAACATCGAGCATTGAATAGAGGCCGGGCTTTTTGCCATAGGCCCAAAGTGCGGCCTTGATCGCACCGCGCGCGAAGATCGAACGGTCTTCGGCATGGTGAGAGAGAACAATGCGTTCGCCGGGACCGGCCAGAATCACCGAATGGTCGCCAATGACCGAACCGCCGCGCAATGTGGCGAAGCCGATGGAGCCGGGTTCGCGCGGGCCCGTATAGCCGTCACGCACACGGACGCTGTTTTCCGCCAAGGCAATGTCGCGCCCCTTGGCTGCCGCTTCGCCGAGAAGCAGGGCGGTGCCGGATGGCGCATCGACCTTGTGCTTGTGGTGCATCTCAAGGATTTCGATGTCGAAATCGGCCGGATCAAGTGCTTGCGCCGCCTTCTGCACCAGAACGGACAGAAGATTGACGCCGAGGCTCATATTGCCGGATTTGACGATGGTTGCGTGGCGGGCAGCGGCGCGGATTTTCTCTTCGTCTTCCGCCGAGCAGCCTGTGGTGCCGACGACGTGCACGATGCGCGCCTGCGCGGCGAGGCCTGCAAATTCGACGCTTGCCGCGGGACTTGTGAAATCGAGGACGCCCTGTGCCCTGGCGAACACCGGCAGCGGATCGTCGGTGATGGTCACGCCGAGCGGGCCTACGCCGGCGACCTCGCCGGCATCCCGGCCCAGAAGCGGGGAGCTTGAGCGTTCGATGGCGCCCACCAGTTTCGCGCCTTCGATGGTCTGGATGGTGCGGATCAACGTCTGGCCCATGCGCCCGCCCGCGCCGACGACGACAAGGCCCATTTCGCTGCTTTCGGTTTCTCCGCTCATCGTGGTTCTCCTGTCCGCAATTCTTCTGCCGTCTTTTCAGTGATGAAATCGCCGTTGCCGCTCTGCAACTGATAGAAACGGGCATAGACACCGTTCGGGATGGCGATCAGATCGTCGTGACGGCCTTCCTCCACCACGCGGCCCGCTTCCATCACCACGATGCGATCGGCATTGACCACGGTGGAAAGGCGATGCGCAATCACGATCGTAGTGCGGTTCTGCATGATGCCTTCCAGCGCCTGCTGGACCCGCTTTTCCGATTCATTGTCAAGGGCGGAAGTCGCCTCGTCGAGCAGGAGAACCGGCGCATTGCGCACGATGGCGCGGGCAATCGAAACGCGCTGGCGCTGGCCGCCGGAAAGCGTCACACCGTTTTCGCCGACCGGCGTATCGTAGCCCTGCGGCTGTTGCAGGATGAAATCATGCGCATGGGCAAGCTTGGCCGCCTCGATGATTTCCTCATCCGTCGCGTCCGGGCGGCCATAGCGGATATTGTCGGCAATTGTGCCTTCAAAGAGATAGGGCTGCTGCGAGACATAGGCGATGGCATGGCGCAGCGACCGCTTTCTGACCTGGGCGATATCCTGCCCGTCGAACAGGATCTTGCCTTTGTCGAGATCGTAAAAGCGCTGGACGAGATTGATGAGGGTGGATTTGCCTGCGCCTGAAGCGCCGACCACCGCAGTGGTTTCGCCTGCCTTGGCGACAAAGCTCACGCCATGCAGCACCGGCGCGGTTTCGTTATAGGTGAAATAGATATCCTCGAAGCGGATTTCGCCGGGGCCAGCTTTCAGCTCCATTGCGTGCGGAACATCGCGCTGGCGCGGCTCTATATCCAGCACTTCGTAGATCATGCGGGCATTGACGAGCGCCTTTTCCAGTCCGACCTGAAGGCGGGCGAGGCGGCGCGCCGGATCATAGGCAAGCAGCATCGCGGTGATGAAGGCGAAGGTTGCGCCCGGCGGCTGGTGGTCGAGAATGGCGCGATAGCCGCTATAGGCCAGCACGCCAGCCACGGCAAAACCGGCCAGCATTTCGGAAATGGGCGTCGTGCGCTCGGACACTTTGGCGATCTTGTTGCTGCGGCCTTCCGACTGATCGATAAGCTTGCCGATCTTGGCGCGCAGCTGATCCTCCATCGTAAAGGCCTTGACGATGGCAATGCCCTGAATCGATTCCTGCATCGCGCCCAGCAGATGGGAATTGAGATGCACGAGATCGCGGGTGACGGAGCGGATGCGGCGCGAAATATAGGCGACGGCCAGAATGAGCGGCGGCCCGATCAGGAAAATCGCGACGGACAGGACAGGGTCCATATAGAACATGGTGCCGACGAGACCGATCAGCGAAATGAGGTCACGCGCGATCGACGAAATCGTCATGTTGAGAAGATCGCGGATGCCGGAAACATTCTGGTTGATCTGCGCCGCCAGATGGCCGGAACGTGTATCGTTGTAGAAATCGAGGCCGAGCTTCATTAGATGGTCGAAAATGCGCTTCTGATAGCGCGCGACCAGATTGTTGCCGATCTTGGCAAGCTCCACGGCCTGTATGTAGCCGGAAATGCCGCGCAGGATGAAAATGGCCAGCAATGTGCCGCAAATGACCCAGACCAGACCGAGATTCTGCTCGTAGAAAATCTTGTCGATCATCGGCTTCATCAGATAGGCCAGCGCGCCATTCGATGCGCCGACGATGAGCGAAGCCAGTATGGCGATGACGTAGTTCTTCTTATATTCGCGGATATTTTCCGACATCATGCGCCGGATTACGCGGGTGGCTTCGCCCGTATCGATCTTCTTGTTCTTCTTCTTGAATAGGCTCACGTGCAAAAGCGCTTTTTGTCTCTTTGCCCTCCGGCTGGACCGGCGGCTAACGTTGAAAAATACGACTTCCCATACGGAAACGCTGCACTGAAAAAGCCAGCGACAATTTCAGTGCAGCGTTTCTATAACGTTATCCGTGCGGCTTGACCATCCTCAAGCTTTGCCGATCAGTCGATGCGCCAGCGGCGTCCTTCGGTCGCGACTTCAAAACGGGCAGGGGCCTGCGCAAAGGCGGAAAGCCCGGTAAGGGCGGCAAGCTGGTGCGTGATCACGCGGACAGGAATGTCGCGCATGATGGCCTTATGCGGGGCCTTGTCCTCAAAAGCCTCGCGAAAGGCACCGGCTTTCAGCGCGGAAAGGATGCGCTGCGGAATGCCGCCGGAAAGATAGACGCCGCCATGCGCCATGAAGATCAGCGCCAGATCGCCTGCCACCCGTCCTAGGTAGGTGACGAACAGATGCAGGGTTTCCTCGGCTTGCGCATTGCTGCCGTCGAGCCCGGCTGATGTAATATCGGCGGGGGTTTCCAGCGTCGGCGTCACCTTGTCGGCGGCGCATATGGCCAGATAGAGATTGCGCAGTCCGCGCCCGCAAAGAATCTGTTCGCCAGCAACGCGGCCCTCTATGCGCTCGATATGCGGGAAGACCTCATAGTCACGTGTCGTGCGCGGGCCGATGTCGATATGGCCGCCTTCGCCCGGCACCGGCACCCAGGCATGGCGCGTGCGGACAAGCCCGGCAACGCCAAGCCCCGTTCCCGGTCCAAGTACGACGCGGGTAGCGATCACCTCGTCGGGCTTGCCGCCGATCTGTTCCAGATGATCGCTGCCGAGAGACACGACGGCGAGCGCCTGCGCCTCGAAATCGTTCAGCACGGTTACGTCCTCGAAGCCGAGATCGGCGATCATCTTTTTCGGGCGCACCACCCAGTCGCAATTGGTGAGGTCGATCTCATCCCCGTCGACGGGACCGGCTACAGCCAGAATGGCGGAACGCGGACGGATCGAGGTGTGGTCGAGAATGGCGCTCTGTATCGCCTCATCGATTGTGGCGTAATTCGCCGTCTGGAGAACGGGAAACTCCTTCGGTTCCGCATTGGAATCCACGAGAATGGCAAAACGGGCATTGGTTCCACCGATATCGCCGACGAGCACTGGAAACCGGAACCCCTGTTCGGCGTCGATAGTCGCTAGCATGTCCTCTCCCTGGTCATCTTTTCGCCTGCTGGTTGGTCGCGCCTGATCAATCAAGCGCCTTGATCAGCCTTTCGGCAGTCGCACGATTGAGCGCCATCGGAATGTCATAGACGCTGCCGAGGCGCGTCAGCGCCTTCACGTCGACATCGTGCGGAAGCGGCGACAGCGGGTCGATGAAGAAAATGAGCACTTCCACCGTGCCCTCCGCGATCATCGCGCCAATCTGCTGGTCGCCGCCGAGCGGCCCGCTTTTCACGCGCTGGATGCGCAGTGAAGGGCAGGCATCCAGAATGAGGCCGCCGGTCGTTCCCGTCGCCACAATGTCATAGCGCGACAGCGCCTGCTCATGCGCTTTTGCGAAGGCGACCATGTCGTCCTTCTTCTGGTCGTGGGCGATCAATGCGATGCGCAGGCGTTCCGTCATGAATGAGCAACCTTGTGAGCTGATAACCTTGTCATTAGAGCATTTCCAGCAGAAGTGTGAAACGGTTTTGCGTGGGACAATGCGATGAAACCTAGAGCATTTCCAGCAAAAGTGTGAAACGGTTTTGCGTAGGGAAAATGCGATGGAGTACAGAGCCGGGGCGGTTCAACGGTTCTGTTCCAACGGAACCGCTCCGGCTTTCTAAATCGTTTTAAGTCTATAGCGAAGCGCCAAAGACCTGAAAAGTGGCAAAAGCCTCACTGCGCGCCGTAGGTGACGTCCGCGATCGAATTCGGCGCAGGGCCGTTCAGTACGGCGGCGCAAGACTTCGGCAGATCGGAGACCATCACCGGACGCGGCTTTTTCGGCGGTTCCTTCGATGGCTTGGCGGGCTTCCACGGTTCATCGGTGAACCACCAGGCGAGAGACTTGTCGCAGCCGTCACCGGCAGGCACCTTCGGCTGTGCCTTGCACTCGGGCGATCCGGGCTGACAGGTCAGGCGCACATGGAAATGGTAGAAATGACCCCAATAGGGGCGAACCTTTCCGAGCCAGCTTCTGTCGCCGGTCACCGTGTCGCAAAGCTGCTTCTTGATGCCGGGATGCACGAAGATGCGCTCCACTTCCGGATAGCTTGCGGCGTGTTTCAGCAGGGCCGTGCGGGCAGGGGTCCATTTCTTCGGATCGACATAGAGCGAATCTTTTTGCAGCATCGATACGGCTGACACGCTCTCGCGCTCGGCGTCGGTAAAACGTTTTTTCGGCATCGGCGTCAGCCAGATATCAGCATCGAGGCCGACCTGATGCGAGGCATGGCCGGTCAGCATCGGGCCGCCGCGCGGCTGCGAAATGTCGCCGACGAGCAGGCCGGGCCAGCCGTCCTTTGCCGCATCGCGGGACAGTTTTTCCAGAAGGCCGATCATGCGCGGATGGCCCCAGCGGCGATTGCGCGAAAGGCGCATCACCTGCCAGTTTGGTCCGTCGGTCGGCAGGGCCACGGCACCGGTGAGGCATCCCTTCGCATAAAAGCCGATGGATTGCGGCTCTTGCGTAAGCACCGGCAGCACTTGCGCGCCAAATGCCTGTTTGGCGGGCATGTCTTCCGCCGCGGCCATGGGCACGAAGTCGGGCGCGATCATTGCGGCCAGCGAAGCTGCGAGAACGAACTTCTTCAATCTGTTTGCGATCTTGGGGCTGTTTGCGATCATGGGGCAATTCCAGTTTTGCCAAAGGGCGCTGCGGCTGCGAATCAAGGCAGCCGGATTGCGGGCATTATGCTGTGTCAACGGCGGGGCTTCAATGGCGGTCGACAGTTTGTGCTGCCGACCGCCATTTCGTTCAGCGCTGCCGCAGCCTTGCCAGCAAGGTCAAAACCAGCAATGGCATCGCCGTGCAGAAGGCGATCAGGGGCCATGCGGTATCACCGGGCAGGAAGATGACAAGTGCTGTTCCAGCAAGGCTGACGATCAGGCTCTGGATGCAGAAATAGACCGCGACCGCCATGCCCGCACTGTCATCAAAGGCGGCAAGCGCACCGTTGGCAGTCATCGATGCGGTGAGAACGATGCCGACAGCGGCAAGCCACATCGGGACGATAAGGCTCAGGAACGAGGGCTTGAGCAATGTCTCGCCGAGGCCCAGAAGCAGGGCGCTTGCAAGCAGCGTCGCCATGCCCAGCGCCACGCTGATGCGCGCGCCCCATTTCTGCGTATGGCGGGGCAGGATACGCGTGGCGGCGATCATGACGACGGCAACGCTGGCAAAGGCGAAGCTGAAGCCGGTTTCACCAAAGCCGCCGCGTTCGATCAGAATGCGCGGTGCGGTGGAAAAGAAAACGAAGAACGTGCCCATGGCTGTCGCGAATCCGAGCGTATAGGTCCAGAACGAAAAGTCCTTCACGATCCGGCCAAGACTTCCGGCTGCTGGCGCAGTGCTGCTCGGTCGTGTCTCGTGCCAGTGGCGCAAGGCGCGCCACGTTGCGGCGAGGCCGAACAGTCCGAGCGTGGCGAAGATTGCCCGCCATCCGAAACCCTTTGCAATCAGTGCGCCGGCAATCGGCCCAAGCGCCGGGACGAAGGAAAGCATGGCGCTGAACAGGCCATAGATCGTCGCCCCTTCGGGACGCGTCGCATAAACGTCGCGGACAGTTGCGAAAGTGGCGACCAGCGCCGCCGACGCCCCCGTTGCCTGCACGAAGCGAAGCGCCACAAATAGCGTGGCATTGTCGGTGATCGCCAGGGCGAAAGACGCAAGGGCGAAAACCAGCCCGCCGCCAATGAGGACCGGCCTGCGTCCGAAACGGTCCGACAATGGGCCGAACAGCAATTGCCCGACGCCCAGCATCACCATGTAGAGACTGAGGGTGAGCTGCACCATGGCGGGTGTTGTTTGCAGGATTGAGGGCATGGACGGCACCACCGGCAGGTAGATGTCCATGGCCAGCGAGGCGAGAATGTCGAAAGGAGCCATCAGCGCCAGCGCGAACGGCAGGGAATAGCTCCACTGAGGAGTTTGTTTGTTATCAAAAGGCATGACTAAGCATCCGCTCGAGGAAAATCGGGCGGCTGTCTGCCTTTTATAAACGCGCATCGTCGGGATGCGTTTTAAGGGAAGTTGGTCCGGGGCAGACGCCGCAACAGGTCGGAAAGGCTGTTGCGGCTTATCTGGTTGCGAGTTCGGTACTGCTCATTCTGTGTTGTCCCGGTTCGGTTGCAGGCTTGCTTTTAGCAGCAGCACGGCTTCAGCGCCAGCTATCCTCGCGCCACATGGCCGAAAAGGCTGTCCGGTAGTCGGGATAGGCAAATTCGTAACCGAGATCCTTGATGCGGCGGTTGGAGACGCGTTTGTTCTCGCCATAGAAGGAACGCGCCATCGGCGTCAGATCGGCCTCCTCGAAGGGGACTTCCGGCGGCGGCGTCGCGCCCATCAATTCCGCCGCATAGGTGACGACATCCTGCGGCGGGCTTGGTTCATTGTCGGTGATGTTGAAGATGCCGCCTGTGTCGGTGCCTGCCAGAAAGCGCAAGGAACCGGCAATGTCACCGACATGGATGCGGTTGAAGACCTGGTCCTTTTTCACGATGCGCCGTGCGTTGCCGCGTTCCAGATTGATGAAGGCGTTGCGGCCCGGCCCGTAAATGCCAGAGAGACGTAAGATCGCCAGCGGTGTTCCATGCCGTTCGCTCAATTGCCCCCATGCCTTTTCGGCTTCGACGCGCTCAAGGCTGCGGCGGGAGGCAGGCTTGCAGGCTGTGGTTTCGTCCACCCACGCGCCCTGATGGTCGCCATAGACGCCGACCGTCGACAGATAGCCGATCCAGCGGATGGTGTTGTCGGGACGGCGAAGCGCTTCCTCAACCACGGCGACGGCGGGATCGCCGCTTTCGCCGGGAGAGATTGAAACGACCACATGGGTCGATTGGGCAAGCCGGTCCAGAAGGTTCGGCGAGGGCGTCTCACCATCGAAAAGCAGCGGCTTTATGCCTGCCTGTTCAAGGAGGGGAAATTTCTGCTCGTGCCGTGTGGTTCCGTCGATGCGTTCAGCTTCACCGGCCATCCTTTGAGCAAAGGCTTGGGCGGAATAACCGGCTCCGAACAGAAAAATGCGCATCAGACTTCCTCCATATTCCACTCGGCCTGTACCGTAGCATCCTCTTCGGATGAGGCCAGACGTTTCCGCTTGGCGGCAACATGATCGGGGCTTGCCAGTTGCTTCAAGGCCCATATCGCCGCGCCGCGCACGACCGGCGCTGCGTCCTCCAGCAGGTGTTCGACACTCGGCAGAAGCGCGGCATCACCGGAATTTCCAGCGGCGATCAGCACATTGCGGATGAAGCGGTCGCGCCCGATCCGCTTTACCGGCGAGCCGGAAAAAAGCGTGCGGAAAGCCGGGTCATCCAGCGCCAGAAGATCGGCCAGATGCGGCTCTTTCAAGTCGTCACGGGCTTTCAGCTTCATTTCGCTGGTCGCCTGCGCGAACTTGTTCCACGGGCAGACGGAAAGGCAGTCGTCGCAGCCATAAATGCGGTTGCCGATGGCTTTTCGGAACTCTTGCGGGATCGGCCCCTTGTTCTCGATGGTGAGATAAGAAATGCAGCGCCGCGCATCGATGCGATAGGGCGAGGGAAAAGCCTTGGTCGGGCAGGCGTCGAGACAGGCGCGGCACGAGCCGCAATGGTCGCGATCAGGCTCGTCGGGCGGGATTTCCGCCGTGGTGAAAATCGAGCCGAGAAACAGCCATGAGCCAAGCTCGCGGCTTACCAGATTGGTGTGCTTGCCCTGCCAGCCGAGACCGGCGGCTTGCGCGAGCGGCTTTTCCATGACGGGCGCGGTGTCGACAAACACCTTGACGTCCTGCCCGGCGCGCGCGGCGAAGCGGCTCGCGATGTGTTTCAGCTTGCCCTTGATAATGCCATGATAGTCGCGGTTCTGCGCATAGACCGAGATGGCTGCGCGATCTCGTTTGTCCAGAATGGCGAGCGGATTGGCGTCCGGCCCGTAATTCATGGCCAGCATCATGATGGAGCGGACTTCCGGCCACAGCACGCTCGGATCGGCGCGGCGGGCTTCGGTTTCCTCCATCCATTCCATGTCGGCATGATGGCCGTCGGCAATATATTGCCGCAGCCGTTCGGGGGCTTGCGGAATTGCATCGGGCGTGGTGAAGGCAACGGCGTCGAAACCCACCGCCTTCGCCTCTTCGATCAGGAAGCGCTTGAGTTTCTGTTCGCGGCTATCAGAAATCGAGGTCGCCATAATGGGCCACCGGGGCAAGCCCGCGCACGCGGTCGGAGAGTAACGGGCGGAAAGCCGGGCGCGACTTCATGCGGGCATACCAGTCACGCGCCGCTTTGGTTTCGCCCCATTCGATTTCGCCCAGATAGTCGAGCACGGAAATGGAGGCCGCCGCCGCCATGTCGGCGTAGCTTGGATGCGCGCCGCCAAGCCAGTCGCGGGTCGCCGCCAGCCAGTCGATATATTTCATGTGCTGGCGGATATTGGTGCGGGCGGCGCGGATGGCGGTCGAATCCGGCGCGCTGCCGCCCATCTCTGCCGCCATTTGCAGCTTGAACACACGTTCGCGGGCAATGTGGCGCGTCACTTCATTCTCGAATTTCAGCAGGAACCAGTCGACCAGACGACGCACTTCGGCGCGCTCCATCGGGCTTTCCGGCAGGAGGCGGCGGCTGCGCTTCAATGCGCCGCGCGTCTCGTCCAGATATTCGGCGATCACCGTCGCGCCGACGACCGGCAGGTCGTTTTCGGCCAGGAGCACTGGCAGGGTTCCCGCCGGGTTCAGCGCCAGAAATTCCTTGCGGCGCGACCACGGCCGTTCCTCGATAAGTTCCGCTTCAACGCCATATTCGCCGAGGATGAGCCGCACATAGCGCGAACCCGAAGACATGGGATGATGAAAAAGCGTAAGCATGATCGACGCGAGACTCTCGACTGAAGCTTGAATTGAACGTCCGGAGTTTGCACGGCGGCTGGCGTTTGCGCATGCAGCAGGCTATTTCCTGCTATCAAGCGATTCGAAGCCGCCTCAACGGAATATAAAGTCTATAAGGGCTATGTTTGCGTGAGACAAGCAATCGCTGGAAATGCGTGTTTTCAGCCGATGGCCCGCTATCCCGATCCGCCTTTTTAACCCGTCGCCGTGCCCACTATCCCAAGGTACTGACTTCATGGATATTTTCAATCTTCTGGAAGCTGCATTTCTCGGTCTTATCGAAGGTCTGACCGAATTTATTCCGGTTTCCTCCACCGGACATTTGCTGCTGGTCGGGCATTTTCTGGGTTTTGAATCCACAGGAAAGACCTTCGAGGTGCTGATCCAGCTCGGCGCCATTCTGGCCATTCTGACGGTCTATTCGGCGAAACTTCTGAAAATCCTCGCTGATTTCCCCCGCGATGCCCGCACGCGGCGCTTCGTTTTCGGCATTCTGGTCGCTTTCCTGCCTGCGGCCGTCATCGGCGCGCTGGCGCATGGCTTCATCAAGAGCGTGCTGTTTGAAACGCCGATGCTGGTCTGCGTCATGCTGATCATCGGCGGGTTCATCCTGCTCTGGGTGGACCAGCTCAATCTGCGCCCGCGCTATCACGATGTGATGGATTATCCGCTGCCCATGTGCCTTGCCATCGGCTTCATCCAGTGCCTTGCCATGATACCGGGCGTGTCGCGTTCCGGCTCCACCATCGTCGGCTCGCTGCTGCTGGGGGCGGACAAGCGTTCGGCGGCGGAGTTTTCCTTCTTCCTCGCCATGCCCACCATGGCAGGCGCTTTTGCCTATGACCTCTATAAGAGCCGCGATATACTGTCGTTCAACGACGGGGCGCTGATCGGGGTCGGCTTCGTGATGGCCTTCATCTCCGGCGTTTTCGTCGTGCGCTATCTGCTCGACTATGTGTCTCGCCACGGCTTCAAGCTGTTTGCCTGGTGGCGTCTGATCGTCGGTGCGCTTGGAATGGCGGCGCTGTTGATCTGGGGATGAGGTGCGGTCCGCGTAGCGGACAAAAAGCCTGTGAGCCGGACAGCAAAAAGGGGCCGCGAGGCCCCTTGTTCGTTTCCGCTGCGGCTATGGATCACGCAAAGCCGGTCTTGGTGTATTGTCCGGCGACGCGGTAGCGCCACAGATAGGATGGCAGCACGGCGTCGACGCTTTCCGGCGTGATGCCGATGCCCTGCAATGTGCGGCCTTCCTTGATGGCCTTTTCGGAAACCACATTGTCGAATTTCAGCAGCGTCACCTGATCGTTGGTGAGCATCGGGTTCGGCAGCAGGCCGAGGACCGACGCCTGCAAACGGGCAACCCACCATGGCATGGAGAGGATCGCGCGCTTGCGCCCGATGACGCCAAGCATGTCCTTCATCCAGTTCTTGAACGGCTGCACATCCGGGCCGCCCAGCTCATAGATGCCGCCTGCCGCCAGCTTGCCATCGACAGCAAGCGCCACGGCTTCCGCCACGTCGCCGACATAGACCGGCTGGAGTTTTGTCTCGCCGCCGCCTATTGCCGGCAGGAAAGGCGAGAAGCGCGCCATATTGGCGAAGCGGTTGAAGAAGCGGTCTTCGGGGCCGAAAATGATCGACGGACGGAGGATCACGCTATCCGGCAGGACGGAAAGGATGGCCTTTTCGCCTTCCGCCTTGGTGCGCGCATAATCCGACGGCGAATTGGCGTCGGCTGCAAGCGAGGACACATGCGTCATGCGGATGCCTGCGGCCTTGGCGGCTTCGGCAATGTTTTTCGCGCCCAGCACCTGAACGGCGTTGAAGCGCTGGCGGCCGCTTTCGGACAGAATGCCGACGAGGTTGATCACATGATCGGCCCCCTTGATCACGTGCTCCACCGAGCCGCGATGGCGTACATTGGCCTGCACCATCTGGATCTGGCCGACATTGCCGAGCGGGGCCATGTAATAGGCGATTTCCGGCTTGCGCACGGCGACACGCACGCGATAGCCGCGCTTGGTGAGAGCCGCGACGACCGCACGCCCTACAAAGCCGGAGCCGCCGAAAACGGTGACCAGTTTCGGCCTGTTGTGGACTTCGTTCGGTTCGGTCTTCATCCTAAACTCCTGCATGAAAGCACGCTATTCGAGCGGTGATTTATCGCCTTTTTGCCACAAGGCAAAGGGGACTTGTTGTCACGATTGCGAAAGCTGCCGGTTTTCCCGCCTTTTGGCGCGAATACTCCTTTGAAATTTGGCATCTTGCTGTTAAATCGCGCGCATGAGCACACCACTAGACCATATTCGCAATTTTTCGATCGTCGCCCATATCGACCACGGCAAATCGACGCTGGCCGACCGCCTCATTCAGTTGACCGGCGGGCTGGATACGCGTGAGATGAAGGATCAGGTCCTCGACTCGATGGATATCGAGCGCGAGCGCGGCATCACCATCAAGGCGCAGACCGTCCGTCTTTCCTACAAGGCGAAGAACGGCGAAGATTATGTGCTGAACCTGATCGACACGCCCGGCCACGTCGACTTTGCCTATGAAGTCTCGCGCTCGCTGGCGGCGTGCGAAGGTTCGCTTCTGGTGGTGGATGCCTCACAGGGCGTGGAAGCGCAGACGCTGGCGAACGTTTATCAGGCCATCGACAACAACCACGAAATCGTGGTCGTGCTGAACAAGATCGACCTGCCCGCCGCCGAGCCTGAGCGCGTGAAGCAGCAGATCGAGGAAGTCATCGGCATCGATGCGGCGCAGGCCGTGCATATTTCCGCCAAGACCGGCCTCGGGATTGAAGATGTGCTGGAAGCCATCGTCACGCAGTTGCCCGCGCCGAAGGAAGGCGACCGCAACGCGCCGCTGAAGGCCATGCTGGTCGATAGCTGGTATGATAGCTATCTTGGCGTCATCGTTCTGGTGCGTATCATCGATGGCGTGCTCAAGAAGGGCCAGACCATCCGCATGATGGGCACGGGCGCGAAATATCCGGTGGAACGCACCGGCGTATTCACGCCCAAAATGGTTCAGGTGGACGAACTCGGCCCCGGCGAGCTTGGCTTCATCACCGCGTCCATCAAGGAAGTGGCCGACACCCGCGTTGGCGATACGATCACCGAAGATCGCCGCCCGACCGAAAAGATGCTGCCCGGCTTCAAGCCCGCGCAGCCGGTTGTGTTCTGCGGCCTGTTCCCGGTCGATGCGGCGGATTTCGAGGACCTGCGCGCTGCCATGGGCAAGCTGCGCCTCAACGATGCGTCGTTCTCGTTCGAAATGGAAACCTCTGCGGCCCTTGGCTTCGGCTTCCGTTGCGGCTTCCTCGGCCTTTTGCATCTGGAAATCATTCAGGAGCGTCTGGAGCGCGAGTTCAATCTCGACCTCATCACGACCGCGCCTTCGGTTGTCTATCGCCTGAAAATGACGGACGGCACCGAGAAGGAACTCCACAATCCGGCCGATATGCCGGATGTGGTGAAGATCAGCGCGATCGAGGAGCCCTGGATCAAGGCAACCATCATGACGCCGGATGATTATCTCGGCGCGATCATGAAGCTTTGCCAGGAGCGCCGCGGCATCCAGATCGACCTGACCTATGTCGGGCCGCGCGCCATGATCACCTATGATCTGCCGCTCAACGAAGTGGTGTTCGATTTCTACGACCGCCTCAAGTCGATCTCGAAGGGCTATGCCTCGTTCGATTACAATCTTTCGGATTACCGCGAGGGTGATCTGGTCAAGATGTCGATCCTCGTTAACGAAGAGCCGGTGGACGCGCTTTCGATGCTGGTGCACCGTTCGGCTGCGGAAAAGCGCGGTCGCGCGCTCTGCGAAAAGCTGAAAGAGCTGATCCCGCAGCACATGTTCAAGATTCCGATCCAGGCGGCGATTGGCGGCCGCATCGTGGCGCGCGAGACGATCTCGGCGCTGCGCAAGGACGTGACGGCCAAGTGCTACGGCGGCGACGTGACGCGCAAGCGCAAGCTTCTGGAAAAGCAGAAGGAAGGCAAGAAGCGCATGCGCCAGTTCGGCAAGGTCGAAATCCCGCAGGAGGCCTTTATTCAGGCGCTCAAGATGGGCGATGATTGAGTGCCTGCCCATTTCGGGCAGGCACATTATGTTTAATGGAATCGGGGGGGCGTTGGATGTTCTCCAATGTCCCGAGGTTTTCGGTCGCCGCCCTCGTTTATCTCAGAAATAATTCGTTCAATTTTATTGATCAGAATGTTTCCGAGCGCTTGCAGCTTTGCGTCTGGTTGGCCAAGCCGGATTAATCGCTGCGATCGCAAGCAGAGGACAGCAAGGTCATCGGGTTTATTTTCTGTATACAGTTCTGGAAATATGGATAGTGTTGCTCGGACAAAATGATCGTCAAGTTTTGGTTTAGCGGTATTCCAGATATGCACTGCAGTGACGCCGTTACTGTCGATCATACTGAAATTCGGCTTGAATGTTACTTTGAATAAATCTTTAGGGCTTTGATAAGTAACATTTGTTGCGGTAGATACTTCTGAAAGATTATGTTTTCTCCATTCAAGAAAAGCTTGAAGGCCTAAACGAGCCGAATTGCGCTCGGCTGCTTTCTTAATATCCTTTATATGGCCAATCACTAATGCTGGGTCGCCGTCGTTTAGAGCGATTTCAGTACAGAGTCTTCTAACGCTTCCATGGAAATCGTAGCCGCCGCCAGTCTTTGGTTCAAGGCGGCCTCGAATTTCTGTCTTTTGAGGCTTTTCGTTTAGGTGTAATATTTTGAGAAAAGAGGAAATTCCGAAATTGGGCATGAGGGCTCCGTTCGAATATAACTAGAATAATATAGGGTATTTTTTTTGAGCTTAAAGAGCAGTTCTTTAAATTATATCATTCTAATATTTGCATATGCTAATATAATTGAAGTTCTCTATCAATATTGGACGAGGTACTAGTTCACATGTCCGAACATCCCCGCATATCCATCACCTATTGCACTCAATGCAACTGGCTGTTGCGGGCGGCGTGGATGGCGCAGGAACTGTTGCAAACTTTCGGGCAGGATCTGGCGGAAGTGGCTCTACGTCCGGGCACGGGCGGGGTTTTTGAAATCCGCGTTCAAATGCCTGATGGCAGTGAAGAACTCATCTGGGAACGCAAGCGCGATGGCGGTTTTCCGGAAGCCAAGGTGTTGAAGCAGCGCGTGCGTGATCTGGTCTGGCCGGAGCGTGATCTCGGTCATTCGGACAATAAGCCGAAGTCCGAATAGCGGGTCTGCAAATTCGCTGACCCGCTTGGAATGCGGTTAGTCTTCATCCACGACACGCAAACGTAGCTGACCCGGTTCGGTCGGTCTGGCCTGTGGGCGTGAAGGTTCCTCCGTGGGCGCAGGGCCGAACTCCAGCGCCTCGATCTTCGCGCCGCGTTTCGTTACCTTGCTGGAAGAGACCAGAATATCGTCAATATCCTTGTTGGCTTGCGCGAAATGCGTCTGCAGCTTGCGCACGCGCTCGTCGAGGCGGCCCACATCTTCCATCAGCCGGATCACTTCGCCCTGAATGACATGCGCCTGCTCGCGCATCCGGGCGTCTTTCAGAATAGCCTGAATGACCTGAATGGAGAGCATCAGCAGCGACGGCGAGACGATCACCACCCGCGCCCGGTGCGCGCGCTGGATGAGCGCCTCAAAATGCTCGTGAATATCCGCAAAGATCGATTCCGACGGCACGAACAGGAAGGCAGTGTCCTGCGTTTCGCCGGGGATCAGATATTTGTCGGACACATCCTTGATATGGATTTCCATATCGCGGCGGAACTGGGCGACTGCCACCTTGCGCGCCTCCGCCTGTTCGGTCTCGCGCATGGCATTCCAGGCTTCAAGCGGGAATTTCGCGTCGATCACCAGTGAGGGCGCGTTGTTGGGCATACGCACAAGGCAATCGGGCCGGGTGCTGTTGGAAAGCGTTGCCTGAAATTCGTAGGCGCCCTGCGGCAGGCCGTCGGCAATGATCGCCTCCATCCGCGACTGGCCGAAAGCGCCGCGCGTCTGCTTGTTGGCGAGGATCGCCTGCAATTGTACCACCTGACCGGCGAGCGACTGGATATTGTTCTGCGCCGTGTCGATGACGGCGAGGCGCTCCTGCAATTTGGCAAGGTTCTCGTGGGTCGAGCGCGTCTGCTCGGTCATGGTCTGGCCGATGCGGTGCGTCATGCCGTCGAGCCGTTCGCGGATCGACTGATTCAATTCCGCCTGCCGTGAGCCGAATACTTCCGCCATGGTCTGCATGCGACCCTGCATTTCTGCTTGGGCTTTCAGGATTTCCGCCATGCGATATTCCGCGTCGCGGGCGCGGTCCTCGGCCTGCGCTTCCGCAACTGCGCGAAGCCGGGCGGAACGCGCCGCCGCGATCAGAAAAAGGCAGAGGCACAGCACCAGCACGACAATGCCCGCCAGCAGGATATTGCCGAGCGTGAAGGATGTGGCGCCGAGCTGCAGAAGCGGCTCATTCAAGAGATTTTGGTTTTCCATGGGAAGAGCTTAGCTGATTCGTATCGCCTTGATGAGATCAAAACGGGAACATTTTGCAAAGTGTAATTGACGATTCCCATGCGAGCGATTACGTGAAGCGCATGTCTGTAAAACCGCTTGTCATCCTTCCCGATCCCGTCCTGCGTCAGGTTTCCGCGCCTGTGGAACGCTTTGACGACCAGCTGCGCAAATTTGCCGGCGACATGTTCGACACCATGTATGATGCGCCGGGCATTGGCCTTGCCGCCATTCAGGTGGGCGAACCGATCCGCATGCTCGTCATCGATCTCGCCAAGGAAGGCGAGCCGAAGGCGCCGCATGTCTTCGTCAATCCGACGATCGTGCAGTCTTCCGACGAGCGCGGCACCTATGAAGAGGGCTGTCTTTCAATCCCGGATTATTATGCCGAGGTGGAGCGCCCCGCGACGGTCAAGGTCGAGTATTTCGATGCCGACGGCAAGCCGCAGTCCATGGAAGCCGACGGGCTGATGGCCACCTGCCTGCAGCATGAGATCGACCATCTGAACGGCGTGCTCTTCATCGACCATATTTCCAAGCTCAAGCGCGATATGGTCATCAAGAAGTTCAAGAAGCTAGCCAGCCAGCGCGCATCCGGGAAAGTGCTTTAATGCGTGTCGTTTTCATGGGGACGCCGGAATTTTCCGTGCCGATCCTCACCGCCATTATCGGTCACGGTTATGAGGTTGTTGCGGTCTATACGCAGCCGCCGCGTCCGGCGGGCCGCAGAGGTCTGGAGCTGACCAAGTCGCCGGTGCATGAAAAGGCCGAGCAGTTCGGCATTCCGGTGTTCACGCCGAAGAGCCTCAAGAGCCCGGAAGAGCAGGCGGTTTTCGCAAGTCTCGAAGCTGATGTCGCGATTGTGGTGGCCTATGGCCTGCTGCTGCCGCAGGCCATTCTCGATGCGCCGCGTCTTGGTTGCTATAATGGCCATGCCTCGCTTTTGCCCCGCTGGCGCGGTGCCGCTCCCATCCAGCGCGCCATCATGGCGGGCGATGCGGAAACCGGCATGATGATCATGAAGATGGATGCGGGGCTCGATACCGGGCCGGTTGCCATGGCGGAAAAGATTGCCATCACGCCGGACATGACGGCGGGCGAGCTGCATGATCGCCTGAGCATGATCGGGGCCGACCTGATGATCCGCGCGCTGGGCGCGCTGGAGCGGGAAAGCCTTGCCTTGCAGCCGCAGGCGGAAGAAGGCGTCACCTATGCCGCCAAGATCGACAAGGCCGAGGCGCGCATAGACTGGTCGAAGCCTGCAAAGGACGTGCACAACACCATTCGCGGCCTGTCGCCTTTTCCGGGCGCGTGGTGCGAGATGGAAATCAACGGCGCTGTCGAGCGCGTGAAACTGCAGCGCTCCACCTTGGGCGAGGGCAGGGGCGAACCGGGCGCGGTGCTGGATGATCGGCTGACGGTTGCCTGCGGCGAGGGCGCCGTCCGGCTCGTCACGCTGCAGCGTTCCGGCGGCAAGCCATTGCCTGCGCAGGAATTTCTGCGTGGCGCACAGGTCACGAAGGTTCTGTAAGCGGTGCCGCGCTACAAGCTCACTGTCGAATATGACGGCACGCCCTATGTCGGCTGGCAGCGGCAGGAAAACGGCCATGCGGTGCAGAATGCCATCGAGCTGGCATTCAAGAAGTTCTGTGGCGAGGACCTGACATTGAGCGCCGCCGGGCGCACCGATGCGGGCGTTCATGCGACAGCACAGGTTGCCCATGTCGACCTTGCCAAGGACTGGGACGCGGGCAAGGTGCGCGATGCGGTCAATGCGCATCTGGTCATGGCGGATGAGCGCGTCAGCATTCTGAATGTCGAGAAGACGACCGACACATTCGACGCCCGTTTTTCGGCACGCGCCCGGCATTATCTCTATCGCATCCACAATCGCCGTGCGCCCCTGGCCATCGATTATCAGCGCGCGTGGTGGGTGCAGAAACGCCTTGACGCCGATGCAATGCATGAAGCGGCGAAGCGGCTGTTGGGCGAGCACGATTTCACGACGTTTCGCGCCACGCAATGCCAGGCCAAGAGCCCGGTCAAGACGCTCGACCGGCTGGATGTCACCCGCAATGGCGATTATGTTGAGATGCGCGTTTCAGCGCGGTCCTTCCTGCACAATCAGGTCAGGTCATTTGCGGGCAGCCTGATGGAAGTGGGCGTAGGGCGCTGGACAGCGGATGATTTGCAGGCTGCCTTGGAAGCCAGAGACCGCAAGGCTTGCGGGCAGGTTGCCCCGCCCTATGGGCTTTATCTTGTCGGCGTCGATTACGCCTTCCCGTTTTAGGAAGTATGGTCTCTCAAGAGTCCATGCTTCCTAATACGACTGCGGATCAAAGCCGATCCCGAGCAATTGCTGCAGCAGGACAGTCAGGAACAGCGAGCCGAAGAAGATGCAGGCGAAGAACGGCGCGGCATAGGCATGAGGCCGCTGCAGCGCGACGAATGTGAGCCGGTAGCTCAGAACGATGGATATGCCGAACATGATGAAGGCGAACAATGTCGACACATCGGTCCGTCCGGGAAAGAACAGTTGCAGCAATGTGATGGGCGCGAAGATCCATGCAATGAGCGCGCTGCCCCAATTGGTGGCAATCACGAAGGCCGCATAGCGCTTGGCGATGCCGATTTGCCTGGCGACAAGGCCGACGATGACGAGCGGGATGACCCAGGCCGCGATGTCCACGAAGGCGGCGCGGGTGACGATGGCAAAGCGCAGGCCCGCTTCCTCGCGACCCGCCGCCAGGTTCGCCGCATAGGCCACCCAGCTTGCGAACATTGGCGGCAGCGCAACGGCTATCGCATAGAATGACGACCAGAAGCTCTCGGCAGAAACGTCGAGATGATCCAGTCCTTCCTTGCGCCCGAGCATCATTTTCCAGACGCCCCAGAAATATCTGAAAATATCGTCCAGGCTTGGCATGAGATTCCCAAACTTTCGCATAATCCGGGCGGACAGGTCGTGCGACTGTCCGGGGCTATGCTCTATCCAAAGAAACTGGCTCAAAGAAATCGGCGATGAAGCGCTCATAAATCTGTGTCAGGCCTTCAAGGTCGGCAAGGGCCACGCGCTCGTCAACCATGTGCATGGTCTGCCCGACAAGGCCAAACTCAACCACCGGGCAGTAATCCTTGATGAAGCGGGCGTCGGAGGTGCCGCCAGAGGTCGACAGTTCCGGGCGCTTGCCGGTCACTGCCTCCACCGATGCGGTCAGCGTGCCGATCAGCTTCTCGTCGCGGGTCAGGAACACATGGCTCGGATGCTCGCGCCAGGTCAGTTCATAATTGATCGGCGTTTCGCGCCCCGGGCGCAGGCGATCGTCGCGGGCGGCCTTTTCGAGGCGCGCCACGATTTCGGCCTGCAAGGTTTCTGCCGTCCATGTGTCGTTGAAGCGGATATTGAACGAGGCGGTTGCCTTGTTCGCGATGACATTGGTGGCCTTGTTGCCCACATCGATGGTCGTGACTTCCAGATTGCTGGCCTGAAAATCTGCCGTGCCTTCATCGAAAGCCGGGTAAAGCAGGCTGTCGACCAGTGTTGTGATTCCGCGCACCGGATTTTCGGCCAGATGCGGATAGGCGGCATGGCCCTGCACGCCGTGGACGGTGATGGTGCCTGACAGCGAGCCGCGCCGTCCGATCTTGATCATGTCGCCGAGCGCGTTCGGATTGGTCGGCTCGCCGACGATGGACGCATCCCAGCTTTCGCCGCGCTGTTTTGCCCAGTCGAGAAGCTTGACCGTGCCATTGATGGCCGGGCCTTCCTCGTCGCCGGTGATCAGGAAGGAAACGCTGCCCTTGATGCTGCCATGCTTTTCGATGTGGCGGGCAACGGCTGCGACGAAACAGGCGACGCCGCCTTTCATGTCCACCGCGCCGCGACCGTACATCACGCCGTCCTCGATGGCGGCGGAGAAGGGCGGGTGCTTCCAGTCGCCTTCATTGCCGGGCGGCACGACATCGGTATGGCCTGCGAACATCAGATGCGGGCCATTGCCTGACTTGCGGGCATAGAGATTTTCGATATCGGGCGTGCCTTCATCGCGGAAGACGGGCCGCTCCACCGAAAATCCCATCGGCTTCAGCATGGCTTCCAGCGCCGTCAGGGCGCCGCCCTCGGCGGGCGTGACAGACGGGCAGCGGATCAGGGCGGCAAGATTATCGGCGGGATTAATGGCTAAACTCATGGGATCGGGACTTTGTGAAAAGGGAATCGTCTGGTGGCGAGATTATCGCGCATCCCGAAAAGTGCGAAGCGGTTTTCGGAACAAGATGCGCGTGGAGGCAACCGGCATCCCGAAAAGTGCGAAGCGGTTTTCGGAACATGGTGTCGTAGACGGCGGCGGTTGTGCGTGGGAGGCGATGTTTCGCCTTTCACTTGTTTTTCTCGCCCGGTTTCAATTTGGGAACGAAATTTCCTTGACCGAAGGGGCCCTGTCATCGTTAGTTAAAAAAGAGTTGATAACGAGACCCGCAAAGGGCCGGTCAACGGGAACTCTTTTAAAAATGGGAAATTGCGCATGCGTTTTGTCACTTCTGCGATAGCAGGCATGATGGTGTTCTTCGGCGGGGCGGCGATGCCGGCCAAAGCCGCGCAATGGAGTGAGGCAGGCGGGCTTACAAGCATTCCTTACGGACACAAGGATTATTGCGATCGCAACAAGCGCGATTGCGGCGCGCATCGCGTCCTGCCGCCGATGAAGCTCACCCCGCAGCGCATGAAGCTGCTGCAATCGGTCAGCAGCTCCGTCAATCACCGCATCAAGCCGGTCTCCGATCAGGACAATTACGGCAAGCGCGATTACTGGACGCTTCCGGTCAACGGCAAGGGCGATTGCGAGGACTATGTGCTGATGAAGAGGGCGCAGCTCATGGCGCGCGGCATCAGCCCGTCATTGCTGCTTATCACCATGGTGCAGGGCAGCGAGCCGCATGTCATCCTGACCGCCCGCACGGATCACGGTGATTATATTCTCGACAATCTGCGCGACGAAGTGCTGCCGGTCGAGAAGACATCGTACCGCTATATAAAGATGCAGTCGCCGGCCAATTCGGGCCAATGGGTTTCCATCGTCGGACGGTCTGTCGCCGTCGCCAGGAACTGACCGATAGCGCTCCGCCCAACGCCGGTTCACTCCTCATCAAGCCGCATTTCGATGCGGCTTTTTGTTTTCAGTTGCTCGGCCGCCAAAAAGCGAGAGTTGCGAAAATCCTCTCATTGTTCACTCCCATTGGACAATATATTCGGACAGACTGTTCGCGCTTTTTGAACAAAAACTCTTTCACAACGGTTTTGTGAAGACCTATGCTCATTATAAATCTTTGATTCCTTTTATTTATTTTTGAATCTGAATTTATGACCCGTAAAATTGGCTGCACGAAGGTGTGATCAAGAAAACGTTTTCGTGACTGGAACTTTTGCTCATTGTCACCCATTTCAACTGCATCGGAACGACGAACAAAACGCCGCTCCACTTCCAAGGAGATAGGAAAATGAAGAAGATTGTTCTTGCTGCCGCTGCCCTTGCTCTTACCGCCGGCGCCGCCTTTGCTGAAAACCCGCGTGTTGGCGAGCCCGCCGATCTTTACGCGAACGACCGCACCCCGGTTGCGTCCGAGAAGGTTGACTACACGGCTCCTGCATCGATCCAGAAGGCTCCGGTCTATCAGAACGGCTCTGCTCATCGCTTCGGTGACGCATCGCCTTCCTCATACGAGAACTAAGAGTTCCTTCGGACTTTTGGTCCTCCGGCCCTGGTGGGTCACGCATGAACAGTCCCGAAGTGTCGGTGCATTTCCTCCCAGATGTGCCTGACATTGCGGGGCAGGGCCACGAAGGCCCAGCTAACCAATGTCCCCTATGAGCTCGAAATGGTGCGATCGGTCAAAACCGATGTCGGGGACGCTATAAAGAAAAGGAATATACACATGAAAAAATTTGCTCTCGCAGCCCTTGCTGTCGCTCTTAGCGCCGGTGCTGCCTATGCCGAAAACCCTTACGTTGGCGAGCCTGCAAATATGGCAGCCCAGGACAAGGCTTTCATGGAGCCTGGCCAGGCTCCCGTTGCGCTTGGCAATATCGATTACACCGCTCCGGCTTCCATTCGCCAGTCTGCGCCGGTCTATCAGAACGGTTCGGCTCATCGCTTCGGCGACGCTTCCCCGTCCAGCTATCAGAACTAATTCTTTCTGACAGCTGGAAATCCCCAGGCCATCCCTTGCGTTTCCCCCCTCACGCACGGGATGGCCGAGGGAATGCCGAAAGGCGGTCAAGGCCGCAATCAGGAATCTCCCCGGAGGATGGCTTCAATGTCTCCCCGGACTGCCCGGATCAGAGGCATTGTGCCATCCGAAGGGGCGACCAGGTTCAAATGAAAAAGGCGGAGCCCGCAAGCTTCGCCTTTTTCTTTTCGGATGACGTATTGTTAGAGCGGTTCCTATTTTGACGGAATCGTTGGAACCGCTCTATCCATTTGTTTTTCCGCATTTCCGAACGCAAAACCGTTTCACACTTTTGCTGGAAATGCTCTAGTCAGTCGCGCAGCAATTCGTTGATCGACGTCTTGGAGCGGGTTTTTTCATCGACGCGCTTGACGATGACGGCGCAATAGAGGCTTGGGCCCCAGTTTTCGCCCGGAACGTTCTTGCCCGGCATGGTGCCTGCAACGACGACGGAATAGGGCGGCACTTCGCCGTAGAAGACCTCGCCAGTGGCGCGGTCCACGATCTTGGTGGACTTGCCGATGAAGACGCCCATGCCGAGGACCGAGCCTTCGCGCACGATGCAGCCTTCAACGACTTCCGAACGCGCGCCGATGAAGCAATTGTCCTCGATGATGGTCGGGCCAGCCTGCATCGGCTCCAGCACGCCGCCAATGCCCACGCCGCCGGAAAGATGGACATTCTTGCCGATCTGCGCGCAGGAGCCGACCGTCGCCCAGGTGTCGACCATCGTGCCTTCGCCGACATAGGCGCCGAGATTGACGAAGGAAGGCATGAGGATCGCGTTCGGCGCGATATAGGCCGAGTGACGCACGACGCAGTTCGGCACGGCGCGGAAACCAGCCTTTTCAAACTCGTTGGCCGTCCATCCGTCGAACTTTGAAGGAACCTTGTCCCACCAGGACGACTGGCCGGGGCCACCCTTGATGACTTCCATCGGGTTGAGGCGGAAGGAGAGCAGAACCGCTTTCTTCAGCCATTGGTTGACATGCCAGTTGCCGTCCGCCTGTTTTTCTGCGACACGGGCTTCACCGCGGTCGAGCAGAATGAGCGATTGTTCGACGGCATCGCGCACTTCACCGCGCGTTGCCGTATTGATGCCGTCGCGCTCGTCGAAAGCCTTGTCGATTGTCTTCTCAAGGGAGGCGAGGTCTGGCTTGGTCATAAGGTGCGGTCTCCATGATGGGGCGGCGGAAGGCAGGCGGGAGAGGTCCAGCCCGTTTGCTGGGAAATTGATTAAGCGATGGCGCCATGAGGGTCAATCTCGTTCGTGATCCGATTGCGGCGCCACGTTTGAGACAGATTAAGCATTTAGCGCCAGAATGAATGTTCAATTCTTTGCATGGCGGAATGAAAGAGCAGGTGAGTAGCATGAACCCGATGGAGAAGTCCGGCTGGACGCCGTTCCCCAATTCCGAGGATGCGGTCAAGCAGGCGCGCACCGTACCGCAGACGCCGCAGACCGAAGCGCCTGCCTATCGGCTTGCATTCACCGACGACGACTTCATGACCCGGCGTGACTTGCGCCCGGTGCGTCTGCAATTGGAGCTTCTGAAGCCGGAAATGATTCTGGCCGACCGCGGCATCAAGTCCACCGTGGTCATGTTCGGCGGGGCGCGCATTCCAGAGCCCGGCGGCGAGGCCTGGGCAGCCAAGAACGAGGTGCAGAAAAAGAACCTTGAAGCCAACGCGCAATATTACGAGGAAGCGCGCAAATTCGCGCGGCTTTGCTCCGAATATTCCGCCACGACCTATTATCGCGAATTCATCGTGGTGACGGGCGGCGGTCCCGGCGTGATGGAAGCGGGCAATCGCGGCGCCGCCGATGTCGGCGCGCCGACCATCGGCCTCAATATCGTGCTGCCGCACGAACAGGCGCCAAACACCTATGTCACGCCCGATCTCTGCTTTAACTTCCATTATTTCGCGATCCGCAAGATGCATTTCCTGATGCGGGCCAAGGCGATCTGCGTGTTCCCCGGCGGCTTTGGCACCATGGATGAACTTTTCGAGGCGATGACGCTGATCCAGACCAATCGCATGGAGCGTATGCCGCTGATCCTGTTCGGCAAGGCGTTCTGGACCAAGGCGATCAATATCGAGTTTCTGGCCGAGCAGGGCACGATTTCGCCCGCCGATATCGAGCTCTTGAACTTTGTCGAAACCGCCGACGAAGCATGGGACCTCATCAAGGATTTCTACAAGCTCTGATTGGAGGCCCTATATTAGGAGGCACATGGCCTCCTAATACTCACCGATTTACGTATTCATTTTTCTGTTATCTAATGCTATCAGTTAATGTTTCTAAAACGGAGAGAAAACTATGAGCAATACTCAGTATTGGGATAGCCTTTCGAACTTCTGTTATTCATTTAGGAAATTTATTGATGCCATGTGGAAGGTATGGGGATGGTTTGGCATTGCCATTGTGTCAGGCGTCGTACACAATAACCCACAGTCTTCTTCTGCTTTGGCTTTCTTAGCTTTCGTTACGGGAGTTCTCTATTTGGTTGCTTGGTTCCTTGAGAGACAGATCGAAGGATTGACCGAAAAAGGGCGCAACTCAAATTGGTTACTGAGCCTAAGTGTTACCGGCGTCTTTCTATATCTCGCAGTATATTTTGCAGTATCGATCGGGGACTTGATTTCCAGCGTTGCACTTCGGGTATTTAGTTAGCTTCTAGCTGATGAATCAGTAGCTGACTTCGTGATGTAGGGCCGTGGGCGGTGAACGAGGGTCACCAGCACGACGGAGATAATCATCAGGAGATACCACGAGCCGAGCTTGCTCATCGATACCAGTTCAAAGCCGTTGCGCTGGTTGGGATAAAGCCATGCTTTCGACCATGTGCCGATGTTTTCGGCGATCCAGATGAAAAGCGAGGTCAGCAGGAAGGCCACCAGCAGCGGCATTTTGTGCCGGAAGCGGAAGACGCGGTAATGCATGGTGGTGCGCCAGAAAAGGGCAAAGGTTGCGGCGAACAGCAGCCAGCGCATGTCCCAGATGAAGTGGTGCGCGAAGAAATTGATATAGATCGCGGCAGCCAGAACCACGGTCATCCAAAGCGGCGGATAGTGGTTCAGCCTTATATCGAAGATGCGATTGATGCGCGCCATATAGGAGCCGACAGCCGCATACATGAAGCCAGAGAAAAGCGGCACGCCGCCAATGCGGAAGAAGTTTTCTTCCGGATAGACCCATGAACCGGCATGGGTCTTGAACACTTCCATCGCCGTGCCGACGACATGGAAGATGAGGATGACCTTGGCTTCCTCCCACGCTTCCAGCTTGAAAACCAGCATGGCAAGCTGGATCGCGAGCGCGGAGAGAAACAGGAAATCATAGCGTGTTATGAACCCCGCGCCGCCATCCGGCCAGAACCAGCGGGTGACGATGATGAGCGCCAGCATCGCGCCGCCGAAAAGGCAGGCCCATGCCTGTTTCAATCCGAAAACCAGAAATTCGATCAGCGCATCGCTGATCCGGTGACGGGGCAGATTATCGAGCAGGCGATGGGCTGCCTCGTCGATATGCTTTTCCAGACCGGTGAAATGCCTATCGTCGCGCAATAATTTCTTCCAGAAACAGGGTCAGGTTGTCGGTCACATAGTCCACCTGATCGGTGAACTCGGGATCGCTTTCCCATATTTCGGAAAATGTGGGCTCAAAATTGTTCGGCACCACCAGAACCGTCTTCATGCCGAGGGTCTTGGGCACGACGAGATTGCGGGCAAGGTCCTCGAACATCACGGCCTTGCCCGCATCGACACCGAAAGCGCCGAGGAAACGGTCATAGGTGGCCCGTTCCGGCTTCGGCATCAGGCCGGCCGCGACAATATCGAAAATATCGTCGAAATCGTCGAGGATTCCGAGCTGGCGCGCCGCGCGTTCGGCATGGCCGCGATCACCGTTGGTGAAGATGAAGCGACGGCCCGGCAGCGCTTTGATTGCCTCCCCGAGCGCCGGATTTGGGGTGAGCCAGGAATAGTCGATATCATGGACCTTTTGCAGAAAGTCGTCCGGGTCGATCTGATGGCACTCCATCAAGCCTTTCAGCGTGGTGCCATATTCCAGATAGAACTGCTTTTGAATCTTGCGCGCTTCGTCGCGCGGCAGGTTCAACAGGGCCTCGACATAGCTCGTCATCTTCACGTCGATCTGCGCAAACAGATTGGCGGCGTGCGGGTAGAGCGTGTTGTCGAGGTCGAACACCCAGTCCGTGACGTGGGCGAAGGCAGCTCTGTCCGGAATATCGGTCATAGTTTTTTCCTTACGGCACGATCAACGTGCCGGCGCCATGCTCGGTGAAAAGCTCCAGCAGCACCGAATGCGGGGTCTTGCCGTTGAGGATGACAACGCCTTCCACGCCGCGGCGGATGGCGTCGATGCAGGTTTCCACCTTGGGGATCATGCCGCCGGAAATCGTGCCGTCCTTGATGAGCGCCTGCGCATCGGCAACCGACAATTCCTTGATGAGGTTCTTGTCCTTGTCGAGAACGCCCGGAACATCGGTCAGGAACAGGAGGCGCGTTGCGGCGAGCGCACCGGCAATCGCGCCTGCAAAAGTGTCGGCATTGATGTTGTAGGTGTGGCCGTCGCGGCCCGGCGCGACCGGCGCAATGACCGGGATCATTTCGGAGCGAGCCAGCAAATCGAGCAGGGTGCGGTCCACTTCCGCCGGTTCGCCGACGAAGCCGAGGTCCAGCACTTTCTCGATGTTGGAATCCGGGTCGAGGACAGTCTTGTGCGCCTTCTGCGCGAAGACCATGTTGCCATCCTTGCCGCAAAGCCCGATCGCCCATTCGCCTTCCGCATTGATGAGGGCGACGATTTCCTTGTTGATGGAACCGGCCAGAACCATTTCCACCACTTCGACGGTCTTTTCGTCGGTGACGCGCAAGCCGCCTTCAAAGCGGGATTCGATGCCGAGCTTGGTCAGCATGGCCTGAATCTGCGGGCCGCCGCCATGCACGACGATCGGGTTTACGCCCGACTGCTTCAAAAGCGCGATGTCCCGTGCGAAAGCCCTGCCCAGTTCCGGATTGCCCATGGCGTGACCGCCATATTTCACGACGACATGCTTGTTCTCGTAGCGCTGCATATAGGGCAGGGCTGCGGACAGAAGTTGCGCTTGCATTTCGGGATTTTCAAGTGTCGTCATCGCGGGCTCCATGGCAGGCGACAGGGCAGGAAGAAACAGGTTTTTCTAGACTGGTTTTGCGGCAATTGGAATCCGTGAAAAATGGAAAACTGCCCGGCTGATTATCAGGATTCCTTGATTAGCAGCGCGATTGCCGCGCGCAACTCGTCGAGACCTACACCCTTTTCCGATGATGTGGCGATGATGCCGGGGAAGCAGGCCGCGCGCTTGTAGGTGAGCTTGTGCGTTTCTTCCAGCAGGCGCGGCACACCGGCTGGCTTGATCTTGTCGATCTTGGTCAGCACGATCTGGTAGGACACCGCCGCCTTGTCGAGAAGATCGAGCACTTCCGCATCGTTCTTCTTGATGCCATGGCGGGCGTCGATCAGCACATAGACGCGCTTCAGCGTGGTGCGTCCGCGCAAGTAATCGAACACAAGGCGCGTCCAGGCATCGACCTGCGCTTTCGGTGCTTCGGCAAAACCGTAGCCCGGCATGTCCACCAGCGCCAGCGGCGGCAGGTCGCCGTTCTCGCCCGAATAGCCGTCCGGCACGAAATAGTTCAGTTCCTGCGTGCGGCCCGGCGTATTGGAGGTGCGCGCAAGGCCCTTCTTGTTGACGAGCGCGTTGATCAGCGACGACTTGCCGACATTGGAGCGGCCCGCAAAGGCGATTTCCACCGGACCTTCCGGCGGCAGGAACTTCATCGACGGCACGCCGCGAATGAAAATCCATGATTTCTTGAAAAGCAGGCGTCCTTCCTCGACAAGTGCCGCCTGGGCTTCCCGGACCGCATCCGCCGCTGCCTGAGCGGCCCTGATCGCCGCCTGCTTCTTATCCTGCTCGCTCAATGGTTCTGTCCCAGTGGTGTATTCTATTGAGTACACGCATCAATGTTATGGGCCGCATTGTCAACACGACGGCACAAAAAACCACAGCCAGCGCCCAATTCTGAAATTCGATACGGTGCCCATAGCGAGCTGGTGCGAATTTCAGAATTGGAAGGCGCTGGCCCTAGGTTGCTTTCCAGTGTCGTTTTGATCCCAAAGTTCGCTGGTGAGCGGATATAGAGCTTTGGCGAACTTTGGGATCACGACACTGAAGCGGGGTTTTTCAGATTTTACTTTTTCGCCTCTTTCGGCTTTCGCTTGAAGAGGCCCTTGAGGTTGTCCCAAAGCTCGATCTTCACGCCCTGGCGCTTCATGATGATGCCCTGCTGGGTGATGGAGAGCAGGTTGTTCCATGCCCAATAGATCACCAGACCAGCCGGGAACGAAGCCAGCATGAAGGTGAAGATCACCGGCATCCAGGTGAAGATGGCGGCCTGCGTCGGATCCGGAGGCGTCGGGTTCATGCGCATTTGCAGGAACATGGTGATGCCCATCAGGAGCGGCCAGACGCCGATCATCAGGAAGGCCGGAACGCCGAACGGCAGGAGGCCGAACAGGTTGAAGATCGAGGTCGGATCGGGCGCAGCAAGATCCTGAATCCAGCCGAAGAACGGCGCGTGGCGCATTTCGATGGTGACGTAGAGCACCTTGTAGAGTGCGAAGAACACCGGAATCTGCACCAGCACCGGCCAGCAACCGGCGAGAGGATTGATCTTCTCTTCCTTGTAAAGCCGCATCATTTCCTGCTGCTGCTTCATCTTGTCATCCGCATATTTTTCGCGGATTTCAGTCAGCTTCGGCTGCACCAGCTTCATGCGTGCCATCGACTTGTACGACTTGTTGGCAAGCGGGAAGAACAGGCCCTTGAGCAGAACGGTGACGACGAGAATGGCGACGCCGAAATTGCCCGAGAACTTGTAGATCCAGTCGATGAGATAGAACATCGGCTTGGTGATGAAGTAGAACCAGCCCCAGTCGATCAGCAGTTCGAACTGCTTGATGCCGAGCTTTTCCTCGTAGTTCTTGATGTCGGAAACCACTTTCGCACCGGCGAAGACGTGGTTCTTCAGCGTCTGTGCCTGGCCGGGCGCAATGGTCATCGGCGCGCTGAGGAAGTCGGTCTGGTAGCGCGGGCGATCATTGGTGAAGTGCGAGAACCGACCGGTGAACTTTTCGTCCTGCGGCGGGACGAGCGTTGCCGCCCAGTACTTGTCGGTGATGCCGAGCCAGCCGCCGCTGACGTCCTTGAACGAGATGTCCTTGTCGTCTTCGACCTTGGAATACTTGATTTCCTGCAAGCCGTCCTGACCCATGACGCCGATCAGGCCCTCATGCAGCACATAGGTCGCGCTGGCATGTTCCGGCTGGTTGAAGCGGGTCACGCGGCCATAGGAGGCCAGCGAAATCGGCGCACCGGTATTGTTGGTGATCGTATCGTCGACGGAGAACATATAGGCATCGTCAACCGAGATGACGCGCTTGAAAGTGATGTTCTTCTCGTTGGTATAGGTCAGCGTGACCGGCGTGGACGGCGTCAGCTTGTTGTTGCCTTCGACGGTCCAGACGGTGTTCGGACCCGGAACCGGGCCGGTCGTGTCGTTGCCGGTAAAGCCGAGCTCGACGAAATAGCCCTGCTTCAGCGCGGACGGCGCCAAGAGTTCGATATTCGGAGAATTGTCGTCGACGGTCTCGTGATACTTCTTCAGGAAGAGATCATCGAGACGCGCGCCGGTCAGGTTGATCGAACCGCGCAGCGAAGGCGTATCGATTTCGACGCGCTCAGTCTGGGCAATGGCTGCCTCGCGGGTCAGCGTGCCGCCAGCGGCTGCAACGTCGCCTTGGCCGGGAATGTTACCGGACGTGGCCGGCATCTGCGGCGTGTCGCCGCCCTGGGCCTGCTGTTGCGTCGCCTGTTGTTTCTGCTGCTGCTCCTCAATGCGTGCCTGCTCCCGCTGGGCTTCCGTCTTCGGACCCAGATAAAACACTTGCCACAGCGTCAGCACGAGGATGGACAGGGCAATGGTGATGAAGAAATTGCGGTTATTTTCCATTGACGGGTCCTGATTCCGGTCTTTCCGTTCGGCGTTTCCCATCGCTCCGCCGTTCACCCTTCGCCTTGATGCGGCGGGAGAGTTCTTCGGTCAGTCGCGAAAAGGGCGCAGTGAGGGCTTGCTCGCGCGCTACGATCACATAGTCGGTCGAAGGCGCCATGTCACGCCCTGCGTGACAACGAACCGCTTCCCTGAGCCTGCGGCGGATGCGGTTTCGTATCACGGCGTTGCCGTTCTTCTTTGTTACGGTGAAACCTGCACGGGGTTTGTCGCCGATCTTGGCGGCTTGCGATTCCTCTTCGGTCCGTTCCCGGACTTCGAGAAGAAACAGTGGACCACGTCGCTTTTCACCATTCCTCAAAGCCAAAAACTCCGCTCTCTTGCGAAGGCGGAGTATTTGTTTCGGCTTTTTCATTCTTTTCGTCACCGCGCGGCAGCGCGGGAAAAGATTAAGCGGAAAGCCGCTTGCGGCCGCGGGCGCGGCGAGCGGCGAGAACCTTGCGGCCGCCGGTGGTTGCCATGCGTGCACGGAAACCGTGACGACGCTTGCGGACGATCTTGGATGGCTGGTAAGTGCGCTTCATTTATTTAATACCGCGGTGTGCGGCCCTTCTTGATTCTGTTTTTCCGTTGAACACGATCTGGCCCGAAACCGTTATTCGCCTTTCGGGATCATGCTCTATTGAACAGGAGCTGGTTCTGTCCTTTGCGACGGACAGCACAAAACCATCCGTAAACCCGCGCGGGCGAACGTGACGCGGCTTATAGGGTGAGGGGGGCAAAGAGTCAATGGCGGCGGGCGGCATATCACAGCTGCGCTTCAATCGCCGCCTTGTCGATGACGGACCAGACTTTCCTTATCACCGTATTTTTGAATTCATAGAAAACATTTTCCGCGAACCGGACCCGCCTGCCGTTGACCGGCAGCCCGAAAAGCATCGCCCTTGGCGTGCAGTCGAACTGGAGGCGGCTGGCAATATGCGGCGGTTCGCTGACAAGAAGCTCAATGTTGAAGCGCAGGTCCGGGATCGCCTCGAAATCCTGTTCCAGCATCCTGCGATAGCCGACAAGCCCCATGGCTCTGCCATTGTGAATGACCTCTTCATGGACGTAGAGCCCGAGGTTGTCCCAATCCTGCCGGTTCAGGCACGCGATATAGTCACGATAAATCTCGGCGAGCGGTTGCGACATGATGGTCCTCCTCCTTGAGAGCGGTCCCAGACAAACGAAGTCGCCGGAACCGTATAATCCATTTTTCGCATTCCCAACGTGAAACCGCTTTTCGCTGCCGGAAGTGCTCTTTTCACTGAAATAGCATCGATCGGGCCGGCATTGGCATTGCCAAAGCAGGCCAGCGCTTTAATAAGGATGCGCAACATTTTCACATGCGGGACCATTCCCGCAAAGAGCAGTATCGAGAGGAGTCCACCATGAGCATCCGTCGCATCGGAGTCGGCCCGCGCATGAGCCAGGCCGTCATTCACGGCAACACTGTTTATCTCGCCGGTCAGGTGGGGAATCCCGGCGCCAGCGTCACGGAACAGACCAAGGCCGTTCTGGCCGAGGTTGACCGCCTTCTCAAGGAAGCGGGCTCCGACAAGACCAAGGTCTTGCAGGCGATCATCTGGCTTGCCGACATGAAGGACTTCGCCGAAATGAACGCCGTCTGGGATGCATGGGTCGATCCGGCCCACACGCCTGCACGCGCCACCGGCGAGGCAGCGCTGGCGACGCCCGACTACAAGGTCGAGATCATCATCACCGCTGCGGTGTGATTTTTCATATCGATTCCAACCCCGTCAAGGTTTCGGTTTCGGCGGGGTTTTCTAGAGCGGTTCCATAGAGCCGCTCTTATGTTTTTACGCATTATCCTGCTCAAAACCGCTTCGCTCTTTTGCCGGAAATGCTCTATTCGCGTATGCGTTCCGAAAAGCCGTCGCGTCCGCCTGCGAGCGCCCTTGCATCGATCGATGCGCGCCGGCGCAGTTCTTCCAGCGTGCCGCCATTCTCAAGCCAGCCGTGATCGTAGAGATAGCCCGGCAGGAAGCCTGACAGGAGAATGCGGTAATCGAAAGGGAAGTTCGGGTCCAGCACCCGCGCCATGTGGAAGATGATCGTGGTGCAGTTTGCGGTCAGCGTATTATAGAATTTCGGCTGTACGGCCAGTTCATTGCCCATTTTGACATAGGAGAGAAAGAGTTCGCGCGCGCCCGCGGGCGGCAGGTTCACGCGATAGCGATAGACGTTTTCCTTGCGGATATTGGTGCGCAGATAAATGATGTCGCGTTCTTCGGCGGCGATCATCGCGAGTTCGAATTCGCGGAAGAATCCGGCAATAGAGGAAAACACCTCGTGATGCTCGCGGCGGATTTCGCCGGAAAACACCACATGACGACCATCCTCGAAACCAAACGACAGCAGCGTGTGGGCGATGGCCGGGCTCGACCAGTAGGAAAGAAAAACATCGACCGATGTGATCTTGCTGAGGTCGTAGGTTTCTTCCTTCCAGTTGGGTGTGAAATCCTCCGTCGTCCGCCAGATGAAGTCGCGCACATTGGAAAGGGTGACGAGATCGCCATTGACCTGCCCGGTCACCGTGCGGGCGACGTCGGGCGCCCAGATGCGGTTGAGGGAGGGGCGCACCGTGGACCATGCGGCCAGCATCGCCAGCGCCAGCAGGCAGAAGAAAAGACGCCTGCGCCAGCAACTGTAATGTCTTTCGCCAATGATCACTGCCAGCACGATTACAAGCCAGGCGGCGATGATCGATCCGCGCACCGCATCGCCGAAGGGCAACTGGAACCACATGGCGAAGCTGGCCCAGATCGCAAAGACAAGGGTGAATAAAATGAAGACGAATTTGCCTGCGATGCGGACGGGAGCCGATTTCAGGAGAGAAGACATATGCATTCCGTATTCGTCAGTTGCCGCCGCCGGGAACTATTCCGTTTGCGGAAATCGCGGCGATACTGACATGATTTGCATCGTCATGTCATGGGGATAAGCGTCGGAACGGAAAATTTAGGTTCTATATTAGAAGTTTTTAAAAAAGGCTCCCGATGGAAGCTTATTTCTTTGCCGCGATTGCTTGGCCGCGCGGACGGGAAACAGGCTTGCGATTGCGGGCGTGCGGGCGCACCAGACGCCACAGCAGAAGCGCGCCGACGATCCCGGCATAGATGACCGGCTCGGCGGGCCAGCTTTTCACCGACATGATGAAATGGATCGCGCCGCCGGCGATGGCCACATAGACCAGCTTGTGCAGGCTGTTCCAGCGACGCCCGAGCTTGCGGATCGACCAGTTGTTGGAGGTGAGCGCCAGCGGCACCAGCAGCAGGAGGCTCACCATGCCGATGGTGATGAAGGGCCGCCGCACAATATCGGTGACGATGGCGGACATGTTCAGGCCCTGATCCAGCAGCATATAGGTGGCGAAGTGCATCAGCGCATAATAGAAGGCGAGCAGGCCGAGCGCCCGCCGGTAGCGCAGCAGCGCAATGCCGGTCAGGTCGCGGATCGGCGTGACCATGAGGGTGAGGATCAGAAAGCGCAGTGCCCACAGGCCAAGCGTGTGTTCAAAGGTCTTGACCGGATCGGCGCCAAGGCTGTCCGTGAGGCCCAGATAGAATGTCCAGACCGCCGGGACGAAACCGGCTGCATAGAGCAGCCAGATTTTCCATTCGCCGGGCCGGGACTTTTTCTTCCGCCCTGTCTGGGTCGCGGCTTCCATGTCAGTAATTCACCTTGAGGTCCATGCCCGCATAAAGCGATGCGACTTCCTCGCCATAACCGTTGAAGGGCAATGTCGGGCGACGGCCCGAGCCCAGAAAACCGCCTTCGCCGATGCGCCGCTCGGTCGCCTGGCTCCAGCGCGGATGATCGACCTCCGGGTTCACATTGGCGTAGAAACCGTATTCATTGGCGGCCTGCTGCTGCCATGAGGTCGGCGGCTGTTTTTCGACAAAGCTGACCTTCGTGATCGCCTTGATCCCCTTGAAGCCATATTTCCACGGCACCACGAGCCGGATCGGCGCGCCGTTGGCATTGGGCAATGTCTCGCCGTAAAGGCCGACCGAAAGGATGGTCAGCGGATGCATGGCCTCATCGAGGCGCAGGCCCTCGATATAGGGCCAGTCGAGAACCTGAAAGAGACCGGTCTGGCCCGGCATTTCTTCCGGCCGCACGACGCCGGTAAAGGCGATATATTTGGCCGAGCCAAGCGGCTCCACCTGCGACAGAAGGCTTGAAAGCGGAAAGCCGATCCACGGAATGACCATCGACCATGCCTCGACGCAGCGCATCCGATAGACGCGTTCTTCAAGCGGCATTTTCGCGATCAGCTCCTGAATGTCGAATTCCTTCGGCTGCTTGATGAGACCGTCGACTGTCAGCTTCCACGGCAGCGGCTTGTAATTGCCGGAATTGGCGGACGGGTCGCTCTTGTCCGTGCCGAACTCGTAGAAATTGTTGTAGGTGGTGACCGCTTCCTGCGGCGTCAGCTTCTCGTCCACCTTATAGGCCGAGGCCTTCGCCTTGAGCGGGTCGGCAAAGGCCGGTGACGCGACCCCGGCAGCAGCAAGCGCACCCGCACCGACCATGAAAGAGCGGCGGTTCAGGTAAAGGCTTTTGGGCGTCACCGCATCGTAAGTGAGGCGCGCGGATGAAAATCGCCCCGGTTTGAAGCTGCTCATGGTCACTCCCATTAAAACAATTGGCCCACTTCCAAAATTATTGACCCTCAAGTTGCAGATACGATCCCACGTAAACGCGTCAAAAGCATGGATAATTTGCTGACACGGCGTTGGTCACGCATTGTTGAAACCGCGTGAGTGCGTAACAGAATTGTAACACGATGTAACTTTTCGTGCATTCTGCCATAATCTCGCTAAAACTCTGCTGTTAACCGCATTACATTAGCGCAACCGAATGAGCGACTTCGGACATGGAAATTCGCTATCGCCGGCAGGGGTGGGGACGCACCCGGGAAGAGCTGCCTTCAAACCTTCGTTAACGTCTCATTGGCTATGTTGAGATCATGGTAAAGAAGATGTTTATGGCCGCTCTGGCGGCAGCAGCATTCGCGGTGGCGGCTGGCTCGGCTCTGGCCGAGGGACAGCCCGTTTCGACGAACGGCCAGGGCAAAGCCCTGAGCGCCATCGCCGCATCGATGAAAGAAGAGCAGGGCGCCCCCAAGCTGGGCGAAGGCGTGACAATGCGCGAGAAGAAGATGGATACGGACACGACGCCTGAACAGAATTTTTCGCGCAGCAAGCAGTTCATCCACCGCTTCTACAAGCCGGAAAACGCCTCGAACGAGCTGGTGATCCTGCTGCATGGTTCGGGCGGGAATGAAACCAGCCTCGTGCCGCTGGCGACCAAGATCTGGCCGCGCGCCACGCTGCTCGGCATTCGCGGCCGCGTGATGCAGGATGGCGGCACGCGCTGGTACAAGCGCATCACGCCGGTCAAGTTCGACCAGAAGGACATCAAGCTCGAAGCCAATGCCTTCGTGACTTTCCTGACACGCCTTGCCGACGACAAGGACCTCGACCTCACCCATGCGACCTTCGTGGGCTATTCGAACGGCGCCAATCTTCTGGCGGCGACGATGATGCTGCATCCCGATCTGGTGAAGCGCGCTGTCCTGATGCGCTCGATGCCGGTTCTGGACAATGCGCCCGCCGCCAATTTGAGCAAGGCGCGGGTTCTGACCATCACGGGCGAGGACGACAAGCTCTATTCGCCGTTCGCGCCAGCGCTTTCAGCACTTCTGCGCTCCGGCGGCGCGAAGGTCGATGCCCGCACCATCGATGCGGACCATATGCTCGGTGAAAAGGACATTGCCGCCATCAGCCAGTGGGTCGCGTCGCTCGGGCCGGATGGCGCGCCGGCGGTTTCTATGAAAAGACAGTAAGGCAATAGGGCAGTAAGGCAGTAAGGCAGTATGTTAAGGGAGTAGGGGAGTATGTTTTGGTTGCGGATAACCGCAACGGACATATCTTTCACTGCCCTACTGCCCTACTGCCCTAATCCCTTATCGAAACCACTCCACAATCCCCGGCCTCCGAGCCGAAGACGAGGCGGTGGCCTTCATTGTCCCAGCCCATGCTGGTGATGGCGCCCTTGCCGGGGCGGCGCAGCAGCACTTCCTTGCTGTCGGCAAAACGTGCGATCAGGATCATGCCGTCGCTATAGCCGATGGCCGCAATGTCCTCGACCGGATGGCAGGCAACCGATGTCACCATGCTGTCGCCGCGAAGCCCAAGCTCCAGCGGGGCCTTGCCCATCGGACCGTCCTTGCCCGCGAAGGGCCAGACGATTGCCGCAGGCGCGCCGGAGGTGGCGAGCCACTTGGCCTTGGCGCTCCACGACCAGTCCTTGACCTTCGCCGGATAGCCGGTCATGCGCATGTGCTTGGCATCTTCGAGACGCCAGCCATGCAGAGCATTTTCCTGCATCGAGGTGATGAGGAAGCGTCCGTCGGGCGAGAAGGTCAGCCCGATATGCGCGCCTTTCCATTCCAGCTCCACAGGCTTTGCCGCCGTGCCGGTCCAGATCAGCGTTGCGCCATTATAGCGGGCAATCGCCAGCCGCTGGCCCTTCGGCGCGAAGGCAATGCCCTCGACGCTGCGTTCCTGCGCAAACTCCTGCACCTTGCCGTCAGACGTGCGCACCCACACGGTGCGACCGGACGCAAAGCCGACCGTGCCGCCCGGACCTGCGGCAACCGCGGTCATCCATTTGCGCGGAACCTTTGCCAGTTCGGTCACCGTTCCATCGATATCCGTGCGGCAGACGCGCCCGTCCTCGCCGCCGGTGATGAGCGACTTTCCATCAACGGAAACAGCCGCGCTCAACAGCCCGTCATGGGCTGTCGCGGTGCTGTTTGCATTGTTGAGCTGATGGATCGCGCCATCGGCCATGGCGAAGAAGGGAATGCCGCCGACAAAGCGCGCATAAAGACAATGACCTTCAAGGTCGAGCGGAGCTACTGTAGGCATTGGCTTCCGGTATTGTTTATTGATGAGGGCATTTCCAGCAAAGCTTTGGAGCGGTTACTGGAAATGCGTAAGATGAAAGAGGGCGCTATTTCGCCTGGCTGTTCTCGAAACCGGCCTTCAGGGCGGCGGGGTCGAGTTCGCGTCCGATGAAGACGAGGCGGCTTTCGCGCTTTTCGTCTGCCTTCCAGGCGCGCTGGTGATCGCCTTCGATGATCATGTGCACACCCTGCACCACATAGCGGTCCGGGTCGTCCTTGAAGGCGATGATGCCCTTGAGTCGCAGGATGTTCGGACCCTGCGTCTGGGTGATGTTCTGGATCCACGGGAAGAATTTGGCCGGATCGATTTCACCCGCCCTGAGCGATACCGACTTCACCGTCACGTCATGGATTGGCGAGGCATGATCGTGGTGATGATGATGGTCATGATCGCAATCAGGGCCGCATTCATGGTCATGATGATGATGATCGTGATCATGCGCATGGTGATGGTGTCCATGATGGTCATGATCGTGGTGATCGTGATCGCAGTCGGGGCCGCATACGTGATCGGGATGATCATGGTCGAGGAAGTGCGGATCGTTGTCCAGAACGCGCTTCAGGTCGAAGGCGCCGCGATCCAGCACGCGGTCGAGCGGGATGGAGGCGCGCTCGGTGCGGTGGATGATGGCGTGCGGGTTGATGGCGCGCACGGTCGCCTCGATGGCGGCCAGTTCCTGCGGCGTGACGAGATCGGTCTTGTTGATGAGCACCACGTCGGCAAAGGCGATCTGGTCTTCTGCCTCGCGGCTGTCTTTCAGGCGCAGCGGCAGGTGCTTGGCATCGACAAGGGCAACAACGGCGTCGAGGCCGGTCTTTGCGCGCACGTCGTCATCCATGAAGAAGGTCTGCGCGACCGGAACCGGGTCGGCAAGGCCGGTCGTTTCGACGATGATGGCGTCAAAACGGCCCGGACGGCGCATCAGCCCTTCCACCACGCGGATCAGGTCGCCGCGCACGGTGCAGCAGATGCAGCCATTGTTCATTTCGTAGATTTCTTCGTCCGACTCGACGATCAGGTCGTTGTCGATGCCGATCTCGCCGAATTCATTGACGATGACCGCATAACGCTTGCCGTGATTTTCGGTCAGGATGCGGTTGAGAAGGGTGGTCTTGCCCGAACCCAGATAGCCCGTCAGAACGGTCACGGGGATGCGGCCAGCTTCAGTGGTCGTCTTGGTTTCAGACGGAGCTTCGGTTTGGGCTTCAGCCTGGCTCATGGTCATGCCTCTTGAAGTTGTGGCCTTTGAAGTCGGGGGTCAGAACGGCCAGCGCGAAACGGCCAGACCGAAACCCCGGATAGGACAATTCATATAAGGGAAGGGCAGCGTGAATGCCATATGCAATGCTATAATATTACATTGTTGCCGTTCACGATGACGACAGGAGCGCAGGGGCTTGAAGCGCGACCGTATCCGGCATATGTTTCTGGTATATGTCAAGGAGGTGAGGAAATGTCCCAGAAACCTCGGCCCAAATCGCGGGAAGTCCGGCTGTTCCGCAACAATCGCAATCAGGCAATCCGGATTCCGGTCGAATTCGAGCTGCCGGGCGATCGGGCATTGATTACGCGCGACGGCGACCGGCTGATCGTCGAACCGCTTCGCCGGGGCGGACTGCTGGCCCTGCTCGACAGCTGGAAACCCCTGGATGAAGCCCTGCCTGATGTTGCGGACCGCCCGGTCGAGCCGAAAGACATCTTCTGATGCGCTATATGTTAGACACCAACATCATCAGCGATCTGGTAAAAAATCCGGCGGGTTCGGTTGCCGGACATATCAGGCGGGTTGGGGCAGATGCCGTTTGCACCAGCATCATCGTTGCTGCCGAACTTCGTTATGGTGTTCTGAAAAAAGGTTCGCCTGCCCTGGCCGAGCGTGTCGAGGCCATTCTTCGGGAGATACCTGTTCTGCCGTTCGATGTTCCCGCCGATGCAAAATATGGAGCGCTTCGGGCTGCGCTTGAAGCAAAAGGGCAGCCGATTGGCGGCAATAACCTTCTGATTGCAGCCCATGCCGCCACGCTTGGAAAAACCATGGTGACGGCCAATGTGTCCGAGTTCGGACGGGTCAGCGAATTATCGGTCGAAAACTGGCTCGAATAGGCTGATTTGTCAGTTCGCCTGACTGGCGAGGCGTTGCGATTTGAACCGGGCGAGCTCGAACCTGTCGACATCGCGCAGCAGGTCGATAAAGCCCGTCACCGCGTTGGCGAGCAGCTTTTCGCCCGCTTCCGCCGTTGCAGCCGCCGCGTTGCCTGCCACGCCTTCCGGGTTGAGGTCGTGCATCTTCCAGCCGAAAGCGTGCGGGCCATAGGCGCGCAGGAACTTGAATTCCTCGGCGTAGCGTGATTGGGCGTTGGAGAAGTTGCGCGCCTTCGACATATCCACCAGATCGGGGCGCAGCGCCAGCATCACCGATGTCTCGATGAAGCCGCCGTGAATGTCGAGCGCCTTCTCCTCCGGCGTAATCAGCCCTTCCGGCAGGCCGAAGCGGGTCCAGCTCGTGGCGACGGCGAGCATGTCGAGCCTTGTGCGCAGTTCCGTCGCGACGATGGTCATCAGCGGCGAGTTGCCGCCATGCGCGTTCAGCATGACCAGCTTGCGGATGCCGCCTGCGTGAAGGTTTTCACCGATGCCGATCCACTGGTTCACGGCCTCGGCAAAGGCGAGGCTCTGAGTTCCTTCCGTGTCCATATGCTCGATGGAATAGCCGACCGGCTGCGCAGGCAGAAAATTGACATTCAGCTCAGGCGGCAGCGCATCGCTGACGCGGGCGACAATACCTTCGGCGATGATCGTATCCGTTTCAAACGGCAGGTGAGGCCCATGCTGTTCGTGAGCGCCAAGAGGCAGAACGACAATCATGTCGCTGTTTTGATCACGCAGATCGGTCATGTTTTCCTCACTTCATTCATTTCATCGGAGCCCGGAAGCGTAACGTCCATTAGCCATGACAGCAACAGGCGCTTGTTGTTTCATAAGTCGGACAATATTTTAGGATATGAGAACAGGCGGGACTATCGATCGGACGACAGCGAAACGTCGTAAAAAGGGCGAGGTGGCGATGAGCAAGGACAATAAGGCGGTTGTACTTTACCGGCTCCAATCCGTGGCGAGACTGTCGCGCACGGTGCTGGCCACCAGGCTTCTCGAACAGGGGCTTTATGCGGGGCAGGATGCGGTCATGCTGCAACTGGCGGCCGAGGACGGGCTGACGCCGGGCGTTCTTGCGCAGCGCCTGGGTGTGCGTCCGCCGACCATCACCAAAACCATCGCGCGCCTGCAAAGCCAGGGTTTTGTCGCCAAACGCGCCTCGGAAACCGATCAGCGCCAATCGCATATCTATCTCACGCAAGCCGGCCTTGAGACCATCAAGGCGATTGAGAAATCCATTCGCAAGACCGAAAAGGACATGCTGAAAAGCCTCGACAAGAAGGACCGCAAGGCTTTCCTCAAGATGCTGAGCCGGATGGAGAGCAATCTTGCGCTGCGTGGCGTCGTGCGCCTTGCCGAAGAGTCGGAAACGGAAGTGCCGGAAGAGGAAGAGGTGGAATAAGTCCATCCTTCGGCGAGCTCTAACTATTTGTTTTGACGCGCATCTTGGCGCGAAACCGTGAAACACTTTTCAGGTTGCGCGCTATCGAAAATGCTTCCAATTCAAGGATGGCAATGGCATAACCGTTCGCAGGACGAACGGTCGCGTCCCGCCTTGTCAGGTTGCGGCCGCGTCTCCAACTGCGGCACGGACCAATTTGGGGAGGCGACTTGGCCCAGAAAATAAAGCTATCGACCATCGCTGACGCGCTTGGTGTTTCGACAGCCACCGTTTCGCTCGCCTTGCGCGACAGTCCCCTCGTTGCCGACCAGACCCGCGAGAAGATCAAGGAACATGCCCGCGCCATCGGTTATATCTATAACCGTCGCGCTGCGAGCCTGCGCACCTCACGCTCCGGCATTGTCGGCGTCGTGGTGCATGACATCATGAACCCGTTCTTCGCGGAAATTCTCAAATCCATCGAAACGGAACTGGACCGCTCGCGCCAGACCTTCATCCTGTCCAACCATTATGACCAGCTCGAAAAGCAGCGCACCTTCATGGATACGCTTTTGCAACTGGGCGCGGACGGGGTCATCATGTCGCCTGCCATCGGCACGCCGCCGGAAGACATCCAGCTTGCCGAGGACAACGGCCTGCCGGTTGTGCTCATCGCGCGTAGCGTCGAAGGCGTTCACGCGCCGGTTTTCCGGGGTGACGACGCCTACGGCATCGGCCTTGCCACCAACCACCTGATTTCGCTCGGCCATACGCGCATCGCCATGATCGGCGGCACCGACCAGACGTCGACGGGCCGCGACCGCTATCGCGGCTATGTGCAGGCGATGGAAAAGGCCGGGCTTGAGGTTCGCCCGGACTGGCGCATCGCCGGGCCGCGCACCAAGCAGGGCGGCTTTGAGGTCGCGCCGCAATTTCTGGCGCTGAAGGACAAGCCGACGGCGGCGGTCTGCTGGAATGACCTCACCGCCATCGGCCTGATGAACGGCATCGCCCGCGCCGGGCTGGTGCCGGGCGAGGATATTTCCGTGACCGGCTATGACGATCTTGAGGAAGCGGCCATCGCGACGCCGGCGCTGACGACCGTCTGGAACGGACAGCGCGAGGTGGGACGCCGCGCGGCGCGCGCGCTGCTCGATCAGCTCAACGGCGTCGAGGTTTCCTCAATGCAGGAACTCATCAAGCCGGAACTGCATATCCGGCAATCGACCTCCAAGCCGAAACACGGCTGATTTCCCCCGCTTCGGATCCGGTTCAGCCTTTGGCTGGCCGGTCGCCGATCTTCAACGAACTGCCCCCATGCTGCCCAGAGGAATATTGTCATGACCAAGCGCGATGCCACCATTCTTGTGCTCGGAAACTTCAACGACTATGCCGTCGAGCGCCTGTCGGGTGAGTTTGCGGTGCGCCGCATTCCGCGCGGCGATGCAGCGCTGGTCAATGCTGCCTGGGCCGGGGAGGTGAAAGGCATTGCCAGCATGTCCACCGTCGATGCGGCGCTGATCGACGCCCTGCCCAATCTGCAAATCATCGGCAATTTCGGCGTCGGCTATGACGCGGTGGATGCAAAACATGCCGCCACCCGCAACGTGATGGTCACGAACACGCCGGACGTGCTGACCGATGAAGTGGCGGATACGACTATCGGCCTCCTGATCGACACGGTGCGCGAACTGTCGAAGTCGCAGGCATTCCTGCGCGCTGGCAATTGGGTGAAGGAGGGTCGCTACCCGCTGTCAAAGCTTTCGCTGCGCGGCCGCAAGGTCGGCATTTTCGGCCTTGGCCGCATCGGCAAGGCGGTCGCTCGCCGGATCGAGGCATTCGGCCTGCCGATTGCCTATCACAATCGCCGTCAGGCGAGCGACGTGCACTACGATTATTATCCCAGCCTGAAGGAGCTTGCCAAGGCCGTCGACACGCTCATTCTGGTCGCGCCGGGCGGGGCGGAAACGGCGAAGGCGGTCGATGCGGACGTGCTGGAGGCGCTTGGGGCCGATGGCGTGCTGATCAATGTCGGACGCGGTTCGCTGGTCGATGAGGATGCGCTGGTCGCGGCGCTGAACAACGGCACGATTGCCGCCGCCGGTCTCGACGTCTTCGCGAACGAACCGCATGTTTCGCAGGGGCTGCTCGATGCGCCCAACACGGTTCTGCTGCCGCATATCGCATCCGCATCGCAAAAAACCCGCCAGGCAATGGCGGATCTGGTGATCGACAATCTCATTGCTTGGTTCGACACCGGTTCGGCGCTGACGCCCGTGCCGGAGACGGGCCACGTTAAGGCGGTAAGTTAAGGCAATAAGGCAATAGGGCAGTAAGGCAGTATGTTAAGGGAATAGGGGAATAAGGGAGTAGGGGAGTATGTTTTGATTGCGCGTGACCGCAACCACCATATTCTTCTCTGCCCTACTGCCCTACTGCCCTACTGCCCTACTGCCCTACTGCCCTACTGCCCTACTGCCCTACTGCCCTACTGCCCTACTGCCCTACTGCCCTACTGCCCTATGTTGGCGTACTGCATCGCCAAACGCCTCGAAAATCCTGCGGGAAGGGGCGTCGGAATGCACCCAATATTCCGGGTGCCACTGGACGCCGACGACAAATCCCTTCGCATTCTTGACCGAGACGGCCTCAATCGTGCCGTCTTCGGCCACGGCTTCGACTTCAAGCTGTGGGGCAAGCTTGTCGATGGCCTGCCGGTGCACGGAATTCACGCGAATGCTCTCTTCCTTCAGGATTTCCGCAAGGCATGAGTTCGGGTTGAGCTTGATCGGGTGCTGGATGGCGAAGCGTTCCGCCTGGCTTTCCGATTCCGGCGCACGGTGGTCCATCCGGCCTTCCAGTTCCTGGATTTCGGTGGCGAGCGTGCCGCCCAGCGCGACGTTCAGTTCCTGTATGCCGCGGCAGATCGCCAGAACCGGAACGCCCCGCTCGATTGCCGCGCGGATCAGCGGTAGCGACGTTGCATCGCGCGCATTGTCATAAGGCTCGAAGGCAGGGCCCGGCTCTGCACCGTAGAGAGCGGGGTGAACGTTCGATTTGGAACCCGTCACGAGAACGCCGTCCACGGCATCCAGAATGGCGTCGAGGTCTAATTTGTCGCCGAAGCTCGGCACCAGAAGCGGCGTTAGGCCCGCAACATCGATGGCCGCTGCCAGATATTGTTGGGGCGCGGCGTGCCATGTGTAGTTTTCAAACGGCTTCACATCGGTCGGCACGGCGACGAGGGGGCGGGAAGTCTTGGGCATAATGTTCGTATCCACCAGTCGGATTATGCTCTTATTTGCTTCGTTCCTTACTTCTCCGCAATGGCGTGCGCAATCACGAACAGGTGTCGTCTTTCAGCCACGTCGAAGGTCATTTGTCGCGCCTTCTGTGTATTGTGTTGATTTGAACCGATTTTTACGGTCCAAACTGGTTCAAATACAGCTCCCTATATTCTAGGAAAGAATAAAGACGGATTGGCAGTTGAGGGGATGAATGACTGACGATCAGCTTTTCTCCGTCAGGGGCAAGGTCATTGCGGTGACGGGTGGTTCTTCGGGGTTGGGCCTGCGCATGGTTCACGTGCTGGCCGGGCACGGTGCGCGCGTGATTTCGATCTCGCGCACCCATGCGGGCGAAAGCATTTGTCCATCGGGCGGCGAAGTGCTGGAAATCATGGCGGATGTAACCCATCCGGATGAAATCATTCGCGCTTTCGATGAGGCGGAAGAGCGTTTCGGACCGATAACGGCGCTTTTCAACAATGCCGGCGTCGCGCATATGGCGCGCGCGCTCGACACGACACGCGACATGCTCGAACATATATTCGAGGTGAATGTCGCCGGTGCCTTTTTCGTGGCGCAGGAGGCGGCGCGCCGCATGATACGGCACGGCGAGGGCGGCTCCATCGTCAACACGACCAGCATTCTGGGCGAGCGTCCGCAGAAGGGCGCCGCCGCCTATTCCATGTCCAAGGCCTGCGTGACGCAGATGACGCGGGCGCTGGCGCTGGAATGGGCCGCGCATGATATTCGCGTCAACGCGATTTCGCCGGGCTGGTTTCCCACGCGAATCAATGAAGAGCAGCTGCACGGTCCGGCAGGGGGATACTTCAAAGGGCGAAACCCGATGCGCCGCCTTGGCGAGCCGCAGGATCTGGACGGGGTTGTGCTGATGCTGGCTTCCGATGCCAGCCGCTATATGACCGGCTCGATCATCACCGTCGACGGCGGCCACCGACTTTGACAAGGTTGGAAGGCTTTTGCGGTTATTTCCCGTCGCGGGACCCTATATGGCAGGATTTTTCTCTAAAAGACGGGAATCCGGCGGCAGAATATCCATCGCGACTAATCTGGATTAATTCTCCGCAGGGCGACAATTAACCTGCCCTGTTCTCCAGTTTTGGCTGTTTCAATAATATTGGGATAACTAATACAACACATGCCTATGGTTGTAATTGCCTGCCGGGGGTTGTACTGCTGTGGTTTTCCTTTGGAAAGATCAGAATACATCTTATGGTGGTTGCCATGACAGCTTGTAGTTTAATATCCCGAAAGATATTTTTAAGTCATTGGTGCGATATTGCTGCCCCATATAAGGGATTGAATGCATCGAATGTGGCAAAGCCGTAAACCTGAGATACCTGCAGATGTGCGGCTATCTTTTCTCAGAGCGCTGTATGGGAATCGTACCACGCTCTGGTTCGGCTTGCTCGCGCACGTTGTGGCCTGCGTCGTCATCTATGTGAAAACCGCCGACTGGCGCTATCTGATGTTTGCCGGCGTTTTCGCCATCGTGGCGGTCGGCCGCATCTTCGACATGCACAAGTTCGATCAGGCAAAGCAGCAGCAGCTCTCCCATGCCGATCTCGACCGATGGGAAACACGCTATCTGATCGGCGCATCCGCGGTGTGCCTGACGCTCGGCATGTTGTGCTTCTTCTCAAGCTTCGTGCTGCGGGATTCCTTCGCCGAGCTTGCCAGCCTGACCGTGCTGCTCGCCTCGGTCGTTTCCATCGTGGGCCGCAACTATGCTTCGGCAAAGGCCGTCGTCCTGATGTCGGCCTGCACGCTCATTCCGGTTCTGGCCGGGCTTATTCTGGCGGGGACGCCGTTTCACGTCATTATCGGCCTGCTGCTGATCCCGTATTTCCTGTCCAACATCCAGATGGCCAATGGCCTGCGCGAGTTTCTCTTCGCCGCGGTCATGGGCAAGCGGCGTCTCTCCATCGTCGCCGGGCGTTTCGATGCAGCGCTCAACAACATGCCGCAGGGCCTTTTGATGTTCGACAGCCAGCAGCGCATCGCTGTCATCAACAACAAGGCCAAGGCGATGCTGCAGATCGCCGAGCACACAAAGCTGCATGGCCGCAAGCTCGATGTGCTTCTGCGCTATTGTGCCAAGAAGGGTCTGTTTCCGCACACCGACCTGAAAAACGTGCATGTGCGGATGCAGGATCTTCTGATCGGCAAGCGCGCCCGCGACATTTTCCAGCTTTCCAACCAGCGCTATATCGAATGCATCGGCAACCAGACGCTCAATGAAGGGGCGGTTCTGATGTTCGAGGATGTGACGCAGCGCGTGGAAGCGGAAGCGCGCATCCAGCATATGGCGCGCTATGACGGCCTGACCGGCCTGCCGAACCGCAATTATTTCGAGACCATGGTGCGGTCGCTGCGTCACCATCAGCAAAAGGGCACGCAAGTCGCGCTCATCGTCATCGACATCAACCATTTCAAGCATGTCAATGACACGCTGGGCCATCATACGGGCGATGTGCTGTTGCGCCTGTTCGCCGAACGGCTGAACTCGCTCGACCCGCAGCGCTTCGTTGCGTCGCGCTTCGGCGGCGACGAATTCGTGGTGTTTGTGTTCAACCTGCGCAGCGAGGCCGATATTGCCGGCGTGATGGACCACATCATGGCGGTTGCGACCGGGGTTTATGATCTCGATGGCGATCAGGTTCAGATCGATATCAGCGCGGGCGTGGCGATCGAGAATGTCGAAAAATCCGATGTCGGCAGCATGCATATCAATGCCGACCTGGCGCTTTACGAAGCCAAGAGCACGGAAGAAAAGTCCTGGTCCGTCTTCATCGACGCAATGGACACCAAATATCGCGGGCGACAGAAACTCAAGGCGGATCTGCGGCTTGCCATCGATCACGGCGAGATCAAGGTCGTCTACCAGCCAATCGTCAGCGCGCAGTCCCTGCGCGTTGTCGCATGTGAGGCGCTGGCGCGATGGGAACATCCGGAACTGGGCTTCGTTCCGCCTGCCGAATTCATTCCGCTCGCGGAAGAAATGGGCATCATCACCGACATAACCCGCTTCATGCTGGACCAGGCCTGTGCCGACTGCCTGTCATGGGGCGACCGCATCGGCGTTTCCGTCAACCTGTCGGCCATCGACCTGAAAAGCAATGACATCGCCCGCGATATTGCCAATGCCTTGCAGAAATCGGGCTTGCCGGCGCATCGGCTTGAGGTTGAAGTGACGGAAAGCGCGATCATTTCCGACCGCAACAAGACTTCCATGGTGTTGCAGCGGCTCAAGAACGCAGGGATCAATATCGCGCTGGACGATTTCGGGACCGGCTATTCCAGTCTCAGCTACCTCAACACATTGCCCTTGACCAAGGTGAAGGTCGACCGCTCCTTCGTGCGCGACATCACCACCGACCGGCGGTCGCTGATGCTGCTTCGCGGCGTCACCCAGCTTTCGCATGAGCTTGGGCTGGGCGTGACGGTGGAGGGTGTCGAAACCGAGGAACAGCTTGCGCTGATCCGCGTGGCGGCGGGCGCCGATCTCGTCCAGGGCTATCTTCTCGGCATGCCGGTGCCGGTGGAGGCGATCAGCGCCATGACCGCCAAGGCCGCAGCGCGCCGCGATGGCGGGCGCACCGTCGCCTGACCGGGCTTGCGCAATCCCGCTGTTCAGGCGAGACAATCCAAAGACAGGGCGGGTTTGATGCCGTTTTGACCGGAACCGCTCCGGCACATATTACCGAAAAGCCGAACCGTTTTCGCGGCGAGAACATGCGCAAACCGGCGGATTCTCGCCCGTGACGGCTGCGCTGCAAAAGCGCGTTGCTCCCTATTCTTTGCAGTGCTTCATCCCTTTTGGGCATAAATTTGAATTTATCAAAATAATAGGGATGTTTTTCCGGGGAACTATTATGATCATAATAGGCGGGAAGAGAGAAAATAAGTATTCATTCATATTCTTATAGAAGAAACGTCAGGATGGGTCCTGCCGTTTATGGGGAGGCTAATGAAAAGATTGTATCGTTATATTTTATCTGTTTTGGTCGCTTTGGTTGTGCTTGCCGGTGTCGGCGCGGCGGTCTTCTGGAAGAAGATCCATGAAAGCTGGGCCGTCTATCAATATGCCCAGATGTTCAAGGGACCGGAGATTTTTGAAAATTTCCGCAATATTTACAAACGCTATCCGTCAGTGCGCATTGCGCATGAGGGCGAGGTCAGCCCGCTTGCCAAGGCGGAGCGGCCCTTGCCGGAAACGTTCGTCTACAAGGGCGAAACGCGCAAGATTTCCGACTGGCTGGCGCGTGGCGGCACCACGGGACTCATTGTCCTGAAGGATGGCGTCATCGTTCATGAGCAATATGATCACGGGAATAGCCAGACCACCCAGTCGATCGCATTCTCCGTTTCAAAATCGGTTATTTCCTTCCTTATCGGCAATGCCGTCCGGGACGGGCTCATCGATATCAACCAGCCGGTCGACCGCTATGCGCCGGAGCTGGCCAAAGGCGGCTACAAGGGCGTGACGGTCAAGAACGTGCTGCAGATGGCGTCCGGCATCGGGTTCAACGAGAACTATGGCGATCTCAATTCCGATATTGTCCGTTATTCCGTCGAGCTTCTGACCGGCTCGATCACGGATTTCACCGCGCATCTGAAAGCTGTGCGTCCGCAGGGAACGTTCAGCCATTATGTTTCGGCGGATACACAGGTGCTGGGGCTGGTTCTGGAAGGCGCGACGGGCATTCCCTTGCAGGACTATATGAAGGACAGGCTCTGGTCGAAGCTTGGAGCCGAAGCCGATGCCTATTGGATCGTGGACCCCACCGGAGAGGCTGCCGCGGCGGTCGGTATGAACGCTGTGCTTCGCGACTATGCGCGGTTCGGGCTGCTTTATCTCAACGAAGGCCGAAACTTCAAGGGGGAGCAACTCGTGCCCGCGCAGTGGGTGCATGATTCGGTAACGCCCGATGCGCCTTATCTGATGCCGGGTCGCGAGGATGGATCCGGCCAGATACCGTTCGGCTATGGCTATCAGTGGTGGACGCCGGTTGACTGGCAAGGCGATTTCTGTGCCGTCGGAATTTATGGGCAATTCATCTATGTCAATCCGGCCAGGCGGGTGGTGATTGCCAAGACTTCCGCCCATGCCAGTTACAATGTCGATGGACAGGACATGAAAGACGAAACCATGCATGCGTTTCAGGCGATCGCCAACGCGCTTTGACGCACCTTTTCCAAATTAAGGCGAAGTGTCGAAATGGCCCCTAATCGGGCCATTTCGCACGTTTTGCAGGGTATGCGTGCAGGAAAGACCATTCCAATTGTGGCGAAGGAGCGTTCATTATGCGGCAATAAGAAGGCGGCGCCTAAAGTAATATCTTTACATGCTGATAAAGGCGCATATTCTGCACACTGATTTGCGGGGTGCGGAAAATCGATTGCATGACGAATACAGCTGTTACAGGCGATAAACCGCCATTGTCCAATTTTGCGCGACAGCTGTTGCAGTTTCTCGACCGGGTGGAATATCGCCGCATCGTCCATGCGGAAGACCTCGAGGAAATCGGCCGTTTGCGCTACCGTTCCTACCGTACGCGCAATGTGATGCATGAGGCGGAAGTGCCGTCCATCGTCGATGATATCGACCGCGACAGCCATGCTTTCGTCTATGGCGTGCATGTGGACGGGCAACTGGTCAGCACGCTGCGCATCCACCACATCACGCCCGATCATCGTCGCGGCACCAGCTATGCTCTGTTTCCCGATATTCTCGATCCGCTTCTGAACAGCGGTATGCATTTTGTCGATCCGACCCGTTTTGCCGCCGATCCGGAACTGTTGAGCGAATATCCGGCCATTCCCTATATCACCTTGCGCATCGCGGCGATGGCGTCGGAATTTTTCGCGGCAGATCAATGCCTTGCCTCGGTAAAGCCGGAGCATATGGCTTTTTACAAGCGCATTTTCGGCACCTCCGTCATGGCCGATGCCCGCGAGCATGAAGGCTATGGAATCAGGGTCGGGCTAGGTGCTGCCCCTATTCGCAATATCCGCGATGCGGTGGCCGTGCGCTTTCCGTTCTTCAAGTCGCAGCCGCATGAGCGCCGCGCCATGTTTGCGGACATGCGAGACGGCACTGTGCCGCTGACCATCTTGCCGACGGCGAAATATACCGGCCTCGGCGTGTAAGTATCCGATCCAGACGTCGTAGTGCTTCGCAAAAGAAGCGCATTCCGATCCAGGTGCTACTATTGGAAAAATCTTCCCTCGGATTAAACAATTAAATATAGCCAGAGGGGCGGTTTCGCTTTACGAAGATTGCGGAACCGCTTCTGCGGAGAGGGTAGCTGCGACGAAAAGCCTTGCTGTCAAAGCACGGGTTTGTTCGCTCGCACATTGAAGATTGCAGGCATTTCCGCTTAACATGACGGTATATGGGCGGAAATTCTGAATGGGTGGAACTAAAATGGCAGAACATCATACGACGGCTCCGGCTGAACTTGGCGCACCGATGGACTATTCCGAGCATGAGAAAACTTATGCCGGTTTCACGGGCCTGGTTAAATGGAGCACGGTGGCGCTTATCGCCCTTATGATTGCCATGGCGTTCGGCTTTTTTGCTGGTGGTTTCTTCTCCGCGACCGTTCTTTTCATCCTGGTCTGTGTCGCTGCCTGGTTCATTCTTTCGTGACCGCTGCCGCCGGATGCTGGCATCCGGCGCAGTATCGTTGAACTGAAGCGCGAACCGGGATCAAACCCGCACGATTTGATCGAATGCCTTGGCATGGAATACCGTGCCGGGGCCTTATGCATGTCTATCGTTCAGTTTGTTTGAACGGGCTTCGTCCCGGAAGCCCGTAACTGTGCATGACCGGAATCAGTCCCGGAAGAACGCCACGAAAGGGAAACCAGCTTGGCCCAGACGTTATTTATCCCGAAAGAAAGCGACCCCAATGAAAGCCGTGTCGCGGCGTCGGCGGAGACGGTGAAGAAATTCATCGCGCTCGGCTTCGATGTCGTGGTGGAAAAAGGCGCGGGCGAGAAATCGCGCATTCCCGATGCTGAATTCATTGCAGCCGGTGCCCGGATCGGCACGGCGGCGGATGCAAAAACGGCGGATGTCGTTCTTAAAGTGCGCCGCCCTTCGGATGCGGAACTGAAAGGGTATAAATCGGGCGCGGCACTCTTCGCCATGCTGGACCCCTATGGTCATGAGGACGCCGTTGCAGCGCTTGCCAAGGCTGGAATCTCGGCCTTCACGATGGAATTCATGCCGCGCATCACCCGTGCGCAGGTGATGGACGTGCTGTCATCACAGGCGAACCTTGCCGGTTATCAGGCGGTGATCGATGCGGCGGAAGTCTATGACCGCGCCATGCCGATGATGATGACGGCCGCGGGCACCGTGCCTGCCGCAAAGGTATTCGTCATGGGCGCGGGCGTTGCCGGTCTTCAGGCGATTGCGACTGCGCGCCGCCTCGGTGCCGTCGTGACGGCGACCGATGTTCGCCCGGCGGCAAAGGAACAGGTCGCTTCGCTTGGCGCGAAATTCATTGCCGTCGAGGACGACGAGTTCAAGGCGGCGGAAACCGCTGGCGGTTATGCCAAGGAAATGTCGAAGGAATATCAGGCGAAGCAGGCGGCACTTGTTGCCGATCACATCGCCAAGCAGGATATCGTCATCACCACGGCGCTTATTCCGGGTCGTCCGGCCCCGCGTCTTGTCTCCAAGGAAATGGTTGCCTCAATGCGCCCCGGCTCGGTGCTGGTCGATCTGGCGGTTGAGCGCGGCGGCAATGTCGAAGGCGCGATTGCCGGTCAGATAGCCGAGGTCAATGGCGTCAAGATCGTCGGCCATCTCAACGTTCCGGGCCGTATCGCTGCAAGCGCCTCGCAGCTTTATGCGCGCAACCTGATCGCCTTTGTCGAAACGCTGGTCGACAAGGAAACGAAGCTTCTGAAAATCGATCCGGAAGACGAACTGGTGAAGGCAACGCTTCTCACCCATCAGGGCAAAATCCTGCATCCGGCTTTCGCCAAGGCTGAAACGGCACCGGCTGAGGCCGCTGAAAAAGCTGTAAAACCGAAAGCCGCGCCGAAACCGAAAGCGGAGAAACCGGCCGCAAAGGCGGCAGCGAAGCCTGCCAAGAAAACACCAGCTAAAGCCCCGAAGACTCCGTCTTCCCCCAAGTCTCCGGTTGATGGAGGAGAGGCATAATGGCCGACACAAATCTCGAAAAAGCTCTTGAGAGCCTGAATCAAGCCGCGGATGCCGTGCGTCAGGCGGCGGAAAATGCTGGCGGTCTGGGTGATGCGGCGGCGGCTGCCGCGCATGCCGCATCGGGCGGCGCAATCGATCCGTTCGTGTTCCGCTTTGCGATCTTCATCCTGTCGATCTTCGTCGGCTATTACGTCGTCTGGTCGGTCACGCCTGCGCTCCATACGCCGCTGATGGCCGTCACCAACGCCATTTCATCGGTGATTGTGGTGGGCGCGCTTCTGGCGGTCGGCCTTTCCCTTTCGGGCTGGGCAACCGGCTTCGGTTTCATCGCGCTCATTCTGGCGAGCGTCAACATTTTCGGCGGCTTTCTGGTCACCCAGCGCATGCTCGCCATGTACAAGAAAAAAGAAAAGTGAGGCTGAACCATTATGAGCGTTAATCTCGCAGCCTTCCTTTATCTCGTCTCCGGCGTGCTGTTCATTCTGGCGCTGCGCGGCCTGTCGCATCCGACGACCAGCCGTCAGGGCAATATGTACGGCATGATCGGCATGGGGATTTCCATCCTCACCACATTGTTGCTGGCGCGCCCGAGCTTCGGCGGTCTTGTGCTGATCGTCATTGGCATCGCCATCGGCGGCGGCATCGGTGCTGTCATCGCCCGCCGCATCGCCATGACGGCCATGCCGCAGCTTGTCGCCGCCTTCCACTCGCTGATCGGCCTTGCCGCCGTGCTGGTGGCCGCTGCCGCGCTCTATTCGCCGCATTCCTTCGGGATTGGCGAAGTGGGCCAGATCCACGGTCAGGCGCTTGTGGAAATGTCGCTGGGCGTGGCCATTGGCGCGATCACCTTTACCGGCTCGATCATCGCCTTCCTGAAACTCGATGGCCGCATGTCCGGCAAGCCGATCATGCTGCCGGGGCGTCACGTCATCAATGCGGCTCTGGCCGCAGCCATCGTGTTGCTGATCGTCGTGCTCACGAACACCGAAAGCCATTTCGTGTTCTGGCTGATCGTGCTCCTGTCGCTTCTCTTTGGCGTGCTGATCATCATTCCTATCGGCGGCGCGGATATGCCGGTTGTCGTTTCGATGCTCAACTCCTATTCGGGCTGGGCAGCGGCGGGCATCGGTTTCACGCTCGGCAATCTGGCGCTGATCATCACCGGCGCGCTGGTTGGTTCGTCGGGTGCAATCCTGTCCTACATCATGTGCAAGGGCATGAACCGCTCGTTCATCTCGGTCATTCTCGGCGGCTTTGGCGGCGATACGTCCGGCGGTCCGTCTGGTGAGGTCGAGCAGCGTCCGGTCAAGCAGGGTTCTGCCGACGATGCGGCCTTCATCATGAAGAACGCTTCGAAAGTCATCATCGTGCCGGGCTATGGCATGGCGGTGGCGCAGGCCCAGCACGCGCTGCGCGAAATGGCCGACAAGCTCAAGGCTGAAGGCGTGGAAGTCAAATATGCCATCCATCCCGTGGCGGGTCGTATGCCGGGCCATATGAACGTGCTTCTGGCCGAGGCCAATGTGCCTTACGATGAAGTGTTCGAGCTGGAAGACATCAATTCGGAATTCGCGCAGGCCGACGTTGCTTTCGTGATCGGCGCGAACGATGTCACCAATCCGGCGGCGAAGACCGATCCGAAGTCACCGATCTTCGGCATGCCGATCCTCGATGTCGACAAGGCTGGCACGGTCCTGTTCATCAAGCGCGGCATGGGCTCGGGCTATGCAGGCGTGGAGAACGAGCTTTTCTTCCGCGACAACACCATGATGCTCTTTGCCGACGCGAAGAAGATGGTGGAAAGTATTGTGAAGGCGTTGGATCACTAAGGGAAGGCAATAGGGCAGTAAGGCAGTAGGGCAGTATGTTTGACTTGCAAATATGCTCCCCCTATTCGCCTTACTCCCTTACTCCCTTACTCCCTTACTCCCTTACTCCCTTAACATATTGCCCTAATGCCTTATTGCCTTACTGCCCTAACATCTTGTCCTGCAAGGCCCGCAGTTCGGCGATCTTCGAGCCGGGCTTGGGGGCCGCATTGGCATAGGTGATGAGTTCGCCCTTGCGGATGGGCGCGATGACCGAGCCGTTCTGCAGCAGGCCGCAGGGAATGGCTTTGGCCGCGCGCGCTTCCGGCGTCGTCATGATCCATGAACGATAGCAATATTGGCCGATGGCATCGAGCTGGTCGCCGGGCTGCAAGTCCTTTTTGGCCACAGCGCAGACTTCCGCCACCGGCTTCGGCAGCGGCACCATGTCGGTCTTGCCGTGCAGGACCACACGGGCAACCGTCAGCGGCACTTCCAGCGAGGTGAGGTGGAAAGGACGGTGGAAGGTGAAATAGGGACCCTTGCCCATTTTCAGGTCTTCCAGACGTTCCACAAGGCGGGGATGTTCCATCTTGGCGATGACGAAGACGCCCGGCGACACGCCACGCCCGATGGAATAATCCACCACGCCTGTCTTGTTGAGGACGCCGCCGTCTTCCTTCGGGATCAGCGTGCGATTCAATTCGTCGATTGCGGCCTTGGGGCCGTGCATGCCTGCAATATCCGGCACAAGGCCGGTGGCGTTGGCAATCGCCGCCATTTCGACCATCGTCTTGGAGCCGTCGACAAATTCCACCAGCAGGCGGACATTCATGTTCCGACGGTCGGCCTCTTCCTGATAATCGTCAGGGATCGCATCGAAATTGAGCGGATTGTTCTTGCCCTTGCCAGCGGCCACGACCTTGTGGCCCATGGCGGAAACGAACTCGATCAGCTCCATGCAGGATGAAGGCTCGTCGCCTGCGCCCAGCGAATAGATCACGCCCTGCTTGTCGGCCTCGGCCTTGAGGTAGGGGCCGATGGTGACATCGGCTTCCACATTCATCATGACGAGGTGCTTGCCGTTCTGGATGGCCTTGATGCCGGTCTCTGCACCCACTTCCGGAATGCCGGTCGCATCGATGATGACATCGATGAGCGGGTTGGAAAGGATGAGGTCATTGTCGTCGGTGACGGCGATCTTGCCCGACTCGATGGCGCGGGTCATTGCGGATTCGGTGGCGGCTTCTTGCGCGTTGTCCTCGTCGCCATAGGCGGTGCGGACAGCCTTGAAGGTGTTCGGCAGTCTGCGGGCGGAGAGCGCGCCGACTTCGATGCCCTGCATCCGCGCGACTTGGGTTACGATGTCGGTGCCCATTTCGCCAGCGCCGATAAGACCGATGCGGATCGGCTTGCCGGTTTCGGCCCGTGCTGCGAGATCACGCGCCAGTCCAACCAGTGCAACATTTGTCGTCATGAAAATCTCCGCAAAATCTCAGAACCCGGCAAGCGCGGTGATTTTGTCACGCTTGTGTTGATATAGGTGCGTAATAGATGAACAGTCTCTATATCAACACCGAGGGACGCGCACCTCCAAACTGCGCGACAAAATAGGCATGTGACTGGAGCCAAAATGAGCAGCGTATCCCCCTTCGATCTCGTGATCTTCGATTGCGACGGTGTGCTTGTCGATAGCGAGCCGCTTTCCTGTCTTGCGTTCGAGCAGGTCTATGCCGACCACGGCATGAAGCTGCCGCAGGGCACGGTTGCCAAGGGCATCGGCATGAAGCAGGCCGATATCATGAAGATGATCGAGGATATGACCGGGCATCGCCTGCCGGAGGAGGCGACGAGCCAGTTCTGGCCCGCGACAAGGGCGCTCTTTGCGGAATCGCTGGAGCCGACGATCGGCATCGCCAATTTCCTGCGCGAACTGCCACAAAAGCGCTGCGTGGCGTCGTCGTCGCAGCCGGAACGCATTGCGTTCAGCCTGGAAAAGACCGGCATCAGCCACTATTTCGGCGATGCGGTCTATTCGTCCAGCATGGTGAAGCGCGGCAAGCCTGCGCCAGACCTGTTCCTGTTTGCCGCCGACAAAATGGGCGTTGATCCGGCGCGTTGCGTGGTGATCGAGGATTCGCCTTTTGGCGTTGAAGGAGCCATCGCTGCGGGCATGACGGCATTCGGTTATACGGGGGGCGGGCACACTTATGAGGGCCATGCAGAAAAACTGGCGGGCAAGGGCGCGCATCGGGTTTTCGCGCATTGGAACGACATTGCCCGGGAAATTCTGGTTGCCGCCTGAGCTTTATTGGTTAAACACAAGGCAAATCACATCAGCAGGAATAGCCAGCGAATGAAAGACGCAATCACGCTCGACCAGTTGCGCGAGGCAATCGGCACGGAAATCGGATGTTCCGAGTGGCGCGAAGTCACGCAGGAAATGATCAACCAGTTCGCGGATGCGACCGACGATCATCAGTTCATCCATGTCGATCCGGAACGCGCCGCCAAGGAAACGCCGTTCGGCGGGACCATTGCCCACGGTTTCCTGACGCTGTCGCTGCTTTCGACGCTGGCCTATGAAGCGCTGCCGATGCTGGAAGGCGCCACGATGGGCATCAATTACGGTTTCGACAAGCTGCGCTTCATGTCGCCAGTCAAGACGGGTTCCCGCGTGCGCGCCCGCTTCAAGCTGGCGGATGCGGATATCCGTCCGTCCGGTCGCGTGGTCAATCACTATGATGTGACGCTGGAAATAGAGAATTCGCTGAAGCCGGCGCTGACCGCAACCTGGCTGACGATTGCTGTTGTGGAGCCGCCAGAAAGCTAAGCCGCTTCGCGATAAGAGACCGGAAGCCGTCCTTCTTCATCGAGAGGGGCGGCTTTTCCTTTGTGCTCGGTCATCAGTTCCCGGAACAGGAACGGACCGTGCAGGAACATGCCGAAATCATAGAAGTTCTTCTTCTCCGCCCCGCGCATGTAAAGCAGATGCATCAGGAAGAAATTGCCCTTCGAGCGCTTGTAGCGGTTTTCGCTGTGAACGTGCTTGAAGCGGATGCGGTTGATGAGTGGCGGATTGGCGGTCTTCAGCTTCAGCACCTTTGCCGGGTCCGAACCGTAGAAATGGATGATGTCGGTCAGAACCTGGAATTCCGACCACAGGACCGGGCTTTCCTCAATCACCACGCGCACATCCTCACGCAGGGATTTTGCCCTGGGGTGAAGTGCGATCATCATCAGGCACGAGCCGATGGCAAGCAGCGACACGGGCTGTCTTGTCAGAAGGTCGGGGTGCTCGCGCTGGAGATCGGCCAGCGCCTCCACCGCCGGAACCGTGCCGAGACTATGCGCGACAATGACGACCTCATCGACCTGGCTTTCTTCGATCTTCCGCTTCAGGGCTTCGGCAAAAGCCTTGCGCCGCTGGCTAAGCTTCTCGTTGCGGCCATGGATACGGTCATAGGCCGCGGACCAGTCGTCGAGCAGATAGGACATGAAAAACCGGTCGCCGGGCTTGCGCACCAGCAGGGTGGCAATAAAGGCGGCAAGCGGAACCGACCAGAAAAGATGCAAGACCGAAAAGCCCGCCGCCACCGGTGCCAGGACGATCAGCGCAGCGACAGCCAGAATCGCCAGCGACAGCAGGAACGGCCAGAGGAAAAACAGGACGAAGCGCCAGCTCGTCCTCAGATAGCGCCACAACGTTCCGGTAAAGAGGATGTTCATGAACGCGTGAAAGCCGGTCAGCATCCGCTTCGGTGTCGAGCGCGCGGCATAATCGTCGAAAATATCCGCGGTGCCGAACTGGCAGAACTCGGTTTCTGTCCGCCAGCCATTGCCGGTCGTGATGGCGGTCAGCGTGCCGCAATCGTCAGGCTCCTCCACCATTGGGGGCAGTCTGGTCTTGGCGTTCCACAAGCGGTCGAAATCCTTCAATGCCTGCGCGTGGCGCACACGGACAGCCTTGGGATGCAGGCCTTCATAGCCTGTGAACTGGATAACGAGTCGTTTGCGGAGAGGCATAAGGAGAATCGGATAGGATGAGAGGAGGCATTATCGGTTTGCAGGAAAAGTGTTCTGGGTCGCCATTGAAGCCGATTTGTGCGAGAAACGCGTGCGGCTTAGCCTATTTGCGCGGTTGCGGCCATAGCAAATCGCGCACAAGCCGGTAATTCGCGCAAGCCGGTGGGCAAAGTTGCATCTTGAGGTGGACAGGCTGGGCTCTTTCTGGTAATAGCCACGACCAATTTGCAGCGTATCCGTTGCGAAGCTTGGGAGCCTTTGGGCGTTGATCGGCCGGTCAGACCGGCTGAAATCGTTAAAAGACCCCCTAACGGCCTCAGGCTTAACCGAAATTCTAACCGATACGGGAATACACGTGCAGGTACTCGTCCGCGATAATAATGTTGATCAGGCTCTCCGCGCTCTCAAGAAAAAGATGCAGCGCGAAGGTATCTTCCGCGAAATGAAGATGCGCGGCCACTATGAAAAGCCGTCCGAAAAGCGCGCTCGCGAAAAGGCAGAAGCCGTTCGTCGCGCACGCAAGCTGGCCCGCAAGCGCGCTCAGCGTGAAGGCCTCGTCGGCGGTCGCGCTGGCGCTCGCTGATCGACTCTGAAATCAGGCGCTGTCGAGCAGCGCCTTTTCTGCTTTCCGGTGTCGGCTTTTGCCTGCGCCGGATTTTGCATGTTCGGGCTTCAGCTTTGCGCGTTCGTTTCCGATATGAAGCGAAGGGCCGACACGACCATGGCAGGCATATTTATTTATTCTGCTTCCATTTTTAATGCAGCGTTACGAAAAGTTTCTGGACTTGTCGCCCATCATTATGTGTAAAAACAAATAATTGGGGTATCGGCCTGTCCGGAGCGCCATCCGGAGATAAAACAAGCTTAAGACAATGCCGCCTTTTTGCTGTTTTTATCTGCTGGTAGAGGCCAGTATAGTACCGTGACAGGCAGAATAGTCCGGCAAGCGCAAGCCCTGGGGGCGGGCCGGCACGGGATGGAGAAGAGGCAGAAGGGTCCTTGCGCCCGATGCGAGCTGAAAGGAATGCGATCGTTGCCCACACGCTTGAAGATGATGCAATCGTCAGGAACGAAAGTTTCGGGAATTGAGGCATTGGGTGGAACCGGCCGAAACGGTCTTCTCATTGCCGCCGCACTTCTGGCTTTGACCGTTGCGGGCTGCCAAAGCTCCACGACCGCGCTCAGCACGGTGGACAAGGCGCAAGGGTCGAGCGAGAACATCAGTTCGCTGACGAGCGTGATCCAGAGCAATCCACGCGATCCGGAAGGCTACAATGTGCGCGGTTCCGCCTATGGCAAGTCCGGGCGCTACAAGGAAGCGCTGCGCGATTTCGATCAGGCAATCGCGCTCAATCCGAATTTCTATCAGGCCTATGCCAACCGCGCGCTGGTCTATCGCTATATGGGCGACAGCACCAAAGCCGTGCAGGATTACAGCAAGGCCATCCAGCTCAACCCGCAATATGACGCCGCCTATATCGGGCGCGGCAACGTCTATCGGCAGGCGGGGCGTCTCGATCAGGCGCTGAGCGACTTCAATCAGGCCATCGCATTGCAGACGACCGATGGGCGCGCCTATCACAATCGCGGCCTGATCTATCAGGCCAAGGGCCAGCACAAGCAGGCCATTGAGGATTTCTCCAAGGCGATTTCGCTCAATTCCACGGCGCCCGAACCCTATAACGGGCGCGGCATTTCCTATGTGGCGCTGAACGACTACGATAACGCCTTCGACGATTTCAACACCGCCATCACGCTCGACCAGAACGTGGCGGAAAGCTGGGCCAATCAGGCGCTTGTCTATGAGCACAACGGCGACAAGGCCAAGGCCGCCAATTCCTATTCACGCGCCGTGCAGCTCGACCCGAAATACCAGCCTGCCAAGGATGGTCTGGCTCGTACGCGCGGATAACCTTTAGAGCCTGTTCCAAAAGTCGCCTTGTGTGGCTGCAAATGGCAATTTATCTGCGTTCCGGTGCTCACGTAGGTTTCAAAGACGCATAGTCTTATCCGAAAAGTCTGCAACTTTTCGGGGCTATGGTTAGACGTACGCTCCGCTCCGGTACTCGAAAATCACCATTTTCGCCCACACATACCGCCTTTTTGATTCACGCTCTCATATTGCCAAGTATTGAAGATTGATGGCGCCGCTTTTCTTTATAATTGGCCGCGATATATTGCATCCCATGTCGCTCTTCGATCACATCGGTTTCAAGGCCCGTAACGTCAATCGCAGCCTTTCCTTTTACGAAAGCTGCATGCCCGAACTCGGACTGGAGGTCATTGCCCGGTCCGGCAGCGGCTTCTTCGTCAGCGGCGGGGAGAGGGCACCTGTTCCGTTTCTGTGGATCCACGGCAGTGCCGATGGGATAGTCGACGGCGAAGACAAGCCAGGCGACCGCCTGCACCTGATGTTTACAGCCGGAAGCCGCGAGGCGGTGGAGGCGTTTCATCAGGCGGCACTCAAAGCGGGCGGCAGGGATAGCGGCGGCCCCGCCTATCAGGGGCCCGAAGAGATGGGCTATTACGCCGCGCTCGTCTTCGATCCCGATGGAAACACGCTGGAAGCGGGTTTCCGTGAGCGTAAGCGCTGAGGCCCGAAAAGCGGCGGTTCGCGTCGCCGCAGCTTCCGGGCGCTATCATTTCAACGGCTGCAGCATCCGCCCGATGTCGGTGTGGGCCGCTGTGATGGCTCGCGGGGAAACAGTATTCCATCAAAATAGCGGCCAATATATTTGTCACAACTATATAATATATATCTTGTTTAAATGCAAATATAATGCCATAATTTCTACATAATGTTTATAATAAATTATAGAATACTATGAATTAATTTTTGTATCAGGATATATTATGCGTGTTTTTCGCAGGTTGCAATATTATATTGGTAATGTTGCTTCGGACAGCTTTAAGTCGCGTATATCTCAATGTGATTTCTATTCCGCAATAGACCCTTTCTCGATGGAAGAAATATGCGAAAGTTTCGAAAGGGTAAATTATTGCAACAAACTGAGCTCAAAATTCACGTTATATGACCCAGTATCCTTGAGCGGTGTGGATAAATTTGGGAGTATGTATTACTATGATCTAAAAGAATACTTTAGGTATTTCAAGAAGGGGCTGGGTCTTTCCTACGTTTTTGGCGATGTTACGGAAATCCCGGCAGTGCCGTCCATCGTAAAAAGCCGGCCCATCGCTGGCGATAATTCAAACTCCGTTGTCCTGAATCTGGATAAGTTTCGGCATTATTATACCATAAAAGATCGGTTGGATTTCCGTGCCAAGCTCCCCCGGGCCGTGTGGCGGGGCAGGGATAACAACGTCAAAAGGCGGCAACTCGTGGAGGGCTTCCACGATCATCCCCTGTGCGATGTCGGGCTCGTAAACGGCAATCTTCCAGAAAAATACATCAAGCCCTGGTTGTCGATGAGGGCACAGCTTCAGTATCGCTATATCCTGTCCGTCGAAGGAATAGATGTTGCCACCAACCTGAAATGGATCATGTCCAGCAAATCCCTGTGCATGATGCCAAAATGCATCTACGAAACGTGGTTTATGGAGGGGCGGCTTGTGCCGGGGTTCCATTTCGTTCTACTGAACGATGATTTCTCCGACCTGCCCGAGAAGATCAAATATTATAATCAATACCCGTTTGCGGCGGAGGAAATAATCAAGAACGCCAATGATTATTGCGCCATATTCTTCGATAAACGAACCGAGAAGCTCGTATCGCTCCTCATACTGATGAAGTATTTCTTTCTGAGCGGTCAGATGGAACTGCCCGACCGCCTGAAAGAGCTGCCCTGGCTGTAGAGCATTCCCCGCAAAACCGCGTTGCGCTTTCGCGGAAAGTGCTCCGGCCTCTTGTGTTGCGCGGCGAAGACCGTTCTCAGGCGCGCAGGTTGCGCTTGTCGAGGCGGTTCACCAGCCGGTCGCCGATCCACTGGATGCCGCAAACCATGATGATGAGGATGATCACGACCGCGATCATGATTTGCGTCTCGAAGCGCTGATAGCCGTAGCGAATGGCAAGGTCGCCAAGACCGCCCGCGCCGATGGCGCCCGCCATGGCCGATGCGCCGACAAGCGTGATGATGGTCACGGTGAAACCGGCGATGATGCCGGGCAGGGCTTCGGGAACGAGCACTTCGCGCACGATGGTCCAGCGGTTTGCGCCCATGGAGCGCGCGGCTTCGATGAGGCCATGGTCCACTTCACGCAGCGACACTTCCGCAATGCGCGCATAATAGGGGATCGCGGCAATCGACAGCGGCACGATGGAGGCCCATGTCCCGATGGAGGTGCCGACGATGAAGCGCGTGACGGGGATGAGCGCCACCAGAAGGATGATGAACGGAACCGAGCGGAAGCCGTTGATGATCGCGCCGAGGATCGTGTTGACCGTCAGGTTCTGGGCAAGGCCGCCGCGCTCGGTCAGGATCATGATGAGCGCAAGCGGCAGGCCGATGACGAGCGAAATCAGGCTCGAAAAGCCGGTCATGATGATCGTCTCCCAGAAGGAGCGCCAGAGAAGATCAAGCATTGCCTGAGACATAGCCGAGTACCTCCGTGGCGTCTGCATGGGTGTCGAGATAGGTGATGGCGGCGTCAAGTTTCGCCTGGTCGCCTGCGGGCAGGCCGATGAACAGCGTGCCGACCGGCTCGCCCTGGATCGTGTCCATGCCGCCATGGATCAGTTGCGGGGCTATCTGGGTGGCGGCTGCGATATCACTGAAGAACGCGCCTTTTGCCGCCGCGCCCGACAGCTTGACTTTCAGCACGGCGAGATCGCCGGATTTTTGCAGCCGGTCGCGCCAGACGACGGGCAGTTCCGGCGTCAGCACCTGCAACATGCTCTGCGTCACAGGCGATTGCGGATTGGCGAAGACTTTCCAAACCGGGCCTTCCTCGGCGATGGTGCCATGGTCGAGGACGATCACGCGGTCGGCAATGCGGCGGATAACCTCCATCTCATGCGTGATGAGCAGGATGGTAAGGCCAAGCTTGGTGTTGATGTCTTTCAAGAGCGCCAGAATGGACTGCGTGGTTTCCGGGTCGAGGGCGGATGTCGCTTCATCGGACAGCAGCACGGCAGGTTCGGCGGCGAGCGCGCGGGCAATGCCGACGCGCTGCTTCTGGCCGCCGGAAAGCTGGGCCGGATAATGTGCCGCCTTGTCGGAAAGGCCGACAAGTTCCAGAAGTTCGGCCACGCGCCGGGCGCGTTCGGCCTTCGGCTTGCCCGCGATCTTCAGCGGCAGGGCGATGTTTTCGGCAACCGTCTTGGCGGAAAGCAGGTTGAAGTGCTGGAACACCATGCCGATGCGGCGGCGCACCGGGCGCAGCGCGTCTTCGCCAAGGCCAGTGATTTCGCGGCCTTCGATCAGGATCGAACCGGCATCCGGCTTTTCAAGGCCGTTGACGCAGCGGATCAGCGTGGACTTGCCCGCGCCGCTGCGACCGATAATGCCGAGGATTTCGCCGCGCGCGACGGAAAGCGAAACGCCGTTGATCGCCGCCGTTTCGCCGAACATTCGGCGCACGTCTTTCATCTCGACGATGGGCGCGGACGCGGCGGGTGGCTTTTCAATGGTCACGGTCGTTTCTTCTATGTCTGTATGGGCCGCTGCAAACAGCGGCGAACTGCAATCGGATAAGGCTTCAAGGAAAGATGATGCCTGGCTCAAGCCATCAGCTTTTGCCGTGGCGATGCTTTAGGGCAATTTTTGTCTGCGCGTCAACAAAAGCCGCGCCGGAAACGCTTCCGGCGCGGTCTTTCTGCCATTCTGTCGATTAGTTCCAGGCCGGGATGCCGGTGCCCTTGTAGGCGCGGTCGAGTTCGGCCTTCACGGCATCGTTCTGGAACGAAGCCACGAGCTTCTTCACCCATTCGGCGTTTTCGTCTTCGGTGCGGACCGCGATGAAATTGTTGTACGGGTTGTTTTCCTTCGACTCCCAGCCGATTGCCTCTTCCTTCTTGAGGTCTGCCTTTGCGGCCCAGTCGTTGTTCACGATTGCCGCATCGAGGTCATCAATGGAACGGCCGACGACACCGGCGTCGAGTTCCTTGATCTCAAGCTTCTTCGGGTTTTCGACGATATCGATCGGGGTCGCCAGAATGCCTGCATCCGGCTTCAGCTTGATGAGGCCCTTTTCTTCCAGAACGCGCAGCGCGCGGCCCTCGTTCGACGGATCGTTCGGTACGCCGACGACCGCACCTTCCTTCAGTTCGTCAAGGCTCTTGTGCTTGCGCGAATAGATGCCGATCGGCCAGACGGCGGTGTAACCGGCAACGGAAATCTTGTAGCCGTGCTGCTTGATCTGCTCGTCGAGATAGGGCTTGTGCTGGAAGGCGTTGGCGTCGATTTCCTTGCGTTCCAGGGCTTCGTTCGGCTGGTTGTAATCGTTGAAGGTCACGCGCTCGATGTTGAGGCCGTGCTTCTTGCCTTCTTCGGCAACGACTTTCCAGACGTCTTCATCTTCGCCGCCCATGATGCCGACCTTGATGGTCTTGTCTTCCGCGTGGCTCGGGGCCGACGCGAAGCCGACGGTCAGGGCGGCTGCAGTGAAGAGAAGGGCTTTCAGACCCGCGCGACGGGTCAAAGCATAACGGGAAAGGGCTGACGACATTGTTGTTTTCCTTAGCTGAACATTGTGGAGAGCCGGTCCCGGAAAGCGATCTTTGAGATGATCTTTCTCCCCCTGCCCACCTTGTGACCGATAATTCCCTTTTACCTGCCAAGAAACAAGGAAAATTATTTCAGAATTTGTTCACGCGATGATGCCGAAATTGCGTTCACAAGACGGTGAGCGGATTGCCATTTCCGCTCACTGTCTTCGCAGGAATCTGGTTCTACCGATTATCCGCGATAATCATCTGCGCGGCCTTTTCGGCGATCATGAGAGTCGGTGAATTGGTGTTGCCCGACGTGATGGTCGGCATGACGGAGGCGTCGGCCACGCGCAGGCCCGCAATACCGTTGAAGCGCAGGCGCGGATCGACGATTGCTTCCGCATCCTGCCCCATGCGGCAGGTGCCGACCGGGTGGAAGATGGTCGTGCCAATATCGCCCGCGGCCTTTTCAAGCTGTTCCTGCGTTTCGTAAGCAGGCCCGGGCTTGAACTCTTCCGGATGATATTTCTGCAAGGGAGCCTGCGCAACGATATGGCGGGTGAGGCGGATTGCGTCAGCAGCGACGCGGCGGTCGCTTTCGGTCGCCAGATAATTCGGCCTGATCGCCGGTTGGGTCCGGTGATCCGGCGATTTGATATGGATCGAGCCGCGGCTGTCAGGGCGCAGATTGCACACGCTGGCCGTAAAGGCGGGGAAGGGGTGCACGGCCTCGCCGAACTTCTCAAGGCTGAGCGGCTGCACATGATATTGCAGATTGGCGGTTTCATAGGACGGGTCGGACCGGGTGAAAACGCCGAGCTGGCTTGGCGCCATCGACATGGGACCAGAACGGCGCAGCAGATATTCAAGCCCGATCATCGCCTTGCCGACGAGCTTGCTTGCCTTCTCGTTGAGCGTCGGGATGCCGTTGACCTTATAGGCGCAACGCAATTGCAGATGATCCTGCAGGTTTTCGCCAAGCTGCTTTCGCTCCAGCTTGACCGGGATGCCCGCCTGTTGCAGCACGTCGCCGCGCCCGATGCCGGACAGTTCGAGGATTTGCGGCGAACCGACCGCACCGGCGGCGAGAATCACCTCACGCCGTGCCTTCACCGTGCGGGTCGCGCCGTTCTGGTCGAAGGTGACGCCGGTGGCGCGCAAGTCCTCGATCTCGATGCGGCGGACATGCGCGCCGGTTTCGACGGTGAGGTTCTTGCGATCCAGCGCCGGGCGCAGAAAGGCCTTGGCGCTGTTCCAGCGTATGCCGCGCTTCTGGTTGACCTTGAAATAGGACACACCTTCATTGTCGCCGCGATTGAAATCGTCGGTGGCGGGAATGCCTGCCGCAACGGCCGCATCACGAAACGCATCGAGGATATCCCAATGCAGGCGGGCGCTTTCGACCCGCCATTCGCCGCCCGCGCCATGCAGGTCGCTTGCACCGGCAAAATAGTCTTCCGATTTCTTGAACAGCGGCAGCACATCGTCCCAGCCCCAGCCGTCGCAACCGGCCTGACGCCACAGGTCGTAATCGCGGGCCTGGCCGCGCATATAGATCATGCCGTTGATGGAGGAACAGCCGCCCAGCACCTTGCCGCGCGGATAGCCGAGCGAGCGGCCATTCAGTCCCGGTTCGGCCTCTGTGGTAAAACACCAGTCGGTGCGCGGGTTGCCGATGCAATAGAGATAGCCGACGGGGATATGAATCCAGGCATAATTGTCCTTGCCGCCTGCCTCCAGCAGCAGCACGGAGCGGTTGTGGTCTGCGGAAAGCCGGTTCGCAAGCGCGCAACCTGCCGTGCCCGCGCCAACCACGATGTAATCGTAGGTGTCGGTCATGATCTCATATCCAGTAAAAGACGGGAGCCACCGAATGCGCGGGTGGCTCCGCAGTGTCGGTTATCCGAAAAGCCTCTTTCCAAGGCGCGACGCATAAAACTCGCCAACGATGCCTTTTCGGAAGAGAAGGACGCAGGCCATGAAGATGACGCCGGTAACGATGGTGACGGGGAAATCGGATGTTGCAAGATAGTTCTGCAAGGCGACGACGAAGGCGGCGCCGACGATGGGGCCGATCAGCGTGCCAATGCCGCCGAGCAGCGTCATCAGGATCACTTCGCCCGACATCTGCCAGCCGACATCGGTGAGCGTCGCGAACTGGAAGACGAGCGCCTTCAGCCCGCCTGCAAGACCGGCAAGCGCTGCCGACATGACGAAGGCTGCAAGCTTGTAGCGGTTGACGGAAAGCCCAAGCGACACGGCGCGGTTTTCATTCTCGCGCACCGATTTCAGGATCATGCCGAAGGGCGAGTTGATGATGCGCCAGATGACGAACATTCCAAGCACGAACACCGCCAGCACGAAGTAATACATGGTCATCGGCTGGTTGAGGTCGATGAAGCCGAAGAGATAGCCGCGCGGCACGCCCTGCAATCCGTCCTCGCCATGGGTGAAGGAGGCTTGCAGGCAGAAGAAGAAGAACATCTGCGCCAGCGCCAGCGTGATCATCGTCGAATAGATGCCCTGACGGCGGATGGCGAGATAGCCGATGACGAGGCCAAGGGCGGCGGCGGCAAGGATGCCGAGCACGAGGCCGAGTTCCGGCGTGACGCCCCAGACCTTGACCGTGTGGGCGGTGATATAGGCCGCACCGCCGAAGAAGGCGGCATGGCCGAAGGACAGAATGCCGGTATAGCCCAGAAGAAGATTGAAGGCCGAGGCGAACAGCGCAAAGCACAGCATCTTCATCAGGAAGATCGGGTAGACCATGAATGGCGCGGCCAGCAGCCCGATCAGGGCAATGCCGAGGACGACGACCGAGAGGCTGTTGACGGCAGGCGTCTTGCTGTGGGGGGCGGCCTTGAGAGCGGTATCAGCCATGTCAGGCCTCCTTCCCGAACAATCCGGCGGGTCGCACCAGAAGGACGATTGCCATGATGACGAAGATGACGATGCTGGAGGCTTCCGGGTAGAAGACCTTGGTGAGGCCTTCCGCCAGCCCCAGCACATAGCCGGTGATGATGGCGCCGAGGATCGATCCCATGCCGCCCACCACCACCACGGCAAAGACCACGATGATGATGTTGGAACCCATCAGCGGGCTGACCTGATAGATCGGCGCGGCCATGACGCCCGCAAGACCGGCAAGGGCGGCGCCGAGCGCATAGGTGAAGGTGAGAAGCAGCGGCACATTGATGCCGAAGGCCTTCACCAGCGTCGGGTTTTCCGTCGCGGCGCGCAAGTAAGCGCCAAGCTTGGTCTTTTCGATCAAGAGCCAGGTGCCAAGGCAGACGATGAGCGAGGCGACGACCACCCAGGCGCGATAGTTGGGCAGGAACATGAAGCCGAGATTATGCCCGCCCGCAAGCGACGGCGGCACCGCATAGGGCTGACCGGCAGCGCCATAATAATAGCGGAACGTGCCTTCGATCACGAGCGCAAGGCCGAAGGTGAAGAGCAGCCCATAGAGCGGATCGAGATTATAAAGCCGCGACAGCGCCACGCGCTCGACAATGGCGCCACCCAGCCCGACGATGAGCGGGGCGAGGATCAGCGCCGGCCAGTAGCCGATGCCGAGCCAGCTCAACAGCAGATAGCCCACAAAGGCGCCGAGCATATATTGCGCGCCATGGGCGAAATTGATGATGCGCAGGAGCCCGAAGATGATGGCAAGGCCGAGGCTCAGCATCGCATAGAAAGAGCCGTTGATGAGGCCGACCAGCAACTGCCCGAGAAGGGCCTGCAAAGGTATTCCAAAAATCGTTGTCATTCAGACCCCCAGCGCATGCGTGAGTTCTGCCATGCGGGCAGGCAGTTCGGCGGTCGGGAAGTTTTCCGTCACCACGCCATGATCCATGAGGTAGAAGCGGTCGGCGACCTTGGCGGCAAAGCGGAAGTTCTGTTCGACCAGAAGCACGGTCATGCCGCGTTTCTTCAATTCCACCAGCACATCGCCGATGCGCTGCACGATGACGGGCGCAAGCCCTTCGGTCGGCTCGTCCAGCAGCAGCACCTTGACCCCGGTGCGCAGGATGCGCGCAATGGCCAGCATCTGCTGCTCGCCGCCGGAAAGCTTGGTGCCGGGGCTGTTGCGGCGCTCATGCAGGTTGGGGAAGAGTTCGTAGATCTCATCCAGAGACATAAGGCTCTGGCCGCTTTTGGCGACGACCGGCGGCAAAAGCAGGTTTTCGTGCACGCTGAGCGTGGCGAAGATGCCGCGTTCTTCCGGCACAAAGCCGAGACCGGCATGGGCAATGCGGTGCAGCGGCACCCGCATGATGTCCTTGCCGTCGAGCGTGATGGTGCCGGTGCGCTTGCGGATGATGCCCATGATGGCGCGCAGCGTCGTTGTCTTGCCGACGCCGTTGCGGCCCAGAAGCGTGATCGTTTCGCCCGGCCAGATGTCGAGGTCGACGCCGTGCAGGGCGTGGCTTTCGCCATACCAGGCATTGAGCCCGCGCACGGACAGGAGCGGTTGGCCTCTATTCATGTTCGGTTCCCATATAGGCGGTGCGCACGCGCTCGTCCTGCGAGACGGTGGCATAATTGCCGGAGGCGAGAATTTCGCCGCGCTGCAGCACCGTGACGTGGTGGGCAATGTCGGCCACCACCTTGAGATTGTGTTCGACCATCAGCACCGCGCGGTCCTTGGCCACATCGGCGATGAGGGCGGCAATGGTGTGGACGTCTTCATGGCCCATGCCGGCCATCGGCTCATCAAGCAGCAGCACCTTGGGATCGAGCGCCAGCGTGGTCGCGATCTCAAGCGCGCGCTTGCGGCCATAGGACAGATCGGCGGCCAGCGCATGGCGGGCATCGGCAAGGCCGACGCGCTCCAGAAGCGCGATCGCCTGTGCATCGAGCCGGTCGAGTGCCGATAGCGGACGCCAGAATTGCGTGGCAAGCCCGTTGGGGCGCTGCAGCGCGACCTTGACGTTTTCCAGCACGGTGAGATGCGGAAAGGTGGCCGAAATCTGGAACGAGCGCACCAGCCCCATGCGCGCCACCCTGGCCGGATCGGTCTTGGTGATGGTTTCGCCCAGAAGCGTGATCTCACCGCTCGATGGCTGCAGGAACTTGGTCAGGAGGTTGAATACGGTCGTCTTGCCCGCGCCGTTCGGCCCGATCAGCGCGTGGACGCGGGCATGTTCCACATCGAGATCGACATTCCTGACCGCGTGAAAGCCGCCAAAGGACTTGCCCAGTCCGCGCGCCGACAGAACGATCCTGCCGGGTGAGCCGCCATCGTGCGGCCCTGCTTCATGCAGGGCCGTCATATTGCCAGTTGCTGTGTTCATTCAACCAGCCTCTTACTGCGTCACAAGCGGGCAGCCGCTTTCTTCCGGCTTCATGTAGGCCTGATCGCCGGGGATGGTGGCAAGAACCTTATAGTAATCCCAAGGCGCCTTGCTTTCATCAGGCTTTTTCACTTCCATCAGATACATGTCATAGATCATGCGTCCGTTGGGGCCGACCTTGCCGTGGCGGGCGAAGACGTCTTCGACCGGCATTTCATGCAGCTTCTTGGCAACGGCTTCGGTTTCGTCGGTGCCCGCTTCCTTGATCGCCTTCAGATATTGAAGGACGGCGGAATAGGTGCCTGCCTGGATCATGTTCGGCATGCGGCCCGTGCGCTCGAAGAAACGCTTGGCGAATGCGCGGGATTCATCGTCGCGGTCCCAGTAGAAGCCTTCGGTCAGCGTCAGCCCCTGTGCTGCTTCGAGGCCGAGGCCATGCACTTCGGCAAGCGTGAAGAGCAGGGCGGCAAGGCGCTGTCCGCCGGCAACGATGCCGAATTCAGCCGCCTGCTTGATCGCATTCGATGTGTCGAGACCCGCATTGGCGAGGCCTACCACCTTCGCGCCGGAAGCTTGGGCCTGCAACAGGAAGGACGAGTAATCCGTCGTGGACAGCGGGTGGCGTACGGAGCCCAGCACCTTGCCGCCCTTGGATTCGACGAATTTCGTGGTCTGTTCTTCCAGCGAATAGCCGAAGGCATAGTCGGCGGTGAGGAAATACCACGTATCGCCGCCCTGCTGGACGAGGGAGCCGCCGGTGCCGACCGCCAGCGCATGGGTGTCATAGGCCCAGTGGAAGCCATATGGCGTGCACTGCTTGCCGGTCAGTTCGGATGTAGCGGCGCCGGTATTGATCGTGATCTTTTTCTTGTCTTTCGACAGCGCCTGCACCGCGAGGCCGACAGACGAGGTCGTCAGTTCCATGATGGAATCGACCTGCTCGGTGTCGTACCACTGGCGCGCGATGTTCGAGGCGACGTCCGGCTTGTTCTGGTGGTCGGCGGTGATGATCTCAATCGGCGCGTCGAGCACCTTGCCGCCAAAATCCTCGGCAGCCATCTTGGCGGCCTCGAACGACCACTTGCCGCCGAAGTCGGCATAGACGCCGGACTGGTCGTTCAGAATACCGATCTTGACCTTGCCGTCGGAAATTTCCGCCGCCGATGAGATGGCCGTGGCCGCAAAAAGCGCTGCCGTTGCCAGTGCGAGACATTTCATGAAGTGCTCCTCCCAATAACACCTTGAGCCATTGCGGGGAAACCGCACGGCATTCCTCCATCAAGCAGTCTTTCGAGACAGGGAAACAGCTTTCCTCTTCGCCGTTCGCCCTCTGCTTTCGCCCGATTTGTTCCTCCACCCGGGCCTTGGATTGAAACGGTAGCATTGACAAATGCGTACAAGAACAACAATTTTTGAACATTGTCTGTTCAAAAACGTACAGAAGGCGAGGCGAAGGCCAACGCAGCTGTTTGGGAGGGGAGAATGCGGCAGTTCACATGGGACGACCTGCAATATTTTCTGGCGGTTGCGCGTACCGGCCAGCTCTCCACGGCGGCGCGCCAGCTGCGCACCAGCCATGTCACGGTGCTGCGGCGGATCGATCGGCTGGAACAGGCTCTCGCCACCAAACTTTTCGAGCGCAATCCCCGCGGCTATCTGCTGACGCCCATCGGCGAGCGGCTGGTGACATCCGCCGAGGTCATGGAACGCGAGGCGGTCAAGTTTCAGACCGAAGCTACGGGCAATCTGGCGGCGCTGTCGGGCGTCGTGCGTCTTTCGACGCTGGAAGGCTTCGGCAATTTCTTTCTCGCCGACCGCCTGCCGGTGCTGGCGCAATCCTATCCGAGCCTGTTTGTGGAAGTGGTGACGATCCAGCAGATCATGTCACTGTCGCGACGCGAAGCGGAACTGTCGATCACGCTGCACATGCCGCGCACCGGCCCCTATCACAGCGAGAAGCTGACGCCCTATCGTCTCTTCATCTATGGTCATCGCGATTATCTGGAGCGGCATCCGCCAATCAGGACGCGCGAGGACATGGCCCGCCATCCGTTCATCGGCTATATCGATGACATGGTTTTTACGCCCGGCCTCGACTACATGCGCGAGATTCTGCCGGGGCAACGCTGCACCTATCAAAGCTCAAGCATCCATGCGCAGCTGATTGCCACCCAGATCGGTTATGGCCTGTGCGTGCTGCCTTATTTCATCGCAAGCCGACACCCGGAACTGGTTCCGGTTCTGCCGCGCGAGATGCATCTTGTGCGTGAATACTGGATGAGCTGTCACGTCGACGTGGTCGCCGCACCGCGAATTCGGGTGTTGAGCGATTTCATGATCCGCGCCGTGCGCGAGTCGTCAGCAATCTTCCTTGGAGAACCCCTGCTGCGGGCATGATATATGGCCGATTGCCGTTCAGATCGTGCCGCCGCCAATGGCGACAATGCAGGTGACGACGAGTGCGGTGAAACCGAACCCGATAATGAATAGGTTAAGTGTTTTCATGACCCCTCCCTTTCAACCCAGGGGCGTTATGTTCGACTTCCGGTGGAATGTCCACTGCAAATTGCAACTATCCAGACTAAAGTGGTAGAGCTGCTCTTCAGCCGTTTTCACGCTCGATATCCCGGCGAAGAACGATAGCTGTAGTGAGATCCTCTACCGTTTCATGGGTGGCCATCAGATCGCGCAGGCGATTGAGACGGTCGATGGAAGGAACTTCAACCTCAACGATCAAATCGAGCTGTCCGCTTACCGACGAAACCCGGCGCACTTCGGCGTGCCGCGCCAGTTCATCGAGCAGGCCGAGGGCCGGGGTGCGCTTCAGACTGACCAGGATCATGGCGCGGATGATGTTGCTGTCGATCTGGCCAATATCCGCGCGATAGCCGCGAATGACGCCGCTTTTCTCCAGATTGGCGACGCGCTCGCCGGTCGCGCTGCGCGAAAGCCCGATGCGGCCCGCCAGCGTCTTCAGCGGTATGCGCGCTTCCTTGGAGAGAATGGCCAGTATCTCGCGATCCTTCGCATCCAGTTCCCGCATGGTCGGTTCTTTCGTGCTGCCGTAAATGTGCCGGTCCATTCCGGCAAAGTGCCGGTCCGACCGACCACTTGTCTGATGCCTGAAATTTGTCGACGTGCCAAGCTTTCATCTTGAGACGCCCCATCTGCATTCAACCCGTGAAGCGCTTCCCATGACCGATCTTTCGCATCCCGCCCCCGATTTTTCCGCGCAAGAGGCCGAAGTGCTGGCCCAGCTTCATTTCGGGGTGACGGCCAGTGCCTCGCCGCTGGACAGCGAGCGTGACCGCAATTTCCGACTGAAGACGGGCAACGGGTCGGCGGACTGGATATTGAAGATCGTCAATGCCAGCGAGCCGCGGGTCGAAAGCGAGTTCCAGACCGCGCTGCTGCAACATCTGGCCAAGGCCGATCCGGCGCTGGCCGTGCCGCGCCTGAAATCAAGCCTGTCGGGCGAAGTGCTGGCTTCTGTCGATAAGGATGGGGGCAAGCCGCATGCGCTGCGGGTGGCAAGCTGGCTTCCCGGCACGCCGCTGGCGGAGGTAAAGCGCACCAAAACGCTTATGAGAAATCTGGGCGCTGCGCTGGGCGAGCTTGACCGTGCCCTGCAAGGCTTCATCCATCCCGGCGCGCTGCGCGATTTCGACTGGGACCTGCGTCATGCCGGTCGTGCCCGCAACCGGCTGCATTTTATCGACAAGGCGGAAGACCGCGCCGTTGTGGAGCGTTTCCTTGCCCGTTTCGAGCGCGATGTGGCGCCGAAACTGCCGCTTCTGCGCGCGCAGGTGATCCACAACGACGCCAATGACTGGAACGTGCTGGTCGACCCTCAGGATAATGAACGCATTGCCGGGCTGATCGATTTCGGCGATTCCGTCCATACGGTGCTGATTGCCGAGGTCGCGATTGCCTGTGCCTATTCCATCCTCGATATGGATGACCCGATTGGTGCCGCCGCCGCCCTTGCAGCCGGGTTCCATGCGAAATATCCGCTCCTGCCGCAGGAAATCGATCTTCTGTTCGACCTGATCGCGATGCGTCTTGTGACAAGCGTCACGCTGTCGGCTTCGCGCCGCGAAAAGACCGATGACAACCCTTATCTGGCGATCAGCGAAGCACCGGCCTGGCGGCTTCTGCACAAGCTCGACGCCATGAATCCGCGCTTTGCCACCGCGATCCTGCGCAAAGCCTGCGGTTTCGATGCAGTGGAGGGAGCCGGTGCGGTGCGCCGCTGGATCGCGGCGAACAGCAAGGCTTTCGCGCCTGTGGTGCGCCCGCATCCCGCCACGATGAACAAGGCGCTGGTGCCTTATGGCGATCCGGCTCATGTGATGACGGTCGATTCCGCCGGGCAGCGCCCGAAGGAGGCGACCGCCTGGTGGGATGATTTCTGCGCCCGCAACCGTATCGAACTGGGCATCGGACCATGGGGCGAAAGGCGTACCGTTTATACCGACGAAGCGTTCCGTTCGCGCTTTGTCGAAGGCGAGCGGCGTGTCCACCATCTGGGGCTTGATCTGTTCATGCCCGCAGGCACGCCTGTCTACACGCCGCTTGCAGCAATCGTGAAGAGCGTTGAGATCGAGACCGCGCCGCTCGGCTATGGCGGGTTGATCGCGCTGGAACACCAGCCGGAAGACTGCCCGCCCTTCATCACGCTCTGGGGCCATATGGCGCATGAGGCGATGTCGCGGCTGAAACCCGGCCAGAAGCTCGCTGCTGGCGAACTGGTTGGCTATATGGGCGACATGCACGAGAATGGCGGCTGGACGCCGCATCTCCATTTCCAGATTTCGACAGATACCGGACTGACGGCGGCGGAAATTCTGGGCGTCGGCGAAAATGCCTATCTCGATGTCTGGGCCGATATTTTCCCGGATGCGGCATCCCTTGCCGACATTCCGGCGGAAGCCTTCCACCAGAGCGGCCGCACGCGGGCGGAAATCGTCAGCGCCCGCAAGGATATATTGCTGCCGAACCTCTCCATTTCCTATTCCGAGCCGATCAAGTTTGTGCGCGGCGAGGGTGCACGGCTGATCGACAATCGGGGACGCGCCTATCTCGACTGCTTCAACAATGTCTGCCATCTCGGTCATGCGCACCCGGAAGTGGTGGAGGCAATTGCCAGACAGGCGGCGATCCTCAACACCAATACGCGCTATCTGCATGACAATATCGTTTCCTATGCCGAGCGCCTGACGGCGACCTTGCCGGAAGGCTTGACGGTGGCCTCGTTTGCCTGTTCGGGCAGCGAGGCGAACAGCCTGGCGCTGCGCATGGCGCGCGCGCATTCGGGCCAGCGCGATGCGCTGGTGCTCGACTGGGCCTATCACGGCACGACGCAGGAGCTGATCGATCTCAGCCCCTACAAGTACAAGCGCAAGGGCGGCAAGGGACGCCCGGACCATGTGTTCGAGGCGACCATCCCCGACAGCTATCGCGCGCCGGAAGACTGGCCGCTTGCAGAGCATGGCAAGCGCTTTGCCGAAAGCATTGCCGAACAGATCGAGACCATCAAAAGCCTTGGACGCGGCCCTGCCTATTTCATCGCCGAGTCGATCCCGAGCGTTGCCGGTCAGGTCTTCCTGCCGGAGGGCTATCTAAGGGAAGTCTACAGGATGGTGCGGGCGGCTGGCGGCGTTTGCATCGCGGATGAGGTGCAGGTCGGCTTTGGCCGCGTCGGAAGCCACTGGTGGGCGTTTGAAATGCAGGATGTGGTGCCGGACATCGTCACCATGGGCAAGCCCATCGGCAACGGCCATCCTATGTCGGCGGTTGTCACCACCCGCGAAGTGGCCGACAGCTTCAACAATGGAATGGAATATTTCAACACATTCGGCGGCAATCCGGTTTCCTGCGCGGCAGGTCTGGCGGTGCTGGATGTGATCGAGCGCAACGATCTGCGCCGCAACGCGCTGGAGATCGGCAATTATCTCCTCGACGGTTTCCGTTCGATGCAGAAGCGCTTCGATATTATTGGCGACGTGCGCGGGCAGGGACTGTTCCTCGGTATCGAACTCGTCACGGATCGCAAGACCAAGGAACCGGCGACGGCGCTGGCCAAGAAAATCAATGATGGCGCGCGCGAACGCGGCATCCTGATGGGGACCGAAGGTCCGTTCGACAATGTGCTGAAAATGCGCCCGCCGATGATTTTCAGCCGCGCCAATGCGGATCATCTCTTAAGCGTTCTGGAGGATAGCTTCGCGGCTGCGCTGAAGTAGTTCGTCGTCGGATAACTGAACAAACAACAAGCCCGGCGGCATGTCGCCGGGCAATGGATCGGCTTGGCCCGAAACTCTGGGAGGAGGAACAATGAAAAATATTCTTTTGGGTTCGTTGCTGGCGGCTGGCTTTGCCCTGTCCGCTCAAACCGGAGCGCAGGCGGATACGCTTTCGACCGTGAAGGAACGCGGCAAGATCAATTGCGGCGTCAGCCAGGGCGTCGCGGGCTTTTCGTCGCCGGACGATCAGGGCAAATGGACCGGCTTCGACATCGATTTCTGTCGGGCGGTTTCGGCTGCGGTCTTCGGCGATCCCGACAAGGTGAGCTTCATTCCGCTTTCGACCAAGGAGCGCTTTACCGCGCTGCAATCCGGCACGGTTGACCTGCTTTCGCGCCAGACTACCTGGACGCTTTCACGCGATGCGGGCATGGGCATTCTTTTTGTCGGCACAGCCTATTATGACGGTCAGGGTTTCATGATCCGCAAGGATCTGGGCGTCGATAGTGCACTTAAGCTCGACGGCGCGTCGGTCTGCACCGAACAGGGCACCACCACCGAACAGAACGCCGCCGATTATTTCAGCGCCAACAACATCAAATATGAGCCGGTGGTGATCGATTCCGCCGATGGTATCCTGAAGGCGTTTGAAACGGGTCGCTGCGATGTTTACACGACCGACGCATCCGCGCTCTATGCGCAGCGTCTCAAACTTGCCGAGCCGGACGCCTTCACGGTTCTGCCGGAAGTGATTTCCAAGGAGCCGCTCGGACCTGCCGTCCGTCAGGGTGACGACAAATGGTTCAACATCGTCCGCTGGACCCTGTTTGCGATGCTTGAGGCAGAGGAACTGGGCGTTACGCAAGCTTCGGCTGAGGCGGACCTCACTTCCAAGAAGCCCGACGTGCGCCGTTTCCTTGGCTCGGAAGGCGATAGCGGCCAGCAGCTCGGCCTTGAGCCGAAATGGGCCTATAATGTCGTTTCCAAGATCGGCAACTACGGTGAAATGTTCGAGCGTACCGTCGGCAAGGGCAGCCTGCTCAAGATCGACCGGGGTCTCAATGCGCTTTGGAACAAGGGCGGGCTGATGTACGCGCCGCCTGTAAAGTAAAGCCAGACCAATGATGAAAGAGCCCCGGAAAACCGGGGCTCTTTTGTTTTTACTTCTGTTTGGCGAAACCCTGTTCGCGCATCTGGCTGAGGCTCATCTTCGGTGAAAGCGCCTCGGGATCGATGCGGATTTCGATGAGGCCCGGCTTGCCGGATTTTTCGCAAGCCTCGAAGGCTGGCGCGAAATCAGCGGTCTTTTCGACCACCTCGCCATGCAATCCATAGGCGCGGGCAAGTGCCGCGAAGTCAGGATTGGCAAGGCCGGTGCCCGAAACGCGGCCCGGATAGGTACGTTCCTGATGCATGCGGATCGTGCCGTACATGCCGTTGTTGACGACGATGAAAATAGCGTTGGCGCCATATTGCGCCGCCGTTGCCAGTTCCTGTCCGTTCATGAGGAAACAGCCGTCGCCCGCAAAGGCAATCACGGTGCGTTCCGGTGCGGTGAGCTTGGCCGCGACCGCCGCCGGCACGCCATAGCCCATGGAACCGTTGGTGGGCGCAAGCTGGCTGCGATAGGTGCGGTACTGGTAGAAGCGATGCGGCCAGGCGGAATAATTGCCCGCGCCATTGGTGATAATGGCGTCGGCTGGCAGATGCGCGCGCAGCCATTCCATCACTTCGCCCATCTGCACATCGCCGGGGATGACCGGCGATGTGATATTGTCGCGGTAATCGGCATTGGCGCTGTCGGTCCATGCCTTCCAGCGCGGATCGGCAACCGGCTTAAGCTTTGCCGCGGCCGCGCAGAAGGCAGGCATCGAGGCATTGACTGGAACGTCCGCATGATAGACGCGGCCAAGTTCTTCCGCACCCGGATGGATATGCACGAGCTTTTGCTGCGGCACCGGAATGGAGACGAGTTCGTAGCCCTGCGTCGTCATTTCGCCGAGGCGCGCGCCGATGACGATCAGCAGGTCGGCATCGCGCACGCGCTGTGCCAGCTTGGGGCTGATCGAGGTTCCCATTTCGCCCGCATAGAGCGGGTGGGTGTTGTCGAACATGTCCTGACAGCGGAAGGAAGCCGCGACCGGCAGATGCATGTTCTCGGCAAATTTCCGCAGATCGCTGACAGCTTGTGCATTCCAGCCGCCACCGCCGACGATGACCAGTGGGCGCTCGGCCTTTGCAAGCAGCGCCTGCATGTCCTGCAACTGGTCCGCGCCCGGATGCATCTGCACCTGCTTGTAAGCCGGTGCGTCGCTGACGGCGGCATGGGAGGTCAGCATGTCTTCCGGGAGCGCGATCACCACCGGGCCGGGACGCCCGTTGACGGCGCGATGGAAAGCCTGACTGACGAGTTCCGGTATGCGGGCGGCATCGTCGATCTGCACGACCCATTTGGCCATCTGGCCGAACATGCGGCGATAATCGATTTCCTGAAACGCCTCGCGCTCGACCTGATCGCTGGCGACCTGACCGATGAAGAGCAGCATCGGCGTTGAATCCTGAAAGGCCGTATGCACGCCAACCGAGGCATTGGTCGCGCCGGGGCCGCGTGTGACGAAGCAGATGCCGGGCTTGCCGGTCAGCTTGCCATAGGCTTCCGCCATATAGGCCGCGCCGCCCTCCTGCCGGCACACGACCAGATCGATCGCGTCGCTGGCATCATGAAAGGCGTCAAGTGCCGCGAGATAGCTCTCGCCGGGCACGCAGAAAACGCGGTCGGCCCCGTGAATGCGCAGCGCATCCACCAGAATCTGGCCTCCGGTACGGGCATTGGGTTTGCTCGTCATTCTATGCATTTCCTCAATCTCGGAGCCTGTTCCAAAAGTCGCCATACTGGCCTGTTGCCTTTTGATTCAGGCTCTCACCAAACTGGCTTGGTTAGGGCGGTTCTTTCGCCGTCCCTTTTTCCTCCCAGCCAACCGTGGCTGATATGAACATAGCCAGCGGTGCGAATACAGATTAAACATCATGACCAAACAGTATGAACTCATGATGCACCGGTATGGAGGAAAGGCGATGGCCAAGGAAAAGACGGGCAATATCCGCATCGGCATTGGCGGCTGGGCCTATGAACCGTGGGACGAGAGCTTCTACCCCGAAAAACTGCCGAAGAAGCGCCAGCTCGAATATGCGTCGAGCAAGCTCACATCGATCGAGATCAACAGCACCTATTACGGTCCGCAGAAACCTGCGACCTTCGCCAAATGGCATGACGAGACGCCGGACGGCTTTGTATTCTCGCTGAAGGCGCCCCGTTTTTCCACCAATCGCCGCGTGCTGGCTGAAGCAGGCGAGAGCATCGAGAAATTCATGACTGGCGGCATGATGGAGCTGAAGGACAAGCTCGGTGTGGTCAACTGGCAATTCATGGGGACAAAGAAGTTCGACCCGGTTGATTTCGAGGCGTTCTTGAAGCTTCTGCCCAAGCGGGTCGACGGGCGCGATGTGCGCCACGCGGTGGAAGTGCGCCACGACAGTTTCAACTCGCCGGAGTTCATCGCGCTCTTGCGCGAATATGGGGTGGCGGTGGTGATTGCGGGCGACAGCGACTTTCCGCAATTTGCCGATATGACCGCACCCTTCGCCTATTTCCGCATCATGGGGACGAAGGAAAGCGAACCGGGCGGCTACAGCAAGGACGAACTGGATCAATGGGCGGCGCGGGCCGAGGCGATTGCCGCCGGAGAGCTTGCCGAAGGTTTGAAGACCGTCACGCCGCCCGTTGCCGATTACATTGCCCGCGATGTCTATCTCTATGTCATCAGCGGCTATAAGGCGCATAATCCGCACGCGGCGATGGCCTTGATCGAACGGACAAAATGATGCCTCGTGGCGGCTCCTGATTTTATTTGAGTCGCCTGAGCATCATGCAAAAATTCGATCTTCCCGCACTTGAGGCCTTCGTTCGCACCGTTCCGCAGCATTATAAGGGACCGGGCGGTGCGGTTGCCGTGGTGAAGGATGGCAAGGTGGTGCTGCGCCACGCTTGGGGCTTTGCCGATCTTGCCGCGCGCAAGGCGATGACGCCGCAAACGCGCATGCCGATCTGCTCGGTCAGCAAGCAGTTCACCTGCGCCGTGCTTCTCGACAGCGTTGGCGAGCCGGAAGTTCTCGACGATGCGCTTGCCGCCTATCTTGACAGGTTTGCGGAAAAGCGGCCAGGCGTGCGTGACCTGTGCAACAACCAGTCGGGCCTGCGCGATTATTGGGCGCTCACGGTACTGTGCGGGGCCGATCCGGAAGGCGTCTTTCTGCCTGAACAGGCGCAAAGCCTGCTGCGCCGCCTGAAGACCACGCATTTCGCGCCAGGCACGCATTATTCCTATTGCAACGGCAATTTCCGCATTCTGGCTGATCTTATCGAACAGCATACAGGCCGAACGCTGATCGAGCTGCTGTCGGAGCGTATTTTCAAGCCTGCGGGCATGAAGACTGCAGAACTCATCCCCGATACGGCGCTGTTTGACGAATGCACCGGCTATGAGGGCGACACGGTGCGCGGCTTCCTGCCTGCCGTCAATCGCATCCACTGGATGGGCGATGCGGGTATTTGCGCATCTCTCGACGATATGATCGCGTGGGAGCAGTTCATCGACGCGACCCGGGATGACGAAAACGGAATCTATCGCCGCCTCAGCGGTCCGCAGACTTTCAGCGACGGCAACGCGGCTCCCTACGGTCTCGGCCTCAAGTTCGAGGAAGCGGGCGGCAGGCGGCTCACCGGCCATGGCGGTGCGCTGCGCGGCTGGCGCTGCCAGCGCTGGCATAGCGTCGACGAACGCCTTTCGACCATCGCCATGTTCAATTTTGAGGGCGGCGCATCGGATGTTGCCTTCAAGCTGATGAATATCGCGCTTGGCGTTTCAACGACCGAACCGGCTCGGGTTGAAGCCGATGCCGCATGGTTCGGTTCGTGGCTGGACCATGAAACCGGCCTCGTGCTGAGCCTCGAAGATGCCGGGCGCGGGCGCATGAAGGCGCGGTTCGGCACCGGGCCGGAATTGATGGATGTGGTGAGCGAACGTGAAGCGCGTTCCTCGATGACCACGATCCGCCGCGACGGCGATACCATCAAGCTTATGCGTGAGGATGAAAATCTGAGCCTGACGATGCAGCGCCTGAAAGGTGCAGCGAAGCAGGATATTGCAGGGCGCTATCGCAGCGACGAACTGGAGGCCGATCTTCTGATCGTTGATCAGGGCGGCGCGTTCTACGGGGCTTTCGAGGGTTTTCTCGGCAAGAGCGATATGTATCCGCTCTATGAAGCAGGGCCGGATGTTTGGCTTTTGCCGGTGCAGCGCTCGATGGATGCGCCGTCACCCGGCGAATGGAAACTTGTCTTCCAGCGCGACGCAAAAGGCGGGATAACAGGCATGACCGTCGGCTGCTGGCTGGCGCGGCATGTGGACTACAGGAGAATTCAGGAATGAGCGAACTGAAAGTCAGAACCCGCGAGACGGGTGCCGTCGCCGAAATGCCGCATGGAAAGCTCCCGGTCGTCACCACGCCGACCGGCGGTGTGGTCGAGATCGTCACCAGCGTTAGCCAGGCGGGGTTCAATCCGCTCGATCTCATCTATTCGTCGGTCGCTGCCTGCATGTCATTGAGCGCGCGCATTGCCGCCGGCAAGCTCGATCTGAAGGAAAAGCTGACGGATGTTCGAGTGGAGGTGAAGGGCGACAAGGCGCATGAAGGACCGTCGCGTATCGAGCGGTTCAACATCACCTTTCATTTCGATGGCGATCTGACCGATGAAGAAAAGCATCGTCTCGCCGAAATGGCCGAGGAAATCTGCACCGTCAGCAACACGCTGCGCGGCGATCCTCAGTTCGCGCTGACCGTCTCGTAACGGTCATATCACGTCGCGGATACGCTCGACGCCAAGCTGGATGACACTTTCCATGGCCAGCCGCGCTTTCTGCGGATCGCGCGATGCAATGGCGTGCGCGATGCGCAGGTGATTGGCCGCACATTCGGCAATGCCTTCCCGCGATGCCGCAGGCGATGAAAGCTGGAACGAGATTGCCAGCGCCGCCTCGATCAGGCCGCTGACCGAGCGCATGAACGGGTTGCCGGACATGCGGGCAATGGCAAGATGAAATTCCAGATCGACCTTGGCGATGGATTCCGGCGTGTGGTCCGGATTGTCGAATTTGGCGGCGAGCGCATAAAGCTCGACGATCTCGTCGCTGGAGGCACGTTCCGCGGCGGCAGCCGCTGCCGCCGGTTCCAGCGCCATGCGCATTTCCGCCAGATGATCGACGAAGACTTCATCGAAGCCCGCTTCGAAGCGCCAGGTCAGCACATCGGGGTCGAAGAAATTCCAGCTGGCATGGCCCAGAACCCGCGTGCCGACTTTGGCCTTGGGTTCGATGAGGCGCTTGGCGGCAAGCGTCTTCATCGCCTCGCGCAGAACGGTGCGGGATACGCCGAAGCGCAGCGACAGTTCATGGTCGCCCGGAAGGATCGAGCCTTCAGGGATGTTTCCCGCGACGATCCCGCGGCCCAGTTCCCCCACCACCACCGCGTGGCTGTTGTGGCGCTTGCGTCCGGTTATGGCCGTTTCCAGCAATCCCAATTCAGGCCTCCTTCATGCGTTGCCGCGCGTTTTTTATATCGGAAAACCACACAAGTCCTCGTTGCAGAGCAATGAAGAGGAACAGCAATATACCGATTGCAATTTTCGTCCACCATGAAGACAGCGTTCCGTCGAAAACAATGTAGGTCTGGATCAGGCCCTGTATGAGAATGCCGACGAACGTGCCTGCCACAAGGCCCGCGCCACCCGTCAAAAGCGTTCCGCCGATCACCACCGAGGCGATGGCGTCCAGCTCCACCCCAACCGTTGCCAGTGAATAGCCCGATGAGGTGTAAAGCGTATAGACGATCCCGGCGAGGCCGGAAAGGATGCCCGACATCGTATAGATGCCGATTGTGGTGCGGGCAATCGGAACACCCATCAGTTCCGCCGACTGCTGGTTGCCGCCAAGCGCATAGATGTTGGCGCCGAACCGCGTGCGATGGGCGATGATGCCGCCGATGATGAAGACCGCGAGCATGAGCATGGCGATGAATGTCAGCCTGCCGCCGCCCGGAAGCCGGAGATAAAGCCCCTGCAACGTATCGAGAAACGGATGCGCTATGGGTACGGATTGCGTCGAAATGAGGAAGGCCGCGCCGCGTGCCAGAAACATGCCCGCAAGCGTGGCCACGAAGGGCGGAATGCCAAGGAAATGGATCATCATGCCCATCCACGCCCCGAACAGTGCGGCGATCACCAGAATGAGGGCGAAAGCCATGAGCGGATGCACGCCGAGCTGCCCCACCAGAACGGCGACAAAGACGCTGGTGAAGGCGATGACCGAGCCGACCGACAGGTCGATTCCGCCCGAAAGGATCACGAATGTCATGCCGACGGCGGCGATGCCCAGAAAGGCATTGTCGGTCAGAAGGTTGCCGATCACCCGCGTGGACAGCATGTTCGGAAACTGGATAATGCAGACGGCATAGGCAAGCAGGAAGATCGCCACAGTTGTCAGGAAAGGCAGATTGCGAAGCGCTCTCATTGTTGTGCCTCCTGCTGGCTTTGGCGAACCGGCTTGGCTCGGTTGCCCTTGCGTTCGGAGCGCAGGAAGGCAATCAGCTGGACAATGGCCGGCGACTGGAAGGTGAGTACGATCACGATGATGATCGCCTTGATGATGAGGTTGAATTCCGGGGGGAAGCCCGCCATCAGGATACCGGTATTGATCGCCTGGATGATGAGCGCGCCGAGCAGCGAGGCCATGATCGAGAACCGGCCGCCATTGAGCGAGGTGCCGCCGATGACGACCGCCAGAATGGCATCGAGTTCGAGCCATAGCCCGGCATTGTTGGCATCCGCGCCGCGAATATCCGCCGCCGCGATCAGCCCGGCAAGGGCAGCACCCACGCCGGAAACAGCATAGACGCTGAACAGGAGAAAGCGGGCCTTGACCCCTGCCAGCATCGCCGCGCGCCGGTTGATGCCGGTTGCCTCAATCAGGAAACCGAGCGCGCTTGTGCGCACTGCAAGGCCCACCGCGAGACCGGCCAGAATCCATATCAGTACCGGAACGGGTACGCCAAGGAAGGAGCCGGAGCCAAGGGCTGCAAAGGAATCGCTGTTGAAGGTTAGGATTGCGCCTTCGGTGACAAGCTGGGCGATGCCGCGCCCTGCCACCATGAGGATCAGCGTTGCAATGATCGGCTGGAGATCGAAGACGGCAACCAGAAAGCCGTTCCACAGGCCGCATAGCAGCCCGACGCCGAGCGCTGCCGGAATGACGATTGCAAGCGGATAGCCCGCCACGATGAGCGAGGCGGCAAAAGCGCCGCTGATCGCCATGACCGCGCCGACCGACAGATCAATGCCGCGCGTTGCGATCACCAGCGTCATGCCGACCGACAGGATGGCAACCGGAGCGGCGCGCACCAGAATATCGATGAGGCTGCCATAGAGGCGTCCGTTCTGGAAGGAAATGTCGAGAAATCCGGGCGCGATGATGGTGTTCGCCGCCAGAATGAGCACAAGGGCAGCGAGCTGGGGGGCAAGTCTTTTCAGTTTTCTGGTCATGCGGGCAATCATGCGGCCGCTTCCTTTTCGCTTCCGGTCTCTGCGATTGCGCGCACGATATTGTCGGCGGTGATTTCCTCGCCTTTCAGTTCCGCGACATGGCGACGATCCGAGAGGACGACGACACGGTTGGCGACGGCGGCAAGCTCCTCGAATTCGGACGAGATGATGACAAGCGACATGCCTTCCGCGCAAAGCTCGCCGATGAGCTTGAGGATTTCGGCATGGGCGCCGATATCGATGCCGCGCGTCGGCTCATCGAGGATCAGGAGGCGCGGATCGGTGGCGAGCCAGCGGGACAGAATGGCTTTCTGCTGGTTGCCGCCGGACAGGAACTTGATCGGCTTGTCGGGATCGGGCGGTCGGATATCAAGCGCCTTGATATAGCGCTGGGCAAGCGCGGTCCTCTCGCGTGAAGAGATCGGTCTCGACCAGCCGCGCTTGGCCTGAACGGCAAGCGCGATGTTTTCGGCCACCGAAAAATCGCCGATGATGCCATCGGTCTTGCGCTCTTCCGGGCAGAAGGCGAAGCGCTCGGCAATCGCCGCAACCGGCGAGGGCAGCCGGATTTCCTTTCCGTCAACGGCAAGGGTTCCGCTGTCGGCCTGATCGACGCCGAACATCAGGAGCGCGGTTTCCGTGCGGCCCGAACCGAGAAGACCCGCAATGCCGACGGCTTCTCCGGGCTTGATCGAGAGGTCGAAGGGCGCAACGCTGCCCTTCTTGCCGAAGCCCGAAAAACGGATCGGCGCAACCGTCTCGTCGCTGACTTCTTCAGTCAACTGGCGGCGTACGGTTTCCTGCAACTGATGGCCAAGCATCATGGAAATCAGGTCGGTTCGCGGCAACTCGGAAAGGTTGCGGCTGCCGACCAGCCGTCCGTTGCGCAGCACGGTGGCGCAATCAGCAATGGCATAGACCTGATCGAGAAAATGGGTGATGACGACAATGCCAAGGCCGTCAGCCTTCAGTTGCCGCAGCACGCCGAACAGCATGTCGACTTCACGCGCGTCGAGACTGGCGGTGGGCTCATCAAGCACCAGCACTTTGCCGGAAAGATCGACGGCTCGGGCAATCGCGATGATCTGACGGATGGCCACCGAATAGGCGGACAGGGGCGCACCAACATCAATAGCGAGGCTGTAGCGCGAAAGGAGTTTCGCCGCGTCCTTTTCCATCCGCCCGCGATCGACCAGCCCGAAGCGCTTGGGCTGGCGGCCCAAAAACAGGTTTTCGGCAACTGTCAGGTTTTCGAGGAGATTAACCTCCTGATAGACCGTGCCGATGCCGAGCGTCTGCGCTTCCGCGACGGATGCGGGCGCAATCGGCTGTCCCTCAAGCAGGATCGAACCGTCGAAGCCGTGATAGGCGCCGGTCAATATCTTGATGAGCGTGGATTTGCCCGCGCCGTTTTCGCCGAGCAATGCATGGATTTCACCGCGGTTGAGCATGAAATCGACATGGTCGAGCGCGGTTACGCCGAGAAAGGATTTGGTGATCGAACGGGCTTCAAGAAGCGGTGTTCCCGCCGCCGATGCAGCGTCTTTTGCAGCCATGGCATTCTTCCGTTTGCGCTTCGCAAAAGGGATATCCGGGCCGGCAACGGCCCGGATGAAGCGGATCAGTAGCCGAGGCCCTTCTTGGCTTCGTAGACGGCTTTCGGATCGTCAGCCTGCGTGTAGAGCTTCGATTCCGTCTGTATCCATTTCGGCGGAACGGTGCCCTTTTCCTTGAAGGCTTCAATCGCGTCGAAGGCCGGGCCTGCCATGTTCGGCGTCAGTTCGACCGACGCATTGGCTTCGCCAGCGGCCATGGCCTGGAAGATATCCGGCACGGAGTCGATCGATACGATCTTGATCTCGGTGCCCGGCTTCAAGCCGGCTTCCTTGATGGCCTGAATGGCGCCGACAGCCATGTCGTCATTATGGGCATAGACGGCGCAGATATTCTTACCGCCGCCTTCGGCCTTGATGAAGCTTTCCATGACTTCCTTGCCCTTGGTGCGGGTGAAGTCACCGGTCTGCGAACGGGTGATCTTGATGTTGTCGTGGCCCTTGATCGCGTCCTCGAAGCCCTTCTTGCGGTTGATGGCAGGCGAGGAGCCGGTGGTGCCCTGAAGCTCGACCACATTGCATGGCTTGTCGCCCACATCCTTCACAAGCCAGTCACCGGCGACCTTGCCTTCATGCACCTGATCGGAGGTGACGGCGGTGAGGTAAAGGTCTTCCGGGGAATCGATCTGGCGGTCGAGCAGGACGACCGGAATTTCCGCTTCCTTGGCTTCCTTCAAAACCGCGTCCCAGCCGGTGGAGACGACCGGCGCGATCAGGATCGCATCAACTCCCTGGGCGATGAAGCCGCGAACGGCCTTGATCTGGTTTTCCTGCTTCTGCTGGGCGTCGGCGAATTTCAGCGTATAGCCGCGCTTTTCAGCTTCTTGCTTGGTCAGGGCGGTTTCAGCGGCGCGCCAGCCCGATTCCGAACCGATCTGCGAAAAGCCGACCGTCAGCGATGCGGCGGATGCGCTGGAAATCAGGGCAAGCGATAGTGCGGCCGTCAGGGCCGCCAGACTGCGTTTCATGATAGTTCCTCCCAATATCAAGGCCCTCCCGGCCTTCGCTTTTATGAAGCATATAATATTACTTTATGGCAAGCGCCTTTCGGTATTTCCCAATAAAATGCCGGTGCGACAAACGGGCAATATCCAAATTTATGAATATTAAACAAAGGCTTGACGCAAGGTTGGTCGAGCCGTTTTTCTGAACGTTGCATGTGGGGGCGTCTGCTTGCTTGACAAAGCGACCCACAGCAAAATAGTCATATTAATAACGCGAACCGTGGATTGACGCCTTCTGGTGTTTTCAAGCGGTCAGGGTGAATTCCGCAAAGGGTAATGCGGAAAATGGGAGGTTGAATGTTACGTCTGGTCCAGTTCCGCGATGAAAGCGGAGAAATGCGTGTGGCTGCCTGCAATGACGAGGGAGCGGCGCATGTCGTCAGGGGCGTGGCAACGACTTATGAACTGGCCTCGGCGGCAATTGCCGCAGGCATCAGCCTTGAAGAACAGGTGGCGCAGAGCGGCAAGGGCGAAGCCGTCGATATAGAAGCAGCGCTTGCTGCGGGTCGCGTCGGCTTGCCGATCACCCATGCCGATCCAGCGCATCTGATCGTTGCCGGTACGGGCCTGACGCATCTCGGTTCCGCCGACGGTCGCGACAAGATGCACAAGGCCGCGCAGGCGGCTGAAAAGCCGACCGATTCCATGCGCATGTTCCTGATGGGCGTCGAGGGCGGCAAGCCGAAGCCGGGCGAGACCGGCGTGCAGCCTGAATGGTTCTACAAGGGCGATGGTTCCGCGCTGGTGGCAACTGGCGGCGAACTGGTTTCGCCTTCCTTCGCCGAAGACGGCGGCGAGGAACCAGAACTGGCGGGCATCTACCTGATCGGCCCGGATGGTACGCCGTTCCGGCTCGGCTTCTGCCTTGCCAATGAATTTTCCGACCATGTGACGGAGAAGCAGAATTATCTCTGGCTTGCTCATTCCAAGCTGCGGCAGGCGGCGCTCGGGCCGGAACTTTATGTGGGCGCGCTGCCGGATCATGTGGAAGGCGTATCGCGCATTCGCCGCGGCAATGAGGTCATTTTTGAAAAGCCGTTCCTCTCGGGCGAAGCGAACATGTCGCACACGATTGCCAATCTGGAACACCATCATTTCAAATATGAACTGTTCCGCCGTCCGGGCGATATTCACGTCCATTTCTTCGGCACGGCGACCCTATCGTTCTCGGAAGGCGTGAAGACGCAAACTGGCGACCAGTTCGAGATTTCCGCCAAGCCGTTCCGCTATCCGCTGGTCAACAGGCTGGCGCAGGCAGCCGCCGAAGACGTTGTCGTGAAGGCGCTCTGAAATGGCGGCGCAATCAAACATCGCGCTTGCAATCGTCGGTCTCGGCAAGATCGCGCGCGACCAGCATCTGCCGTCGATTGAAGCCGTCGATGGCATCGAGCTGAAAGCCATTGCCAGCCGCAATGCCGGGCTGGACGGTCTGCCGTCCTTTCACGATATCGAGCAGTTGCTTGGCAGCGATGTCGCCATTGACGCGGTGTCGCTGTGCACACCGCCACAAGGCCGCTTCGCCCAAGCCTATGCAGCCCTGAAGGCGCGCAAGCATGTGATGCTCGAAAAGCCTCCCGGCGCGACCATTTCGGAAGTGCAGGCGCTGGAGCGGCTCGCTGAAGCACAAGGCGTTACGCTCTATGCCACGTGGCATTCACGCGAGGCCGCAGCGGTCGAACCGGCGCGGGAATTTTTGACAGATGCGGAAATCCGTTCGGTTTCGGTCATATGGAAGGAAGATGTGCGCCACTGGCACCCCGGCCAGCAATGGATATGGGAGCCGGGCGGGCTTGGCGTGTTCGATCCGGGCATCAATGCGCTTTCAATCGTCACGCATATCCTGCCGGAACGCTTTTTCCTGACCCAATCCGATCTGTACTTTCCAGAAAACCGCGCGGCGCCCATTGCCGCTGACCTCAAGTTCCAGACGGAAAGCGGCATACCGGTTTCGTTTGAACTGGACTGGCGGCAAACCGGCCCGCAGACTTGGGATATTCGCGTTGAGACGGACAAGGGCACGGTTCTGCTCAGCCATGGCGGCAGCCGCCTGACCGTTGCCGGGGCTGAGAAGATGGCCGAACCTGACCGTGAATATCAACGACTTTACAAGCGTTTCGTGCAATTGATCGGCGCGGGGCGTTCGGATGTCGATCTCGCTCCGCTGACCCATGTGGCCGATGCGTTTCTGCTCGGAAAGCGCCATGTCGTCGAAGCTTTTGAAGATTAAAGCGCATCCCGGAAAGTGTGAAACGGTTTTCGGACAAGATGCGCGATGAACCAAACATCTGGAATGTCGATCTGATTTTTAAGGATCGGCGTCGAAGGAATCGAGATCGCTTTCTGGTCTCTTACCCATGCAGGACAATGAAATGAACAAGCCCGTCTCTCCGAAAACACCGAAGCTCCGCTCGCGCGCCTGGTTCGACAATCCCGATAATGTCGATATGACCGCGCTCTATCTGGAGCGTTACATGAATTACGGCCTAAGCCAGGAAGAGTTGCAGTCCGGTCGCCCGATCATCGGCATTGCGCAGACGGGTTCCGATCTCTCGCCTTGCAACCGCCATCATCTGGAACTGGCCAAGCGTGTTCGCGAAGGCGTCCGCGAGGCGGGTGGCATCGTCATTGAATTTCCGGTGCACCCGATTCAGGAAACCGGCAAGCGCCCGACCGCCGGTCTCGACCGCAACCTTGCCTATCTCGGCCTCGTGGAAGTGCTTTACGGCTATCCGCTCGATGGCGTCGTGCTGACGATTGGTTGCGACAAGACCACGCCTGCCTGCCTGATGGCGGCGGCAACCGTCAATATTCCGGCCATCGCCCTTTCGGTGGGCCCGATGCTCAATGGCTGGTTCCGTGGCGAACGCACGGGTTCGGGCACCATCGTCTGGAAGGCGCGCGAATTGCTGGCCAAGGGCGAGATCGACTATCAGGGCTTCGTCAAGCTGGTTGCATCTTCCGCTCCATCGACCGGCTATTGCAACACGATGGGCACGGCCACGACCATGAACTCGCTTGCCGAAGCGCTCGGCATGCAGCTTCCCGGTTCCGCCGCTATTCCGGCGCCGTATCGCGACCGTCAGGAAGTGGCTTATCTGACGGGACGCCGCATTGTGGAAATGGTTCATGAAGACCTGAAGCCGTCGGACATTCTGACCAAGGATGCCTTCGTCAATGCGATCCGCGTCAATTCCGCCATTGGCGGCTCGACCAATGCGCCGATCCACCTGAACGCTCTGGCGCGCCATGTCGGCGTGGAGCTGACGGTGGATGACTGGCAGAAATATGGCGAGGAAATTCCGCTTCTGGTCAATCTCCAGCCTGCCGGTGAATATCTGGGCGAGGACTATTATCATGCCGGCGGTGTCCCGGCTGTCGTCAATCAGCTGATGGGACAGGGGCTCATCAATGAGGATGCGCTGACCGTCAACGGCAAGACCATTGGCGAGAACTGCAAGAACGCGACCATCGAAGATGGCAATGTCATCAAGACCTACGACCAGCCGCTGAAGAAGCATGCCGGTTTCCGCGTGCTGCGCGGCAATCTGTTCTCGTCGGCGATCATGAAGCTGAGCGTCATTTCGGACGAGTTCCGCAATCGTTACCTTTCCGACGACAAGGATCCGAATGCCTTTGAAGGCAAGGCGGTCGTGTTCGACGGGCCGGAGGATTACCATCACCGCATCGACGATCCGTCGCTGGAAATCGACGAGCATACGGTGCTGTTCATGCGCGGTGCCGGGCCGATCGGTTATCCGGGTGCGGCGGAAGTCGTCAACATGCGCGCGCCGGATTATCTCTTGAAGAAGGGCGTTACTTCGCTGCCTTGCATCGGCGACGGTCGCCAGTCGGGCACTTCGGGTTCGCCTTCCATCCTCAATGCCTCGCCGGAAGCTGCGGCAGGCGGTGGTCTCGCCATTTTGAAGACCGGCGACCGCGTGCGCATCGATCTCGGTCGCGGCACTGCGGATATCCTGATTTCCGATGAGGAACTGGCTGAGCGCCGCAAGGCTTTGGAAGCGGCTGGCGGCTATAAATATCCGGAAAGCCAGACGCCGTGGCAGGAAATCCAGCGTGCGGTTGTCGGCCAGATGGAAACCGGCGCGGTTCTGGAAAATGCGGTCAAGTATCAGGATATCGCGCATACGCGTGGCCTGCCGCGAGACAACCACTAAGGCCGACCCGGATGGCTCTCGATAAAAAGCCATTTGCAGCAGTAGCGGACTGGGGCACCACCCGGTTCCGCCTCTGGACGCTGGATCGCGATGGCAATGTGCTGGGCGAAAGCCGCGGCGACGATGGATTGTTGCAGGCAAAGGAAGCTGGTTTTGAGCCGACGCTCGAACGGCACCTTGCTTCGCTCAGTGCGCCGGATGATCTGCCGGTGGTGATCTGCGGGATGGCCGGTTCGCGGACTGGCTGGATCGAGGCTCCTTATATGAGCCTTCCCGCCGGGCTGGACGGTATCGTGAAGGCTGCGGTGCGCGTGCCTGCGCGCCGCAACGTCATCATGCTGCCGGGCGTTGCGCGGCGGGACGAGGCATCGCCCGATGTGATGCGCGGCGAGGAGACAAAGCTGCTCGGCCTCGTGCATGGTGGTACCCGCGATGCCGTTGTCGTCATGCCCGGCACCCATGCCAAATGGGTGCGGATTGCCGATGGCGGTCTTGCCGATTACCGAACCTTCATGACCGGCGAAATGTTCGCTCTTTTGAAGGACAAGTCTGTGCTGGCCGGTGCGCTGGAAGGTGCGGGCGGGGCCGATCCGCATGGCGCGGCTTTCGCAGCGGGCGTCAGGGCGTCGCTCGAAAATCCGGCGCTGATTTCCAACGCGCTTTTCTCCATTCGCGCAGGATGGCTCGTGCATGATCGCAAGCCGACCGACCAGCTGGCGCGGCTTTCCGGCCTGCTGATCGGGCTGGAGGTTGCGGGCGGGCGCACGCTTTACGGCGGACCCGGAGAAGTGCTGCTCCTTTCGGATGACACGATGGGCGCGCTCTACGGCAGTGCGCTTGAAATCGGCGGCTTGACGGTTCGGCGCGTGGCGGCGGACGAGCTGGTGCGTGATGGACTGTTCATGGCGGCACGGCACGCTTTCGGAGGAACTGCGCAATGAGTGACCGCATCGCATGGCCGAAATTGCGCTATCCGCTGGTCGCGATCCTGCGCGGCATTCGCCCGGAGGAGACCGAGGCGATTGTCGGTGCACTGATCGAAACCGGTTTCGAGGCTATCGAAATCCCGCTCAATTCGCCGGAGCCGTTTATGTCGATCGCGAAGGCTGTGAAGCTTGCGCCCGCCAATGTGTTGATCGGGGCCGGGACCGTGCTGAGTGTCGAAGATGTGGACCGTCTCAATGATGTGGGCGGCAGGCTGCTGGTCAGCCCGAATGTTGAGCCGGATGTCATCCGCCGTGCCGGACAGCATGGCATGGTGACGATGCCGGGTGTGTTCACGCCGACGGAAGCGTTCACGGCGATCCGCGCAGGCGCATCGGCACTGAAGTTCTTTCCGGCAAGCGTGCTGGGTGCTGACGGCATTAAGGCGGTATGCGCCGTCTTGCCGAAGGATATTCCGGTCGGTGCCGTGGGCGGCGTTTCCGAAGCGGATTTTGCGACCTTTCGGACAGCGGGCGTGAGCTGTTTCGGATTGGGTTCCAGTCTTTACAAGGCCGGTTTTACGGCGGCTGAGGTTCGCGAACGTGCCGGACGCGCGGTTGCGGCATGGGACAAGATCGCGGGCTGACGAGGCCCACGATGTGAGGAATTCCGCGTGGCCGGAAGGCGGGGGCGGAAATTTTGGGAGAACGACAGGCGCAAACCTGTCCCAATTTGGGAGTGAGACAATGGCAGGCATGAAATCTCTAACACTGGCAGTCGCGATGGCCGCGCTTGCCTTTAGCGGTCTGGCGCATGCGGAAGACAAGGGTCTTGTCGCCGTCGCCATGCCGACGAAGTCTTCGGCGCGCTGGATTGCCGATGGCGACAACATGGTCAAGGTGTTGAAGGAGCGCGGCTACCAGACCGATCTTCAATACGCCGAAGACGATGTGCCGAACCAGCTTGCGCAGATCGAGAACATGGTGACCAAGGGCGCCAAGGTTCTCGTCGTTGCGTCCATCGACGGCACGACGCTTTCCGATGTTCTGGCCAAGGCGCACGATGCGGGCATCAAGGTCATCGCCTATGATCGCCTGATCCGCGATACGCCGAATGTCGATTACTATGCGACCTTCGACAATTTCCAGGTCGGCGTGCTGCAGGCACAGTCCATCGAAAAGGCTCTGGACCTGAAGAACAAGCCGGGCCCGTTCAATATCGAACTTTTCGGCGGCTCGCCGGACGATAACAACGCATATTTCTTCTACAACGGCGCGATGTCGGTGCTGCAGCCTTATATCGATAGCGGCAAGGTCGTTATCGGCAGCGGCCAGACCGGCATGGACAAGGTGGCGACCCTGCGCTGGGACGGCGCAACCGCCCAGGCTCGCATGGATTCGATCCTTTCCGCCTATTATGCCGACAAGAAGCTCGATGCGGTCCTGTCGCCCTATGACGGCATTTCCATCGGTATCCTCTCGTCGCTCAAGGGTGTAGGCTATGGCAGCGGCGACATGCCGATGCCGGTTGTCTCCGGTCAGGACGCGGAAGTGCCTTCGGTGAAGTCGATCCTTGCCGGTGAGCAGAACTCGACAATCTTCAAGGATACCCGTGAACTGGCCAAGGTCACGGTCGACATGGTCGATGCGCTGATGAGCGGCACGGAGCCGGAAGTCAACGACACCAAGACCTATGACAATGGCGTCAAGGTCGTGCCGTCCTATCTGCTCAAGCCGGTGATCGTCGACAAGTCGAACTGGAAACAGGTTCTGGTCGATAGCGGTTACTACAAGGAAGACCAGATCCAGTAATTTCATGTTCCGGGCATATCGGAGGATATGCCCGGAGCTTTCTGCAAGCCATTGCCCCAAACCCCCCAGCCTTACGGCTGGGGTAGGCTTGACGATTGACAGCGTTGTCTTTTTGTGTGGGCAATGGTTGCAGAACTTGTAATGGGAGCGAGCGATGAATGTAGCCAATCCTGTCCTGCGCGAGCAGCCTGACGGCAAGCCGGAAATCACCGGCAAGCCGCTTCTGGAAATGCGCGGCATCAGCAAGTCTTTCGGGGTTGTCAAAGCGCTGAGCGATGTCAATTTTACCGTGATGCCGGGCGAGATCCACGCCTTTGTGGGCGAGAACGGGGCGGGCAAGTCGACCCTGATGAAGGTGCTGTCGGGTGTTTATCCGCATGGCAGCTACGAAGGATCGATCTTCTTTGACGGCGAGGAACGGCAGTTTCGCGACATCAACGATTCCGAAGCGCTCGGTATCGTCATCATCCATCAGGAGCTGGCGCTCATACCGCTGATGACGATTGCCGAGAACATTTTCCTCGTCAATCCGCCGGCGAGCTATGGTGTCATTGATCGCAGCACGGTGCACAAGCGCACCCGTGAGCTTTTGCAGAAGGTTGGCCTGTCGGAGCAGCCAGATACGCTCGTCACCGATATTGGTGTCGGCAAGCAGCAGCTTGTCGAAATCGCCAAGGCATTGTCAAAGCGCGTGCGGCTTCTGATCCTCGATGAACCGACCGCGAGCCTCAACGAGACCGACAGCGCGGCGTTGCTTGCGCTTCTGCGGGAGTTTCGCGCACAGGGCATCACGTCGATCCTCATTTCGCACAAGCTCAACGAAATCCGCGAAGTTGCCGACAAGATCACGGTGCTGCGCGATGGCAAGGCGGTCGCCACGCTCGATTGCCATGCGGGAGAGGTCGAGGAAGACGACATTATTCGCAAGATGGTGGATCGCGATCTGGAGAGCCGCTACCCGAAGCGTGATCCCAAGATCGGTGACGTGATCTTTGAAGTGGATAACTGGTCGGTCTATCATCCGCTGCATCCGGAGCGGCACTCGGTCAAGAACGTCTCGTTCAAGGTGCGCGCGGGCGAAATCGTCGGCATTGCCGGATTGATGGGCGCGGGCCGTACGGAATTCGCCATGAGCCTTTTCGGGCGTTCATGGGGCACGAATATCAGTGGCGAGGCGCGCATCAACGGCAAGCAGGCGGATATTTCCACTGTGGCGCGGGCGATCAAGTCCGGCCTTGCCTATGTGACCGAGGACCGCAAGAAGCTTGGCCTCGTTCTGGGCGAGAATATTTCGCGCAACATCTCGCTCGCGCATTTGCGCGGTGTCAGCCCGAAAGGCGTCATCGACGATATTCGCGAAATGAAGGTCGCGAATTCCTATCGCGAGCAGATGAGCATTCGCTGCCACAACGTCTATCAGGAAACCGGCACGCTTTCGGGCGGCAACCAGCAGAAGGTGGTGCTGTCGAAATGGCTCTTCACCGGCCCGGACGTACTCATCCTTGACGAGCCGACACGCGGCATCGATGTCGGCGCGAAATACGACATCTACACAATCATCAATTCACTGGCAGACAGCGGCAAGGGCGTGGTCGTCATTTCTTCGGAAATGCCGGAACTGATCGGCATCTGCGACCGCATCGTCGTCATGCATGAAGGCGCTTTCGTCGGCGAAGTCGCCGGAGAGGAAGCAACGCAGGAAAATATCATGCGCGCCATCATGCGGAACAAGGGAAAACGGCAATGAGCGAGAATATCATCGGAAGCAGCGGATCGAAGGTTCCGGCAAGCAGCGTGGGGCGCTATCTCAAGAACAATCTGCGCGAATCCGGCATGCTGCTCTCGCTGGTCGCGATCATGATCTTTTTCCAGATCGTGACGGGCGGCGTGCTGATGAAGCCGCTGAACCTCACCAATCTGGTGCTGCAGAACAGCTATATCGTCATCATGGCGCTCGGCATGCTGCTCATCATCGTCACCGGCCATATCGACCTTTCGGTCGGCTCGGTCTGCGGCTTTATCGGCGCGCTTGCTGCCGTGATGATGGTCAAGCTCGGCGTGCCTTTTCCCATCGCGGCAATTCTGTGCCTGCTGGTGGGCGGTCTCATCGGCGCGATACAGGGCTTCTGGGTCGCCTATTTCAATATTCCGTCCTTCATCGTGACGCTGGCGGGAATGCTGGTCTTCAAGGGCCTGATGCTGGCCGTGCTGGGCGGGCAGTCGGTGGGTCCGTTTCCGGTCGTGTTCCAGAAGCTGTCGTCGGGGTTCATTCCGGAAATCATCGGCACAAGCGGCGGCGTCTATCTGACATCGCTCGTCATCGGCGTGCTGCTTGCAGGTTTCATGATCTGGCAGAATGTGAAATCGCGCCAGCGCCATATCGCCCATGAAGTGGAAACGGAGCCGTTCGGCCTGTTCGTCATCAAGAACATTCTGTTCTTTGCCGCGATTGCCTATCTGTCGCTGTTGATTTCCATGCATCGCGGCCTGCCGAACGTGCTCATCATCATGGCTGTGCTGATCGCGGCCTATGCGTTTCTCACCAACCGGACGGTGCTCGGGAGGCAGATTTATGCAGTGGGCGGAAACCGCCATGCCGCCAAGCTTTCCGGCGTGAAGACCGAGCGGCTGACCTTCCTTGCATTCGTCAATATGGGCGTGCTGGCAGCACTCGCCGGTCTAGTCTTTGCGGCCCGCCTCAACACGGCGACGCCCAAGGCCGGTATCGGCTTTGAGCTGGACGTGATCGCGGCCTGCTTCATCGGTGGTGCCTCGGCCTATGGCGGCGTCGGTCGGGTGACGGGTGCGGTGATCGGCGCGCTGATCATGGGCGTGATGAACAACGGCATGTCGATCCTCGGCATCGGTATCGATTACCAGCAGGTCATCAAGGGGGTCGTGCTGCTGGGGGCTGTGTGTATCGACGTCTATAACCAGAAGCGCTGAGGAACCTCGGCGTTTGTCCCTCATCCTGAGCTTGTCGAAGGATGGGGGCAGGCGTAGTGCGTTTCCCTCTCTCCTTCGATCCTTCGGCAAGCTCAGGATGAGAAGCGAGGGAAAAGGCGCATCTTGCTTCAGATTGCCGTGCAGCGGGCGTGGTCGAGATAGATTTCGCGCAGGCGTTGGGCGATCGGGCCGGGCTTTCCATCGCCGATGGTCTTTTCATCAATGACCGTAATCGGCGTGACGAATGTGCCTGCGCTGGTGAGGAAAGCTTCCTTTGCAGCATAGGCTTCTTCAATGGTGAAGAGCCGCTCTTCCAACTTCATGCCGGTCTCTGCGATCAGTTGCAGAAGCGAGCGCCGCGTGCAGCCGGGCAGGATGGAATTGCTGTTAGGACGCGTGACGACGACATCATCCATCGTCACGATATAGGCGGTGGACGATGCGCCTTCGGTCACGTAGCCGTCCTCGATCATCCATGCTTCATCGCAACCGGCGTTTTTGGCGATTTCCTTGGCGAGCGCCTGCGGCAGCAGGCAGACGGTCTTGATGTCGCGGCGCTTCCAGCGCAGATCTTCGAGCGAAAGCACGCGCGCGCCGGTCTTCAGTACCGGCTTGTCGAGCAGGCCGGTTTCCTGTGTGAACAGAACAACCGATGGCTTCATGTCCTTTGCAGGCACAAAATCCCGGTCGCGTCCGTCGCCGCGCGTCACTTGCAGATAGACCAGACCTTCAGTCAGATTGTTGCGGCGGATCAATTCGCGCTCGATGGCAACAATCTCATCCTCGCTCATCGGCATGGGAATGCCGATCTCGCCGGTCGAGCGGCGCAGGCGCGTCATATGCGGTTCGCTGTCGATGAGCTTGCCTTCCAGAACGGCGGTCACTTCGTAAATGCCGTCACCGAAGAGAAAGCCACGGTCGAAAATGGAAATGCGGGCATCGCGGGCGGTGACATATTCGCCGTTGACATAAACGATGCGGTTTTCAAGTTCTTCTGCTGAAACGGCCATGTGGGATAAGTCCTGACGTGAAAGGGCCGCGACACAAGTCGCGACCCTTTCATATGCCACCCCATGTTTTATGGGAATATTTTTCGTGCGGGCGTCTGGCCGCTGCGACGGGCTTGTTCAGGCTGCAATGATCGAGATCAGAAATGCCGTTCCCTTGCCCTTGATCGTCAGGGGCATGGCGGCGCAGTTTGCGAAATCCGCGCAGTCCAGTTTCTCCAGACGAATGGCCTCGCCGTCCGAAATCAGGTGGAGCTGGCCTTCGGCGCAGAAAAGAAGCGCCGGGTTGCCATCGGCCACAACCAATGTGGTGTCATCGACCGGCAGACGGCTGACCCTATGGGTAAAACGACCGCGCCGTGTCATGACATTGAGGTCGGTAATGGCCGATCCGGTCAGGCGCGCGCTGGAACGGGCGTCGGCGGCGAAAGCCAGCGGTGCGCTTTCGCGGGTGAGTTTCGTTTCGTGCCCCTCGACATCAAGCACGATGCCGTCCCCCTCCAGCACCGACAATGTGCGGTCGATGCCGGGAAAGACGGAAAAGGGGCCGTCGTTGGCCACTGTTGCCGTGGAGATGCGCCAGTCGAAATCATCGACTGACGCGCCTTGCGGGTGAATGGCGATTTCGATCGTGACGCCGCCGCCGTTTTTCCACGGCATGCGGCGGTGGTTGTCTGCCTTCAGGAGAGAGGGCATCAGCCGAGCCATCCCTTGGACGCTGCCCAGAACGCAATCGGCGCCGTGAACAGGATGCTGAGCGCGGTGCGGATATACCAGATCACGATCAGGTCGCGGAACTTCAACGGTATCGATGTTGCCAGCACGCAAGGGATCGAAGCCGACAGGAACAGGACCTGGCTGACCGAAACCACTGCGGCCACGAATTTCAGGACGACATCGGCGTCTTTCAGCAGGATGGCGGGCAGGAACATTTCGGCAAGGCCGGAGGCCATGGATTTTGCGGCAAGCATCGGGTCGGCCAGTTGCGCGATCCAGGTGAACGGGTAGAGGGCGAGACCCAGAACGTCAAAGATCGGCGTATATTTGGAAGCAAGCAGGCCGAGAAGGCCGACGGCCATGATGCTCGGCAGGATCATCGCCGCCATGCGCAGGCCATCAAGGAAGGTCGCCCACAGAAGCGGCAGAAGCTTTGGCGCGCTTTGTGCCTGCTGGATGCCGGTTTCGATTGCCGTTTGAATGCGGCCCTTGCCAGCGGGCAGCGGCGTATCGCGGTCGCCCGGATGATCCATGCGGCTCAGCGGCCACAGGCGGGCGGTGATGGCCGAAACGATGAACGTGACGAAGAATGTGGACCAGAAATAAAGGTTCCATGCATCCATCAGGCCAAGCGTCTTGGCGACGATGATCATGAACGTGGCGGAAACCGTGGAAAAGCCGGTGGCAATGATAGCCGCTTCCCGCGCGGTATATTTGCCTTCCTTATAAACGCGGTCGGTGATCAGGAGGGCGAGCGAATAGCTGCCGACGAAAGAAGCGACGGCGTCGATGGCCGACCAGCCCGGCGTGCGCCAGATCGGGCGCATGATCGGCTGGACGATGACGCCGGTAAATTCCAGCAGGCCGTAGCCGATGAGAAAGGCAAGCGCCAGCGCACCGATAGGGACGATGAGCCCGACCGACAGGACGAGCTTGTCGAACAGGAACGGCAGCATGTCGGGCGTGAAAAGGACGGCAGGGCCCACACCGGCCAGATACATGCAGGCCAGCACGAAGCCGACGACGCGCAGGACCGAGAAGATCGCTTCGGTGAGGTTGGCTTTCCACTTGCCGGTGACGAAGGGCGCAAATGCGCCGTAGGCGATCAGCACGCACACAAAGGCCAGTGCGAATGGGCGAAGCTGGGTCGCTACGGCGGTGGCTGCGTGGTCGAGCAGAATGGTGGATTTGCCGCCGATGGTAACGGGCACGAAAAAGAAGAAGATGCCTATGAAACTGTATAGCACCAGTTTCAAGGCAGCAGGGCCGCGAGAGCTCTCATTGCGGCCAAGTGTGGTGTCTGTCATGTTATTCCCCTGTATGCATGGTTTTTCAATGAAAAAGGCGACCCCCCGCGAGAGGGTCGCCTTTGGTATTCAGCGTTAGTTGCCGAGGATGCCGGGCAGGCGCAGACCTTGCTGCTTTGCCCAGTCGAGGGCTATGTCGTAGCCCGCATCGGCATGACGCATGACCCCCGTTGCAGGGTCGTTCCACAACACGCGACCGATGCGCCGGTCGGCATCTTCGGTGCCGTCGCAGCAGATGACCATGCCCGAATGCTGGCTGAAGCCCATGCCGACGCCGCCGCCGTGATGGAGCGACACCCATGTTGCGCCCGAGGCCGTGTTGAGAAGCGCGTTCAGAAGCGGCCAGTCGGAGACGGCGTCGGAGCCGTCCTTCATCGCTTCGGTCTCGCGGTTCGGTGAAGCAACCGAGCCGCTGTCGAGATGGTCGCGACCGATCACGACCGGCGCTTTCAGCTCGCCGTTCCTGACCATTTCGTTGAAGGCGAGGCCGAGGCGATGACGGTCGCCGAGGCCGACCCAGCAGATGCGTGCGGGCAGGCCCTGGAACTCGATGCGTTCCTTCGCCATGTCGAGCCAGTTGTGCAGATGCTTGTTGTCCGGCAGCAGCTCCTTCACCTTGGCGTCGGTCTTTGCAATATCTTCCGGATCGCCGGAAAGGGCAGCCCAACGGAAAGGCCCGATGCCGCGGCAGAAGAGCGGGCGGATATAGGCGGGAACGAAGCCCGGGAAGTCGAAGGCGTTTTCCAGGCCTTCTTCCAGCGCCATCTGGCGGATATTATTGCCGTAATCGACGGTCGGAATGCCTGCATTCCAGAAATCGAGCATGGCCTGAACCTGCACCTTCATCGAGGCACGGGCGGCCTTGGCGACGGCCTTCGGATCGCTTTCCTGCTTGGCGCGCCATTCGGCGACCGTCCAGCCGATCGGCAGATAGCCATGCACCGGATCGTGAGCGGAAGTCTGGTCGGTGACGATGTCGGGACGTACGCCGCGCTTGACGAGTTCCGGGAATATTTCAGCCGCATTGCCGATGAGCGCAATGGACTTTGCCTCGCCTGCCTTGGTCCACTCATCGATCTTTGCCAGCGCTTCGTCGAGGCTGTGGGTCTTTTCATCGACATAACGGGTGCGGAGGCGGAAATCGGCGCGGGTTTCATCGCATTCAACCGCAAGGCAGCAGGCACTGGCCATGACGGCTGCGAGAGGCTGTGCGCCGCCCATGCCCCCAAGACCGCCGGTCAAAATCCACTTGCCCTTGAGGTTGCCGTCATAATGCTGGCGACCGGCTTCCACGAAGGTCTCGTATGTGCCCTGAACGATGCCCTGCGCGCCGATATAGATCCACGAACCGGCGGTCATCTGGCCATACATGGCAAGACCCTTCTTATCCAGTTCGTTGAAATGATCCCAGGTCGCCCAATGCGGCACGAGGTTGGAATTGGCGATCAGGACGCGGGGCGCATCCTTGTGGGTGCGGAAAACGCCGACGGGCTTGCCCGACTGCACCAGCAGGGTTTCGTCTTCGTTGAGCGTCTTGAGGGTCGCGACGATGCGGTCGAAATCATCCCAGGTGCGGGCGGCGCGACCGATGCCGCCATAAACGACCAGCTCATGCGGGCGCTCGGCCACATCGGGGTCGAGGTTGTTCATCAACATGCGAAGCGGGGCTTCGGTGAGCCAGCTTTTTGCATTGAGTTCGCTGCCGCGTGGAGCGCGCACTTCGCGCTCGTTATGGCGTGGATTGGACATGATGTTCTCCTCAGGAAATTAATTTGGGAGCCAGCTGTTCCAGCTGCTGCAAAAGGGATTTGAGATGCACGCGGAGCTTTTCCGCCTTGGCCTCGTCATAGGCGAAGGGAACCGCTTCGGTGGCCAGATGCGTGGACTGGGCAAGCTCCATCTGGATGGCGTGGACGCCGCTCTCCGGCTTGCCGTAATGGCGCGTGGTCCAGCCGCCCTTGAAACGGCCATTGAGGATCGACGTGTAGCCTTCAGCCTGTCCCGTTATCTCGACAGCCGCGGCTTCGATGGTGGGCGCGCAAGTCTTGCCCATATCCGTCCCGATGTTGAAATCCGGCAGCTTGCCTTCGAACAGGAACGGGATATGGGACCGGATCGAATGGCAGTCATAGAGAATGGCGACACCATGGATCGCCTTGACGCGCTCGATTTCGGCGGCAAGCGCGTCGTGATAGGGCTTGTGAAAACGGGCGATGCGGTCGGCAATATCGGCTTCGGTCGGCGCTTCGCCGTCCTTCCAGATGGCAACGCCATCAAAGTCGGTTTCGGGGATCAGCGTCGTCGTGTTCTGGCCCGGATAGAGACTGACGCCTGCCGGATCGCGATTGGCATCGATGCAATAGCGATGGAAGGTGGCGCGCACCGTCGTTGCATCGTCAAGCAGGCCATCGTAGAGCCGGTGAATGTGCCAGTCAGTATCGGCAAGGATTTTGCCGTTATCGTTGAGGCGCGCAAAAATGTCGTCCGGCACATCGGTTCCGGTGTGCGGGAGGCCGAGAATGACAGGCGACGTGCCCTGACGGATTTCAAAGGCGCTCATTTCACGCCTCCAGATCGGGCAGGATGCCAGCGGAAACAACACTTGAAAGCGTGCCATCGGCTACCAGTTCGGCAGCGGCCTTGAGATCGTCGGCCATGTAGCGATCTTCTTCCAGCGTTGGCACGCGGCCGCGAAGCGCGGCGATGACCTTGCCAAGTTCCGGGCTGGTGGTCAGCGGCTCGCGAAGCTCCACGCCGAGCGCGCCGGTCAGTGCCTCAATGCCGATGATGGCGTTGAGGTTGGCGGTCATCTGAAGAAGACGGCGTGCGCCATGGCAGGCCATGGACACATGATCTTCCTGATTGGCCGAGGTGGGGGTGGAATCGACGGAAGCGGGATGCGCCATCTGCTTGTTTTCGCTCATCAGCGCGGCGGAGGTGACTTCCGCGATCATCAGGCCGGAATTGAGCCCCGGCTTGCGGGCAAGGAACGCCGGAAGGCCAAACGACAAGGCCGGGTCGACCAGAAGCGCGATGCGGCGCTGTGAGATTGCGCCGATCTCGCAGACGGCAAGCGCAATCTGGTCGGCAGCGAAGGCGACAGGTTCGGCATGGAAATTGCCGCCCGATACGGCGCGGCCATCCGAAAGAACGAGCGGATTGTCGGTGACGGCATTGGCCTCGATTTCCAACGTGCGCGCTGCTTGCCGCAGAATATCGAGGCAAGCGCCATCGACTTGCGGCTGGCAGCGGATGCAATAGGGGTCCTGCACGCGCTGGTCGCCTTCAAGATGGCTCTGGCGGATGACGGAACCTTCGAGCAGGGCGCGCAGTGCGCGACCGGCATCGATCTGGCCCTTGTGGCCGCGGAGTGTGTGGATTTCCTCGTGGAAAGGCGCATCCGATCCCATGGCGGCATCGGTCGACAGCGCGCCAGTGATGAGCGCTGTCTGCGCCGCTCGATGGGCGCGGAAGAGACCGGCCAGCGCCAAGACGGTGGAGGTCTGCGTGCCGTTGATGAGTGCCAGCCCTTCCTTGGCGGCAAGCACGACCGGTTTCAGCCCGGCCTTTTCCAGCGCCTTAGCGCCGGAGAGGCGCTCGCCCTGATAAAAGGCTTCGCCTTCGCCGATCATGGCGGCGGTCATGTGGGCGAGCGGCGCAAGGTCGCCCGAAGCACCGACAGAGCCCTTTTCCGGGATCATCGGGATCACGCCTTTTTCCAGCATGTCTTCGATGAGAGTGATGACTTCAAGCCGCACGCCGGATGCACCGCGACCGAGCGAGATCAGCTTCAGCGCCATGATGAGACGCACGATGTCTTCCGACAGCGGTTCGCCGACGCCGCAGCAATGCGACAGGATCAGATTGCGCTGGAGCGTGGCGACATCGCCTGCCGCAATGCGGATCGAGGCGAGTTTTCCGAAGCCGGTATTGATGCCGTAAACCGGCTCGTCGCCTGCCGCGATTTCCGCAATGCGCGCTGCCGCTTTTTCAACACCGACATGAAAGGCCGGGTCGATGCGCACCGGAACGGCCTTACGATAGATAGTCTCCAGCGTTTCGAGCGGGACAGAACCGGGCTTGAGGATGATGGTCATGAAAATGCTCCGTTGCAGACGAATTAGATCCGGCCCTTGAAAACCCGCTTCCACAGCGGATTGAAGCCGATGCGGTAGACAAGTTCAGCGGGGCGTTCGACGTCCCATATGGCAAGATCGGCATCCTTGCCGATTTCGAGCGTGCCGGTTTGATCGAGAAGACCGAGAGCGCGTGCCGCCTCGCGGGTGACGCCTGCAATGCACTCGTCTACCGTCATGCGGAAAAGCGTTGCGCCCATATTCATGGTCAGCAGCAGCGAGGTCAGCGGCGAAGTGCCGGGATTGTTGTCGGTGGCAAGCGCCATCCTGGTGCCTGCCGCGCGGAAGGCTTCGACCGGCGGCTTTTGCGTTTCGCGGATGAAGTAATAGGCACCGGGCAGCAATACAGCCACAGTTCCGGCCTTGGCCATGGCGGCAGCGCCATCGGCATCCGTATATTCCAGATGATCGGCCGAGAGCGCGCTATAGGAAGCGGCAAGTGCTGCGCCGTGCAGGTTGGACAACTGATCGGCGTGAAGCTTGACCGGGATATTATGCGCCTTGGCCGCATCGAACACGCGAGCGATTTCATCGGGCAGGAAGGCAATGCCTTCGCAGAAGCCGTCAACCGCATCAGCCAGTCCCTTAGCAGCAATGGCGGGCAGCATGTCATTGATGATGCGGTCGATATAGGCGGTCTTGTCGCCGTTCATTTCCGGCGGCAGGGCGTGTGCACCGAGGAAGGTCGTGCGGATTGCCACGTCGCGCTCTTCACCAAGACGGCGGGCAGCTTTGAGCGACTTGATTTCGCTGTCGCGGTCGAGACCGTAACCGGATTTGACCTCGACAGTGGTGACACCCTCAGCAATCAGCGCGTCGAGACGCGGCAGGGTTTGGCGCACCAGATCGTCTTCGCTGGCAGCGCGCAGGTTTTTCACCGAGGAAACAATGCCGCCCCCAGCCCGCGCCACTTCCTCATAGGTTGCGCCGTTGAGACGCAGTTCAAACTCGTGTGCGCGATTGCCCGCATGAACGAGATGCGTGTGGCAATCGATCAGGCCCGGCGTGATGAGCCGGTTGCCGCAATCTATTCTGTCGAAGGAAACATATTCACCCGGAAGCGCCTTTTCAGGCCCGACATAGACGATCCTGCCGTCTTTGACAGCGAGCGCCGCCTGTTCGATCAATCCGAGATTTACGGCATTTTCCTCCAGCGTCGCGATGCGCGCGTTGGTGAAAACGGTGCTTAAATTCTTGAGCATGAGCGTTTTCTCGCTTCCCCTGTTTTGAGATAATGTATATACATATTAACGGAACAGCAAAGAAAAAAATGCGCCGGAGCATTTTCGATCCAAAAGCGGAAATTGCTCTGCGTCGAAATGCATGAGAACAAAGTCGAGGAGAGCCTATCCATGTCAGATGCCCCGCTCAAAACACGGTTTGTCCATGCCGGTCAGGCACTCCTTGAGAGCGGCTGGGCTGACGATGTGCGGATCGGCATTGCTGGCGGAAAGATCGTGTCGCTTGAAGCCGGTGCTTCGGCGAAGCCTGACGACGAGCGCCATGCGGTTATTGTCGCGGGCATGCCGAATCTGCACAGCCACGCTTTTCAATATGGCATGGCCGGGCTTGCCGAGCGGCGCGGACCGTCTGCTGACTCGTTCTGGAGCTGGCGCGAGATCATGTATAAATTCGCGCTCACCATGTCGCCGGAACAGGCGGAGGCCGTGGCGCTGCGACTCTATGTCGACATGCTGGAGGCCGGTTTCACCCGCGTCGGCGAGTTCCATTACCTGCATCATGACCGCGATGGCACGCCCTACGCCAATCTTTCCGAAATGGCCGATCGCATTGTCTCCGCTGCCAGAAGAGCAGGCATGGGCTTGACGCTGCTGCCGGTCTTTTATGCGCATTCGACCTTTGGCGGTGCCGCTCCCAATGACGGTCAGCGCCGGTTCATCAATAATCCCGAGCGCTTCGCAAGGCTGCTTGAAGGCTGCCAGAAAGCGCTGGGCGGTTTTGATGGCGCGGTTCTGGGTGTCGCCCCACACAGCCTGCGCGCCGTTACGCCGGATGAGCTCGCCATTGTAACGCAGTTGCTGCCCCATGCGCCGGTGCATATTCATGTCGCCGAGCAGGTGAAGGAAGTGGAAGACTGCATTACCTGGTCGGGCAAGCGCCCGGTTGAATGGCTTCTCGATAATCAGGACCTGTCTTCGCGCTGGTGCCTCATTCACGCGACCCACATGACTGACGACGAAACGAAACGCATGGCCGAGGCGGGCGCGATTGCCGGTCTCTGCCCGGTGACGGAAGCCAATCTTGGCGACGGTACTTTTAATGCCACGGTGTTTGCCGCTGCTGGCGGCAAGTTTGGCGTGGGCTCGGATTCAAATGTGCTGATCGGCATTGGCGACGAGTTGCGCCAGCTTGAATATTCGCAGCGTCTTCACCATCGCGCCCGCAATGTGCTGGCCGAAAACGAAGGATCGACGGGTCGCGCCCTGTTCGAGGGTGCGGTTACGGGCGGCAATATCGCCATGGGACGCGCAGGCGATGGTTTGAAAGTCGGCGCTTCAGCCGATTTTGTTGCGCTCGATGCGGCGCGTCTGCCTCATGCAAAAGGCGATGCGATGCTCGACGGCTGGATTTTCGGCGGTCGCGCCGATGTGAGTGATGTGTGGGTGCGCGGGGTTAAACAAGTGGAAGGCGGGCGTCACCGCTTGCGCGATGAAGCCGAGCGTGCTTTCCAGAAAACCATAGGCGAATTGCTCACCTGACAGGAGACGGCATGGCTGGCGAAGATTCGATCGCAAAGGACGCACCGGTGCTTTCGCTGCATCAGCGTATTCTGGACGATATTGAATCGCGCATCCTGTCGGGAGAATGGCAGCCCGGTCATCGCATTCCGTTTGAGCACGAACTGACGGAACAGTACGGCTGTTCGCGCATGACCGTGAACAAGGCGCTGACCCAGCTTGCCAAAGCGGGTCTGATCGAGCGCAAGCGCCGGTCGGGCAGCTTTGTTTCCTTTCCGCAATCGCAGGCGGCAATTCTTGAAATCCATGATATTCGCGATGAAGTGGCTGCGCTTGGCGTTGCCTATCGGTTCGAACTGACAAGCCGACGCGAACGATTGAGCGGGCCTGCCGATGCAAGGCATATCGATATGCCGCGCCACACGCCGCTGGTCGAACTCGTCTGCCGTCACTTTGCGGGCAAGCGCGTCTTCGCCCTGGAAGAGCGCATCATCAGTCTGGATGCTGTTCCGGCGGCGGCTCAGACGGATTTTGCCGAAAACTCTCCGGGGCCGTGGCTGGTTTCATGCGTGCCTTGGAGCAGCGCAAAGCACTCCATCCGCGCAATCGCCGCTACGCCGGAAAATGCGGGCATGCTCGGTATTCCGCTGGGCTCGCCCTGTCTGGTGATTGAACGCCAGACGTGGAACGCCGACCAGCCGGTGACGCATGTGCGCTTTACCTATCCCGGCGACAGCCATGCGCTGGTGGCGAACTTCACGCCGTCGCAAGGATAAGGAGCGGAAAAAAGCCGCCGCAGGGGAACAGCGGCGGCTAAAAGGCAGCTTAACCTGGGTGTTGGTCAGGCTGCGCGTTTGATGGCGTCGCCGAGGACGGAAACGATCGTGTCGATCTGTTCCTTTTCCACGATCAATGGCGGCGAAAGGGCAATCACGTCGCCGGTGACACGGATCAGCAGGCCCTTCTTGAAGCAATCCACGAAGACGTCATAGGCGCGGGCACCCGGTGCTCCTTCACGCGATGACAGTTCGATAGCGCCGACGAGGCCGAGATTGCGGATGTCGATGACATTCGAAACGCCCTTGAGCGAGTGCAACGCCTCCTGCCAGTGATCGGCAAGGCCCGCGCCGCGGGTCAGGAGACCTTCTTCGGCATAAATTTCCAGCGTGGCGAGACCGGCAGCAGAGGCAACCGGATGGCCGGAATAGGTATAGCCGTGGAACAGCTCGATGGCGTTTTCGGGCCCGGTCATCAGGCCGTCGTGAACCTTGCGGCTGGCGAAGACCGCGCCCATCGGGATGGCACCGTTGGTCAGGCCCTTGGCGGTGGTCACGAGGTCAGGAACGACGCCGAAATAATCAACCGCGAACGGCGTACCGAGACGGCCGAAACCGGTGATGACTTCGTCGAAGATCAGGAGGATGCCGTGCTTGTCCGCCGTGGCGCGGAGGCGCTCCAGATAGCCCTTCGGCGGCAGAACGACGCCAGCCGAACCGGACATGGGTTCAACGATGACAGCAGCGATCTTTTCCGCGCCATGCAGCTGGACGAGGCGTTCCAGATCATCGGCAAGCTCAATACCGTGCGCGGGCAGGCCCTTGGAGAAGGCGTTCTTTTCAATATCGAGCGTATGACGCATATGATCGGCGGGAATCTGCGGGAAGACGCGGCGATTATTGACAAGGCCACCGACAGAAATGCCGCCGAAACCGACGCCGTGATAGCCTTTTTCGCGACCCAGAACCATGGTGCGGGTGCCCTGGCCGATGGCGCGCTGATAGGCGATGGCAATCTTCAGCGCGGTGTCGACCGATTCCGAACCGGAATTGGTGAAAAACACGCGGTCGAGCTTCGCGTCCGGCCCGCCGGGCGCGATGGCTGCAAGCTTTTCGGCAAAGTCGAAAGCCACATTATGGCCCATCTGGAAGGTGGGCGCGAAATCCATGGTGGAAATCTGGCGCTCGACAGCTTCGGTAATACGTTTGCGTCCATGACCGGCATTGCAGCACCACAGACCCGCCGTACCGTCCAGAACCTGATTGCCGTCAGTGTCGGTGTAATACATGCCCGAAGCACTTGCGAGCAGGCGAGGCGCCGCCTTGAACTGCCGGTTCGCGGTGAACGGCATCCAGAAATTCTCAAGGCTTGGCGCGTTGGTTTTGGTGAGCATGGTGTCCTCCTATTTGGGGGTAGCAGGACACGCTTTGCGAAGGGCAACAAGTCCTTTTCTTCAAAATATTAAGTCATTGTTTTCATGTAGGGCAATCGGCGAGTTTGTGTTATATCGAACATCATAAACAGGGAGGGAAGGTTTGATGAGCATCGATATCGGCGGCAGGCTTCGCTATGTGCGTATGCGGCAGAATCTGTCGCAGCGCGAGCTTGCCAAAAGGGCAGGCGTGACCAACTCGACCATCTCCCTCATCGAAGCCAATCAGTCCAATCCGTCAGTCGGCGCATTGAAGCGCATTCTCGATGGTATTCCCATCGGCATGGCCGAGTTTTTCGCGCTCGAACCGGATGCGCCGCACAAGGTATTCTATCAGGCGGAGGAGCTGGTGGAAATCGGCAAGGGGCCGATCTCTTACCGGCAGGTAGGGGATCACCTGTTTTCGCGCGCTTTGCAGATGCTGAAGGAGCGGTACGAGCCCGGTTCAGACACGGGCAAGGTGCTTTTGATGCATGAGGGCGAAGAGGGAGGCATCGTCATTTCAGGCCGCATTGAAGTGACGGTTGGAGCCGAGCGCCGCATATTGGGGCCGGGCGATGCCTATTATTTTTCGAGCAAGCTGCCGCACCGGTTCCGTTGTGTCGGACCGGTGCCATGTGAGATCGTTAGCGCCTGCACGCCGCCGAGTTTTTGACGGCGCACAAGCATTCTCTTATTCGTATCGGGAAATGCCGAGATCGTCCGCCCGGATATCCGGCTTGTTGCCCGAAATAAGGTCAGCGAGCAGCTTGCCGGAACCGCACGACATAGTCCAGCCAAGCGTTCCGTGACCGGCATTGATGAACACATTGTCGTAGCGTGTTGCACCGATAATCGGGGTGGAATCCGGCGTCATTGGACGCAGGCCCGACCAGAAGGTCGCTGCCTTCAGATCGCCGCCGGGGAACAGGTCGGTCACTGACAGGTCGAGCGTGGCGCGGCGTGCGGCAGGCAGATCCTTGGTAAAGCCCGAGACTTCCGCCATGCCACCGACGCGGATGCGGTCGCCGAGACGGGTGATGGCAATCTTGTAGCTCTCATCGAGAACGGTTGAAACCGGAGCGCGGCTTTCATCGATGATCGGCGCGGTGATGGAATAGCCTTTCACCGGATAAATGGGCGCATTGAGGCCGAGCGACTTGACGAGCGCGGGCGTGTAGCTGCCAAGCGCAACGACATAGCGGTCGGCGGTCAGGATGCCTTCAGACGTCTCGACGCCCGAAACCTTGCCGCCGGACATCAGCAACGACTTGATATTGACGCCGAAGCGGAACTTCACACCGAGTCCTTCGGCGATCTTTGCCAGTGCATTGGTGAACTTGAAGCAGTCACCGGTTTCATCGTTGGGCAAACGCAGGCCGCCGACGAACTTGTCCTTCGCATGGGCAAGCGCGGGTTCGACGCTCACGCAGCCGTCACGGTCAAGCACTTCGAACGGAACGCCATCCTGACGCAGCACTTCAATGTCCTTGCCGATGCCGTCGAGCTGGTACTGCTCACGGAAAAGCTGGAGCGTGCCCTGCATGCGCTGATCGTATTCGATGCCGGTTTCCTTGCGCAGGTCGACAAGGCAATCGCGCGCATATTCGGCAACGCGCACCATGCGGGTCTTGTTTACCTTGTAGCGACTGTCGGTGCAGTTGGCGAGCATCTGCAACAGCCAGCTATACTGAACCGGGTCGCAGGTCGGGCGCAGAACCAGCGGCGCATGCTTCTGGAACAGCCATTTGGCGGCCTTGAACGGAATGCCGGGCGCAGCCCAGGGCGAAGCGTAGCCGGGCGAAACCTGACCGGCATTGGCAAAGCTCGTTTCCAGTGCCGGGCCTTCTTCGCGGTCGACAACGGTTACCTCGTGGCCGAGTTTGGCGAGGTAGTAGGCGGTCGTAACGCCGATGACGCCGCTGCCGAGGATGGTGATCTGCATGTTCGCCTCTTGTCTTATGCTTTTATGTCGCCCGCACCGCTGTCCACGTAGACACGTGCATAACGGTTGCCGAGCGCAGTCAGGATTTCATAGGGAATGGTGTCGCAATCCCGCGCCACGTCTTCGAGACGCTGGTGCGGACCGATCAGTTCCACAAGGCTGCCGAGTTTCAGCGTGCCTTCCGGCAATGCGCCGACGTCGAGCGTGATCGAGTCCATCGAGACGCGACCGATGATCGGCAGGCGCGTATCGCCAAAAAAGGCAGAACCCTTGTTGCTGAGAGCGCGGAACCAGCCATCGGCATATCCGACGGCAATCGTCGCAACCCGCATCGGACCTTGAGCTATATAGGTTCCGCCATAGCCAACCGCCGCACCCCTATCGATGTCGCGCACCTGAATGACACGTGCCGAAAGAGTGAGTACGGGAACAATTTCGTTTTTGGGTCCGACGCCATAAAGTGCGACGCCGGGGCGGGCCAAGTCGAAATGATAGGTCTTGTCGAGGAAGCTGCCGCCGGAATTGGCAAAGGCGACCGGAAGTTTCGGCAGGCGGGCAAGCAGGGCCGTCATGGTGGCAAGCTGGCGCGCGTTTGCCGCATTTTCGGGCTCGTCGCCACTGGCCAGATGGCTGATGACGAATTTCACGTCGATGCCATCGAGCAGAGCCGGATTGGCCGTCAGGCGGTCGAATTCGCTGGTGGAAAGGCCAAGGCGCGACATGCCGGTATCGAGTTGCAGAAGGGCGGGCAGCTTCCTGCCTTGTCTGGCGGCGAGCGCCGCCCAGTTTTCAACCTGTTCCAGAGAGTTCAGCACTGGCAGGATGCCGTCGCGGGCGCAGGCTGCTTCCGTTCCCGGCTGAAGACCGTTCAGAACGTAAAGTGTCGCATCCGGCTGGAGAAAGGGCTTCAAGGCAATGGCCTCGCCCAGATGGGCGACGAAGAAATCGCGGCAACCGGCATCGTAAAATGCCGGAGCAACGCGGCTGGCACCGAGGCCGTAAGCATCCGCCTTCACGACAGCAGCGGTGCGGGTTGGCGCAATATGACGGGCAACGGCCGAATAATTGTGCCGCAGCGCCGCAAGATCGATGGTCAATACGCCGCCAGCGGCAAGGTCCCGCTCGCCTTGTGAAAATTGCATCGACATATCACCCATTACGCGGTTCTTTCCAAACTGCTCACTATTTCACGAAAACGCCCGGAAGCCCGCCGATAGGAAACGCGCGCCGCCCGGAGCGTATAAAGCCCGGCGGAGAAATCTTTGCGGTTCCCCATCCCAACAGCTTGCTCATATATTAATCGAAGACTATTCGAATGTTTTTGCTATTTGTTGTAGATTATGCGAATTTCCGCACGATCTACGCATCTTTTGGCTTAAGAGTTGAAGATTATTCATGGCGACGCTCGACAGTATAGACCGCAACATCATCCGTTGCCTGCGCCGGGATGGGCGCATGACCAACAGTCAGCTGGCTGGCGAAGTGGGGCTTTCGCAGTCCGCTTGCCTGCGGCGGGTGCAGATATTGCAGGAAAGCGGCGTTATCCGTGGCTACACGGCCATCGTCGGTTCATCCGGCGGTGATGAGCGTCTGGTCGCCATCGTGCGCATCACCCTGGACCGGCAGACAGAGGAATTTCTGAACCGTTTCGAGGAGGCCGTGCGGCGGCATCCCGAAGTGCAGGAATGCTATCTCATGACGGGTGATGCAGATTATATCCTGCGTGTCGAAGCCGAAAATGCTGCGGCCTATGAGATCATTCACAAGGAAATCCTGTCGCGATTGCCTGGTGTCGCGCGCATTCATTCCAGTTTCGCAATTCGAACGGTGCTTTTATCGAAAGCGCCGACCTCGCGTGGCTGAAATGAAAAAAGCCCAGTCAAGCCGGGCTTTTCCATAGTGCTGAAAATGCTCTAACGGAATTCGTAGCGCAGACCGGCGCGGATCGTGTGCATGTTGAAGCCGTTGTCCTTGGCCTGCGTTCCGGTGGCACCCGGTCCTTCGGCGTTGCCGTAAGGGTTCGTGTTGCGGTCGTCGGCATCGTATCCATAGGCTTTGCCGCCATTGATACGCATATAGCGATAGCCGACATCCAGCTTGAGTTGTTCCGTCAGGTCATAGCTGACGCCCGCCATGAGGGCCATTGCAAAACGCCAGCTGTCCAGTCCGCCCTTTTCACTGGAATAGGTGCAGCCAGCGCAGACTTCATGGGATTTCCAGTCGTCATACTTGACATAAGCAGCGCCAAGACCTGCGCCGAGATAAGGCGTGACAGGCCCCGTACGCGGCAGGTCGACATAGGCGTTGGCCATCGCCGTCCAGATATTGGCGGTGGACGAATCCTCGTAGTTGCAGTTGTCCTCGACCGGATTGAACCCCTTCCCGGACTTCACATAGCTCGGACAGGGGGTGCGCCCGTTGATGCCTGCGCGGAAATAATCGAGCGTGGCATCGGCGCGGAATGTGTCGGTGAAGCGGTAACCCACGCCCACGCCGTAGGTTGCGCCTGCCTTGAGGTTGAAATCATTGTAACGCAGCGTGTCGTCAATGCCGCGATAAGGCGGATCGTACTGGTTCCAGAAATTCCATTCACCGTCCGTGCTGGATTTGAAATTGTAACCGAGGTCGCCGCGAATATACCAGCCGGAAGCATTGACCGGTTCCGGCATTGGTTCAATGACAGGCTCTGCAATTATATCAGCGGCGAATGCCGCACTCGATCCCGCCATCAGACTGACAGCCACGATGGCAATGGCGGAAATGCACTTCATCGGTTTCTACTCCAAATCCGAACAGAAAATCGGCTCACAAGCCGTATTGTCGAATATGGTAAAGAGATATGTTTAACACTTGGTTATTAAGTAACTTTGCGGTGTATTTTCTGCCAGAGCTCGCGCTTTCCGCGATATTGCTTAAGTAATAGCTAAAGTATAGGAGCCGACACGGGGCCGGCTCCAAACAGCGTCAAAAGTTTATGGAATGGATGATCGACTTGTCGATCTCGTTTATATCGCGCTTGCCGCATAGCGCCATGGTGACATCCAGTTCCTTGCGGATGATTTCAAGCGCGAGCGTTACGCCATCCTTGCCCAGTGCCCCGAGGCCGTAGAGGAACGGGCGGCCGATGAATACGCCCTGCGCCCCGAGCGCGCGGGCTTTGAGCACGTCCTGGCCGGAACGAATGCCGCCATCGACATGCACTTCAATCTTATCGCCGACAGCCTCAACGATCGGCTGCAGCATGGAGATGGAGGATGGAGCGCCATCGAGCTGGCGACCACCATGGTTCGACACGATGATTGCGTCAGCGCCCGATTTCGCCGCCATCCTTGCGTCTTCCGCGTCGAGAATGCCCTTGAGGATAAGCTTGCCGCCCCATTGTTCCTTGATCCAGGCAACGTCGTTCCAGTTGAGCTGCGGGTCGAACTGTTCGGCAGTCCAGGAGGAGAGGGAGGAAAGGTCGGTAACGTTCTTGGCGTGGCCGGCGATGTTGCGGAACGTGCGGCGCTGGGTGCCCATCATGCCAAGGCACCAGCCCGGACGGGTTGCCATCTGCCAGATATGCTTCGGCGTGAATTTCGGCGGGGCGGAAAGGCCGTTGCGGATATCCTTGTGGCGCTGGCCGAGAATCTGGAGATCAAGCGTCAGCACCAATGCCGAGCAGCCCGCGGCCTTGGCGCGGTCGATCAGGTTCTTTACGAAATCGCGATCCTTCATCACGTAAAGCTGGAACCAGAACGGCTTCTTGGTGACCGAAGCAACGTCTTCGATGGAGCAGATGCTCATGGTCGAAAGGGTGAAGGGAACGCCGAAGGCTTCGGCGGCCTGTGCGGCCAGCATTTCGCCGTCAGCGTGCTGCATGCCGGTCAGTCCTGTCGGGGCGAGAGCCACTGGCATGGACACTTTTTCGCCGATCATCGTCGTTCCCAGCGAGCGGTTGGTCATGTCGACAAGAACACGCTGGCGCAGCTTGATCTTCTTGAAGTCGTCCTCGTTTGCGCGGTAGGTCGACTCGGTCCAGGCACCGGAATCCGCGTAATCAAAGAACATCTTGGGGACGCGGCGCCGGGCAAGCCGCTTTAGATCGGCAATTTCAACGATATTGGGCATCTATCCCACCCCTTGTGGTAATTTTTCTTGACCAATCGCATGACGGATCGCGCGGCTGAAATCAAGTGCGAACAAGTATCGAATAACAATTGCCTCGCGGTTAATTGAAGGACCGGATAATTCCTCTTATGGTAATGGCACACGCCCAAGGCAACTTCCTGCCGATCAGAGAAGGCGTTCCTGCAACTGAGCCCGCAACTGGGTTAGAGGGTAACGGATGAGCAAGGCCACCAAAACCGGTTTCATAGGCAAGCGATCGGCTGCTGCGGGCGGATGGGGTGCATTGAAAAGCTGCGGCAAGCAATTGCTGGCAAGCGGTGCTCCTCTTTCCGGTGCGCGTACGCTTCTCAAGGCGAACCAGCCTGACGGATTCGATTGCCCCGGTTGCGCCTGGGGCGACCCGGAACATGGCTCTTCCTTTGAGTTTTGCGAGAACGGCGTGAAGGCTGTCGCCTGGGAGGCGACCGACCGGCGCACAACGCCCGCCTTTTTCCGCGAGCATACGGTTTCGGAGCTCCGCAGCTGGACGGATTATGATCTGGAGAATACCGGTCGTCTGACCCATCCGATGCGGTACAATGCTTCGACCGATCAGTATGAAGCCGTGGAATGGGATGAGGCTTTCAGGGCAATTGGCGATATTCTCAAGAGCTTTGACAGCCCGAACCGCGTCGAATTCTATACTTCGGGCCGCGCTTCCAACGAGGCTGCGTTTCTCTATCAATTGTTCGTGCGCGCCTACGGAACCAACAATTTCCCCGATTGCTCCAATATGTGCCACGAGGCAAGCGGCGTTGCACTGAAACAGTCAGTCGGTGTCGGCAAGGGAACCGTTCTGCTGGAAGATTTCGAAATGGCCGATGCCATTTTCGTTGTAGGCCAGAATCCGGGCACCAATCATCCGCGCATGCTCGGCGATCTGCGTCGCGCAGCCGAACGCGGTGCCCGCATCGTTGTTTTCAATCCGATCCGCGAACGAGGGTTGGAGCGTTTTGCCGATCCGCAGAACAAGCTTGAAATGCTTCACGGCGGCAGCGAAGCCATAGCAAGCGACTATTTCCAGCCGCGTCTTGGCGGCGATCTCGCCGCTTTCCGCGGCATGGCCAAGGCGGTTTTCGCAGCCGACGATGCGGCACTTGCGGCGGGCAAGCCAACAATCCTCGACAGGGCATTTCTCAGCGCGCATACTGCCGAACTGGAAGCTTATCGCGCTGCAGTCGATGCGACCTCGTGGGAAGAAATCGAGGATCAGTCCGGCCTTTTGCGAGCGTCGCTCGAACGCGCGGCGCAGATCTATATGCAATCGGAACGGGTCATCTGCACCTGGGCGATGGGCATCACACAGCACCGCCATTCGGTCATCACGATCCGTGAAATCACCAATTTCATGCTGCTGCGCGGCAATATCGGCAGGCCGGGCGCGGGGCTTTGTCCGGTGCGCGGCCATTCCAACGTGCAGGGCGACCGTACGGTCGGTATCAATGAGCGGCCTCCGGTCGCTTTTCTCGATGCGCTTGAAAAGGAATTCGGCTTCGACGTTCCGCGCGAGCCGGGGCATAATGTTTTGGGCGCCATCGGCGCGATGCTTGATGGTTCGGCTCAGGCATTCATCGGCCTTGGCGGCAATTTTGCACGGGCCACTCCGGACAGTCCGCTCATCTCGAAAGCGCTCTCCAGCCAGCGCCTGACGGTTCATATCGCGACCAAGCTCAACCATTCGCATCTGGTGCCGGGACAGGATTCTTTCATCCTGCCATGCCTCGGACGCACTGAAATCGACCTCAACTCCAAGGGCGTGGCGCAGATCGTGACGGTCGAAGATTCCATGAGCATGGTGCATGGTTCAGGCGGTATCAATGCGCCGGCGTCGCCGCATCTGCGCTCGGAAGTGGCGATCATTGCAGGCATGGCGCAAGCAACGCTTGGGCCAAAGCCAGTCAACTGGCTGGAACTTGCCGACGATTATGATCTCATCCGTGACCGTATTGCCCGCGTATTGCCGGACTTTCACGATTTCAACACGCGGGTGCGGGTTCCGCGGGGGTTCCACTTGCGCAATTCCGCCCGTGAGCTGGAATGGAATACGGCAATGGGCAAGGCCACGTTCTGGACCGGCGCGCTGCCGGAAACGGTCGAGCACCAGCAGGCACGTGGCAAGCCGGGGCGCTATGTATTGCAGACATTCCGCAGCCACGACCAGTATAACACCACCATCTATGGCATGGATGATCGCTATCGCGGTGTCTATGGCGAACGGCAGGTCGTCTTCATGAATGCGGCCGACATGGCCGATCTTGGCGTGGAGGCTGGCGACCGCGCCGATATTGTTGGCGAATTCGATGACGGCGTGGAGCGGATTGCCCGCGATTTCCGTTTTGTGCCCTATGATATACCGCGCGGCTGCATTGCCGGTTACTATCCGGAAATGAATGTGCTCGTGCCGCTCGCCAGTTCCGGTGATGAAAGCTACACTCCAACCTCAAAGTCGGTGATTGTTTCGTTCCGTCCTCTAAAGTCGGCTGCCCCATGATGGATGAGAGCGAGGCGGAATATATGGCGATGGTCGATGCTCTCCTTACCGCGTCCCGCAGTCTTTCGGGTCTGGGCGCGGGTATTATCGCAGCGCTGGCGCTGGATATTGCGTCCGACAGCCGAACCTTTGCGCGGATGCTGAGTGTTGCGCACGCGCTGGTGCTTCGGGAAATTTCAGTACTAGGGCAAGACCATGGTTATGTGCGGATCAGGCAGCGCGATCCGCGCACGCAACGCACACGTTATGAATTGAACGCTGCCGGGCAAAGGCTGGTCCGGGAGGTGAGGAGTTTGGAAGGTTAACGATAATTTCGGCATTCCAAGAATATTTCTTTAAATTCTGCATGTCTGTATATTTCTGATTGCAAATATTCTTATGAAAGGCAAAGGCCGCCCGGTTGTTTTATTTTAGCATTCCTGAATCTATTTCAACAGAGATAACTAAGAATCCAGATATTTTACAAAGCCGCTTTTCTTTGCGCGGCTTTAATTGCATCCTCATACGAACTGAACCAGTGAGAATAATGTAAATGACAGTAAGTTCACTCATTTACGGTTTGCGGAATGGAGGAGGGCGTGTTGAGAACCAGCCCTTTTCTCACCGTTTCGGCACAGCCGGTATAGTCCTTGTGTGTCTGGGGCTGCTTGTGCCAGGGGCTGCGTCTCGGGCGCATGCAGACCAGCTCAATACGGTGCCGGTAGCGGCGGAGAAAGCGGTCGCCAGCGAATATCAGCCGAAGCTGACTTTATCGGGTGCGATAGCGGCGCGATCGCTTGTCAACGTATCGTTTCGTTTGAACGGTCAGGTGGTACAGCGTCGGGCAGAGGTCGGTGAGCATGTGAGCATGGGACAGCCTCTCGCAAGTATCGACGACGTCGAAGAGCAGGCTAATCTGCGCGTTGCGCAGGCCTCCAGGGATGCCGCGCAGGCGCAGCTGGTTCAGGCGCAGGCCAACTTTGTGCGGCAGAAGGCTTTGCTGGCGCAAGGCTTTACGACGCGAAGCATCTATGATCAGGCAAACCAGGACCTGCAGACGACGCAAAGCGCCCTCGCCAGCGCGGAAAGCCAGCTCAACGATGCACGCGACCAGCTGTCCTACACCGAATTGCAAGCGCCTGTTTCGGGCGTGATCACCGCGCGCAATGTGGAGGCCGGTCAGGTGGTACAGGCAGCGCAGACGGCGTTTTCGATTGCCGAGGACGGGCCGCGCGATGCGATCTTCGATGTACAGGAAACGCTGGTCAACCACGCCAAGATCGGGATGGGAGTGACGATCTCCCTTCTCTCCGACGCTTCGATCAGCGCCGAAGGCAAGATCCGCGAAATTTCGCCGGCGGTCGATGGGCAGACAGGCACCGTGCGGGTCAAGGTCGGGATAGCGCAAACGCCGCCCCAGATGGCGCTGGGCGCTACCGTGACGGGCACGATTCATATGGAAAGCGTAAAGGTCATCGCTTTGCCCTGGAGCGCGATGACTTCGGATGCAGGACGCCCGGCTGTCTGGCGACTCTCCACGGATTCGAATGTGGCAACGCTGGTTCCGATCCAGATTCTCGCCTACGAAAAAGGCCGGCTGCTGGTTGAGAGCGGAGTACAGGAAGGCGAACTGATCGTCACCAAGGGCGCGCAGATGCTGCGTTCCGGTGAACCGACAGAGATCGTGCCGGAACAGGAAGGGCTCGCTGAACAATGAGGACGGCTATCCGGTTTTCCACGATCCGCTCGACGGGTTATGTCTTCTTGCTAGGCGCGGCGGTTTTGCTCAGCGCCTGCGGCAAGGAAGAAGACCAGCAGGCGAACTCGGACGTTGCGCGTCCGGTCCTTTACATGGTGGTCGAACCCCAGCCTGTAACGCAAACGGGTTTTGCCGGCACGATCGAGCCTCGCTATTCCACCGATCTCGCTTTCCGTGTGCTGGGGCGGATTATCAATCGGCCGGTTCAGGTGGGCGATCTCGTGAAGAAGGACGAGATGGTCGCCATGCTTGATCCTTCCAATCTCGACCTTGCCGTGCAGTCGGCACGGGCCGATCTGGCGAGCGCTGAGGCACAGTTTGCCAATGCTTCGGCAAGCGAAGAGCGCCAGCGCATCCTGCTGAAAGGCAATAATGTGTCTCAGGCCGATTATGATGCTGCAAAGCAGGCGCGGGACAGCGCGCAGGCGGGAGTTGAAAAGGCTCAAGCGGGGTTGAAAAAGGCGCAGGATCAACGCAGCTATGCCGTGTTACGCCCGGATTACGATGGCGTCATTTCAGCAACGACTGCCGAAGTGGGGCAGGTCGTTGCGGCGGGACAAACGGTGATGACGGTCGCGCGTCCGGATGTTCGGGAAGCGGTGGTCGATATTCCCGATAGCATGACGCAGTATTTTGAGCCCAACACACCTTTCAATGTGCAGCTCCAGGCTGATCCGGCTGTCACCGGAAAGGGCACCGTGCGTGAAGTCGCACCGCAGGCAGACGCGCAAACACGCACGCGGCGCGTGCGCATTGCTCTCGACAATCCGCCCGAGGGCTTTCGTCTTGGCGCAACGATCCAGGCAGCGATGGCGATGCCCGAACAAAATCTTGTGACGATGCCGATCCAATCCCTGCACGAAGAAAATGGCAAGACCGGTGTCTGGATCATCGACCCGAACAAACAAACGGTTTCCCTTCATGACGTGCAGATTATCGAACGGGGCGACAGCAGCTTTGTCGCCGGGGGCGTCGATGTCGGCAGTTACGTTGCGATTGCCGGTGCGAATGAGTTGAAGGAAGGACAGAAAGTCCGTCTGGACGTGAAAGGAACGGGCCTGTGAAGAAGGGATTCAATCTGTCTGACTGGGCTCTGAACCATCGGTCCCTCGTCTGGTACTTCATGCTCGTTTTTCTTGTCGCGGGCTTCATTTCCTATATCGATCTCGGTCGGGAGGAAGATCCGGAATTCACAATCAAGACAATGGTTGTGCAAGCCAATTGGCCGGGTGCGTCCGTTGAGGACACGCTGAATCAGGTGACCGACCGGCTGGAAAAGAAGCTAGAGGAACTCGATACGCTCGACTATACACGCAGCATAACCACGGCGGGCAAGTCGGTCGTGTTCGTATTCCTGAAAGATACGACGCGGGCCGCACAGGTCAAAAAGTCCTGGACGGACGTGCGCCACTTTCTGAACGACATCCAAAATACGCTTCCGCAAGGCGTTCTCGGACCGTATTTCAACGACCAGTTCGGTGACGTTTATGGCAATGTCTATGCCTTCACGTCGGATGGTTTTTCCATGCGACAGCTGCGAGACTACGCCGAAAGTACGCGAATCAAAATCCTGACGCTGCCCAGTGCGGGCAAGGTTGAATTGATCGGTGCGCAGGACGAAGCGATCTATCTGGAGTTCTCCACACGCCAGATTGCAGCGCTCGGACTGGATCAACAGGCAATCCTCCGAGCCTTGCAGGATCAAAATGCAATCACGCCGTCCGGTGTTGTGGAAGCCGGGCCAGAGCGTATCAGCGTGCGCGTCAGCGGGCAATTCACCTCGGAAGCCGATCTGCGGGCGATAAACCTGCGCGTTAATGACCGTTTCTTCCGGCTTTCGGATGTGGCGACGATTACGCGTGGCTACGTGGATCCGCCAACATCCATTTTCCGCGTCAACGGACAGGACGCAATCGGCCTCGGCATAGGCATGAAGCCCAACGGCAACCTGCTCGAGTTCGGCGCGGCACTTGACAAGATGATGAGCCAGGTGACGGCGGAGCTTCCGCTCGGCGTCAATGTTTTCAAGGTTGCCGACCAGCCTCAAGTCGTCAAGGAGGCAGTTTCGGGTTTCACGGAAGCGCTGTTCGAGGCTGTCATCATTGTGCTGGCGGTGAGCTTTGTCAGTCTGGGCGTGCGGGCTGGTTTTGTTGTCTCGCTGTCGATCCCGCTGGTGTTGGCCATTGTCTTCCTGATCATGTCGTTGATGGATATTTCACTGCAGCGCGTGTCTCTTGGTGCGCTGATCATCGCGCTCGGTCTGCTGGTCGACGATGCGATGATCGCAGTTGAAATGATGGTGGCGCGGCTTGAGGCCGGCGATCCGATCAACAAGGCGGCAACTTACGTTTATACGAGCACCGCCTTTCCCATGTTGACTGGTACGCTTGTTACCATTGCAGGGTTCATACCGATCGGGTTGAACAGTAGCCAGGCTGGCGAGTACACATTCACATTGTTTGTGGTGATAGCGGTTTCGCTGATTGTTTCATGGATCGTGGCGGTGCTTTTTGCACCCCTGCTGGGCGTGACCTTTTTGCCCAAGAAGATGAAGGCGCATGAAGAAAAACACAGCCGGTTCTTCGCGATCTTCTCGAAGGTTCTGCTCGCAGCCATGAGACACAAGTGGATCACGATCGTTACGACGGTCGCGCTCTTCCTCGTGTCCGTTTTTGGCATGAGCTTTATCGAACGACAGTTCTTCCCGGAATCCGACCGGCCCGAACTGGTGCTCGACTGGACGTTGCCACAGAACAGCTCCATCACCGATACCAGAGCGCAGATGGAAAAGTTCGAAGCGACGAGGCTAAAAGACAATCCCGATGTGGATCACTGGAGCACTTATATCGGGCAGGGAGCTATCCGCTTCATTCTGTCCTTCGATGTGCAGCCAGCGAATCCCTATTTCGGGCAAATCGTCGTTGTTGCCAAGGATATCGAAGCGCGCGACAGGCTCCGCGACAAATTCAATGAGGTGTTGCGCAAGGATTATGTCGGTACGGACGTCTATGTGAAGTATCTGGAGCTTGGACCGCCCGTCGGACGTCCGGTGCAATATCGCATTTCGGGGCCAGACATCCAGGAACTGCGAGGTGTCGCGCAGAATTTTGCCGGTATCCTCAGCGCGGACAAGCGGCTTGGTGTCGTCAATTATAATTGGAACGAGCCGGGCCGTGTCATTCGCGTCGATGTGATGCAGGACAAGGCGAGAAAGCTCGGCATTTCCTCGAAGGATATTGCAACGACCCTCAACGGTATCGTTGGCGGGATCACGATTACGCAGGTGCGGGATTCGATCTATCTGATCGACGTGATCGCGCGGGCGCAGAAGCAGGAACGGGACTCCATCGATACGCTGCAGAGTCTCCAGATCGCAACCGGCAACGGGACATCGGTACCATTGGCGGCGATTGCCAATTTCCGCTATGAACTGGAGCAGCCGGTTATCTACCGTCGTTCGCGCATTCCAACGATCACGGTTTCCGCCGGCATCATCGACAAGACGATGCCAGACACGATCGTCAAGGATCTGGCACCGGCCATCAAGTCCTTCGCCGACAAGCTTCCGGCGGGATATTATATCCAGACGGCAGGCACGGTGGAGGAAAGCGGCAAGAGCCAGGGTCCGATCGCTGCGGTCGTTCCGCTGATGCTGTTCGTCATGGCGACCGTCCTGATGCTTCAGCTCCAGAGCTTCCAACGCCTTTTCCTTGTGGTGGCTGTGGCGCCGCTGGGATTGATCGGCGTCGTGGCGGCTTTGCTGCCAAGCGGCAAGCCGCTCGGTTTCGTGGCGATCCTCGGCGTGCTGGCGCTGGTAGGCATTCTCATCCGCAACTCGGTCATCCTGATTGTGCAGGTTGAGGAGCATATTGCCGAGGGTATGCATCCATGGGATGCAGTGACGCAGGCCAGCCAGCACCGAATGCGCCCCATCGCGCTCACGGCGGCAGCGGCAAGTCTTGCGTTGATCCCCATCGCGCGCGAAGTGTTCTGGGGACCGATGGCCTATGCCATGATGGGCGGCATCATTGCGGGTACGGCAATCACGCTCCTCTTCCTGCCAGCGCTTTATGTCGCCTGGTTCCGGATCAAGGAGCCTGAACGCGACGGTGATGAGCCGCCAACCGAGGCGCACCCGGCTCCCCAACCACACTGACGAAAAGCCCGGTTCCGACCGGGCTTTTTTCATGAGATTGTCACTTGCTATTGGTTCTATATAGGTTCTATTATATCAGTTATGAATAGAACCACATTGATCACGGCCATCGAAGAGCGCGGATTGCACGATCCGCAACTGACGGGGCCGCTTTACCGGAACCTGGCGCGTATTCTCGGTGAATTGATCGAGGAAGGGCAATTGGCGCCTGCTGCCGGCTTGCCGCCGGAGCGCGATCTGGCGGAGCAGCTTGGCGTGGGCCGTATCACCGTCCGCAATGCTTATAAAGAATTGCTGACGCAGGGCGTAGTGGAGGCGCGGCGCGGCAGCGGCACTTTCGTCGCTGAGCGTCCGGCGCGCATCAGCCAGCATTTGTGGCGCCTGACTTCGTTTTCCGAGGACATGCTGTCACGCGGCAAGGAGCCCGGCGCCCGTGTCGTCACCAACAAGATCGATAAGCCATCGCCAGACGAAGCTTTCCGGCTGGGGATTGGTGTTGATACGACCGTGGTGCGGCTGGACCGCCTGCGTCTTGCCGATGGCGTGCCGATGGCTTTTGAGCGCGCGGTGGTTCCACGCCATTTTCTGGACCGGGACCGCGTCGATGAAGCCTCGCTTTATGGCGCTTTGGCGCGGCGCGGCCACAAGCCGGTGCGCGCCTTGCAGCGCCTGACAGCCGTTACACTCGATCCCGGCATAGCCCGCCTGCTTGGCGTGCACCGCGGAGCGCCTGCGCTTCTGATCGAGCGTGTCTCGCACCTCGAAGACGACCGGATCGTCGAATATACCCGTTCGCATTATCGCGCCGACGCCTATGATTTCGTCGCGGAACTGAAAATTGGAGAATGACCATGAACAGCCCTTCCTCCCTGATGCTGCAGGAAACCGAACAGTCGCCAGCCGTTGTCGCCGGTTTGCTTGAGAAGGAGGCAGGCACATTCGCGGAAATCGCACGCATTTTCCAGAAAAGCGAGCCTGCCGTCATCACCACCGCCGCGCGCGGTTCGTCCGACCATGCGGCGACATTCTTCAAATATCTGATGGAAATCACCATGGGCATTCCCGTCGCGTCCATCGGGCCATCGGTGGCATCGGTCTATGGTTCCAAGCTGAAGCTCAAGAACGGTCTGCACTTCACCGTGTCCCAGTCCGGTGCCAGCCCCGATATTGTCGCGGCGCAGGAAGCTGCCAAAAAGGGCGGTGCAACGACAATTGCCGTCGTGAACGTTGTCGATAGCCCGCTTGGTAACGCCGCCGATGTTGTGCTGGCCCTCCATGCCGGTGAAGAAAAGAGCGTTGCTGCGACCAAATCGTTTATTGCGGCAGTCGCTGCGCTCTCGGGCGTCGTTGCGTCGGCCAGCGGTGAAGCAAGCCTGCAAGCTGGGCTGCAACGCCTGCCGGAAGCGCTTGCCGCTACACAGCCCGATGGCCGCGAAGCGGTCGAAAACCTTCTGTTCAATGCGCGTTCGCTCTATACCGGCGGGCGAGGCACAGCCTTTGCGATTGCACTCGAAGCGGCCCTGAAAGCGAAGGAAACCGCGAATATCCATGCCGAAGCCTTCTCTCTGGCCGAATTGATGCACGGTCCGATGCGGCTGGTGGAAGAGGGTTTCCCGATCATTTCCTTCCTGCCGCGCGACGAAGCCTTTGACATGAACATGCAGGCGCTGAAGCGGCTGCATTCGTTTGGGGCGAGCATTGTATCGCTGTCCGATGCGGAAACGCCGGGCTTCCGGCTGCCGTCGGCGAGTACGGGTAACGCGCATCTCGATCCACTGGTTTCCCTCATCAATTATTACCGCGTCATTGAAGCGGTCACGCGCCGCAAGGGGTTCGATCCCGACAAGCCGCGCAATCTCAACAAGGTTACGGTGACGGTATGACGAAAAAATCAGCAATAGCAGGGGCGCGCATCTTCGACGGCGAGCGCTTTCACGACCAGAGCGCACTGATATTCAGCGACGGCAAGGTTGAAGCCATCGTCCCGGAAGCATCGCTCGGCGAGGCCCACGAGGTCGAGCGACTGAATGGCGGCATTCTGGCTCCCGGCTTCATCGATGCGCAGGTCAATGGCGGTGGCGGGCGCATGCTCAATGACGAGCCAACGCCCGAAACCATGTTCACGATTGCCAAGGGGCATCGCAAATATGGAACGACGAGCCTTCTGCCGACGCTGATCACCGATACGACGCCAGTGCGCGACCGCGCCATCGAGGCGGCGATTGAAGCGGTCAAGGCCGACAAGGGCGTTGCCGGCCTGCATCTTGAGGGGCCGCATCTGGCCCCGGCGCGAAAGGGTGCGCATCTGGCGGAGCTGATGCGCCCGGTCAATGATGCCGATATTGCGCTCTATAGCCATACGGCCAAGCAGGTGGGCACCTTGCTGGTTACGCTTGCAGCCGAGCAGGTCACGCCAGATCAGGTGCGCCGGTTGAGCGATGCGGGGGTGATCGTCAGCATTGGCCACAGCGACACGACTGCCGAGGAAGCGTTCAAGCGCTTTGATGCGGGTGCACGCAGCGTGACCCATCTTTTCAACGCCATGAGCCAGATCGGTCACCGCGCGCCGGGGCTTGCGGGCGCGGCGCTCGATCATCCCGACATCTGGTGCGGTATCGTTGCCGATGGTCATCATGTCGATCCGATGGCGCTGCGGCTTGCGCTCAGGGCAAAGCGCGGCGACGCGCATCTGTTTTTCGTGACGGATGCGATGGCCCTGGTCGGTTCGGACTCCGAAAGCTTCGAGATCAACGGGCGCGCCGTTCGTCGCGTGCCAGGCGGCATCTGCTCCAAGCTCGTGCTGGCGGATGGCACCATTGCCGGTTCCGATCTCGACATGGCGTCGGCTATCCGTTTTGGCGTGGCCGAACTGGAGTTGACGCTGGCCGAGGCACTGCGCATGGCCAGCCACTACCCCGCACGCTATCTGCGTCTCGATGATCGCGGTACGTTCCGCCCCGGCATGCGAATGGATGCGGTCCATCTTGATGACGGGTTGTTTGCGAAAGCCACGTGGCTTTCGGGTGAAAAGCAGGTCGCGGGGCAAGACCGATGACCGAAATCACCGATCGTTATTTCAATGATCTGATCGCCCGGCTCTCCGGTCTGCGGGATCGTCTTGCCGATCCGATGGCCAAGGCCGCTGAACTCATTACAGCTGCTGCCAAGGCGGATCGCCGGGTTTATGTGTTCGGCACCGGCCATTCGCATATGATGGCGGAAGAGCTGCATTATCGCGCAGGCGGATTGGCGATCACTGTGCCTATTCTTTGCGGCGCGATTATGCTTCAGGACGGTGCAGTGGCGAGCTCGCATTTCGAGCGGATCGAAGGAGCCGTGCTGCCAATTCTCGAACGCTATGGTATTCGCGAGGGTGACGTGCTGATCGTCGTCTCGAATTCCGGCGTCAATGCCGCTCCCATCGAGGCCGCACGCTATGCGCGTGAGAAGGGAGCTGCCGTTATTGCGGTCACCTCCGTCACCTATTCCAACGCCATCGCCAAGGGGCGCACGCAACTGCTTTCTCTGGCCGATGTCGTTCTGGACAATGACGCCCCAGCGGGTGATGCGGTGCTGGAAGTGGAAGGCAGCGCCTTGAAGGTCGGCCCGGTTTCGACGGCGCTTGGCGTGACCATACTCAATGCTATTTTTGCCGATGTGGCGGCAAGGCTGGTAGGCGAGGGCGACGCGCCGATTTACCTCAGCGCCAATATGCCGGGCTCCGGCGATGTGAACCGTTCGCTGGTCGCCCGCTATCGTAACCGCAACCCGCATCTTTGAAGCTGGTCCGCATCCCGGAACCCGGGATGCGGCTCGGAACAAAATTGGACAATCTTTCTTCCAAAGTCGCTTGATAGCGCAATCCCGTCAGTGCATTACGCATTCTGGCATGGCCGGGGCCGCTTCGTGGATTAGGTTCGCGATGTGGTCGCCGAGGCTTGCGCCTTCGAAAATTTGAGGAAGTCCGATGCATAATTTTGTCCTGACCGTCACCTGCAAGTCCACGCGCGGTATCGTTGCCGCGATTTCGGGTTATCTTGCCGGCAAGGGTTGCAACATCATCGATAGCGCCCAGTTCGACGATCTGGATACCGGTCGCTTCTTCATGCGCGTCAGCTTTATTTCCGAAGAAGGCGTAGCGCTCGACGTGCTGCGTGAGGGCTTTGCGTCCGTGGCGGCACCTTTCGACATGAACTTCGAGTTCCACGACAACGCGCACCGCACCAAGACATTGCTAATGGTTTCGCGTTTCGGCCATTGCCTGAATGATCTTCTGTATCGCTGGAAGATCGGCGCGCTGCCGATCGATATCGTCGGCGTGGTCTCGAACCATTTCGATTATCAGAAGGTTGTCGTCAATCACGACATTCCTTTTCACCATATCGCCGTCACCAAGGCTAACAAGCCGGAAGCCGAGCAGCGCCTCATGGATATCGTGGAAGATACCGGCACCGAACTGGTGGTTCTTGCGCGTTACATGCAGGTTCTGTCCGACCAGCTTTGCCAGAAGATGTCGGGCAGGATCATCAATATCCACCATTCGTTCCTGCCGTCCTTCAAGGGGGCAAACCCTTATAAGCAGGCTTATGAACGCGGTGTGAAGCTGATTGGCGCGACCGCGCATTACGTGACGGCTGATCTTGATGAAGGCCCGATCATCGAGCAGGACGTGGCGCGTATCACGCACGCACAGAGCGCCGCCGACTACGTGTCGATCGGGCGCGATGTGGAAGCGCAGGTTCTGGCGCGTGCAGTCCACGCGCATATCCATCACCGCTCATTCCTCAACGGCAATCGTACTGTAGTATTCCCGGCTAGCCCAGGGTCGTTCGCTTCTGAACGCATGGGCTGATCGACCGGTCGATATTGACGCACTGACAGTCTGCAAATGGCGCTTCTCTGCGCTTCCAGTGCTCATGTACCTTGAAGTACACTCCGCTCCGGTTCTCGAGAAAGCGCCATTTTCGCCGCGTCACTGCAAAAATCTCAACCGATCGATGCGTCGCGCCAAGAAAAAAACCCCGCCGAAGCGGGGTTTTATTTTGACCTTAATAAAACCGATCAGTCGATGTCGAAGGAAACGCCCTGTGCGAGCGGCAGAGCCTTCGAGTAGTTGATGGTGTTGGTCGCACGGCGCATATAGGCCTTCCATGCGTCCGAACCCGATTCACGACCGCCGCCGGTTTCCTTTTCGCCGCCGAATGCGCCGCCGATTTCCGCACCAGACGTGCCGATGTTGACATTGGCAATGCCGCAATCCGACCCCTCAGCCGAAAGGAAGCGCTCTGCTTCCTGCAGGTTGAGCGTGAAGATCGATGACGACAAGCCAGCGCCAACGGCATTGTGCTGGGCAAGAACATCGTCAAAGTCGGAATACTTCATGACGTAGAGGATCGGGGCGAAGGTTTCTTCCAGAACCGGGCCTTCCTGCTTCGGCATTTCGACGATGGCCGGACGCACGTAGTAAGCGTTTTCATGGCCGGCGTCGACGCGTTCGCCGCCCTGTACCTTGCCGCCGTGAGCGGCTGCTTCCTTGAGCGCCTTTTGCATGTTGTCGAAAGCTTGCTTGTCTATCAGCGGACCGACCAGAGCGCTGGTTTCGAGCGGCGAACCAACGGTGACGCTGGCATATGCCTTCTGCAGACGCGGGACGAGAGCGTCGTAAACGCTTTCATGCACGAAGAGACGGCGCAGCGTGGTGCAGCGCTGGCCAGCGGTGCCCATTGCGCCGAAAGCGATTGCGCGCAGGGCCATGTCGAGATCGGCCGACGGGCAGACGATACCGGCATTGTTGCCGCCGAGTTCAAGAATTGCGCGCGCAAAACGCTTGGCAAGGCGCGGACCGACTTCGCGGCCCATGCGGGTTGAGCCGGTTGCCGAAACGACCGGAACTTTCGGGCTGTCGACGAGGACTTCGCCGATTTCACGATCACCGAGCAGAAGCTGGGAGATGCCTTCCGGCGCATCGCCGAAACGCTTCAGTGCGCGCTTGAAGATCGCATCGCAGGCAAGAGCGGTCAGAAGGGTCTTTTCAGACGGCTTCCAGACGACCGAGTTGCCGCAGACGATTGCAAGGGCGGCGTTCCACGACCACACAGCTACGGGGAAGTTAAAGGCAGAGATAACGCCGACAACGCCGAGCGGATGCCAAGTTTCCATCATGCGATGGCCAGCGCGTTCGGTTGCGATGGTGAGACCGTAGAGCTGGCGGGACAGACCGACTGCGAAATCGCAGATGTCGATCATTTCCTGCACTTCGCCGAGGCCTTCCGAAGGAATCTTGCCAGCTTCGAGCGAAACGAGACGGCCAAGATCTTCCTTGGAAGCACGCAGTTCCTCGCCGAGCAAGCGGATCAGTTCGCCGCGCTTCGGGGCCGGGACGTTGCGCCACGCGCGGAAGGCTTCGTCGGCCTTGTCGATGATCTTGACTGCATCTTCCTTGCTGTGGGTCTTCACCGCAGCAATCTGTTCGCCCGAAACAGGGCTGAAACCGGCAAGGTCGCCGCCGGTATAGGCCGATGCATCCACGCCAAGTTTGGAAAGCAGATCGGCGGCTTCCTTCTTCACGTCGATTTTTCTAACAGCGGTGTTCATGGCTTTCCTCTCTGTATGAGTTGTTTGCGCATAATCCTGCTCGAAAAGCCTGCGACTTTTCGAGGTCATGCGTTTATTCTGCCGCTTCGAGCCCTTTCAGGCCTGCTTTTACGGCTTCGATGGATTCGCGTTCGATGCGGGCATAGTGCTCGAATTCATTAAGCACTTTCGCGCCCAGATCATCCTCGAAACGCTTCTGGTTGGGGCTTTCAACAAAATCCTGCGTTTCGTCGTCGCCCAGATTGGACTGGAATATACCGGCAGCACTGACCGGCAAGAAGTCTTCATAGATAATCGGGTCGAACTGAACTGCACCAGCTTCAATCAGAACCTCGATATCGGTACCCGGCTTAAAAGCTTCAAGCTTTGCAGCATCCTTGACCGAATAGGCGAAGTAGCCGAGGCCCGCTTCGCGAATGCCTGCCCACGTATCGGGGAAAGCAGCGAAGGCGTCGCTCAGAGCCTTTACATATTCAGCCGCATTCGAGCCGTCAGGAGCCGGGCGTGCGACGGCGCGGGTATCGTTAAGCAGCTTGTCGTAAAGCGCGCGGCCCTTTGGCGTGAGCGCCACGCCGCGCTGTTCGATCTCGCCGAAACGGGCGGTGTGTGAGCCCGGTGTCCAGGTTCCGTCCGGGTTGACGAAGGATACTTCTTCTTCCAGCGCCTTGAAAGAGGTCTGGCGCAGGAGGATCGGGCACTTGCGGGTTGGCGGGCCTTCGACAACCGCTTTCGGATTGATGCCACGTTCCGGCATCTGGGCCTGCACGGCGTCGATGTCGAGCGTGCGCGGCGTCAGATGGTTGATATGCGGACCCTTGAAGGAAACGACATCAGCGATGAGGCGGTGAGCATCATGCAGGCGATGATAAAGTTCGGCGCTGACATTGGCGTGATCGTGCCAGCGGAAGGTTTCCAGCACTTCGGCGACGAAAGTTTTGGCATCGTCATCGTTGAGACCGCCTTCAGCTTCAGCCTTTTCGACGAGCGCAATTGCTCCGGCCGTGAAGATGTTGCGCTTGGAGAGGACTTCCTCCGATTCCGCGCGCAGCTTTTCATCGGCAATGAGATCAAGGCGCAGAAGCGAGGTGAAGACGCGGAACGGGTTGTGTTTCAGGGCCGCATCGTCAACCGGGCGGAAGGCGGTCGAATGAACAGGCACGCCAGCGGCGCTCAGATCATAATAGCCGACCGGGAACATGCCCATGACCGCGAAGACGCGGCGCATCATGGAAAGCTCGGCGGCGGTGCCGAGGCGGATCGCCCCGTGGCGTTCTTCCGAAATGCGCTCGAGCGAATCTGTTTCCGTCAGGCGTTCATGCAGGTGGCTGTCATCCGCCAGCACCTTGGCGTTCACATCGGCGACAAGTTCCATCAATGTGCCGTAAGCAGGCACTTCCTGCTTATACATGGCAGACATCGCAGCCGAGAAGGCGGAACGAATGGCGTCCGGCGAAACGAATTTCTGGTCTTTCATGGCGAAAATTTCCGTCGAGTGGGGCATCTTCGGGTCGTGCATGTCTTGTTTGGGAGGATCATGCGTGGATTATGATGAAAATGTATCATATAGACCGTTTTGCGGTTATGCTTGCGACGAAAGCAACTATGTTAATGCGAGAATGGAATGAAGCTGAGCAGAAGACTGATCCCGGACATCGCCACGCTGCAAGCCTTTGAATGCGCTGCCCGTCACGGAAGTTTCACCCAGGCTGCGCACGAGCTCAATCTCACCCAAAGCGCTGTCAGCCGTCAGATCAAGGATCTCGAAAGCCAGCTCGGCGTGCTGCTGTTCGAGCGCATTCGCCAGCGCATCCTGCTTTCCGATGCCGGGCGGAAATTTCTGCCGGAAGTGCGGCGTCTTCTCAACCAGACAGAAGATACGATGTTGCGCGCCATGGCTTCGGCGCAATCCACGTCTTCCTTCAGTGTGGCGACCTTGCCGACATTCGGCACGCGCTGGCTGATGCCGCGCATTCCCGATTTCGTGGAGAAGCATCCGGGTATTGCGTTAAATGTTGCGTCGCGTTCCGGCGTTTTCGATTTCGAGGAACAGCCTTTCGATCTCGCCATCCATTACGGGCAGCCGGTCTGGGCACATGCCACCTGCACCTTCCTGTGTAGTGAGGTTATCGTGCCGGTTGCTTGTCCAAGCCTGTTGAAGGCACGTCATCCGTCCGCTCCGGAAGAACTGGAAAATGAGCCGTTGCTGCATCTTGCCACACGGCCCAAAATGTGGGCGCAATGGTTTGAAAGCTGCGGCGTGGAGGGCCAGTCGGCCTATCGCGGCCATCGTTTCGACCAGTTCTCAATGGTTATCGGTGCCGCATTGGCCGGGCTGGGTTTCGCGCTGCTGCCGCTTTATCTGATCGAGCAGGAGCTGCGTAGCGGCGAATTGGTGATGCTTTTCGAGAGGCCGATGCGGACGGAGAATGAATATTATCTCGTTGTGCCGGAAGGAAAACTGGAAAACCCGCTGACGCAGGTCTTCTGTCAATGGATTGCCGGGCAGGTTGGAAATACGGATTATTCGATGCTGGTTCATTCCAAACCGGAATGAATTGTTGCGCAATTAGCGCTGTCCAACTGGCTTTCGCGGCGTGAAATAGAAACAGTCAGGCAGTGTGCCTGTATTCCACGTGGGCGGTCGATCATTAAAGGACCGGGAACCGCTCTAACTGTTTGTCTTTACGCATTTCCGAACGCAAAACCGCTTCACATTTTTGCTGGAAATGCTCGGTTTGAAATGGTTGCTCTTGATGCTGAACGATCCGCGCTCCCATGGTCTTTGGGAAAAGACCGCCCCTGCTGCTCCCAAGACAACTGCGCTGCAGGGTGATCTGACTGCGGATGTAGTGATTGTGGGCGGCGGCTTCACCGGCTTGTCGACGGCTTTGCATCTGGCCGAAAAAGGCACACGGGCCATCGTTCTTGAAGGCATTGAGATCGGTTATGGCGGTTCGGGCCGCAATGTCGGTCTGGTGAACGCAGGCATGTGGGTCATGCCCGATGATCTGCCGGGCGTGCTTGGCCAGAAATATGGCGACCGTTTGCTCGATGTCCTCGGCAATGCGCCGAAGCTGGTCTTTGAGATCATCGAGAAACACAAGATTGCCTGCGAAGTCGAGAAGCAGGGCACGCTTCATTGCGCCGTTGGCAAAAAGGGCATGAAAGAACTTGAGGATCGTTATGAGCAGTGGGCGCGTCGCGGCGCCAATGTAAAGCTGCTGGATGCGAAGGAAACCGAAGCCAAGGTGGGAACCAAGGCTTATGCCGGGTCGCTGCTCGATCTGCGCGCCGGTACGATCCAGCCGCTGGCCTATGTGCGCGGGCTTGCCCATGCCGCTGTTGCCGCTGGCGCGACCATCTTTACGGGAAGCCCCGTGATTGGCGCGGAGGAAAAGAACGGCAAATGGGTGGTCAAGACCGCCAAGGGTTCCGTGACAGCCAACTGGGTGGTGGTGGCAACCAACGCCTATACTAATGCGCCGTGGGCGGAAGTGCGCGCTGAACTGGTTCATCTGCCATATTTCAACATGGCTACGAAGCCGCTGTCGGACAATCTCAAGAAGAGCATCCTGCCGGAGCGTCAGGGTGTATGGGATACGAAGGAAGTGCTTTCGTCCTTCCGTTTTGACCGGCAGGGCCGCTTGGTATTCGGCAGCGTCGGTGCGCTGCGCAATACGGGTGCTGCCGTGCACAAGGCATGGGCCAAGAAGTCGTTGAAGCGACTGTTCCCGCAGATCGGCGAAGTCGAGTTCGAAGCCGAATGGTATGGCAAGATCGGCATGACCGATGACAGCCTGCCGAAATTCCATCGTCTCGCCCGCAATGTGGTCGGGTTCTCCGGTTATAATGGCCGCGGCATCGCGCCGGGAACTGTCTTCGGAAAACTGCTTTCGCAACTGGTTTCAGGCGAGATCAAGGAAGACGATCTGCCGCTGCCGGTCAGCGACCCGAAGGAGCAGAATTTCCGCGGTCTGCGCGAAGCCTATTACGAGGCTGGCGCACAGATTGCCCATGTCGCCGAGATCGTTATCTGATCTGCCGACCGGTTGACCGGGGATAGGTTTGCGGCTGTCATAAAACCGCAGTGCAATTCCTCTAATGCCATCCGCATCTCTCTCCAATCAGGAGAAACGGATGGCTGTTCGGCAAATGCCTCAATGCTTTACAAGCCTTCCGATGGATATGATTCCGCCGGGAGGCTTTTGCTTTTCCGGTTTCACGTTGCAGGATGTTTGACAGGTGCACCATGAATGGAAATGATCGTGCCTATCGCCATGGCAGTATCTGCGCGTTATCACTTCGCACGCGTCAGGATCGCACCGGCATCGCTGGTCATGCTGGCGAACATTACACAGAAATTCGAGGAGCGAATCCCATGAACAAGATGCTGAAGCGGGCTGCTGTCGTACCTGCGCTTCTTGCTCTTTCCATCGCCGTGGCGCAGGCCGATACGCTGACGCTTTATACCTCGCAGCCGGAAGCGGATGCGACCAAGACAGTCGAAGCCTTCCGCAAGGCCAATCCCGATACCGACGTGCAGATTTTCCGTTCGGGCACGAGCGAACTCCTCACCAAGCTTGCCGCCGAATTCTCGGCAGGCGCTCCGCAGCCCGACGTTCTTCTCATCGCCGACGCGGTGACGATGGAAGGTCTCAAGAAGGACAAGCGCCTGCTCGCCTATCCGGAAGCCAAGGTCGATGGCTTTGCCGCAGATAGCTACGACGCCGACAAGACCTATTTCGGCTCCAAGCTGATCACCACGGGCATTGCCTACAATACGGGTGCTGCGCAGAAGCCGGAACATTGGGCCGATCTCGCCAAGGCCGACTACAAGGGCCAGGTTGTCATGCCGAGCCCGCTTTATTCCGGCGCTGCCGCCTATCTCTTGAGCGGCTTCGCGCTCAACAAGGAGCTGGGCTGGGATTACTTCAAGAACCTCAAGGCCAATGAACTGGCAAGCGTCAAAGGCAATGGCGCGGTGCTGAAGTCTGTCGCCAGCGGCGAAAAGCCATACGGCATTCTCGTTGACTTCATGGCACTCAACGCCAAGGCCAAGGGTTCGCCGGTCGAATTCGTTTTCCCGTCGGAAGGCGTGCCTGCCGTGACTGAACCGGTTGCGATCATGGCGACTGCCAAGAATGTCGATGGTGCCAAGAAATTCGTGGATTTCATCCTGTCGGATGACGGCCAGAAGCTGGCGCTCGAGCAGGGTTATCTGCCTGCGAAGGAAGGTGTTGGCCGCCCGGCATGGTTGCCGGAAGGTACCAAGATCAACATCATGTCGATCGACACCCAGAAGGTTCTCGACCAGACCGATGCCGACAAAAAGCAGTTCTCCGAGCTGTTCGGCGGATAAGGCATTTCGATGCGCATCAAGAGAGACCTTCAGGGCCGCGATGCGGCCCTGATTGCTGGTGTAACGCTGATCGTGGCGGTTCTGTCGCTTCTGCCGATGGGCAGGCTGCTGATTGAACTGGTCGCGCCGCAGGGGCAGCTTTCGGCTTCGGCGCTGGTGGAAACACTTGGAAGCCAGTCGACCTGGGTTGCAACATGGCATTCGCTGCAGATCGGCATTGGCGGCACGTTGCTGGCGCTGATGTTCGGTATTGTGGCCGCATTGCTCGTTGGGCTCACCAATATGCGTGGACGCAATGTCTTTGTGCTTTTCTATGTTACCCCGCTTTTGATCGCTCCGCAGGTAACAGCGCTGGCATGGCTTCAGCTTTTCGGGCCATCAAGCCAGTTTCTCAAGATCATCGGGATGGCGCCACCGCTCGGCAGCCGCAATCCGCTCTATTCCGTCTGGGGCATCATCTTTCTGCTCGGCGTGCAGTACGGTCCGCTGGTGTTTCTCATCGTGCGGGCGGGTCTGCGTAAACTGCCGCGCGAGCTGGTGGAAGCGGGCCTAAGTGCCGGTGCCAGCAAATGGACGGTGCTGCGCACCATCATCCTGCCGCTGATGACCCCTTCGATCATCGGTGCGGCGGCGCTGGCCTTTGTCTCCTGCGTCGGCAATTTCGGCATTCCTGCCTTTCTGGGTATCCCGTCAAACTATCTCGTCCTGCCGACGCTGATCTATCAGCGCCTTTCTGGCGGCGGGCCGGCGGTGCTGTCAAGCGTAGCCGTGCTGTCGGTGCTGATCGGTCTCATTGCCATGGCAGGGATCGCTGCACAGGAATATGCGTCCCGCAGACGTGATTTCCGTATTGTTTCGACGTCTTTGCCAGCGGCTCCCTTTGCGCTTGGTCGCTGGCGTGTACCGGTGGAGGCCGCTGCATGGCTCCTGATCGTCGTCGTCCTGTTCCTGCCGCTGATCGGGCTTACGCTTTCCGCTCTGGTTCCGGCCTACGGCGTGCCGCTGACATTCGCCACTGCCACGGTCGAGAACTTCCGTTTCGTCCTTTTGGAACATGCCGGTGCCGCGCGCGCGTTTCGCAATAGTGTGGTCCTGTCACTGTCGGCAGCGTTCTTCGCTGTCCTGATTGCCGTTCCGCTTGCCTATATGCTGGCATGGCGCAAGCGTCGCTGGACGCCGGTGCTCAATTTCGCAGCCGAAATGCCTTATGCGCTGCCAGGCGTCGTGCTTGCCATTGCCTGCCTACTCATGTTCCTCAAGCCGCTGCCGGTTGTCGGCGTCAGTCTTTACAACACGCTCTGGATCATTCTCTTTGCGTATCTCGCGCGCTTCTTCGTGCTGGCTCTGCGCCCGACGGTCGCCGGGCTGCACCAGATTGACCGCGCGATGGAGGAAGCGGCACGCGTTGCGGGGGCGGGGCTTTTCTATCGGCTGCGCACGATTATATTTCCTCTTGTCGCTCCGGCAACGCTCGCGGGCGGCGTGCTGATTTTCATGACCGCGTTTTGCGAGTTGACGGTGTCGGCGCTTCTCTGGGCGTCAGGATCGGAAACGCTGGGTGTGGTGATGTTTTCTTTCGAACAGGCGGGCGATTCCGCCTATGCTGCGGCCATATCCATGCTGGCTGTCGCGGTGACATTCATGCTGATGCTTGCAACCAATCTGTTTGCGCGGCGTCTTCCAAACGGGGTGCTGCCATGGCGCGACTGAAAATCGATCAGGTTTCCAAAACCTTCAATGAGTTTCAGGCTCTGTCTGAAGTGTCGCTCGATGTGAAGGATGGCGAGTTTGTTGCCATTCTCGGACCATCGGGCTGCGGCAAGACCACGCTTCTTCGCATGATCGCGGGATTTGAAGACGTTGACGGCGGTGAGATTCATATCGGCGAAACGCGTGTTTCCCATGTTGACGGCAGCGTGCCGCCCGAAAAACGGCAAGTCGGTATCGTCTTCCAGAATTATGCACTCTGGCCGCATATGACCGTGGCCGAAAATGTCGGTTACAGTCTGCGGGTGGCAAAGGTTGCCAAGGCCGAGCGCGAACGCCGCGTGAATGAGGCGCTGGCCCTGGTCGATCTCGCCGGTTTCGGTGATCGCCGTCCGGCCAATCTTTCGGGCGGTCAGCGGCAGAGAGTTGCACTGGCGCGCTGCCTGGTGGCGGCACCGTCGCTGGTGTTGTTCGATGAGCCGCTCGCCAATCTCGACGTGCATCTGCGCGCTTCGATGGAGGACGAGTTTGCCGCCTTCCACAAACGCACCGGCACGACGATCATCTATATCACCCACGATCAGGCGGAAGCCATGGCGCTGGCTGACCGCATCGCTGTGCTGGATCACGGAAGGCTTCAGCAGTTCGACACGCCCCGCAAGCTCTATGAGGAACCGGCGAGCGCAATGGTCGCGTCCTTCATCGCGCATGGCATGGTACTGCCTGCCGAAGTCGTGTCTTTTGCGCAAGCGGGGCATTGCGAGGCGCTGGTGTTGGGAAGTCGTGCGCAAGTACGGTGTTCGGGCATAGAAATGCCGCGCGCCAATGCGCAGCTTTGTGTGCGGGCGGAGGATTTGCAATTGACGGAAACCGGCGGCATTCCGGTTCGCGTCAAGCGGGCGGTCTATCGCGGCGGCGGCTCGCGCATCGAGGCCGAAGTTATTGCCAAGCCCGATATTGCCCTGCATTTCGAAGTACGCGATCCGGTGCAACTGGCGGAGGGCGACGATGTACGCGTCGCCATCCGCAATGGCTGGATCATCCCCACTGCTGACATGCCGGTGCGCAAGGTGTCGACGGGATTTCCGATCGGCAACAAGATCTAACTTAACTCCAGCAGGCTGATCGTGAGCTTGGCTCAGCCCAGCCCAGCCCTCAGGATGAGGGGGCGGTTTTTGCGTTTTCCCTCGCCCTTTGACCCTTCGACAAGCTCAGGGTGAGGGCGAGGGGAAGCGTCCGGCTTATTTCTTCTTCATCGCTTCCAGCAAAGCAGCGCCGAAACCGCCGGTTGACGGCTGTTCCTGTTTGCGCTGCGGCGCGAAGTTTTTCGCAGGCCGTTGATCTCGGTTTGCGTTCCCGCGCGGGGTCGGCGCTTCGCCACCATCCTTGCGCATCGTGAGGCTGATGCGCTTGCGCGGCACGTCCACTTCCGTGACGCGCACCTTCACCACATCGCCTGCTTTCACCACTTCATGCGGGTCCTTCACGAAACGATCGGCAAGCTGCGACACATGGACAAGGCCGTCCTGATGCACGCCGATATCGACGAATGCACCAAAAGCCGCAACATTGGTCACAGTGCCTTCCAGCATCATGCCGGGTTTCAGGTCCTTGATGTCGTCGATGCCGTCGGCAAAGGTCGCGGTCTTGAATTCCGGACGCGGATCGCGGCCTGGCTTGTCCAGTTCGGCAATGATGTCGCGTACGGTCGGCAAACCAAAACGTTCATCGACGAAAAGGCGCGGATCGAGGGCCTTCAGCGCTGCACTGTCGCCCATGAGGCTGCGCACATCGCGGCCGCAAGCGGCAACGATCTTCTTGGCGACCCCATAGGCTTCCGGGTGAACGGAGGATGCATCGAGCGGCTCCGTGCCGTCAGGAATGCGCAGGAAGCCTGCGCATTGTTCAAAAGCGCGGTTGCCGAGGCGCGGGACTTTCAAAAGCTCCTTGCGATTCTTGAAGGCTCCGGCTTCATCGCGATGCGCAACGATCGCTTCGGCAAGCGACTTGCCCAGACCCGACACGCGCGCCAGCAACGAGGCGGAAGCCGTATTGAGATCGACGCCGACCGCGTTCACGGCGTCCTCGACCACTGCATCGAGCGAACGCGCCAGACGGGATTGATCGACATCGTGCTGGTACTGGCCGACGCCAATGGATTTCGGCTCGATCTTCACGAGCTCGGCCAGCGGGTCCTGCAGGCGGCGGGCGATGGAGACGGCGCCGCGCAGTGACACATCAAGCTGCGGGAATTCGGCGGCGGCTGTTTCCGAGGCGGAATACACCGAAGCGCCTGCCTCCGATACGATGACCTTCAGCGGCTTTGGGGCTGGCATATCCGACAGCATATCCACCACGAGCCGTTCGGTTTCGCGGCTTCCGGTGCCATTGCCGATGGCGATCAATTCCACCTTGTGCTTGCGGATCAGGCTCGCAAGTTCGGCTTGTGTGCCGCGCACATCGTTCTTCGGCGGGAATGGATAGACAGTCGTTGTGTCGAGCAGTTTGCCGGTGCCGTCGACCACCGCGACCTTGACGCCGGTGCGGATGCCGGGGTCAAGCCCCATCGTTGCGCGCGAACCGGCAGGGGCCGCGAGCAGCAGATCCTTGAGGTTGCGGGCGAAAATGTTGATAGCTTCTTCTTCGGCGCGCTCACGCAGGTCGCGCATCAGATCGAGCGACAGGGAAAGCGACAGTTTCACGCGCCAAGCCCAGCCTGCAACTTCCATCAGCCAGCGGTCGCCGGGAAGGGTGGCGCCGATATTATAGGCGGCGGCGATCTTGCGCTCGACCGGTTTTATTGGCGAAGTGTCGTCGGCATCAATTTCGATGTCGAGCGACAGAAAATCCTCATTGCGCCCGCGCAGCATGGCCAGCGCACGGTGGCCGGCGACGGTCGCCCAGCGCTCGGCATGATCGAAATAGTCGGAGAATTTCGCGCCCGCCTCCTGCTTGCCGTCCACGACGCGCGAGCGCAAAACGGCCTTCTCCTTGAGGTAATTGCGCAAATTGCCGATCAGTTCGGCATTTTCCGCAAAACCTTCTGCGATAATGTCGCGCGCGCCCTCCAGTGCAGCCTTCACATCGGCAACATCGGCAGTGATGTATTGCGTGGCGATTTCGGCTGGCACGAGGCTACGGTCGGCAAGAATTGCTTCGGCAAGCGGCCCCAGTCCACGCTCGCGGGCGATTTCCGCCTTGGTGCGGCGCTTCGGCTTGTAGGGCAGATAAAGATCTTCCAGTTCGGCCTTTGTCTGGACGCCCGCAATCTTGAGCTCCAGTTCAGGAGTCATTTTTCCCTGACTGTCAATGGATTCCAGGATCGAAGCGCGGCGAGCTTCCAGTTCGCGCAAATAAGCGAGGCGCTCGGAAAGCTGGCGCAACTGCGTATCGTCAAGGCCGCCGGTGACTTCCTTGCGGTATCGCGCGACGAAAGGCACGGTCGCGCCTTCATCCAGCAGGCCGATGGCCGCAAGTGCCTGATCTGGTTTTGCGTTGATTTCCGCCGCGATGGTCCCGGCAATGCGCTTGGTAATATCGGCCATATGCTTCCCAACTCTATACGATTACGGCGAACATAGTCGGATGCTTCTCCGGCGCAATCAAGGCAGGGCCGATGTTCCACAGGAAAGGCTGTTCACGGCGATGTGATCGGGCTGCATCTTTTTAAATCGGATTTTAGCAATACTTATATCGGGAAATGACGATATGCATTGGAAGATCAGCGAGGTGACTGCGATGTCGGATGTTCAGCCCATACCTCTGGACGAGATATTGAAGGCGCTCGCCAATCCCGTGCGTCTCGACATTTTGAGCTGGCTCAAGGAGCCGGAGAATCATTTCTCCGGCCAGCACATGCCTCTGGAGATGGGCGTGTGCGCGGGCCAGTTCGAACGGTGCGGCCTCTCCCAGTCGTCCGTTTCCGCCCATTTGTCCGTATTGACCAAAGCGGGGCTGATCACGCCCCACCGTGTCGGGCAATGGACCTTCTACAAGCGCGATGAGAAGGCGATAGCCGCTTTTGTCAAAGCCTTGTCCAATCTTTAACTGTCCTGAAACCCACTTTTGCACCCGCCCAATCTTTCCCACTTGAAGGAAATGTATCCATGGCCTCATTGTTCGATCCTGTTACCGTAGGCGATCTCAAGCTCGCAAACCGCATCGTCATGGCACCGCTGACGCGCAATCGTTCCCCGCGCGCCGTGCCCAATGATCTGAACGTCACCTATTACGAACAGCGCGCAAGTGCCGGCCTCATCATCACTGAGGCAACGCCAATCAGTCATCAGGGACAGGGCTATGCCGATGTGCCGGGTCTTTATTCCGCTGAACAGCTCGCTGGCTGGAAGCGTGTGACGGATGCCGTTCATGCGGCGGGCGGCAAGATCGTGGTGCAGATGTGGCATGTGGGCCGCATTTCGCACACTTCGCTGCAGCCGAATGGAGGCCAGCCGGTCGCGCCTTCCGCGATCACGGCAAAGTCGAAGACCTATCTGGTTCAGCCTGATGGCACGGGCAGCTTCGCGCCGACCTCGGAACCGCGCGCCCTCAACAAGAGCGAACTGCCGGAAATCGTCGCCACCTACGGCAAGGCGGCCAAGGACGCGGTTGAAGTGGCAGGTTTCGATGGTGTGGAAATCCATGCCGCAAACGGCTACCTGATCGATCAATTCCTGCGTTCGGGCAGCAACCACCGCACCGATGAATATGGCGGCTCGATTGAAAACCGCGCCCGCTTCCTGCTGGAAGTCGTCGATGCGGTGACGAAGGCGGTCGGTGCCGGAAAGGTTGGTATTCGCCTTTCGCCGGTCACGCCAGCCAATGACGCTTCTGATCCTGATCCGCAGCCGCTGTTCGATTATGTGGTCGAGAAACTGGCGGGTTACGGGCTGGCTTATATCCACATCATCGAAGGTGCGACCGGCGGTCCACGTGATTTCCAGCAGGGGCCGCAGCCGTTTGACTATGCGCGTCTCAAACAGATCTATCGCGATGCGGGCGGCAAGGCTGCATGGATGGTCAATAATGGCTATGACCGTGCGCTTGCTGAAAAGGAGGTCGAAAGCGGCCGCGCGGACGTCGTGGCTTTCGGCAAGCCCTTCATTGCCAATCCGGACCTTGTGCGTCGCCTGAAGGACAACGCACCGCTGAACGAACTCGACCAGCAGCACATGTATGGCGGTGGCGCCAAGGGGTATACAGACTACCCCGCGCTTGCCTGATCATGAAATACAAAACCCGGCACCAATGCCGGGTTTTGTAATCAAAGCCTTGCCCGTGTCGAGCGTGGCGTTGCCAGCAGCAGATTGGTTTCGCTGGCCTTGATGCCCGGCACCAGCCTGATGCGGCGCAGGACGGCGTCGAAATCGGTGAGCGTGGCAGCGCCCAGCTCCACCACAAGATCGAAGCGGCCATTGGTGGTGTGGATTGCCGATATTTCTGAAAAACCGCCAAGCGCCTTGACGACACGATCGGCCACATGGCCTTCGATTTCGATCATCATGATGCCGCGCACCGGCAGATCCACGGCGTCCGAGCGCAGGATCACCGTATAGCCGATAATGTCTCCGGACTGTTCGAGACGCTCCATGCGTGAGCGCACTGTCGCGCGGGAAACGCCGAGATCGATAGCAATATCCGAAATGCTGCGTCGCCCATTGTGGCGCAAAAGCGTAATGAGCTTTTCATCCAGATCGTCCATGCTTTCTCCATTTTGAAAAGCCAAACCGACATTCTGATAAACCAAACCGATAAAATTGCCAATCCGGTTGCTTCACATCGCCAAGCGTAAATGGTGAATCTTGGTCTGGATATTGAGAAGGATTCCAATTTATGCATTGCAAGATTCTGGGACTGCCCGTTCAGGAAGGTACTGGCCGCGTGGGCTGCAATATGGGCCCGGATTCCTACCGTGCCGCAGGCATCGCCTCGGCTATCGAAGAACTCGGCCACGAGTTTACCGATCTCGGCAATCTCGCACCGGCTGCGCAACGTCCGCTGGAGCATCCCAACCCTGCAATCAAGGCTCTGCCTCATGCCGTTGCCTGGATCGAGGCAATCAGCGAAGCCGCCTATCGCGAAAGCGCGGACGGTTTCCCGATCTTCCTCGGTGGCGACCATCTTCTGGCTGCCGGCACCGTTCCGGGCATTGCGCGTCGTGCCGCAGAAAAGGGACGCAAGCAATTCGTGCTGTGGCTCGATGCCCACACGGATTTCCACACGCTGGAAACGACGACCAGCGGCAATCTGCATGGCACGCCTGTCGCTTACTATACCGGCCAGAAGGGCTTTGAAGGCTATTTCCCCAAGCTCGCCGCGCCGGTCGATCCAAAAAATGTCTGCATGCTCGGCATTCGCAGCGTCGATCCCGCGGAACGGGAAGCAATCAAGAAGACCGAGGTTGCCGTCTATGATATGCGCCTGATTGACGAGCACGGCGTTGCCGCCCTGTTGCGCCGCTTCCTTGAGCGCGTGAAAGCCGAAGACGGACTTCTTCATGTCAGCCTCGATGTCGATTTCCTCGACCCGTCCATCGCGCCTGCCGTCGGCACCACGGTACCGGGCGGCGCAACCTTCCGTGAAGCCCATCTCATCATGGAAATGCTGCACGACAGCGGGCTGGTGACGAGCCTCGATCTGGTGGAACTCAACCCTTTTCTCGATGAGCGCGGACGAACCGCCACCGTCATGGTGGACCTGATGGCGAGCCTGCTTGGCCGCAGCGTCATGGATCGTCCGACCATCAGTTACTGATGCAGCGCGTCTGGCTGCCAAATGCTCAAGGAGCAATGATGACCCAACCGAACCTCAATATCGTCCCCTTCGTCAGTGTCGATCACATGATGAAGCTGGTGCTTTCCGTCGGCGTCGAGACCTTCCTCAAGGAGCTCGCCGATTATGTTGAAGAAGACTTCCGCCGCTGGGAAAATTTCGACAAGACGCCACGTGTGGCATCGCACTCGAAGGAAGGCGTGATTGAGTTGATGCCGACGAGCGATGGTACGCTCTACGGCTTCAAATATGTAAACGGCCACCCGAAAAACACGCGTGAGGGGCTTCAGACGGTTACGGCTTTCGGCGTTCTGGCCGATGTGGGCAGCGGCTATCCGATGCTTTTGACCGAAATGACGATCCTGACCGCGCTGCGCACCGCAGCAACTTCGGCGGTTGCCGCAAAACATCTGGCCCCGAAGAATGCCCGCACGATGGCGATTATCGGCAATGGCGCGCAGAGCGAATTTCAAGCGCTGGCGTTCAAGGCGATCCTGGGTGTAGACAAGCTGCGTCTTTACGATCTCGACCCGGAAGCGACCGCCAAGTGCATTCGCAACCTGCGAGGTGCCGGTTTCGACATCGTTGCCTGCAAGACGGTTGAAGAAGCAGTGGAAGGCGCTGATATCATCACCACCGTCACCGCCGATAAGGCCAATGCGACGATCCTCACCGACAATATGGTCGGCGCCGGTGTGCACATCAACGCGGTCGGCGGCGATTGCCCCGGCAAGACGGAACTGCACGGCGATATTCTGCGCCGTTCCGACATTTTTGTCGAATATCCGCCGCAGACCCGCATCGAAGGTGAAATCCAGCAATTGCCGGAAGATTATCCGGTCAATGAGCTTTGGGAAGTCATCACCGGCAAGATCACCGGCCGCAAGGACGCTCGCCAGATCACGCTGTTCGATTCCGTTGGTTTCGCCACGGAAGATTTTTCGGCTCTGCGTTATGTGCGCGACAAGCTGAAGGATACCGGCCTCTACGAGCAGTTGGATCTGCTGGCCGACCCCGACGAGCCGCGTGATCTCTACGGGATGCTGCTGCGCCACGAGAAGCTGCTGGAAGGCGAAAAGACCAAGCCAGCGGCCTAATCTTCCGACTGTTGCCCTGCCACGCCTGATGTGCGGCAGGGCTACGCTTTCGCAAACGTTGCGATAAATCCTTGGTGCTGTGCACGATTTCCATTATTGCAGGATGGTACTTCTGTGATTAGGGATGCATCGGGCATGGATGACAGGGTGGAAAACACGACATCCTTCGGGCAATCGGCAAATATCATGCGGCCTGCCGCCAGCCCTGTCGTTTTCTGCGATACGCTCGGGCTTTATGAGCGGCCCGCGGGGCAAGCTCTCGATACGGTCGTCCTGTTTGCGAGTCCCTGGGGGCTTGAGGAACTCTGCACGACGCGAAAGTTCTGGCGCATCATCGCTGACAGGCTTTCGGCGCGGGGCATAGGCTCCTTCCGTTTTGACTGGCCGGGGACCGGCGACAGCCGCGACGACATCGATTTTTCAAAGGGCATGGACCTCTGGCGCGTTACGCTGGTCGAGGCCGCGCGGAAAGCACGCGCCGTGTCGGGGGCGAGCCGTATCGTTATCATCGGGCAAAGCCTCGGAGCAGCCGTTGCCGCCGAAACCGCTTCACAGATAGAGGGCGTTGCGGCGTTGGCGCTCCTGGCTCCGGTTATTTCCGGACGGTTCTACACGCGGGAACTCGCCGTCTGGTCGAGCATGGTCGATGCCGATCTGGGACTGACGGACGAGCAAAGGATCAAGAACAGCGTTTCCATCGCGTCGTTGACAATGCAGCCGGAGGTGGCTGCCGATGTGAAGAAGATCAATCTTCTGTCATTGGAAGTGGCGCCTGCACCGCAATGTCTTCTGCTCGCGCGAACAGATCGCTCGAACGATACCGAACTGGCGTCCCAGTTGGAAAAGCTTGGCAGCGACGTGACGGTTGAGGCATTCCCCGATTACGATAAGCTGATTTCCAATCCGGTCATCTCGCGCCTGCCGCTGGAGGTCGCGGACCGGCTCGTCGATTGGGTGGCCGGTCTTGCTGGCTCCAGGCCAGCACAAAACAGGCCGGACGAAAGCGCTTTGGGCGGTACGCTGACGGGCGATGACTTTGTCGAGACGCCCGTTTCTTTCGGCTCGGGCAATCGTCTTTCCGGCGTTCTCTGCGCGCCTTTGGGCCAGCGTCAGGGCAGGACGGTCATGTTCCTGTCATCATCCTATGACCGGCGGATCGGGTGGGGCCGTACCACCGTCGATATGGCACGCAAGCTTGCGCGGGAAGGGATAGCATCCCTGCGCTTCGATATTGCCAATGCTGGCGATAGCCCACCCAATCCGGGCATGCCGGAACAGGTGCTTTACACCCATGGTCCGGAGGCCGATGTTGCCGAAGCCCTTGATTATCTCGACGCTCTTGGCTGGGGCCGCCCTATCGTGGCCGGACGATGCAGCGGCGCGTTTCTGGGGTTCCACTGTGCCGTCAAGGATGAGCGGATTTCCGGCGCGGTTCTGGTCAATCCGGTTACGTTTTACTGGGCACCGGGACGTTCGGTTGACGATGCCGTTCGTGAAGGCAATCGCACGCTGGAGGATTATGGCAGTCGCGCACTCCGAATCGAAACATTCCTGCGTCTGTTTCGCGGTGAACTGGATATCCGCGCCATCCTGCGCAACCTTGCGCGCGGGGTTGTCGGGCGTGTTCGCGGGCTGGCACGCAAGCTTCTGCGCAGCCGCTCGCCAGAAGGGAGGGCGGTTTATTCAGCCTTCGGCGAATTGAAACAGCGCGAGGTACCGCTGGCGCTGGTCTATGCTGAAAAGGACACCGGGCGCGAACATTTCAATTTCTATTTCGATCAGGCTGGCACCGGCGTGCAAGGCTTCGACAATGTGTCGGTAGCCATTGTTCCCGATGCCGACCACAATCTGACGCCGGAGCATTCACGCGAAATCTATATCGATGCCATCCGCTCGCTCGCCTTGCGGAATTAGAACCAGACGATCCGTGACGACCCGGCGATGCGGATTTCGCCTGTTGGCTTCTGTGGCGTTTCATGACGCGGGATGAGGGCCACGCGTTTCGTCGCGTTGGGCGCAAGGTGAAACCAGTTCTCCGCTGCGCGCCAATCGCCCGCATCGATGCTGACGGATTGAGCCAGAACCGGCGCTGTGAGATCAAGGAACCAGTTGCCGTTCTCTTCCACAATGACGGCTTCGACAGCGGCGTCATGAAAGGCCTTTGTCCGTCCGAGCGGAAAGTGAAAGGCTTCGGCGATAGTAATATCATTACGTTTCAATCGCGCCACCGTCACGTCATGCGCCGGAGGGCCGAAGCGATAGGCGTAGGTGATATCGAAGAATGCGCCGAACAGGTCAGTTGCGGGGATGGTGATCGCTGAACGACCGCCAATCGAAATTTCACGACGGGCCGAAACCACTGGCTGCGAACCAGCACGCAGACACGCTAGTTTAAGCGAAAAGTCAGCGGATTCCGCCTGTTCGTTCAGAACATGAATCGCAAGGCCGTTGACGCCTTCGTCGGTCAAGGCGAGCTGTTGCGGACGGAAGGCGCGCTTGAGGCCGTGCCACGAGGCTTTGGGCTCGCCGGTCGCATCGATCATGCCCCACCCGGCTCCGGGCAGAAGGTCTTGGAACATCCAGACAAGCCCGCCGAAGCAGGTGCTTCCCGGACGCCTCCATTCGGCAAAGGTCGCTTCCATTACTTCCGCCGTGACGGCGCGGGAAAGGTGGAGATATTGTTCCGCATCCTCGCGTCGCAGCCGCGCCGGATCGTAACCGTATAACATCTCCAGATAGGCGTCGCGCACATCCTCGAAATCCCAGGACACGCCGCGATCACGTGGCACGCGTGCTTTCCAGCGCGGATCATGAACAGGCGGCACATCGAGATGGGTTTTCAGCGTGCGTGCTTCGGGCACGTTGGAGAAGGCGAGGCATTCGGTCGCAAATCGCACGTCTGCCCGTCGCGCATCTTCCAGCGGGCGGCAATAGGCACTCACGCCGTAGTAATGGCTGACACCTTCATTGCTGATGAAGGGAAGGGCGCCGCCGCAGGGCGAGTTCGGCACATAGGGGATATACGGGCAAAGTTCGTTTGCGATAGCGGGCAGGATTTCCTCGGTCAGCGGTCCTTTCCAGGTCGCTTCCGGCAAGCCCACCATCGCGCCTTGCTGATAGATTTCGCTGCCACCGCAAAGGACGGTCAGCGATGGCGCATGGCGCACGGCGGCGAGAAGCTGACGCGCTTCGGCCTGCACATTCCTGACAAATGCCTCGTCCTTCACCGGGTAATCAAAGTTGGCGAACATGAAGTCCTGCCAGACCATGACGCCCAGTTCGTCGCAAAGTGCGTAGAAATCGGGTGTTTCATAGGCGGTAATGCCGCTCAATCGCAGCATGTTCATGCTCGCTTCCTGCGCGAGCTTCAGCCATGGTTCGTAGTCGCGGCGGGTACCGGGAAGGCGAACGATATCGGCTGAACTCCATACTGCACCGCGACAGAAGATTTTCTCGCCATTGATCCTGAGTGCAAAACCCTTGCCGTCCGGCCCCCGATCGACTTCGATCCGGCGAAAGCCGGTGCGTCCCAACGATCGGGTTACCTCGTCGAGAGAAAGTTCAACATCATGAAGCGTCGGATTGCCGTGGGTGTGTGGCCACCATGGTTCGATATTGGAAAGCGTCAGTCTCGCTGTCCACTGATCGCCGTTCTGCTGTTCGCAAGTGGCCTGTTGCCCTGCGCAATGGAGGGTGAGTATTTCGGCCTTGCCGCTATAGCTGAAACTGGCTTCGAGTTCGCCATCGCCTGTTTCGCTCAGTCTTGCCCGAATTGCGATACCGGATATGGTTTCAGCATCGGGACGGCTGATAGTAACTGGACGCCATGGCCCTACGGCATGAACTTCCGGACACCAGCCCGGCATATAGCCAAGCGCGGTCGTGCGTACGAGACGCAAACCTTGCGTATTCATCAGCTGCGTGCGCCAGCGAGCACGCGGGCCTTTCTGATTGAGACGGGGCGCGAGTGCCCGAAAACAGAGCGCAAGTTCGTCCTTGCCGGTCAGCGTAACGGGTAGATCTTGGCTGAGAAACATGCTGTCCGTTTGCAGCAGCAATTCGCCGTTGAAAAAGATGTCGCATATCGTGGCAAGCCCGCCAAAATGGAGCGTGGCGGGACCGGGCGTTTCCTCAAGATCGAGGAAATACCAGGCGTCCTGGTTGTCGAGGGGCGCGGGGTTTTTTCGGTTGAAACGTCCGGCACCCTCCAGAGCTTCCGCGACCGTTCCGGGCACGGGAGCATCATTGATGCTGTCATCGGACTTGACATGATGCGGCGTTTGCGCCGCATCCGGGCCGGTGAGAACAAGCCGCCACCCGGTCGAGAGCGGGCGGCTCGTCGGATTGATTTCAAGCGGCATCGCGACCGAGTTCCGTTGCAAGCGCTGCCATCAGCCGATCCCAGGCATCTGCTGCCGCTTGAAGCGTTCCGGCCAACGCGTCGAACTTCTTGCGCATGACGGCACGGGCAAGCTGGAACTGAACCGCCTTTGCCATTTCCGCGATTTGCAAGGCATCTGCGGAGGCCGTTGCAAAGCGCTTGCCTTGTCCGAGCCACTCAAGATGGCTGGCGGCCAGCTCAAAATTGGCGCCGAGCTGGCGCAGCGTGTTGAATGCATATTTATGGAAGAAGCCGAATGGGCGTTCCGCGATTGCTTCCACCTGAGCAGGGAACACACTCGCAAAGGCGCGGATCGGGTTTTCCTTCGGTCTGCGCGCAAAATGGCGCGGCAGAAGAATTTCAGCGACGCGTCGTTGATGCGCTTCATCCGGCACATGCTTCGGAAACTTGGCGAATTCCGTATAGGGCAGGAAGGGCAGGTCGGTTTCCGTCAGATGACGCTGGAAAACGCCGTCGAAATCCTCGCCCGCCAGATGATAGAAACCGCCATTGTGGAAATAATCGAGCTGGCGATTTTCAACATCCATGCGGTTGATGGCGATGGTGGTCTTGCCATGTTCGGTGCGATAGCTGACGCCATGCGTATCCGGCATGAAGTAGCTATCCATTTCGACCATGCACAGCCGTCCGCGTGCGATCTGCTCGGCGACATGGCTTTCCACGCGGTCGAAAATTGCAAGCTCTGTTGCCCGCACGCCATAAAGGGCTTCGAGGTCTTCCAGCGGCACCTTGAAGAAGGTGAACTGGTCGCCCTCGAAATCCTGCGTCAGCGTGAAACAGAGCATGGCTTCCGGGGCGACGCCCAAGGTCGCCAACACTTCGATCCACAGATCGACATAGCAGTTGGTTTCCGGCCAGATACGCGTCTGGGCATGCAAAGCGTGCGGCGTGTAACGGTCGGGCGCGATGTTCGGAAAGACAGCCTGCATGAGCGCGATCAGCCCCACAATTCCTTGCGTACGTTTTCCGGCCAGATATCAACATCCAGACCGTGATGATGGAAGAGCGCCAGCGCGATGCGTTCCAGCCCGAACCCGACGCAGGCGGTGTGCGCCACAGAACCGTCATCAAGCGAGAGGCCCCACTTCACGCCAAACTGATCCTGATGATAGTTGAAGCTCATGCAGGCGGTCGGCTTTTCGACGCTGGTGATCGGGATCAGCAGTTCGAATTTCAGGTTCTGGTCGCGCTGATTGTTGACCAGCATCTTGCCCGCGCGTCCAAAGAACGGGTCGTTGGCGACGTCGATTTCGACCGGCAATCCGACCCTCTTCATCATTTCCGTGCCACGGTCGATCCAGAGCTGGCGGAACGCCATTACATCGGCTTCCGTGCCCATGCGGACATATTCGCGCATGCGGAACAACTGCTGGCGGGCAGGGTCGACCGATGGTTCGTGGCGGAAGCAATAGGATTGCAGATCGTAAAGCCCGCCGCCCTGCGGCAGCGGTCCGCGCTTGGCGACGGTCGGATAGAGCGGATAACAGGCGGCTGGCGTCAGAACGATGTCCGTTGCCTTCTGCTCCAGCGTCCAGTCCTTGCCTTCATCCATGCATTTGATCAGGTTGATATGGTCAAGCTCGCAGCCGCAGAAGCTGTGCACGGTGCCGGCCAACTGCGGGAAGCTTTTCATGTAGCCGCTTTTTTCAAAGAAAGCGCGGTTCATGCCGGGCGGGAAGCGGATCGCTTCGGCGCCGTCATTGCCTCCGGTACGGTCAATTAGGCGTTCAAATGCCTGGATGACATCTTCGAACTGGCCGGAGCGTCCGTAAAGACCTTCCACGCCGGTGTCGATCAGCAGACCGGAATCGAAAAGCCGGTCGAGGAATGATCTCTGAGCATCCATGTCGGTTATCCCAAAAGGCTGGTGTTCTGTTTGTGGATGAGCAGCATGGTGGCCGTATTGCCGAGGATGCGCTCGTTTGAAATCATCAGCTGCGCCGAATGCGCGTCGCGCAGATGGCGTCCGAGACTGAAAGGCGTACCGTTCTTGTAGCCCATGATGCCGCAAACCAGCATGGCGTGATTGATGATCTGGAGGATCGTCTGTGAAGCGGCAATCTTGAGATTGTTCATTGCAATCGCAAAGCCCATCGAGGCGAGCTTGTCGGGATCGTGTTTCGCTTCACGATAGGTTTTGAGGCAGGCGACGATTTCGGATTTGAGCATCTGCAGCATGTTGGATGCTTCGGCAACGCGCAGAGCGCCCGGCTGCGGTGCGCCGGGATTGCGCTTTGCGGCGGCGCGTACAAAGGCCTGCGCCCGGTTGACCGCATCGACGGCGATGCCATACCACAGCGAGCTCCATAGCGTATGCGACTGGGCCAGCATGGACTGCGCTGCGATTTCCGCGAAAGGATGCGGCAGGATCTGCACCTTATCGGCCTCGCCACGGAACACAAACCCTTCCGAGCAGGTTCCGCGCATGCCGAGCGTGTCCCAATCATGCGTCTTTTCAAGCGTGTACTGGTCTTTCGTAAACACCGTCATCACCTGATCGGATGATGCGGCGTCCTTATGGGAGCGCGATGTGATCAGAATTGCATCCGCATGGGTGCCATAGGAGATGACCGTGGCGTTTTTTTCCAAGCGACACTTGTCGCCTTCTACTTCGATAGCGCAGATCGAATTGCGCAGATCGCCGCCAATGCCGCCTTCGGTGGTGGCGGAGGCCAGCAGCAGCTGATCCTTCGCGACCTTGCGCATGAAATCCCGGTGCCATTCGATCGCCTGGCCGTGTTCCACCAAGCTTGAAAGCTTGATGTGATGCATGGCGAAGATCATGGCGCTCGACGCGCAGGACTGGCCGAGAATGCAGCACAGTTCCGCAATCTGGTCAATCTCCGCGCTTTCTCCGCCGAGTTCGCTCGGCACCTGAATGCCAAGCAAATTTTCAGCTTTCATCGCATCGATTGCTTCGCGCGGGAAGCGGCCTTCCTTATCGACGCTATCGGAAAATTTACCCGCTATGGCCGCTACGCGGCCTGCGCGCTCCAAAAGACTGTTCCCCGCTCCGGCATTCATTATGCGGCCTCTTTATCCTTGAGTATCTGGGCGACGGTCTGTTCAATGGCCTTGATGCTCGCGAAAGACTTGCGGTTGAGATACTGGTCCGGAAATTCGATATCGAACTTGTCTTCCAGTCCGAGCATGAGCTGAACCGATGCAAAAGAGGATAGGCCTGCGCTGTAAAGATCGGCATCGTCGGCAATGTCTGTCACCGGTACCGGCAGACCGCCGACCTTGGCCAAAAGTTCGCGAATGGATTCATTCATAATTTAACTCCCTGCTTATGCGCCCGAGCCAAAGATTCGCGTGCTGGTTGATGCGGCGGCACGATCTCTCAAGCTTCCAAAAAAGCTGCGGCAACTGTTCGAAATTCCGTCTCTCTATGCAAGTGATATGTTGCGGACGTTAGAAACATCGCAAACACACCAATGTACGTCTGGCTTTTTCTGCTCCCGCAAGCCTTTATTTTCTGTTGACGCGGCGACATTGCAGTCCGCCTTTTCTACAGACGTGCTTATATAGTTAAATATTCGATGACAAGATATATGGTATTGCCCGCAAGAGTTGCGTGTTCTCTTGGTTAAAGAGGGCGTCGCGAATGCCGCGGAGCGGAGATCTGTCCTGTATTGGTGGCGATTGCCATTTCAAAGCTGTCGGCAATGCGCCGTGCCCTGTCGACGAAAATGATGGCAGCTTCCGGCGGAAAGATTTCGCGTGCGGTCTGTTCAAAAAGATCGAGCCAGCGGTCGAAATGTTGGTTCTTCAGCCCAAGTTTCAAATGCGGGGCCATGGGGCGGCCTTCATAATTGCCGGTCTTGAGGATAACCGACGACCAGAACGCGGCGATCTGTGCGATGTGGTGATCCCAATCGTCGACCGCTTTGGCAAAAATCGGCCCAATGACGGTATCTTCCCGCGCGCGTCCGTAGAAAGTAGCCACGAGCCTTTCGATTGACGCAGGGTCGATGGACGGGTGCGGCTGATTGATGAGAACGGTCATGATCGCGTGTTTTAATGTCTTGGCCGGAAACGGGTTCTGGCGCGGATATAGTCGCTGCGCTGGCCACAATCCAGTGAAGTGTTGCCGCATGATCACCAACTTCCCGTCGGCAAAGCCGTCGCGCGGGGTTGGGCACGGGTTTGATCGTCAACGGACAAGCGTGAACGATCCTCAAATGCCTGCTTATGGATACGACCTAAATTTCAGGAGGGGGAATATGATGGTAGCGGAGGAGGGATTCGAACCCCCGACACAAGGATTATGATTCCTCTGCTCTAACCTACTGAGCTACTCCGCCACGCGTCGCTTTACAGAGACAACTTCATGATCGCCGTTTCCGGTGGGACAAATCATTGTTCCTGCAAGGAATGGCGGCGGTATATGTGCGGAATGAAAAGCTGTCAAGCACTCTTCGCACAGGTTTCGTCTTGTTTTCTATCATTTGCACCGATAAGGAACGTGGCATCAGCAAAGGCATAATTTTATGGCACCTCGTATTGCGGTTTTGGGTTGCGGCTATTGGGGCGGCAATCACATTCGTACCTTGAAGAGCCTCGGTGCCCTTCAGGCGGTCTCGGATTCAAGAGCAGAACAGGCGGAGCGCTTCGCGACCGAGTTCGGTGTTCCCAGTGTTCCCGTCAATGAATTGTTCGCACGTCCGGATATTGACGGCATCGTTCTGGCGCTGCCGGCGCAGTTTCATTCACAATACGCCATCCAGGCAGTGAAGAACGGCAAGGACGTTCTGGTCGAAAAGCCGATTGCACTCGACATTCCGGCTGCTGAAGCCGAAGTGGAAGCCGCCCGCGAAAATGGCCGCGTGTTCATGGTCGGCCATGTGCTGCGTTTCCATCCTGCTTTCGAGAAACTTCTCGACATGGTGAAAAGCGGCGAGCTCGGCGATATCCGCTATGTGCATTCGCATCGCGTCGGATTCGGCAAGTTCCACAACACGTTCGACGCCTTGTGGGATCTTGCGCCGCACGACCTGTCGATGATCCTCGCCATCACCGGGGAAGAACCCAGCGCGGTGCGCGGGGAGGGTGTCGCAACGCTTGATCATCTCACCGATATTGCCCATCTCCATCTCGATTTTCCAAGCGGTATCCGTGGACACCTGTTTGCCTCGCGTCTCAATGCCTATCGCGAACGTCGCCTGACGGTCACGGGCACGAAAGGCATGGCGGTGTTCGATGATGGCGAGCCGTGGGATCGCAAGCTTGCGCTCTACAGCCATGAAGTCTGGCGGGAAAACGACCAGTGGTCTTTCAAATCCGTGGAGCCAGTCTATATCCCGGTTGAGGAAGGCATGCCGCTGACACGCGAATTGCAGCATTTCATGCATTGCATCGAGACGCGCGAAAATCCGCGCACCGACGGCAAGGAAGCAATCAGCGTGCTGCGCATTCTCACCGAAGGTACTGTCAGGCACCCGCAGTAAAATGTGAGGCGTGCGGGGCCGGTAATCTGCGTCAAGCGGTGTTACAGGAATCGCAAAACTTTGAACGCTCTGGCCGTAGCGGGGCGGGGCGCAAGCGAATAAACAGGTTGCCGAGGATTCGCATATCCACTTGTGCGGGTCAGATATATGGAGCCAACATGCAATTTATTGATCTTGGAGCGCAGCGCGCGCGTATCGAAGACCGTCTTAATGCCGCCATTTCCAAGGTTGTTGCGGAAGGCCGTTATATTCTTGGACCGGAAGTGGCCGAGTTTGAAAAGAAGCTGGGCGAATATCTGGGCGTGGAACACGTCATCGCCTGCGCCAATGGCACCGACGCCTTGCAGATGCCGCTAATGGCACGCGGCATCGGTCCGGGCGACGCCGTGTTCGTTCCGTCCTTCACCTTTGCGGCCACGGCGGAAGTTGTCGCGCTTGTCGGCGCTGAGCCTGTATTCGTTGATGTGGATGCGCAAAGCTACAATCTGAATGTCGAGCAGCTCGAAGCCGCCATCGCCGCCATCCGCAAGGAAGGCCGTTTGCAGCCAAAGGCGATTATTCCGGTCGACCTGTTCGGCCTGGCAGCCGACTATAACCGCATCAGCGCCATCGCAGACCGTGAAGGCCTGTTCGTCATCGAAGACGCTGCGCAGTCGATCGGCGGCAAGCGCGATAACGTCATGTGCGGCGCCTTCGGCCATGTCGGTGCGACGAGCTTCTATCCCGCCAAGCCGCTCGGCTGCTATGGCGACGGCGGCGCAATGTTCACCAACGATGCCGAACTAGCCGATACGCTACGTTCGGTCCTGTTCCACGGCAAAGGTGAAACCCAGTACGATAACGTTCGTATCGGGCTCAATTCGCGCCTCGATACGATTCAGGCCGCCGTTCTTCTGGAAAAGCTGGCTATCCTTGAAGACGAAATGGAAGCACGAGACCGCATCGCCAAGCGCTACAACGAGGCGCTCAAGGATGTCGTGAAGGTTCCGGCTCTGCCGGCTGGCAATCGGTCGGCATGGGCGCAATATTCCATCGAAAGTGAAAATCGCGACGGCCTGAAGGCGCATCTTCAGGCGGAAGGCATTCCTTCGGTGATCTATTATGTGAAGCCGTTGCACCTGCAGACCGCCTACAAGCACTATGCGGTTGCTCCGGGCGGTCTTCCAGTTTCGGAAAGCCTGCCGAACCGCATTCTGAGCCTGCCGATGCACCCCTATCTGTCGGAAGCCGATCAGGACAAGATCATCGGGGCCATCCGTGGCTTCCACGGCAAAAAGGATTGATCTTTCTTGTCTGTCTAACGAAAAGCCCGGCGAAAGCCGGGTTTTTTTTGTGTCAGGCCTGTAAATTCAATTGCCAGGAAACACCGTATTTGTCCTTCACCCAGGCGAAAAGTTTGCTGAAGCCATAATTGTCGAGCGGCATCAGCGTTTCGCCGCCGTCTGAAAGCTTCTCAAAAACACCGGTCAAATTTTCTTCGTCATGGAAATCGACGAACAGCGATACGGACGGATTGAAATCGAACTGATGCGGGATGGGGCTGTCGATCACGATCAGCCGGTGTTCGGCGAAGGTCACGCGCGCAATTTGCACCTTGCCGGGACTGCCGCTCGCTTCATCATAGATTTTTATCGACTCGATCAGAAAGTCGGGAAAGATCGAGCGATACGTTTCCAGAGCCGCGCCTGCACTGCCCTGAAACATGAGATGGGTGCAAACCTGTGTCATGCCGGAAGCGTAACACGGCCCCGCCGGTTCCGGCAATCAGGCTGCTAAAGGTTCTTCTTCATGATCCGCTTGTCGACGCGCGCGGCGACGAAGCGGGCGATGGCTGGGCCTGCAAGCAGCACGATGAAGAAGCGGCTTGTCTGCATTGCGATGATGAAGGGCAGGTCGACATTGCTCGATGCTGCGATGATCGCGACCGTATCGGCACCGCCGGGACTGGTAGCGAGATAGGCTGTCAACGGGTCGAGACCCAGCACATGGCCGAGCGCCATGCCGAATAGTCCGCAGACGGCAATGAGCAGCAGCGTGGATGTCAGTACTGCCGGAAACGCCCGCGCCGCGTGGGCGATGATGGCGCGCGAGAAGCCGAGGCCGATGCGCCAGCCGATAAGCAGATAGCTGAGCGCGAGCAGCCACGGTGGCAGGTCGATGGTGATGAGCCCGGTGTCCTGGAGCAAGGCGCCCAATACGAGCGGCACGAGCATGGCGCCGGTCGGGATGCGGAGCACTTCGCCAAGGAACGAGCCGATGACGATCAGAAGCAGTGTCGGGCCAAGGGTGGACCAATCGGCGGGTGGAAACCATATGATTTCGGCAGGCACAACGGTTTCCACGCCTGTACTGAGACGCAGGACCAGCGAAGCGGCTGTCGCAACCAGCACCACGCGCAGATATTGCATGAAGGCGACGAGGCGCGCATCCGCTCCATGGGATTCCGCCATCAGCGTCATTGCGGTAGCGGCGCCCGGCGACGCCCCCCATATGGCGGTTGTTCCGGGTAGAATGCGAAATCGCGCGAGCAGATATCCGATGAAGGTGCTGGCAAAAAGCACATAGCCGACGGATAGCAGGATAACGGGCAGGTGCTGTCCCATGCTGGTGAAGAATTCCGCCGTGATCGAACGGGCGATGAGGCAGCCGACGACGCCCTGTGCCGCCAAAGACAGCCAACGGTGCACCCGCAACGTGCTTTCGCCCGCAGCCATCAGGATTGCGCCAAGCATCGCGCCCAAAAGCATGGCGGCCGGCAATTGCAGCTTTTCGCCCGCAAAGATCAGGATAACGGAAAATACAACCAGCAGGCCCCACTGGGCCGGTCTTGGCAAGGTCCTGACGCTGAATTTACTGAGGGCCGAACTCGGCCCGGATGGGGGAGTTTTCTGCATTGCCCTTTCTCACTACATCCGGCGAGAGAGCTATGCAAATCCGATTTTATTCAAGAAACATTGATTTTTAAATATCAATATACTGCGGAAAACGAGCCATCTTGCAGCAAACGTCAAGACGCTGCTCTTAAAAGAAGCAGCGTCTTGGATTTCGCAATGATCACGTCGATCAGCCGATCATCGCGCGGCGCTGGTTGACCGGACGCTCGATCGCGTCCCTCGGAGCCTTGCCGCCGTCGCGTTCTTCAAGCGCTTCGGCTTTCGTCAGTTCGGTTTCCGCCGCCGACAATTCTGCTTCGGCGGCTTCCTTCTGGGACATCAGGTCGCGAATCGATACGAAGAGGTTGTCGCGGCGCTGGCGTGCCGCCTTGGCAAAGGTGGGATAAGCGAAATGATTAATGTCAGTGATGCCAGCTTTTTTCTCTTCCGATAGAATCTGGGCGTCGAGTTCTCCGGCCATCCGTTCGAACTCGCCGATCATCAGGTCGAGCTGGCCCAGTTGACGGCGTTTTTCCTTCACCTGGAACAGTTTCAGCCTGACGAGGCTTTCACGTGGCTTCATACGCAATACTCCTTGAACACCAACCAGCTTTCATGTGTTGGGGCGTTCCCCCCGACTTTATTAACAGGTGTGAACGAGCAAAACGCACCCGGTTCACCCCCGAATCTCCTTGCGAATTCAGGCCCCTGAAGGGGAACTCATCGCAGCCGTTCTTCCGAAATGGCTCCATAAGCGAAACAAAAAGTTAAGAATTCGCTCGTTTGGTAACCATTCCTTTACCGGCGAAGTTAATCATACGCGTTAGGACTTAAGGCTCGGTAAACCTCGTGTGGTTTTTCGGCAACAGGCAAAAGCTAGAGTCGGATGAATCGGTTAGCGGGGATTCTTAATGCGATGCTTTAGAGTCGTGAGGAAGAGAATGTCTTTATGATTCAGGCTCGTAAGAGAATTTTCTAAACAGGACACAAATATGCTTGCCAAGCAGAATCATATTTTGTTAACCATTTGCTGGCACCTTCATGCAAAGGCAACGATAGTTCCGTGTGCTGCCGTGAGGGACATCGGGTCGGCTGCGGAAAGGGGATAAGAGATGCGCGTCCTTTTGATTGAAGACGACAGTGCTATCGCACAGAGCATCGAGCTGATGCTCAAGTCCGAGAGTTTCAATGTCTACACGACCGATCTGGGCGAAGAAGGCATCGATCTCGGCAAGCTATATGATTACGACATCATCCTGCTGGATCTGAACTTGCCGGATATGTCGGGCTATGAAGTTCTTCGCACCTTGCGTTTGTCCAAGGTGAAGACGCCGATCCTTATCCTTTCCGGCATGGCCGGCATTGAGGACAAGGTTCGCGGTCTCGGCTTCGGCGCTGACGACTACATGACCAAGCCTTTCCACAAGGACGAGCTGATCGCACGTATCCATGCGATCGTGCGCCGTTCTAAGGGACATGCACAGTCGGTCATCACGACGGGCGATCTGGTGGTCAACCTGGACGCGAAGACGGTGGAAGTCGCTGGCCAGCGCGTTCACCTGACCGGCAAGGAATACCAGATGCTGGAGCTTCTTTCGCTCCGCAAGGGCACGACGCTCACCAAGGAAATGTTCCTCAACCATCTTTATGGTGGCATGGACGAGCCGGAGCTGAAGATCATCGACGTCTTCATCTGCAAGCTGCGCAAGAAGCTGGACGCCGTTTCCGGCAGCCAGAGCTATATCGAGACGGTCTGGGGTCGCGGTTATGTGCTGCGTGAGCCGGATGCGGAGATGCGCGAAAGCGCCTGACCGGTTTCGTGATCTTAAATGTAAAAAGCTCCGCTTCGGCGGAGCTTTTGCTTTTTGGACCTTCCTCCCGATTTCAGGCGGACAGAACGCCTGCGAACTGCTCCGTGAGATAGGCGCGGTCAAATGGCTTGAGGATATAGCCGTTGGCGCCTGCGCGCTTCGCCCGCATGATGCGGGTGACGTCGAGTTCATAAAGACAAAGGATGATGCGCGGCTTGTCGCCGCCCGGCACGGCGCGCAGTTCGGTCACGACGTCCAGCGCCGTCATGTCCGGCAGGTCGTAGTCGAGCAGAACGACGTCGGGCATGCGTGAAAAACAGGCTTCGAGCGCTTCCCGGCCTGTCGAAGCTTCAGCAAATTCTGCGATGGTTTCGGAAAGGATGCGGCGGGCGACCTTGCGGATGACAGAGGAGTCATCCACCAGCAGGCAATAAGCTGCCATTGGTTCATTCGCCATTCAGTTCCCCTTGTGGATATGTGATGACAGTTGCCAGTGTGAGCGCGGGTGGGTCCCGCGCTCAGGCGCGCTTATTCAGCAGAGAATACGATGTCTTCCGCAGTCGCGTGGATGGAAATCTTCATGCCGGCCTCTTCGGCCAGCAGAAGCGTATAATAAGGCTGGACGGAATGGGCGTCGATCGGCTCTTCAGGGGCAGCACCGGAGTGAAGTTCGAGGAACTTCGGCGGAACGCGCAGCATGCGGCCCTTCACGGTGACGACGAAGCGCGGTTCGGTGTCGCCGCCTTCAAGGCGCACGGCCAGCGAGCCGCCGCGCGGGATGGCCGCGTTGCCGATCAGCAGCATGTTCAAAAGCAGCTTGACCTTGTTCTTCGGCAGAAGGACGCGGGTGCCTTCCCAGGTGAATTCCGGCTTTTCATTCTTGAAATATTCGGTGGCAACATTCTGCGCGTCGCCGGTGTCGATCTGTACGCCAGCCGAGCCTGCCGCGCCGAAAGCGATGCGCGCGAACTGAAGCCGGGCGGAGGCGTTGCGGGCGCTCGACTTGATGAGCGCCATTGCATCTTCGTCGGCTCCGCCTTCTTCAAGCAGTTCCAGACCGTTATTGATCGCGCCGACCGGCGAAATAATGTCATGACAGATCCGGCTGCACAGAAGCGCACCGAGATCGAGCGCGGAAAGGGTAACGGGCATTGGCATGGCGTTTTCTCCGGAACGCGGACTGATCCCGGTCTCCGAGCGGGTCGGATAACGGGATCGTTATCGGTTAACGAGACAGCCCGCAAAGCCAGAGTTTGCGCGCTGCATGAAGAGGGGCGAATCGCCCTGAATGTCGATTTAACTGGATACACGCGCCATCGGACTGCCGCAACAAAGCTCGCTTTTTGATCCCTCGACCGGGCATACCCTCCGGAGGAAAGCTGGAAATCTCATGCCTTGGTAAAGTCAATTTCGGTGCTTAAAGGTTTGGACAATAAATTCGGGTCTAAAATAGGCGCGATTCGACCAAAATGTCCGTAAGAGACGTGGTCTGGCTTTTTAACAGGGCCGTCAGACAGAGGAGCGGAGAGCCAAAAGGAATTTTACATGGCCACACAATCCCTGTCGCAAATCAGGTTCCGCAATGCGGCGTGCTTCGTTGCGTTTTTTGCGGCGCTGTTTGTTTCTTTCATCGCCCTGCCAAATCAGGCCAGGGCGCAGAACACATACACTGCCGATGAAATCGTCGAATCTGGTCACAGGTTCTTCGGGTCAGCTTCGGGTGGAATCGCAAGTGCGGTCGAGAAGGCGTTCCAGAGCTTTGGTCTGCCCAACGGCTATATTCTTGGCGAGGAAGGTTCCGGCGCCTTCATCGGCGGCCTGACCTATGGCGAAGGCACACTCTATACCAAGAACGCGGGCGACCATAAGACCTACTGGCAAGGCCCCTCGCTTGGCTGGGATTTCGGCGGCCAGGGTTCCCGCGTGATGATGCTCGTTTATAATCTGGACGACATCCAGAATCTTTACGGCCGTTACGCCGGTGTAGCGGGTTCCGCCTATGTCGTCGCCGGTGTCGGCTTCAACGTCCTGAAACGCGAAAACATCATGCTTGTGCCGATCCGCACGGGTGTGGGCGCGAGGCTGGGCGTCAATATCGGTTATCTGAAACTGTCTGCCGCTCCGACCTGGAATCCGTTCTAGAATCCGGTTGCCGATCCGTGTCCTTTCAGCCGGTGATTGTTTTGCTGGCTGGAAAGACGGTCGGCTGCGCATTATGAATAGTAAATGCTTGTCTGAAACCGCTCGGGCCCATTTGAAACCGTGATCCAGTCCGCTCTCTTTTTCATATTCGGGGTGCTTGTGACGGTTTTCGTCGTGGTTCTGCTCGGCCCTTCGGTCTGGCGGCGCGCCTTCTTTCTGGCGCGGCGGCAGGTTCAGGCGGAACTGCCCATCACCCTTGCCGAGATTCGCGCTGACCGCGACGGGCTGCGCGCGGAATATGCCGTTGCGGTCAGCCGGCAGGAGCAGTTGCTGAAGCTCGAACGCCAGAAGAATGCCGAACAGAAGGTGTTGCTTGCCCGGCAATATGAAGAGCTGAAACGCATTCCGTTGCTTGAGGCAAGTCAGGCTGATATCGAGAAACAGCTGGCAGAACACGAGCGGGTGACGAAAGAAGCCGAGCACGCGCGCGATACAGCACTGGAAAAGGCACAAATCCTCCAGGCTGAACTGGAACGGATGCAAAGCCATTACACCGCGCTTGAGGGGCTGGCCGATACATTGCGTATCGAGATAAGTGGAAGCGAGACGGAATATAGCCGTCTGACAAATGAGATGACCGAAATGCGTCGAGATCGCAAGGAAGCCGCAGCCCGTTACAACGAAGTTTCCACCCAATTGACCTCGGCGCAGACGGAGCTGAAAAGTGAAAAGCGGCGCAATAGCGAGTTGCAGCAGAAACTCGAGAAGCTGATTTCCGAACTTTCGGACGCACAGGAAAAAATCGAGCGTTATAGCCGCCGGAATGCTGGCGCGAGCGACGGCCCGGAATTAGCTGAAATCAAGCGCGAGAACGCAGTCCTTCGCGAAGAAATGGCCGCACTTGCCGCCCGCATGGTAGCGGCGACCGCTGAAAAGGAAGGGCCGGAATCGCCGATCCATTCCATTCTTGAGGCAGCCGAAAAAGCGGACACGGGAAAGGGCAAGAAGGCCGGCCCCAAGAGCCTGGCGCGCCGCATCCGCGACCTGCAATAGGGTTCAGTCCAGCGATTATTCCTTGCCGAAAACATCCGACCAGTCGGGATGGCGCATTGCCTGCGCGTGCATGAAGCTGCAGCGCGGGATGATCTTCCACCCGCTCCGGCGCGCATCCAGAACCGCATTCTTGGCAAGTGCCTGCGCGACGCCTTTGCCACGCATCGCATCGGGCACGAAAGTATGGTCGATGGATATCAGCGAAGGGCCGAGCTTCGTATAGGTCATTTCGGCTTCACTGCCGTCGAGAACAGCCGCATAGCGTCCGCCGTCGGAACTGTCTTCCTTGCGAATCTCGATCGTTCCGCTCATGCCATCCTCCTGAACATTGCGTGTCTGGATCAACGCGCCAAGTTCACAACATAGGAACGCAATGTGCAAATAAAAACCGGCCGCGAGGGCCGGTTTTCGATTTGTCGATCAATGGCCCCTTCGCGGAAGACCTGTTCCGCAGGAGCCCGATCCCGTCCTTCCAAAGCCGGTCCCGGTGTTGGGAGACGGTTTTAGTGACGATACTGTTGAATTCTGGTGGTCCTGAGGCCGGCGAGACCATGCTCATCGATTGAGGATTGCCAGGAAAGGAATTCCTCCACCGTCAATGTGTAACGCTGGCATGCCTCCTCAAGGCTCAGAAGTCCACCCCGCACCGCGGCGACGACTTCAGCCTTGCGGCGGATGACCCAGCGCCTTGTATTGGCGGGGGGGAGGTCCGCGATGGTCAGCGGGCTGCCATCAGGACCGATAACATACTTTATACGCGGTCTTACCAGATCGGTCATTGTACTCTCTACACAACACTCAAGGACCTAATCGAGTAGGAGACTAACCCGACAGCTTTAAAAATTACCTAAGCCGCTGGTAACTCTCTGGTAAGACTTGAAAAAATGCTCGTTATCGCGCTCTTGCCAGCATTTTCGGGACATAAGACCGGAAAACTTCACGGGGAAGTGTGCGCCGCCTGTCGCAAACTGGCCAATGATTGTTCCCGGCCCCTTGGCAAATTGCCGCAGTTTGGCCTATATAGGGCGAAGAAACCTAAATTTTGAGAAGCAGGGCACTTGCCCGGAAGCTGGAATCAATCATGAGCCTGAACAGCCTCGATCTGCCGGGAAAGCCGGAAGACACGCGCGTTGTCGTCGCCATGTCGGGCGGCGTCGATTCATCTGTTGTGGCCGGGATTCTCAAACGTGAAGGTTACGATGTCGTTGGCGTGACGCTGCAGCTTTATGACCATGGCGCAGCGGTTCACCGCGCCGGTTCCTGCTGCGCGGGACAGGACATCGAAGATGCCCGCCGCGTTTCGGAAAGTCTGGGCATTCCGCATTACGTCCTCGATTACGAAGCGCGCTTCCGCGAGGCCGTGATCGATCCTTTTGCGAATTCCTATGTCAGCGGCGAAACGCCTATCCCATGCGTTTCGTGCAATCAGACGGTAAAATTCGCCGATCTCCTGCAAACCGCGCGCGATCTCGGTGCCGATGCGCTGGCGACCGGCCACTATATTCGCAGCCGCGCCAATGGCGCGCATCGCGCGCTTTATCGTCCGGTCGACACGGATCGCGACCAGAGCTATTTCCTTTTCGCCACCACGCAGGAGCAGATTGATTATCTGCGCTTCCCGCTTGGTCATCTGCCGAAGGCGCAGGTGCGCGAAATCGCGGAGGAAATGGGCCTGACCGTCGCCAAGAAGCAGGATAGCCAGGATATCTGCTTCGTGCCGCAGGGCAAATATTCGGACATTATCTCCAAGTTGAAGCCCGAAGCGGCCAATCCTGGCGATATTGTCCATATTGATGGGCGTACGCTCGGCCGCCACGACGGCATCGTGCATTACACGGTCGGCCAGCGCCGCGGTATTGGGGTCGCCACGGGTGAACCGCTTTATGTCGTCCATCTTGATGCTGCCAATGCACGGGTTATTGTCGGTCCGCGTGAAGCGCTGGAAACGCACAAAGTTTTCCTGCGCGACATCAACTGGCTGGGCGATGCGCCGATTGGCGATTTGCCCGAAAGCGGCATGGAGGTGTTCGCCAAGGTCCGCTCGACGCGGCCGCCGCGTCCTGCCGTACTGCACCATGCCGATGGCCAGACCTGGGTTGAGCTGGTGGATGGCGAAAGCGGCATCGCTCCGGGACAGGCCTGCGTGCTCTATTCCGACGAGAGCAATACCGCGCGCGTCTTTGGCGGCGGCTTTATCGGTCGTTCCGAGCGTGAACCGCAGGCGGAAGAAATGCTGCGCCGTCTTGTTACCAACACGGCTAGCGCCTCGGCAGCCTGATAAATCTTTCCGGCTGAATTAAAAAAACCTCTGGTCCGAAGCCGGGGGTTTTTTGATATTTGCTCATGAAAACTTGCTGAACCGGGACAGGGCG